>Ga0187827_10000016_pt1 | contig 246387 bp, 219 predicted proteins | sample ETNtaG_39_FD_167969 | JGI IMG/M metagenome (GOLD analysis project Ga0187827, IMG submission 167969) | Marine microbial and viral communities from oxygen minimum zone, Eastern Pacific Ocean - ETNP2014_SV_150_PacBio MetaG (Illumina Assembly) | ecosystem: Environmental > Aquatic > Marine >...
TGGCAACGACTGTACCACTCCCATCATAGTAATAAACAGATTTTAGTGTTTGTCCCTTGCCAAGATCACCAAGACCTCTATACAGTCGATTAACAGTGATGGTGGTATCTGCGTTAATCTTTAGAGAAAACACAGTGCCAGTTGCTTGCTCAACGCCTTTTACTGTGCTAATCCCATAACCAGTCGAAACTTTAATGACCCCTTCAGAACTATTTACAGCTCTTATCTCTCCGCCTTTAAAGTTTTTTTCTTTTGCTGTACCCATGGCATGAGTCTCCATGTATAATGCTGCACTTTAATAGTTTTCAGTATCTAATTTTTGGGATAGGCGCTCCACATTTTGATGGCTTGACTGAATCATTTGAGACTACTGGCGAGTTTACTTTATCCCAGTCAACATCTTTTTCAAATCCTTTGCTATAGCCATGGTCTTCACTGCTTGCTTGTGACTTCTTTATAGAACACTGATTTTCGCATGTTTTTGCTTCAGAAGAAGTTCCCCCTTTACAGCATTTCGCCGTTTCTACTTCTTTAGCAAAAGCAACATTTTCTGCAGTGTAATACGGTCGCAACAACCCCTGGCCATTTTGATGTTGGGCGACAGTTAAAGGAAAGCCAAATACCACGACAAAGACTAGAAAACCAACATACAGTTTCATAGGAGTTACACCACAACCAAAAGTTAACCTCTAGCAAACAGATTATGTTTGCTAGAGTCATAGAAGAAAAAATTTTCAGGCAACTAGCTATATAGCTGGTTTAGCTTGCCCGTCGCCTTCTTCAGAACCTTTCTTTTGCTCCGCCTGCTGCTTTTTCAACAATTCCTTATCAATTGCATGTACAACAGTGGCAACGACTGTACCACTCCCATCATAGTAATAAACAGATTTTAGTGTTTGTCCCTTGCCAAGATCACCAAGACCTCTATACAGTCGATTAACAGTGATGGTGGTATCTGCGTTAATCTTTAGAGACTTATCACCGCCAGATGTTGAGACTGTAATGACACTTCCAGACTTGCCTTTAATCACTCCACCCTTAAAGCTTTTTTCTGATGCACCCATAATACTTTTCTCCATCATATACCCCGCTGTCATCTGCCCTCCAACGAAAGAGGGCTAAAACAGCGGATTTATTCAATTAAATACGATTAATAAAGAGCTCCGTTGCCCCCCATGGGCGCCAGTGAGGCTGTTGCATAAAACATTGCTCGCCCCAAGATTTCTCCAACTACTAAAAGTACTAAAATACCAATAACATGTGGCACTTTGTTTTCTGCGCTCATGGCCAGAAAAGCTATTACAAGTGGAATAGCGATGCCCAATACCAAGCGCGGTAAAAACATCTCGCCAGAGGCATTACCACCCATTACTGTAACAACTAGGGCGCCAATAATTAACAGTATAATTAACTTGCTAGTCATTCCGAAAGCCTGTGTAATGGGACCCATGGAACCACCCCCATCAGCAAGACGTCCCGCCAAAAACAAGGACAGAAAAGCGGCTCCCAAAAGTAAAAATGTTATCACGAAGGTTGCAATTGTTGCTGGACCTGCCCATGCAGGAACCGAGGCCATATTAGAATAAATCATGGCGCCTGTTAGAACGGCTAATCCACCAGTGGTCATCATTACTAATGCGTTAAGGGCACCCCCCCCAGTTAGATAATAAGCTACCAATGAAACCAAAAATAGAAGGTAAAAGAGTGACTCCCATCCAAGCCACGAAGCGGGGAGGTTCTTAAAGGCCATCGTCCATGCGCCTAGTGGATGACCAAGGTGCGTCAATGCGGCTAACATGGATAACCCTGCTATTATCATAGAAAAAAATACGACCTGTTTTTCAACCATCACCCCTTCAGAGGATACTCCAAAATCAGGAGATGTTAGTTTCATAAAGGCCAACAAAAAGGTTGCTCCTATGGACATATGTAAAAAGATCGTTGGAATGACCAACGTTAATTCTGCATTTCCTACCATTATTATTTCCTCCAATAAAAAATCAGCCCACTGGGTTTGCGTCGTAACGCACCTGTTTGGCGGGTTTGCGTTTAATAAACCTGTGTTGCGGATTAGTAATGCTATTGCTAGGTAATTCTGGCAGGCTGTCTACCGCTTGGGCAGCCTTTCCTTCACCAAGTGACGTCTGTACAAGACCGCTATCAATATCCATCATACCAAGGGCACCAACTGGGCATCCCGAAACACATGAGGGAAGCTCCTTGTTGTCAACCTTTTGATAGCACATTTGGCACTTGTAAACCTTACCAGTTACTGGACTGTAAGTCGGCGATCCATAGGGGCAAGCGACAGTGCAAAGCTTGCACCCAATGCATGAGGCTATCTCATGGATTACAACCCCATCTGCTCTCTTGGTATATGCGGAAGTTGGGCAGTTTGTCATACATGCTGGGTTCTCGCAATGAGAGCACGCGAAACTAATAAAGTTTCGCTCTGGATTATTAGGATCTTCATTTGCCGGAAAAACTTGACGATAGTTAATCGTCGCCGGGGTCTGATACTCGTTCTTGCAGGATGTGACGCATGCATTACATCCCACACATTTGTCTAGGTTATGAATGAATTTTCGCTTCATGTCACTATCTCCTGCGATTATGCGTTAAGTTTCTTAATTGTGACGAAATTATCATGGAACGATAGACCGGGATTTCCAGTCTTCGCCTTGCCCATATCTGCTGGAATAGCTTTAACCGTATTATTTACGTTAAAGTCGCTTTTCCAGAACCAGTTTTCATAAGCGACAACTGCGTCCTTTGGCACAACTCTGGTGAGGTGTGCTTTTACCTCAGTTGTTCCAAGGTCATTCGATACTGATACCATGTCACCGTTGGTAATTCCATGCTTTGAGGCCAAATCTGGATGAATTTCCAGGTAAGGCTCAGGAAAAATTTCCATCATCCAACTGTTATTCTGCCACTGGGAATGTAAACCCGTTCTAGAATGCGGTGTAAGAAAGCGAATTGGATAACCACTTGGTGCTTTCATTGGTGACAAGTACTCAGGCAAGGCAGGGTGCCCAGCCTTAGCTGCAGACGCAGATAGGAACTCATATTTGCCTGACGGAGATGAGAACTTATTGTTCGAGTAGCCAGGATTCGTAAACTTCGCTTTACGAGGAGCCTTTCTAAAATCTTTCCAACTCTTAACACCAAAGAGTTTAAGTATTCCATCGTTGAACTCTTTTCCGGTCCAGTCTTCGAGGTCCCCACCTGTTGGGAATGTGCATGAGCCGGGTTTAAGTTCATTCATCTTTTTCGACAGCATCCAACCAATCTCAACATCTGTCTTGGACTCATACAGCGGTTCAATGCATTTGTCATTGGCATTGGCCCAATAGTGCCAATAGCTGACGTTTACACCTGGATGCTCAAAATGGGTTGTGGTGGGTAGAACAATGTCTGCCATCTCTGTTGTTTGAGTCCATGCATGGTCTACCACCACATTAAGATCCAATCCCTTTAATGCCTGTCGAACTTTCGTTGCTTCTGGATCCTGACTAACAGTATTCCTGCACGCTGTCCAAAGCATTTTTATTGGTGGGTTCTTCGCATCAAGCACCATCTGAGCAAAATTGTTCATGTTGATATTACGGTGAGAATGCTTTCCACCAGAATCAACACCAATAGACCCAGCGGGCTGTTTCTGCACCATAGCATGGTAATTAAAGCCCCATGTTGCTAGGTGACCGTAATTGGCCCCACCACCGGCACGCGTTGCGTTGCCTGTCATAGCAGCCAATGCGTCAACATTACGCACAGATTGTCCACCGTTTATATGGCGCTGGAAACCGTAGCCTATCCACGTGCAAGCTGGCTTGGCAGTGGCAAATTCTCTGGCAATCTGCTCAATTACCTTTTTAGGAATTCCACATTCCTTTGCCGCCCAACTGACCGTAACATTTTTTCTTAGGTAGTTAGCAAACTCGTTAAATCCGTGTGAGTTATTAGCCAGCCAACTTTTGTCATGCAGGTTATTGTCTAGTATGTAACGAGCCATGCCTAAGGCAAGTGCACCGTCAGTAGAAGTTTTAACCTGAATATACGTATCAGCTTTTGAAGCAGTAGCAGTGTTTATTGGGTCGATGACAACCAATTTTGCACCGTTTTCCCTAGCCTTGTTAATAAATTTCATCGTATGAATTGATGTCCACGCGGCATTTTGGCCCCAGAGCATAATGTACTTAGATTTTGCAAAGTCCTCCGGGTCGGTATTCCACATGTAACCATAATCGTATCCTTGAGCATCAATTCCGGCAGGCCAGCACGGTGTCCCCATAACAAGGCTTATGTATCCAAGGCTGCTCATAAGTCCTTCTACACCATAATGCCATATATTAAAATTGCCAGAATATTTGTTCATACATATTGGAAGGGTAGAGCCATATTTGTCTTTTAAGCCAATAATGGTTGAGCCGATTCTTGTCATTGCATCATCCCAAGAAATCCTTTTCCACTTTCCAGAGAACCTAGGTTCTTGCACCATGGGGTACTTAATCCTGTTTACGTCATAAACTTTGTTGGTATAGGCGTATCCCTTTACACACAAAGAACTTCCTGTAAAAGTGTTATCCGGATTTGCCTCAACTTTTCTGACGACACCATCACGGACATGGACCTTCATTGAGCAGGTGTCATAACAGTTTCTAGGACAAGTACTGCTATAGACATTGGCTGGTCCTTCGGCAACTGACGGCTTAAGTTCCTTGTATTGTTTCCCAAGGCCACAACTACTTGCCCCCATAAAAAATCCACTGGCCACGATGCCTTTCAGTACAGACCGGCGAGAAATGCCTGCCTTGCTAGCCCTGGTTAAAATATCGCTACCTTTATTACGTGTTTCCTTCATAACTCAAACCCCTCCTGGTTTAATTTTTTAATTGTGTGCATGCGAAAGCCTCAATCGCCTGCCCGAATTCAAAAATCGAGTCATTTTCTGACTTTAAAAATAAGTTTGTGAAGTGTGCCAAAGACACAAAAAACGGTAATTCTGAATGCACGGCTATTGCATCACAAAACCGGTTGGACCAATTAAGAACGCACTGACTTAAGAAGCTGGATTGTTCTTTAAGATTTTGACAACTGGAATCAAATTCATATTTTTCAAGTTTTTCAATAAGCCTGTTTTGGAGAACTGATAAAAATTCAAACTCTAAAGCTATATGATCATCTGGTTCTTTCGCCAAACAATTACTTTCAAGGTTGTTCCTGTTGTAATAATTTCGAACATCCATGGTGGTGGGACCGAAAACAAGCCTATCGGTGCCTTCGTATACCGACCCGTATGGCGGTGCGGCGACTGGGCCAGGTCCGACAAAAAGACGATTAAACTCGTATTCTATATTGTCAATTGTGGTATCAGTCAGCTTGCTAGCTTCAGCCGAATAAGTGGCAAATGAATTGGCCAGTTCTTCATTAGAGACTACATTTATGTAGTCATTGATAACTTGAAAGTCTTCGCCAAGTTCTTGGCTAGATATTTGATACCGGTAAACATTGGCTAGGTGCACATAAACGCGCGACCGCAGTGCAGCCAGATTAATCAACAGATCATAGTCTTTACTCACAGACGTCCCCTCCCCAAAACACCCATGCACGCACGTTATACCATAATAGCGTTAATTATGCGTGTTAAATCTACCTTCTGCAAAATGCGAAAGTCCGCATTAGTTCTGTCACCCTCTTAATGGGTGATAACTGTTTTGCTGCCATACTCCGGGTGCATTTTCCATACCTATTAAAGTATAAAATTTATTTTTATATATCACTTTGACTTGCTGAAGACTATGTTGTTATTGAAAACCATTATGTTTTATCCATTTAGGTTTGGGTTGCTATAAAGTAGTAAATAATACTAATATTTAGTAAATTTAATAAACTTTACAAGAATAATTGTCTGTATGGCTATGAAAGTAAATAAAGTTGGTATTCCTTCACACGCAAACAATGCAGAAATGTTCTTTAGACATACACCAATTTTAATTGTTGATGATGAGCCAAATCATGTAAAACTTTTGACGGCTTACCTTAGGGACATAGGTTGCTCAAATTTAATTGGCGTTTCCTCTCCACAAGAAGCCCTAGCATTGGCCAAAGAAACTCAATTCGAGTTAGCAATCATTGATTATCGAATGGAAAAGATTAATGGATTAAAGTTAATCAGGAAGCTTCAGGAGAGCCACCCTAAAGCGTATTTTATTCTAATTTCCGCTTTTGCTGAACTTGAAACTTCTATCGACATGCTTAGCCTTAAAATATTTGATTGTATTCAAAAACCAATTAGCCAGCATGATGTTGAGTTACTCCTTGCGCGGGTGTTTAAACATATGGAGTTGTCTAACAGCAATGAGAAGTTAAAGGAGTTACTGCTTGACGCTGAATCCAAAGATAACCAAATTCTAGGCCAATCATTAGCCTTACAGGAAGTGAAAGAAAAAATTCGACTTTTTGCAAAGCATTATGAGCCAGTCTTTATAACAGGTGAGACGGGTGTTGGTAAGGAATTGGTGGCAAAAGCCCTACATAATGCGAGTCACCGAAGCAATAATGAGTTTGTGGCAGTCAATTGCAATGCCTATCCAGATACTCTTTTAGAAAGTGAGCTATTTGGGTATGAAAAAGGAGCGTTTACAGGAGCTACTTCAAACAGGCGAGGTAAGCTCGAGCATGTAGGCAACGGTACTATTCTCTTAGACGAAGTGTGTGATATTCCACCAAATACTCAAGTTAAACTCCTTCGTGTTTTGCAGGAAAGAGAGTTCGAACGAATCGGCGGTAATACGACTGTGGAAATGCTAGGACGAATCGTATCTGCGACTAATAAGGATTTTGACGAGAGTATAAAAAATGGGTGGTTAAGGCAAGACTTTTATTACCGTATTAACCGTCTTCATATACATATTCCTCCGTTAAGGGATAGAGTTCAGGATATAGAATACCTAGCCTTAAATTTTTTTAAGAAGTATTGTTTGTTGCACAACAAAAGCTCTTTAACTCTTTCCGATGAATCGGTGAATTTTCTCATGACACATCAATTGCCAGGGAATGTAAGGCAACTGCAAAGTGTTATTGACTATGGTGTTCTATGCTGTGAGGATTCGCAGTTGCAATTAAAGCATTTTCCAGGAACGTTTCTAAATGAGAAAAAGTCGCTACGTCAAAAGTTAGATGCAGTACCTACTCGCAATAAGCCGATACGCAATGTAACCAGCGCACTTGAAAGTCAAGAAAAAGAATTGATTATTGAGGCTTTAGAGCTAAACAAATGGAACAGATCCAAGGCTGCTGAACAACTTGGATTTACAAAAACACAAATGTTTTACCGATTAAAAAAGTATAAGCTTTAAGGAGAGAATTTAAAAAAAGTTTTCCCCCAGTCCTTGTTCTGCCTGATTGTAGCGAAAATACAACTTGGAGATTTTGCCAGACCTGCGAAGTCTATACCCAAGAAACTACCTTGTGCTGTTCAACGAGTTCCACAAAGCCATCATATCCAATGGGCTTAACACCATCAATCAATTTACCAATACCACGAGCTTTTATATCTGGTAAGAGTGCGTAAACAGAGTTTTTTTCTATTACTGCCTTGAGCTTTTCTTCGTATTTGGTTCCAGGTTTTGCAGCCAGAACTCCGTCTTCGATTAACAGGATTGGCGATCCTTTAGTGGCGAACTTGGCACATTCATCCAGCGCGCTATGGCTAAATGGTGACTTGCTTACAGTATGAAGCACTTATGAAATCTCCCAAAAGTTAATTATTAACGATGAGTTCAGCTCAAGTCTAGAGATGACATCAACACTATTTAAATATTTGTTTACTATACCCATTAATATGAAATTACAGCGTGCTGATCTTCTATTAATGTAGCAATCTCATCTGAATCCTTCACTATTACATCAATTGCAAAGTCATCTACTGTTAAACCACGTTCAGTCATCGATTGCCGGTCAACGTATACTTTTTCGATTTCGTACTGTTCTAACACAGGGTAGGTTTTGATAAAGCCTTTTATGCCGATATCATCTGTGTCCTGATCCTTAACAAGCGCAAAAACACCATCTCCAATGAATGCCATGGTTACATCTTGGTCATAAGCTGCCACGATCAACACAGTTTCTAGTCCTTCGTAGCTGTATATGGAACCGTGTGGTGCTTTACGCATTAAAAACATTATTTTTTTTATGTTTTCGTCGTTTTGTTCCGTTGTTTCCTGTTCGTTCATTGTTGCTGAGTCCTATTTTTATCCAAAGGTAACCAGTCTATCGGCTTCAATAGCCATATCGGTTAGCTGTCCAAGTCCAGAAATTCTTGTACCTTCAACTATATTGCTATCTACGATGCCTCTGCGTTTGGATGCAGCAATACAAGCTACAATATCAATCTTTTTTTCTTTACCAAGCTCGGCCCATTGATTGTAAATATTGCGGTCGTCTTGTGGTGGATCTGCCTTATCTGTAACATTAATTACTCCATCATGATAAAAGAAAATGCGCACAATCTCATGCCCCTTATCCAATGCTGCCTTTACGAAACTGTAGGCAGAATCCGACGCTTGATGAGTGTATGGGCCTTCTAAAACCTGTATGGCAAATTTCATAGGTGTACCTATTTTTTATTAAAGGAGTGAACATTCATCAAATGTTTTAGGAACACTAATCTAAGTTGATCATTAGAAGAAGTAACTAAAATATTGTATTGAAAAGATAGTTCATCCTATTTCTTGTTAAACGTTTCACTTTAGATGCTTATATTTGTTCAGGGATTCTAACAGATAAAATGGTTACTTATAAATTATTATTTGTTGTCAAATCTAGTTCTATGGTGTTTAGACAGCAGGTAAACATAAGCAGAACTTTGAAGTTTTGGTCTTCATGGTTGTCTTTAAGGTTTTAGCTGGTTGGGTTTGACACAGTATTGAGGTAAAATGACTAACTAAATAAGATTCGTTCAGTTGGGTGCAGCACGATTTACGCCCACATATATGGATTGGTCAAGGAATTGTCTATTAGCTGACCATTTAATAATTGAGACTGGAGTGTTTACAATGAGCATAACTCAGCTTGCTGTTGAAATGTCTGAGGCAATAGATCTCATTCGGTTATGTGAATCTAAGGCGATGGAGAACAGTTCCCTCTCACAAGAAGAGGCTGTTTCGCTTGCTAATCTTGATAACTGTTATATATATGATCTTATTGCATCAGCCAATAGGGTGAGAATAAAATATAAGGGAGAAGAGATCTCACTTTGCTCCATTATAAATGCCAAATCTGGTCAATGTCCTGAAGATTGTGCATTTTGTTCGCAATCGATTAGTGCTAATACCGACATCCAAGTGTTTGACTTGTTATCACCAGAAAAAATTGTACAGGGTGCCAAAGATGCACAAAAGAACGGTGCCCACAAATATGGAATAGTTACCGCTGGATATGGATTCTCAGGCAAAGGACCCAAAAAAAATCTTAGTGGAGTGATTGATGCGCTTGAGAAGTTAAGAAGCGAAGTGGGAATACAGCGTTGTGCTAGTCTTGGAATTATAAATGAGCAAACTGCCACTGCTCTAAAGAATGCCGGTGTTGAGGAATACCATCATAACTTGGAAACTGCTAGATCTTTTTTTCCTAATATTTGCACTACACACGACTACGAGGAAGATGTAGCCACAGTACGGGCTGTGAAGGACGCTGGGTTAAAAGCTTGTTGCGGTGGAATTTTTGGAATAGGAGAGAGTAACGAACAAAGAGTTGAAATGGCATTTACAATAAAAGAACTAGACGTGGATTCAATCCCATTAAACTTCCTTAATCCCATCAAAGGGACACGACTTGAAAATGCCGAACCTATTGAACCCATAGAGGCCCTAAAAATTATTGCAATTTATCGTCTTATTTTCCCTGATAAAGACATAAAAGTGGCTGGTGGCCGTGAGAAAAATTTGCGCGATTTGCAGTGTATGATTTTTGCTGCTGGTGCTAACTCAACAATGGTGGGTAACTACCTGACCACATTTGGTCGGCCAGCTAAAGAAGACATACAAATGATATCCGATCTTGGGCTTACAATAAAAGGGGTGTAAAAGAATTGTTTGAATCCGACCTTGAACGGGTCGAGAAGGAAGGGCTTTATCGAAGCCTTCGTCGTATAGGCTCATCTCAAGGTAGGGTGATCACGGTTGGAGGTAGAGAAATACTTCAATTCTGTTCGAACGATTACCTTAGTCTTGCCAATCACCCAAAAATTATTCAGACAGTCATTGAATGCATAAACAAATACGGCTGGGGTAGTGGTGCCGCACGCCTAATATCTGGCAGCATGGGACCACATTTAGAGTTTGAAGAGCATATAGCGCAATTTTTAGACAAACCAGCTGGCTTACTTTATAGCTCTGGGTATTTGACAAACGTCGGCATAATAACCTCGTTAATGGGCCGGAAAGATAAAATATTTGCTGATCGACTGTGCCATGCTAGCATCATTGATGGGATGCGATGGAGTGGGGCAAAGATTAACCGTTTTAGGCACAATGACCCAGATGATCTTAAGAGATTAATAGAGAGGTCTACTGGAGGCGGAAAACTACTAATAGTAAGTGATGGTGTTTTTTCCATGGATGGAGATATCGCTCCACTAAAAGAACTGGCTGAATTAGCTGAGAGGTATGGAGCTATATTGATGATTGATGACGCACATGGTTTTGGAATATTTGGTCCAGAAGGAAGAGGAGTTCCACATCATTTTGGGGTTTGTGAGAGGGTAAATATTCACGTGGCTACTCTAGGAAAGGCCCTAGGAGGAGCAGGAGGGTTTGTGACTGGGTCTAGATCTTTCATTGATGGCCTAATCAATTTTTCGAGATCTTTTATCTTTTCTACTGCTCCACCTCCAGCACAAGCGGCTGCAGGTTTGGCGTCGCTAGAATTGATTGCCGGTACAGAAGGTGCGATAAGAAGAAAAAGGCTCATGAAAAGTGTTGAAAGGGCGCTTCGTGAATTAGCCGGAATGGGTTACAATACTGCACAAACGAAATCACAGATCATTCCAATAATTATTGAAAGAGATGACTTGGCAGCAGGTTTTGCAAAATCACTGTTTGATAACCATATATTAGCTCCACTGATTCGTCCACCTTCAGTACCTAAAGGTACCAGTAGAATTAGAGTTTCATTGTGCGCCGATCATGAGGAAGGTGATATTGGAAACCTGATCAAAGCTTTTGCGGATCTGAAAAGTCTTTTGATAGATAAGAAATAAAAATTCGTTAGTACGTGCGAGAACTTCCACCCTCCTTAAAAGAGCAAGATCCTATATAGCATTGTTAACGAATTTTTGCCCTAACAACTACTATTCTAGCAATACTACCAGTTATCTACGATTGGTTCCAAATTCATTGATATGTTGACGACTATTAAACTCTTATATAGTATCAAACATTATCTATAATATACGAGGGTTGCGAGTAATATGGAGATATCTGGGGCGGAGATATTCGTAAAAAGTCTACAGAAACTTAAAGTGGACCTTATCTTTGGATATCCTGGTGGTGTTGTGTTGCCAGTTTTTGATGCCCTATATAAAAACCCCAAACTGCGCCATATGCTTGTACGTCACGAGCAAGGTGCAGTACACATGGCCGATGGCTATGCTCGTGCAACAGGAAAAGTTGGTGTTGCTTTGGTTACATCTGGGCCTGGTGCTACTAATACCGTTACAGGTATAGCTACAGCTTTTATGGACTCCATCCCTATCGTGGTTTTCACCGGGCAAGTACCTACTGCCCTCATCGGAAATGATGCATTCCAGGAAGCCGACATTGTTGGCATTACACGACCATGTGTGAAACATAGTTATTTAGTTAAGGATGTAAAGGACCTCGCCCAGACTATTGCAGAAGCATTTTATATAGCCTCATCTGGTAAACCCGGCCCTGTGCTAGTGGATTTACCCAAAGATGTTGCTACTAATGAAACGAAATTTGTTTTTCCTGATAAGGTGAAATTACGTTCGTATAAACCAAATAAGGAAGGTCACACAAAGCAGATAGAAAAGCTGGCAAAACTTATGGGAGAGGCAATAAAGCCAGTGTTCTATGTCGGAGGTGGAGTGATTAGCTCTAATGCTTCTGTAGAACTGCGCAAACTGGTGCGGCATACCCATATTCCAATAACCGAAACCCTTATGGGCTTAGGAAGCTTTCCATCTGATAACAAACTGAACTTAGGAATGCTGGGAATGCATGGTACATACAGAGCGAACATGGCGATAACCCATTCTGACCTCATTATCGCTCTTGGGTCACGGTTCGATGATAGAGTAACCGGTAAACTTGATGAGTTTGCTCCAAATGCAAAAATTGCACATGTGGATATAGACCCAAGTTCCATTTCAAAAAATGTAAAAGTTGATATACCCGTTGTGGGTGATCTACCAGATGTTTTAAGTAAGTTAAATGCTGTGATAAAGACCAACCATGTCAAATGGAAGGAGAAAAATGAAGAATGGCTCAATCAAATTAAGAAATGGAAAGACGCCAATAAGCTAGGCTACAAAACGAAGAAGAATGTAATTAAGCCACAGTTTGTTGTAGAAGAAATCATGCGGGTAACAAAAGGTGATGGGATATATGCAACAGAGGTTGGGCAAAATCAGATGTGGGCGGCTCAATATCTGAGATTGAAGAACCCAAGGACATTTCTTACATCCGGTGGGCTTGGTACTATGGGTTATGGGTTCCCCGCGGCTATTGGGGCACAAGCTGCATTTCCTGATAAGGTGGTTATAGATATTGCTGGTGATGGTTCGATACAGATGAATATACAAGAACTAGGCACAGCTACCCAGTACCGTTTGCCGGTTATCATTGTTATTCTCAATAATGGATTTTTGGGTATGGTTAGGCAATGGCAACAACTCTTTTATGGTGGGCGCTATTCGCATAGTTGTACAGAATTTCAGCCAGACTTTGTTAAATTAGCTGAGAGTTACGGTGCATATGGAGAGAGAGTAACAAAACCGGAAGAAGTTGGACCAGCCTTAGAGAGAGCAATAGAAGGTAAAATCCCTGCTATTATAGATTGTGTGGTTGAAAGGGAAGAGAATGTGTATCCGATGGTTCCGGCGGGGGCCCCAATAAATAAAATGTTGCTGGCATAGCCTGTAAATCGAAACTATCTGATCATTTATCATGGTGCTAAATTATGAGACATACGATATCTGTTCTTGTTGAGAATAAATTTGGTGTTCTATCCCGTGTATCGGGGCTTTTTTCTGGCAGAGGGTTTAATATTGAGTCACTTTCGGTGGCTCCTACCTTGGATCAGAACTCTTCTAGGATGACCATTGTTACTATTGGGGATGATAGTATTGTCGAGCAAATAACTAAACAGCTAAACAAGTTAATAGATGTTATAAAGGTTGTAGATTTTACAGCAGAAGACTATGTCGATCGTGAGGTTATTCTTGTTAAGGTAAACGCCGAGCAGTCCAATAGAGCGGAAATACTACGCATGACTGAGATTTTTCGTGGCAAAATTGTGGATGTTTCCTCTCTTCATTACACCATTGAAATCACAGGTGCCGAGAACAAAATAAATGCGTTTTTAAAAATGATAAAACCTATAGGGATAGTAGAGTTAGTACGAAGTGGCAAAATTGCCATGTCAAGGGGGAAAAAGACTCTAAGCTAACTCTTGAATGGGTTAACAGTAGAGACAAGTTTAATTGGCCGGAATCAAGGGAAATGCAAGCCAATAATTGATTTATACACTCATTAAGAAAGCAGAGAAAGATGGCAACTATTTATTATGAGAAAGACGCCGAACTAGAAAAAATCCAGAAAAAAGTTATCGCTGTTATTGGTTATGGAAGCCAAGGACATGCCCATGCATTAAATATGCGCGATTCTGGCTTGGATGTTGTTGTGGGATTACGCCCTGAAAGCAGGTTTAATGAAATAGCTGGAAAAGAGAAAGGCATTAGAGTAAAAACTCCGGCGGATGCAGCTAAAGAAGCAGATATTGTGATGATACTTGCGCCAGATGTTGCACAGAAAAAAATCTATGACCAAGACATTGAGCCAAATCTCAGCGCAGGAAACGCTGTGGCTTTTGCCCATGGATTTAACATTCATTTCGGCCAAATTGTTCCTTCTAGCGATATTGATGTTTTCTTGATTGCCCCCAAAGGGCCGGGCCATCTTGTGCGTCGACAGTTTGCTGAAGGAGGAGGTGTTCCATGTCTATTAGCTGTTGGGCAAGACGCTACCGGTAATGCCAAAGATATAGCATTGGCCTATGCTAAAGCTATTGGTGGAACAAAGGGTGGAGTAATCGAAACGACTTTTCAAGAGGAGACAGAAACTGATCTTTTTGGTGAACAGGCAGTTTTGTGTGGTGGTGTATCGGAGCTTATACGAGCAGGCTTTGACACATTGGTTGAGGCTGGCTACCAACCAGAAGTTGCCTATTTCGAATGCTTACACGAAATGAAGCTAATTGTAGATCTTATTTTCGAAGGTGGCATTGCCAACATGCGCTACTCGATTTCTGACACTGCGAAATATGGTGATATCACCCGCGGTCGCCGAGTGATTAATGAAGAAACTAGGATGGAAATGGTCGATATACTTGAAGAAATTCAAAACGGTGAGTTTGCCCGCGAATGGGTACTGGAGACCCAAGCCAATAGGCCTGTATATAATGCATTGCTCAACAAAGACGCAGAGCATCCTATCGAGCATGTTGGAGAAAAACTTCGCGGTATGATGCCTTGGATAGGTGATAAAATTAAGGACTAACCGCAAAAAAATGATTTTACCATTTGAATCCGACTCGCTTAGGTTCATTATCCCGCTTTTTGTTGGCGTAGTTATGTTCTTTATGTTTGGGTTGAACCTTGCTGGGTGGGTTTGCTTAGGCTTGCTATTATTTGTCGCCTATTTTTTTCGCGACCCAGAACGGAATGCGCCAGAAGGTGATGGACTGATAGTTGCTCCAGCCGATGGCGTTATTAACAGGATAGATACCGCCTACCAAAGTCGACAATTTCCAGACGGTGCTATTTGTATATCCATTTTTCTGTCCATTTTCAATGTTCATGTACAAAGAATTCCAATTGGCGGGAAGGTGATAAACAAGCGGTACTATAAAGGGAAGTTCCTTGCCGCATGGGATCATAAGGCGAGTGAAGATAACGAACAATCAGAAATTATATTGGCAACTTCATTGGGGGAAATTGGTGTCAAACAAATTGCAGGCCTAGTAGCTAGAAGGATTGTTTGCCGTGCTAAAGTTGGAACTGACCTGCAAAAGGGAACTCGGTTTGGCCTCATTCGTTTTGGATCTAGAGTTGATTTAATTGTACCCCCCGGACTTGAAATTGTTTGTAAGCTTGGTGATAAAGTGGTGGCTGGGGAGAGCGTAATGATTCGAACATTGCCTCCACAAGGGAAATAAAGTGGCCAAAGATGACGTTGAAGCCAAAAAAGCTTTTCTTGAAGAAAGCAAGGAGACTGAAGCACCTGTTAGTTCCGATAACGGAGTGTCGAAGATGCTCAATGATCTAAAGTTTCAGAGGGGAATATACCTAATCCCTAATCTAATAACTGCCGCTGCTTTTTTCTGTGGTTTTTACTCCATTATTGCCTCCATAAACGGGAATTACTACCAAGCTGCTTGGAGTATTATTTTTGCGATTTTCTTTGATGGCCTAGATGGTCGGTTAGCGCGTGCAATGAGCGCTACCACACAGTTTGGCGTGGAGTTCGATTCCTTATCTGACCTTATAGCTTTTGGTGCTGCTCCGGCCATTTTGATGTTTAATTGGGTGCTTCAACCTTTTGGAAGAATTGGATGGATGGCAGCATTTCTTTTTGTTTTATGTGGGGCGTTACGTCTTGCAAGGTTCAACACTCAGGCAACAGATGGGTTAGCGGTTGAAGATAAATTTATAGGCTTGCCGATACCACCTGCGGCTGGACTGTTAGCATGCGTGGTTTTGTTGACCAGAGGAACATTAGAGATTGAGAAAGCACCGGCGATTCTAGTAGTCATTGCGGTTTATGTTTTGGCATTGTTAATGGTCAGCACTATTCAGTACCGCAACCTTAAGAACCTTGAATTAGGAAGGAGAAAATCGTTTCATATACTAGTTGGGGCGATACTTTTCTTTTTTACGATAGCGCAGTTTCCACACTTGATGTTGTTTGCAATGGCTGTACTGTACGTAATTCACGGTCCGATGGAATATCTTTGGGGAAAATATAAACAGGGCGAAAGGCTGTTTCCATTTTCCGGTTAAAGATAGCCATGTTGAATAAACCTACAATTGAATTTAAGAATATAGAATGTTATCGAGTGAAATAGTAAATAAAATTATTGATGATATGCTCGTAAAAAAGCTATCTTCAGAAGCGCTCGAAGATAAATATCACCCTACCGACATAGCCTACAGCATAGACCACATAGTGGAAACTAAAGAAAAACTACTAGCCTTTAGAAGACTTGATTATGATTTTGCTGCTGAAGTGTTACCGCTACTCTCAGATCAAGGCAAAGAGTTTGTGGTAACGGAGGCTACTGCTGAGCAACTCGGGCACATTATTGGTGAAATGGAAAGTGATGATGCTGCTGACATTCTAAGTGATGTGGACGATGAAAAGGCAGAGAACGTACTCGATGTTTTATCGGATGAGGTGGACGAAGAAGTAACCCGTCTTATGGAATATGACAAAGAGTCTGCCGGCGGTATAATGCAAACCGAACTGATAGCGGTGCATGAAGACACCAACATCATGAAAACTATCGAACTATACAGGGAAATGGCAGAACAGATTGGCGAAGTACACAATATATTCATTGTTGATGCGGACAAGAGACTTGTCGGAGTCCTTCCTGTAACTCAGTTGTTACTAAACCCCCCCGGTGCTGTAATAAAGGAAACGGTCGAGGAAACACCAACGATTCATGCCCGTCTTAAAGATGACCAGGAACATGTGGCTGAGTTGTTTAAAAGATATGACCTTGTATCTCTACCTGTAGTTGATGAGCAGATGAAACTTGTTGGGAGAATTCTTTTTGATGACATTATGGATGTCATTGAAGAAGAAGCCGATGAGGATATGATGAAAATGGTTGGTGCAGATGATGAGGCACTTGTTCAAACGCATACATCAATGAAAATGGTGCGATACAGATTGCCCTGGCTGTCCGCATCGTTGGTAGGAGGGCTTGTTACAGGATGGCTTATATGGCAGTTTAAAATTGCTTTGTCTGAGTTTTTGGCTCTTGCCGCCTTTATTCCTGTTGTTATGGGGATGAGTGGGAACGTTGGTACGCAAAGTTCAGCTTTAGTAATTCGTGGTTTGGCTACAGGTAGAATAAACATTGATTCGCTTCGACAATACATAGAAAAAGAGTTAATTGTAGGTATGATACTTGGCCTGGTTTGTGGGGCTGTTGCTGGAATAGTTGCAGAGATTTGGCACGGCGACGTGTGGCTGGGAATTGTTGTAGCGGCTTCAATTTTTCTTTCTATAGCAGTAGCCGCTTTTTTGGGTACTATAATTCCTTTGCTATTTAGATTTGTTAAAATAGATCCAGCTATTGCTGGTGGTCCCATAGTGTTGGCCCTTAACGATATTACTGGACTAGTGATCTTTTTTCTAATTGCAACGGTGTTACTAAGGCTATAAACAAATTTTTTAACTAATACTCTGTTATAATAAATTATGCCAAAAATAAATATATGCGCAGGCCAGTGTGGCGAAACGGTTGATGCCAGTGCTGAGTGCGAAGATGGAAGGTACGTTAAGTTTTCTATTGGTAAGTGTTGTGAGCATGTAGAGAAGCTGAAGCCATTTCTTGAGTCAGAACCTATTGATGCCTTTACCGAACTAAGGAACTTTGAATCTTCTCTTATCTACGAAAAAGCTGGAAAATGTTTACCACATGTTACTTGTCCGGTTCCCTCTGGTTTTCTCAAACTTATCGAGCTAGCTTCTGGTATGGCTGTGGCAAGTGATGTGTCGATAAAAATAGAAAGTTAAGCAAGGATCATCCGTTGCTTGAAAAGTTTCAGGGTGCTCTTATCGGCACTTTGACAGGTGATGCCCTAGGAATGCCTGTTGAGGGCTGGACAGGTGAAAGAATTCGTCGTGAGCATGGTGTGATAGATAGTATGCTTGAGGCCAGGCTTGGTGCAGGTACATACACGGATGACACCGAGATGATGGTTGCTTTAGCTGAAACTCTCTGCCAAAATAGATGTATTGACCCAGTATTTCTCTCCAAAAGCCTGATAAACAATTTCAATGAAAATAGAGGCTATGGTGTAACCACAGTTATCGTTCTTAATTTTCTTCGTTTAAATAACAACTGGGAACAAGCTGCCTTTTCTCATTACCCTGATGGATCAATGGGGAATGGGGCTTGTATGCGGATTGCTCCAGTAGGGGTTTTGTTCCATGACCGACCTGAAGAGCTTATCAAACAAGCAACCAAATCTGCCGAACTTACTCATGGCCATCGCCTTGCCATTGAAGGTGCTAAATTGCAGGCTATGGCAGTTGCTGGTGCAACTATGACTCCGGCATGTCAGGATATTGGGGCGAAATTTGTAGAGGACTTATTAAAGGATATAATCGAACCGGAATATAAAATTTCGCTGAATAAACTATTAGGATTGTTATCTAGCCCTCATGATGCGGAACAAATTACTAAAATCCTTGGTTCTGAAATGTTAGCGCTTCGATCAGTTCCAGCTGCGATATACATGTTTGTTAGATTTAATGGCGATTTCAAAAAAATTGTGTCTCAGGCTGTATCGCTTGGAGGTGATACTGATACCGTTGGAGCAATGGCAGGGGCAATGGCAGGGGCGCATTTGGGTTTGAAGTCCATCCCTGATGAATGGTTTACGATGTTGGAAAACGGGGCTAAGGGTAGAGATTACATAATCAACCTTGGTGAGCAGTTGCATAACGTATGGCAGCTAGGGAAAGTTGGGTAAATGTTCTATTGCCCGGTTCAAGAAAACCTTAGCGGTGAAAGGCTAAACTAGGTAGAAATTATCAAACTTCTATGAGCTTAATCTGTTGCCTATTTTAAAGTAATAGCCCACCTTTTATGCCATGTTTCTGGTGGAGCGCGTTATTTGCGATTGACTCACCTTCTGGAATTGAAACTGTTATTTGCATTGAGCGATCTGTTAACTCGCTAACCGCTTCTATAATCATATCTCGCGATTCTTTGTTTATGGCTGGGTCACCTGATGGGATTTCCTTGCACTTGTGAGTAGCGGTACCAACACCTTCACCGGCATGCAATGTTATTTTATCAGTATTGGACCAAAAAGCAGTTACAGTTGATGGAATTTGCAAGCCCATACGTGGAGGAGTTTCCGTGGGCTCACCAGTTGGAACAGTTTTTTCATCACTATCATCCCACTCTACAGTCACGATAATTTTCACCAAGGTATCGGTATCTGCATGATTACAATCACAGTTGGTTACTTCAGCAGCAGCCGAATTTTCAGTACATACGCAATGGTCTATTGGAACAATTCTTCTTGAACCATCGGATGTTGGAATTTCAACTTCATTGATATTATTATAACCACACAGCATATGAACAGCGGCTTTGGCGCCAGCTGCGGCACAAACTCCAGCTGTAATAGCTTTACCAGAACTATGCAAATTACTTCTCCCTAGAACAGCGGTCTACTAAATATAATATCGATCGGTAGTTAATTCCACTGTGTCGTGAAAGACCAATTTCACATGTTCGGCTTGTGGAATATCCTTCGCTGCAATTATCAGGCAATTGCGACTTAAGCCTCTTTAATGCGGATTTGTTAAGTTCTGGTACCAGAAAACCCTTATCCCCTGCAAATCCGCAGCAACCACTATCTTCAGGTTGAAAAACTATTTCAGAGCATAAGTGAGCCAAGTCAACAAATTTATTGGCTAAACCATGTTTACGCGAACCACAAGGTATGTGTAAAGCAATAATTTTTGCTTGTTGATCAAATGTAAGTTTGTCTACTAAGTATTTTAACGTAAACTCGACAGGCTCCAAAATTTCAATTGGATAATTAATCTGGTTTACCATGCGGGCTGTACAGGGGCTAGAATCACAAATTACCGGCAGCTTGCCTTGTTGAGTGGACTGCCAAAGAGCTTCTTCTAGTTTGCGAATACATATGTTGGATGCGTCTATGGCGCCTTTGCTATTAAAAGGCAGTCCACAGCAGTATGAATCTAGGTTTGGTATTGTGACAATATCGTAACCAGCCTTTTGTAAAAGTGAAATAACTACCTGACTGATATCACGTTTTTCTTTATCGTTACACGCTGTCCCCATAACTCGATTTATGCAACTACTGAAATAAACAACTTTCGGCTTATTTCCTTGGCCGAACTCTTGTGATGGGTACCTAGGAAGTTTTGAGCCGCGTGGTATCCATTGATCCCATATAGGAATTGCGCCCCTGCTGATACGGTTGATAAAACTACTTGTCTGTTCGATTGCACCATTACCAGTTAAATTTGCTGTTCTATGAAGTGTATTAAGAACCATTCTTCCTGCATTGCTGATAAGTCCAATATGGTCAGCGGCCCAATACAAATTTTTATTTACTCTGGGAGTGACCGCTTTGGCTCTTTCTTTTAGTACCATTGCACCAGTATCAATCCCCACAGGGCAAGGAATAGCACAAAGGCCATCTGCAGCACATGTATCAATGGTAAACCATTTGTATTGATCGGTATTTATGGTCGAGTGATTTGCTATTGATTTTTCTCTGACTTGCTCGCGCATGCTAACAATTCTCTGTCGTGGGGTAAGTGTAAAGTTGCGAGAAGGGCAAGTTACTTCGCAAAATCCACACTCAATACATTTATCAATGTCAGGATCTACTTTTACAATCGGTTTTATATTTTTTAAATGTATTTCGGGGTCGTCATTAAGAATTACTCCAGGGTTAAGCAGGTTGTGAGGATCAAATATGTTTTTAATCTCTTTCATCAACTGGTAAGCTTCATTCCCCCATTCAAGTTCAACATATGGTGCAATATTTCGTCCGGTGCTGTGTTCAGCTTTAAGAGACCCATCAAATTGCTCAACCACCATATGACAAAGGTCATCCATAAATAAACGGTAACGATTGGTTTCCTGTTGGTCATTAAAATTAGGAGTTAGTACAAAGTGGAGGTTACCTGCGAGAGCGTGCCCAAAAATAATAGCATTATTATAACCATGCTTTTGAAATAGCTTCTGTAGTGAATTGGTAGCATCGGATAAGCAGTGCAATGGAAAAGCAACATCCTCTATTACAACTGTTGTACCTATTTCACGCATTGCACCAACTGAAGGAAAGAGACCTTTGCGCACTTTCCATAACTGTTCATATTCTTCGGGTTGTTCAGCAAACTGAATGTCGGTTAATGTCGTAATTGATGAAAGTGATTGCTTAATATTCTCGATGTTGCTGTGCAACTGTTTCCTGTTAGCAGCTCGGGTTTCAATTAAAAGTGCGGTTGCATGATCATTTAGATCTTTTATAAATGGTGGCATTTCTGGTTGGTTTTCGATGGAACGCAAAGCAGCTCGATCCATAATCTCAACTGCATCAATAGACAATTTCTTGAGGGGCAATACTGCAGAGCATGCTGTTGCAACGTCAGGGAATAATATTAGAGAACTGGCCTTGTCGGAGTGGTCAGGCAAAGTTTTATAAGTGATTTCTGATATGAATCCCAAAGTTCCCTCGGAGCCAATCATTAAATGTTGGATTATGTCTATTGGGTCGATGTAATCGACAAGTGCGTTCAAGCTATATCCAGTTGTGTTCTTGATCTTAAATTTGCGTGTGATCTTTGCTGATAACTCTGTGTTGCTACGGGTTTTATTACCTAACTCGGTAAGTGAGTTGATCAGTTTTGGATGGCTTTCAATGAAGGCTTCTCGATTCGCACGGGAGGCAGTATCTAATATAGAACCGTCGGCAAAAATCACGCGCATATTTTTCAGCGTTTTATAACTGTTTTGGTCGACACCACAACACATCCCAGAAGCGTTATTAGCTGCAATTCCGCCAATTTTAGCGCTATCTATGGAGGCCGGGTCAGGGCCAATTTTTCGATCAAATTTTTTCAAATAGCGATTTGCCTGATAGCCAACAATTCCGACTTGAAGTTGTATAGCCTTTCCCTCGTCATAAACTTTGTACTCGCGCCAATAGTTATCATCGAGCACAGCAAGAATAGAGTCGCTTATAGCTTGCCCAGAGAGACTTGTTCCGGCAGCACGAAAGGTTACTGGGGTATCGTGAAGCTGTGCTAATTTAAGAAGCTTAATCGTTTCGTTTTCATTGATTATTTTTACCACCAATTTTGGAGTTAAACGATAAAACCCCGCATCAGTTCCGTATGCGACTAGTTGTAATGGTTCTTCTATTAATCGCTCACCTGGAATCCACTTCGCTAGTTCGGATTTTAGTTGAGCGTAGCGTTTTGGTTGCTTGAGGTTTGAATTGTTAGTTCCCATATGCAACAGAAGGTAGCCAAGTAACCAACTGTGGATATTTAAATACTAATACAAGGCAAATTAATTGAAGGATTACAAATGGTATTACCCCGCGATAGATGTCGGTAAGCTTTACATCGGCTGGGCATACCCCCTTTAAATAAAAAATTGCAAAACCTACTGGAGGTGTAAGAAAAGAAGTTTGTAATGCTACTGCAACAAGTAAAGCAAACCAAACTAGGTTAGGGTTATCAACAACACCATAGCCATCAACTTGCAGGTCTAGACCCACGATTACAGGTCCAAGTAAGGGTAATATTATTAGGCTAATTTCAATCCAGTCGAGGAAAAACCCTAATAGGAAAACCATAAACAGTACAAACATAACTAGACCAGATGGACCAAACCCAAGCCCATGGAGCGATGACTCAATCAACTGGTCGCCACCACATTCACGGAGCACCAGTGCAAAAATTGTCGCACCGAAAAAGATAGCAAAAATGTAAGCCGAGATGTTCATTGTATTAGTTACAACCTCGGTAAGATTTTTTCGATTGAGCCGGTTAGAAAAATAAGAAAGTAAAGTTGCTCCAACAGCTCCGATACCGGAGGCCTCAGTTACGGTTGCTATCCCCATAAAGATTGACCCAAGTACCAGCAGTATGAGGCCTGCAGGTGGTAGAATGTCAATAGTGACCTGCAAAACATCACCAACGACAATAGGCTTATGGTCAAGAGCTAAAGGGGCACTTTCTGGATAAAGTTGAGCGTAGATTATTAAATAAATGATATAAAGACTGCCAAGAATTAAGCCTGGGAAAACAGCCCCCATAAACAAGTCACCAACAGAAGCACCCAATTGATCGCCCATAATCACAAGCATTATAGAGGGAGGTATAAGAATTCCTAGGCAACCAGAAGCAGCAACGGTTCCGAGCGCAAGCGGTTTGCTGTAATTCTGATTAAGCATAATTGGAAGTGACATTACTCCAAGTAGCACAACTGATGCACCAATGATACCGGTTGATGCGGCTAGAATTATGCCAATCATGGTCACAGTAATAGCCAACCCACCCCTGATACTACCAAACAACTTTTGTATGGAATGCATCATTTTCTCTGCTATCCCTGACTTGTCAAGCATCAAGCCCATGAAAATAAACATAGGTATTGCTACAAGTACCCAGTTGTCCATAATACCGAAAATACGACCGACCAGTAGCCCCAAGGTGTTGAATTCGAGGCCGGTCATTGTCCAACCCATGATGTTGTCAGTAAACCAACCAACACCAGCGAAAAGAATACCAACTCCAGAGAGAACCCATGCTACTGGGAACCCAGTGAAAAGTAGTGCAATGAATGATAAAAACATTCCAATGACTAAAAAATGCTCAGGTTGTATTTCCATAATGTAAATTCTTTATAGCAACTTGTTTTGTTTAATTTGGTTTTTATGGTTGTTAGGTAAATTAAGCGTTTTCATCAACCAGAATTGTGATCCGCTGGTTCTTTTTTAATAATACGTAACAAGATAATGAACTCTTCAATCAAACGGGAAGTTGATGCGATAAGCATTAGAGTCATTGATGATGGGAGTACCGCTTTAATTGCCCATCTAAACGGGAGCCCGGTTGGGTTTTCAGATGATTCTCCAACACGGTAGGCTTCTGCTACCCAATCCACGCTATGGTACAGCACCACTAGAATAGTTGGCAGTAGTAAAAACAAAATACCTAAGATTTCAAAAATATGCTTGGTTCGCTCTGGCAACCTCATATGAATGATATCGACTCGTATATGTGAATTGTTTGTTATGGCATATGCCATTCCGAACATAAATACCACGGCGTATAAATGCCACATAAGCTCTTCAAGTGGTACTTGACCTCTATTAAATCCATATCGCATGATAACTTGCAGCAAAACAACGAGAATCAGAACCACATTTAACCATGCAACGGTCTCGACAACATTTACGATTATTTTATTGAGAAACTCGACTATTGGGATCCGGACGTTATTCTTAGCGGTAGAATCAGACATAAATTATTCGCTTTCTATCCGGCAATTAAAAAGTGTGGTAGGGCTTACCCTACCACACCAATGACAACAATTATAACTGTTGCTTAATACTGAGTACGTTTTGTTCCAGGACGTGGCATGTAAGCCCACTCATTCCATACCTTGTAGTTAGCACGGAAACTTTGCAATTGGTTGTAATAAACTGCAAATTCTGGGTCTTTTTTGCTTTCCTCGGCAACAACTTCATCCCACTTCGTCTTAAAGGCGCGCAACATTTCTTCTGACCAATAATGGTTTGTAACTCCCTTTTCGGCAGCTGCTTGCATGTGTGGAAACTGAATAGCTTCACCTAATGCTAATCCATCCAACATGGCAGCCTTACAACCCATCTCGAGCAGTTCCTGTTGGCTGCTACTCATCCCCTTCCATGTATCTCCATTGATCAACAGATCAAACATGGTTGCTGGCTGGTGCCAACCTGGATAGTAGTTGTGCTTGAGAATTTTATGGAAGCCGAGCAGCTTATCAATTGCTGGCATCGAAAATTCCGTTGCATCAATTGCTCCTTTTTCCAATGCAGGAAAAATCTCCTTGGAAGAGAGCAGTGAAGTGGATACGCCTAACTTTTGCATTACCAAAGCACCAAGGCCAAAGAAACGCATGCGTAATCCTTTTAAATCACTCGGCTTGTTGATAGGTTTTGAAAACCAACCCGATGTTTCTGGAGATATTATTGAGCAGGGAATAGCATGGACATTGTAACCAGCATCATCATACATCTTCTGCCAGAGCTGACGTCCACCACCATAGTTAACCCAAGCAATAAACTCTGGAGCATCAGGGCCAAAAGGAACAGCAGAAAATATTGCTGCTTTTGTACCAAGAACACCAGTGTTGTAACCAGGTGTACTCCATCCAGAGTTAACCTGTCCTTTTGAAACAGATTCCAGTATCGCTTTTGCTGGAACTAACTTGCCTGGTTCGTAAATTTTAATCTGAACTGAACCTCCTGAGGCCTTGTTGACATGCTCAGCAAGCCACTTGGGGGTTGATCCCAACCCGGTTAGATGCGTACCAAACCATACCGGTAGTTTGAGTAGCACCTTTTTGGCAGCATGTGAAGGCGTTGACACAAACAATAGCGCCAATGCAAATACGGCGACCACACCTACAGTCAAAGTTTTTTTCATTATCGTCCTCCTAAGTTTTAACCAAAACACCTTTAAACCACTCTTTGTCGATTGCATTAACAACAAAGCGCCCAAATGGTAAACTGGTATGTCCACTTGATAGTATTATTTCCAGAATAAACTTGTCAAGGGTTTTTCGTATATTAAGTATTTGTACTAAGCATAACCTACTTACTGCTAAGGGGTATTTTTAAAAACCTTGAATCGAGCTGAGTTTTAGTTGTTGCTGTGTTTGCTGATTAGGCTAGAAAAACTTTGGGAGGAGGTGTACAATGCTCTTGCAATTAGTACTTGCTATGGTATATTGGTAATACCAATTTTTGGGCATCCGATGGAAAAGAAAAAGATATCAGACAGGATTGCAGACCAGTTACAAACAATTATAGCTGAATCTGGTCTCAAAACAGGAGAAAAACTACCCTCAGAGAGAATGCTTGCTGAGCGGCTAGGTGTGTCTCGTCCCTCTGTCCGAGAGGCGATTCGAATATTATCCTCTAAAGGCATAATTGAATCCAAACAGGGAGGTGGCACCTATGTGGTTCAATCTGTTGCTTCAGTGATCACCGATCCGCTACTAGATCTGATGCAAGAAAAGTCTGAGTTCCGTTTTGACATTTTAGAAGTGCGCCATGCACTCGATGGTTTGGCTGCTTATTTTGCGGCCTTACGAGCAACTGAACAAGACCGACAGATAATTCGAGAAAAGTACGACGAGATGGTTCGTTTGCATAGTACAAGAGATAACCCTGTAGAAGCGGCAGCAGCTGATGCTGCTTTTCACCTTGCTGTAACGGAAGCATCACATAACCTTGCACTACTAACTATAACTCGAAGCCTGTTTAAGGTACTACAACATAGCATTAAAAATAACCTTGATAAGTTATATACTATTCCAAGAATTACTGAACGACTAACCGACCAACATCAGAAACTTATGGTAGCTGTTTTGCATGGAGACCCAGCTGAGGCACGTATTGCCGCTCATGAGCATCTGGTTTATGTGGAGGAGTCTTTGCAAGAAATTGATAAGGAACAGGCACGCTTAGATAGGTTCTTGCGTAAAGCATCAATTTTGACCACTGAAAAATAAGGCGCACTAAATGGGCAAGCCGTCTGAAATCTACTTTATGGCAACTTGCTTGGCTGATCTTTTCTACCCTAAGGTAGGGATAGCCGGTATGCGGTTAATTCAGAGAGAAGGAATTAGGGTGGTTTTTCCACAAAACCAAACCTGCTGTGGGCAGCCTGCATATAATTCAGGTTATCGCGAGGAAGCGCTTGATGTTGCTCGTTCTCTAATGTCCTGCTTTCCAAAAGACATTCCTATAGTCGTTCCATCTGGTTCATGTGCAGGCATGATACGTCACCAGTGGCCAGAGTTATTCCATGGTCAGCCGGATGCACAGAACGCACTTAATGTATCCAAACGGACATATGAACTGACGCAATTTTTGGTTGATCAAGTAGAAATTGAATTAGATGATCTTGGTCCGTCTATAACGGTTGCAATCCATACTTCTTGCTCAAGTCGAAATGAAATGAAGGTAGCTAGTCATATTGAATCTCTTGTTTCACAAATGAAGAATGTGACCGTGGTTGAGCAGGAGCGTAAAGCTGAGTGCTGCGGTTTTGGAGGTTCATTTGCAATTAAGCAAGCAGAAATTTCCGGCGCGATGGTTAAGGATAAGACTGATGCAATAGGTAAAACTGAGGCAAGCAAATTGGTAAGCCAGGACTGTGGTTGTCTTATGAACATTGGTGGGGCATTAAGGAAGCAAAAACGGACGATAGAAGTGCAACATATTGCTGAGTTTTTATGGGACAGGGTTTATGAAACAGGGTAACACTCTTAGCGATCGGATTAATAATTCGCTTGGTAAAGCGCAGAATCGCCAAAATTTCAGGTCTGCAATGAGTGGGCTGATGGAAAAAAGAGCGGCGCAGTTTCCAGATGACGAGAAGCTGGCCAAGCTGCGTGATAGGGGTCGCGAAATTCGCGCCAACTCACTCCGCAACCTGCCATACCTGTTAATAGAGTTAGAAAAGACATTAACGGAAAACGGTATTCAGGTGCATTGGGCTAATAATAGTTTTGAGGCAAACCAGATAATCGTATGTCTGTTGCAACAGAATGATGCTAAGTCGGTGGTTAAAGGAAAGTCCATGGTGTCAGAGGAGATTGAACTAAACAGTTTTTTGGAAGGACATGGAATTAGTGTGCTTGAATCTGATCTAGGTGAGTTTATCATCCAGTTGGCCGACGAGACTCCTTCCCATATCATTATGCCAGCAATCCATAAAACGAAAAAAGAGATAGCTGAGCTGTTACATGAACACTTTCCTGAGCTCCCCTACACAGAGGATGTAGATCAGTTGACTCAAAGTGCACGTAAGATTTTGCGAAACAAGTTTAATCAGGCCGATGCAGGAATTTCTGGGGTAAACTTTGCGGTAGCGGAAACAGGTACTCTATGCTTGGTAGAAAATGAAGGGAATGGTGGAATGAGCAGTACTGTACCGCCACTACACATAGCAATAACTGGTATAGAGAAGGTAGTGGAAAAGCTTGCTGATGTACCGCCACTGTTAAACCTGTTAACAAAGTCTGCAACGGGCCAAACAATTACCACTTATTTTAATATGATTTCCCGCCCCCGCCAACCAGGTGAGAAGGATGGTCCAGAGGCCGTTCATCTGGTTCTGTTAGATAATGGTCGTTCAAAAATCTATGGCAACTCTAGTTTGCAAGAAATTCTACATTGCATTCGTTGTGGGTCCTGCATAAATCACTGCCCAGTTTATGTGCAGTTAGGAGGACATGCATATGGCACTGTGTATCCAGGTCCTATTGGCTGTGCGCTGGAACCAATGCGCTTAGGAATAAACAAAGTAGGTGGCTTGACCTCCCTTTGCACTTTATGTGGTGCCTGCGAACAGGTTTGCCCGGTACAAATTCCACTTCCAAAGCTAATAAACCGCTTGCGGGCTGAGTCTGTACTTAGGAGAGCAGATTACACAAGCCTAATCGGGGCAGGTAGTATGCGAAAACCATTGGAGAGTTGGGGTTGGCGTATCTGGAAATGGATATACCGTAATCCAGCTATCTATCGTGTTTTCTCGTTGATTGTAACAAGGACCCGTGAATTAATTCCCGCCAGAATGGGGAGGTGGGCTAGATATAGATTTAACCCTAAGCCGGCACGTCGAACTATGCATGAATTAGCTAGAGAGGCAGGGTTTGACAATGAGTAGAGCAAGAGAGCAGATACTATCAGCACTTCAACAGTATTCGGAGAATGGTGGTTATAGGGGAATTGTTAAAACCCCGAAAGAAGAGGGCTTGTCGAAAGAGGATCGAGTGGCAAGGATCACACAGATGATGGAAGCTGTCCATGGCGAGGTTCATCGTCTGTTAGACAGGGAGTGGATGAAGTGGATTAATACTGAGCTACCGAAACGTGGATATAAACACATATTAGTTGGAAGCGGTGATATTGGAAAAATAGTAAATGTAGAAGCTATGGATTCTCTGCAAATTCATTCTTATACTGCTGAGATTGAAGAATGGAAAGATCAATTGTTTAATCAAGTTGATGTAAGTATCACGTCTACCCGTGGTGGTATAGCTAGCACCGGCAGTTTAGTTATATGGCCAACTAGTGCAGAGCCTAGGCTCATGTACTTTGTCCCACCAGTGCATGTCGCATTACTTAATGCAGAAGACATCTTCGAAAGCTTTGAGCAAATGGTGATCGAGCAGAAATGGTCTAAAGAGATGCCAACCAATTCACTGCTTGTTTCTGGACCTTCAAAAACTGCTGATATTCAACAGGTACTTGCTTATGGAGTGCACGGGCCAAAACAATTAGTTGTTTTGATCCTCGGATAACCGATGAACCATGTCATAACGAAATGTAAGCAATATTGGCCATTTTATTGTGCCTCTATAAACGTTCAACGCCTTCAATATCGAGAATAATAGTTACTTCGTCGCCCACAACCAAACCACCTGCTTCCAAAACTGCATGAAAAGCCACGTTGTAATCCTTCCTGTTGATCTTTCCTTCTAAATGAAACCCTAAGCGGCTATTTCCTCGAAAATCTTTAATCGGACCTACCATTTCACCAGTCAGAGTAACCGACTTGGTGATACCCTTGATTGTAAGGTCTCCAACAACAGTGGTGCTTGTAACAACTTTACCACCTGACGATGAAGAGGAGTTTCCGTTTACTATTTTTTTGGTGGTGAATTCGATATAAGGAAATTCTTTTTGACTGAAGAACTCAGGGCTCTTAAGGTGTTTATCACGTTTTTGTGCCTTAGTATTAATTGATGCGACGTCTATTTTTGCATTGGCTGAAGTTAGCTGGTTCGCCTTATTTACTGTAAATGATCCACTGAACTTATCAAAACTACCTTTTACGCTGCTGATCACCATATGCTTAACGGAAAAACCAATCTGAGTATGATCTGGGTCCAAACCATATTCGGATGCAGCGGCCTTCATTGCATTTGTGGCCAGAATAATAACAAGGATCGCAGCAAAAACGGGTTTAGTAGATTTCATTCTTATCAACTCCTAAACAACAACGTAACAACCTATCATCAGTCAAATTAAACTTAACCACAGTAAACATTATATCTCATTCATTGTAAAAAGAATATACTGGCTAAATAATCAGGCTTTTATCGGCAACAGTTTTAGGTATGAAAGTGACCTTAATTAAAAAACGAGTTTTGTTTTTGACGGCCAGTATTCTTTTGTTCATATTTTTTCCAGCGTTTTCCGGAGACAATGTTTTACAAGCTGAACATGCAGCAAACCATCACGCAGAAAAAGATTATTTAAATAGCAGCCCACAATCGATATCCCCGTGTTATGAAAAGCCTAACCAGTTTTATGGAAAGGTAGAAAGAGTTATCGATGGAGATACATTAAGGGTACGAACTGATAGCGACAAGGAAGTAACAATTAGGCTTGCAAATATTGATGCCCCAGAAAAAAACCAACCTTTTGGATTAAAAGCTAGGCGAGTGCTTTTAAACTTAGCTTTTAACAAACTAGTGGTAATCCAAGCCCAAGCAGTCGACCGATATGGTCGAACAGTAGCAATTGTGTGTGTCAATGGTATCAATATTTCAGGGTTTATGGTTTCAAATGGATTGGCGTGGGTTTACACTCGGTACAGTAGGGATTCATCTTTGCCTGGGAAGGAAAAAATGGCCAGAGACAAAAAACAAGGCTTGTGGAGTCTCTTAGACCCAGTTCCTCCATGGGAATGGAGAAAAATTAAATAATTGGCGGATTTAAAACACTTGAAGAAAGTAAATGAAAACCGCAGAAAAAAACTACATATTAATTACAGTTAAACGGTGCTGTCGTTACATAGAAAATACTTTAATTATAGTTTAAAACGCATTGTTTTAATATGGTAAAGAGCTGGGGGTGCAGCAACGCCACTGTGGATATGAGCCATTAAAAAATATGTGGTAAAAATATGATAATCGCATTTTGGTCCATTTTTTCAGTTTGCTGCAATTCCAAAAAGCGAAAATGTGAGGCTGTTAGGCGATACTTTTTTACGGATTGATTCAGGCGGCGTTAAGCGATTACTGCACTTCTCGCCAATTGCTCGAATATAGTTGACACGTAGGGATTAGATTTGTTTAATTATAGTCTAATTCAATAGTTTATACGTTTCGAAACAAAGAAACATAGAGAAGAAAAAAGTAATGACACCTGATGAAAAAAAAGTCTATGAGCTACACGCTAGCATCTGCCAAATCTTGGCCAACCCTAAACGACTTCAGATTATCAACACGCTAAGGGACAAGGAATTATCGGCGGGAGATCTGGGGTCACGGCTAAATATATCCAAATCTAACTTATCCCAACACCTTGCGCTGTTACGCGATAGAGGCATTGTTACCAATCGTAGAGATGGGGTAACCATTTATTACCGCATTTCAAATCCAAAGATTTTGAAAGCCTTCGACATAATGCGTCAAATTCTGTTTGAGCAGGTTAGGGAAAGCGAACGGTTGGTGAAGAAATATGCCATCGCCGGGAAGAAGTAAAAAAGGTGACTATTTAATGGAAAATTACTTAGTGTTAATCAATATTTGGATTCCCGATCATGCACAGGTCTAGCGTTAAAATAGTTAGCCTTTTTATAATCATATTTACCGTAGGCTGCTTATTCCTTTACTCTTCGATGAAGGCCGCAGAAGCTGCGAGAGTTTCAGTCGTCAAAGGCTTGCTGACCACTGAAAGATGTCTAAAAGACCCTATCTGCTACCTGGAATGGTATGACGACCACTCTTCTCTGGTACTTTTTACTGCCAAAAGGACGATATACAAACTAGAAACCGGTGATATACCTGACTGGAAACTCACTTCAGGATTCAGAAAGCAGGTAATCATTAAAGGGGTTATCGAGGGGAGAAAAATAGTAATCAGCGAGCTTGTTTCACTCGGAGGTTCCGGGAAAATTTCAAAAGCGTGCCTGTAGAAATGATACTAGGGATGCTTTAGTGCTATTTTGTGACAGGTGTAAGAATGCAGGTGACTGGGGTCGTAAATAATAACAAATGGGTGCCAATTCTTTTTTTCCTTCTTTTGGCGGTTGGTTGCCTAGAAACACAGACTTCTAGTGAAAATAAGTTAAATGTTACTATCTTATCTGGACATATAGTAGAAACAGAGAGTCTCTCCTCACTAATTAATCAGCCGCATGTGGTGTTAGTTGACGCCAGAGAGGAGGAAAAATACACCAAGTTCCACCTTCCCAATTCTGTAAACATACCTAAAAACCTCTTTCGCACATCCAAGGATATAAAATTTAAAAATGCTAACGGCTTTGCCATCCCTTCTGAAAAGGCAGAAAAAATATTTGGAGAAGCCGGAATCGGTAAAATCACACGGGTTATTGTATACGATAGCGTTACCTTTCCTGACGCAAGCATTATCTGGGGTTTATTAAAATATTACGGTCACGATAACGTTCAAATTCTGAAAGGTGGGTTTGAAAAGTGGGTTTCTGAAGGTCGTCCTGTAACGAGCGAACCTATAAAAGATGTCAAGAAAGCTATATTCAAGGCCGTGCCCAAACCGGAGATGGTAGCAACTGCAAAATGGATTATGGAAAATAAAGATGAGATCGTTATTATAGATTTGCGGTCTTTCAAAGAATATCTTGGCCTGAATAAAGCTGGCAATATAAGAGGCGGAAGCATTCCAGGTGCCGTAAACATAGAATGGAAAGAATTAGCCGGTGACACTACTATAAAGTCAGCCGAGAGAATAGGGGAAGTCCTCGCCAAATATGGCATACCAAAAAACAAGGAAATTGTCACCTATTGCAACATTGGAATCGGCAGGTCGACCTATGGCTTGTTTTTACTTAAAATGCTTGGATATGAAAAAGCAAGGGTCTATGGAGGCTCCATGGAAGATTGGTCTGGCAGGTTGGAAACCCCAATGGGGGATATGAAAAACATACCAGCCAAAATCTAGTAGATAGAAAACAAAGGGGAATAAAATGAAAATGTTCACCGGCCTTATTATAGGCGCAGTATTTGGCTTTGCAATGCATAGGGGCGGACTCATTAGGTACTCCAGAATAATGGGAACGCTCCTCATGCGGGATTTCAAAGCGATGAATTTTATGTTTACAGGCGTAGCCGTCACCGCAATACTGTATGGAGTATTTGACCTTTTGAACATCGGCGTCCTTCCAAGAATCAATGGGTATTTCGGTATAGGTCATATTTACGGGGGCTTGCTGTTCGGAGTCGGAATGGGTATGTCCGGTCTTTGACCGGGATCATGCGGGGCGAGGTTCGCCTCTGGTAAACTTCTTACAGGTCTTGGCATTCTTGGTCTCCTTGTTGGTGTGTATGTATACGATCTAATTTTCCCTTTCGTTAGTGAGTTGGGGGGCGAGCAACGGTTTATAACTTGGGCGATGATTGTCGATGTGCGGTATGGTTATGCCGCTATTATAAGTGGCATGTTCTTTCTCGCCATGGTGTTCACACTGGATAAATTTGATCCAAGCAAGAAGTTTGATCAGGATCAAAGTGGCATGCCTTTACTGAAAAGAGAATGGGGCTGGCTTTCAACAGGCGTGATCGCTGGTTTGTGCATCTTCGCCAGCACCGCGTTAGGTGAGTATCTCTCCTTTGCCGGAGGCTTCCTTGCGTTAGGGGCGCATGTAGCCTCCCTTTTGGATTACACGATGCAAAGCGTCCCCTCATTGAGCGAAAGCACAGAGTGGCGCGCTCTGCTTGTGGTTGGCCTGTTTCCGGGAGCGCTGTTAAGCTCCTATCTGGCAGGAACCGTAGATAAAGAAACTGTTACGCCTTTATTTAAAGAAGCAATCAGCTCGAGCATGGCACTTCGCGGCGGTTCTGTTTTCTCCGGCGCGGTATTGATGATAATCGGCGCTCTTATAGGCGGCGGATGCACTACCGGCGCGTTTATGTCAGGTTGGCCAACGCTCTCTGTTGGGAGTTTTGCTATGGGAGGAGTTTTCTTTGCAACTGCAATGCTTACCGCTCATGTCATCTATTTTGGGAGATACCATTTGGTTCTGGGGGTGAAAGAGCGGTTTACGCTTAATCTTGCCAATGATTAAATGAAAAAGAAAAAAAATAAATCCTGGCTTTTAAACAGAAGAGAGTTTGTTAAAGGGAGCGCGGCTGTATCGGCGCTAACCCTGCTGGGTCCCGGATGTATTTTTCAGCCCAACTCCGAAGAGGATTTGTTTGTTCCACAGGAATTAAGAAAGGTAAGCGATTTTACATCGAATCTTTACCACAGTGAACTCGATGTAACCATGGGAACGAGCACCGGATATTCGCCGCATTGTGTCAACTGCAAGGGGAACTGCGCCTGGAACACCTTTGAACAGGGCGGGCGTGTTGTGAGAGAAGAGCAAGTGGCTGGCTATCCGCAAATTGCTCCTGGCATCCCGGATGCCAATCCACGCGGCTGTAATAAAGGGGCCCTCCATTCCCAGTCTCTTTATGAAAAAGATCGAATACTTTTCCCCATGAAAAGAGTGGGAGCCAGAGGGGAAGGTAAATGGGAAAAAGTCAGTTGGGACGAAGCCTTGCTTGAGGTCGCTGAAAAGATAGTGGAAATGGGGGGCAAGGAAGAGTTTGACAAGATGATGATCTACGCTGGCACGGGGATACTGTCGCCTGTGCGCAGATCAGCCTCTCTGCGCCTTGGGTCTCTGCTTGGGGCGGTGAGGTTCAACGTAGCCAGCGCTGTGGGGGACATGTTCCCAGGCGCGACCACCACCTATGGCATCTCTACCGTGGGTTGCTCATCCGAGGCATGGTATGAGGCGGATTATGTTTTTACATGGGGCATTAATCCATCGGTCACAAGGATGCCAGACTCCCACTACTTATGGGAAGGAAAGTATAAAGGAACAAGGGTTGTCTCAATATCTCCCGATTATAATCCGACCGCCAGGCAGAGTTCGCTGTGGATACCTATTAAACCGGGTACCGATAGCTTCCTGGCGATGTCGATGGTTCATGTGATCATTAAAGAAAAACTTTTCGATGAAAGTTTTATGCGTGAACAGACCGACTTACCTCTCCTGGTTAAACTCGAAAATGGAAAACTGTTAAGGGAATCAGACCTAATGAAAGGTGGCGGGGAGAACACTTTCTATTTTTACGATATTGAGAAGAAAAAACCGGTCAAGGTCCGTGGGAGCATTGGTGATGACGAGCCTACCCTGGATCTCAATGGCGTAAAACCCGCTTTGGAGGGAATGTTCACCATAACCTCCAGCCACGGGGATGAGATAAAAGTTACGACCGTATTTGAAATGGTAAAAAAAGAGACGGAACTATTTTCTCCCGAGCATACCCGTAAGTTTACTGGAATACACCCGAACATAGTCCGTGGCGAGGCGAAAAAATTCGCTTCCGCAAAAGTAGCAATAATAATGCAGGGATACCGCATGCACAAATATTTCTGGGGCGCTCTTGCAATGCGCGGAGCGGCATTGATGCTGGCGCTGACAGGCCATGGAGGAAGAAGAGGAGGGCTGGATATTGACAATGAGTGGGGTATCGGTGATTTGTCTCCTTTATCAGCGCCTAAACCTGCCCGTTTTGGCTCCGGATTTTTGGGAGAATGGATGGATGGCGATATGCAAAAGAGCTTTCTATCGCATTATGACGATGGGGAGTTGAAGAAAAAAGCTGGGCTGGGGAAAAATGAATTACTTCAACGTATAGATAGTGCGATTAATGAAGAGGGTTTTTCTTATTTCGGTAAACCCAAGCTGATGGTCCTTTTTCACGACAATAAATTTTCGCGCAACTCCGCCCAAAAGCAGACGGAAAAGGCAGTTCTTGATTCTTTAGATTTGTATGTAAATATCAATTACCGATTGGACTCCTCTGCCTCATTGGCAGATATAATACTCCCCTCCGTGACAAACTACGAGAGTTACGAAATCAGGATGGATCCCGGCTATGGAAGATTTGCCAACCTGATGATACCTCCTGAAGGGCTCAAACTTCCCGGCGATGTAAAATCGGAATGGGAAATCTGCATGCTTCTTTGCAAAAAGATCGAGGAGGTAGCCAAAAGAAATGGTATCGATAAAGTAGATGATCCCAAATACATGACCACAAGAGACTTCGGTTCAATGTACAAGGATTTCATAACGGTTGATGGCCAAGAGATAAAAAATTACAAAGAGGTTCTTGAATGGGTGATGGATAAAACTCTTGCTTTGGGGGGCGCGGATATTAAAAAAGCGGCTGAAACAGGATTCATAAGTCTCGGCAGAGCTGCTGGCCAAGTAAGCCCTTTATACCCGGACAGACCTTTTTATCCATTCGAGTTTCAGACACAACTAAAAAGGCCTTATTTTACAAATTCTGGAAGACAGCAATTTTATGTTGACCAGGAGTTTTATCTGAAAATGGGCTTTGCCGTACCGTCAGCAAGGGAGCCGGTCAGGCCAGACAAGTATCCTTTTGCGTTTTACAACCCGCATACGCGATACGGGATTCATACCACATGGAGGATGAACAAGTATCACCTGAGGTTGCAACGAAGTGGCCCGGTAGTTTGTATCAGCCCACTAACCGCAAAAGGAAAAAAGATACAAGACGGAAACAGGGTGCGGATATTCAATGATGTTGGGGAAACGTTTGCGAATGCGAAGTTGCATCCGGGAACTCCAACAGGCGCGATTTGGATGGAGCACGCATGGGAGAGCCTGCAATCAGAAGGAAGGAAGGGATACAATAATGTTGTCGCCGGCTCAATAACTCCACTTGAGATTATAGGTAATTACGCGCATATGAGTTTCAATCCTTTCTGGGATGGCAACCAGATTACTAGTGAATCATCCGTTGATATTGAACGGGCTTAAAGAGGAGAAACGCCGGTGAGGCAGATAGCCATGGTAATGGACCTGAACAAATGTCTCGGATGCCAGACATGCACCGCCGCTTGTAAAACACAATGGACCAACAGATCGGGCCGGGAATATATGTACTGGAATAATGTTGAGACGCAGCCTGGTAGAGGCTATCCCAAAGATTATATGGATTACAACGCTGGCTGGGATGACAATGGGAACCTCAAATCAGGTGGGATCCCAAATGTACCGGAGGACTATGGAACTCCATGGGAATACAACTACGAGAAACTCGTGCAAGGAGCCGACAAAACCTTGAAACCGGATGTAGAACCATCTTGGGGAGCCAACTGGGATGAAGACGTGGGGGACGGTGAGTATCCAAACTCCTATCACATCTACCTCCCAAGAATATGCAACCACTGCACTAATCCAGCCTGTCTCGCTGCTTGTCCAAACGAGGCTATCCGTAAAAGAGAGTCCGATGGTGTAGTACTGGTTGATTTAAAAATTTGCGAAGGAGTGATGGCCTGCATCTCGTCGTGCCCGTACAAAAAAGTCTATTACAACTCTTCGAGAAAAAATGATGAAAAGAAAATTGATGGGCAGTCGGAAAAGTGCATATTCTGTTTCCCGCGGATGGAAAAAGGACTTCCCCCCGCCTGTGCAAAACAATGTGTAGGCAGGATAAGGCACGTCGGTTACATGGATGACGAGGATAGCCACGTCTATAAACTGGTCAAAAAATGGAAAGTGGCGCTACCGCTAAGAGCAGACTTTGGCACAATGCCCAATGTCTACTATGTGCCGCCATTAAGTCCCCCCAAATTCAATGAACATGGTGAAGTTATGGATGAACCGAGGATACCTCTCTCGTTCCTACAAAAGCTTTTTGGTTCATCGGTAGAAAGAACGCTAGAGACTTTAAAGGTTGAGATGGATAAAAAATCCAGGGGAGAGAACTCCGAGGTCATGGATATCCTCATTGCATATAAGCATAGTGATATGTTCAAGGTATAAAGTGACTAATTGGAAGTGGTTGGTAGAATTTCCTTGGTGATTTATCACACATTGAACACTGTCTCTGTTCTTCAAGCGCGCTACGCCAATGTTACGAAAGCCACCAAGCAGTCGGTAATTTTGCTTCATAAACACGAATCTTAAAAAGCGAAAACCGAGGTACTGCCGAATTTGTAAAAATGGTGTTTTGCCCCCATTTATTACATTAACTATTGGATCTAACTAATTGATAAATAATGATCAAAATGGTAGCGGAGGAGGGAGTTGAACCCCCGACACTGCGGATATGAGCCGCATGCTCTAACCACCTGAGCTACTCCGCCACAGATTGGGTCTAGTAACAAACAAAGCAAACCTATTTATTGATTTTTCCTATCTTTGTTTTTGCTATCAACAGTGTGACCTTCCTCAGTGTTGCCGATGTTCACATCTTTTGTGAACTCTCTGCAATTAAGCTCTAACTTCTGGTAGTTGAACTTAAGAGTACAGTCAATGCGCCAAGCGCATACCATGCATTCAACAGAGGACATTATTCTTTCCGAAAATCCAAGATAGTATGCCCATAAATCTGTTCTTGTCAATAAAAGAGAATGGTATCTTTTCCTTATGCTAATAGCTATATTATGTGGTATCTGCCTTAAAAAATCAGCTAAGACAAACAATTGCGTCACATTTTTGTTAATTATTTTAAACATTTAGCTTTTCTTGACATGGAGTTGACGCCACTGGTAACCTTCTTTCTTTTAACTGGCGGAAAATATAATAGCTTTTCATTAAAGGTACACATGAAAAGCCCCTTTTGATATGAGGTCATGATGGACTACAAGGATACACTTAATCTTCCGCAAACTGAATTTCCCATGAAGGCCAATCTTGCCAAAAAAGAGATTGAGATATTAAAAAAATGGGAAGAGATTAATATTTATGATCAGCTAGAGAATATTAAAAAGGGAAGTGAGACTTTTATCCTTCATGACGGCCCACCATATGCTAATGGCAATATCCACAGTGGTCATGCGCTAAACAAAATCCTAAAAGACATAATTTTAAAATCAAAATGTATGACGGGATACCATACGCCCTACGTTCCTGGTTGGGACTGTCATGGTCTTCCTATTGAGCATCAAGTGGATAAAAAACTTGGAGGGAAAAGAAATAAGCTTGGAGTTGTGGAGAAACGAGCCAAATGTCGAGCATATGCAGAAGAATATGTAAACATACAACGTGAAGAATTTAAGAGAATTGGTATTTTTGGTGACTGGAATAATCCGTACCTGACCATGAGTCATGAATACGAAATAGGCATTGTTCGTGAGCTCATAAAGTTTGTGGATAATGGTTCGCTGTATAGAGATTTTAAGCCGGTCCACTGGTGTCCTTCATGTGTAACAGCCCTAGCCGAGGCTGAAGTGGAATACTATGATCATACATCACCATCGATATACGTAAGGTTTAAATTAAGCAGCGATGCTGCTGCGAAACTGCAGTTGCCAGTAAATTCTACCTACTTAGTAATATGGACTACAACACCGTGGACCCTACCAGCAAATCTGGGCGTTTGTTTACATCCGGACTTTAAGTATTCTGCAATAACAGCAGGTGATGCAACATATGTGTTGGCCGAAGAGCTTGTTGATTCATGTGTTGAAACTTTTGGTTTCGATGCTTACCAGGAAATAGCAAAGTTTAATGGAAGCGATTTCGAAAACATGAAAGCCGAGCACCCGTGGCTAAATAAGGAGTCGAGTTTGGTCTTGGGAGAACATGTTACCTTAGAGCAGGGTACTGGTTGTGTGCATACAGCTCCGGGGCATGGTCAGGAAGATTATGTAGTCGGACTCAAATATGGACTGGAGGTTTTTAATCCAGTAGGCCCTACTGGTAAGTTTCTTCCTGATGTTCCGCACTTTGCCAATAAAAAGGTCTGGGAAGCAAACGATAGCGTTATTGAGGTTCTTCAAAATAGTAATGATTTACTTGCTCGAGAAAATATTGAGCATCCATACCCACACTGTTGGCGATGCCGAACGCCAATTATATTCCGAGCGACTGCCCAATGGTTCATCTCTATGGAAGCAAACAATCTCCGGTCGCGAGCGTTGGAAACCATTCGAAAAGTTCAATGGGTGCCCACATGGGGCGAAGATAGAATTTACGGAATGATAGAAAACAGACCAGACTGGTGCATATCGCGTCAGAGAGTGTGGGGAGTACCAATTGTTGCTTTCTACTGTGAGCGATGTGGAGAAACCATGTTCACCTTAGAGTCTGCAAACCATGTGGCTAACATACTCGAAGCCGAAGGACTGGATTCGTGGTATTCAAAACCGGCTGAAGAACTAGTGCCTTCCTCTTCAAAATGCTCAAAATGTGGTCACGATAGGTTTGAAAAATCGAAGGATATTCTGGACGTTTGGTTCGATTCTGGCGCATCTCACGCTATTGTTACCAACAACGATGAACGCCTTAAATGGCCAGCTGACCTATATCTAGAAGGCACCGACCAACACAGGGGATGGTTTCATACTTCTTTGCTTGAATCTATTGGTACGAAAGGAGAGGCTCCTTACAAGGAGGTTCTCACCCATGGCTATGTGGTTGATGGTAACGGTAGGAAAATGAGTAAATCCATTGGAAATGTGATTGCGCCTAAAACAATAATCGATCGGTTTGGAGCAGAGATTTTACGATTGTGGGTTGCATCGGAAGATTACCGTGAAGACGTACGCCTGTCTGATGAAATACTCAAACGCCTTAGTGATGCATACAGAAAAATCCGTAATACTATTCGCTTTCTTATGGGCAACACTTTTGACTTTGATCCTATCCAAGACATGGTTTCATTTGACCAGCGAATGGAGCTAGACCGTGTAATTATAGTTAGACTCCACAAACTTGTTCAGAGGGTTTTAGATGCATATAACAATTACGAGTTTCACATATTTTATCACGCACTGCACAATTTCTGTGTGCTTGATCTAAGTTCATTCTATCTCGATATTATTAAGGATAGGTTGTATACCTATCCAAAAACTAGTTTTGCTAGAAGGTCAGCTCAGTCATCGTTGTATGAGTTAACTGATGGCATTCTTCGTCTAATGGCTCCTGTGCTTTGCTTTACAGCTGAAGAGGCGTGGAGCATGCATACTGGATCTTCCAAAAGTCGAAAAAGCAGCGTTCACCTGGAAGAAATGCCATCATCAGAACTTGTTAACCAGCACGAAAAGCTGATGCGAACGTGGGATAGGATACTTGTAATAAGAGGAGAGGTCAGTCAAGCACTTGAGAGTGCTAGGAAAGAGAAGTTCATCGGGCATTCTTTGGACGCAAAAATACAGCTATCAGCGTTTACAGATGATAGCGATATTCTCGAAGACTACTTAGATGACCTTCCATTTCTTTTTATCGTTTCTCAGGTGGAACTGCTTGATGAGGAGCAAAACGGAAAGGCTTACATAAGTGAAAAACTTCCTGGGTTAAGAATCAGTGTGTTTAAGGCTGATGGAGATAAATGCGAGCGCTGTTGGAACTATTCGATAACGGTAGGAACCAATGATGTGCACCCAACTATTTGTGGGCGGTGTGTTGATGCCCTTGAGGGCATGTAGATGTATGTTTTGTTTAAGGGAAAACTTTCCATAGCGCTAATGGTTTTAACTTTGGTAACAGTTGATCTATTGACCAAGCTCTATATAGAAGAAAATTTCCGTTTGGGAGAAGCAAAGGAGGTTATTCCAGGATTTTTTAATATCGTTTTAATAAAAAACACCGGTATGGCATTTGGGATTTTCTCAGGTTACGACAGCGAATTGCTTCAATGGGGATTAATTGGATTTATATTTATAGCACTTGGCGTAATATTTGCCATGTATAGAACATTGAGCATACAGGATTGGATTGGAAGAGTATCGCTAATTTTGGTTGCTTCTGGTGCAATAGGGAACCTTACGGACAGGTTTCGCAGTGGAGCGGTTACTGACTTTCTTTTGTTCTATGTGGGGGAACATGAATTTCCAGCTTTTAATGTTGCGGACTCTTTGATTACTGTCGGTGTTGGATTGTTGCTATATGCTACTCTTATTCTTGGCAAGGATTATGGGATCAGCGGACAGGAAAATTAATGAATAGTTCTTATCATTAGCACAAAGTACCATTGATAAGCGACCCTAGAGGAAATAATATCACCACAAAAGAAACAAGCCCTGTCTTCGGAATATTTGCTTGTGTGGTTGTTATAATAAAGTAATGAAATATGAATACTTGGAAAGTGTCCGAACCGAGATTGAAAAGTGTGTTAGGTGTGCAGCGTGTCAATCGGGCTGTCCCACGTATGAAGATAGCTTTTCTGAAACCCTTTCAGCAAGGGGTAAGATACACTTACTAAACGCTGTGCTGGATGGTAGATTAAACTTTTCTAGTCGATTGCAAGATGACCTTTCCATGTGTCTATCGTGCCTAAATTGTAAGACTGCCTGTCCGACTCAAGTTGATACTCAAAAGATTTTTTCATTTTCTTTAAAGCAGATAAATAAGTCTGGTGGGGGAAGTGTATTGGAGTCACTTGTTTTTAAGTATGTACTTCCATATCCAAAAAGGCTTTCTTTTTTTGCAAAGTTGGTGGGAATATTTTGTTTTTGTTATAAAGTCGCCCCAAAATGGCTGATTGGGTTTTTGCCATATTCGCCTGGCGGGGTAAAACGTGTGCTACCAAATTTTTGGTCAAAAAACCTCAGAAATATTTTGTCCGAAACAACACCATCTTTAGCTAACCCAATAAAAAGTTCAATCAGCAAGGTGGCTTACTTCAGTGGTTGCATGACAGATTTAGCATTTTCTACTACTGGTGAAAGTGTTGTAAAGCATCTTTTGGATATGGGGGTAGAAGTGGTTTTTCCAAAAAATCAGGTATGCTGCGGTGCTCCCGCTTATTTTGGAGGAGATGACGAAGCTTTTCGTAATCTTGTCGACCACAACATCAGTGTTTTTAATGAGCTTGATGTTGATGCAATCGTATGTTCTTGTGCCACTTGTGCTTCGATATTAAAACACTATTATTCTGAAGTAGCTGGAGCAGATTTCACTAGGTTTACCAGCAAAGTGGTTGATTTTCAGCAGCTGTTAGTAACCTTGGGTATGAACTCTGTTTACAAAATGAAAAAGGCAGGTGGATACAATATACGTGTTACATATCACGACCCTTGTCATTTAAAACGTGGACTAGGAGTGTTTGAACAACCGAGAACATTGATAAAAAGTCTTCCAAATGTTGAGTTTATTGAAATGGAAAAAGCAGATAGATGTTGTGGTGGATCCGGAATTTTCTCTATTAATCATTACCCGGAAGCCATTGACTATGGACGTATAAAGGCTGAATCGATAGCGAAAACAGAAGCAGATTACGTGGTAACTTCTTGCCCTTCATGTCAGTTGCATATTGCAGATGCATTGAACCGTTTTGGGTTAAGCACACCTGTGATTAGTGGACCTGAGCTGCTAGACTTAGCGCTGCAGCGAAATGGTGTTTTGGATGTTAGGAAATAAACGTTGCTTAAGGGGTAAGTCTTGGCTACTCTTCTCGCTTTGCAACTAGTAACAACTGAATTGGGAAATGTGTTCCAATGAAATTTCCATTTATTGATTTAAACACGCAATATCTTCGCTTAGAAGATGAGATAAACTCAAGTGTGCTTGAAGTACTCAAAAGCGGTCAGTATATTAATGGTCCCGCGGTTGCTGAACTGGAAGAAAAGCTCGCTGAATTTATAGGTGTTAAACATGTTGTGGGATGTTCCAGTGGAACGGATGCTCTGTTAATGGTGCTTATGGCTTGGGGTGTTGGACCTGGCGACGCGGTATTTGTGCCAACCTTTACTTTCGTGTCAACAGCTGAGGTCGTAGCCTTAACCGGTGCCACGATAGTCTTTGTTGACATAGATGATAAGACATTTAACATTGATTCATCCAAGCTTGAAGAAACAATTGCCAAGGTTAAAGAAGAGAGTAACCTGCAGCCAAAAGTAATAATCCCCGTAGACTTATTTGGACTACCAGCAAACTATGACTTTATAACTAAAGTTGCGGAAAAGGAGGGGCTGCTTACCCTAGAGGATGCTGCACAAGGTTTTGGTGGGGAGTATAAGCGAAAAAAGTTAGGATCGTTTGGTGATGCAGGGGCAACAAGTTTCTTTCCGTCCAAACCACTGGGAGCATTTGGTGATGGGGGGGCTATTTTTATAAACGATGCCAAGTTGGCAAAAAAACTTGTGTCCATTAGAGAACATGGAATGGATCCTCAAAATCGCTACAAACATCTAATCCATGGCTTAAACGCACGCATCGACACAATACAAGCGGCCATGCTGATTCCCAAACTTTCTGTTTTGAAAGATGAGATTAATAAGCGAGGAAATGTAGCCCGTCGTTATAATGAAGGCCTCGATGGTTTGGTCAAGACACCGGTAGTGCCAAATGGATGTATTAGTGCATGGGCGCAATATACTATTGTTACTGACGAAAGGGCCATGTTACAAAAGTCTTTAACTGCCAACGGTATACCTAGCGCCGTCTACTATCCAAAACCGCTTCATTTGCAGAAGACATATAGCAGCCTTGGTTATACGGCGGGTAGTTTTCCGGTAAGTGAACTTGCCGCCGAAACAGTTCTTAGCTTGCCAATGGGTCCGTATCTCAAAGAGGACGATCAAGACCAGGTGATTAAAACCATAAGGGAAGCTTTGGGATAAAATTATGTAATGGGTGTGACGTTACCCTCAGCTATGTTCGCTTTAGTGTAAAAGCAGTTATTTCTGAAGGCGATCCGAGCCTATGGATGGGGCCCCAGTACCCACTTCCTCTGCTAACATAAACTACCATGTCTTTATATTTACTCAACCCAGTACATACCGGTTCAAGTAGCGGCAAAACAATGGTCCATGGAAAGAATTGTCCACCATGTGTATGGCCAGATAGTTGGAGATTAACGCCAGTTTTATGAACCGCCAAAACACTTTTTGGCTGGTGTGCTAACATGATCTTATAATCACACTGGGGAGCACCATTTACAGCTTTGGCAGGATCCGATTTATGGTTTTTTGCGTAGCGTTCGGCAGAGTAGTCAGTTACACCGGCAACCATCAACTTTGCCCCGCCACGCTGAATAATTCTGTTGCTATTAATAAGGGTATCTAGACCTAAAGAGCTAAATTCTTCTAGCCAACCGTGCAAGTCCCAGTAGTATTCGTGGTTTCCAGTTACGAGAAAAGTTCCATGGTGTGACTCGATGTGTTTGAGAGGAGCTGTCTCCATTCTTTTTTCATGCACAAGCCCGTCTACAACATCGCCTGTAATAAAAACCAGATCTGGTTTAGTAGAATTGACTAAATCCACAATGCCTTGAATGTAATCTCTCCCTATGCTACCGCTTACATGTGTATCAGTTATTTGGGTGAACTTTAGTCCATCAAGATCGATGTGAAGATCGTCGACAGGAATAATTATCGACTTTATTGTGGGTGCTTTTTGCGCCTGAATAAACCCTTTGCCGGTCATGATTGCTGTTGTTGCTAAGACAGCACCATTAATAGATCGTGCAAGAAATGCCCTTTTGGAGGGATCTGTCGGGTGAAAACCTATAATCGTTTTAGTTAAACCTATCAGAAGCATTAACAAATCTTTAAAAAGCAATATCGGAACTAGGGTGAGTATAAAACCCCCATCAATAAATGTGATCCAGAAAAGGAGTGAGTACCAAGGTTCAACTCCGTGAGTGAGCCTAAGGAAAGTAATGACAGGAAGTAACATATATGAAATGACTATTATGAGCCAAATCATGGCTCTGCTTTTACTGGAAAGCTCAACAGGCGAAGCAATTCGCCAGCCGACATAAATGTGCACCACTGCCCAAACACTAAAAACCGTTAGGAAAAACATTTACGTTTTACTTTTGGCTCTCAACTTTGCATCGATAAACTCTTTATGTGTTAAGCGCAGTAAACTGGTCAGTTTTCTTGCAAGGTATTCCTCATGTTGGTCGATAACACTGTCTGACAAAATTAAACTCCAAACACACTCAAGAATGTCGACCTTTTCCTGTCTTGTGTAATTTTTATTTATCTTGTTAGTGAAACTCCATAGATCAATACTTTTGTCTAACTCAGCTTCGGCTTCTTTCACTAATTGGTCAATAAGGTGCTTATCTAAACCAAATTTACTATGAATAATTTCTAAAATAAGTAATTGTTCGTCCGTGGTAAATTTGCCATCTATTTTGGCCATTTCAAGAAAAATTGCACAAGTTGCTACACGAATATCATGGCCATCTGTGGCATCCTGGCTGTCCTTTGAGTTTTTAAAAAAACTGTTTATATTCGAAAACATGATTGCTCCACAAAAGTTAAATTAAACCTAACATTTAATTTTAATAATTAAAATGCTCATTAATCGATTGTATTATGTGAATAAAAACTGTTGTGGCACAATGCTGAAATATCACTTCTTTGCTCGCACATAAAGCATGTCAGCATTAAATCAAACTTTGCTGTAAATATATAATTATAGATATTATATTTGGATCAAGGTGTTACAGTGAAAGAGGTTTGTTGATTTGTATTGAATAAAAGTTTTTGCAAGGGTTAAAAACCAACTAATGAGTTTTATACCATATGCGGTTTCATGGAATGTTACCTCTCGGTGCAACCTAAATTGCCAGCATTGTTATTTAGATGCGAATGGAAGAAAAATAGGTGAGGCGGATGAGCTTTCTACTGAAGAGGCGTTAGATGTTCTCACTCAGATTGCCGAACTGAACCCTAGTGCAGTTCTAATTTTTACTGGCGGTGAGCCACTACTACGACCTGATATAAATGAATTAATTAAAGCTGCCTCTGAAAAAGGCATGATGGCCGTTCTAGGCACAAATGGAGTTCTTCTTAATAATGAAATTGCTTCTACTTTAAAAGACTCTGGTCTCTCAGGTGTTGGTGTTAGCATAGACTCCTTATCCCAAGATAGTCACGATAGCTTTAGAGGCTGTTCCGGCGCGCTCCAAAAATCTATGGATGGGCTTGTGGCTGCACGTGATGCTGGGTTAGCAATCCAGGTACAAACAACCCCAACCAGTGCAAACATTGGTGAAATTCCATCAATAGCTGAATGGGCACATCAATTAGGTTCAAAAGTTTTTAACCTGTTTTTCCTGGTTTGCACTGGAAGAGGACAAACCATGACAAATATAACACCAGACGATTATGAGAAAGTTCTCAAATGGGCTTCCGACAACAAGGATTCATATCCTGGGATGATGATCAGGCCGAAATGTGCACCGCATTTTAAAAGGATTCTCCATGAAGAAAATCCTGACAACCACCTACTCAAAACATATATTGCAGCTTGCAGAGCAGGAACCCATTACATGCGGATAGATCCAACGGGAAGAGTTACTGCTTGTCCATATATGGATACTCAAGTGGGTGACCTTAGGTTGGAAAAATTAGCAAATATTTGGAATGAATCACCTGACTTTAAAAGGCTAAGAACCGTTGAATATGACGGCAAATGTGGCTTATGCCGTTATCGGATGCTTTGTGGCGGTTGCCGCGCTAGAGCCTTGGCTACTTTGGGTAATGACATGGGTGAGGATCAGTGGTGTGTGTACGAGCCTGTGGGCCAAGAAGAAGCTATAGAGAATATTGACACAACTGCAAAGTTTGGGGCAGGGAAAGTAACATCAAATGTTCAGTGGAACCCCGAAGCAACACAAAAGCTTGAGTCGATACCCGTTTTTGCTAGAGAGATGGTACGTCTAGGTGTAGAGCAATATGCTGTTGATCACAAAATAAAAACTATTACACTAGAAGTGATGGGAAAATCTGCCCCTCAAAAGCCGCCAATGTTTGGCCAACCCACTTCAGAAGTGCAAAAGACTAAGGACATAACAAATATTCAATGGGATGATGATGCGCTAGCAAGGGTGGAAAACGCTCCAGATTTTGTGAGAGCAGGAATTTTAAAGCTAATGGCAAAAAGGGCACGGGAAAGAGGTGTCGAGAAAATAGACACAAAATTTTTGTCTGAAATTCGGGACGAGTCTATGATGCTTGTGACTAGACGTATGAAGCGACTTGGGGCTAGAGAGTTAGACATGGATGTGTGGGGAAAAGTTCAAAAAAAAATGTCCGGCGATGAGAAAAAGTCTGAGGTGATTAGCCAAATCCAATCTTTTTTAGGAGAAAGGTCAGAAATTAACCACGACATAATTAAGAAGTTTGGCTCATTCTTTTCTGACACTACTGGGGAGAAAATGGGTTGGACTGAAGATGCACGGGAACGTCTTTCCAGGGCTCCATCTTTGATGCAGAATATGGTAAAAAAAACAATAGAGAAACACGCACGTACAAAAGGGTATAAGTTTGTAACACTGCAAGCCATGGAAGAAGTTATGGATGGGATGCCATTTAAACAGATGATGGGCAAAAGCAATAAAACAGTTGACGAGTAGACTGTTAATAATCTACTAACTTTTTCAGTTTTCAAGTGGCAGCATAATACTTATCATTACACCAGACTTGTCTTCTAAATTGTCTGCTTCAATGCTGCCACCATGATGTAAAACTATTTTCTTTGAGATAGCCAAACCTAAACCAAGATGTTGTTTTTTGTCATGATGAAAATCAGTGGATGGTTTGCGAACTGACACCATGTAATCAAAAATTTGGTCTTTAATTTCAACAGGTAATAACTTCCCTTGGTTTGTTACTGTAAGTTTTGCTTTATTCTCTGAATAAGCTAATTTAATCTCGACCTTGTTCCCATTTGGTGAAAAATCAACCGCATTGTCCAATAATTTATCGAGGAGTTGCTCTATTCTAAAAGCAGTTCCGGATATATTATACTGCCTATCAGGCTTTGCAAAAGTAAACAGATTCTCTTTGTTTGTATTCCGTAATTTAACATAATTGTCCACCAGATTGGCCAAATCAAAATTTTCCTTTTCATCGTTCGCTAAAGCTGTGTCTAGATCATTTGCTTCACCTAAGCTTGTGGTTATACCAGCTACACGGCGAATGCTTCTGTTGGTGTTTTCTATGTGTTTATTGTTATTTAATTCAGGTTTGTCTATAACGAGATTTTGTATAGCGCCGCTTATTGCATTAAGCGGATTAATGATTTCATGGTAGAGGGTTTTTGGAATTCGCTTAACATAATTTTGGTATTGAGTAAGCTTCTGTAAATTTGAGGTTAATCGACGTGATAGGTCACCTATTTCATCGGGAGAGTTTGCATAAGAACCCAATTTTTCTTTAATCACTTTTCCGGTTTTGTCTATTGCAGTTTCAGCCTCCTCTTCAAGTTTTTGTATCTTGCGCATCTGAATAATAGTAAAAACTAGCACAAATAACGAAAACCCGACAAACAGAATAAAATTTTGCATAGGGAATGTCTGCAATGTTTCACTCTCTTGGTTTAAAATATTTTCTATAGATCTTTGAACAACTACGGCGCCTACAACCTTGTTATCGGCATTAATAGGCGATGATGCAGAAATATATCCACTAGAGTTATCATCCCTATCCACCTCAGGTTTCCCAAGTAATGCTTTGGTGACTACATTGTGGAATACTGCACTATTAGTCTTATCAGGCTGACTTTTTTGTTGTAAGACTGACGCAACACCCCTGTCGGCTATTTTTCTTCCCGCTTTGTCCAAAATTAAAACACGGTATTGAGACATGTCAGGGTCTAGATTGTTGAGTATTCTATTCAATTCTGGCGAATACATTGAAACTAGCCCAAATTTACTTGAATGCCCCATTTCCAAAGTTATTCTGCGTTCATTAGGATCGTCTACATCTACAATAGAATAGCGAAGTTTCATTGTTGGACTTACTAAAGTCAGCGGCATCCGGAGTTCAATAGCATATCCTGAACTTGTAATATTAAGCATACCTCTGACTTTTCGAACAGCCACTCCATCTGAAGCGTATCGCCAGTTTTCATCTGCCTTATACGTTGAAACTGAGCCAGGCTTAGAGGCAGTAATTAAATACCGTGTTTCATAACCGTTTTTATCCTCAGTTGTTATGCGAATATGATCGCTGGTATCAAGTCGAAGGAAATCTTTATGCCGGAATACCACGTTGTCATCCTTAATACGAAACAGGGCATATAAAAAATTGTTCTTAATACCAAAAGAGACATCGGCTGTAAGCGACTGGCGGTTATAGCTTTCTCGTTCAACCAAAACACTTTCTGCCCCATGGCTTACAGAATGTTTGAGTCCTTCCCCCCAATCGCTGGAGAAGCCATCGATTATAATAGGAACATTATCTAAGTTTACGACCGTAGGACTGTAAACATCCATTAAGCCTTTCTGACGTAGAATGTTGAAAAAATCCACCCGATTATGCAAGACGGTAGCAATACCTCTAGATGTGACAAGCAGGAAGTTTTCATGAGCATTTAGGATATGTCCTTCAGTTTTACTCTTAAAGTTAAAGAGAAAATAAGATAATATAATAATAAAAATGCCAATTACTATTACAAGCTTATGTATTATTTTAAGTTTAAGTGGCATTGTTGTTTGCTTTATCAGTCTGATATCCATCTATACCCAATGGCAGAATGATTTTCTATCATGTTAAACGTTGGGTCGACCTCTTTAAATTTTTTTCTGATGTTCATGATGTGGGTGTTTACAGTATTGTTTTCCACATTAATATCTTCGTGGTTCCCTGCCATCTGGTCAATTAGTGAATTATACTCGATTACATTTCCAACTAGGTGTGGTCTTGTGAGGGCCAACAAAAGACTGTATTCTCGGTTTGTAAGGCGAACCTCGTAGCCCCCCCATTTCACCTGTTTCTTATCATCATTGACTTCTAACTGCCCAATTTCATATTTGTTTTTTGAAGGTTCCTTGGAATTTCTCCGTTCTTGTTTTTTTAACTCGAATTTTACCTTTTCGGAAAGAACGCTAAGATCGATGGGCTTGGTCATATAATCACCCCCGATTCTATAACCAAATCTCTCATCAATGGCTTCTATTCGATTGGTTAGAAATATTATAGGCAGTGCTGGATATTTACCCAATAATTCTTGGCCCAAATCAAATCCGCCGTCTTGTTCATCTCCAAGTATGATGTCTAATATGATAAGATCCGGCGGTGTTGCAGAGAACTTTTCTGAAGCATCCTTTCTACTGGCTAGTTCTATAACTTTATATCCATGCCTTCTAAGTTCTTCAGCATAGTTGTATCTCTGGTCTATGTCATCTTCTACAATAGCTACTGTTTTTGGCATGGCGATACCTCTTAGTTATCCTGCTAGAATAAACTCTTTTAATGGTTATGTGAACCTTCTGTAAAAAACTCCATCAAATCTTCATTTGCTTTAAGCGGATGCTGAAACGTGTGAAGTATTTTATAAAGCGGTTAAGATTACTTAAGTAAGTTAAATTGTATGCCAGAAGTGGGCTTTCATCGGTATCAGTTTGTCTGTTACATGGAAGCCTGTATGTTAAATATCGACTTTAGATTATTCACTGACTTAGAATGGAGGGCAAGTTTAATTAATTGAATTCCTGTCCATAAATATAGCGTTCAACGTAAACATTAATTGGGTCGACGAATCAGCAAAGGAGGTAAACTATGGAACTTGATGTCTATATTGAAAAACACGGATCGTTGGTTGAACAGATTGCTCAAGCAGCTGAACAAATACCCAGCAAAAAGATTAATTGGAAACCAAAAAGTGGTTGCATGGGATGGCTGATGCTTGCAGACCACATGGCCGTTAGCCGTAAGTGGATATACATTTCTCTGTTGAAAGGCAACGCTATTAACTTATCTTCGTCTATTTTTGACGAAAGCAAATATGCTAATAATGGTCAGGAGTCAGCTACTAGGCATAGGGATTCTTGGAATGAGCTAGTCGATTTGCTAATGTCGAAGCCCGTTAGTTTTATGAGCGAGAAATTACTTTTTATGAGGGGATATGAGCGGACTGTAGAGCATATTCTTTGGTTTGCATATGAAGAGAATCTGCATCACCGTGGTCAACTTTGGATATATGCCAGGATGAATGGTTTAGTTCCTCCGACGGTTTGGGGTACTGAGGAATGGGGTGAAAAATTTCCACAATAGGCAGGGTAATAAAAACCTGTTGAAGTACTCATGGTTAAAATGTCCGCTGAGTATAACTTGGCGGATGAAAGGAATAGTTAATTATTAAAAAAAACCACACTCTTTTGAGTGCATTGACTTGAAAAACACTAATTAAATATGAAAAAATATTCCGATTTACAGGGCAACGATGCTTCCAAAATAAGTGAGCAAGTAGCAGAAAAGGCAAGTGCGCTGGCATGCCGTATGGAAAATATCTCTAGGAAGATTGCTATTGTAAGTGGTAAAGGCGGAGTTGGGAAAAGTGTAGTAACAGCCCTCTTTGCAAAATATTTAGTTTCTACAGGAGCAACTGTGGGAGTGTTGGATGCCGATATCAATGGGTCGTCTATTTCAAACTTGCTTGGCGCCACTCAAAATGCGGTGCAAAAAACTGATAATGGCTATAAGCCTGCCGCTGATAAAAATGGTATATTTGTAATGTCAGTGGACTATCTATTGGATGTGCATAAAAGTTTTACCGGCAATACCCCCACTTGGCTAGGTGCAATGGAGACTAACGTAGTTCGTGAACTGCTTGCTGATACCGACTGGGGATCTCTAGATTACCTTCTGATAGACACTCCCCCCATCTTGAGCAGGGTGGGGGATATAAAAGACCTTTTGACTGAACTAGATGGTGCCGTGGTGGTCACTACTGCTTCAAAGGTTTCAATAAAAATTATGCTTAAAACTTTGCGTAAGCTTGCAGAAATGAAGGTAAACGTTCTTGGTGTAATAGAAAACATGAAAGAACTTAAATGTGAACATTGTGGTCATAAAAATGATCTTTTTATCGGAGAAAATGTTGGCAAAGCGGTAGGGTATCTGGCGCCATATTTAGGTGCACTGCCTTTTGTTCCGAATTTAGAAAAAGTTGCAATTGATGAATTAAGAGACGTTTTTATTAGTGCAGTAGATAAAAATAATTAATAATAATGTTTTGAGGTCGTTAATATGAAGTTTTTATGTGAGCGCTGTGACATTCAAATGACATTGAACGGTGTGGACGATGGCGGCCCTGAGAGCGTTGCAGTCAGGTTTGTTTGTCCAGAATGCGATAGCCGCATCGCAATGATAACAAATCCAATGGAGACCCAGATGGTAAAAAGCATAGGGGTTAAAATTGGAGGTCGTGATGATAAGTTGGCTCCTATGGAGATGATCAAAGAATCAATACAGGAAAACGCGAGAGCAAAAGATACTTTACTTGGAGTTAAATGGGAAGAGTCGGCAGAAAAGAGATTACTAAACGTACCAGAAATGGCCAGGCCAATGGCCAGAAAGGCTATCGAAAATCATGCAAAAAAAATGGGTTATGAAACCATAACATTAGAAGTAATGGACGAGGCAAAAAACAACCTATAAAAGTTTTCAACATTCTAAAACGTGCTGTATTTGTGAATATATTCATTTGTACCTGGAATTGGATGACCGGTGGCATAGTGAGTTTATTCTTTTGCCAAGTGAAATTAACTCTGTTGAACTGTACATTAAGAGAGTCAGTGTTAACTTATAATGATTAGGCTAGAAAATCTTTCAAAAAACTACAATTCTTTACGCGCCTTAAATAATGTGACTTTAGAGGTTCCGCAAGGAGAGCTTTTTGCTTACCTTGGTCCAAATGGTGCTGGCAAAACAACAACTATTCGAATTCTTACAGGGCTAACAAATAAGACCTCCGGTAACGCTTGGGTTGGTGGCTATAATATAGAAACAGAGGCAGTTCTAGCTAAAAGGCAGTGTGGCTCAGTGCCTCAATTACTTAACCTGGATGAAGAGTTGACCATTTCCCAGAACTTGGATATCCATTGTCGTCTCTACAACATTCCGCGAAAGAGAGCAAGGGATCGAGTAAGTTGGCTTCTAGATTACGTTGGTTTAGCGGACAGGCATAATAGTCCTATCAAAAATTTGTCTGGGGGAATGAAGCGAAGAACTATTATCGCTCGGGCTCTTGCGCATGAGCCAAAGGCGTTATTCCTAGATGAGCCTACTGTTGGTTTGGATCCTGAAATCAGGAGACGTATTTGGGGCTTAATTAAAAAGATACAACAAGATGGTACAACGGTGTTTTTGACTACTCACTACATAGAAGAAGCAGAATTTCTCGCAGATCGTGTTGCCTTTCTCAGCGAAGGAGTGCTGGTTGCACTCGATAGCCCGAAAAACCTAATAAAAAATATCGGTCAGCATGCAGTTGATGTTGTTGGAAGAGATGGAATAGAGACGCACTACTTTGGTAGTGGCGAAGAGGCCAAACATTATATGTCGACCCAAGATTCGCAGCTTACTATGAGAAGAGCAAACCTAGAAGATGCATTTTTAAGACTTACCGGAAAGCAAATAACATGCTGAAAGGCTGGTTTGCCATCTACTATAGGGAAGTACTAATTTTGTGGTTGCGCCGACGGCGCTATATTGCAACATTGACTGTTTCACCGCTGCTGTATCTCACCGCTTTCAGTTATGCTGTCGGTGATAATTTTAATGCAACAAATCACACATATATAGAATTCCTCATCCCAGGGCTGGCCGCTATGGCAAGTATGCTAGAGTCCTACTCTATTGCCTCAGAGATTAATATAGCCCGTTTTTACTGGAAAATTTTTGAAGAGTTTCAAGCTGCACCTGTTAGTGAAGCAGCATACGTCTTAGCAGAAGTAGCGGCAGGAGTTACCCGTGCCATGATATCAGTATCCATCATAGTGGTGCTCGGGCTTCCTTTTGGAGTGTTCTTGGACTATGGCTTGTTATTTTGGTTTGCTATAATACTAAATGCATATGTTTTCTCAACTCTTGCCATAATAATAGCCATGGTAGTACGGGGACACGCTGACCAATTTATGCTCTCCAATTTTATCATAACCCCGATGGCTTTCTTAGGTGGAACATTTTTCCCTTTGGATCGTTTCCCTGAGTGGGTACAGTTTTTGTTAAATTTTGTTCCAATAACACACGCATCTAATGCCGTAAGATCAGCTGCTTTTAATCAACAGGTCGCTTCTACATCATATGTAATTCTGTTTGCACTAGGAACAATATTCTTTTTGCTAGCCATACGAGTTGTAAAAAAGGCAAGAGACTAGTAGAATCGGAATGTATAATTTTATAAGCATGACAAGGAGAAAATACTATTTTCTCCCATAAATCGGCAGAAGTTATTGCTGAGTTGAATTGTTTTACCCAAGGATTCTTGGGGTTGGGCTTGTATGATTTGGTGTTGATCAATGGCAGCCTTTGTTATATCCTCTGCAGACTAATTTTTGCTGTCATTGTTGAACTCTAAGTTCGCTTTAGTTTTTTAATGCCATTGAACACTCTGCGGGCGGTTAGCTCAGCTGGGAGAGCGCCAGCCTTACAAGCTGGATGTCACAGGTTCGATCCCTGTACCGCCCACCATTTTTTCAACTACTTATCCTGATTACATAAACCATGACTTTAAGAGATGAGTGCGATCGAGTGCAATAATCCTAGGCCGAAATTGAGGAAACTTCGTTTCTATTTCCTAGCTTAAGCCGGAGAATGGATGCGACTGCGAGTTTATGGTCGATTTGGGTCAGCAAAGGGGTCAACAAGCGAAATTTTGGCTAAATATGCGCGCTAATAATTGTTGACATATAAATACGCTTAGTTTAGATTGAATCTAAACTAACACCTAGTTATTTGTATTTTTTAATTTTTGGGAGATGGACTCAAAATGGACCTTAAAGGAAGCAAAACCCACGAAAATCTTAAGGCAGCTTTTGCCGGTGAATCGCAGGCTAACAGGCGGTATCTTTTTTTCGCAGCCAAAGCGGATGTGGAAGGTTACAATGATGTCGCCGCACTTTTTCGCTCAACAGCAGAAGGCGAAACGGGCCACGCCCATGGCCATCTGGAATACATGATGTCGTGTGGTGATCCGGCCACCGGTCTAGCCATTGGCGCTACTGGAGATAACTTGAAAGCAGCAGTCGCTGGAGAAACCCATGAGTACACCGATATGTATCCCGGCATGGTCAAGAACGCCCGAGATGAAGGCTTCGACGAGATCGCCGACTGGTTTGAGACTCTTACCAAGGCCGAAAGGTCCCACGCTAATAGGTTCCAGAAAGCCTTGGATTCTCTAGATTCCTGATTTCCAATCTTTACCTCGTTTGCGGGCCGTGTGGCTGGTCCGCAATGCGTGGCGTTAGTGACATGGATCACAAGAGGGGTAGAAAATGTCAGCACAGTCTGCGGAAGGGCGCGAAGGGGGCCTGGACGCTCCTACCAGAAATCCTATCGAATGGAAGTCAACATTCTTTTACGATGAGACAAAGCTTTTCGATGAACTATGCAGGGTTTTCGACCTTTGCCATGGTTGCAGACGATGTTTTAACCTGTGCCGTGCTTTTCCTATACTTTTCGACCTTGTGGATGAGTCAGAAACCTATGAAGTCGATGGGGTTAACAAAAAGGACTACTGGAAGGTTATAAACAACTGCTACTTGTGTGATATGTGCTATATAGCAAGTTGTCCTTACGTTCCTCCCCACGAGTGGAACATAGACTTTCCCATGCTGATGCTGCGCGCAAAGGCGTTTAAATATAAAAGTAAGGGGGCTATATTTCGTGACAACCTGTTGAGCAAACCGGAACTTCTGGGCAAGATAAACGCTAATCCTTTTGCGGCGCCAATAGTTAACTTTCTGAATCAGCTTGGCTTTACCCGAGGGCTTCTTGAACTTTTCCTCGGAATAAGTAAAAAAGCGCCCGTACCGCAGTTCCAGAAGTTGTCTCTGCGATCCCGGCTGAACAGGCGTGGATTAAAAGATATTATTCCGACTCCCGCGGGAGAGACTAAGGGCAAGGTGGCCCTGTTTACCACCTGTTACGGACAATATAATCATCCGTCGTTAGGCGACGACCTGGTAGCAGTGTTCGAACATAACGAAATATCGGTTACCTTGGTTCCAAACGAACGATGCTGCGGCATGCCTAGGTTTGAGCTTGGCGATATATCTTCGGTTGACCAGTCGATAACAGAAAACGCACCGCAGCTAGCGAGCATGGTGGACGACGGATATGACATTGTTATTCCGATGCCCTCATGTGCTTTTATGCAAAAACATCTCTGGCCTTTGATTAGGCCTGAAGACGAGAATGTGAAAAAGGTCAGTGCGGCATCCTATGATCCATTCGAATACTTGATGGCGCGTCATGCCGCTGGAAAACTGAAAACTGACTTCAAAAGTGGGCCAGGCCACGTGGCCTATCACGCCGCATGCCATATACGGGCGCAGAACATGGGACTGAAGACGAAAGAAGCCCTGTCGCTGTTACCAGATGTGAAACTGGAGGTTTTAGACCGATGCTCCGGCCACGACGGTACGTATGCGGTGAAAGAGGAGTTTAGAGATTTTTCAGAAAATATCTGCAGGCCAGTTTCCAACAAGCTTGAAAAGAGCGGCTCTTCCATCCTGGCCAGCGACTGCCCCATGGCCGCCGCAAACGTGAAAAGTCTTGATAGTGGAGAGGCAGTGTCTAAACATCCTTTGACCATTTTGCGTGAAGCTTACGGAGTTTAAGCATGGAACCATTAACAATTGAAGATCTTCTCGGTTTGGAGCAATACGCCAGGGAGCGCAAACAATGGCGTGAAAAGGCAATACGGCAAAAACAGCTTCGTAGGGTTGCCATTGGCCCTAACGTCTCCATCTATTTTGAGGATCGGATCACTATCCAGTATCAAATCCAAGAGATGCTAAGAATAGAAAAGATGTTTGAGCCAGAGGAAGTGGAGTGCGAACTTGAGGCATACAATCCACTCATACCTAACGGCCACAATTGGAAAGCCACAATGATGATAGAATTCCCAGACGAGGACGAACGACGTGTCGCCTTGGCCAAAATGATCGGAATAGAGAACAGGACAGCTATCATGGTGGAAGGATTTGATCCTGTCTACGCAGTGGCAAATGAGGATCTTGACCGGACGACAGGAGATAAGACAAGTGCAGTGCATTTTCTGAGGTTCGAGTTAACAGAGGAAATGGCCAAGGCGGTGAAAGCCGGCTCCAACATCGGAGTGGCCATAAAACATGATAACTACACCCACAGCGTACCGATAGTTGAGCCTGAAACCAGCGAAAGTCTGGCTGCCGACCTAGGATAATACTTATCAACTTAATTTTGTTATCACAGAAGCACCAAGGCCAATAAGCCGGATATCGCAGATTTGATCCCTGTCCCGCCAAGCACAATAAAAGAGCTGATGGAGGTAAATAGTTAACTTGTAATATTATCTTTATTGTATAAAGCATTAAATTATTAGCTGCTATTTAAATTTAGGCAATAGCAAAAACTCAATTAAATTTAAAATAAACGTTTTACGGATGTCTAATGATAATCTAGAGGAAAAATTTTAATAAAAAGCCACATATAGATAATGGATGTAGGAAAATTTGTTTTAGCGCTAGTCATAATTTTTTCCTTTGCGTTTGCGTATTGGGGGAAATCCTTGACTACAAATAGCAGCAGCTCAGCTATCGAATTAGCAAATGCTCCCAACAAACCACCAAATTGTAAAAGAATTATCTCACTAGCTCCAAGCATTACCGAAACCCTGTTTGCACTAGATCTTGGTAGTAATCTAGTTGGTGTTACAACGTATTGCGACTATCCACCAAAGGCAAAAGAAATAAACAAAGTAGGTGGATATTTCTATCCAAACAACGAGGCTATACTTACTCTTAAGCCAAGTATAACAATGATTCTTTCTGTCCACACCGCTTTTAAGCTGAGGGCTAATGAACTTGGGATTAGTACTTTAATGCTGGACAATCAAAGTGTAAGCGAAATACTAAACTCAATGGAATTGATTGGTAATACTTGTGAAGTAGCTAAGAAAGCAAAAGAACTTGTATCTAAACTTCAGGCCAGAATAGATAAAATCAAACTAAAGGTAGCAGGGCTACCCAAGCCAAGGATTTTAATCTCAGTAGGAAGAAACATGGGAAGTGGCAGCTTAACGGATATTTATATTGCCGGAAAAGATGGGTTTTTTAATGAGATGATATCACTATCTGGTGGTGTAAACGCCTTCGGTGGGTCGACTTCAAAATACCCCATTGCTTCTGAAGAGGGGATATTAAAAATAAACCCCGATGTAATCATAGATATCGTGCCAGACTTAGCTGAGCTTTCGATAACTGAAGTTGATGTGTTGAAACAGTGGTCAGCCCTGAAGCATTTAAAAGCAGTAAAAGAAGGTAGAGTTCATATTTTTGGGGACAACTTTGCCGCCAAACCAGGCCCGAGATTTATCTTGATACTCGAAAAGTTGGCAAAAGCTTTCCATCCTAAGGTAAATTGGGATAGCTAATGGAAACAGCAATAGATGTAAAGAACATTGCTTACGATATAAATGGTAAAAATATTTTACGCAATGTCTCCCTTACCGTTCGTAAGGGAGAGTATGTTTCTATTGTTGGACCCAACGGCGCAGGCAAGACAACATTGCTCAAGGTTATGGCAAAGATATTACCCAAAAATTCCGGAAATGTTTTTGTTAATGCATTGCCACTCGGATCGTATAGCCAAAAAAAGCTTGCCAAAATCCTCAGTTATGTGCCCCAGGGTGCGGGTGCAATGTTTCCATTTACCGTTCTGGAGTTTGTAATGATGGGTCGTTACCCACACTTAAGCTCTTTTACACGAATCTCTTCAGAAGATAAAATGGCAGTCGAATCTGCTATGGCAATAACCGAGACAACACAATTTTCCGAAAATCTAATAAATACCTTAAGCGGTGGTGAACGTCAAAAAGTATTCATTGCTGCTGCGTTAGCACAAGGCTCAAGTATGATGTTACTGGATGAACCAACAACATTTCTTGACCCAAAAAGACAATCGGAAATTAACGCTATTTTGAAAAGTATTAATCGTCAATCAAACGTTACCATTGTTTCGGTTACACATGATATTAATCACGCCATTGTTTCAAGCGAGAGGATAATAGCATTGAAAAATGGTGAAGTGGTTTTTAATGGTGCTAGTGCGGAGCTTTTGGAAGACAATAATCTTGAACTGATTTTTGATATTCCATTTCACTATGCCTTAAGTGCTGATAGAAACCAGCCAGTTTTATTTCTTAAATGACAAAAACAGCTAAATTCATATTATTCTTTTCTGTTCTAGTGTTGTTAACTCTAGGCACACTATTAGTAGCCCCTTTTATTGGGATGACTAAAGTAACTGTAGCTATGCTGGTCGACCCAAGCTATGAAGGAATAGAAAAAGATATTTTTTGGCGAATAAGGATTCCAAGAACATTGGTGTCCTTTGTTGCTGGTTGTGGATTGGCGCTCAGTGGTATGGCCTTTCAGGCCATGTTTCGTAATCCGCTTGCTACTCCGTTTACTCTTGGCGTATCTGCCGGAGCATCTTTGGGAGCAGCAATGTATGTGCGACTTGGCATAATTTTTTCCGTTGCCGGAGCATCAGGGATATCAATCTTTGCTTTTATGGGAGCTCTCCTGTCTGTAGCATTACTCTACGGACTGACGACGGTGAGTAGAAACTTTTCTACGGCTACAATGCTACTTGCTGGTGTGGCTATTAGTTTCTTTTTCTCTAGTGTTATTCTTTTTACTCAGTACATTTCTGATCATACACAGTCGTACCGAATAGTACGTTGGCTTATGGGTGGTTTTGAGGTTTCTGGTTTTGACAGCCTTTTTAATATGCTTCCTTTTGTCGTCACAGGCGGAGCGATATTGTTATATATGACCAAAGAGTTAAATCTTATAACTACTGGAGATGAGATTGCCATTAGCCGCGGGGTGGATATAAAGAAAGTAAAAAATGTTATCTTTTTTGCAACATCAATGATGGTTGGAGGTGTGGTGGCAATAAGTGGACCAATTGGATTTGTTGGAATGATGTCACCGCATATTTGTCGTCTTATTATAGGGCCAAACCATCAGCACCTTACCCCTGCAACACTTCTCTTTGGAGGCGTCTTTCTAACTGTCTGTGATACGATAGCGAGGTCCGTAATAGCACCAGCAGAAATACCGGTTGGGGTAGTAACCGCTCTTATCGGCGGGCCATTTTTTGTGTGGCTCTTACTTAGCGGGGTACTAAACAAAGGAATTTTTTATGACAGCTAGGAATTAAGCTTTTTGATCGGAGTGTTAATCAATCTAACTATTCTGACGGCTTGAATTTTAGTGCAAGCCCATTATTGCAGTATCGCTTGCCTGTTGGGTTTGGACCATCATTGAATACATGCCCTTGATGACCTTTGCACTGGGTGCAATGATATTCTGTTCTAGGGTATATAACTTTATAATCGGTTTTAGTCTCCACATGTCCAGGAATAACGTCATTAAAACTAGGCCAACCAGTCCTGCTATCGTATTTCATTTCTGAAGTAAACAACTCCATACTGCACCCTGCGCATAAATAAGTCCCTTTACGTTTTTCATAGTTAAGCTTGCTAGTAAAAGCCGGTTCTGTGCCTTCTTCTCTTAAGACATGGAATTGCTCTTTAGACAAAGCTTCCCGCCACTCATTATTGGTTTTAGCTATTGATTCAACTTTCCCCATTTATATGGAAAACTCCATCAATTTTTTAACAAATTAACGTCCGATATGTTGATTTTATAACAAATGTATTGCTCAACGTAACCCTAACCACCCCAAAGTTGGTTGAGTCTTCTGTCTCTTCCACAGCTTTGTCTGTAGTAGTTATACCTGATAGGGTTCTTCTTGTAATAGTCTACATGGTACTCTTCTGCTTCGTAGAAATGGCTCGCTTTAGTGATTTCTGTCACTATCTCACTTTGAAACTGTTTAGTTTTTCTAAGTTCTTCTAGAGATTGCTCTGCTGCCTTCTTCTGCTCGCCATCATAATAAAAAATACCAGATCGGTATTGAGATCCACGATCGCAGAACTGCCCATTTGGATCAGCGGGGTCAATGTTTTTCCAAAAAACAACTAGGAGCTTTTGATAAGTTACTGTTGAAGGATCGTAGATTACTTTAACAACCTCTGCATGCCCAGTACCACCATTGGATACTTGCTCATAACTTGGATTTTCTAGATGACCGCCAGAATAGCCTGGAACAGTTTGGACAACACCAGCTAGATTGTCAAAAGGATGTTGCATACACCAGAAACAGCCTCCTGCAAAAATTGCTGACTTAGTGTTTATGTTATTTTGTGTCATTTGACCACCTTCTGCAATGCATATATTGGCTAAGGCCATAAAGGCAAAAATTAGAACCAATTGTTTCACGATGTTCATTATAAACTTAGGTTACCATGCATGAACGGCTGATTTGTATTAAAGAATGAAGGTCAATAAAATTAATATTTTTGTATTGTAATAGACCAAGAGTTCTAATAACCAGAACTTGTAAAGTAGTAGCAATTAACTGAAACGAATTTGACGCGAACCTATAATAGTTTTTAATTTTATTGCCGTAGGCTATGCAGTACAAAGGTATTGAATGTTCACAAAGGAATTCTTTCAATCATTCAAAAATGTTAGAATAAAAACAAAGCTACAGTCTTTTTACAATCAAGGGAAATGCCAAAACTGTTTTCTGTAATTTTCTATGAAAAGTCATAAGAATAAATGGGAAGTTAGCACGGCCCAGCTTGTTCTCCTGCTGATAATTGGCGCTACATTCTACTGGTACATGACTAAGCCAGTCCCCATGAACGATCCCGAAACAAAGCCCCGGTTGGTAACGGCAAGGGGTGATCTCGCTGCAGATGAAAAAAATAGCATAGATGTTTTTAAACTGTCATCCCCTTCAGTTGTCTACATAACTACCATGGCGACAAGGACTGATCTTTTCACTTTAAATGAGAGCACAATTCCCAGTGGAACAGGATCGGGGTTTATATGGGATGAGAATGGGAGAATAGTAACAAACTATCATGTAATTAAAGGCGCCAGTAAAGTTAGTGTAACTTTATCTGATAATTCAGTGTGGAAGGCTCAGCTAATTGGCGTTGCTGCGGATAAGGATTTAGCCGTGCTACAAATAAATCCGAATGGCAAAAAGCTCATGCCTATACCCATAGGAAATTCTGCAGACCTTTCAATTGGCCAGAAAGTTTTTGCTATTGGAAATCCATTTGGTTTAGATCAAACTATGACTTCCGGAATAGTAAGTGCCCTTGGGCGTGAAATATTGGCACCTACTGGAAGAACCATTCAAGGAGTTATTCAAACAGATGCGGCTATAAATCCTGGTAATTCAGGTGGGCCACTTATTGATAGTGCAGGTAGGCTGATAGGTGTCAACACATCCATTATTAGCCCATCGGGTGCTAACGTAGGGATAGGTTTTGCTGTCCCTATTAACGTTGTTAGTAAAGTGGTTCCAGAACTAATACGCCACGGTAAACTGGTAAGGCCCACTCTTGGCGTTAATGTTGCGCATGAAGGTTTTGCAAGAAGATTTGGTATTGTAAACGGTGTGCTAATAATCAACGTATTGTCAAACTCAGGGGCAGATGTGGCAGGCTTGCAAGGAATGCGCAGAAGAGGTGACAGACTTTTTTTAGGCGATATAATCGTAAGTCTTGAGGATAAGGACATCAAAACACCGGACGATTTGTACAGAGCTTTGGAAACCTACAAAACTGGTGATGTGGTTACTATCGGTGTTGTCCGTGACGATGCCCACATGCTAAAGCAGGTTGAACTGTCGCAAGAAGGCTAAATAAGCTTATTATGACCACTTTTAATATTATCAGGAAATAAACCAGCCACTCTACCAACTCCCCCCTTTTTTATGGTGTGAGAGTGTAAGGTTTACTTCAGTGTATACTTGGATGTGCTAGTCTTCTTTTTTATTTCTAAAAAGAAAAATCCCTGCAACAGAAGCAACATACACTAGACTGCCAACGATAAAGCCCATAAATTCCAACAAGTCCTTTGGCAGGATATGAAACAATTTATCACCGTTCACCATTACAAGGATGATGAATCCAATAATAGCCGTCAGTATTATTACTAATATAAGTGCTTTTGATATGTTATTCATTGGTTTTTAGTTCTTCCGTAATCATCCTCCAGTCTTATTATGTCGTCCTCACCGAAATAATCACCAAATTGAACTTCGACAAACAATAGTGGGTCTGCTCCAGGATTACTCACTCTGTGTGCTGCTTGAACTGGAATATCAATGCTATCTCCAGCCTCTAAACAATGTTCAATTCCTTCGATTGTTACTATTGCAGTACCCCTGACTACTACCCAATGCTCAGCCCGACGGCTGTGCTTCTGATAGCTGAGACGACCGCCAGGAGCAACTTCTATTCTTTTAAGTTTGTAATCGGAATCTTCAATTAGGTTTTGATAGTTACCCCATGGTTTTTGGTTTTTCAACATAATATTATGAGCAGGAAGGGCACAAACCGTAAATAGTAAGCTCATGATCCTCCACTACGAATCCACTTGGGATAGAGACATTGCTTGCTTCAATACATGTGCCTTGAATCTCGTGCATAGACCCGCATCTTCTACAGAAAAAATGATGGTGATGACCTTTACCTGCTTTTTCATATAATATTGACGAGTTTGGACCGTTCACTGCGACTATCCACCCTATTTTTAAGAGATTTTTTATCCATCTATAGACTGTGGCTTGCCCTAATCCAGGAACGATGGATTTGGCTTTATTTAAAACCTCCTCAAGACGCATTGGGCTATGGTTATCTATAAATACCTGTTTTATAGCTGCTAACTGTGGTGTTTTTCTTTCCATCATTTTATCGAAATACCTCTTAGTCGCACTATGAGTCTTTTCACTCCTTTTATTGTAACCTAAAGTAATTTATCTTTCAAAGTAGGAGAGAGCTAGCATGCAGTATTGAACCGAATTTAATTACATGTCTTTATTGGAAAGATTTGTCAGATTTAATTGTATGAGTGAACACCGTGCTGGGCTGGGTTAAAGGATAAGTGCTTACACCCGACGTTAGCAACGGCTTTAATTAAGTCTGATTGTATTTGTGGTGGGGCAATAAGTATGAAGCATCCCCCGCCACCAGCACCACAAATTCTGGCAGCTAAAGCTCCTAATGAAAATGCCTTTTTCATGGCATGGTCTATTTTTTTTGTTGAAATGTTCTTAAATAATTCATGTCTTACTGTCCATTCATCATTAACTGCTTTTGTAAAGGCGCTATAATTTCCAGCCATCAATGTTTCTGATGCTAAAAAAGAGTGTTTTGCTATTTCTTTGAAGCAACAGATAGTTTTTTTATCCTTTTCTATTATATTTTTAAATAAATCCCAGTTGTTGACGCCGGACAAACGTGGTGTGCCAGAATAGAAAAGAAGCAGATTACTGGACAGCCAATTAACTGCTTTTGCTGGGATCCTTTTTCGTTTCATGCCACCAGGTGGAAACGTATAACTCGCCCCTGATCCATAAACAGCAGCACCATAATCTTGCAAGCCTGTTGGTATTCCCAGGAGTGCAGCTTCAATATCTTTAGCGATATTAATTAGGTACGACTTTGATAAATGCACATTTGTTATATTAGCCATAGCATGACACATCGCAATGTTGAGTGCTGATGAGCCAGCTATACCTGCTCCTGCGGGTGCTTCCGAGTCTGTTATTATCTTTAAACCTCGCGAGTTTGTTCCCTCAAGGAAATGCTCAACAATCCTGCTTAGAAGACTAAGCTTGTGCTTATGGTGCATGGACTTGGCTGAATTAAATTTAACCAGTTCTTTCTGATCGACTGATTGAATAACGATTTTTTTGTCTTTTCTGGTCTGTATCTTTACTTTTGCCATAATGTCAATTGCCAAGTTGACAGTGACAGGAGAAGAAAACATTAGGTTTAATGGCCAAATATCTAGTGTTCCTCCAGCAAGATCAATCCTTGTGGGTGCTTTTCCAATTATAGTTTTTCCTATCATTTTCTACTACGCGTTGTGCCAGCATCTTTTTTTATCCTATTAACAACCTCTATTGATAAGTGCCGTGACTCTCCTGGTTTAAGGTTGCCCAGTGTAATCGGTCCAATAGACACACGTTTGAGTTTTTGTACTGGGTGACCAAGGGTTTCACACAACTTTCTTATTTGGTGTTTTTTCCCTTCAGTTAAAACAAATCTAAGCCATGCACCAGAATCCGTGGATTCATTCATCCTAACTGACCCAGCCTTCAGCTTCACTCGGTTTATCGTAATACCAGACTCCATCTTATTTAGTGTTGCCACTGTGGGTAAATTCCTTACTTTAACCATGTATGTTCGGTCGATATGATTCTTCGGGGCTAAAACTAACTGAGTAAAGTCCCCATCGTTTGTTAGTAACAATAGACCTTCACTATTGTAATCAAGTCGACCAACTGGATATAAGTTTTGATAGTTATCAGGAACTAGATCCATTACGGTTTTGCGACCTTTTTCATCGTGGCGTGAGCAAATATATCCTTTTGGCTTGTTGAGTATCAAATAAACACGTGTGGGTGTGCCTGATATTTTTCGTTCATCGATAGTTATCACATCCTTATTGGGGTCAGCATTGGCGCCTTTCTGTGTTATAGCTACACCGTTCACAGTTACTCTGCCCATTGTAATTGCCCTCTCAGCAGCTCGAAGAGAAATTGAACCATCTCGGGCCAGAATTTTGTGAAGTCTCATGTTACCTTGTCTATTTTCCGATCTAGGTTTTGCTTGGGAACCAGGCTCATTACTGGTGTTAGGACTAGTTTTTATACTATTCAATGTTTTTCCTGACAATCTAGCACTTTTTATCTTTGTTGACTGCGTTGATGTTGTCATCAGCAGAAGTTTCATCTGATTCGTTCTGGTCACTTTTTACACTAGCAAAGTTTTCCTCGCCATTTAGTTCTTTCGGGTTCGTTGCTGAAAAAGATATTATTGCTTGTCTTTCGTTATCACTTAACTTACTGTCAAGCTCATTATTAAATTCATCCAGTGTCGGCATATCCGCTAAACTTGAAAGGCCAAAGTATTCTAAAAACCGAACAGTTGTGCCGTATATGATTGGTCTCCCTGGGAGCTTTCGCCTTCCCATAATCCTAACAAGGCCTTTGTCAATTAATCCACGTAGCACACCCCCAGAATCAACTCCACGAATATCATCTACTTCCGTTCTGGTAATGGGTTGGCGGTAAGATACAATGGCAAGGACTTCCAATGAGGCACGTGATAGTTTTTGGCCGTGTTCCGTTTTGTAATAAGCTGTGATCCATGGTCCGAACTGCTTTCTTGTCTGCATGCGCCACCCACCAGCTATTTCAACGAGTTGAAACACTCTCCCATCATAATCTTCCTTCAACTCGTTTAATAGGGCAATAATTTCTTCATCAGCGTATTTAGAATTAAGCAATTCTACAAAAGTGGAAATTCTGATGGGTGTGTCGGCTACGAAAAGAATTGTCTCAATTATTCCTTTGGCTTCCTGTCGGTCCATTGTCTCTCCTTAATGCTTTATCGAATTCTATTTTACTTATCGTTAAGCGGGTCGTTGTTATTATTTTCAATCGCAGACTTCTTCGTACCATTGTCGCTGTTCTTACTTGAGCCTTTATTTTTTTTTGGCCATTCTTTTTCACGTTGGTCATCTATTGTTCTACTATCACCATCGGTGTATCTGTAAATCATCATTTCTCCACTAGCGTGTACTTGGACTACTCGCAATAATCTGAGTTTCATGAGTTCTAGGAGAGCAAGAAAAGTGGCTACAATCTCGGCCTTTGACCGGCCATCTAAAAATAAGTCACCAAAAGTCGCATATTCGGCTTTTTCTAACAAGGTCATTACTTGATTGATTTTTTCTGTAACTGATATTTCGTCGAGTGAGACAGAAAGCTCTCGATCACCTTTATAATCATCAAGAATTTTCTTGAATGATTTAAGTAGTTCAAAAACGTTAACCTCAATCAACAGATCAGCATCCTTTGGAATTTCATGGCTGCCATGCGTGCGTGTAAATACCATGCTTTGGTTTAATTCCCTAGTTTTAAGCTCTTGAGAAGCTTCTTTAAACTTTTTGTATTCAATTAATTTGGCAACCAGTTCTTCACGCGGATCTACATTATCCATTTCTTCTAGCTCTTGTTCGTGGTTTGGGAGTAGCAGTTTTGATTTAATGTAGGTTAATTGGGAGGCCATCAAAAGGTAGTCGCCAGCTATTTCAAGGTTGAGTGAATTCATTACCTCTATGTACTCGAGATATTGCTTAGTAATCAACGCGATAGGTATTTCATATATATCTACCTCGTTATCCTTTATAAGGTGTAGCAACAGGTCAAGAGGACCTTCGAAGACGTCTAGTTTTATCTTATATCCCATAGGCCAACAAGTAAGAAATGTACATTATACTCTAAACGATGAAAGATTCGTTACAAACTGTGGTCTTAATGACACAAAATCATATAAACCCATTAGCTTCAAAAGCAGTCCGGGTGTCTGGTAAAATGAACATTAGGGCATACTAATAAAATATAAATGGGATGTGACTGATGGGTAGAAGTTTTTGGATAAACCTTTTCACTAACAATGCGTGGGAAGAGTTTTTAGATTCAGAAAATAGCGTCACAGGGTTTTCAAAGCGAAAATGGCGATCTGTTCAGATGTTAAGCCAGGGTGACGTTCTTCTTTGCTTTAATAAAGACAAATCTGGGTTTTGTGGCGCCCTAGAAGTGGTTGGTGCGCCATACATGGACAATACACCTTTATTCAAAGATGATTTTTTGCCGTGCAGAGTTCAAGTCAAATTGATGGTACAAACAAGCATAGATCAAATAATAAGTCCAGTTTCTTTGCAAGACAGGTTGAGCATTTTTCACAATATGGAAAACCCTAATATGTGGACTGATTATTTTCGTAACTCGCCTGCCGAATTCACTTCACACGATGGTGAGGTTGTTTTAAAGGCTATGCTGTCAGCTGGGGAAAGATCAGATGTGTCAAATGATAGCAGTAGTTTTAAAACTTTTAAAACCAATGTTGGTGTTATCGCAATTCCGCCTAGTGGAATTAATTACTCATTGCCACCTTCAGTGCCAATGATTAAAACAGCGTACCTCTTGCTTCAACTTGGTGAAAAACGTGGACACAAAATCTGGTCGAATTCGAGGTATCGTGGCAGGCCGATTGAGGATGGCGAAATCCCGAAATTTCCTTCTATGCTGGCAACAATACCTGATTCAATGGAAGAGGCAGCGGCGGCGTTAGCGACAGATGTTTGTGTTATATGGTTTGATCAATCAGGGGCTGTTGCAGCATTTGTAATAGAGAGTAGTGGAGATCTCTTGTATAGTGTTGTTCTATTAAGTGATTTGGCTTTGGTTAACCCAGGCATTAAGTGTTATTTAGTATGCCCGGGTGATTTGGAGGAAGAAGCAACTAGACAATTAAACAGGCCAAGCATAGTCGGTGCAAATAATATAAATAAAACTCTTATAAGAATGCTTACTTTTTCATCTGTTCGGAGCGTTTTTGAAGATGGTCGGGTACACGAAAAAGATGTTTTAGAAAAGGTTTCTAAAATACTTAGCACTTTGCTGCTTAAGTAATTGTTGAATTTATAAAACTTGGTATCTAGTTTAAGTAATACAACTCAGTAAATCTTATTACTGTATGAACATACAATCACCGTAGCTGTAGAACCGATAACCTTTTTTTATTGCTTGGTTATATATATTAACAATGAACTCTCGGCCGGAAAAAGCAGCAACTAACATTAGTAGTGTTGATTTAGGGAGATGAAAGTTTGTTAAAAGAGCATCCACTACTTCAAATTTGTGCCCAGGCTTTATTAAAAGGTTGGTTTCACCATTTCCGGGTTCGACTAAGCCATTAACTGCTGTACTTTCGAGTGTTCTCACCGCCGTGGTTCCTACAGCGACTATGCGGCCTCCTTCCGATTTTGTCTTGTTAATGGCCTGTGCAGCACTGGTTGATACTGAGTATAGTTCATTGTCGATTATGTGGTCGTCTATATTATCTGATTTAATTGGCCTAAATGTGCCTGGACCGACATGCAAGGTTATATTAACAATCTTGACACCCCTAGTCTTTATAGAATGTATTATTTCCTTTGTAAAATGAAGCCCGGCAGTTGGTGCGGCACATGAACCTGGTTGCGTAGCAAAAACAGTTTGATAACGCACAGAATCTTCTTTGTCGGTTTCATCATTTGGCCTTGATATGTATGGCGGTAGAGGTATCATGCCATATTGGGCAACTGTGTCTTTGGAGTCACCAGAACTTTCAAAGCATATTTCAGCAGAACCTGTATCATGCTTTTGCATGAGTGTTAAATGTGATTCACCAACTCTAAGCCGCTCACCAACGTGTAACCTCCTAATCCCTTTTATCAAAGCAGTCCAAGCACCTTTACCAAGGTTACGCACAAGCAAAATTTCTATTGTAGCGCCAGTACTTCTTCTTGCTTTTAATCTAGCCGGAAAAACAGCAGAATCGTTAATAACCAAAAGATCGTTACTATTAAGAAGACTTGGAAAATCACGGAACTTAAGGTGTGTGACTGACTTATCATCACGGTGTATGTTTAGCAATCTACTTGCATCACGTTTAGATGCTGGGCGTTGGGCAATCAACTTTTTTGGAAGATGGTACTCGTAACTCTTTAGGTTTGACATGGTATTTTGTTTGCTAAGCCAGTGAAATAACCAAATTCAAAATTGCTTTTAACGTTAATCTTTCTTTACTTTCTGAAAGTAAAGACTAAACTGCCCTCATAACAACCATTTAAACAGTCTTTATTATTAGGTGGAGTTATATATATCCAAAATAATCTTTAATTACCACGTAAATATTTAGACTAGCCTGTAAAGCAGGACAAGTGAATAACATATTGGAAACATGACCATTATCGCTAGAATGCCAAGTGTCGATTGATTAAATAATAAACTGCAGTGCTTATATTGCTAATCATGATCTCAAATTAGTGTTAATTCCCAGCAAGTTTTCGAATCCATATAGAGCTAATAGCATCTAACGTACATAGCTGTAGTAAAGTAGTATTGCTTTATACTACCATTGCAGAGTTTTTATGATATTAACCTAATCTACTCAAGTATTTTGTGAAAATGCTGAAAGGGGAAGGTATGACTAAGCAAAAATATGATACCTCACTAGTTGATGAATTGATTGAAGGCGAATGGCCGAGTTTCATTGCAGATCTCAAACAACTAGGGGAGAGAAAACCACAAGTTGAACAGCTTCTAGGGCAGATGAACCAGTCCTACAAAGATCTTTGGAACTACTGGCAAGGCACAGTGTTGAATGTGGATGGCTATGGAGGCGGTGTTATAGCTCGATACTCTGAGCTTTCAGATGAGTACCCTGACATTGCACAATTCCATACAATTCGTATTATTCCACCTTCTGGATGGGTTTATAGCACGGAAACTCTCCGTGAGCTTTGCGATATATGGGATAAACATGGGGCTGGCATTATACAGTTACATGGCATGACTGGCGATATTCTGTTATTGGGAACAGACAACAAAAGTACATATGAGGCGGCTGAAGATTTGATGGAGCATGGCTGGGATTTAGGCGGCTCTGGTGGTGCACTAAGGACATTGTCTTGTTGTGTTGGAGAGGCTAGGTGCGAGATGGCATGTTTTGATACTATCGACCTCACCACGCATCTCACCAACACTTTCATCAGTCAACTCCACCGGCCAGAATTCCCTTATAAATACAAGTTCAAATTATCAGGATGTGCCAATGACTGCTCGTGTTCCATGCAACGCTCTGATATGCCTATTATTGGTACATGGCGGGGTCCTATGCAGATTGACCAAGAAGAAGTGGCCAAATTTGTACAAGAAAATGGATCCGATTACGTAGTTGAGAATGTAATTACTCGTTGTCCCACTGACTGTATACAGCTAAAGGACAACCAAATTATAGTTGATGACGATAACTGTGTGCGTTGCATGCATTGTATAAATGTCATGCATAAAGCATTGAAACCAGGGAAAGACAGAGGCGCAACCATTTTACTTGGCGGTAAGCGAACTTTGAAGATTGGTGATACCATGAGCTCTGTGTTAGTACCATTCATCAAACTAGAGACTGAAGCGGATTATAAGAAGCTTACAGACTTGGTTGAAAGAATTTGGGATTTTTGGGGTGAAAATGGCATGGACCACGAACGTGTGGGTGAATTCATTAATCGGATTGGTCTTGCTGCATTCCTTGAAGGAATTGGGCTTGAACCTGACCCGCAGATGATTAAGCATCCAACTACTTCGCCTTACATCAAGTTTGAGGAACTTTCTGCTCCTAAAATTGACGGCGAGCCGGTTCATGACCCGGCAATACGAAATGAAGAAGTTGAATCCGTTGAATCTGTTTGAAACTAATGCTTTTAATGCATAGATACTAGTGAGGTAACAAGTCTATGAGCGCAACTGCAAAAAAGATGGCCCCACGCGATAATGGGGCTCCGGATTATAAGAAGAACCTGCATCCCGTGATGGTGGAAAATTACGGCAAGTGGGATTATCATGAGAAACTACGACCAGGTGTTTTGGTCCATGTAAGCACAAGTGGTGAAAAGCTCTTCACTGTTCGCGCCGGATCAACTAGAACGTTGAGTGTAGATAAAATAAGACTAATTTGTGATATTGCCGACAGGTACTGCCAGGGCCACCTTCGATTTACCAGCCGTGCTAATATTGAATTTTTATTGGCAAATGAATCAGACGTCGATCCATGTATAAAAGCAATTAATGAAGAGCTTGGTTTTCCCGTAGGTGGCACAGGCCACTCTATTTCCAACGTAACACATACACAAGGTTGGATGCACTGCAATTTGCCGGGTACTGATGCTGCTGGATCTGTAAAGGCTCTGATGGACGAGCTTTACAGTGATTTTATTACTGATAACAATCTTCCTGCCCGAGTTAAAATAACAGCATCGTGCTGCTCGATCAACTGCGGGGGCCAGGCGGATATTGCTATTAACCTCCAACATCACCATCCACCGGTTACCAAACCTGAAGGGGTAAGTATTTGTGAGTTGCCTAAGGTAGTTGCAATCTGCCCTGTGGCAGCCATACGGCCCCGACAAGAGAATGGTGGATCAACCACTCTTGAGGTTGTTGAGGAAAAATGCATGTACTGCGGGGCTTGTCATGGCCAATGTCCTACTATGGAGATTCGTGATGCCGAGACTGACACACTTTCCATATGGCTTGGAGGTAAGACTGCCAGTACTCGTAGTGGCCCATCTTTTATGAAATTAGCAGTTTGGGGCCTTCCAAACAATGCACCTCGTTGGCCTGAAGTCGGCGAGGCAGTAAAAAGGATATTGGAAGTGTACAGAAATTCGGCGAAAAAGTATGAACGTATGGGAGAATGGGTTGAAAGAATTGGTTGGAAGAATTTTTTTGATCTTACTGGGTTTCCTTTTACTAAATATCATATTGACTATTCAGAAAGTTCGCGCAACACCTTCAATACTTCTTCACATGTAAGGTTGTAGGAGGAGAAATGGACGCAGACAATCATTCCGCAATAGAGCAAATTAACTCAGGTGAAATGAATCTGCAGGCAGCAGAGCCTGATGAAGTTGTTGTAACATTTGGTAAAAGCTGGAAATGTCCAACCTATGTTAGAAAACTCCCCCCATGCCGTTTTGAATGCCCTTCGAGTGAAGATATTCGAGGTTACTTGACGCAAATATCACAAGCGGAAGAGTTCAAGCGTGACTTGGATAGCTCAATTGATGAAGCTTGGCGTATTCTCACAGACAAGAACCCAATGCCAGCCACACACGGCAGAATATGCCCACATCCATGTGAGGACGGGTGCAACCGCAAACACATTACTGATGGAGCTGTTGCTATAAACAATATGGAGCGCTTTATTGGTGACTGGGGAATTAAACGTGGTTTGAAGTTGACCAAACTAACCGAAGAAACTAGTGGGAAAAAAGTAGCTGTGATTGGGGCTGGTCCCTCCGGCTTATCATGCTCTTATCAACTCGCCCGTAGAGGCCACAATGTTACATTATATGAAGCTTTCGAAAAGCCGGGCGGGATGCTTCGTTATGGTATTCCAGTTTATAGACTGCCACGTGACATACTAGACGCCGAAATACAAAATATTTTGGATGTTGGAGTCGATCTAAAATGCGGAGTTAAGGTTGGACGGGATATTCCGTTTGATCAGATTTCTAATGATTTTGATGCTGTATATTTTGCTGGGGGTGCGCATAAAGGCTCTAATCTTGGTGTCCCTGGTGAAGGCGCCGCTAATGTTTTTACTGCTGCAAGCTATCTTAATCGAGTCAACAGTGGTTTAAAAGTAGATATTGGCGAGAAAGTTGTTGTAATTGGTGGAGGAGATTCAGCGATTGACGCGGCAAGATCATCGCTTCGAATTGCACTTGCCAATGAAGGTGAAGAAAATGGGAAGTCGTCCATAGAGAGGTCAGGAGAAACTGATAGTACAGATAAAGCAGCACTTGATTCGGCATTTGTTTCAGAGCGAATGGGCTCTAATGTGACAATTCTTTACAGAAGAACTCGTGCCGAAATGCCAGCCATACAGCGTGACATTGACGAGGCCATAGAAGAAGGGATTAAAATAGAATATCTTACAGCACCCGTAGAAGTTATTTGCGATGAAGGCCGTGCGGTTGCCATTCGATGTATAAAGATGGAATTAGGTGAGCCAGATAGCTCTGGTAGACGCCGGCCTGAACCTGTGACTAATTCAGAGTTTGAGCTACCATTAACTTCGTTAATCGTAGGTATTGGCCAAAAGCCTGACCTTGTTGGCGGACTTTCGGCTCTTGGTGATGAGTGGGGATGGGTGTCTGTTGACAAGAAAACTAATATGACCAAAGAAAAAGGTGTGTTCGCTGGTGGTGACGTGTTGGGACTTGGTATTTCAACTCGCTCTGTTGGTGAAGGACGCATGTCGGCTCGTGCTATTGACGATTATCTAAACGGAAGGCAGCAGCTTAATTTGCCGAGAGCTCGTGTAGCAAAAGAAGATAAAATGCTCCTAGGGTACTATTCTAGTAAACCACGAAACCAAGAACAATCATCAATGACGGATATTCGTGACTTTGGTTTTCAGGAAATTTATCAGACTCTTACTAAAGAACAGGCCATTGAAGAATCTTCACGATGCATGAGCTGCGGGCTTTGTATGGTCTGTGACCAGTGCCGCGTTTTCTGCCCATATGAAGCCATTGAGAGGGATAAAAAAGCCGGGCAAGGTATGGTGATGTTCACTGACTACACTAAGTGTGTTGGTTGCCACGTTTGTGCTGAAGTGTGTCCTTGTGGATATATTGAGATGGGGATGGGTTTGTAGAAGAAATTGTTACAATGTGCTGATACCCTTTTGGCAATCGGTACCTTAGGTCTTTTTTATTGAGCGAGTATACAACTAAACACGAACATTATAATTTAACAGGAGATGGAACATGGCATTCGAGGTCAATGGAGTCACTTACGAAACCGATGAAGATGGCTACCTAGCCAACATCGATCAATGGAATGAGGATGCGGCAAAGTGGCTTGCAGAAGACGAAGGGGTTGATATGAGTGAATCTCACTGGGAGGTCGTTAATTTTTTACGTGAGTACTATGAAGAATACAGGATTGCTCCCATGATAAGGATTCTTACAAAGGCAATAGGAAAAAAACTGGGGAAGGAAAAGGGGAATACAAAATATCTTTACGAGCTATACCCAGGAGGGCCAGCAAAACAGGCTTGCAAGATTGCCGGACTGCCAAAACCAACAGGTTGTGTATAACATCAGAAAAAATCAGCAGTTCGACAAGACATCTGAAATTGACTTATGGGATGTTGTCCCTTGTTGCGGGTTTCTCTGTTGACTTTTCCCTTTATCACCCTTCAACAGGTAAAATCGGATAGTTGGTGCTAATGTGCTCAGCAGAAGTAAATTTTCTAACTATATTTTATTGGGTAAAAATTAGTAATGGGTGGACTTAGTGCGCTTTCAGTTTTATTTGTTTTTTTAAGCTATGCAGTTACCACTCTTTTTATTGTAGGATTTCTTGCAAAAATATTTAAGTATGCCACCACTCCAGCACCCCTTAAAATTCCAACTACTCCAGCCCCAACCTCCAGAGGGGGAGTAGCGGCAAGGTTGTTGGGAGAACTCTTATTATTCACATCCCTCTTTAGAGGGAATAAATGGACTTGGATAGGAGGGTACCTTTTTCATTTTGCTTTGGCCTTAGTATTACTTCGGCATTTAAGGTATTTTTTGGTTCCAGTGCCTGAATTGGTTTCTTTTGCCACCGAAGTCGGTATTTGGGCCGGTGTATTATTGCCAATAACGGCTATTTATTTGTTTCTAAGAAGGGTGTTAGTTGACCGGCTTAAATACATAAGTACAGGAGCAGACTACTTTGTATTGATTCTGATAGGCCTAATTGCAATAACTGGCTTAGTAATGAAGTTTTCATTCAGAGCCGATATTACCTCGGTCAAGGAATTTATGGTTTCCCTTATATCTTTATCGCCAGTAAATATACCGATGGATCCAGTGTTTATTTTACACCTGACGCTTGTTCTAGTACTAATGGCCTATTTTCCATTTTCAAAGCTAATTCATATGGGTGGGGTATTTTTTTCACCCTCTCGCAATCAAGTGGACAATAGTAGAGATGTGAGACACGTTAATCCATGGGCTAAAAGGTAATATTTTTGAGTAAGCAGCTATAAAGGAATAGGAAATTGGTAGATAAAATAGAAACCCCTGAACTTACTGGTGAGATAAAAATTCCTAAAATAGAGCCTGGAGCTACATCTCATTACAGACCAAACCAAGCTTCTGAAAAACATAACAATAATCTAGGTTTCCCTGGAACACGTGTAGAAAACTGGCAGGAAAAATCGATAGAAAAGATGGATGACCTGCTTAGCAAATATAAATCCCTTCTGGTATATCTAGATTCGTGTGTTCGATGTGGCTCTTGCGCCGATAAGTGCCACTATTTTTTAGGCACCAAAGACCCTAATAATATGCCTGTTGCACGACAAGAACTGATGCGCAAAGTCTATAGAAAAAACTTTACGGTAGGTGGAAGTCTATTTCCGGTTCTTTCCGGAGCTGAGGACCTTACTGAGGATGTGATGACCGAATGGTACAGCTACTTCCACCAGTGTTCACAGTGTCGGCGGTGTTCTGTGTACTGCCCATATGGTATTGACACCGCTGAAATATCGATGGCAGCTAGAGAGATAATGGACACTGCAGGAATTGGACAAAAATATTGCAATGAAATCCTTGGTAAGGTGATGGATGTAGGTAATAATCTTGGCCTTACAAAGCCGGCACTAGCAAACACTCTTGAATTTTTAGAAGAAGATGTGGAAGAAGAAACAGGCGTACCAGTAAAATTCCCCCTAGATCAAGAGGGCGCAGATGTATTGCTGATAGCACCCTCAGCCGACTTTTTTAGCACGCCCCATATAGAGGGCTTCATGGGTTATGCCAAGGTGTTTCACGAAGCGGGAATTTCTTGGACGGTCAGCTCATATGCATCTGAGTTTGCCAACTTTGGTATGTTTATTGGTAACTATGAAACTATGCAAAAAGTTGCCACTCGGATCAAAGATGCGGCCCGTGAGCTAAAAGTAAAACGTGTAATCGTTGGTGAGTGTGGCCATGCATGGAGAGTAGCCTACAGTTTTTGGAACACTCTAATAGGTCCGTTTGACTTTTTGGATAAAAAATATAAAAATCCAACCCATATCTGCGAATTTACTTTGGAGTTGCTCGATCGTGATGCGATAAAAGTAGACCTTACAGCGAATGACAACCGCGTGGTTACTTTCCATGACTCTTGTAATGTTTCGCGTGGATCACGTATGGGTGACAGCAGTGGAGGACAGTTTGAAATTCCCAGAAAACTTATCAAGAAAGTTTGTGGTAATTTTGTGGAAATGGACTCTGAAACTATAAGGGAGCTAACGTTCTGTTGCGGTGGCGGAGGAGGCTTGTTAACCGATGAACTGATAGAACTGCGTGTGCAGGGTGCCCTTCCAAGGGCAGAAGCACTACATGAAGTGATGAAAGAAAGAGGCGTTAACACTATGGCCATGATTTGTGCCATCTGCAAAGCCCAATTTACAAAAGTTCTCCCATCCTACGGCATTGACATGGAGGTTGTAGCAAGTCTTCATCAATTAGTTTCAGATGCAATTGTGCTGAAGGGTAAAGTTGGTGTCTAAATCCAAGTGGCTGGTAGTACATGTAGGTTGCAAAAGAGTTTTTGTTAACAGTTAATGGAATATAAAGTAAAACAGTAGAGGTAATTTATTTAGTTCGCTGTGAGTTGTGTCTATTAACAAACAGCAAGCGATGTTAGTCATTAAAAAAGCTTTTATTGCACGCAAACTGCTATAAGCAGGTGTTAAATTATTAGATTTAACAATTCGAATAATGAAAACTAATCTCGTAAGAATGCTGTAACTAAAATCCACATTTTGTGCAAGTGAAGTTTTGAATTTTTGTTGTTTTATGTTATCTTGTTTTTGATTGCGCGGCATTCGTGTTACGCAAGCTGATCGGGTGTTTGTCTCTCATAGGTGGTTTGCTCGAACAGGTGACTTGCGTTGTCACGACCTTTAGGTGAGATGTCTGGCGGGTGTTTTTCTGTAAACTGTTTTTTTGCTGAATGCGTAAGGCAGTTGCGTTAAGTTAATGCGGAAAAATCAAGCTATAAAACTGCTGTCGTTACCTGCCATTGAATAAATGATTTTGCAACTGTGTTAAAGCGAGGCAACAGCATTACAGCAACTTGCTAATGCATTTGCCAACATAGCCAATGCGCTATAGATGACGGTGTTAGAGGTTGGTACAGATGCTTCCATTCAATAGGACGAACAAATTAGCAGACGACAAAGTGGTTCAATCGACTGTAAAGAGATTATTTTATGAGCACTAGCAGTTTTCACAATAAGCGCGGAATGCATGAGCCATGGTATGAGCACGACGCTTGCGGTGTTGGGTTTATAGCTGACCTCAATAACAATAAGACACATACCGTTGTTAAGCAAGGAATAGAGATCTTAGAAAACCTTGAGCACCGTGGTGCTGTTGGTGCTGAGCCAAACTCTGGTGATGGGGCAGGACTGCTTATTCAAATGCCGGATGCTTTTCTACGCAAGGAATGTGAAATCCTTGGAATTAAATTGCCACCATTTGGTGACTACGGTAGCGGAATAATTTTTTTCCCAAGTGATAATGACGAACGAGAAGCAGCAAAACAGACCTTTGAAGATTGCGTCTCTGATTTGGGACAAAAGGTAATTGGTTGGCGAGATGTGCCAACAAACAATTCTAGCCTTGGATCAATGGTCAAAAGCGTCGAACCAAAAATGATGCAGGTATTTATCGAACGTGGAGATAACGCTCCCAGTCCAGCTTCTTTTGAACGCAAGTTATACGTTATCAGGAAATGGGCCGCAAAGCAGATGATGGCCAAACATCAGCTAGGAATTAATAATAAGTACTACGTATCGTCCCTCTCATACAAGACCATGACATACAAAGGAATGCTTATGTCTCTGCAAGTTGCCAAGTATTTCCCAGACCTTAGTGACCCATCTTTGAAGTCTGCTTTGGCCCTTGTCCATAGTAGATTTTCTACGAACACAATGCCAAGTTGGCCGCTCGCTCAGCCCTTTAGATACTTAGCCCATAACGGTGAGATTAACACTTTGCGGGGTAATGTTAATTGGATGAAGGCGCGAGAATCACTTTTTCAGTCTGACCTTTACACACCTGAAGAAATAAAAATGATGGTGCCAGTAATCAACGATACCCAATCTGACTCAGCTATCATAGATAATGCAGTAGAACTACTTGTGCTGTCCGGCCGTTCAATACCACATGTAATGAGCATGCTCATACCTGAAGAATGGCAAAAGAATAAAGAGATGACAAAATCAAAACGTTCTTTTTATGAGTTTCACGCCACTTTGATGGAGCCATGGGATGGTCCTGCGTCTATTGCGTTTACAGATGGAGAAGTGATTGGTGCAACTCTTGATCGAAATGGGCTTAGACCATCTCGGTATATGTTGACAGATGATAATATACTAATAATGGCTTCGGAAACTGGTGTATTGGATGTTCCACCGGAGAAAGTAGTCCTTAAAGGTCGACTGCAACCAGGAAGAATGTTTGTTGCAAGCCTTGAAGAGCATAGGATAATTCCAGACGGGGAATTGAAAGAGCGCTTAGCTTCAGAACGGCCATATGCACGTTGGCTTGCTGAAGGCAAGCTAGTCTTGGAAGAACTTGGATCTGTTAAATCACCACATCAACCGGATCACAACACACTAACACAACGACAGGCAGTTTTTGGTTATACCCGTGAAGATTTGGCCATAATCATGCAACCAATGGTTAATGATGGAAAAGAACCAATTGGATCTATGGGAAACGATGTGCCTGTAGCAGTTTTATCAGATCAACCACAAACTCTATTCAACTATTTCTACCAACTTTTTGCACAAGTGACAAATCCTCCTATTGATCCAATTCGTGAAGAGTCTGTGATGTCTCTGACAGCCTTTATAGGCTCGCAAGGTCACCTACTTACGGAAGGTAAAGATCATTGTAGGGTGATAGAAATTCCACAACCAGTTATTACCAATGACGAGCTTGAAAAGTTAAGAAAAATCAATCTTGCACATTGGAGGGCAATAACAATTGATGCGGTTTTTGAAGCTACGAAAGCTGAAGGATCACTTCAAGCGGCACTTGACACTATATGTGACTGCTCCACACAGGCTATCTCCGAGGGATACAATGTTATTATTCTTTCAGATCGTAAAGTCGATAATATTAACGTTCCCATACCCTCGCTTTTGGCGACGGCAGCTGTACATCACCATTTAATTCGTGAAGGAACTAGGGCTCGATGTGGTCTTGTGGTGGAGACTGGAGAGGCAAACGCAGTACATCATTTCGCATGTCTATTAGGTTATGGAGCAAGTGCCGTTAACCCATATCTTGCTTTTGAAACAGTCGAAGATATGCGACTTCGTAATGAATTGAACTCTACAATAACTAAAGACAAAGCAACTTATAATTACATTAATGCGGTCGGAAAGGGCTTGCTCAAAATAATGTCTAAAATGGGCATTTCAACTGTACAATCATATATTGGTGCACAGATATTTGAAGCTGTGGGGTTAAGTGATGAGCTGATTGAGAAATACTTTGTCGGGACAGCATCTCGCCTTGGCGGTATAGGAATTAATGTTGTAGAAAAGGAGTGCTTGATACGCCACAAGTATGCCTACCATGAGGTCGAAAGATATTTTAAAGCTACCAACTTGGAACCAGGTGGCAGTCATCATTGGAGAGCTAGGGGTGAACGCCATACACATAACCCTGACAGTATTCAATTATTACAACGTTCTACCAGACACAATGACTATCAAACATTCAAACAGTACTCTGAGTTAATTGATGATCAGGCTAATGAGTTGTATACAATTCGTGGGTTACTAGACCTCAAGGATAGTGTTCCAGTTTCTATGGATGAAGTAGAGCCTATTGAAAACATTGTAAGGCGGTTTTTTACAGGCGCAATGTCTTTTGGGTCAATTAGTAAGGAGGCTCATGAAAATATTGCCATAGCAATGAACAGGCTTCATGGCAGAAGTAACACTGGGGAAGGGGGCGAAGATCCTGAAAGGTTTAAAGTGACTTCGAATGGTGACAGTAAACGTTCAGCAATAAAGCAAGTTGCATCGGGCCGATTTGGAGTGACTTCTAATTACCTTGTGAATGCTGATGAACTTCAAATTAAAATGGCGCAGGGTGCTAAGCCTGGAGAAGGTGGGCAACTTCCTGGTCCAAAAGTTGATAAAGTCATAGCTAGAATTCGGCACTCTACACCTGGTGTTGGCCTAATATCGCCTCCTCCACATCACGATATTTATTCAATCGAAGACCTGGCTCAGTTAATTTTTGACCTAAAAAACAGCAACGATAAGGCTCGTATAAACGTAAAACTGGTTTCTGAAGTAGGTGTAGGCACAATAGCAGCTGGTGTATGTAAAGGACATTCTGAAGCGGTGTTAATATCAGGTCATGATGGAGGAACTGGCGCTTCCCCTCGTAGCTCTATTAAACATGCCGGTCTACCATGGGAACTAGGGCTTGCTGAGACTCATCAAGTTCTGATGGAAAATAATCTAAGGAGCAGGATAGTCGTACAGACTGACGGTAGAATTCTTACTGGACTTGACTGTGTTATTGCAACATTGCTGGGTGCAGAAGAGTGGGGTGTCGCAACAGGAGTATTAATTGTATCTGGGTGTGTGATGATGCGCAAATGCCATCTCAACTTATGTCCTGTAGGAGTGGCCACACAAAATGCTGAGTTACGGAAAAACTTTCCTGGCAACCCTGAACACATAGTTAATTATTTTACTTTTCTTGCCAGAGAAATCAGAGAGCTTATGGCTAGAATTGGGATTAGAACAATCAACGAAATGGTGGGTAGGTCAGACTTATTAAAAATGCGAGGCGATATAGATCATTGGAAAGCAAGGCACCTTAACCTGGATAGGCTGCTTTATAGAGTTGATTCACCTTTGGGATGTGCATCTTACCAACAGGATTGCCAGAGTTTCGATTTAGATGTTGCCTTGGATAAGGACTTAATAAAATTGGCTAAGCCAGCCATAGAGAATGGCAACAAAATATTTATAGAGAAAGCAATAAGGAACACTAATAGAACTACGGGAACGCTTCTTTCTGCTGAGATCTCACGCAAGTACGGAGAAGCAGCTTTACCAGAAGATTCTATCGCTATTAAATTGCATGGTTCAGCTGGACAAAGCTTCTGTGCTTTTGGTGCCGGAGGTATAACAATGGAACTTGAAGGCGATGCTAATGACTATTTTTGCAAAGGCCTTTCTGGCGCAAAGGTAATTATATACCCGCCAAAAAAAGCTAAGTATATAGCGGAAGAGAATGTGATTGTTGGAAACGTCGCATTCTATGGGGCCACCAAAGGTAAATCATATGTGCGTGGTGTCGGTGGGGAGAGGTTTTGCGTGAGGAACTCAGGTGCAAGAGTTGTTGTGGAGGCAGTAGGCGACCATGGTTGTGAATACATGACTGGTGGACGAGTCATTATCCTAGGCTCCGTTGGTTTAAATTTTGCGGCGGGAATGAGCGGGGGAATTGCATATATTTTAGATAAGGACGGGAAATCGCGACCAAGGATAAATATTGAAATGGTGGAACTAGAGGAACTCGTCGATTTTGATGAAATACTTGAAGTTAAAGGAATGATAAAAGATCATTTTATCTACACAAAGAGCAAAACTGCTGCTGAAGTGTTAGAGAATTGGGAGAAATATTGCCCAATGTTCATAAAAGTTATGCCTAAGGACTATAAGAGGGCAATTGCAATAATGGCTGCTGAAAAGGCTGAGACTAAAAATGAAGTAGTTACAATGTAAACAAACGGTTCGTAAGAGATACTTGCTGTGTGGAAAAGTATAGGGTAATTATTTCCTTTTAAGCTGAGCAATAAGGTTTTTTGGAGTTAGAATATGGGTAAGCACGATGGGTTTATGGAGTTTGACAGAAAAAACCCAGGCTTAGAAACTGTAGAGAAAAGAATAAAAGGGTTTAGTGAGTTTTGGTTGCCACTTAGCCAAGAGGAACTTAAACAGCAAGCTGCCAGGTGCATGGATTGCGGTACTCCTTTTTGTCATTCAAATTGCCCTCTATTCAATGTGCCGCCCGACTTTAACAGCAATGTCCATGCTGACCAGTGGGCGGAAGCATACAGGAGTCTTGTTTCCACCAATAACTTCCCAGAGTTTACAGGTAGAGTGTGTCCTGCTCCATGTGAGTCTGGATGTGTTCTTGGATTGATCAAGGAACCAGTAGCCATAAAAAATATAGAGGTATCAATAGTAGAACACGCACACCATACCGGTGTAATTAAACCAAGAATTCCGAAGCAACGCTCGGGGAAAAAAGTTGCTATAGTTGGTTCAGGTCCTGCAGGACTGGCAGCCGCAGATCAGATAAACAAGGCAGGCCATAATGTAAAAGTTTTTGAACGCGAGGACAGAATTGGTGGACTCCTTCGTTACGGGATTCCAGATTTTAAGCTTGGCAAAAATATCATTGATAGGCGTATTGATATTATGCGTGAAGAAGGAATTGAGTTTAGAACCAAGTCTAATGTTGGAGTGAACGTGGCAGCTGATGATCTGAAAAACAATTTTGACGCCATTGTACTGGCGGGGGGATCAACAATTCCTCGGAATCTAGACGTGATAGGTGGCAAATTGGATGGGGTACATTTTGCAATGGACTTTTTGAGCCAGAGTAATCGTCGAGTAGCGGGTCATGTGATCCGCGAATCGCGTAAACTGCATGCCAAGGACAAACATGTGCTTGTTATAGGCGGAGGAGATACTGGCTCAGATTGCGTAGGTACGTCAATTAGACATGGTGCAAAATCAGTTATCCAAATTGAGTTACTACCTCAACCACCATTGGAAAGGCCTAAAGATCTTCCATGGCCAAGTTACCCTGGGGCAAGGGTTTTATCAGTCTCCACTTCGCACAATGAGGGATGTGAGAGATATTGGAGCATATTAACCAAGGAGTTTGTTGGCGAAAATGGGAAGGTAAAAAAAGCAAAATACGTTAAGCTAAACTGGAAAAATGTTCCCAAGTTTGATTTTGAAGAGATTAAAGGCAGTGAGGGAGAGTTTGATGCAGACTTAGTTCTTTTGGCAATGGGATTTGTCAATCCAGACCCCATAACTCTAAACGCATTCGGAGTTGACAAAGATGGTAGGGGAAATGCCAAAACCAACGAAGCGTATTATACGAACGTTGATGGTGTATTTGCGGCGGGAGATATGAGGCGAGGTCAATCGCTGGTCGTATGGGCTATTTCGGAAGGGCGTGAATGTGCTCGTGAGGTAGATAAATATTTAAGAGGTGGACTCACAAGGCTAAACGCGAGAGATAGGACTTTCAGTCAACTTGTATAACCATTATACAGTAAAAGTTTATAAAATAACCTTTATAAACAATTAGTTATTGGTATTAATTAAAGTTATTATTCAACAATAAAAAAGTTTATTGTGTGATCAGAAATGCCTAAAAAAAAGATTAATATTGGGGTACTTGCGCATAATCTAGTGCGTTATGTCTATCCCGTTATTATTTTACTACTTTTGGTCGCATGCGGTGAAAGTGGCAGTAGCGTAAATGTAAGTTCGCTCCCCGATATCACTGAATTTCTTAGTGCCCCATCAGATCGATTTCTTGTAGATATAGCAGATATTAGTGATGGGCACCCTTTCAAGGGGAAAAATGCAAACGACCCTCATCAGGGAGCGCATCTAAACTGGGACAGCGCTAATGGAGTGTGGCCGAAAGGTGGGACGAACCCAGAAAATTTCCCACCTATTTATGCTGTGGCTGACGGAACAATCAAACGCAAAGAGACTTATCACCCAGTTTATCCTTCGGGCAAACCAGTACATTACCGGTATGGTTTAAGCTTGGCGTTTGCACAGTCTAATGGGCAAATGGTGACTTTCGAGTACAGTATAGAGCCGTTTGTGGACCCAAGTGATTCGTCTTTCTACGAGCCTTACATGCTTGTTAATGTAGGAGATAACGTGAAGAAAGGTGATGTTATTGCCTACATGTATCTTAACCCCAGTGCTGGTTTAAGTGCACATATACATTTTGATTTAACCTCTGAAGAAGAATCAGGCCGGGTTTCGGAGGACTTCAAAGCTCCGGCAATCTTTACCAGTTCGATAGTTGAAGCGTTCCACGCCAAATGGAACGTGTTTGCTAAAGATGGGAGCGATGTGATTCCCCCATGTATTGGTTACAAGCTTACTGCTGAAGAGAATGTTTATGGAACCGGTTCCGTAACAACCCAATAGCACAGCATAAAAATTACCAGACAAAAGTCAAAAAGTTATAATTGTTGTCGTGTTTTTCTTAATCTGCTAGTAGCCAATAAAACGATGCTAATGAAAAAGCTAGTTCAAATGCTCTTTGGGAACCTCTATCAAAATAGTCGGAGTAATAAAACTAGACAGAATATAATCTATGAAAAGCCATTTTATCAAAATCGGCATTTGGGCAAAGACTTTCTTATTCTGGGCACTGGATCAACATTGGTAAGCTACGGCGATGCAATAAAGAGTTTTGTAAAAGAAAAAGAACTTATTACTATTGGCGTAAATAATATTGTACCGTTTATCGTTCCTGATTATCATGGATTCGTAAATAGACATCGATTTGCTCAGTTTGGCAATACGATAAACAAAGCCGGGTCTAGTGGATTGTTATCAATCAATTTACCAGATTCATTGATCAAACAACACTGTTCGGCTCCGTATGAGCTAGTGATGTTAAAGGATAGTAATGATCCAGGTATTACTAGCCTAACTGATGAAGGTATCATCCACCACCATGGGTCTGTTGCAACATATATGATTATGGTGGCGTATGTTATGGGTGCCAGGTCAATTTATGTTGCTGGAGTGGATGGATTGAAAAGCTTTGATAAAGGTGGAAAAGATGAATCAAAAGTTCATTATCAAGATATGCCCTACAGGATAAACAAAAAAAGCAACCTCGACGGTGCTGGCAGGGAAAAAAAATACCGCCGTGTGGAGGGAATAAACACCAGGGCTTTAACTTCTATTGCTAAATGGGCAAAGGGAAGCAACCGAACACCATTTGTCCTCATTACTCCTGGAAGTTATAATAAATATTATGATCCAAGCTTTCTCAAAGGCTTTTTGAATGAAAAAATTGGAAAGTAGCTTTGGTTAAAAAAAGTGCATATAATGCCGGAACTTTGTTGAGCAGGAATTGAAAGACAAGGAAACATCAGTAGACCACATTTATTACACACAGTCTTATAAATCTGATTACTAGTGTGAATTAGTTCTATAAATCAAAAGAAGTTGTTTATTTCCTTTTATCCTAAAATGGGGTTATTCCAGTAATGGCTATAAGCGATCATGTGACTATCTATAAAGGTGTGCAGATTGGGTCAGGACCTGATATTGAACCGTACGTTTCCCTTGGTAAACCAGTTGGTGAGCATTCTGAATTAATCATTGGAGCGAACTTTTCTGCTGGACCGGGGGTGGTTGTTAGGGCGGGGACAATTATTGGTGATGATGTTAATCTAATTGCCCAAGTGTTTGTTGGAGTTAAGAATACCATAGGCGATAGAGTAAGAATTGGTCCTGCCTCCACTCTTTCTTATGGTGTGACTGTGGGTTCCGACGTGCGTATTCAATCAAATGTTCAGCTAGAACGAATAGTGATCGGTGATAATGTTTTCGTCGGACCAAAGGTTGTTGTTATTGACGACCTGCATCCAGCTTGTCCCAAATACCAGGAATGCTGTGATAAATCGGTTGTTGAACACCACGTTTCGATAGGTGCTGGTGTATATATAGGTCCTGGTATTACTATTGGTCACCATACCCAGATTTGCGCGGGTTCACTGCTGCTTGAAGATGTTCCCCCTTATTCGGTTATGGTAGGCATGCCTGCTAGAAGAATTAAGGATTTTAGAACACTTCCATGTCCCCCAGGACTTTACAAGCGAGCATTTGAGTATTGGGACTAGGCTTACTTATTGTGTGGCTGATTCATCCACCGGGAAAATATGCTTAAACACTAGTCTCCATTGCCATTTGCAATACCGCAACAAATACCGTTTTTATTTACCATTGGATTATTTATTAGGGCTAGCTCTTTCATCCTATCTACCATTTCGGTGTTTTCTAATGCTTCATAAGATTTTTGAAGTTCCACATAGGCAAAATAGTAGCTAGGTGCCTTTGCTATGACTTTACTCATTATTAAAACACCATGCTTATGGTTACCTTGAGCAGATGCAATAGCACCTTTGTAAAATAATGCAGGCAAGTCTTCAGGGTAACTTTGTAAATAAGCGGATATGTGTTTTGATGCCTCAACAAAACTGCTTGAATGAAAATACATAGAGCCCAACAGTCGGTCAGTATGTAAGTAATAATGGTCGAATTTGATAGTATTTTTTATTATCTTTAGCAAAGACATAGTTCCTAATTCCGCGTTAAGGTTGCTAAGTTGTTTTGCAGAGAACTGATCATATGGGTTTAGTGAATCAATGTGTATTAGAAACTCTACAGCTTTTTCGTAGTCCTTTTCGCTGATCCGTTTTATAGCTTGTACCTGTAGGTTTTGAATTTTTATTATTTGCTCATCTCTGTTGGCTGAGTTTTTATTTGGTTTAATATGGGACCATGGCGACAGGGCAAATAACACGCCTACAAGGACGCTAGAAATGGTCAAAATTGACCAAAATTTTAATTCTTTCACCTGGTAACAAGCCTTTAATAAAAAATAATAGAAGTTTGAAACTTTTTTATCAGTTAAGGTTTTGTATTCTATTGAACCATAGTTTCGGTTATTTACTGCTCTATTTTAATTTTTTATCACTGTTAGGTTGTTGCATTGTGTGAGGCTTGATTTTCGCTATATATTCGTATATTATAATAAATACAAAATAAAGGCGAAAATATGGAAAGAAATCTTTTAGAAGAAAAAATCATATTTCATGTGGATATGGATGCCTTTTTTGTATCTGTTGAAGAAAGTTTAAACCCATCTCTTAAAGGAAAGCCAGTTGTAGTTGGTGGTGACCCTGCTGGTAGAGGTGTAGTTAGCTCTGCATCCTATGCGGCCCGTGAACATGGGATTCATTCAGGGATGCCAGCAGCCGAGGCCAAGAGGCTTTGCCCCAGGGCGATCTTTTTACGAGGATCTATGTGCGTGTATTTGGAACGCTCAAACCGGGTTATGGAGATACTTGAACGTTTTACACCTGTGTTGGAAAAGGTAAGTATTGATGAAGCATATCTTGATCTTACTGGATGCAAACGTGTGCACAAGGCTGACCCGGTAACTATTGCCCATCGTATTCACAATGCTATGGAAACCGAACTTGGGCTTACAGTTTCAATAGGGATAGGGTCGAATAAACTCATATCAAAAATCGCCGCTAATTCAGCTAAACCTAACGGCATTATGATGATTTTGTCAGGATATGAAGCGGATTTTTTGGCACCTTTGCCTATTGAAAGGATGCCAGGTGTAGGACCAGCCACAAAAAAAGAATACCTAAAGATGGGAATACGGGTAATTGGTGACCTTCTTCGGTTCTCACCAATTACACTTAAGCGGGCATTTGGCAAACAAGGCACTATGATGGCCAGTTATGCTAGGGGAGACGTTCTCTCACTAAAGTCGATATCTAAAGCTAGTAAAGATCTTCGCGGATGGGGTAGGGGAGTAAACCATGCCAAAAGTATAAGCCGTGAAATCACATATTCAACAGATCTAGGAGAACCGGAATCCATTGAAGCTGGTTTGTCTTACTTGGCTGAGAGTGTTGGACGAAAAGTTAGAAAGTCTGGCTTAATGTTTTTTAGAGTTAATTTGAAACTTAGGTATGCAGATTTTGTCACGCATACTAGGTCTAGAGTTTTCACCGTCCCATCAAACGATATCAAGCTTATTTACAGTTCAGCAGTAGATTTATTTTACCAACTATTTACAAAAAGATCCAAGGTGCGCTTAATTGGAGTTGGTGTTTCTACCGTACACCCAGTAAGTCAACTCGATTTGTTCCGTAGGGATAAAGCGACAGACGCAATTGCCAAAAGCATGGATGCTTTGCGTGATCGTTACGGATTTGACTCCGTTATGACGGCACGATCGCATCTTCATTCATCGTGGAAAAGTTTTAAAGCCTAGCAGTTAAGAAAGAGTTGTTAGACAGGTAAAGGCGGGGCTTACCCATAACTTATTATTTCACCATATCTATTACCAAGATAATATGTGTTAAAAGATCTCATCTCCATCACCTAATTGATTGTTATGTCCACTACCTGCCTGTTTTCTCTCAATCAAAAGCTCAACGATTTTCCCTTGTTTAACAGTTAACATAAAACCACTTTTATCGGAATCACCACTCTCATTCATGGTGGTTAAACCACTTACACCATTAAATGATTGTAAACTTCTTATGTATTCACCCACCTCTTTTCGAGTCCTGGCTCCGTGCACGATAGAGGATAAGGTAATGCGTGCGGCATCGTAAGCCTGGGCTGCAAGCTTAGAAGGTTCACGGTGGAAATTAAGACGGTATTTGTGAGCAAAATTTTTGGAATAGGGATATTTTGACTTACTAAAAAAACCGTCCACAAAAGTCAGTCCCTCGGCGTACCGTTCCGCAATCTTGACAAGGTCAGTATGATTTGCTGCGCTACCACCAAGCTTAATCAAACCTTTTAAATTGTAGAAATCGAGTTCGGGAAGAATGAGCGAAATTTTTTCATAAAGCCCTGGCATAAAAATAGCGCCATAGCTCAATTGCAATCCCGGCCGAAAATTCTTCCCATTTAACGGTAATTCATTTGCATGCTCTATGATTTGAGGCACTGAAATGTTTTCACTGTACCGTTCAGCAAGTACCGTGTTGAGTTCCTCTACCGTTGCATCAGGTATTTCTTTTGCTAATTGGAGCACAATTCTTCTCAGATTAGTATCTGTAAAACCTCCTAAACGTCTTATCTGTACGCCAAAGTCAGTTTGGCTTGGATCGTATGGTTCTGCTACGACAACTTTGCCACCGAAGCTTTCTATTTCTTTTGTAAAATAATTGTTTAACTGTCTTCCCGCCTCATCAGCAGGATAAACTATGCTTAATTTGTATATTCCAAGTTCCAAGATGGCATACCTTGCCATTATTTTGGCCTCAAGTTGATTTGTTATGACATTTCGGAATAGGTATTCACTTAGAGCGGCAACACCCTCTTTCTTAGCTGATGGGCTAAAGATAGGTATTCGATAGTATCCAGCAACTCTTGCTGATGCCTTGAACTCATCGCTAAAGACAGGGCCTAATATTAGGAGCACATCTCTATCAGAAGCTAAATCCTTAATAGCAGCAACAGCTGTTTCGAAATTGCCTTTGCTGTCTTTAATGACAAGTCGAACCTGTTGTTCCTTTGTTAGCTTGTGAAAAGAAGAAAATGCAAGCTGAATCCCTTGAAGAACTTCCCTGCCGAACTTCGATGAAGGACCAGAGAGTGGTAAGACTGCGCCTATTTTTATATTTAAGGGCCTGTGCTCAAAATTACCGAACGGAAGCAATTTCTCTATACTAAAACTGTCATTAGAGAACTGCGATTTGATCTTTTCATCAATTGATGCAAGTTTGATTTTGTTGTTTTGTGATTTATAAAGTCTTTGTAACTCTACAAGTGCCTCTTTGGCAGGCCATTCTTTAGCATTGCCTTCAGCAATTTCCAATAATTCTACTTCAGTTAGAAAGTTACGAAGTATTCTTTTTAGCTTTTCTTGCGAGTTTATAACCAAATCTGTATCACTAGCCAGCTTTTCGGATTGTATATAATAGTCAACTGCTTTTGTATAATTAGCAGTTCTTTCAGCCAAATTGGCCTGGTAATATAATATATAAGACAAAAGAAACGGGGTAGAAACCTTCTGCCTTGCTCTCTTTAAAGTTTTTGATGCACTTTCAAAGTCATTTAAGTTGTATTGGCAAATTCCCAGGTTTATCAAGGATTCGATCAAAAGGTCTGAATTTGAGTGTTGTGTTAATACCTTATCAAAATATAACTGTGCATCACGATATCGCCCAAGTTTAAACTTTCCCATTCCGGCCATAAAATAAGCATTGTCAACAAGTGGATGTTCCGGAAGGGACTCAGATATAAAAAGCAAATACATGTCTTCAGCCTTGAGGTATCTTTTTACGGCATAAAAATTTTCACCTCGTTTGAAAAAAAGCGACACGGGGTTATTCAATACTGGGGGGGCGTTAACAATTGGCCTTACGATTTTTGTTGGCCTAATGGCGTTTTTTGAATTTTGCGCATAATTAAAGCTTGTGCAGGAAAATGTTAAAACCGCAACCAGTGAGAGTAGGGTAATTATTCTTATCACCGACTTTTCTAACCTCCTGGTGCTGTCGCGGCGTTGTTAATAATGTGAATAAACAAAATAAGTTTCTTTGGTGTAATTCTTATAATAACTTTATGCGGTAACATAAACTGTTTACATAAAAGGTAAATCTGTCCTATAAAAAACATAAACTGAATGCTAATATCAGTCATCTAAACGATAACAGTATACATCAGTGTTGCGGCTAAAATTGGCAAAAATAAAACAATTTTAAGTTTCTGGGTTTAACATTAGATCTATTAAGTATTGGATAAGTTAAGCATGAAATATAGATTCTACGTTTGCACGGTTGTGGTGTGGGCCCTATTTTGCTTGCATCCTCCGGTGGGCGAGTCAAAACCAAAAGAAATCACCCTGGATTATGCTATTAAACAAGTTATTGAAAACAATTTTGATATTGCCCTTTCCAGAATTGCAGTAAAAATTGCGAATGAGGAAAAAACTGAGATTGAATCAGAGTTTGATTTATCCTTGTACGCCAATGCCACTACTTCGACTTCAAAAGCTCCATACATTTCTACATCGACTACTACCTATTTTGATAGTTTGTCTACTTCGGATTTGGTTGAATTTTCCATTACAGGTAAATCTGTCTATGGGTCTACATATAGCCTTGGTGTCGAGTCTGGAAAAACCTATACAAACCCAACTATTAATATTTTAGACCCGATGTATATAGTTGGGCTTAAGGCAGAATTTGTTATGCCACTGTTGCAAGGCTTAGGCAAAGACGCAACTCTTTGGAAAGTCAGGTTGGCAGAAAACAAAAACAGCATTTCGCTTCTTAAACTTAAAAGTCGTATAAACGATCTAACTTTGAAGACAGAAGAAACTTTTTGGGAGTTAGTTTATGCAGTAGAAAACCTAAACGTTCAAAATGAATTTTTAGATTGGGCCAGAGAATGGGAAAAACGTGTGAGGATGAAAGTTGATGTGGGGTTGCTACCGCCAATTGAGATAATACAGGCTAGAGCATCTGTTGCTTCACGTGAAGAAAATGTTCTTGCAGCAAATAATCGAATTGATGCGATGTCAGATAGTTTGCTCCAATTAATAAACCCCCCACATACGTCAGTATTTTGGACAGATGGTATTGTACCTATCGATGAACCGGTTCCGCTTGATAAGAGTTATGACTTAAATACAAACATTGAAAAGGCACTTTCAAAACGACCAGAACTACTAATTGCTAAAGTAGAAGTGAAAAATAAAGATATTGAAATGGTTTACAGAAGAAATCAACAATTACCCGAATTTGATTTGATTGCCTCTGTCACGCTTACTGGTACTCGAGGTAATGCTCGCACAACTGATGGTTATATTCTCGATGGAACAATAAATGATGCGTTATCAGATGCCATTTCAGGAGAAGATTACGATTATGCACTAGGGCTGCAATTTGTTTATCCTTTTGGGAATCGGCTGGCAACTGCAGCTAAAGTAAAAGCAAAGCTTGAATTAGCTTCTGTAGTTCTCAATATAAAAAAGTTAGAACAAAATATAATAATGGAAACTAGGGCTGCCATCAGGCAAATTAATTTTAACAAAAAGCAGATTATTGCATCGAAAATTGCGAGAAAACTTGCAGAGGAAAAACTAACCGCAGAAGTCAGTAAATTTGACGTTGGTTTATCAACATCATTTAACGTTTTAGAATTTCAAAAAGATCTTGCTTTTGAAAAAAGCAAGGAATTAAGGGCGATTGTAGATTATAAAAAATCTACTGCTTATCTTAAAAAGTCAGTTGGTGAACTGCTAGAATCCCATGGTTATTTGTTTGAAAAATGAAACTATTTTACCTTGGCTATATGTGTAACTGCAAAACTCTGTTAGTAGTCTTGTAGCAGTGAATAATTCTTCCCCCGCGCAACTGCCAATTCTACATTTGCCTGGAATACATTTTAAGGATGGGCACAAGATATTTTGCATCGATGAAAATCAATATTTTAAATTTGAGCGTGGATTAAAAAGGTTGGCTCACCGCGCACTGCTAATTGCTGGATTAAACGACAACCTTATTTTGGATACCCTGCCGGACCCTGATTACCTTACTTTCTTGCATGAGTGTGGGGTAGGTGGTAAAGCTATATTTTTTCCTGAAGTCGCGAATGGCTCGTCACTTTGCGAAGATGTTTTGAATAGTCCTGCGTGCCTTAAGCATATAAGAGACTGGGAATACGAGATTGAGCCATATATGTTTACTAACCTCGAACAAGAGATAAGAGACTGTACAGATGCTGTTGGGCTGTATGGTGATGCCATAATAACTGAATTGCTTAACGATAAAGTTTTTTTCTTTCGACTTACAGAAGATTTAGGGCTTCCACAGCCAAAAACTTTGATTGGTTCTAAAGATTCTATAGCAATAAAAATTTTAACATGGGAAGCTACCAACCCAATCATTGTTAGGGCAAACACAAGCATTGGTGGCTCAAGGGTATGGAGTGCTAGCACTCCTGATGAAAGGAGAACTGTCAGTAAAGAAGTAGAACGCAATTTGGATCAAATGTTTTTAATGCAAACCTTGGAAGATGTTACTTTTTCGCCTAACTTGCAATACCGGGTTTGTGATAAAGAGATCTGTGTGGTAGGAAGAACGATACAGATTTTAGACAATTGCTTTGAGCATTCTGGAAATATATTCGACGGAGTAGAAGATTTGTCTATTGCCAGCAATCTTGACAAACAGGGGAGGGTTCTTGCTTTAGAAGCGGCGCATATGGGTTATAGAGGACTCTTAGGGGTAGATTTTATTGTAACTCAGGCAGGTGATGTCTATGCTGTTGAGCTAAACGCAAGGTATAATAGTTCAACATATGCTTTATCGTTTTGCAATCGTGTGTTAAATGGAGATCCACTTAAAGCAGTTGAATCAGGGCTGTGTGGCTATTTAAGACTTAAGACTGGAAGAATATTAACAGGCATGCAATGGATTAATCGGCTTGGTGATCTTGCTTACAATCCATCAACCAAAAGGGGAGCGCTGCCCTATGATTGCGAAAGTGAGTACTTGGAGTTGGTAATCATTGGAAATGATTCCAATGATAGAGATCAAATTATTGAGCAACTAAAAGCATTGACTGCATAACTTTATTAAGTTGTTTCTTTAGCATTTGACCCTTTGATATCCACTTTATGTGTAGGCGTTACTATACCACCAGAAACTATCATCTTAATCCCTTCTTCTACGGTCATGTCTAACTCGACAACATTGGACCTCGGTATTACCAGGAAAAACCCGGAAGTCGGATTAGGCGTTGTTGGCAAGAAAATGTTGATTAAATCTTCATCAAGCCGATTTGAAATCTCACCTTCAGTTGATCCAGTAATAAAGGCCAAACAGTAAATTCCTTTTCGCGGGTACTCAATCATTACAACCTTGGAAAAGTTTTGTAGATTGCCAGCTTTAAATGTGTCCAAAACCTGCTTTACGGCGGTATAAACTAGGCTAATTCCAGGTATGCTGGCAAACAGTCGTTCGCCTAAATCCCAGAGCTTCTTCCCGATATAATTTCTAGTAATGATACCAATTAATAAAATTAATACTATTGTGGTAATAATGCCAAGCCCAGGTATTTGCGATCCTTTTTCAATTGGAAAACCAGCATCTGACAGCAAACCAGACACCATCGGCCCTAAAAAGCTATCTATGGTATTAAACGCGAATTTAAAGACAAGTACTGTAATAATAAGCGGCAGACAAACAAAAAGACCAGTAAAGAAGACTCTTCGAATTCTTTGAAATAGAGTAGTCATTGTCAACCTCTTTGCTTAAGCGGTTTAGCAGGCATTCCAACTGCGATGACGTTGGGTGGTAAGTCACTATTAACTAAAGCAGCGGTTCCAATAACAGCACCATCACCAATGGTAACACCATCTAACACAGTTGCTTTTGCCCCAATCCAGCAGTCATTGCCAATCACCACTCCCTTACTGCTCCAACCTTGGTCAAGAATCGGTTTACTGGTTTTGTCAAAATTGTGTTCTGTTGCAAATACAGATGCATATGGGCCAAGTAAGGTCTTTTCACCCAATTCAACTTTTGAGTTAGATGAAATGTTACACCATGTTGAAAGGTTAACATAATCATGAAGTGTAATATCACCATCTTTACAAGAGAGTATAGATGCCCGGCCTATATAACAGTTTTTGGCTATTGTTATACCTTTATTTCCTGATCCTTTTGCATCCAAAAGGACTCCATCATCAATAATGGAGTTATCATCTATCTTAATTTTCTTGGGGTGCCGGAACCAGACATCGACGCCGAATATTACTCCTCGCCCAACTTTTCCTAAAATCATTGGGTAAAAAAGACTTCTAAGAAAGATCCCTACGGTTCCTGGAATTCGAGATGCTAACAAGGTAATCATCTCAAATTTGATTAGAAACCAGAATGACCTTGAGCCGGTAACTAAGTCCTGGTACTTTGCAAAGTTCGATTTCCCAGTTTTAGCCTGCTCTTTTTGTATTTGTATATCTAGTTCTTTAGACATGGATCATTGATTTTATGGCAATTATTGCTTGCATAGTTTAAAGCGAAATCACATGTAAATGGTAGCGTTACTCTTCACAATAACAACTGCGCGATGAAGTCGTAATACTTGACAAAACATGATATAGGACTCAAACTGGTTTTACCAAGATATTCGTATCAATATCCCCGGTAAACGTAATAATAATTAAGGCCTTCATGAGAGTTCTATTCGTATATACCGACATAGATGTTAAGGGAGGAGCTCGTAGTTATCATTTCGGTATAGGCATCCTTTCGTCTGTGCTGAAAACATCTGGGCACCAAACAGAACTTCACTACATGTTTAATGATTGGGATCCAGAAGGCTTCATGGCCCATATAGATCGGTTTAACCCAGATGTATTGGCATACACATCTGACTCCTCTCAAGTAAGACATGTAGCGAAATTAATAAAAAAGGCAAAACCAAAAGGTCTCTTTCAGATTATGGGCGGCACACATGCGTCGCTATATCCCAAGTGTTTGGAGAAAATTGAAGGGCTTAACGCAATATGCCTTGGGGAATCAGAAATATCGTTTTTGGAGCTCATCAATACGCTTGCTGCTGGAGGTAACCATAAAAGCATCCCTGGGGTGTGGTGCAAAGAAGAGGATGGTACAGTAACGGAAAACGCTCCAGGCTGTTTTCAGCAAGATCTAGACGCTATTCCATTTGGTGACAGGAAAATTTTTGATTATCAGGTAGTGATTGAATCAGACTACAACCGTATGACTATGATGATGTCAAGGGGATGCCCGTATGACTGTAACTATTGTGGAAGTCCAGCTATGGGTAAGTTGAGTGAAGGCAAGTACGTTCGTTTTAGAAGCATTCAAAATGGAATTGATGAAATAAAACGCGTACTTGAAAATTATAAAGTGAAATCCATTTTTTTTGCCGATGATGTATTTACAATCGACAGAAAATATGTAAAAAACTTTTGCAAGGTTTACAAGAAAGAGATAGATATCCCATTTGAAGTAACCACCAGAGTTGAAAGCTCAAATTATGATACTTTTATGCATCTAAGTGATGCAGGGTGCACCCGTGTGGCTATGGGAATAGAGTCGGGCAGCGAGGAACTAAGGCGAAAAGCGTTGAACCGAAAAATGACAAATAAGAAAATAATCCAATCATTCGATGATGCTCGCAAAGCTGGCTTGAAAACAAAGTCCTACAACATTGTTGGTTTTCCATACGAAACCAGAGAAATGCATATGGAAACTGTTGCACTTAACCAGATGATTAATCCTGATAGTATTGTTTGTTATATTTTTAACCCCTATCCGGGAACGGCTTTGTTTGACATATCGCTTAAAGAAGGATTTCTTTCACAGGGCTTTATGGATGATGACTTTATCTCAAGAACTGATACACCTTTGTCGATGCCACAGTTTCCCAGGAAAGATATTCTTAACTGTTACCGTAACTTTGCTTATAACGTTTATAAAGTGACATCGATAAAAAAAGCAATCATATACAAGGCGTATTATTCTAGGTTTGGAGAAGGTTTAATACGCTTGCTTGATCCAGTGAAAAAGCCAATCCAACGACTTGCGATGGGCGCTTGAAGCGCGAGCACTAATAATGAAATAAGCAAATGGAATCGAGTGTAAGAGTTCATGCACATGTAACGGGCACTGTGCAAGGCGTATGGTTTCGGGCTTCCACTGTAGACGAAGCAGATAAAATAGGCGGGTTAGTTGGCTGGGTAAAAAATCTTCCTGACGGTAGTGTTGAAGTCATGTGTGAAGGTGATAAAGACAGGGTTGACATGCTTTTAAAGTGGCTATGGCAAGGGCCTCCCTCTGCAAAAGTAGCGTACGTAGGGTTCGAATGGAGTAGCGCCAAAGGTGATTTCAGCACTTTTGAGGTTAGGTATTAATCTTAATAGTTAACCATATTGTTACTTTTTGGCTCCGTGGCATTTCTTGTATTTTTTGCCAGAGCCACAAGGGCAAGGCTCATTACGGCCGACTTTCTTCCCTGTTCGTTTCACTGTTTCTACTTTCTGATTGGAGTCGCCTCTGTGTTCTATGGTATGTTGCTGACCCATTTTTTCCATCAATCTTTCTTCGGGACTTGTATCTGCCTCGGTATGAATTTGAACTCGGAACAAGGCATTGACAGTATCCACACGAATAGTATCAATCATATCTAGGAACATCTGACTGCCTTCTTTTTTATATTCATTTAGTGGGTTTTTTTGTGCATACCCTCTGAGACCTATTCCTTCCTTTAGATGGTCCATTGAAAGCAAGTGATCTTTCCAATTACTGTCGACAATATTAAGAGTTACAAATTTCTCTAATTCGTTCCAATTGTCGAGTGACGTTCTGGCTTTGCTCCCTAAAGAACTGGATACTAAATCGCTTAGGCCATCATGCAATAAAGGGAAGGTTACACTGGAAAAGTCTAGCTGTTTATCTCGAATTATTATATTACTATCCTGATCAATAGTTATATCCAAGTGGAAATTTCGCAACAAAGCATCTTTTAGTCCTATCAGATCCCATTCTTCAGGCATCTGGATTTCCGGGGTGTATTCATTTAGTAATTGTTCCAGCACTTCTAGTGTCATATCCATAATTGTTTCATGTAACTCTTCACCACTTAAAATCATCTTTCGTTGGTCATAAATTACCTCCCTTTGCTTGTTCATTACGTCGTCATACTCAAGCAGGTGCTTTCTAATATCAAAGTTATGTCCCTCAACTTTGTTTTGGGCATTTTCAATAGCCTTAGTTACCATTTTGGCTTCAATCAATTCACCTTCCTCCATGCCCAATTTTTCCATCAAGCCGGAAATTTTGTCAGAGCCAAATATTCGCAATAAGTCATCTTCAAGAGAGAGAAAGAAGCGAGAAGAGCCAGGATCACCTTGCCGACCTGAGCGTCCACGCAATTGATTGTCTATACGTCTTGACTCGTGGCGTTCAGTACCAATAATGTGAAGACCGCCATTCTCTATAACGGTATTTTTTTCGTCATCACAAATGGCTGAAACACTTGCCAACTCATTTTCGTATTCGTCATCTTCTGGCTCAAATCCTCGTGAACGTACAAGCATTTCAGGGTTTCCTCCAAGAATGATATCGGTTCCGCGACCAGCCATATTTGTGGCTATGGTAACAGCGCCCAGTCTGCCCGCTTGGGCTATTATCTCCGCTTCTTTTGCGTGGTGTTTCGCATTTAGCACATTGTGCTTAATCTTTTTACGTGTAAGAAGCTTAGATAAATGCTCAGATTTTTCGATTGATATTGTGCCAACCAATGTTGGCTGGCCATTTTCATGGCGCTCTAAAATTTCATTGATAATAGCATTATCTTTTTCTGCTTCTGTCCTGTAAACGACATCAGAGTTGTCGATACGTATCATATCCTTATTTGGAGGGATAACCAGAACCTCTAAGTTGTAAGTACTTGCAAACTCGGCTGCCTCTGTATCTGCTGTGCCTGTCATGCCGGATAATTTTTTATATATTCTGAAGTAATTTTGAAATGTTATAGTTGCCAAGGTTTGATTTTCATTTTCTATCTTTACTTTTTCTTTGGCTTCAACTGCTTGATGCAATCCGTCTGACCATCGCCTTCCTTCCATCAAGCGTCCTGTGAATTCATCTACAATTACCACTTGACCATCTTTGATCATATAATCAACATCTTTTTGGAACATTGTATGAGCGCGAAGTGCCTGCTGTACATGATGAAGTGTCTCAATGTTGGAAGGATCATATAGGTTAGCTACACCAAGAGCTCTTTCGGCTATCGCAATACCTTCTTCAGTTAACATGACAGCTTTAACTTTCTCATCCATTGTATAATAAACGTCTTTTTTTAGCAGTTGCGGTGCTATACGGTTTATGGAGTAGTACTTGTCAGTGGACTCATCAGCCTGCCCTGAAATTATTAGTGGTGTTCTGGATTCATCAATAAGTATAGAGTCGACTTCATCTACAATTGCAAAATTGAGGTCACTTTGTACGCATTCATTTAGACCAAACTTCATGTTATCGCGCAAGTAATCAAATCCAAATTCATTATTAGTCCCATAAGTGATATCAGAACCATAGGAACTCTGTCTTTCATCATCAGTTAGGCCGTGCTGAATAACACCAACAGACATCTCAAGGAAATTGTATATCTGCCCCATCCATTCGCTATCTCTTCTAGCCAAGTAATCGTTAACGGTAATTAGATGGGCACCATTGCCAGTTAGGGCGTTTAAGTACATTGGGAGAGTTGCAACTAGCGTCTTGCCTTCACCAGTCTTCATCTCAGCTATTTTCCCTTCGTGTAGCGCGGCACCGCCTAATATTTGAACATCGTAATGACGCATTCCTAGGGTTCGCAAGCTAGCTTCACGGCAAACAGCAAATGCCTCAGGCAATAGATCATTTAAAGGCTCTCCGTTAGCAATCCGTTGCTTAAACTCTGCTGTTTTTGCTTTTAACTGGTCATTTGGAAGTGTTTGTATTTGCGACTCAAGACTATTGGTTTTTGCAACATATGGGGCAAACCTTTTTAGCTCCCGTTCATTCCGAGAACCGAATACTTTTTTTACCCAACTACCAATCATTGATACCCTCTTATTTTACTGATTATTATAATATTGAATTAAACGATGACAAGTGCCCACACCTAAAAATAATTGTACGTGACGTATTCACTCTAAACATAAGTAAACATGCTCGGTTGCATTTGAATGCGATCGAATGTTTTGAGACAAGAAAAAACCTGGAATCCACAAAACCTCCGAATTTGACGCTAAAACAGGCAGACTGTCTCTTTTTCTATATGGGATCTTTTTCTCAATCAGATATTTTTTTAGCTTCTTACGGCCATTAAAGTTTACTGGCCTTAGCCAATCCCCGGATTCTTTTAACCTAAATAACGAGCCAGTTGGAAGCAAATCCATATTTATTTCTTCGATACATCGACCAAAAGTTGGCTTATTTTGCCCAACAATAATGTTACCGTGCGCTGTTATAAGTTTTAATGGGCATTGAAATGGCGTATCGACAAAGCTTTCTGGAGGCGAACTTTTTCCTAAGGTTAAACCATCGTGGTCAAGAATAGCAAAGAATTCACCTGGCAGGCTAGCATTTCTTCCTAATTTTTCAGTACAGAGCAATGCGTCGATTGCTTCAAGGTGAGTTGATGTTAGACATGAACTATAAAGTCCAACCCTTTGAAATATAATCCTATATAATGCCAGTCTTGTTGCTTTAGGTAACTGCATGGTGAGGTGTGGTACGAGTGTTATTGAATCTGCTAGAACGGAGAAGTTATTTTTGTCTATGAATCTGATTGCCATATCATCTATAACTTGGCTCTGGTTCAAAACATGTTTAGCTAGGCGTGCAATAGATTCTAATGCTCTACTATTTTCTTTTTTTAAGGCAGGGATAACCTTTTGTCTAATACTATTTCTTTTGTATTTATCTGTTTGGTTACTTTGATCAAGCCTGTATTGTATTTTTTTGGTAGCAAGCCACTCTAACAAATCTGATTTTCTAGTATCAATCAATGGCCTAATAAATTTATTTCGCTTTGGTGGAATACCACCAAAAGCTGTTGGTCCCACACCCCGCAGCATCCACATTATTGACGTTTCAACAGAATCGTCCATCGTGTGCCCGGTGGCTATTAAGTCAGTAAAACCGGATGTCAGTAACTTTTTGAAAAATGAATACCGTCTTTCTCGAGCAATTTTCTGTATTGAGTGCTTAGGTGGAGTTGTGTCTGAATAAGATTTAAATGAATAACCTAGTTGCATTGCCATTGACTCAACAAACTCTGCGTCTTCTTTTGCCTCGGGTCTTATCATATGATTAAAGTGACAAACAGTTAAAGTAATCCCTAGTTTTGGTTTAAGAATTGTAAGTACATGAAGCAGTGCTGTTGAGTCTGGACCACCTGATGCAGCTATGCAGACAGTTTTATTTCCTGCTAACATCGAGTGCGTGTTTATGGTGTTTTCCACCAAGGTAAGCAAATTTTTCATTATCTAATAGGGTAATATTACTAGTTATTTGCTTTAGCTACACGAGTTTTCTTATGTTTAACTTAGCTGACAGGGCCTATTTAGCGAGGGGAATGGTAGCTGAAGCTGCAGACAATTTTAATAAAAGTTAATTGACAGCTACTTCGACAGTCTTTTTAAACATACTTGTTTAAAATAAATTAATTTTGTTTGCTCGTGCAAACAAGAATTTCACCCTTTCCGATCTGATTAACATCGCCATTGAAACGTCGGAAGGTGTGACCAGGATTTGCGTTAATACCAAATCGGGATATTCTATTTAAAAGCACATCAATAGCTGGTGATCTAAGCAAGGAGTTCTCGTAAAAGCTAGGGAGTATGGGAGCATCCTTCATAAGAACAACAGTTCCCCTAACCATGTTAGCTCCAGCGCGATCCCCGGATTGTCCGATTATAACAACAGTTCCTGCAAGCATGAAAATACCAGGAAAGTCGCCACAATTCCCACCAACGACAATTAGCCCTCTCCGCATAAAACCACCGACTTCGTGTCCGGCATTGCCATGGACGATAATCTCGCCACCTTCCATTCCAGATGACTCTCCTTTATAAGCACCACCTAGGAAATGACCAGTGTTTCCATTGCATATTATTTGACCACCCTCCATCATTGCACCTAAGTAATCCCGTGTGTTACCTTCAATTTCCAGTGTTCCTCCAGTCATATAAGATCCAGTGTTGTAGCCAGCATTGCCTTTGATAAGGATAGAGCCAAAGGACATTTCATGACCAATGAGTTTTACTTTGTCGCAATTTCCGATCACTGTTATTGAACTGGACTTTTCCCCATCGACATTGAAGAATTCTCCCAATGGGAGTTTTTTATTACCCCAAGTAATCAAAGTACTTTTAATTTTTGCATTGGTTTTATCATGCAACGCATCTGGCGTTATGACATCCCCATCCAACGGTATATTAGACTCTCTCTTAAGTGTAAGCGTAATCATACAAATCCTCTACATTCAATCCAGACAGGGGGTTAGTTGGGGCCGGTGGAGATATTCCAATCCAACCGGATAATTATTAATATTTATTGTATAGTAATTTTCGAAAAAGTCTTCCAAGTCAGATTTTATATCTGCATGACCTGTAGTAGGTTTGACATAATATGTCCTGCCATCGACTTGCTTAACAACCTTACCATCTTTTACAACAATTTCTCCGTCTTTGATGACGTATGCAGGTATTGAGAACATCTCCTCATAATCATTGGATTTACGGTAGATCGCGATGTCACCATCGGCACCAATACCAATATGTCCCTTATCAGTCATGCCTAGTCTTTTTGCAGTTCCAGCTCTTGTGATTACGGCAATTTCGTAGAAACTATATTCACGCTCCAAGACTTTAAGAGGGATCTCTAATTGCGCTTCAGCGCTAATTTTGGATATTTGCTCTTTTCGGAAGTCTTTATCCATTAACATTTTAATTATGGTAGGGTAAGCCATAAAGGGACCAGCATTTGGATGATCCGTGGTTAAAAATACTTGCCATGGGTCGTCTATTAGCAAGAATAACTCTAATCCTATGGCCCACTGCACACAATTAACGAATGACTTCCGCTTATAGTCATACGGCACAACACCGCAACCATCCTCGCATTCTACATCACCGTTGTACCACTTCTGCCCACCAAGCTTATGTAGATGATATTCAAATGGACCGTCCGCTGTAATCGTAACAGTATGTCCAAAGACAACTTGCCCAACATCAATTGTAATATTGGGATTACTGTTGATTATGTCTGCCAATGCTGGAACCTGAGAATTAAACTTTCGCTTACCTGAACTGCCATAGCTATTAAATTGTAAATGTGTAAGATGAACAGGCCGACCTTCCATTGCATTGATGGTTGCAATTACAGTTTTGTAGCTATCTGGTAAACCAATGTTATTGCAGTGTAGGTGTAGCGGGTGTGGCAAACCTAATTCAGTCATTGCATCAGCAATAGAATTAATTATTTGACGTGGCGTTACATTAAAATCTCGGAGCTTCTCATCAATGTCACTTAAGTTGCCCCGGTACTTCCATAGGTTTGTTCCTCCCGGGTTTACTATTTTTACTGAGTATGCTTTAGTCGCATCCATTATCCATGAAATGTATTCTTTGACTTTTTCTTGCTCACCTTTCTCGAGGTATTGAAAGATAATCTCAGAATTACCAAGCAGGACAAACAGTGCTTTATCTAACATAGGGATATCAACCATTTCTTCATGGGCATGTCTTGCACCAAGTGGCGGAACAGCAGGTTCTACAATAGTGGTATATCCCATCTCAGCATAACGATATCCGGTCGTGTATGTTGTGGCAGCTACTCCGCCGGTTCCGGAACGCTCATATCCACCTTCACGGGTTATATGTTCGTATCGATGGTCTTCTGGTGTCATTAGACGTGCAAAGTTAACTTTGGGTCCAGCCACATGCGTGTGTATATCCACTCCACCAGCCATTACTACACAATCTTTTGCATCGATTACAAAAGCATCTTTTCCAGCGTCTTTAACTATTTTTCCATCCTTTATATGAACGGAACGGCTAACACAATCCTCTTCGTGGATAGGATCTATTACCTCTCCATTATCAATTCGAATACCCATTAATAGCTCCAGTTAATAAGCAATTACGCGGCTTTGCCGCCATCAGTTTTCTTTTCTTCGGATCGGATCTTTTTGATCCTATTAATAATTGTAGATAACGGAATATCATCTTTTGGCCATGGTGATTCAAGCACAGCTTGCATCTTGATTGGGATATGATCCATTCTGTAGGCCGTTCCTTCCACCGAAACCCCTGCATGCTTCACCGGTATTATAACCTTAGCGATTTTCGTTGTAAGTGTTTTGCGTGGATCAAGAACTATGGTTGGGATATTTTCCAGATGTTTAGCGGCAGCATATGGCAAGTGGTCAATAGGTTCAGCTGCCACTATCACTGCTACGTCTGGCTCTCTTCGTAGTAGAAGGTCAACAACTGAAAACTCGCCTGGGTTAAAACGAGGATAACCTTTACCAAAGTTTACTGCAAACGGGTATCCTGTCTGCCAGCACATAACGTTTCCACTTCCAACTACATTATAGTGACCACGCATTGGTAGCGTGAGGAATTTGGAATGTTTTGTCATATCTTTACCAAACTGGTAAATGGCAGTTGAGTTTTGATGCTTCCCCTTTGTCTCTGTTATCCCTTGACCGAAAAAGAGCACACCCATTCTGGCTTTCTTACATCTTTCAACTAAGTCTATTAGTGTTTGTAATGGAATTCCACCCACCATATCCGTATCTGGAATGTGACCGTTGGCTATCATTCGCATTACAGTGAAAACCTCGTAATCATTCCCGGGCTTAATTTGAATGAATTCATCTGAATATTTAACAGATGGGGTTTTTCTTATATCCACAACTACAACATGTCTATCTTTACGGCCATTGGGGTTCATGCGGCCCTTTGCAGTTCCCGAATAACGTGTAAAATGACGAGGATGTGACTCAGCAGGGTTAGAGCCCCAAAAGATAATTAAATCGGCCCTGTTTTTTACTTCTCCCAAAGTGGCAGCCGGCGCACCGCCGAGCTGTAGTGCCACCATAGTTGGGGAATGTCAAACCGACGATGCGTTGTCCAAGTTAGCGCCAATAAGGTCGGCTAGTTCTACACACTTTTTTTGCGCGTCAACATCCGTGGCAGCAAGGCCATAAATCAATGGGTTGTTTGCCCTTGCCAGCAGCTGAGCGGCTTCCTCAACAGCTAGATCGTATGTTACCTCTTTTCCATCTATCATTGGTTTTGTCCAGTCCTCATGGGCGTGCAGGAAAACGCCTTTACAAAGGTTACAGCCATTGACTTTACTAACCTTGTTATCTTTTACTTGGACAGTTATATCATCGCATAAGGTAGCGCAAAAAGGGCATACTACGTTCTCGAAAACTTGCGTGTTTTCATCTACCACTTTGGCCTGTACCATAAAAAACCTCCAACTTTCTAAATAATACTTATTATCAATATGTATTTGGTGTTAAGCAGTTCTCAACTTCTATTCCATTAAAATTACAATTTACTGATAATCACTTTGGTATCCTTGAAACTTGGTACTCCTGTTCCATGTGTTTCAGCGGACACTAAACGATTTGCAAGATAGGATAAAGGCATGAAAAAACTTCCTTCTTGAAGTTCCATTTTTTTCACTTTCATTACAAGTTCCCCTGTTTCCGACGCCAATTTGACCTCGTCATTCTCAGACACTTCGATACTCATCATATCTTGTTCACACAATCCAATATAGCCTATTGCCTTCATGTACTCCGGGCTATCCTTAGAAATATGCATGGTCGAACCTTGTTTTAAAGTGCGAGCTGTATTTAGTATTCCTTTAATTTCCATATAAATTAACTTTTCTAAATTACATTAATTGAAATTCAGTTGCTCCAACAGTCGTTTATCGTTAAAGCAAAGTGTGAACCAAATTTCATTCCAAATTACCGTAAAAAGTAACAAGTTGAAATTTAAAGTCTTAACTGCTTTTTTTCGATTTAGGAAAACGTGCTTCTGACACCTGAACCGTAACTTACAGTAAAGATGTCTGTAGCGAACAGTAACAGCCCGAAACAAAAGGCATGACCACATTATACACTACTATATGTATTAAGGTATCGTTATTGGCTAACCGAAAGTATTATTAAGGTAATTCACCACTTCATGTCGGTTTTATCACAAAAACTGAAGGCACTCTGTATCGTTAAACCCAAGAATCGATCTGGCTATATAGTTGGCTTAATTTCCAAACTATTGACAGAAAATGTGGAGATAGTCAGCATGTTGTAAAATTATACTCAGCTTCACATTGAAGCTTTTATAAAATTCGGAAACTGATAGAATTCAATGTCCGTAAACAATGGGAAAAACAATCATAAGGTAATCGGCTTCTATGTATATTATGGACAATCCATGGCTAGCTCATTTCCTTTAATTCGTATTCTTCAATCATATTGATGAGGTTATAATGTCCAATCTATCCGGGTTTAAAAGAACACACAACTGCGGCGAATTGCGAGCGGATTGCATTGGTGAAACCGTTACCTTAGTAGGGTGGGTACATAGAGTGCGTGACCATGGTGGTTTGGTGTTTGTGGATCTACGAGACAGGTATGGTACAACTCAAGTAGCCCTTAATCCTCAGATTGATTCGGGTGCCCATAAATTGGCGCATTCCGTTCGCCCTGAGTTTGTTTTAATAATCAGGGGTAAACTCTCGGCCAGACCAGAAGATACTATCAACAAAAAACTCAAGACTGGTGAAATTGAGGTATATGCAGACCAGGCGGAGATTCTCAATACATCTAAAACTACTCCGTTTGTTATTGATGAGAATGAGGAACCAAGTGATGAATTGAAACTGAAATATCGATACTTGGAAATGCGTAGAGGACCGATGCTTAGCCGCCTAGTGAAAAGGCATAAACTGTATATGGCTACTCGAAAATATCTTGATAAAAATGGCTTTCTTGAAGTTGAAACACCGATGTTAACAAAAAGTACTCCAGAAGGGGCAAGGGATTATTTGGTTCCGAGCAGGGTGAATAATGGAAATTTTTATGCTCTTCCTCAATCTCCGCAGTTGTTTAAGCAGATACTAATGATTTCTGGAATGGATAAGTACTTTCAAATTACACGTTGTTTTCGAGATGAAGATCTTAGAGCGGATCGCCAACCTGAATTTACCCAAATTGATATGGAAATGTCATTTGTTGATGAAAAGGACATACAAGACGTTTGTGAGGGAATGGTTAAAGCAATTTTTAAGTCTGTTATCGACGTTGATCTTCGTTCACCTTTTCCAACGCTTCAATACCGAGAAGCATTAGAAAAATATGGAACAGATTGTCCAGACCTTCGATTTGGAATGGAGCTTTCAAACGTATCTAAATTAGCCCGGAAATCGGATTTTAAGGTTTTTCTAGATGCTGTTTCATCGGATGGTGGTGCCGTACGTGGTATGGCTATTTCAGGGGGGGCTTCTTTTTCGCGAAAAGAATTAGACGATCTGACCACAGAAGCAATAGGGTATGGCGCAAAAGGATTGGCATGGATAAAGTTGACAGACGGTGCATACCAAAGCCCTATTGTAAAATTTTTTGAACCCAAAGTTTTGGATGAGATAAAGACTAGCTTGGGGGCACAAGATGGCGACCTAATGGTTTTTGTTGCAGATAAAATTCAAGTAGGGCTTGACGTATTGGGAACGCTCCGTGTTAGCCTCGGCAAACGTCTTAACTTAATAGACTCTTCTCAGTTTAAGTTTGTTTGGATTGTTAACTTTCCATTGTTTGAATATGATGAAGAAGCAAAGCGGCTTGTTGCATTACACCACCCATTCACCTCGCCAATATTTGCTGATAAAGACAAATTTGAATCAGACCCACTCTCCATCAGAGCCCGTGCTTATGATTTGGTGCTGAATGGAACAGAAATAGGCGGTGGCTCCATTAGGATTCATGAAAAAGAGATACAAAACAAAATGTTTGCTGCTTTAAATATCACTGATGATGAAGCCAGAGACAAGTTTGGATTTCTTTTAGAGGCTTTTGAATTCGGTGCTCCTCCTCATGGAGGAATAGCATTTGGACTTGATCGAGTATTGGCCATTATCTGTGGCACAGATTCAATACGTGATGTAATCGCATTTCCCAAAACACAGAAGGCAACTTGCTTGCTCACTGATGCTCCTTCATGCGTAGATAAGCGTCAGTTAAAGGAACTTGGATTGAAGAGTGAGATTGGCTAGAGGTATCTTCAGATGAGCAACTCAAGTCGAACAGTTAAAACTAGATTTGCACCGAGTCCTACAGGGTATTTACACATTGGCGGAGCAAGAACTGCTATTTTTAATTGGCTTTATGCAAGAAAGCATGGAGGATCATTTCTCCTGCGGATCGAAGATACCGACACCGAGCGCTCAACGGATGATTCAATACGACAAATAATTGATGCTATGGCGTGGTTGGGGATTGATTACGAGGAGGGCCCATACAGACAAACAGAGCGACAAGACAGGTATCAATATTATGTCAATAAATTAATTGAAGATGGTAAAGCCTACAGGTGTGTCTGCTCTAATAGTGAACTTGACAGTAAACGTGAAGAGATGAGGATATCAGGCCAGAAGCCACGTTATGACAAAAAGTGTCGTGACGCTGATATCGGACCAGAAACAAATAAAGCGTTTGTCGTAAGATTTAAAACTCCAGAGACATCTCAAACAATAGTAACGGATTTACTACGCGGCGAAATTGTTTTCAATAATGAAGAGCTAGACGATATGATTATTATGCGTACTAACGGCTCACCAACATACAACCTGTGTGTTGTTGTGGACGATGTCGAAATGGGAATAACGCATGTTATACGAGGAGATGATCATTTAGCCAATACGCCACGGCAGTCTTTAATCTACGATGCCCTGGGGTTTGAAGAACCTGCTCTAGCACATGTTTCAATGATCCTTGGCGCGGATGGTAGAAGACTTTCAAAGAGGCATGGAGCACTTTCGGTTCTTGAATATAAAGACTTGGGCTTCCTTCCAGAGTCCGTGGTTAACTATTTGGCAAGATTGGGATGGAGTCATGGGAATCAAGAGCTGTTTTCAATAGATGAATTAAAGACGCTTTTTGACCTTGATTCTGTTGGAAAATCTTCGGCTCGGTTTGATATTGAAAAATTAACTTGGGTCAACTCTAAGCATATTATCTCTGCTGATATTGGCCGACTTTCTATAATGGTCGTGGACATACTTAAAACTAAGGGAATAGAGGTAGGCGTTGAACCTGTGAAAAAACTTTTGCCTCTTTTGCTTGAGCGTGCAAGTACCATAGTGGATCTGGTGAATGCCTCAACTTATTTTTTTTCAGAGCATATACAATATCAAGAGAAAGCAGCAGAAAAATTCCTTAAAAAATCACTTGTCCCTTTGTTAGAGAAGCTTTTAACTGTTTTGAGCCCAATTGATTTTCACGACAAAGAATTGCTGGAAAGGGAATTTAAGCAGTTTATAAAAGATCAGGAAATAAAGCTAAAAGATTTGGCGCAACCACTTCGAGTTGCAATCACCGGCGGAACTGTTTCGCCAGGATTGTTTGATGTCATGGCGGCACTTGGAAAAGAGAAGTTTTTCGTCAGAATAAATGATGTCGTTAAGTACATAGAAAAGAATAACAGAGGGAACACTCCATGTGACATGGAAGAGGGTAATTAAGAATTGGGAAAAATTAACAGTACTTCATTAGCTAGATTACAAGAACTAATTTTCAAAGACCGGTGACATTGGAAAGGATGATTGTTTAACAATATGCGATTAAACTTATCTTTTCTTTTTTACCATTGGCTATGGTTTAAACCTTTAATTAGAGTGATAAAATGACCAATAAATCCACGACAAGGAGATCAATAAGTGAGGGTGCTGAGAATGAACTTGGCAAAGTATATTCAGTACATGATAAGGGTGAAGTGGAGCTTGTTGATTACCTTGGTGATGATAGGGCTGTGGCGAGAGCTGCAAGAACTTCTTATCAGCGGAGTGATGGAGCGAACAAAGAATCTGACCGTAAGCTTATAAGGCGATTGTGGGTGGATCGGCACACCTCACCTTTTGAAATGGTTCAGCTCACCTTTCGCCTGCGCTTGCCAATATTTGTAATGCGTCAGCACGTTAGGCACAGGACGGCGTCACTAAATGAGTGGTCATTTAGGTATACTGAGTGCCGCGAGCTTTTCTTTGTTCCTGATCTGGATGATGTTAGGTCACAACACGCAACTAATAAACAAATGAGCGGTGATAACCTTACAGGAGAAGTTTCTTCTAAAGTTATTTCGTTAATAGATTCCGCAAACCATCATTCATACACCGTTTACAAGCAACTACTTGACCTTGGTGTGGCCAGGGAGCAGGCTAGAGTCGTGTTGCCTTTATCAACCTACACCCAGATTGTCTGGTCGATGGATATGCGCAATTTGTTACATTATCTTTCGCTACGACTTGCGCCTGACGCACAAAAAGAGATAAGGGAGTACGCTGAGCTAATAGCAAACATTGTTAAAAAGGGTTGGCCAATGATCTGGGAAGCATATGAAAACGTTTAACCTAAAATTAAAGTTTGAGGGAATTATTCCATTATGCCTTAATGGATATTTTTCGCGTTCTTATAAAAGTTGCACTACCCCCCCCCTAATAACCAGGTTAGGTCTACCACGGTTTAATAGTATCGTTGACTAAACTGCTTTCCCAGTCGTAACCCTTGACTGTGATAATTGGACCCAATGCTTGGTCCATACCAAATATCTGGAGCCTCTGACATCATCTCATATCTTATTTTAAAAAGAATTTGTCCGTCTTCTATACGAAAAGGTACATCATGTGGTCTGACTTCAAGTACAGCCCTAGTTCCCAAAATTTCACCGTCCCTACCGTATCCAAATCCAGGATCAAAGAAACCAGCGTAATGGGTTCGGAGCTCTCCGGAACCTGCATCAAATTCGACCATTTCAGCTGAGCAGATGGTAGGCACACGGATAAGTTCCTTTGATGCAAAAATATAAAACTCTTCTGGTTCAAGTATCAAGTGGCCTGAAAGAGGGTTATTTATTGGTTCCCAGAAATCTTCTTCCTTATATTCAGCTAATTTATCTATGTCTATTACTTGGCTGTTCTTTTTTGCTTTATATCCTACCGGTCCTCCTTTTGAGGTAGCGTTTATTAAATCAATGCTCATCAAAAGGCCATCGTCAGTTACATGGTTTCTTGTTTCCACTATATAGCGGCCGTTCTGGTCATATAACAGCTTATTTTTTACATAGAAATCTACAAGCTTTTCACCCTTGATAAAGTCATGAATCTTGTCTGCGTCCTCATGTTTAAAGAAGGTACGATGTTTTTCATCCGATGTTCGAAACAAGCGGAGTTGATTCAAGGTTTGCCCCGTTTTCACCTTGACGGTAAACGACAAAGGAACAACTTCAAGATAAACCTTGCCTTTATATGCGTCAGCAATATCATCAAACCTAAAGCAATTGTCGGTGATAACCCTAGTAAAGACATCTAGCCTACCCGTAGAACTTTTGGGATTTGCTTTGCCACAAATACCTTTGGGGAGGTCGAGTTCTTCACGCAAGGGGACTAAGTATACTGCCCCCTTCTCAAGAATGGCACCGTCATTCAGGTCTACTTCATACATTTTTAAATCGTTAATCCTATTTTGTACCATTTGTGATTGCGGCAAAAAACTACATTGAATACGATAGGCTATGTCACCGAGGGTTAAGTCTAAAGATGCTGGTTGGATATTCGAGAAAATTTCCTCAGAATTATCAACAGAGGGGTCTATGCGGATTTTTCCATTGTTTATAAGCTTTGTAAGCTCTTTGTTTGGTAAAATCCCAATGTTTCGTTTACGCATAGTAGAAAAAATTAAAACGCATTCTATGAATAGATTAAATCTCTGTCAAAAGAAATGAATGCGCTCCGAAAAGGATGATAGTAAAAGAACATACTCCCCACTCATGGTAGAAACACCCCATGGGAGCACAACAAACTTTTGTTCAACGTTGAATTTGGCAAAAGTTCTTCTTATAGAGTTCAAAATTTTCATCGGTTATTATTCCTCCCTTTGCGCTGCAGCTACCTATTGTCTAACTGGGTTAAGTTATTTTTCTGATACTTGGACTTGAAGTAGACAACGATCTCTTTCTCGCTTTTACCAAGTTTCTTCATATCCCACGTTTCCAGCGCCTGATTCATGCAAATACCACAATTGGCGGCGTGCTGTGTCACAAAGCAAGTTAACAGGCTCTTGTGCTTGAATTGTGGGTTAATTTCACAGTAGCAATAACAAAACACTTTGTCGAGCGTATCTGGAATCTCCTTAGCAATCTGATAGGTTCTGTTCTGTTTGGGCCAACGTGAGAATAACCTTGGCTCTAGTGTTTCTCTTTTCTCTAGACGCTCTTTGCTCTCTAGGAGAGTATTCTGAATAATCTCTGCCATGAGGGATTTTGACTGAGCCATGGCGCTTCCAGCAACCACCGCTAATCCAAGGATAAGCATTGTAGCAAGCGACTTATTCATGTTTAAACTCTCGAAGTTAATTTAAAAGTGAGTTGAATAATATTGTTTTAGTAAAGCGTACAATAGGTAAAATAAAGGGTGAATAACAATGCCTAGCGGTCACCATACATTTTGTCATAGTAGTTACGGTAAGAACCATTTGTGATATTTTTTAACCAAGTAACATTGTTTTTATACCATTCAATGGTATCTATCAACCCTGATTCAAACTTAATTTTGGGAGTCCATTTAAGTTCGTTATAGATTTTTGAACAGTCCATGGCATAACGTAGGTCGTGGCCTGGCCTGTCTGATATGAATTTTATCAAACTTGGAGAAGATCCCATAACTTTTATCAAGTTATCTGCGACTTCTAAGTTCTGTTTTTCGGTTCCTCCTCCAATGTTATATATTTGGCCTGATCGACCATTAAGCAAAACCGCATCAATGGCATCGCAATGATCATAAACATGGATCCAATCACGGACGTTCTCACCAGTACCATAAATTGGAAGTGGCTTGTTATTCAGAAGGTTGTTTATAAAAAGGGGAATTATTTTTTCCGGGAACTGGTTAGGACCGTAATTGTTTGAGCATCTTGTCACTTTGACAGGGGTGTTGTATGTTTTATAATAAGAAATTGCTAGCAGGTCAGCCGCGGCTTTAGATGCCGAATAAGGACTAGAAGGGGACAAAGTAGTGTTTTCGGTAAAGGCTGGATCGGTCGTGGATAACGAACCGTAAACTTCATCTGTAGAAATTTGCACAAACTGGGGGATGTCATATTTTCTCGCAGCTTCAAGCAGTGTATAAGCTCCTATTGTATTTGTTGAAAGAAACTTTTCCGGATAATCAATTGAGCGGTCAACATGTGATTCGGCCGCAAAGTTTATTATGACATCTGGATTTTTAGATACGAGGTTATCGACAAGGGGTTTGTCCCTAATGTCCCCATTTACAAAGTGATGACGCGGATTGTTCATAACAACCTTTAGGTTTTCTAAATTACCGGCATAAGTTAGCTGGTCCAAGCTGACTATTGAGTGGTTATTAAACTTTGCAAGGTGCCTTGTAACGTAGTTGGAGCCAATAAAGCCGGCTGAGCCAGTGACAAGTAATTCCACGGCTATGCTTTCCTGCTTTTAGAAATTTTCACTTCTCCACCTTTCTTTAACGGCCTTCAAATAGGTTAATATATTTTCAAGAGGAGTGGTTGGCATAATTCCACATCCTGGAGCTATTATGTCTAGATCTAAGTTTTTTGCATTATTTGTGATTTCTAATACATCAGCTTGGCTGCCTTCTAAAAGATCTAAAACATTTATTCCACCAATCAGTGCAACTTTGTTATTTGAGTCTTTTCTAGCCTTGGTAAAATTAACTTGCCAGTCTAACGATAACCCATTAGCACCAGTTGCAACCATCTCTGAAACCAGTCGCGTAGGATTCCCGCAAATATGAAGAATAGATGGCAAATTAAAACTCGATATTAGACTTTTTGTATAAGGAGTGGAAAAACGCTTAAATTGTTTTGGAATTAGAGTCTGAGAGGTGCCATCGACTACCATAATTACATCAGCACCAGCAATTTTGATAGCATTTGCGTAGTCTATAGTTAGTTCCAGTATTTTTTCGAGTAATTGCTCTAATGCTTTTGGATCAGACTTCATATCAGATCTTAAATCTTCGAAACTGTAAACAGTGCAAAGTACTTCAAAAGGACTACCAAGAGCTACAATCAGCGGAAGGGCAGGGTCCTTTTTTTCTGATACGAATGAAACGGCATCTATTACCTGTGCCATGCGACCAGTTGCCTTAGGGTCAGGAAATATTAAGGAAGAAACAGTACTACGATTTTTTGGTGTGCTAACTGGTGGATCAGAATGAGTACCATATCTAGTCTCGCAGCCCATAGTTTCTGCCTCAACATTGATATCAAATGGCAAGCGAATTGACTCCAAACCATAAACAGATTGGCAAGCCATAGCTAGCTCTGCCATAGGAATCGCCTTTTGCAGCGCATCTGGCCAAAATACCCTAGATTTTTCCATAACAGATGTTGTGGCATTTTGTGTTGGCACAATAAGCGGTTGTCTATCAACTTTTTCTCTGTGAAGCAGTTTTAGCAGCCGTTCTTTAGGAGTCATTGATAAATTTCCTTATATAGAAGCTCGTGATCTTTAAACACAACATTCGATTATCTTGCCTGATTGTGGAATATATGAAGCGATTTGTCTAATCTCTGAATAGCTTACTTCCGATAAGATATCTTATGTAAACTTCCAGTGAAGTATATTAAATTAACCTACTACGAGATCAAATATCCAGATTGTCAGGTCTGGCAAAAAAAGCCTCCGAGTTATTTTGAATAAAAGCATATCTAGATGAAGGATCTTTTCCCATAAGGTTACTAAAAGCTGTGGAAGTTTTATCGTTATCGTCTATAGTAACTCGCAAAAGTGTACGCTGGGTCTTATCCATCGTGGTTTCTTTAAGAACAGAAACTGGCATTTCGCCTAGTCCTTTATATCGATGCAATTCTAATTTTCGTTTACCCGCCTCTATTTCAATAATTCTTTCTTTTTCGGAGTCATTGATTGCGTAATATACATCGGCACCTAGCTCAATCCGGTAAAGAGGTGGTCTAGCTAGAAACACATGCCCACGTTTTACAAGCTGGTACATATGGCGGAAAAAAAAAGTTAACAATAAAATACTTATATGTGCACCGTCAACATCTGCGTCCGTCATTATTATTATCTTGTTGTAGCGAAGTTTCGAATAGTCTAGTTCAGCACCCATTCCAGTACCAAGGGAGCTGACTAGAGAATTTATTTCGTTGTTAGAATTAAGTTTTTCTATTGAGACGTTTTCAACATTTAAAATTTTACCTTTAAGCGGCAATACTGCTTGTGTTTTTCGATCTCTTGCTTGCTTAGATGAGCCTCCCGCCGAATCACCTTCCACAATAAAGATTTCGCACTCATTTGGATTGGATGAGGAACAATCCGCCAGTCTACCAGGGAGCATCAGCCTGTTGCTGATAGACGTTTTGCGCATTACAGTTTCTTTTGCACTACGGGATGCCAACCGGGCTTGTGCAGCAAGGGTTACCCTGTTTATTATAGCCTCTGCGATTGACGGATGTTCAAGCATGAAGCGCTCGAATGCAGTTCTTACAATTGTCTCTACCCCAATAAACGCTTCTGGACTGTTTAACTTTTCTTTGGTTTGTCCTTGGAATTGCGGGTTAGTTAAAAAAATCGACAATACTGCGACCAAGCCTTCTCGCACATCTTCAGCCGTAACCGGAACACCCTTACTTTTTCTTCCGTTCCTGTTAATATGGTTGCGAATAGTTTTAGTGAGCGCGGATTTTAATCCATTTTCATGCGTTCCCCCATCTGTTGTCGAAACAGAGTTTGCATATGAAAAAATTTGCGACTCGGTTTCCTCTGTCCACTGGAGTGCAATTTCCACCTGTAGGTTATTTACGTCATTATGGTAGAAGTATTCCCCACCGACCTTATGTTTTCCGTGAAGGAGTTTATCCAGGTAATCTTTAATTCCATTTTTGTAATGAAACTTTTTTGTAGACTCAGAAGTTTCATCTACAATTTCAATTGTAAGGCCAGAATTCAAAAAACTTTTTGTTTCTGCATGTTTAATTATCCAGTCACGGTTAAATCTTATCGTATTAAAAATTTTTGGATCTGGGTGAAAATTAATTGTTGTTCCTGATCCGCGTGCAGACTTGACTTTCACTAATTTGTTTACTGGGGTTCCTCGTTCGAAGCTTTGTGTCCAAAGTGCCCCGTCCCTTTTTACTAAAACCGTCAATTGTTTTGATAGAGCGTTTACTACTGAGATTCCTACTCCATGCAAACCACCGGAGGAACTGTAACTTTTATTCGAAAATTTAGCACCTGAATGTAATGTTGTGCAAATCAGTTCCAGGGCTGGTTTCTTATGTTTTGGGTGTTTGTCTATAGGTATACCTCTACCATTATCTTCAACCGTAATCCCAGTATTCTTGTGGATGGTAAGTTTAATATGTGTGCAAAAACCATTAATAGCTTCATCTACAGAATTATCAAGTGTCTCCCAAATAAGATGGTGTAACCCGTTCATATCTGTGCCACCAATATACATTCCGGGGCGTACGCGCACTGGCTCCAGCCCTTCTAAAACATCTATTTCATTTGCAGTATACTTAGTTACCATGATTAGTTTTTTGTGCTGGTTTGATCTACGCTTTGCGCATGCTAGATAGCCTTTTCCTTCTTGCCGCAACTATACGCCCAACTGTTCCACGAGTGCCCTTCTTTAGCCTTGCAACTGTTAGTAAATCATCTTTACCAGAAACATAAGTCATTACAATTTTATCCTTACTGTTTACAGTAACGCACCCAATGAGCTTTTCATCTTTTTTTAACATCATTGTGCGTGAGCCAGCCCCAGGTCCAGCAAGCAGCGGAATATCATCAATCTCGAATAGTAAACCTTTGCCGCTATTGGAAAGTGCAAATATCATTTTTTTGTGTATGGCCGAAATGGTTAAAAGGATGTCTTGATTTTTGAGAACAACAATTTTTTTCCCATTTCTGTTTGTTGTTCCTAGTGCATTGCCTAAAAACCGAAACCCCATACCATTTTCGGTTACCGCCAATAATTGACTGCCCTCACCTATTGCTTCGCTAGCCACACAACTATTGGTCCTGCTATCAATTTTGTCAAAAAGTGATTCTTGTTTTACTCTATTATTATCGTAGTCATTCACAGAAGTTTTCTCTGTACTTATTGAGTCAGCGATAACACGTACAACTGATATGATCCTTTCTTTATCGCTGAACTTGAAAAAGCTTTGAATGGGATCGCCAAATCCGGTAGTTTTCGTTAGCTCAAGAGCTCGAATGCCGTAAACCTTGCCCTGCGAAGTGAAAAAACATACGATGTCACGGGTGCTCATTGGCATCCATGCATGTAAACTGTCGCCGGCTCTAAAGCGTAAAGTCTCCAAACTAGCAATGTTTTTTACACGACGTATCCAACCATCTTTTGAAACAATTAAATGTGTGTCTTCGTGTTCAATAAAGTCATCGGCGCTATACTCAATCTCGTCTTTTAGCGAAGTAACAATTTTTGTTCGCCTTTTATCCCCATGGGTGGCTTGAACTTCCTGTAGTTCGTTTTTTACTTGTATCCATAACTTTGCTTTGCTAGCCAATATTCCTTTAATAAATTTTCGTTCTGCCTCTTTTTCAAGTTTTTCTTTTTTTATTTTACTAATCTCCAGACCAACGAGCATTGCTAATCTAAGGTCCAAAATTGCAGTTGCTTGTGCTTTATCTAATTTAAACTTCTCCATCAAGTCTAGTTTGGCTTGGTCGCGCGTTTTCGCTTTGCGTATCGTAGAAATAGCTTGATCTAGGTTCCGGTAAACATTGGCATATCCTTTTAGAATGTGAATTCGACTTTCGGCAATTGATAATTTATAAGATAGTTTTTTTGTCGTAACTTCCAGGCGAAAGTCTAGAAATGACTTTAACATTTCTAGCAGACTTAATCGAAGTGGCCTGGACCCTTTGGTCAAAGCAGTTAAATTGACAGCAAAGTTAATTTGCATATCGGTATGCTTGAAAAGGTATGTCATTACCCTGCCAGGATCAACGTCGTGATTTTTTGGTTCGAGGACAATTCTAATCACTTCTGTCGATTCGTCCCTTATATCGACAACCGTTTGTAATTTTTTCGAAATTATGTGGTCTGCAATTTTTTCTATCAGGTTGTTTTTGTTAACCGAATACGGAATGGAGTTTATTATAATCTGCCATTTGTTCCTATCGAGTTTTTCAAGTTTCCATTCCCCTCGAACCTTAAATGATCCTTGCCCAGTTTCATATATGGTTTTTAACGTAGACTTTGTACTTATTAATTGTCCGCCAGTGGGAAAATCAGGACCTTTTATATACTTAATCAGCTCATTTGGTTTTAGGTTAGGTGAATTTATTAATGCAATACAGGCATTTATTGTTTCTGTTAGGTTGTGCGGCGGTATGTTTGTGGCCATTCCAACAGCAATTCCAACCGAGCCGTTAATCAATAAATTGGGCAGCCTTGCTGGCAATATTTTAGGCTCGACATTTGTTCCATCGTAAGTTTCAGTAAAATCAACCGTATCAAGCTTAAGTTCGTTTAGTAATTCATCAGCAATATCACTTAGTCTAGCTTCTGTGTAGCGCATAGCGGCTGCAGGATCGCCATCAATATTCCCAAAATTGCCAGATCCGTCAATTAATGGGTAGCGGAGGGAAAATTCTTGTGCCATGCGTACCATGGTGTCATAAGCGGCCTGATCGCCATGGGGGTGAAACTTTCCTATTACGTCTCCAACGACAGCGGCGGATTTTCTATGACGATTACTGTTAGAGAGACCAAGTTGGTCCATAGAGTAGAGCACACGTCTATGTACTGGTTTCAATCCATCCCGAACATCCGGAAGTGCTCTGGAAACAATTGTTGATAAGGCGTAAGATAGGAACCTTTCTTCAAGTTCTGATTGTAAAACAGTGTCTTTGGCTGGTTTTATCTTGCTATGCTTGGCAATTGGGTATTTTTTGCTATTTCTTGACGCCATATTACGATTCTCTAGCTTTTAGGCCAAATAAATATATTTATTTATTCTAACATAGTGATACGCTAGAATACATAGATGAAATATTTTGACCAAGCTATATGGCTGGTGAAGGAAACTTTTCATTTGCTTAAAGCCTAGTGCGCGTTTATATTTGCGCAGCATAATTTTACTAGTCTGAATTTGGGTTAGATGTAATTGATTAATAAAATTTTTGTTTTTTCCGCTTTTTTCCTTTATCTGTTGCTACCATCGGTGTACGTCACAGCTGCTATTGATGGAAACACCGATTTTGAGACGGTGATAAAATCGAACGACAGAACAATATACGCATCTATTGCACCCAAAAGATCCGCTGGACGGCAAGAACTTTATTTTAAAAGACCTGCAGCTTTTAATGTTCCTAGGGCACTTCGGCCCAGGGTTAACTTTTGGAAAAAAATCTATTCCATTTATTCCACACGGCAGGCTGTCATACATGACAAAATCAACCCTAATAAAATTTATGAAATTGTAAATTTAAATAGATATCGGCCAGGTTCACGCTCAGAACGAAACTTCTTAAGGAAAAAGCGTCTTAGAATTACGGGAATTCTTAAGACCCTATATCGCAACAAAGGTCGACCAAAGACAAAGACTGAAAAAAGGATAGCTGCAATTTGGCCTGAATATAAGAAAAATTATAAAAAATTCTATAAAGCTGCGAAAAACGTCCGTAGTCAAAGAGGACAGGCAGACCGTTTTAAGAACGGAATTAAGCGGTCCGGCCGTTACCTTGCACAGATGAAACGGATATTCAAATCGTATGGTTTACCGCAGGAGCTTACTGCCCTACCCCATGTTGAGTCATCATTTAATTATAGGGCTTATTCAAGCGCAGGGGCTGCTGGGATATGGCAGTTTACTAGGCACACCGGAAAGCTTTTCATGAAAATTAATTATGCAGTAGATGAGAGACGCGATCCAATTTTAGCTACGCATGCAGCAGCAAAATTGTTACGCCAGAACTACAAAGCGCTCCAATCTTGGCCCCTAGCTATTACAGCTTATAACCATGGTCTTGGTGGTATGAAGCGCGCTAAAAGAAAACATGGGAAAAATATAACAAGAATTATTAATCGCTACAAAAGTCGTATTTTTGGGTTTGCATCTAAAAACTTTTACTCAGAGTTCATTGCAGCACTAGAAGTTGCTGGAAGTTATAAAACTCATTTTGGTTCTTTGACAATTTTTCCACCTAGAACTTATAGTAATGTTCGACTGACACATTATATTTCAGCGAGAGATCTTTCTCGCCTCTTAAATATACCGCATAATACGCTCAAGAGGTATAATCCTGCCCTCCGACGGAGTGTATGGAAAGGGCATAGAAGAATACCAAAAGGATACAAAGTTAGGTTGCCGTATAGGAAAGGAAATTTCTATGTCTCAAGATTGCGTTCTATTCCATCAAGTAAGAAATTCATTTCCCAAAAGCACAACGGCTATCACGTTGTCACTCGTGGCGATACGCTTTCGACTATTGCCATTAACTACAGAACAACGGTTAATGCTATTAAGGATATGAATAACCTTCGTTCAACTCTTATTAGGACTGGAAAAAAACTACGTATCCCAACTCGATTGCCTAGATATGTGGAACTTTCTCGGTCTGCCACTAATAAGGCAATGGGTGTTTTTGAAGGCGATAAATACATTGTTGGTCGCGGTGATACCCTATCAGCAATTGCGAAGGCTAGCGGAATGACAACAAAGGAGCTTGCCAAGCTGAATGGTATAAAATTATCAAGCGTTATCTATACTAAACAAAAGCTAAAAGTCAAAAAGGACCCTCTCAAGTCAAGACCAAAACCAAAACAACCAAGCAGCAATAAGAATTTGACTTTACCTACTACACTAGAAGTAAATAATTTAGCAAAGGATATCGGCGTAGAATATTTACCTATTAATGGCGGCAAACTCAAATTAAATGTCGAAGATTATACCTTTGAAAAAGTTGATGGGTTAATTGGGTCACTTAGGGTAAAAACTGATGAAACCTTAGGCCATTATGCCGAATGGGCGCTAGTGCCAACGAGAAAACTAAGGGTGATGAACAAGCGACGCATATATAGAAGCATGCATGTTGGCTCACTGGTGCGTATTCCTCTGTCGAAAGTTGGCAGTGCCGAATTCGAGCGCAAGCGGCTTGAGTACCATATGCAACTGTTTGAGGATTTTTTTGATGCTTTTACCGTGCGTGCGGAAAAGAAGGTTACTATAAAAAAAGGGCAGTCACTTTGGCACCTTTGTGTCACGAAAAACGATGCGCCAATTTGGCTGGTGAGGATGTACAATAGTAACGTAGTTCTAGATAGACTAAAACCTGGTGATGTTATTAAAATGCCTATAGTAGTTAAAAGGTAGCGCTCAAAAGAAGAGATTATTAGAACTCAAGAAAATTAATCTTCAACCACCAAAAATTCATCCTTGGGAATACCACATTCTGGACATTCCCAGTTATCTGGGAGATCGTTAAATGCGGTGCCAGCTGGTATACTACTATCTGGATCACCAGTTTCGGGGTCATAAATATATCCGCATTTATCGCATAAATATTTCATCGGTAACATTACTCGTCTTCGTAATACTTTTATATGGATGTGATTTTATAAAGTTATTTTATTCAGGTTCTTATTAATCAGGTTGTCCAAAATCGCTTGGTTTAACATTGTTAAGCCAGGTCTTGAACTGATCTTCATCACCAGTGTTTTGTTGGGAGGAGTTGATTTCTAAATCCTTAGCGTTTTCTAACACTTCATGAGTAACATAAATTGGTGCATTTACCCTTAAAGCCACTGCAATGGCATCTGAAGGTCTGGAATCAACCCTTACAATTCCTTCATTGCTTTCAATGAGGATAACAGCGTAGAAAGTGTTTTCTATTAAACTGTTAACGCAAACATGTTTAATTTCCACATTTACATTGTTTATAATATTTATAATCAAATCATGGGTCATTGGCCTAGGTGTTTCCACTGTTTCCATTTGTAATGCTATGGCGGTAGCTTCAGGGTAGCCAACCCAAATAGGTAGCGATTTATCGCCGGTTTGATTCTTTAAAATAATAATTGGTGTGTTTGTTAGCGGATCAAACACCAAGCCTTCAACTTTCATTTCGACCATATCGTTACTGGCATTCATAATGCAGACTCCAGTCTAAATTTAGACGACTTCCGCCTTAAGACTATACATATTTGATCCAGTGATACTAACACGAAGCGTTGTACCAGTGTAATCAATATCTGAGTCAATATGTACCATCAGATTTTGCGGGTTTCTTCCGCTTTGCTTTTTTGGATCTTTTTTGCTAGGCCCTTCCACAATTATTTCAGTTTGCCTACCTACCCAGTTATCATATTTCTTTTTGCTAATTACTCTTTGAATTTTTTCTAACCGTAAAAACCTATCTGAGATAACATTGAAAGGAACTTCATCTGTCATAATCGAAGCGGGTGTCCCTTTACGTGGTGAATATTTGAAAAGAAAAATGCTTTCATATTCTATTTGAGAAATTGCTGCCAAGGTTTGGTTGAAATCCAGTTCTTTTTCTCCTGGATATCCAACAATAATGTCTGTAGTTAGTGCAAGATCTGGCACTGCCTCGCGAAGACGGTTAATTTTTGAAGAATACTCTTCGAAAGTGTAACCACGGCTCATAGCCTTAAGAATTCTACTAGATCCGGATTGCAATGGTAAATGTACTGAAGGGCAAATTTTTTCAAATTCAGCCAAGGTTTGAATTAATCTATCATTTAAGTCTTTCGGATGGGATGTCATAAACCTAATGCGATCAATACCATCTACTTCGTTGACAGCTCTTAGTAACTGAGGGAAATCGATGCCATCGCTTTCTTTTGCTCCATAGCTGTTAACGTTCTGACCTAGCAATGTGATTTCCTTGTAGCCATTATTAGCTAGCCCTTCAATTTCTTTTAGTATTGAATCAGGTTTTCGACTCCTTTCTAGACCACGGGTATACGGTACTATGCAATATGCACAATGATTATCGCACCCCTGCATAATTGAAACCCATGCACTATACTTGCTATCTCGATTCATAGGATATTCTTCAAAAATGTTTGAATCTGAAATATTGATTTGCGGTTCGCCCGTTCTAGCCAAATTATCAAGCATGTTTGGTATGGTATTTATTGCCCTCGGACCAACTATAAAGTCAATTATAGGATTACGTTTGAGCAAGTTAGCCCCGAGTTCCTGGGAAACACATCCTGCAATACCTATTATTAAGCTTTCTGTTTTATTCTTTAGTGGTTTCAGCCGACCAAGCAATGAAAAAAACTTCTGCTCGGCCTTGTCACGCACTGCACATGTATTAATTATTACAAGATCGGCATGTTTGTGATCATCGATTAATTGATATTGATCATCTAACAAACCGGCAATCCACTCGGAATCATGTTTGTTCATTTGGCATCCGAATGTAATTAATGCCAGTTTTTTTTGCCCATCCGGTCCCATGTTTTACCCAAACCTAAGGAAAGTAAAAGTTGCTAAATATAAGTCTAAAGGGTGTTACTCATGAAAATAAATAATGAAAAAATACCAACTGGTAAGAATATTATTTTAGTTTTTTAAAGATTTACTTTTGCCTAATTATCCACTGATAAAGCTTAAACTTCAACATTGTGTCTATAAAATAATAATTAAGTCCATTAAAGTATCAGTGCTTTCGTCGCAACCGAATCTTTTATTGCGCAACATTGCATGCTTTCCAATGTTCAATTTAACTCAAGAATCAATGACCTCATTGCCTGCTTAATGTTACAATAACCTTAATGACTTTTCAGCGGGTTTTAACAAATTGAATTCTAACAGGCTTCCACTTTTTGACTGGTTTTATGCACAAGGAGATGTCCTTGTAACTGTAAGTCTGAACACCGAAGGGGTGGAGGTTCCTAAAGACTTGCGGCAAGAGGAATTTGCCGATTTTGTTCTTGGAGAGAGCCCAACACCTAAACTAATAGCTGACGATGTTGGAGTATCAGCATCAATGCGTTTTTCAGGGGCACTTTATTCTTGTTACTTCCCATGGACAAGCATTGTGCAAATGAGTGGAACCGATGCTGCCGTACAGTTTAGAAACCCTCTATTAACAGACACCCCACCTGATTCCAAAGAAATGCATAAGTGCCACAATAGAAACCAACACTCAAGAAAAAAGAGCAAACCTAATTTACGTTTAGTAAAGTAGTGTTTATAACTAAATACTTATAACGTGGTTATTTATGAAATATAGATAAAAAGTTTTGTAACATGCCTTTGCTATCGTTCATTATTTCGTCTAACTCTCCAGCATCAAGCCAGATCCCTTCACATGAAGAACATTTATCTATTTTTATTTGATCGTAAGCAAGCTCAATTAATTGCATTCCACACTTCGGGCACCGCATGTAATGGAGTTGCTTTATTTCAAGCTTTTCTTTTTCTATGAGGCCTTTAGTTGATTCTTCTTCTAGTTTCTTCAGTTTCTCAAATTCAATTTTGGCAATAAACTCGCTTTCATTATTGCTTGGCTTATCTTGCATGTATTATCTCCCAGAAGACTGGCTTTGAACTATTATAGACCGATGAGAAAATTAACTGGAAACATTAATTCTGTTTTAATGGGAGAGTGACTGTAAATGTGCTTCCACGATTTGGTTTGCTAACAACAGAAATATCCCCTCCATGAAGATCAACTATTCCTTTGCAAATTGATAAACCGAGGCCAGATCCTGGCTCTACTCCTTGTTGATGGCGCCTTAACTGTTCAAATTTATCGAACACCAACCCACGATCAGCGTCACCGATACCAGGTCCTGTATCTGTAACACTTATGATGACATTCTGATTAGCTGTTGTTTTGCCGACAGTTATAGTCCCCCCACTCGGTGTAAATTTTACCGCGTTACCAATTAAATTATTCATTACTTGCAATAACTTTCCACTATCGCCTTCCATGAAGGTTTCATTGCCTAAATGAATTTTGGGTGTCAGGTTCTTTTCTTTGGTTGCAAACTCCATAATTTCTATACTTTCAAGGATAATATTGTCTATCACTATTGGATCTAAAGCCAACTGCATTTTACCAGCTTCTAGTTTTGAAATATCAAGGATATCGTTAGTCAGTTGCGTTAAACGATTTGCTGAGCGAAGCATGTTAGTAGTTTCTCTATTGAAGATCTTTCCTTTGTCACTGCTTTGAATCAACTTTATAAAACCTTTAATTACACTTAACGGTGATCTAATGTCATGTGAAACCACTGACACAAACTCATCCATACGCCTGTTCATTTCATTTAACAATTTATTTTTTGACTCTAGCTCAGCTGCTGAACGAACCTTTTCTTCTGCTCTAGCGAGCCTACGGTTTACTCTGGTTACAAGCAATCCACCAGATATAAGGATGATGACAACGAATATCACTAATATTATTGATTGTCTAAAGCTTTTATTAATGAGGTGTATAACTTCCTCATGCGGGGCAGCAACTGTAATAGTCCATTCTTGGCCATACAAATCAATGCTTGAATTAGCCATAAACCAAAGGTTGCCATTAGCATTTATTTCAACAGCATTTGAGTTATTGCCACTGGATATCCATTTAGGTGTAGCTATCCCATCCTTTACACGGAAAAAATCTTTAACAAATTTTTGGGAACTATCTATCTTATTACCGTATATAGCTTTAGCTAGACGGGTATATTTTATTTCATTACCTATAAGTTCTTTGCTCTCAGTAGTTATCCAAGCAAAGCCTGACTTTTCAATTTGGACTGGATTTATTATGTCGTTTGCAAGATCATTTATGCTGATTAAAGCCAATACCATTCCGGACGCATAAATAGGCCGAGGGCCACTATTTATGTCATTTTGAAAATAATTTTGCCTGAATATAGGCATACCCAGGGCTATACCGCGGTAATCCTTAGAAACAAACATTTTTTTTGACAAATTTACTCTCCACCCACTCATAGTCTGTTTATAAAATTCTGAAATCTGCATATCCAGCTCAAATGGATCAGGAAATTTTGTTACCATGACAAGTGTACGGCCATCTTCATCAAGTAAAGCCATGTGGCTTATCTTTTCGTCAGTTCGGAAAATTGCACTTCTAAAAGATGCGTCAACCCGTTTGATCTGGTAATTTCTAATAGCTTCTAGTTGAGTCTGAAAGATAATTTCACTGACAACACTTTCCATGAATAGCTTTACAGACTTAGCAGCAGATTCTGATATAAATTTTATGTTTCGCTTAAAAGCTTTTTTGGCTTCGTCCTCAACTGTCTTGTTAAGGTTTATGGCAATCATTGATAAAACAGCGAGCGAAATAAAAATGCCGGCCCATATAAGGCTCATAGTTTTACTGATTGATTTTCTTTCTGGCATATGATGTGAAAGTTAAATTTTTCTATATTCTATCATTAAGCTTTACACTTGATCAGAGAGTGCTAACTGATATCAACTGCACGAGTACGTCGGCCGGATGGCTTTCTAAATATTAGTCGTAATGGGCTAAGATTAAGCTCACATTTTTGGCGTAATTGATTTGCTATGAATCTTTTGTAGGACACTTTAAGTGCATCTGGATAATTTGTCATAAAAATAAAAGTAGGTGGATTTACATTGGCTTGAGTAACATAATATATTTTCACTTGTTTGCTTTTGTAAAATGGAAGACTTTTGTGTTGCTCGATTTTACCAAAAATTATATTTAATTTAGATGATGAAATCCTTTTGCCCATCTGTTCCTTAACTTTCTCGACAACTTTCCACACATTACTTACCCTCTGTCCTGTAGCGGCAGATATGAAAATCATTGGGGCCCAAGCTAGGAACTTCATTTGATTGCGTATACGATGTTCGAATTCAAGAGCAGTTTTATCTGTCTTGTCAATAAGATCCCATTTGTTAAAGAGGATAATGCATCCCTTACCACTATCTTCAATTAAACTACCAATTTTTGCGTCCTGAGTTGATAACCCTTCAGTAGCATCCAGCATTAGTATTACAATATCAGCTCTATTAATTGCTTTAATAGCCATAATGATGGAGAATTTTTCCAGCTTAGCACTAACTTTGGCTTTTCGACGAATACCTGCCGTGTCAATCAGCTGATACTTTACACCATTTATCTTTATATCAGTATCAATAGCGTCTCTTGTTGTACCTGCCATTTCGCTTACCATCATTCTGTCAGAAGCAGCAAATCGATTTACCAATGATGATTTTCCAACATTGGGCTTACCAACAACAGCGATTCTTGTAGCAACGCTTTCTAGCATTGCTTCATTTTCTTCAATAGCGGTTACTTGGTTTAAAGCATCCTCCAATAGTTCACCTATACCAAGGTTATGTTCAGCGCTAATTGGATAACATTGACCAAATCCAAATTTAGTGAACTCTATCGCGCTATGGTCATTAGAATGGTCAATTTTGTTTACCACTAAGTATATTTTTCTTTCAGACTTTCTAAGTTTATCCGCAATTTCTTGATCTATAGGCGTTGGACCAGTTTGGCCATCAACTACAAAAAAAATGAAATCAGACTCTTCGATGGCCATTTGGGCCTGTTCCCTCATTTGTTTGCTCAACCCAGTTTTGGGTTTGGGCTCAAAACCACCAGTGTCTATGATTGTAAATACTTTGTTACCCCAATAGGCTATAGCAAAATTTCTGTCACGTGTAACTCCCGGCGTATTGTCTACTATAGCTGCCCGCTGTCCAAGAATTCGGTTAAATAATGTGGACTTTCCAACATTTGGCCGCCCAATTATGCCTATATATTTCATTAAATAATCATGATAATTTTTTAAGGGATTATTATAATAGGTGTTTTTAGACCCGAAGGCTATAAAATGAGTGAGCACTTAATACTGGAGTTGGCTCTTCTAGGCACTGTGATCGGAGCGTGCCAATGGGCTGCATGGTGGGCAAAGCTACCAGCTATATTACCGCTGTTGATATCTGGAATATGCCTTGGCCCAATAACAGGGTTGCTTGATCCTGAAGCACTCATGGGGTCTTTTCTCTTTCCTTTCATCTCACTATCAGTAGCAGTAATTCTATTTGAGGGTGCCCTTACTTTACGTTTTGACCAGATAAGAGGACTAGAAAAAGTTGTTAGAAACCTTGTTACATCTGGTATTTTTGTTACTTGGATAATAATTGCTGTTAGCACAAGGTTCATTCTTGATTTTTCCTGGGAACTATCATTACTTTTTGGGGCAATAGCCGTCGTTACTGGACCAACGGTTGTGATACCGATGCTGAGAACTGTACGGCCAAACGCTACGATTTCCAATATCCTTAGATGGGAGGGCATTGTAATTGATCCTATAGGCGCCCTTCTAGCTGTATTGGTTTTTGAATTTATATTGTCTTCAGGTGGGGCTATGAGACCTGAATCCTCTTTAACTCTTACTTTCATTGTGTTTATAAAAACTGTTCTTGGTGGGGTTATCATGGGAGTTTCGTTAGGATACACCTTAGGGTCTGCCTTACTCCGTCATCTTATTCCCGAATATCTTCAAAGTGTAATTACCTTGCTTACCGTCTTGTTGTGCTTTGCTTTATCCAACCAGATTCAAGAAGAGTCGGGACTACTTGCGGTTACAGTAATGGGAATATGGATGGCAAATATGAAAGGAGTAGCCATTGACGATATACTTGACTTTAAAGAAAATTTGAGTGTTTTGCTCTTATCTGCGCTGTTTATAATACTTGCTGCAAAAATTCAGTTTGATCAATTTACGCAACTTGGTATAGGTGCCTTGTGGATTTTTCTAATTATACAGTTTGTGGCACGGCCCATCAAAATACTTGTATCAACTATTGGCTCAACATTATCTGTCCGTGAAAAAGTGCTGTTGGGTTGGATTGCGCCACGCGGTATAGTAGCAGCGGCAGTTTCGGCAATATTTGCTATTAAACTAATCCACGCTGGTTATGAACAAGCTGAATTGCTGGTACCGCTTGCATTCATAGTGATCATAGGGACAGTATCTTTACAAAGCGCCACATCTAGAGTTCTTGCTGTTAAACTCGGTGTTGCTGAACCAGACCCGAAAGGTTTTCTTTTAATTGGCGCAAATAATATAGCTCGTGCTATAGGTTCAGCATTAGTATCCCAAGGATTCAGGGTGTTGCTTACAGACAGCAACTGGGAAAATATTAAAATAGCACGAATGGAAAATCTGCCTACTTACCACGGTAATGCAGTATCCCAACACGCTGATAGACATCTTGATTTAGTAGGTATAGGGAAAATGCTTGCTCTATCTGACGACAGAGAGCTAAACGCGCTAGCAGCTATGAGTTACAAGAATGAGTTTGGCAGAAATAATGTGTACACACTTAGTTATCACAAAGAGGGAGATCCCTCTAAACATTCGGTAGCACCAACTCGGGGCGGCGTCATGCTTTTTGGTAAAGAGATTACGTTTTCTAAAATGGATGCGATAATAGGAGATGGCGCGGAGATCAAATCCAGCAAATTAACGGAAAGTTTTACTTTTGACGATTACTTAGCAGATCGAACCTCAGCTATATTGATTTTTGCTATAGACCCCAAAGGGCGAATACAGATGTTCGTAGAAAATGGTGAAATGAAACCAACAACTGGGTGGATAGTGGCTTCGCTTGTGGGGAAAAATAAAACAATCAATTAGACTGTATGATTAGACTTTGCTGCTTTTGAATTAATTCTACCGATTTCCCATGGATCCTTAAAGGCAATGATTATTTTATTATGCCAAATTCACTTCTCTTTTCATCGCCCTATAAGTTTAACCACAACATTTGGCAAAGCAAGTATTAATTGACCACTATGTTAACAAGCTTACCTGGCACAATAATTATTTTTTTTATAATTTTATTCTTTACTTGCATGGCAACCTTTTGATCAGCAAGTGCTAATTTTTCCATTTCATCTTTTGATAATCCATCAGGTGCAGTTATTCGCGCACGAAGCTTGCCATTTATTTGAACAACCACAGTCACCTCTTCATCTTTTAGGTATAAAGGGTTGGCTTTTGGCCAAGACACATCAGAGATTGCATTTTCGTTTCCCATCATTTCCCATAATTCGCAAGACAAGTGTGGTGTGATTGGTTGTAATGCTATTGCTATGAATTCCGCTGCTTCGCGAAGCACACCACACGTTTTTACATCGTTGGCGAAGTTATACGCTGTAATGGTGTTCATGTATTCCATTATAGCTGCTATTGCAGTATTAAAATGAAACCGGTCGTAGTCGTGTGTGACTTTTAATATTGTTTTATGGGTTGCCCTTCGTATAATTGCAAGGTCTTTTGAAAGATCAATTAGTTTTTCTTGCGCGATCCCTCCTTTTATTATTAATTTTATATGCGAGCTGAAGAATCGATATATACGATTTAAAAAACGAAATGAACCGTCTATACCAGCGTCATTCCATTCCAAATCTCGTTCGGGAGGTGAAGCAAAAAGTATAAACAAACGTGTGGCATCGGCACCATATCTTTCTGCCATGGCATCCAAGGGTACTATGTTACCTTTGGACTTACTCATTTTTGCACCATCTTTGATAACCATTCCCTGGGTCAACAGCCGCTTGAAGGGCTCAGGGCATGGAGTAATGCCAATATCGTACATAAAGCTAGTAAAAAAGCGAGCGTACAATAAATGCAATATAGCATGTTCTATTCCCCCAACATATTGATCGACTGGCATCCAGTAATCTAGATCGGCTTTAGCGCCAACTCCTGTTTCATAATGGGAGGAAGTAAAGCGAACAAAGTACCATGATGAACACATAAAGGTATCCATGGTGTCCGTTTCCCTCCTTCCACTTTTTCCACACTTAGGGCAATTGGTGTTAATAAAACTTTTTGTTGTTTTAAGTGGTGAGGCACCACTTTTAGGAAAAGTTATATCGGTTGGCAGAATGACAGGTAATTGATCATCAGGGACACGTACAGAACCACAATCATCACAGTTAACTACAGGTATAGGAACACCCCAGTAACGCTGGCGTGATATCCCCCAATCACGCAGTTTGTACTTTACAGTCTTTTTGCCAATTTCTTTATCGTTGAGATATTCAAGTGTTTTTTTAATCCCCTCTTTTCGGTTATGTAAGCCGTTAAAAGGACCGGAGTTCACCATAATGCCATCGCCAGTATATGCTTCGGCCATCGTATTGGCCTCATTAACTAGATCAGCATCAATTGAAGCTGTGGTTTTTGCAATTACAATTCGGATAGGAATTTCATATTTTCTGGCAAAGTCAAAGTCACGTTGGTCGTGTGCTGGTACACTCATTATTGCACCAGATCCATATTCCATAAGAACAAAGTTTGCCAGCCAAACAGGTAATGATTCACCATTAATAGGGTTTATTGCATACCGGCCGGTAAAAACACCTTCTTTTTCGGTGCCATCAGCTGCTCGTTCGGTAGAATCTTGGGCAACAGTCGATTGGATGAATTTTTCTACATCAGCCTCTCTTTCTGTACCAGAAGCAAGTTCTCGGGCCAGTGGGTGCTCTGGAGCCAAAGCAATAAAGGTAGCACCAAAAAGAGTATCTGGTCGAGTTGTAAATACCTGTATTGTTTTACCATCTTGAATCTCAAAGCCTACTTCAGCACCGTAAGATTTACCAATCCAATTTTTTTGCATTGTTATAACACGGTCAGGCCAACCACCTTCCAGTTCTTTTAGGCCATTTAAAAGTTTTTCGGCATAGTCCGTAATTTTAAGAAACCAGCCGTATCGCTCCTGCATGATAACCTTGTTATTGCAGCGCCAACATTTCCCATCAATAACTTGCTCATTTGCTAGTACTGTCTGATCGTGTTCACACCAGTTTACGAAGGACTTTTTACGGTATGCGTAACCTTCATCAAACATTTTAGCAAAAAGCCACTGAGTCCATTTGTAATAATTGGGATGACTGGTGGCCAATTCTCTGGCCCAATCATACGATATTCCCATCAGATTAAACTGACGACGCATCTCATCAATGTTGTTGATAGTCCATTTATGTGGATGGCTATTGTTATTGATTGCTGCGTTTTCAGCCGGCATTCCAAACGAATCCCAACCAATTGGATGAAGTACATTAAATCCCTGCATTCTTTTCCTGCGAGCAATAGCGTCACCTATGGCATAATTTCTTAAGTGCCCTACGTGTAACTTTCCGGATGGGTAAGGAAACATTTCCAGCAAATAAAACTTTTCTTTAGCAGAATCAACTTCCACCTTAAAAATGTTTGATTTTTGCCAAATGGACTGCCATTTAGCTTCAGTTGCTTTGAAATCGTACTGTTCAAGCATTTGAAACAAACCTTATGAATAAATACATAAAATTGAAGAAACTATAAGATGCGCCCTAATTGTCATCAGTGTAAGCAGTAATGCTACATTATAGCAATACTGCTCTCTTTTGGAGAGGTTTATAGTGTTATTTCGTCTAATATACCAAATGTAATCACTGTGCATCAATGTGATGGTCTATCACGTTATCTAAATTATAATTTGTTGATAGGCATGCGTAACAAATTAAGACGGAAGCAAAATACGTTAAATGTTTTTTGTTGTCGTTGCTGAATGTCCTCTCTTCGTTAACTAATTAGCATTGGCCTAATCCAATTCTTGGTAATGTGCTTCTGTTGGTAACATCGGCCATAACTTAATGCACACAATAAAACCAAACAAAACCACCCCAATTAGACCTATTGAATAGCATATTTCAACGAAAGAAATATTGTATGAGGCTATCTGACCATCCAAAAAAGTGGATGTAATTTGCTTATCGGGGAACAATTCTAGTGGTAGCACCTGAGGTGGTATAACAATAATATATCGTTCTATAACAACGCCAATAAGTTGCATCCATGCGGCTATTAATACAAACAACGTTGATTTTCCAGTCTTAGGATTTAATACAATCGACATTGGAATTATGAGACCTAAACCTAGCAATCCAACCCAAAAAAGATTCGTGTATTTTCCGCCGTTAAATAGTAAAAATGAAACCGCCTCATAATTTTTCGGTGCATAGGCTCTGGTTAAGTTTTCAACAAAAATGAAATAAAGAACAACAATAATAAAAATCCCCATAAGCTTAGCCAAGCTGTAGATTAGTTTGGCATCTACATGCCGGCCAGTAAGTTTGAACGTCCCATGTATCATAATTATCATCATGGCGGTTCCAGACGAAAGAGCGGCGGCTATGAAGGCTGGTGACAGTAATGGACTATTGTATAGTTCTCTCACGTATACAAACCCAAAAATGGCTCCAGTTCCAGAATGCACTAACACCGCAAGGAAAACAGCCGAAATGCCAAGAAGTTTTTCAAGCTTTCCTTTGTCATTAAACATTGCCCATAGGTATATGCCACAAAGACCTACGTATGCAGAGTAAAGTATGGCATTGAGCGAGAACATAGATCTAGGTTGGAAATAAAAGAAAGGCAGCATCAGCCTGTCTGGCCTACCCCAATCCAAAATTATTGCCATAAGAGCAGCGATGATAAGAAGTATGGCTAAAAGGGCTGCCATGCGGGAGAATGGTTTGAACTCTTTTTTACCAAAAACAGATGACATGGCGGATAGCACAAGCGACCCGGCCGAGGCTCCTATTAAATATACAGCCATGACGATGGGCAGTCCCCATGGTACTTGGTTTGTCATACCAGTTACATGATGGCCGTTCACAAATATGTATAGGGCAGATAAAGGTGCCAGCAGAGCCAAGAAGCCTGTAATACCAAATAGGCCCCAATATTCTTTAGAAGAGCCGTCTATTTTTGTATATTTCGTCTTAGCCATTTTCCTCTAAATCCCCACATAATAGACTTTTGGGTTGGTACCTAAATCAGCTCGTAATTGTTGAGCTTTACCACCTCTTACTACTTTCAAGATTCCATTATCGTTTTGGTTGAATTTACCAAATTGCATGCCACCGCCTCCATTAGCGTGACAAGCCTCAACACATGCAGGGTCCTTCCCTACGTCTATGCGGTGGACACAAAAGTTACATTTTTCAACAACACCGTGCATCCTAACAGGAACATCAGGATTATTAGCGTTTTCAGGATTCACATGTTTAGAAACAAAAGAACGGGCTTTGTAGGGACAAGCAACCATGCAATAACGACATCCTATGCAACGATGTTTGTCCACCAAAACAATTCCATCTTTACGTATAAAAGTTGCTTCAACAGGACATACGTGTGCGCATGGGGGATCCTCACAATGAAAACACATTGCAGGTAATGACCGCTCCGTTGGTTCTGGCACATGTTTTTGTTTGAATTTGACTTTTCTTATCCAATGGATATCAAGTTCTGGGTTTGAAAAATCAGGTATGTTGTTTTCTTTTCGGCATGCATCGACACAAGAGTTGCAATTTGGAGCACATTTATCAATATCGATTACCATTCCCCATTTGTTAATCAGCGAATCATTAGAATTAGTTTTGTTGGCATGGCTACTAACATTTGATAAAGCAAACCCAGCAGGGCCAACCATAGTTCCAGCAGCTAATGTAATACCTAACTTTAAAAAATCTCTGCGATCAACACTCATTTTTTACTACTCTGTTATCCATGGTTTTTTATTTTGTCGTTACCATGGAGTGGATATATATGACAGTTCCAACATTCTGGCTTGATTCCGACATAGGTGTGGCAACTATCACAAAATTCTTTACGATTACTGTGGCAGCTACGACAGTTGTTAATGCTATCCATTGTCACTCGAACACCATTCCTAACAGTATTTTCTCGTGTGTGCTTCAGCAAATTCATGTGATTATGGCGCATCCAATCCGTATCTCTAATGCATTTTCCTTGTTTTTCCAATTTTGGTTGCGGGGTAGCTGATACGGAGTTTAATACACCGACAGTCAAAGAATTGTAAATAAACGGAAATGACAATAAAATAAAAAACAGAATCACGGCAACAACGCCAGTAAACTTCGACAATCTATTCTCCTTTTAGAGGGAATCGGAAAAGTATTCCAGCCCAGCTAGAGTCAAAACCCGAAAATTACAAATAAAAGAAATGGGGCAATTAGCAAATTGTCTTAAGAGTTAAGAACCTCTGCTGTCAGCCGTTTTCAAAACATGTGGAACTCTTTCTTTTTATTAATTAGCAAATAAAATTGTTCCACAAATCTTATATCTTTTCACCGCTACATGGAAAAATTCCATCACATTTTAGCACGACACTATCTTAGAAGCTAAAATTCTAACTCAGTATATCTTATATTTAGTGAGATAATAACTAAATGAACATTCTACGTTTGATCTTTATAGTAAGTGTAGTGACATTATTTATATCATGTAGTGCCAAAGAAATAACTTCTCAAACAAGTTCAACTAAAGATAAGCCAGAGAATATTGGCTTGGGACTTCCATTCCGGGTAGATCAAGTTCCGACGGAAATGGTGCCTTTTGGCGAGACAATCAATCACCCTTCGCCAAATGGACATCCTGGAATAGATTTCCAATGGCGGAATGCTAATACAGAGATTATCGTAGCTATGGATGGCATCGTTGGGGACATAACCAAAGAGTTAAGTGAAATTGATAATTCAATAGAAGTGTATCATCTTGTTGTTGTCTCAGGGAAATATGGTATCTCGTACGAAGTTTTGGATTTATATGATTTTAACCCTAACCTGGAAATCGATGACGAAATAATTGCAGGTAAGGTGCTAGGCCACCCACAACCTGCGTCAACAACTGATTCAGGTATGATGTGATCCATTGGGGCTTTGGAATTGCCACATTTAATGAAGATGGGATAAAGACGCCTGAAGGCAAGGAAGAGCGCTACGTCTTTAATTGGTTGTGTCCTGTTCCGTATTTTTCTAAGGAAGCAAGGCTAAGAATAGATGAAGTCTGGGCTAAAGCTAATTATAGTCATAAGGAACAATTCCCAGAACTGTGCAATGGTCCTTTAAAAAATTATTAACATCAATATTTAGTAAAATAATAAGATAAATTTATTGCTTCTTACAAACATCAAGTCACTACCAAACATTTCTAATGCTTGGCTCAGAAGGGTCAATTAGCTATAATTAAAAGAAATAATTTAACAGATGTTAGCTTAACATTGCGCTTCAAACATTAGTATTATACCATCAATATTAGCAAGTAGATATGCAGGTTGTTTAATACACCACGACTTTTAATCGCTGCGCCACACAGAAGTAGCGGTAAGACCACAATAGCAACTGGACTTTGTCACACTTTGACAAAAATGAATATGTCTGTCCAGCCATTCAAAAAAGGCCCCGACTATATTGATCCGATGTGGATGTCGGCAGCCTCTGGAAAGGAATGTCGCAGCCTGGATTTTCATATGATGGGTGATGAAAACATTCTGCGCTCTTTTCAAAGCGTTGGAAGAAATTCAGACATTTCCATCATTGAAGGAAACCAAGGCTTATTTGATGGGATGGATATTGATGGTTATGACTGTACTGCCGGACTAGCTCAGCTTTTAGATTCGCCTGTTGTCTTGGTTATTAATACGCTTGGTATGAACCGAAGTGTTGCGCCTTTGTTGCAAGGATACAATGGGTTTGATAAAGAAATCAAAATAGCTGGTGTGATATTGAATATGGTAAGTAACCCCAGACATGAAAAAAAGTTGGTTGATGCCATAGATAAATTTGTTGGGATGGAAATTTTAGGCGTTGTGCCAAAAGCACCGCAAGAGGTTAAAGTAAACGAAAGACACTTGGGACTAATACCGTTAAAAGAAGATCCAGAGTTATTCATCAAAAAGGTTATTGCTATAGGGGAGCTAATCAAAAAAAGTGTAAACATCGATCGACTTGTCGAAATATCTAAAGAGGCAAGTGAATTGCCAATTCTCGAACCATGTCCAACTGCCTCTGGTTCTTCAGACATAAAAATAGGCATAGCCATGGATCGTGCATTCACATTTTATTATCCAGAAAACCTTGAAGCCTTAGTGGCTGCGGGGGCAGAACTTATTCCATTTAGTCCTATTGATGATACGTCACTGCCCAATGTGGATGGATTATATATAGGCGGCGGGTTTCCGGAAGTATTTATAGAAAAACTTGACAATAATGTCCAGATTAGATCAGAAATTAAGAGTGCTATCGAAAATGGGATGCCAACTTATGCCGAGTGTGGTGGTCTAGTTTATCTGACGAATTCTTTGGCATGGAAGAATAGATTTGGGAAAATGGTGGGAGTACTGGATTGTGGTGTGGAAATAGCTGAAAAACCAGTAGGCCTTGGCTACATGAATTTGGAGTCGACTGGAAATTGCAAATGGTTTTCACCGAATGAACCTGTTAAATGTCACGAGTTTCATCATTCAAGAATAGTTGATTTGAAGCAAGATTACCCTTTTGCTTGGAAAATTACCAGGGGCACAGGAATAACTGGAACACGGGACGGTTTTATTTACAAAAATCTTATGGCATCTTTTGCTCACCTTCACTCTTGTGGAGCACCCTCGTGGGCTGAAAACTTTACTGATCTTATACGTACAACGAAATTATCTTCTAAATAGGCTATTTGTTTTCACATTAGCAATATGGAGAGTTCTATGGATAATCAAGTGAACATGGATGGATATAAAACCAACGTTGATGAGGTAACCAAAAGTTCGCTTAAATGGTCAAAGGATTTACTTTTTTCCGGGAGAACACAAAGGGGCTATGAAATTGATTTTGATGCAAGGATTGAATGGGGCTGTGCTCCGACAGAAGCACTGTTGTTAAGCCTTGCTGGCTGCATAGCAGTGGATATAGTGAGCATCCTTCAAAAACAGCGAGTAGAGCTTTCCAAATTTAGTGTTGATATTGAGGGCAGAAGAAATGCTAATCCACCACAGTTTTTTGAATCAATTTTGATGACCCTTATACTGGGTGGTAAAAACATTGACCAGACTAAACTTGATAGGGCAATAGAGCTATCACAAAAAAAATATTGTTCGGTTAAGCATTCCTTGCGTTCAGATATGGAGATCACGATAAACACTGTGATAGAATAAAAATCAAAGTCTATAGTTATGTCCCTTTGGACGCTAAACCTTTGGTTAGGATAAAGAAAAAGCAAAACAAAGAATCATTTTAGGAAAATTTACCATCGTAAAACGAGTTTTTTCGGGGACGGTAACCAGTGATGGTGCTGGGGTAAAACTGACTCGTTACATAGGTCAACCCGGGCACGAATATTTTGATCCATTTTTACTCCTTGATTTTATAAATTCAGAAGACCGCGATGATTATATTTCAGGTTTTCCAGCACATCCACATCGTGGATTTGAAACCGTAACCTATTTGTTTGCCGGGCGTTTGTACCACAAAGACAATACTGGCCACAGTAGCACACTAGAAGCTGGTGGTGTGCAATGGATGACCGCTGGTCGTGGAATAGTTCATTCCGAAATGCCTGAACAATGTGAAGGAAAACTTTCTGGTATTCAACTCTGGGTTAACCTACCAAGGGCAGTAAAAATGTGTAAACCAAAATACTCTGAGTTTACATCAAGTAAAATGCCTGAAGAAGAGCGTGAAGGAGATGTAATAGTGCGCGTCATTGCCGGTCGATCCAGTTTAGGGACCTGTGGTCCTATTCAAGGTATAGCTACTAATCCAATTTTTTTTGATACCAAATTGCCACAAGGAGGAAGACTTTTAGAACCGATTGAAGAAAACATGGGTGCTTTTCTGTTTATCATTAATGGAAACATTATCGTTCGTGATGACACACGAGAAATACCACTCCGGATAAAGTCAAACCAACTAGTAACGCTAGATCCAGGTGAAATGCTAGACATTACTGCTGGAAATGATGGTGCAAGAATGCTGCTGATTGCTGCTAAACGCCTAGATGAACCGATTACAAGGCATGGTCCTTTTGTTATGACAACTACGGAAGAAATTCAGCAAGCAATAGATGACTATAACTCAGGAGGTTTTGGCCATTTGGACTAAAAACTTTTTTAAATATGGATTGTCCTATTAATAATAAAGCAAGCATAATGTGCCGTGGTATACTTTTTCAACTATCCGAGTTTCAAATATAAATTGGAAGTCAATTGCTATGCCAAAATGTAAAGTTAAGTATCGCCCCATTATTTACTCCACTGACAAACAGGATCAAGATGACCTTTTGCAGTCCTATTTAACAGGGGACGGACTTTGCCCTGCTTGTTTGCGCGCTGGAGATGAAATACCGATTGAAGAGCGAGATGGTGAGACACCTTGAGAGGGTGATGGTATCTACGCCGTGTGCGTTGACAATAAAGGAAGAATGAAACACGCCGCCTCATTGAACAATTAATATGCTAAATGACGCATATTGCGAACTAGATTAAGTTGTTTTTTGCCCATTCAATAAATTAAAAAGTTTTGAATACTTTTCCAGTGATATATCTTGTGCTCGCATCATAGGATCAATATCGGACTCTTTTAATGCGAGGCTAAATGTCCTCAAGTCAGACCACAATGGGGAGATATTGTTTTTTATCGTTTTGCGCCGATGAGAAAATGCAGTTTGTACAAACGAAAAGAACTTGCTCGCATTGTCTACTTGCACCCTGGGTTTTGATAATGGCACCATTCTGATAACCGATGATTTCACTTTGGGTATTGGATTAAAGGATGATCTGGAAACAGTAAATAGATGCTCAACATCCATATGATATGACATAAACACTGAAAGTGATCCATAGCTTGACTCTCCCGGGCTTGCACATATTCTTTTTGCCACTTCATCTTGTACCATTATGGTTGCTGAGCTAATAAAAGTATTGTGTTCGATAAATTGTTTTACTAAAGGTACTGAAATTGAGTACGGAAGATTGCTGATCACATGATACGGTGGTGTGATTGAATTGTAATCAAATTTAAGGGCATTGCAATGAAATAACCTTATGTTTTTGTTATCAGCAAACTCGGATGATAGGTTAGTGTAAAGCTTTTTGTCTAACTCAACAGCCCAAGTAATATTACCTCGAGTTAGTAATCGTCTTGTAAGCACTCCTTTACCAGGGCCAACCTCTAGCACCCGATCACTATTGCCTACACATGACGCATCAATGATTCTGTCAGCAACAGAGTCATCGACAAGAAAATGTTGACCAAGCTTATGCCGAGTAATTCTATTTTTTACGCGAGGCATTTCTATCACCGTTTAAAGGTCACTTTTTGAAGAAGTATTTTCCTCTTAAAATATTATCTGTTGTTCTAATAGCATAAATCATAGGGTTAGGATCAGCAATTCCCATACCGGCAATATCAAATGCGGTTCCGTGGTCAACAGATACCCGAAGGAATGGCAAACCTAAAGTGATGTTTACTGTACGGCCGAACGAAAGCGCTTTTACTGGAATTAATCCTTGGTCATGGTACATTGCCACTATCACGTCATAATCTTCTCTCGCCTTTTTTGTAAATATTGTATCACCTGGATAGGGGCCACTAACATTAACACCACTTCTCAGCGCTTTTTTTATCGCGGGTATGATTGTTAGCTTTTCATCATCCCCAAATAGTCCTGCATCAGACGCATGGGGGTTTAGTGCACACAGCGCAATCTTAGGATGGGAAAGCCCCATGTCTTTTAAAGCACTGTCAACAATTAACAACAACCGTAGTAGACCATCTATGGACAGTTTCGTTGATACATTTTTCAAAGCTAAGTGTGTGGTAGCTACTACAACCCGAAGTATATCGGATGCAAACATCATGGCTACGTCAACTCCACCAGCTAAATCTGCTAAGTATTCTGTGTGGCCAGCGAAATTGTAACCTGCTTTGTTGATAGATAATTTGTTTATCGGAGCCGTAACCACAGCATCCAATTGTCCTTTAATAACGGCAGTGGCTGCACAGCGAACAGCCCCCATTGCCCCTCTAGCACATTTGATTAATGGTTTCCCATAATCGGATTCAGTAAACATTATATTTGATGTTTCCACTACATTAAGGGAATAATCATTAGTAGCAATTTTATCGAGCTTAATTACATTAAGTGGTAATAGATCACTATGTGTTTTAAAAGCAGATAACGTTCCAAATACCACTATTCTTTTACGGAGCCTTTTCGGTAGAGAAATTATGGCTTTAGCTACAATTTCTGGCCCAATTCCAGCCGGATCACCCATAGTGACGGCAATTAAACCTTTATAACATTTGTTTTTCACGTTTATTTTTTGTTAATTTTTAAAACTCAATATTATTGGTTCGTCTGTTATAATCGCTGACGATTGAAAAATAAAGAATTGTTTATAGAAGCGAAAATTGTTTTCACAAATGGATTCATTTATTGTACTCATAATCATTATGTTACGCATAGCTTAGGGTTTTTCTATTTCTTGCACGAACCTTATTCCGGTGTTATTGCTTACGGCGGTGCATACACGATTCACTATTAAATGCACCTTAGAAAAACCATGATAATTTTTCTCTGATTCAGTTGCATTGGCCAGAGACAATTTGGCTACATAATTTTATGAACATGTGCACCTGTAGAATTGTATAGAACAAGACTAACATTACTATCTGGCCTAGTTTTAGAGTTTGCTCTTTGGGCTAATGGTATAGAAGAGTTGGCAAGTATATAAAGATTTTTGTTAACTTAATTATTAATGAGGAATTATAGTGACTAAGATGTATCCATCCCAAAATATAGCTGCAAAGCCAGCCTATGACAGGATACTTGGACCTTTTAGAAAAGATTTGATGTTGGTTGAAGACGCCATTCAAAGTAATTTCCGTTCCGATGTGGCAATAATACCCAAAATAAGCAACTATCTGATGGATAGTGGTGGCAAACGAATTAGACCATTGTTGGTATTGATCGTATCAAAATTGCTGGGTTATGAAGCGCCAGCGGATAAAGAAGATCCGCGCATTAATTACTCAGTTGTAGCTGAATACATTCATGCTGCTGCCCTACTCCATGATGACGTTGTTGACGAGGGTAATTTCCGTAGGAATAAATTATCATGTAACCGGGAATACGGGAACCAAGCCTCCATACTTGTTGGGGATTATTTGTTTGCCAGGGCGTATGAGATTTTGGCTTCAGCACCAGATATTGAGGTGGTAAGTGCAATGACAATTGCCACAAGGGTTATGGCTGAAGGCGAAGTATTACAATTAACCAATTCATTTAGCCTCAAAAATACAGAAGAACTCTATCTAGAAACAATTTATAGGAAAACTGCAGTACTGATTAGTGCTTGTTGTAAAGTTGGGGCGATGCTAGGAAAAGGAACTGAAGAACAAATAAAGTCAATTGCTAGCTATGGGTACAACATTGGAATGGCATTTCAACTTTTAGATGATGTGCTGGACTATGTTGCCACGGATGATAAATGGGGGAAGCCGATAGGTGTAGATCTGGCTGAAGGCAAGGTAACACTTCCGCTCATCTGGGCCTATTCTCAGGCTGAAGCTAATGACAAAACTTTTATTGAAAAATCACTTGAAGCGGATGAAGTTTCATCAGAAATGTTTGAAAAGACCCTTCACATTATAAGGCAAACTGGCGGATTAGATCGCACGTATTCAAAGGCTCAAGAATATAGCGAAATGGCAAAATATGACCTAAACATGTTCGAATCATCTAGTCAACTAGACGGACTTTTTGCCATTGCTGACTACATAGTTGATAGGTCAATTTAGGCCATAATAACGCTTGACACATTTGAGGTCTGTTGCTAGCATTCCCGCTTTAATGCAACAAGCTAACTTCGCAAGTTTTTTGTATAAATATTTGATTTTTACTACTTGGGCGTCCTGTTGCCGATGATTCCAAAAAAGCAAAAAAACAGATTAGAAAAATACAAAAAGTTTTATTTGCTTGGAACGATTGGTGTTCATATGGTCGTTTCCGTTCTGATAGGCCTATTTATCGGTAGGTTGTTGGATAAATGGCTAGAAACCACTCCCTGGCTTATGTTGCTTTTTCTAGGCTTTGGTGTCGCATCCGGATTTCTTAATTTGTACAAGGTTGGGGAACGCGAACTTAACGAAATGAATGATAACGGAAAATAATAAGTTATTTTTTTGGAGATAATATAGTATTTATGCCTAGTTTAAAGGCGCCCACCCCAAGGGACATAATAGAATTACAGCTTTTCAATGTGATGGTTTTTGGCGTTGTCGTTGCAATTGCTATGATAACTTCCAGTTTTGAAGCTGTTGTGTCAATAATTTTTGGTGGAATTTTTAGCATTGCAAACCTTGCTTTTCTTGTAAAATTCTCAGCTGTAATATTAACTAACGAGATCAATGTAGGATTGGCAAGAGTTTTGACTAGTTTAACTTTTTTTCTAAGGTTCGGCCTAATAGCTTTTGTCATTTTTTATTTATCGAGTTATGGGTTGATTAAATTTACCCCCCTAATTCTAGGGTTTTCCATAGCTGTAATATCAATTCCTATGTACTACCTTTTCTGTTATCCCTACCATCTAACAAGAGATAAACATGAAAGAACCAATTAACTATTTAGTTTTACCAGGCTTGGAGCATTATCCGCACGTTACTTATACTTGGGTAATCATGATTGGCTTCTTCATTATAGCAATGCTGCTTAGAGGGACATTCAAAATGATCCCGAATGGCATGCAAAATGCTCTCGAAATGATTGTATGGGAGCTTGCTCAATTTGTTGATTCAATACTTGGGAAAGATGGGCGTAAGTTTTTCCCTTTTATTGGTGCTTTAGCATTTTTTATCTTATGCGCAAACTTAATAGGCCTTATACCTGGTTGTGTACCTCCTACTGCTAATGTTAATACTAATATTGCTATGGCTATTATGGTATTTATTGTTTACCAAGCAGTGGGTTTCTCACGCCATGGGCTTGGCTATATAAAACATTTTATGGGACCAGTTTGGTGGATGGTTCCACTCATGTTTCCGATAGAAATAATCTCGCATCTTGCTAGACCGTTGACTTTAGCCGTGCGGCTTTTTGGTAATATAAAGGGTGAAGAGCTAGTTATATTGGTCCTTGGATTTTTGATTCCTTTGATCCTTCCAATGCCTATGATTGCTTTTGCAATATTCACTAGTATTCTTCAAACCTTAGTTTTTATTTTACTGTCACTCGTTTACATTGCAGGTGCGCTAGAGGAGGCGCACTGATTAAAGTTTTTAGATCAGACACCGATATTTGAAAAAAGGAGGATATAAGAAGGTGAGCATAAAATATAGGATAGCAATAATATGGGCGGTCATGGCAGTCACTATGCTGGCTCCCATTGCTATGGCAGCTGATGCTGGTGCAGTAGCTGCTGATGAAGGCCGTTACTCAGGATTTTTTAGTTTTATTGCCCTTGGTGCAGTTGTAGGTCTTGGTCTTGCGGCTGGCGGAGGTGGTATAGGAATGGGAAACGCCGTCTCAGGAGCCGTCAATGCAATGGCTAGAAACCCTGGGTTTTACGGACGAATCTTTACTAACATGCTAATTGGATTAGCTCTTATCGAATCTCTTGTTATTTATACGCTGGTCGTTGTTCTCCTTCTGTTGTATGCAAATCCGTTTCTATAAAATAATGAGAAATGGCTGCGGTGGCTTAGATATTTGTAGTAACAATATGCTCGGAGCTGTGGATTGTTCTGCAGCTCCGTTATAGCATAGCCACTAACTTTTGTGTAATGGGGATAAATTTCTTAAATGAATGATCTAAGTTCCGCTGTTAATAACACTGCGGACAATCAAATTAACATAGACCATGTTAACGAAATTTTAGATTCAAACAAGGATTTTCGCGGGGGAGCAATCCCTGTATTACAGAAAATTCAGATAAAATACGGTTATTTACCTAAAGAATCTTTATACTTGGTTTCTAAAAGACTTCGCATTCCACTTGCACATCTGGTAGGGGTGGCATCTTTCTATGCTCAATTCCGCATGTCACCTCGTGGAAAATATATGATAAAAATATGCTGCGGAACTGCATGTCATGTTAAAGGCTCAATCAAATTAGTTGATCGCGCATTGGAAAATTTAGAAATTGAAGCAGGAGAAACCTCAACTGATAACCTCTTTACAGTTGAACGTGTAGCCTGTATTGGGGCCTGCTCGCTTGCACCAGCCATAACCCTGAATGACGTAGCTGCAGGGCACCTAAACGCCGACCAACTTGAAAAGATAATTGCGGACCTAAAAGCTGATGGCTTATCCTGAGCAAGTAGAGCAGTTAACAAACTTGCTAAACTGAAAATAAACCCCAACTATTGATCAGATGGAGTTTACAGTGCTTCGAAAATCTTTTCCCGACTTAAAAAATGGGACTTTCTTAGCAGGCACATGAACATTCGCCCCTGTTTTTGGGTTTCTTCCAATTTTTTCTGCTCGGTCGCGCACACGAAAGGAACCAAACCCACGAATTTCAACTTTGTCTCCATGGGCAAGCGCATTAATAATGCATCCTGTAAAAATATTGATGATATCTTCTGCTTGTTGCTTTTTCACGCCAATCTTTTTGGCAAGTTCTTCCGCCATCTCTGACTTGGTCATAAAGCTCCCCCAAAATTATTACCAGAAAATTTCACAAGTCACTAAAGCAAACTGGAAGTCACGCCAAATTTTACACAAAAACCAGATCGTTCTAATGCTCCTATCACTACCTAAAATCTAACAAATGATGCTAATACAGTCAATTATAAAAATACTTTGTATTTAAACCTTGTCTTAATATTCTATTAGCTAACATTCTCTTCAAGATTTTCTTCAAAGTGTGTGTCTACGTAGCTGTCCATCATGTCATTCAACCTGTCTTGGAAGTAATCTATATCAGCTATATCAGTTAGGTTGTCTAAGAAATGTCTTGTTAATGAATGTATCAGTGCCTCAACTTCTTCAAGTGAGGCCTTCTCAGTGTCTAGTAGTTCGTTTAGCGTCTTTACTAATTTGGCAATCGATTCTTGTCTCATATTTTACTCATTTGTTATTCTGCAATTGATTATATATATTTTCGTACTGGGTTCAATATCAATTATTGGTTCATACAATAATTTATGTTGTGATAATAAAATTTCCAGTTATTTTTTTGACACCGCATTAGATCTCTGTGTATAGTGGCCACACATGTTTCAATGACTTTGATTGATTGTAATTATTATAACTTACTATTATATAATAAGTTATGGGGTGGCACATGAGGCAATGAATTTACTTCTTTCAAAAAGTACTGTAAGTAATTGAACAAAGGAATTATTGATTCTATTCGATTAAAGTCTAAAATTACTGTGCTAACTATCAATCAATTGCTTATGACAGTATATAATTCGGTACATTCTTAATTGGCACAATATTACATTAAGCCTGAAAAATAGGACAATATTAATAATGGATAAATATGCTCAAAGATTCATCAATGCGTCAATCCTTTACTTAGGAATAGGGCTGTGTGCTGGTATGTTTATGACGTTATCAGACGAATCTGTTGACATTATTCGGTTCGTCCATGTACATCTTTTGTTGCTAGGATTTGTAGCTATGATGATTTTTGGTGTAGCCTATCATATAATACCTAGGTTTAATGCGCAGCAGCTTCCCTTCCCTTCCCTTGTGCCCCTTCACTTTTGGCTATCAAATATTGCGTTGATAAGTATGCTTACTCTCTATGCTATGGGAGCTTTTTATACACACGGTAATTTGCGGATAGTGTTTGGACTTTTTGGCTTTTTGGAAGCAGTAGCCATTTTTCTTTTTATAATTAATATTTGGTTTACAATAAATCCCAAACAAAGAGTTGAATATGTCGGTGACTCTACAGTAGAAGTCCAAGCCAAATCAAATTTTCAAACAAACTCTGTTTCAGACAAAAGCGAAGTAGCCTTAAATCCAACTATGACAATTGCTGAAATAATGGGAAAATATCCCCAGTTGAGTGAAAAGTTTGCCGATGAAGGTTTGGAGGATGCATTTGATCCAAATACTGTTAATACTGTTGGCAATATTGTGACTTTAGCGATGATTGCTAAGAAGGTTAACATCGATGTACATTCTCTAATCGCACGCTTGGAAAATACTAATCTGAACAGTAAACAGTTAGAAAACTCTATATCTGTACAGTCTTCCAAAGAAGTTGGTAGGCAGGACATTGCATTAAAGGGTGAGCTTGCAAAGGTTACAACACTTTTGGGCCCACTGCTTAAAGTATATCCGGAAACATCCAAAGTAATTGAGAAGCATTGTGGCTCAGGTTGCTTCACTTGTCCGAGTTTTAGCAATGAAACTTTGGAACAAGCTGCCAATCTGCATGGTGTGCCAGTGGAAACTCTACTTGATGAGGTTAACCAGATAATTTCTTTAAATTCACCGGAGTAGACAAAATATAAGGCAATAGAAGAATTTTTATCGCTATAACAAAGGGTGAAGTAAGAACCGTATTTACGCTTACCACATAAATTATAAATACTTAAGCAGTCTGCCTTGCAAATGAGGGAAGCAACTAAACAAAACGGGTGCACTTAGTTTTTAATAAGGTGTCCGCCTGGCATATGTGTTTCTCGGATGATTTGATTCCAGAAATTTCGTGTTATTTGGTGGCATACTCGACATTCAACTGTTGATTTATACGGAACACTGCTATAGCGCGTTGGAATAGTCGATATATGTTCCAACGTATTGTGTTTGCGGTGGACATGGCAACTCTGACAATATTGTGTGATAGTTTTATTTGACTTGGCTATCATCATTTCTTTTGTAAACGCCTTGTCGATTGGTTTGGTGGCGCAGGATATGGGAACAGCTAATATAAATATTGCAATGCCAAATAACAAGTAACGCATAAATTTTAAACTTTCAAACTACTAATTACCAAATAAACCACAATACAATAAACAATATATCATTTTTTATAGAGAAAAAGGTCAATGGAAAAATTTGATTTCAGGGGTTCAACTTTTGCAGAAACAGAAAGTTTTATCACCGGACTTGGCGAGAAAAGGTTTCGCACCAAGCAGATAAGATACTGGATTTTTGATAAATGTGTTGATAGTTTTAATTCAATGACAAATATATCGAAATCATTTCGCCAAGTAATTGGAAAGCTCGGGCATATATGCTTATTAACAGAAATGGACAAGAAAGTTTCCTCTGATGGAACAATAAAATATTTATTCAAACTCGAAGATGGCCATTCTATCGAATGTGTATGGATTCCAGAAGTGAATCGCAAGACTCTTTGTATTTCCACACAAGTAGGCTGTAAACTGGGCTGTACATTCTGTTTAACCGGCAAATCTGGCTTTAAACGTAACTTGACAGCCGCAGAATTGGTATCACAAATCTTGATGGCTAAACGGCTTGTTCCAGATGGTCGGATTACGAATCTTGTGCTGATGGGAATGGGCGAACCGTTCGATAACATGGAAAGCACCTTGCAAGCATTACGGATAATAACCGATAATGATTTCAAATTGTTCGGAACAAGGAAAATAACAGTTTCGACAGCTGGAGTTGTTCCCGGAATAAAATTATTGTCTAAAGAATTTCCATCCATTAACTTGGCCATATCCATTACCACTGCCAATAGTCAAATCAGAAATCGAATTATGCCTATTAATAAGAAATATTCGCTGGCTCGACTAAGAAAAGCATTATTAGAATTTGCATCGACAACAGGAAGAAAAACCACATTTGAATATGTTATGTTAGCTGGAGTAAACGACAGCACAGCAGATGCAAAATTATTGTATGAGTACGTGCAAGGCATTCCTTGCACAATAAATTTAATACCATTTAATGATGCTAGGGAACTAGACTTCAGCGCACCCAGTGACAATGTAGTAAATCAATTTCAAAGTTTCTTAATGGGCAAAGGTCTGCTGGTCTTTATCCGTAAAAGTCGTGGTCAAGACATCCGTGCAGCCTGCGGTCTACTTAGAGAATCAAAAAACTATACATGAGCAAGTGAACTTTTAATCTATCGTGTAAATCTAATCTATAACTTCGGGTTTTGTGCGGTGACTTCCTCAGAAACGCATTCTGCAAAATTATTTAAGTTTTCTTTGAATAAGGCAGCAAGAGTTTTGGCTTTTTCGTCATAATCGTCCACATTTTCCCAAGTATTTCTTGGTATGAGAAGCTTTGAAGGGACATTTGGAACTTCATTTGGAATAAGTAAATTAAATACTGGGTCATTGGTAAATTTAGCGTTAGCTAGCTTTCCATCTAAGGCTGCAGTAACCATTGCTCTGGTGTGTTGGATTTTAATTCTTGATCCAACTCCATACGGTCCACCCGTCCAACCTGTATTAATAAGCCAGCAAATCACATTATGCTCTTCTATTTTCTCACCGAGCAAATTTGTATATACCGACGGATGAAGAGCTAGAAAGGGCGCTCCAAAGCAAGTGGAGAAAGTTGCTATTGGCATAGTAATACCGAGTTCGGTCCCACCAACTTTTGCAGTATATCCTGAAATAAAATGATACATTGCTTGAGCTGGTGTGAGTTTTGAAATAGGTGGTAGCACACCAAAAGCATCGGCTGTTAGCATAAAAATTTTCTCAGGGTGTCCCCCATACCCAGTGAGCTCTGCGTTTGGCACATGTCGTTTTGTAATGGGATATGCCGCCCGTGTATTCTCAGTTAAAGTGGAATCATTCAAATCTACCCGACGGGTATCACCATCAACAACCACATTTTCTAGAATAGTGCCAAACTTTTCCGTATTAGAATGGATTTCTGGTTCTGCTTTCGGATCGAGGTTTATAACTTTTGCATAACAACCACCTTCAAAGTTAAACACTCCTTTATCACTCCAGCCGTGTTCATCATCCCCAATAAGCTTGCGGTTTGGATCTGCAGAGAGAGTGGTTTTCCCAGTGCCCGAAAGACCAAAAAACACTGCTACATCATTATTTTTACCAATGTTAGCTGAGCAATGCATTGACATAACATTTTTTTGTGGAAGAATAAAATTTAACACCGAAAAAATTGACTTCTTTATTTCTCCCGCATAGCTTGTACCACCGATAATAACCATGCCCTTTGCAAAGTTTACCAGAACGAAGGCTTCAGAATTGGTACCATCTGTTAAGGGGTCTGCCTTAAAACATGGTGCATTAATTACTGTAAACTTAGGTTTATGGTTCTCCAACATGTTGCTGTCGGTTATACGGATGAACATGTTGCGTGCAAACATTGAGTGCCATGCATCTTCAGTAATTACCCTCAGTGGTAACCGATAGTTTTTATCTGCTCCGACGTAGCAATCTTGGAGAAACAAATCTCTTCCCTGCCAGTAGGACAGCAACCTGAGGAAAAGTGAGTCAAACTTTTCTTCAGATATTGGTTGATTCACTTCACCCCACCACAACTGGTCTTTGCTGGAGGCTTCTTTTACAACAAAACGATCTTTTGGTGAGCGGCCAGTATATTTACCAGTTTTCGTTATAAATGCTCCTCCATGGGATAGCATTCCTTCCTCTCTTTTTACTGCCTCTTCTATTAGTGCGGCTGAGGATAAGTTTCGGTGAATATTTAATATGTTACGAAAACCAATTTCAGCAAGTTCTAACGATACCTTACTGTTTTTGCTCATATTCTCATTGATCTCCGTTATGTCATTTGAATATAGAAAAGTTCTTAGTCCATCGTTAAATATCTATAGTTTAGATAACATTACATAACCACTGTCGTCGTCTATACTATTAAGTAGAATTGCAAACCACATTTCGACTGGATTCTAGCATAAGAGAAATAATTGCGGAATTATTTCTCTTTCCAATTAGGCGGATAAAGAATAATTCTGCGTTGTTCATAAATGCAGTTATTAGGTATGATTAAACTTGGTTAAATTAATTGTCAAATATGTAAATTTTAAGGATTTTCTAATGGCTGTTTACGTCAATGCTGGTTCAGTAAGAGTTGGGTATACCTTGAAATATAACAATCAGTTATGGCGTGTTATGACTTTTGATACCGTCAAACCTGGAAAGGGCGGTTCATATGCTCAACTGAAACTAAGAAACCTTATACAAGGAAACCAAACCGAGGTAAGACTAAGAACCGAAGAAAAAATTGAAAGAGCGGTTATGGAGCAAGTAGAAATGCAATATCTTTATGAGGACACTGCTGGACACTGCTTTATGAATACAAAAACATACGAGCAGGTCTTTTTTCCTCCGAGTATTTTGGAAGGCACCTTAGATTTTTTAGCAGCTAACATGACTGTAACAGTAGAATATCACGAAGGAAAACCAATTGGGGTAGACTTACCAAGAGTAGTTGAATTAGTTGTTACAGAAACTGACCCAACCCTAAAAACGGCCACCGTTACATCATCCTTTAAGCCAGCAATTTTAGAAACTGGAAAAGTTCTTTCTGTCCCACCATTCATTGAAATTGGTCAAAAAATCAAGATTGACACCATAGAAGGCCGGTATTTAGAGAGGGCTAAAGAGTGATATGTACTATCACTTTCGCCTCAGTCGTTTGGAATTAGTTCCACGACGCTTATTACGAATTCCACTGTTCTTTTCTGTCCATCCTTGAATATTGATTCTTTTCTCTTTTTTATTTTCATAACTTGCAGTTGGGGTGCTATGTAAGGTTTTTTGATAATAATCATCTAATAACATTGTAATGATAGCCCGTGCACCATCCTCTTGGCTCAAAGATTTTGCTAATTGATCAAATCTTTTCATCCGTTCCACTTGCAGTCGATCTTTAGATCGAAGCTTTGCTTCAAGAAAAGCAATAATTCGTTGTGAAACTATTTCAGCAACATTGCCATCCGACGGTAGTGGCCTTTCAACCATATCAATTTCGTATTGTTTTGCTATTTTGTTTAATTCTATCCGTTCCATATTAAATACAAGTGAGATGACTTCCCCGCTTGCACCTGCTCTGCCTGTCCGACCAGCTCTATGAATATAAGCCTCCGATTCCGCTGGTGGCTCATATAAAATAACGTGTGACAGGTCAGGTATATCAATACCCCTGGCCGCAACATCAGTTGCAACTAAAAATCGCAAAGACCCATTTCTTACCCGCAATAAAACATTTTCACGCGCTTTTTGAGATAAATCAGCGCTAAGTTCATCGGCATCATAGCCAAACCGCTGCAGTATAACGGTTACATAATGAACCTGTGCTCTGGTATTGCAAAAAATAATTGCTTGAGTTGGGTTTTCCATTTCAATAATCCGAACTAAGCCTCTATCTTTTTTCATTGGTTCGACGACATAATACACATGTTCTGTATCTACCACATGTACTATATTTTGACTTAGACTCAGCACTTGTGGATTGTTGAGAAACTGATCCGCGAGGTTAAGTACCGCTTTTGGATATGTAGCAGAGAACATATATACATTTATGGACTTTTTTGGTAAGAAAGACTGTATACGTTTCATGTCAGGATAAAACCCCATAGATAACATGCGATCGGCTTCATCAAAAACTAATATCTCTAATTTATCAAGTACAAGTGTTCGTTGTAATAAATGGTCAAGAATTCTACCAGGTGTTCCAACCACAATATGAGCCCCTTTGTTAAAAGCCTCAGTTTGTGGACCATACCCAACACCACCATAAACTGGAATTGACCTAATATTATAAGCACCACCAAGAATTTCTGCTTCTTTTGCAACCTGTTTTGCAAGTTCTCTAGTTGGCGCAAGCACAAGTGCCTGACAAGCCTTTTTATTTGGATCAATCCGCTCAAGAATAGGCAGCAGGAATGCACCCGTTTTGCCACTCCCAGTCCTGGATTGAACCATCAAGTCACGACCATTCAAAATATAGGGGATGGTGCTACTTTGAACTGGCATAAGGCTAGTCCAACCGAGTGCTTTTGCTGCTTTCTGTAACAATTTTGGAAGTTGCAATAGTTTTACCTGAGGCAACGAATCCTCAGGTTCTATAATATTTTGTTTGCTAATATGTATGCTGTTTTGCTGTTCGGATGTCTTTATATTGTCAGTCTTTTCTTTCATCAATTCCTCTAGTAAGCTTGATTCTACTCTCGCATTTCGAAATGTACAATTTAACCCCTTGGTGATAATCGATTTGAAATGAATACTTTTAACTACCAAGACATACTTGATGTTGGGCAGTTATATTACCCCTTATTTACTGCTGGTTGCTTGTTCAAATCCAATATGGAGGGGACCTATCAGGCATGAGAAAGGCCATATATTCCCAATCTCATGAATCAGTTTTAATGAATGTTATCAGCAAAGGAAAAATAAGCAAGCATATTCTATTACTGTGACTTGGTATCAAATACTTATCCACTGTTTAATTCTACAATTAATTATAAACTAATTAGGCCTGTTTAATTACGGATTGAAGGTTAAATTTCCTCAGCAATGATTTGGTGCACAAAAATAAAAATACTAATGACGAAGTTATTTCTATGGGTTGAGGTAGAAGACTGGCTATCTCACCGATTACAGCTGTTGGTTCAATTCCCCAATACTGGTAAATCCAATTTAATGTTGCCCCAAGGCATATGATACTTATTGAAAGGGATAGAAGATAAATTATAGTAGAGCGCATTCCCATGAATTTACGTATTACAATAACAGAAGAAATATTTGTCCCGGGCCCAGCTAGCAGAAACACCAAAGCAGCACCAGGAGATAAGCCATTTAACATTAGTGCAGCGGCAAAAGGTGTAGATGATGTGGCACAAATGTAAACAGGTATTCCTAGAATTAACATAACCAACAATGACCAAACGCCATCCCCAAAATAGTAGCCCATAAAGCCCGCCGGTAAAGTAGCATTAACAAGTCCTGCTGCAATTATACCAACTAACATCCATCCAGCAATATCATCAAACAATTCGACGAAAGCATATCGAAAAGCAGCCAAGGCAGTACTGCTTACTTTTAAATTATTCTCAATATTACAACAATCATTAGCTATAGCATCATGGGAATGTTTTTCGCCCTCCGCTCTCCCTTCGTCTAATGGAACGGATTCTTCTTTATCATCGCCAAATAAATTTTCAACAACCCCAGTAATTAAAGCCGTTATCATGGCTGCAATTGGTCGAAATACCGTTAAGAGTGGGTCAAGTAACCCGTATGAAATAGTTATTGAATCAACCCCAGTTTCCGGGGTTGAAATGAGAAACGACATTGTAGCGCCACGTGATGCACCACTGCGCCGCATTGCCATTGCTGTAGGCAATACACTGCATGAGCAAAGTGGAAGGGGTAATCCTATGAGTGTTGATTTCAATACCGACCAAAAGTTACTCTTCCCAATTGATGACCGAATTAAAGTTTCAGGTAGCAAAATCTTAGCAAAACCGGCTAGTGCAAATCCTAACAAGAAGAAAGTGCTTGAATCCATCAGCACTTTCCATATATCACCTAAAATATTAACAATCACAAAATCGTTCATTTAACAGGTTGTAATTTTATTGATTTAAATGCTTCTAACGCGTTTAGCAGGGAGTTGAAGCACGTTATTATCTGAAACTAAATTTTCTAGGAGTTTTTGCGATTGTGCTAGATCACTATTTACTATGTCAAGTGATTTATCCACAATTTCGCCAGCCTTGCGCCACGGTGAATTATCATAGCGTATAAGATTAATTTGAGAGTGTAGTGTTGCATTTTTTTCTTCATCATCACTTGTCAACTCTTCTTGAAGTTTTTCGCCTGATCGCAGCCCAGTGAAAACTATATCAATATCAACTCCTGGTTTAAACCCAGCCATTTGTATCATTTTATTTGCTAAATCAACAATTTTTATCGGTTTTCCCATATCTAATTGGAAAAGATCTCCCTGCCCTCCCATCGTCACTGATTGGAGAATAAGTAGTACAGCCTCTGGTATTGTCATGAAATACCTTTCAACATCTGGATGCGTTACAGTTACTGGGCCTCTACTATCAATTTGGCGCATAAACAAAGGAATAACACTGCCATTACTACCAAGAACATTCCCAAATCGTACTGCCATATATTTAGTTATGCTTGACTTATTTGCCATCCACTGTAAGTAAAGTTCGCATACCCTTTTCGTAAGGCCCATTACGTTCGAAGGGTTTACAGCTTTGTCTGTCGATATAAGGATAAACCGCTCAACCGCATGTTTCTCAGATAGCTCTGTCACAACTTTCATACCACCGATATTATTTTTTATTGCTTCAGCCCGGTTGTTTTCCATCATAGGCACATGTTTATGTGCAGCAGCATGAAATACGAAATTTGGTTTATATTCTGTAAAAATACGATCCATAGAATGTAAATCGGTAACATTGCTACACAAAAAGTCTAGTTGGACTGAATAGGGTAATTTAGTCATATCCATTTCAAGCTGATAAAGATAATTTTCGCTCTTATCTACAATAACTATCTGTGAAGGCTCCAACTCAGCTAATTGAATTGCCAACTGGCTTCCTATGGATCCTCCACCACCTGTAACCAAAACACGCTTTCCATGGAAAACCTGTCTTATTATTGAATAGTCAATCGAAGCTGGTTCTCGACCGAGCAAATCCTCGATCTGAATTTCTCTCAAACTGTCAGCATTGATTTTTTTATCCGTTCCATCAAGGTATGCTGGTACAACACGAACAGAAACATTGTTTTCTAAGCATACTTTATATATTTGTTCAAACTTATCTCCATCTATCCTTTCAGCGACAAGAAGTTCACGTATCCCCATTCGGTCTATTGACTCTTGAAGAATATCGATTCCACCGAGCACTGTGTACCCATGAATGCTAACTCCACCTAGTTTGGTGTTATCGCTTATTAGGCCCATTACCATATAATGCGAATAAGAATTCCTTTTTTGCCTGATGATGCTCCTTAGCAAAAACTCTCCACGCTCACCGGCTCCGTATATAAGAGCTGGTATACCAGGCTGTGGTTGTTTATCAACAAATGCTGCTGTCTTTAGTATTCCAGCAAGAGATTCTATGGTGAGACCATTGGAATAGAATAATCTTATGGATAATCTAAATGCACTGATAAATAGGATTGTTAAAAGAGCATCTATAATCAAAACCGAACGAGAAAACTTTGCAGTAAACTCAGGATAGTAAAAATATAAAGCTATAGTTATCACTACAGCAGAACTTATTAAAGTTGCTTTAATAATATTCATCAAGTCATAAACGCTAGTAAACCTCCACATGCCTGACTGAAGTCCCAAAAAGGAAAAAATGATAAGCTTAATGGTTACTGTCGGCAATACCATTTCGTTGAAGAATTGAAGAAATGGACCCTCAAAAGCGTCAAGTCGAAGCCAATGTGATAGCCAAAAACTTCCGTACAACAATACTGCATCTACCGCAAGGACGAGATATGTATTCGGATTTTTATAGGCCAATTTCATGTTTTTTTTATACCAACTTAATGAACAACTTGTATCCACTGCTTATAGTCTAAGGTAGTCATTTAGCATTCTCTTTTATTGACGTCAGGCTTTGGCTAACGGAAAATTGTAATCCCATGAAAAACCAATACTTTTACTCATTATAACAGTGCCCAGTGAATATGAGTGGTAATAAAATCTAATCCCTTTACTTGGAGACAAAGCCATGCTCATAGATATCTAATATTTTACTTAAAATCAATTTTTCAGAAAATTCAGCTTCTACAAGTTTTCTCCCATTAACACCAAATTTTGCTATTTTTACAGGGTCATTTATCAGTGTAATAACTGCCTCAGCTAGACCATTAATATCCCCACTTTTAACAAGAATCCCATTATAGCTATTCCGTACTATTTCCCTACACCCAGGAATGTCGTATGAAATAATAGCTTTTGCTGCTGACGCTGCCTCTATAAGCGACTTTGGAATCCCTTCTCCGTACTTTGATGGAAGTACAACCAATGTCGTCTGCTTAAGCAAACTAGGTATATCTTCAACATAGCCTAAGTATTCTACAACACCACTTTTTTTCAATTGACTTAATTCTTGATCAGTGAGCGATGCAGGATTTTTTGAATCTTGTTTACCTGCAATTACCATTCTAACGGATAATCCTTTACTTTGAATAATATCAGCAGCCTTGACAAAATCATCTATACCTTTGGTTTTGAGCATTCTTGATAACATCAACACTAAAGGTTTCCCCCGATACTCATGATCGCTTGATTTAAACAATGATGTATCAACCCCAGAGCCTTTTATTAGTATAGCTTGAGAAGATTTAATTAATCTTTTTTTGACAAATAAATCCATATCATCTGGATTTTGGAAAATTGTTACTGAGCGGTTATTAGCAAGGGCAAAATAAAGACCCATTTCAACAATTCTTCTGATCGTGCGCACTTTTGGACCGTTTGCAGAAAAAATATGGCCAAGGCCTGTTAGCGTATACAATGGCAGGCACCTTTGATATTTTTGCGGCTATTGATCCATAAATTACTGGTTTTAACGCCACATGATGAACTATATCTGGCTTGACCTTATTATAAATTTTTGTTAACTCAGCAATCGTTAGTAGATCATTGAATGGATTTACTCCACTTCGGTTCATTGAAATAGGGAAAAGATTAAATCCTTCACGTTTGATTTGCTCACCGTGTTCGTTTACAACAGTGGCGATGTTAATTTGATATCCTTTTCTTTGTGCCGCTCTTGCTGTTGCAAGTCGGTGTGACCAGAAGTACCAATCTTCGGAAATAAGGTAAAGAATAGATTTATGCATTAAGTAAAAACGGAAATAGTTATTAGTATACTAGCTCAACAATAATACTTACTACTCATGATGTTTGAATCAATTAATCGTATTTCGCCCGTGGCGCAATGATAGCAACCCAATAGCACCACCAACTATAATTGGAATAAGGAAAATAAATCGCATCCTATATAGAGTGCCAATATTTGGGACAAACAACCCAAGCGGTATAATCATTACACTAATAAACAACAAGAGCCATAGTTTAAAACCAGTTTGGCCTTTTCGTTGCCACAGATAAATAATAAAACCAAACCATAGGATGTAAATAAGAATGGTTTCAGCACCACTTATTTGTCGTATTCCCTGATTAGATTGCGTTTTCGTATTCTGCCACATGTTTGGAAAAGGAGAAAATACTACAATTTGTAAGCACCTGGGTAAGTAGGAAATAATATCTTTGATGCTTCTAAACAAAACATCAGTGTCAATGTTACTACCTGGATCATCAATGAGGTAGTATGTCAAAAAACTATCACGGTACATATTAGCTGCTATGACATGCCTTTCTAGAGTTGGTGGGATCCAAGCCGACTTAGTCCAAGCTCTATTGAAATTCGTGATAAATTTTACGAGCCCAGCTCGATGGTTTAATGCCAGATTAACAAGTATACTTGCATTAAGAGCAGAATCAGGCCAAGGACCTTTCAAAATCCAGCTAGAAATAATTTCATCCATATTGCTAGTGTATTTTTCTTGTAGAATATTTTTTATGAAATTCTGAGTGCTCAATATGACTCTGCTCGCAGTTGTTTCTTCATTAAGATTATAATGATCGGCATTCTTATCAGATGCATGTAACACAGTGGCGACACCTGTACCACTTTCATCATAGTAATAAACTAATGTTAGTGTTTGTCCTTTGGTAAGATCAGCAAGCTCCCTATAATGTCGATTAACCGTAATTGTGGTATCTGCATTTATCTTTAGCGGAAAGACACTGCCGATTGATTGCTCCATGCCTTTTGCCGTCTTGATTGGATAACTAGTCGTAAGTTTAATGACCCCGGTTGACCTGTTTACAGATATTATCTTGCCGCCCCTAAAATGTTTTTCTGTCGTTAAGGGTTTCTGCGTTAATAATGAATTGAACGAATAGTAAACACTAAATGATAGTAATAAGGAAACAAATATACCAAGTCCTATTCGCCAAGATCTGCACAGTGTAATAATAACGGCACATGCTGTCAGAATTAACAGCAAAGGAATTTGTTGTATTCTAAACGCAGAGACTACAATCAACCCTACGACAATTGATGATATATAGAGCGCATGTTTGTTTCTAGTACAAAAAAGACCGGTCCATCCTAGAAGAAACAGAATAATGCCAAAATTAAAGAAGGGGAACTTCAATAACTGAGTTGATAAGGCTAGGTTAACAGGAAGCATATTGAAAAACAGGGCTATCCCTGCAGCAGCTGTATCATTTTTTGCTCCCATATGTTTAGCGATAAAAAAGATTCCAAACCACGATAGAGTCCATACGAGTGCATTAAAAGGGGCTAAAGCAAAAGGATCAACTCCAAACAATGTATATGAAACAGCAATTAATTTAGCGTTTGCCGATACAGCAGTTGTGAATATTCCTGTGCATTCTCCACCCGACAAACAAGAAAGGAGATCTACTGCTTTGCTATTATATCCAATCGAATCAAAAGCAAAATACCACAACCCTGAGCCATTATGCAGCGATCTAAAATACGTGGAGTGTGCAATAGAAGATAATGCAAAAGACAGGAAAAAGTGGAATAAAAAGAGTATTGTGCCGATACGCCATTTAGCAGCCTTAACCCATGGTGCGTAACTTCTTGAATCCATAAAAACCTATCACAGTTAGGCTATGTTTACTTTTCAGAAAAAGCAAAACCACGATAAACCGATTAAAGGATTAGCACTGTTCCAAGTTTACATGGTGTAAAATTAATTGCAAGAAGTTAGATTATTTCTTATGCCACTTAAGGTTCAGTTTTGCTGATAGATAATCGACAAAAGGAATAATGCCAATACCAACAATAGTCATAAGATAAAGATACCGCATACGATGTAAGGTGCCAGTATTAACAAATAAGCATCCGAAAAAAACAAGAATAACAACACAGGATCCTGTGATAATCCAAAATTCTGGTCGGCTTCGCCAACGATAAACAGCTAATGGGAAAATCAATAAAGCGGCGTAAACAATTATCATTTCGAACAGAACAACACGATACATAAATAATGAACTTTTCTTTTCATGCTTTTTAAACAATTGAGATGGAAAAGGTGCTAAAAGTGATATTTGTAATGCCCTTGGAATGTACATGACTATGTCAGCAGGGCTTGTGAAGTGAATGTTTGCATCAATATTGCTTCCTGCCTCACTGTACTTTCGAAGAAAATACGATCTGTAATAGGCAATGCTAATAAAACGGTCATTAATTAGTTTTGGAAAAATGTTTTCCTCCTTCCAAAGCACTGAAACAAGGTGTTCATCAATAGATTTATTTTTCAGTGATTTTACTATTTTAGAAGAAGATTCAACTACTATTCCGTCTTTTGTTACCTCTGACTTTTTGCCGAATGTAATTGAATCTGAGTTTGCTAATGCCGTTGTTACTGCTGATTGCAGTTTTTTAAATTTTTCTTCATCACAAGGTAGGTTTGGTCCTCCTGTCAGTTCCCGACAAGCACCTTCATGAGAATAACTAATCAATGGAGCACCTTTAGAGAAAGGAGTAATTGCTAAAAGAATCAACACCATAAAACTAATTTTCTTAATTACATGTTTGGTGGTTATAAAATCCTTGCGCCAGTGAGTAATTAATATAGTCGTTAGCCCAATAATAATTAGTATGGACAAAATAAACATAAGTTGTGCGTGATACGGTCGCATTAACCAGATTAGGCCTGCGCCAAACGGAATTTGTATAATGCTAATAAAACTCTTTTGCCATTCATTGCGGAATGATGTTATTCCACACAAGGTTACCCAGCCTAATAGCATTGATAAAGTTCCAAGGATTACAAAACCATCCTTATGTAACTGGGTGTACCATAACATTGATGATGGGAAAAAAACAAATGGTGCAGCAGCAATAGCAGCACTAGTTGTAGAAGCAAAAAATCTTCTATACAAAACAAATAATAAAGTGCCAGCGGAGGCATGCAAAAAAGCATTAAGCGGGATTAGAACCCACGGTTTTGCTACACCAGTAGCAATGTAAAAAAAGGAAATAACATTAACAATACCACGGCTTTCACCACTCAGTGGCCAAGCGGACCAACCAATTTTTTGTGACGAAGTGTATGTTTCAAGCGCCTTAAGGTGAAATTCTGGGCTATCTAGAGTGCGCATAAGACCATCGCCAGCATGTAATGCTGGATAAAAATATGGCAGAACTACAAACTGCACAGCAATTGAAGTAATTGTTGCGTACAGAAAAAACGACAGCCATATAAAATATGTATTATTTCTTTCCACTGTTATCACCATAGCAAGCCCTAACTAATCAAGCAGTTATAGCTAACTACAAAAGCAAAGATGAATCATATCAATTGTAAAAGAGTTTTCTCTGTTTCTTTAATCATTCTTTGTGCTGAATACGCTTTAACAATTCTATTGCGGGCATGTTTTCCAAACTCCTTCTGTTCAAATAGTGGCAATGTAAGAAATTTTCTCCATGACTTTGCAAGAGCCACAGGGTCAGACTTTGGGACAACATACCCTGTGGAACCGACTATTAAAGACGAATCGCCAACATCGGTAACGACACAACTAATTCCACAAGCCATAGCTTCTCCAACAACATTTGGAAAACCTTCGCCAAATTCTGATGTAAGAGTCATTAAGTCGAACGAACGGTAGATCTTTGCCATAGAAGAAGATGTCTTGGCAAAAACAACTAAATCAGCAACACCAACAGACTTTGCTAATTGTTTTATTTTATGGACATAACCAGCAGGGCCTTCGCCTACTAAAACAAACCGTAAAGATGGAAACTCTGAATGTACAAGTGCAGCTGCTGAAATGAAGGTAGTGTGATCTTTCATAGGATCAAATCTTGCAACCATCCCAATAATGTGTTCTTCAAAGCTAATTCCCCAATTACAACGTAGGTCTTGGTCGATAATACCTGGCTTAAAAGTCTCCGTGTCAATACCATTTGCTATAAAGGTTAGTTTTGACTCTTGGATGCCCCTTTTTGCACTATGCGACATCCCGGCTTTTGAATTAACAATAACCATGTCAGCAAATTTAACAGATTTTTTTTCAATCCAATCAGCAACCTTCCACAAAGTATCATACCGTGTCACATCCATATCAGAAGCACGTATTCCCCAAACAACCTTGGCTTGATGGCAAAACCATCTTAAAATAATTGCTAGTATGTTAGAAACAGTAAGGTAAGAGTGAATTACATCCGGTCGCTCAGCCCTTACAATAGATATCATACGGCACAAGAAACCGAATAAATCCCATCTATGTTTTTTTCCAGCTGAATGTACTTTGATTCCCTGTTTTAATAGCTCAGGAATTAAAGGACCACCAGAATAAAAGACAATAACTGATACTGAATGTCCTAGCTGGTGTAGTCCATTAGCCAAAAGCACTAACTGACGCTCTGCACCACCGTAGTCAAGAGAACGAATAAGAAAGGTTATTTTCATGCTATACGTCGTCACAGAAGCATTTCATTTAAAGCTGTGTCCCAGCGATTTGCTACAATATCCAGAGAATAACTTTTTGCCACTTCTACCCCCGCTTTACCAAACCTTGACCGTAGGGCTGCATCGTCCATCAAAAGTTTTATTGCATCGCCTAATAATTCAACCTTTTCATTTGGGACAACTAGACCATTAATATTATGCTTAACAATATCATGAACACCTGCATGGAATTCTGTTGATATTACTGGCAATCCACATGCCATTGCCTCACATAAAGCAACAGGGAAACCCTCGAAGCGCGATGAGAGTACATATATATCAGCTGCAGCGACAATAGAATGTGGATGCTTCTTAGCCCCTGGCAAGAAAACTCTTCCTTCAAGTTTTTCTTCAATAACAATCTTTTCTAGGGCAGATCGTTCCTTCCCTTCACCAAGTATTGTCAGATCCCAGTTCTTATACTGATTTGCTAAACGGCTAAAGGCCATAATAAGTAGGCTGTATTTTTTTTCCTCAGCTAAACGACCCATGGAAACGACCATATGCCGTTCCCCTTTTTGGTTCTCCTTCACTTTTTCTATAACAATGGGATTTGGAATAACAATGGTTTTGCTTTTAATGCTATTTGAAAAACTCTTGGCAAATAATTTATTAAGAAGTACGACGCGGTTGGCAAACCACTTGTACGTCATAGTACGTAACCAGCCCCATAATTTCCCAATATCACATTGAGCTGGATCTGAATGTTCAGTTACAATGACTGGAATTTTTAATCCCAAAGCAGATAAAAGACAAATTACATTTGTTTTGTCTATAAAGCTTATAACTACATCTGGTTTGCTATTCTTAATGGCTTTTCTAAGAACGGTTATTCGTCTAAAGTTATTAATTATTCCTTGTAATAAAGAGTCTGCCTCAGATGATATATCTAGTGGAAACAAATCAGCACTACCAGGTAGATGATAAAAAGATGGGTCTGAACCATTATCAAAAGTTAAAACGGTAACCTTATTACCTTTACTACTCCATGCTCTTGCTAGTAATACTAAAACTTTCTCAGCCCCACCTTGTTTTAAAGCAGAAATAGTTAAGGTGATTCGTTTATTATTAAGGGTAACTAGTTGGTTTTGCTTATTAAAAACACGATCATATAGTTTGATTATTCGTTTGCCCATGAAATCGCTACAGCTAGTTGCAAGATAAAGCCAATAACGCAGACGCGTTGGATTTAGTTTTAACAATTGCAAGGCCGAAGATCGTAATACAGAAAAATTCCCAAATCGCAGAGTCAGATTGACGATAGATTCGTGGTAAGCACGAGTTATATCTTTATCACAGGTAATAGAGTGATTATCCAAGTCGACCAAATTGGCCGGGTCATGCCCTAGATCGATCAGATCTTTATTTTTTGTTTTGCGCTCGTGGTAAAGAGTCTGTGCTAAAGCGGCATAATTTCGTTGTGCACTTCGGCTGCACAATGAAATTTTTCTACGTCGATGCCTTAGGAAATATAACGGCTCATTTATATTAGCTAGTTTGTACTTCATTACCAATCGAAGGACTAAATCATAATCTTGTGAATAACGAAATGCCACACGATATCCCCCTATCGATTCAAATGCATTTCGCCTTATCATTAGTGAACCATGTACAAATTGGTTGGATACTGGCAACAATTTACGAATTGCTTCAGGAAAACATTCAACCTCTATTTTCCCAATAGCAATACCCTGCTCTTCTATAATATTTGCGTAGGATCCGACAAGGGCAATTAAAGGATGGTGATCAAGAAAATTAACTTGGCGGCTTAATCTGTTAATATCTGATATATCATCAGCATCTTGTCGAGCGATATAATCACCCTTTGCTATGGCAAAAGCGTTGTTCAGTGCTATGGTCAGCCCGCTATTATTTTGCCGAATTATTTTTAGGCGTCGGTCTTCAAATGAGTTGACTATTTTAATAGTTTCATCAGTGGAGCCATCATCAATTATTATCAGCTCGAAGTCAGTAAAACTTTGTTTGAGGATACTCTGAACAGCTTCATATACATAATCAGCACCATTATAGACACTCATTAAAATGCTTACACGCGGATGCAGATGCTTGTTGCTTTTCATTTCGTCTTTTCAATAGCCTCAGCAATAACATCGAGCTCAAGTGTGGTGATTGCTTCAATTCCATAAGTAAAAGTTGCGTCTTTCTTTGCAATTGCCCCTAGCCTTTCACATAAAATAGGTTGATTTGCAAGTGTGTCTAGGCCGGCGGCTATCCCTTCAACCGATGTGTGACAAAGAAGACCATTATTCTTATGCCTAATAATATCCCGAATACCACGCACATCAGTCCCCAAACATGGCATACCTAAACTCATAGCTTCAATTAGCGCTTTAGGCATTCCTTCATAATGAGAACAAATAACAAATATGTCATGAGCCGCTATAATTGCTGGTATTTCAGCAGATTGCCTTCTGCCTAAAAAGGTGACATCGGTTTTAATTTTTAAAGATCGTTTCTCCAGTTCTTCCCTAAGTGGGCCATCACCGACAATTGTTAGCTTATTGATATTATTAACTCTTTCTACCGCATTAAGTAGGCTAAACAGATTTTTTTCTTTGCTTAGCCTGCCAACAAAAACAAGGGACCCAGGAACTTTTGAAGGAGTAGGTTTAAGTGTATAAATATCAGTATTAACATAATTTGGGATTACACGGACTGATTGCGCATCAATTCCATACGCATCAACAATTTCAGATTTATCTCTTTTTGTAGTGACAATACAAAGATCGGCTGCCTTAAAACAGGTTCGCTCGTATTCTACCTTTCGTATTAAATCCGGACCACTATCTCCTTCACGTTTAGCGTTAGCTGACAAAAGATAACCGCACCGGACGACTAAGGGTTTTCCGTAGAGTTTTTTTGCCCTTACAGCTGCCATTGAGCCATTGATTTGGTTTGTCTTAAATACTGAAGAAGTAGTCAGAGATCGGCAATGAAGTAATGGCCCAAGCCGATCATGAAAACGTCGGCCCTTTTGAAAGGGCCAGATTAGTGCTCGACAGTTATTATACCTATTGCAATGAAAATGTTCTTCGTTGCTAGTACCATAAGAGAACAAATCAAGTCCTCCAAGCGAGTCTAACAACCGATGGTATATTGCCATTTCCCTTTCTATTACTCCAGCTTCATACCACCCTTGCAAAGATCCACCATAAGAAAGAAAAAGAGTTAGCCTAGAGTTGCCTAGCTTTACCATTAATCAGTAAGTATTTTTAGCAAGTTATTTGTGTCAAACGATAATGTTAAATCTTTGCAAAATAGTTCTATAATAATTCCTATAATAGCCTTCTGCTCATTAACTCGTTGTCCTTTGAAATCACTATAACAATTGATGAAGAGCTCTTTCACTATTGGAGACAGTGACCTAATTACAAGGTCATTTTCACCTGACGTGTAACCAAGTGACTCCATCAAAAGGCCGTATCTTTTCTTTTCTATTGCATAATCCTTAGATCGCTCGTACCTATGTTTAGCACTAATGGCACCAGTTAAAAGTCCCAAAAGCCGATATGAACCGAGTCCCTTTGCGACCACTAAGTCGAAAAGAGGTTCAGCATATAATTCAGACTTCCTTCCAAGAAAGCGCCATTTTTCAATATCACTGCGTGTTTTTAGGTATTCAGAAAACATAGAGTGCCGTGGGCGATGTATACCAAGAATTTGATTTAAATTATTACGAGTAAATCCAAACCATTTGGCGCGCCAGTATAAGTCCCGATCGACAGTGCGGCGATCGCGAAATGAAAAATAATTGAAAAAGTTTCTTTTCCAGCAGCGTATAGATCCGCCAACACCAAATCCCTCTTCATATAACTGGCCATACACCGCCATTGTGAAAAATCCAGTATCCTTTATGCCATCATATAAAAGACGAATTGCATTGCTATTTAGAATCATGTCTGCATCCACCTGAATAAAGTAAGGTGTGGTACATTTGTTTGGCATTGCCTGAAAGGCTGCGCTCATCGGATAAACGTCTTTTATCAACCTAATTTCAAAACCACAATCTTGATTAAATAATGCAGTTTCACAGTCGGCGGTTGTTTCCTCCCCTGTAGAAATAACAAAGACCGTTAAATCATTTAAGTGTTGTTTTATCAAAGTTTATCGTCAAACCCAGGTGATTCGACATTGTCGTTAGGTTGCACCACGGGGTAGCAATCCTTGATTTTAGCGGCCAACCACCTTTTATTATATTTTCGGGCATAGATGTTCTCGACTATGTATGCTTGCTCTCTCCCTTCACCTGTTTCCAAAAGGCCAGTTGAAAAAAAACTGGCTTTTCGAAAAAGTGTAGAGCCACAGGCCCATACATTGTTTCCGTGCCTATCTGGAAGCCATGTCCAAAACTCTCCTCCTGTCGATGTTTTGCGTAGTGGCCCTATAATGCGATTAGGCTTCCACCAGTTATTCTGGTTCTTGAGCCGAACGATGCCAATCTCTGGATATTCGTTTAGAACTTCCAGGCATTGTTGAATATAGGGTCGATCCCCCTCAATCTCCATATCGTCTTCGATTAAAGAAATAAATTCTCCACGACATTTTTGGTATACATCGTTGAGGGCAGGCGCCATACCCAAATTCTCCGTATGGGCAATGATAGTGTCAAAAATTCCGGTGGAACGGGCATAATCAACCAACTCTTCTCCTGAGCCGTTATCGACAAGAATTTTCTCAAGCTTTGGGTAATCCTCCACCTTATCAAAGTATGGTTTCAGGCTCTCACAAAGTCGTTTGAATTCTGGAAGACGTTTGCATGAGAGCACGACCAACGAAACCATGCCTGGCTCAAAGCTGCAATAGCTCTCACTGTTGGCAATGATTTTCTGCGCCCTGCCCCTTCTCGGCCATACAGAACATTTGAGACGAAGTGATGATACAAGGCGCGCCTGGCCAAAGTTGGGTGGATCTGGTTGGCGTTCCTGCGCCCACCCAGGCCGGGGAATATGTGTTGTCATAATACTTTTTCTCGCTCAAAGTAGGGTACAGGGTTAATCATTGATTCCCTTGATTATCAGCGGCGGCGCCATAAAGATACCAGATGGAGTTTCTTTTCTCAGCCACAAGAGCGACATGGGTCGGTCTAAAAATAGATTGAAGTCTTGTATGCCATAATCGCAATGGACATAGCGCCATGAATGCTCTTTTAAACTTTGAATCTGTATAGAACATATCAACCGCCTTGCGCACCTCGGCAATGTGTTTATAGTCATGGCCGCTAATAAGACCGGAGGTATAGGGCGGATATATGCAAAGATCGGTAAAAACGCCTTTCAACGAATGATCTCCATCGATGAAGAGCATATCAATTGTCATTTCTTCCAAGGGAACACCCATGGACTTGGCTACCAGTTGTGGACCCTCCTCTGGTTTTTCGATATCGATCCGAATAGGAACAATGTTGGGAAAAAACTGGGTATGGCGTAGAAATACGGTATAATCGGCACTAATGGCAGTCCGGTCTTTGTCACTATATGCTGCCCACGGATCGAGGCAAAATATAGTGATATTGCTGTTTGCCAAAGCGGCAACAACCGCCGATCCGCCTTTATACGACCCTATCTCTAGGTAGCTACCCCTTGCCGGAATGTTAGCAACATTTTGTGCGATCCACTTCTTTTCTTCAGCCGACATTTTTGCAAAAGGAACATCCCACTTTTCGCGCATGGGCCGGTAAACAAACCAGCCGTTAAGGCATTCTGCATTTCCCAAATCAGCAAGGGCCATCTCAGAGGCGATCTGCGCACCGGGATGAAGATAAGGGATCAGCAGGGGAAGCAGTTGATCCCCGCCGCTTCCTACCAGCAGCAAATCAATCTGAAAATGAATGGCAGAAGTTTTTGGAACAACACCCACCGCTGCTTCAAAAAGTGGGTGGAGCGTATCAGGAGCTGTTGCATCGGCAGGAAAAGTGAGATGGGTAGCTGAAGAATGGACTTTCTTGCTGGTGTAATGAAAGAGACTCACATCTGCAGGCGGGACTCCAATTGTCCCAAACAGATCACTATCGCCCACCATCAAAGCAACAGAACCGGGACGAAGATTTGTAAAAACCGCTCTCGGCTCTCTCATATCATTCACGATCGTTTTTGCCAAAATCCGCTAACGGCATTCTTATTTTTCAAGAATGGATATCTCTGTTTTAAAGCAGATTTCAAGCCCACCATTAGCCCTTGAGTCCCATTGGAGCCAGCAGGGGCATCTACAGGCTTGAAGCCATTTGAACGCATCAAATCCAAAAATGTTTCATTTGTAAAATAGTTTAGGTGCTCCCATGGATTGATCTCTTTTGGGATTTCTTCGTTGCGCGCAAGTAGTGCCTTGATTACCTCCCAATCAGAACGCCGAGCCACATCACCGATGATTCCGGTTATATAGGCATAGCCTCCTGACTTTAAGAAGCTACTCATCGAATGCACTGCATCAGCGGGAAAGTGGAGATGTTCCAAAACCGAAGTAGACACTAAAAGATCAAATGGAGCATATTTGCTTAGCTCACTCTCTTGCGTGCAGACCGTTACTCCCTGTTCCCGAGCAAAGGCGACTTTCCATGAGGTCACATCAAAGCCAACCGCCGTCACTCCCGGCCCAGAGGCCACTTGCAAAAGCGTCCCCCAGCCACAACCGTAGTCAAGCAGTTTGACGTCGATTTTCTCTTTGCCCTTTTTACCCGCCACAGCGAGCAACTCGCTCCACCGCTTCAGGTCGCCGGTCCGCCTGCCCCAGGTCATGATTTTCTCCCGGCTCACCTTGGCATTGATGATTTTGTTATAGACCTGTTCTTCCCCTTCAGGATAGAGATGAGTGAGTGAATAGATGAGATGACATGAGTGACATTCTACAATCGTATATTCGTGCTCAGGATCGAGTCCGAGCGCCGGAATTTCGGAGAGATCGTAAGAAGAGTTGTTGAGAGTAAAATCATCCTGTCGAAGCGTAACAACATTATCACGCTCAATTGTGTTACAAATGGGACAAGCCCTTTCCATAAGAGCCATCCTCGGTTACTCCTCTTTAAGGTTGGCGCCAGTTAGCATACGTCGCAACTTAGCTAGCGCTCGGTTACAAATTGAAAGCAGGCCACCAGACCAACGGCCCTCTGGTTTCGACGCTACCAACATTTCACGAAGGTTATCATGATCGAAGCCATTCCGCTCCGCTTCCACTATCAAGCGATCTTTGAGAGTACTTAGGTAATGTACAGCAAAACTATATCCATATTCGCGTTCCCAAACTGGCTCTAGCTTACTTTTGTATGCCATCATAGTTAGAATAGACTGATCACTAAGCATTAAGTCTGGACCAAGCTCTTGAATACCTTCCGCCCACTGCCTCATTAAATCGTCATACCATTCGCATTTAATCATGAACAAGCCCGAATTAAGAATCCAAGGGGGACGATCATCATGCCCAGTCATTTCACGGTAGTGCAGCAATGTTAGAAAGCTCCATCTCGAGGGCGATACATCTTTAGGTTTCAAATCATAGTCAGCAAGGTCAACTGGGTAGAGCTTATGAAACCAAAAACGGCCGGCAAATCGTGAAAACAGTGGTGTGGGGTCTGCTACAAACAGCACATCAGCATCGCACACAACAATATCACGACCCTCATGATCTGGCTTGTATTTGCTGAGTGTGAAGGCTTTGAACGAAAAGCTACGAAATGAGCCGAGTTGAGCATTGGAGACATAGCACTTTTGTCCGGGTAAATGCTCCTGAATAAAAAGTTTCTCATCCTCTGAGCTTACAATAACTTCAATAGGTTCATAATTAAACTTCTTAAGCGATCGTATCGACCAGATTGTATATATGGCTGAGTTCATCCCACTGGTACAATAAATGATCACCGGTTTGTTATCGTTCACAACCAATCCCCTCAGCTTGGATATTCACACGTCCAAATACTGTTAAAAACCGAAAGATACTTGCACATTAATTTTTCACTTCCTTAATCTTATAGCTTCTATTAACGTTTGTGCCCAGGAAACGACTGAAAGCCTCGCGATAGTTTGCTATTTGCTTATCCCATGTCCATCCATTAAGGATTTCTGTCCGGGCTGAATTACTGATTTTGTTGTAATCAGCGGCCGTTAAATTCGAAATACGGTCGAATAAAAACTGTATGGACTCCATAGATGGATCAATAAAATATCCATTTTCACCCTCAATAATAAGATCTGGCATATTCCCTACGCGTGTAGTGATCACTGGAATCCCACAGGAAGCCGCCTCAAGAGCCGGATTCGGCGTACCTTCATGCCAACTTGTGTTGAGATAGTAATCGATTCCTTGATAAAAGAGCGGCATACTTTCATAGGGTACTTTTCTCTTGAATGAATTTGCCCAGCGATCAACACGCTCCGATTGAGCGATCAAAATATCAGGGGGGCGAATGGAGCTCAATCGGTTAGCTATCTTGGCAATAAGTGATGGTTTTTTAAAACCGTCCCGCGCCACTGATACAATCTTCATTTCAATTCCCATTTTCGCCGAATCGTCAAGCGCCGCCTCAATCAAAGGATAATTCTTGGCCGCTTTTTGCTTTCCAACCCAACCAATCCTAATATAAGCAGGATCGTAAGGGCGATCTCGATGTGGCGCAAAAAGGTTTTGATCAATCCCATTGGGGGCATATAGCAACCTCTCTACTTGAGGAGACAAAAGGTCATATAGTATTTTTGAATTAGCTGTCACCACTTTAAATCGACTCAACCATGAAACGGCAGTATCAAAGGCCTCGGTATGATTGCGTCCTTGGGCCACTGCAGCCTCTGGGTTAAGGCCGCCACCAATATTGTAGTGACTGGTAACAGATGTCATAAACCGGTCAAAATCTGCATCCTCAAAAGAGCAGTCACCCGCCTGCACCGAACCGGATGGAATGCGCCATGTTGCAAAATAGATATAATCATCCCGTAGCCGACCCCGGTTCCAAAGAATACGAAACCGGGCAGCACTCATGGGAAGAAAGGTAATATCGGGCAGATACCGTTTGAGGTAACCAAGCCGCCGCTCCTGAACCCATCCCAACGCATCGGTGACAAAAATAATCCTAGCTGTTGTAGAAATAAACTGTTCCTTACTGAATCTTTCGGCCAACATATACCGTCAGCCAATGTTCTCGCCAGCCCCCCAACTCATCTTTGGGCGGAATATCAAGACCACCCGCCATTTTACCGCCTGTGGCGTTTTTGCGGCGATTGGATATGTCATAACCCGCGATTTCGGTTTTAACCTGCCCCCCTCTTTCAAAAAGGTGGGCCAAACCGGTGTGGGTGTACCGATAACAATCCAACGGAACAGGGTGATAGCGCCATGCAAAGGGGGCCATATGAATAAGAAGCCCTCCCGGTTTTACCAAACGTACGCACTCTTCTGCGGCACGCCATGGTTCCAGAATATGCTCAAAGACAGTATGTGAAAATACAATGTCATAACTCTCATCTGCCAAATGGGGACAATGACAAATATCGCCGATGACCAAGTCGGTCCCTACTTGCGTTTCATCTATTTCAAGAATCTGATACTTAAAACCGGATGCACTCCCACGAAACTCACCGCTCCTTCCACCTACATCAAGGAATGTTAGGTCGCCCACATTTTCAGAGTGATAACGAGTAATAAAGTCTAGCGCATCCTGACGGCGAAGAATATTTAAATGGGACGAGAACTCTCCCTTAGGCAATATCACCTTTGGCAGAACAGGCAGGGCGCCTGGATCGCACATGCGGCTTAGTTTACCAAAGGCTCTACTTAAGAATCGTGATTTCAGCACTTGCTTTATGCGCCCATCACCTAAGTATTCTTTTCATTCTACGTTTGCAGTAATTAAACAAGCGACTCATCAAACCTGGCTCCTTTGGAAGAACAACCATCGGCGCCAAATTATCATGATCATACCCTGCTTCAATTGCCGCCTCAACCAACTGAGGTTTAAGCGTACTGAGGTAATGTTTTGCCGTGGCGTTCCCCGCATCCCGATCAACAATCGGCTCAAGGTTCATTTTTGAAGCTGCCACTGTTAGCATCGATTGGTCATTGAGCATGAGTTCCGGCCCAAGCTCCCGAATACCTCCCGCCCAAAGACGCATAAGTTCTTCATACCATTCCCGCTTAACCAAAAATAGCCCTGAGTTCAGAATCCAGGGAGGTCTACCTTTAAAACCCATTTTATCGCGATAGTGCAGCAAGGTTAATGAACTCCATCTGGCCGGAGACACTTCACTTACAGCGAGGTCGTAGTCAGCCGGATCGAGAGGATTCAACTTATGAAACCAGAACTGATTACGATATTTTTCGAAAAGAGGCGCCGGATCGCTGGTAAAGAGAATATCGGCATCGCACACCACAATATTCCGATCTTTTGCCTGAGGATAATACTCTGCAAGAGAGAACGCCTTAAATGAAAAGCCACGAAATGAGTCTAGCTGAACATCTGCCACATGGCACATTTGTCCGGGTAGATGCTTTTGAATAAAGAGCTTCTCCTCTTTAGAACCGACTATTACTTCAATTGGCTCATAATCGAACCGCAGAAGTGATCGTATTGACCATATGGTGTATATCGCAGAGTTGGAACCGCTTGTGCAATATATGATTACCGGCTTTTTATCAGTCACTTAAAACTCTCCAAGATTCTACAACTTTCATATTTCTATTATAATTATCATTAAGGTTACAAATTTCGTCTAGATAACTGCCGTTTTCAATCGCCGGTTGGATTTTCAGATTTCCTTCAAAGCTATATAAAGCGCGAACTTTTTCATCTCCGGTTATTAAATTCATTCCATTGCTGCTTACCAGCGCATGGAGAGTACTTAAATCAAAATAGTAAAGATGCGCCACCTGAATGGATGCGAAAAAATTATTGTTATAGTTCCGTAACCCAGGGACTTCTATAAACAGTAAGCCTTCTTTACTCAATAGTGGCATCACCGTTTTTAAAAATAAGGAGGGATTATCGATATGCTCCAACAGATGGTTCAAAATGACAAGATCGACAGTGCCTACTTCTTTCAACAAACTTGTCGCGTCACCCTTAATAACACGCACACCTTGTTTATTCGCCATATCAATACACGCAGCATCATATTCGCAGCCAACTACCTCACAACCTTGTTCTTTAAAATAGCTAAGGATTCCACCTGGGCCACAACCAATCTCGACCACAAGCTTTGGAGTGAAACCAGGAACTGCGCTGGTTATATATTCAGAGATTTTCTTTCCACGCCGAACTCCCCTTTCAAAATATTCATCATCAAGCGGTTTTCCACCACGATAAAGAATTCGATAGTCTTGCTCATAAAACTGCGAAAGCTCTTCGGATGTGATTCGAGGCGCCAGCAAACCAAGGCCACATGACATACAAAGTTTCACGCCCATAGGAAGGCCGAAGGAATCCTTTGAGGCAACTCGGGTAAATGACTCACTACCGCACAAACAGCGCTGCGGCTCTTCAATCCCATACTCACCTCTCCAAAACTTCCTATATACGCTACGTCGGCCAAACCACCCTGCAAGGGAAGGAAACAGTTTCACTGTTGTGCCTCCAGCAGAGGCTTTAGGTAGCGCTTAGTAAAATAGATAATACCTTCTGTATTAAGATGAGTATGATCTCGAAATAAACGTAGATCGGTCACTGTGGAACCAAAATCTCGGTACACAAAATTGCGCTCCGCTTGTATGCTCTCCATATATTCAAGAAGTTCCTTTTTCCCCGGCTCATCTCCAAGTAGAGTGGGAGGAATAATAATGAACACATTTGCATTATGAGAATTAGCAAGCTCTATCCGCTGCGGGATGATATGTTCTAGCGTATGTGAACAAAAAATCACATCTACCGAATTATCCTCAAAAGGAAGAGGTGCCCTGGCCATGTCCAAAACGATATCCGCTGAACTTCTGGTATCGACCACTTTCCACCCCTCAACTGCAGGATGCCCTTTGGCGCCACCGACGTTTAGCTTTACCGGTTTATCCTTGGCCAAGTGAAACTCTGATAGCGTTTTTTGCCGATCAGAGCCTTCACCATCTGAAGCGCCCCTCTTGGGGTAATGTAAATAGAGACCAATCCCGTTGAATGTTCTCCTAAGGGAGAGATTAAGAAACCGCAAATTATTTCGCCTTATGAGTGAGAGTCATCGTTTAATCCAATGCGTCAAAAACGTTGTCAAACCAGGCGTAGACATCTTTTTCGGTAAAAAGACCTTCGGCCATCAGTTGCTTCGTCAGCGGGTAGCTGGTCAGATTTCCGCGATGCAACGATTGCCGGACAAAGACAGGCACCTCAAGATTGGCATCATTTTTTGCAGCATAAGCCGAAAGTGCGCCCATTCGCTGATTGCCATCAGTGTAGAGAAAAAGAGAGCCCCGCGCGGGGTGAACAAGCTCAAACCCAAGGATAGGCTCCCTCTTTTCATCGAAGCCATTCTGTGCCACCGAATCAAGCACTCCTTGATACTTTTTCCAGAGAGTATCAAATCCTGAGATTCGTTTGGCGGTCTCATCCGGTGCGAGAGTGCGCCGCTTGACCGACCACGGCATCACCCAATAGATAGGCTCCTTATCCAGATTCTGAGGCAAGCGAGCCGCCGCGGGATCGTTCCAATCTGTTTGGGCAGTACGAAGCCGATAGTAGAGAGTATTGGTAACATCAAGATCGGCGCCATTCTGATAATAGCGATCAGCCAGATCGCGTTCAGCGCTCTCATCAGCCCTCTTAAAATACTTATTTACCATCCGTGAGACCGGGTATTTTTTCTCCGGCGCATAGCGAGGTGATTCTGTCAGAAGCACATAGCCTCGGTCATGATCGTATTTGGTTTCCTTAATTACCTTCAGGCCCGCCTTCTCAACAAGGCTATTGAGCGATGCGATACCCTTACCCCGCCCACCATCGGCCAACGGGTTACCCTGAAAAAGTATATAGCGAGAAATTGTTGAAACCCGTACAAGTGTATTTACCTGAAGATCGACTATCTCCTCTTGTGACAGATGGTTATACTCTTCGGTTTTCCCTATATGGTAAATAACCAGCAGCATTAGAGTCAGATCAAAATAGCCAAGCCCTTCATAGTCAAAATCTTCCATGGAGCTTTGATAAATCCGCACAGGGTATCGTCGATCATTCAGATGTGAAAATGTTTTCGCTGTGAAAAGAGCCTGCTCATAATAATGGTCGTCCTTCTCAAGACCCACCGCCTCACGGACTCCTTGTTGCGCCATTTCGTTTACGAAAAGGCCGGCGTTGCACCCTATTTCTAAAACACGTTTTCCCCCAAGGGAAAATGGAAGGTTTGGCTCAATGAAGGTCTTCCATTTTGCAATTCCACGATCGAGGGACTTTTTGGAAAATCGCGCGCCGGTTTTGTCGGTTGCAGGAGTGCGCAAGCCATGGCCAAAGTCGATCGGTTGATACCAGGGACGCAAACGATCTATCTCCGCTTTTATCTCACCACGACTGCTCATGTTCCGAATCAGATTCTTAAAAAAACTCACGGGACAGTAATTTCTCCTTGAGCCACACAAGTGGTCAGTTCATTCATATCATTTACAACAGTTACATTCAGGTGTCCGAAGGTTTCAACCCCATAACCAACAAAGGGAACTCCAGCTTTGGAGGCGGCATTATAATCGGTCATGGCGTCACCGACAAAAACCACTTCAGATGGAGTCAACAAAAGCGATGTGCAAATGCGGTGCAAAATATCCGGTTTCTCTGTCGGCGATCCGAAGACGCCTTCAAAATAGTGACCAATTTCCTTACGCCTCACTATTTCACGTAATTCGTCTTCCGGTGTGCCCGAGCAAATAAAAAGAGGCGTACTTCGATGCAAAATATCGAGCGATTCCTTGGCGCCCACTATCCACGGCGAATCAACAACGCCTTCCATAACCAATGTAGCAAATTCTTCTGCACGAGTGTTGATGAACTCTTCCGATACGGTCTCTCCCACATATTCTTCGTGAAAATGACGGAGTTTACGGTAGCGGGATATACCGCCATATTCAAAGTGATAAGCAACAGACCGAGCAGCCACATCTTCTCCGTACGGTATCATCAATGTGCGAAACGCTTCTGTCTTTATTCCCACAGAATCGAATAGCACACCGTCAAAATCGAATATTACAGCTTTATACATTATTTTCCGATATAGCAAATACGGTGCATGGCGCGCCATCGGCTCCCACAACAATTAATGGAGCGATAACCACTTCACTTACCGGTCCCACAAAGGCTGAAAGTTTCATATCTTCTATGAGCAGTATTGGGCTCTCTCCTTCCAGAAAGTGTCGATGAGCAACTCTCCCCGTCTGTCGATCGGTCCAGGAGGAGATAGAGATCGTATCCAATCCCACGGCTCTTACTGTTCCATGATTTTCACGAAGCCAATCGGCCAAATCAGGATGCAATCCTGGGTTTTCAGACCAGTAGCTTTCAGTATTACGTCGATCCTCAAAACCGGTCCGTATGAGAAGCAAATCACAGTCATTGCAAAATTTACCCCTCAACTGGTCTGGACCAAGCAGCTCCCCAGCCATGGCAGGGATATCAACGAGGCAAGGATGAGTAAATCTCCAGAACGAGGCGTCATAGTCGTCAAGGTTTTTTCCCGACTCAACAAAATGTCTCGGGGCATCGACATGTGTACCTAGGTGGTTCGAAAGCGTCCACCTTTGGGTATTGGACGAATCTCCCTGAGCAATGGTGGAGGTTGTCTCAATAGTCATGCCACTGCCACCACCATATGCTGGTGTTGCTGGAGACAATGGATGCGAAAGAAAATGAAATATCACGCCAATTCTTTAAGCAAGTTCTCTACTGCGGAAATTTCCATGGAGATTCGCGCTTCACGGGCATATGAACCAATATGGGGAGTCAGGATAACATTCTCTTCATTGACAAATGGTCCTTCATAAGGTTCTGACTCAAAAACGTCAAGGGCAGCCCCCCCAATATGACCAGACTGAATCGCTGCAAGCAATGCCATCTCATCAACAATTCCTCCCCGGGCCACATTAAGAAGAAATGTACCCGGTGACATGACGGATAATTCCTTTTCGCTCAATAACTGTTTGCTTCCCGATATATGAAAAGTAACAATATCAGCCCAGCCTAAAAGCGCGGCATATTCTTTCCGCTCATATGGAACATCAGCCTCGACAATATCGCTATAGGCGATTGTGACTCCGAATGGTTCAAACAGCCGGGCCACCGAACGGCCAATTCGGCCCATCCCAACAATACCAACTTTTTTACCGAAGAGAAGGTAGCCCATCACTTTGTTCCAAACGCCTGTCCGTAGCTCGCGATCCATGGCGCTGACACGGCGGAGCAAATCAAGTGTCAGCCCAATTGTCAACTCAGCAACCGCCAAAGTGGGTCCATCTGGAGTATTACATACAGCAATACCGCGCTCTGCAGCAGTTCCTTTGTCGACATTGTCCATGCCCACACCACAACGCGAAATAACTTTTAGTTTATCTGCGCCATCGATTGCCACTCGATCCCACTGTTCAGTGCCTGCTACTACACCTACAATACCTTGGGCTAAACCTCCCAATTCATCTGGTTTGATACTTCTGCCATAAGGATTGAGAATAACTTCATATCCAGCCTCACTCAGCATATCCACCGGCCTCTTGTCAAAACGAGCAAAGGAAGAGGTTGAGACCAAGACCGATTGCTTATCAGTCATATCGAATATTTACCAATTCATCATCGTTTTCAGCGGCAAGACGCTGTTCATCGATTTCGTGGATACAATCAAGCAATCCTTGGCCAATGTCAGTGTATAACGGCGCTACAAGCTTTTTACCAAGGCGGGGCGTAAATGCATATGGTGTGACAGAATAATGGGGCCCGCTCACATCCCCTTTATATTCCACTTCTATTTTTTGCCCAGGCAGCAATTCCTGGATCATGTGGACCATATCGCTGATCCGCATTTTTTCTTGTCCGGTGAGAACTATATGCTGATTTACGTATTTTGGATTAAGAATTTCCACACTCAACTTGGCAGCATCTGCAACATGTATATATTCACGTAATGCCTTGCCATCTCCTGAATACTTAATTACTCCATCGGTCATTGCGCCTTTCAGCATTCTGTAGACGCCGTTGCGCATATCGGCGCCCCGTCCATAAAGTGAACCATACCGTAAAATCGTATATGGAATGTCGAACTGCTCACCATAAACTTCAATAAATCGTTCTGCTGCCTGTTTACTTGCTCGATAAAATGCGCCAGACTCGCTATACACATAAACGGAACTGGCAAATACAAACCGTTTTACATCATGAATATGGGCTGCCTCTAGAATATTAACGCATCCAAGAACATTGATCTCGCAGGTTTTTACCGGATTTTCATTCGCCTCACCAATGTCTGCAATTCCTGCAAAATTATATACGACACTACATCCCTTTACAGCTTCGGCTACAGCTGCCTGTTCAGTGATGTCTCCAACAATCATCTCTTGACCTTCAAGAATATTATGCGATTGTTTAACATCGAATAGACGCACATGATGTCCATCCGCCGTGAGAGCTTGGGCTACATATGACCCAAGGAACCCAGCACTACCAAAAACTATAACCTTCTTACTTTCCATCCTTTAACCTAATTTCCAGTAGTTTACAGAAAGGTGCTTAATCATTCCATTGTTTCCAAGCCAAAAGTCTATATCACGCTATCATAGTATTTCTTGTAAACAGTTGGCGTTATGATCCTAATTTGACCGCCTCTTTTCGCAAGTATATTGTTGGCATTATCTAGAATATCTGCCGTCACTTTTTCTTGAGTAAGTCGCCTTTCAAAAGGAATGACATCATCGACTTTGAAGTGATGAATCTTATCAGGTTCATACATTGAAAAACCATCTAACCCGGCAAAACTTACATTTTTCATACCCATTGCAATTGCAACACCTAGGGCAGTAGTAGCAACTGTTGAGCCCTTTGTGTAGAATATTCCATTTTCATCCACTTTTATCGATCCCTCTTCAATTGCATGCTGCCCTTTGGATGGCACTAATTCCTTAAACATTATCTCTTCATAGTACCTATTTTTCATATGGCTGTTAATGACCTTTTTTGCAATAGAAGGAGCCAAAAGTATTATAGGTTTTTCTTGGACAGCATGAACAAAGGTACAAAACTTTTTCCTGTTGGTAAACATATGGTAATCTGGGATAAGTAAATCATCCAAATAATTCACGCCTATAGTGATGAGAGTATCTCTATTGGTCACAACGTAATCAGCAAGGCGCTTACCATATTCTTTAAGTGAGGGGCCAGTAGCTACGATCAGAACGTCTCGGTCTGAGTATCTATTAAAATAGATTGGCTTTTTTAAGCGGACATGAAGGTTTTTTTTACTGTTACTGGCAAATTTTTCCTTCAATAGTCGGGCTAACCGGTTTACCATTCTATTGTTATTTCTTCCTTGTTATTTAGTTTTACCGAAACTGTTTCCGCCAGCTCTTCCATTTTTTTGCTATCAAGTCCGTCGTCACGCGCAATGACTGAACGTCCGAAAAGAAGATCTGATTCTTTAAACCCGTCTATAAACAGATCGTCGTTCTCTATCCAATCGCGTAGATCTGTTGCAGGAAGTGGTGTTGCTATTGAAACTGAGTAACTGTCTGCATCAAGCTTTTGTGCATACGAAATGGTATCTTGCATCTGCTCTTTTGTTTCGGTGGGTAGCCCGATCAGGAAAAATGCGTGTGTTTTGAGACCGTGAGCTTTTGTGATTTGAACAACCTCGTGCATCCTGTCAAGATCTAATCGCTTACGTATTACATTATTAAGAACATCATCGTTTCCACTTTCTACAGCAAATGTAATTTGATAAAATCCGGCTTTTTTCATTACTGTTAAAACTTTACTGAGCTTATCGTTATTTTTTACGTAATCAAGTCGCATTCCACTGGGGGCGCAAAGGTGCAAATTATATGGAGTCAGTCCTTCACATATTTCCATAAATCGTGGAATATTGAGTCCGATATTATCATCCACAAACTGAATTTCTTCTGCACCATATTTATTTATTGCGCGCCCTATCTCCTCAACAACCCTTTTTGCGCTTTTCGCTCGAAATTTATTGCTGAAAAATCGGGCTGTGGAGCAGAATATACATTTCTCTGGACACCCACGTGATGTCTCATAGGGAAGAATCTTTTTTGATTTTGAATAGGGATTTTGAGGTATTGCATCTTTCCAATACTTTTTTAACGGAACAAGGTCCCAATCAAAAGGCGCCAAATCATTAAGATTCGCAATGCGTTCAAACCCCTCCGTCTCCTTAACCACATCTCCATCTCGATAGACGATGCTGCGGATTTCTTCGAGTGGATGCTTGTTAATAATGGCACCCACAAGTTCTGCCATAAGAAACTCACCTTCTCCTTTTAGAATGAAATCAAAACAATCATGTTCCATGACTTCTTTTATATTCAGGCTAGCATGGTTTCCTCCCATAATAATGGGTAATGAATGTTTGAGCTTTTTGATTTTATTAGCCAAAATAATCGTTTGTGGAAACATGGAGCTGAATAGACAGCTGATACCTACAATGTCTGGTTTATATTCTTGCACTCTATCTACAATGGCATCATAGTTCAAACCGTAACAACTGGTTGTGTCATCGAAGGGAAATGTATTATTTATATCCTCAATCACACTATCGAGGTATTGTACCTCATAGCCCTTTGCCTTCAGCGATGCGGCCATTGAACCTATACCTAAAAGAGGCTGAGCACGCCTTAGGGCGTTTTTTGAATAAACCGATTTTATTTCTGTCAATACTCTGAACTGTGGAGAAATCAACAGCACTCTTCCACTCATATTAATTTCCTCCGTTACTCAAACGGCTTTTTAACCAATATTCTACTTGTGGGACTTGCCATGGATAATCCACATCCAGTCCGCCTTCTTGTTTTAGTGGGTAGATATTTCTTCCCATCCATTTTTGAGGAAGTAAACCTTCATCAAGGTTATCAAGACATCTCGTCTTAACAATGGATACACTCATATCGGCAAACCAAACGTCACCTTGTGAGTCTCTATCACAATTAAGGGTTTTGGGATCTCCAAAAGTTTCAAACGGCACAAAAGGCGACAAAAGCCCTTCACTATTTATTTTCCTGGCTCGTAGCGGGGACCACATATTATATTTTGAAACAGACACAGCCGAATCCATTTCTGGATTTTCTCTAAGGATTTTTATACCTTCACTTATCAATTCTGATGACACAGTGGGAGAATTACAAAAGAGAAGGACTATCAATTCGATTGTTTTGTTACTGTTCATTTTGGCAATTTCTTTGTAACCATGAACATAGGCGTCCTCACCTAATGCTTCATTCGTACAAAGATAATCAGGACGCACGATTACTTCTACGCCATTGGATTTTGCTATATCCATTAGTGCGGGGTCATCTGTGGATAAATAGACAGTGTCGACTTCCTTTGTATCTTTTGCCGCTTTCATAGGATAGTAAGCAAGTGGGTTTCCAAGTAGCTCCATAGTATTTTTTCCAGGAAAACCCTGGCTTCCTTTGCGACCAAGAAGTAGCGCAGGAATTATCATTTCAATCTCACTCATTATTTTTGCTCCAGGTCATAATCACATGGTAGTGCATTAGGATTTGAGGGTTTGTACGTGAGGCAAAATGCATTGATTATCTTTGGTACGAACAAAGCAGCAACGGATGGTTTAAAATATTCTGCGTCAAAATGGTAATAATTACTTTTATTCGACAATGCGCCATCATTCAAATTGACTAATGTGGGAAATACAGCATATAACCTATCTATAAAATCGGAATAAAGTTTACGTGATACGTATCGATCACGTTGTGCAACAATGCCTTTATGAACAGGATTTAGAAAAACCTTATAGCGCATTTTACGTTCATCAAGCATTAATTTCAGCCGCATAATAACATCCATTCTCCGTTCAGAGAAATTCATATCTGAGTAGTAGCTATTTGATAACTTAACGAGCGCAGCAGCTTGATTATATGGTTTTCCTTCTAACTTCTGTTCTTTCATTTCTGCAGCATATATGTTGCGCTGACCACTTTCCCTTATGTTGATTTCCCTAGGTTCAAAAAACGCATTTAGGAAATAACCATATCCATCTTTGATACTTTGGCCTCCCCGCCGAAAAAAAACTTCCAACGGTCTTTTGAAATGTCCTGCAATAGAGTCCCAATAAAACGTTTGAATACTTCTCTTAACGGAGGTAACACTAAATGTTTTGTCAATTGCAGTACTTAATCTAAAATCAATAAAATTTAAATCTTCTTTGTATGGAACGAACGATTCATTAAACATGAAAAAATCCAGGCCAATAAGTAAATATGTGTTTTTATCGACATAATGCTCAATCTCTTTCTTTTTCCTGAACCATGTAGAGATCGTGATAATCCCCCCCTAACGTCATAAGTTCTATATGAATTCCCCTCTCAATCACTTCGCCTTTTTGCATCATGATTATCTGAGGGTAATCCTTGATAGCGGAAAGTCGGTGGGCAGCGACGGCGACAATTTTATTATGACTGACGGCGCGCAGATTATCGTAAATTTTCTTTTCCGTTTCATAGTCTAGGGCATTGGTTGCCTCATCAAGGAGTAATATTGGGGCATCTTGTAAGAAAACGCGCGCTAGACCAATGCGTTGACGCTCACCGCCTGAAATGGTCTGCCCACGCTCACCCATGCCGGTATCAAGTCCATTAGGTAGCCCTTCGACGAATCCATCGGCTGCAGCCATTTTCAATGCGGCCCATATCTGCTCATCAGTAGCCTCTGGCCTAAAATATGAAACGTTCATTCTCACTGAATCATGGAAAATGATTGGCTCCTGATTCATATATCCAATCATTCGTTTATATACCATATCATCCAGCTCATCCAGTGGCGATTCACCCAACGCGACATGGCCTGCAGTAGGCTCTCGCACCGAGGATAGGATATCAAGTAACGTCGATTTACCCGAGCCAGAAAAACCTACAAGTGCAGTGAGTTGCCCTTGTTCAAAAATAGCATTGACAGAATGGAGCGCTCCCTCTCCACGATTACCATAGCTAAAACTAACATCATTAACTGACAATCGCTCTGCCCGTGCAGAAGTATCGGGTTTAGCTTTCCCTCGTAACGCTCTCCTCGCACTTGCAGGATCGCTCGACTGTATGACGCTCATTACCCGAGACAATGGGCCATAGGCGCTCAACACTTTACTGCGAACTCCCTGTAACTGAATACCTGCAGGTATTGCGCGAATAAGCAAAAAGAGATAGGCCAATAAATCGGCTGGATTTTTGAGCAAAGATTCTAAATCTTTAAAATAGTAGATATAGCTTATTACCAGAAGTAGAGCAATTACCATTGTCATTTCTTGGGCCATACGGGAAAGGGCCTGCACCAATGCAAGTTTAATCTCTTTCTCTTCTAGTTGACTATGCTCTGCCAAATAGTGTCCCTTTTCCCGGTCTTCGAGTGCACCTATTTTTATCATCTTTATGCCATAAATTATTTGATGGAAAAGATGTGACAGATTGTTCTGTGACATGTTCGATTCTGCACCCTTCACCTTGAGGCGGATATCGAGAGTTAAATGAAAAAGAAAAAATAAAACACCAAAAAGAATGACAATAAGTGTAAGGTCCCACTCCATATATAAAAGGATGCCTAAATAGATAAAGCATTGAGATCCAAAGGTAAGAAACTGTCCAGCAAAGGTGACGATGTTCGAGAAACGAGACGTCTCGGATGTCATGAGAAATATGAGCTCTCCACTTTTAGCCTGACTAAAATAATTCAAATCGAATGAGAATATCTTGTCTATAGCCACTTTGCGAATATCTCGCATAAGACCAAGTTGTAGTTTGCGACTAATTATGGTTGCAAGCAACTGCGAGAGAACCATTAATATGGTCAACGCCAACAAAACAGCGAACAGAACGCCGATGAAACCTAAACGCGATTCAGGCAGGGTTAGTCCCAGATTGTCCAATACACCCGCTTGAAAGATTGCCATAGCCTCATCACCAGTCGAAACGAGCCCCTTTATAAGACCGATCATGGCCACAGTTCTGGCGCCTTCAATGAATGCGACAAATACTGCAAATAGGGTCAGAAATACGATTCCCTTCCATCTGGGACGAAGAAAACCCCAGAAGGTTGCATACTCTTTAGATGTAAAGGTCTTAAGCAATGTCGGCTTATTGCTCCACATTTCAATACGAGACTGATCTGAAGCAACGTTACGAACCTGGTTCTGCTTAGCGATACTCATGATATATGATGACTACTGGTTTTCACTTAAGGTCATAGCGGTCGTTCTGTACGTCCAACAAAGGGAGATTTCACAAATATTTTCTGCCACAATGAGCGCAAAATGCCAACCTTGATAAAAATGGGGGGACAAAGCATTTTCAGCCAATACTTAATTTTACCCTTAACAGTGTCAGCGCCACTGGTTGCCGGAAGAGGGGTTTTAGTACTCTCGAATTCTGTATATACATCAAGGTAATCCGCCTGTTGTGGGACTACGAATTTATTAAGTGAACACGTTTTTCGTCCAACGATCCAGATAAGCGATTTTCGTGATTCCGATGGGTTTTTAAGGGTCTCACCCATACTTGATGTGAACTTAAGATATTCAATCTCGAAAGAGTTTAGTTTGAGGGCGTCAATAATCATCTGGGGATGAAAAACATGTAGCCCGTGATAAAGGTAACCATTGACAGGGGTATGAATAAAATACCGCCCACCCACTTTGACCATCCGCATACTGTTTTCCATGCACTGTCTCGTGTCAAACACATGTTCAATTGATCCGATATCCAGCAATGTCTGATAACGCTCGATCTGATCTTTGGGAACTGGCTCATTCATATCAAAATGGAAATCGGCCCGCGGGTCGAATGGATCGAGTGTGGCAAAGTTTGTAACCCCGTTTGCGCGAAACAGTTCCGCCAGATTGTCTGCTGAGAAGTCGAGCTGGTCGTCGCACTGTGTAATGGTCTGAAACCCGAGCATAAGCACAGGCTCTGCCACCATACCTGGTAATGCGAAGATCTCCCGATAGTAGGGCAGATGATGTTTAAGTATTGCCATTAAATTACTTTACTACTTATGCGCTAGTGATGCGTTGCTTGCATCCAAACAATGTTTCATAAAATCAATCCAGTCAATGGCACGGTCATTCCATGACCATTTATCCTCGACACATTTTCGCATTGCCGAGCCCATGGCCACCAAGAGATCGCGGTCTCTATCAAGTATGCGTAATTTCTCAACCATTGCCTCAACTCTACGATCGACCAAAAAACCATTTTCACCGTCTACAATCAGTTCATCGCATCCTCCAACCCTTGTGGAGATTACCGGACGTCCACAGGACGAGGCCTCTAGTACCGAGAGAGAAAATCCTTCAGAAGATGAGGCGCAAAGATAAACGTCAATATCCTGGTAAAAGGTATGCATCTGATCGAGAGGGACGTAATTCCCCCCCACAGGCATGGCGCAGACAAGCTCAGCCCCGATGGCCTTGCAAGCAGGTTCAATGAATTCACTGATTCCCTTGCGCCAATCGTGTTTATACGATCCGGAATAACCGACCCTTAGGGGCCCATCTTTGCGAAGTGGTTTTTCAGGTTGAAAAATATTCACATCAGCACCGTTGGGAGTATAGACGACATTGGTAAGTCCTGCACCTTTAAACAAACTATAAAGCCGCTTAGATACTGCATTTACCCCTTTATACTTGCTAAGAAAAGAAACGAGACTCCGAGGTGGGTTTGGAGCATTATCAGGCATGGTCTTGTGTTTGTCCCACGAGTGATGCGAATGCAAGCCAGTTATTGTACGAGTTTTGTCTAGATAACCTGCAGTTTCTTTAACACTCCAGAAACCAAGCTGGCCCAATACCTGCCACCCCATGGGGAAGACAAGATCATACCGGTTGGCCGCTTCTTCTAGCGAGCCGCCACCTTTAATATAAAAGACATCTAGCTGCATAGACGGATCGGGATTGTAACGGATCAACGCTTTAGCAATGGCATCATACGCCCAGTTGGGCCGATCACAAACGATAAGGATTCGGTTCATTATTCCGCGGCTGCTGGAAGTTTAGGTTTAGCTTGAAAAAGGGGAGGATCGACATCATAGGGGCGATCAATAACCCATTTACGATATTTTTCCAACGATTTCTGCAATGGCTCAGCTGCAACAGGCTCGTTTTTATAGAGTACCGTGAACAGATAATCGTTGGTACGAACCAGATTGACGTCATCATATACATTTACACTTGGCTCATCCTCCTGGAGCATGATGAAATAATCGTCGCGAGCACTATGCTCTTTGCACCAACCAAGCAGTTCATGAATATTGTAGGAGTTCGAAAACTTTTTCACGCGATTGATCCATTCGTCTGCCAAGGTCCATCGGAAAAAGCCGATAACAACTACCCCACGACTAACGCGCAGCATTTCACTCATGGGCTTTTGGTAATCGGGCTGATGCTCAATAACTGCACGGCAATAAACAATATCAAAATGGTTGTCCGGAAAGGGAATCTTGTTGATTGAACCTTCTTTAAAAGTAACCTCAGGAATAATGCGTGGTCCCTCCTTGAGTACCTCCTTGGAAACATCAAGGATATGATAGTCGCACTTTTCAAGCCCCCCCCGTAATCGTAGTTTCTTGACGTCATGCATACCACCGGCCCCAATTTCAAGAACCCGTGGATTTTCGTTGGCCTCTACAAAATCACACCACCATTCGCGATTCCTATTGGTATCTTCAAGATAGGGCGAATGATCCCTATCCATTCTTAATGTGAGGTGAGTCCAGCGCGGCTCATTGACAAATCCTTTGCGCATAAGCGTCGCAAATAATCCTGGAAAAGTCTTGGCGAACCATTGAGTGGCCTTCATTTTTATTCTTACCAGCATTGCCAACGCTTGCTCCTTGTAGCGGATGTATAACTATAATATTGCTGCAGCCCTGTACTTCTCATTAATGAACATGAACTCCTAAAAAAGTACGATATGGTTTTACCTCAATGGGACAACCTTCCTCAACCTTTACCCACTCCCACGAACATAAAGCCCGCACTTCTTCTTCAGTCACTACCATCCTGTGGGCTTTGTTCAATTGCGCTTCTGTCCGCATATGAAGATGCATCAAGAAACGCCCCCCCGGTTTGAGACAGGAAATGATGTGTTTTATGCTCACTTCAAGGTTCCCCGAATGATCGAGTGAATTAACCGCCCAAATAAGGTCAAACCCATCTTGCGGAAGATCTTCGGCCACACCTGTATAACGCTGAACATTGGGTAGCATTAGACTGGGATATTTCTTCTCGTACTCTCCCCAAAGAGGATCAACTGCCACCATCTCCGGCCAAATTTGATCGGCAAAGACACCTGAAAGAGGTCCCGAACCAATATCGGCAACCTTCTGCGCTTCACGCCAATAATGCTCGGGAAAAAGAGAGGTGATAACTGAATAGCGGCTGGCATACTTTTCGGGATCACTATCTTTAAGCATCTGATCCCAGTAAACCGGTTCTTTGGCAGAGTTTGCCATTGCCTGAGGAGGCTTCTTCTTGAAGAAATCTAAAAAACTCATATTCTCTCTAATTAATGAGGTAAAACTAACAGCCGCGCTCAGCTTTGCCCTGATATTAGCAATAGTCAGCCGCGATGCATAATAGCGAACCTGACGCATAAACAAGGTGACCTGTCGTATACCAGGGAGCTGCCAAAAAACTGCACGCCCTTCCTGAATAGTTTTAGGAACTGAATAGCCTGCATAAACAAGCAACTTGAAAATAATCGCGTAAAACTCAATCTCCCATTTAAACAGCTTGTCATGCTTGATTGTGGTCTCGGTAAAATAACTGTCCGCTTTATTGACCACCATGCCAGAGGCCTTGCAGCTTTCACCAAGGGCGGTATAGTCGTAGGGATAAAAAACGGTCACCTGCACCCGTTCTGGCTTCAGCTTTTGATTGAGGCGAACGGTACTCCATACATCTTGTCGCGACTCACCCGGAATGCCGACAATATTGAAAGTGTGAAATTTGAGACCCACACGTTCCGCCATGGCAGCGGTATCTAAAATCTTTTCGTTGCTCATTTTCCGGTTCAGCACAGTTCGACGTATTTCTTCTGACCCCGCCTCCAGGCCAATCTTCATTAACGAACATCCACATTCCTTGAGAGCCCGCATCATTTCCTCATCCACGGTGCCAACCCGAACATTGACCTCGAAGTTTTTCGTACCCTTAAAGCGTTCTGGATACTTGTTGCAAAAGTCCATCGTCCACTGCTTTTTAAGAGTAAAGACATCATCGTCAATGACGAACTCGTTAAAATTATATTCATCGGCCACTTGCTCTAGCTCGGCGATGGCGTGATCTACACCAAGCCAGCGAACATAGGAGCCTTTGTGCGGAAAATTATCTTTTAGTGTTTTATTACAGCAATATGTGCAGTCATAAGGACAGCCGCGACAAAATAAAAATCGGACCCGAAACGGCAAAAGCGTTGAACTGTCAGCGTTTCGAAAACGCGCAAATAAATCACGATCAGCTATTGGAAGCCTATCAAGGTCCTCGACAAAATAATTACATGTGCCTTGAATATATTTATCTTGCCCAGGAAATGTCATATTCGGAATACCCGAAGGCACATCGCCCCTATCCCACGCATTCACCAATTGCAAAAGTGGGTCTTCCCCCTCACCTCTGCAAACCGCATCTATCCCAAATTTCTCCAGCCCCAAAATCGAACTAGGATCTATGGAGACATGCACACCGCCAAGGACAGTTTTTATATGGGGCATGGTTTTCTTAAGATGTCCCATAATCTCGCAAACATTATCAAACTGGTGGCTATTGGCTGTGGCTGCTACAACATCGCTGCCACTTTCCTTTACAGCACGCTCAATCTCTTTAAGATCGAAACGGTTTGGCTCCAGCATATTAGCGTCATGTCCATTGTGACGCAGATAAGTAGCCAATGAAGCCACACCCTGGTGCCACTTAGCCTTTGACCCAAACATGGTGAGAAGAAATGTGGTTTTTATAACGTCCACCTCATATTTTTATTCCACCCTTGTTTCTGCTTTTGGGGCGGTGGGTGGATTAATGTCCTTTAAGACCATTATATCTGTTTCTTTAAATCCTAATACATGCAATGCGGCGATACGGTGATGACCACCCCACACCTCATACCCATCTATATTATGTTCATAACCAAAGCGAGTTGTTTCAAATGGCTCTATTATTGCCGTTACGGCAGTATTTGAAAAACTACCCTTTTGATACCCAATATCACGAATACTTTCATACACAGCGGCTACGCGCCGCATCTTCGACTCAATGGAAGCATCAGTATAACGTTTTTCAAATTTAGCTGGGTAATCGTACCAGTTATATCGCCACCCCACTTTGTCACTGGCCTGCCATACGCGGTAGTAGTCTGTGTCGCGGAAGCCGCCACTGATAAATAAATGCTCTCCCTCCTCTGCATAACGCTGTAGAAAGGTGACAAGGGGCGAATCGATGACTCGTAACCCCTCCCTTCTGCGGGGATGATCTGTCAATTTGTGCCAATGCCATTCGCTTCGGAACTGGAGATAAAGTTTCTCTAGTGGAACTTCTATTATATCCTGTGGCTCCAGGCCTATGGCATACAGTTTGCGCGCCTCAAGGGGGGACAGAAGCTTCTTGAACCGCTCGTCAAAAGGAGCTTCTTTTGTAAAAGCCATATCAGTCGTGGACCCAGATGATCGTGGCCTGACGCGACCTAACATTGACCTTATAAGTGTGCGTACGCCCATTTTATCTTCGCCCAACATCTTACCCACAAACTGCTTGCATGCCCGAATCGATGCGAAGGCGTTTATGCCGGAACGATTTCTTCTGTGCCGCTCAAGAACCTTTGGCCCGTAATACGATTTGGCCATATCCAGCATCTCTTCCTCGGTCCGGATCAATAGGTCCCAATCGGCCCGGAGAATAAAGGGATTAACGTCAGGATGGCTCCCCATCTCGTCGCGGGCTACTTTGTGAAACTCACCGCAGGCGTAATCTATATTCTCCAGAGGATCATTCGCCAAATCGTAAAATTGATGTGTGCCTGTACTGAAATAGTATGCCAGCTTAAAGGCTCCCTTACGGATGGCCAATGCCAAGTCGTGTTGCTCTTCGTATCTCGATTCGCAGATGGCAATATCGTCACTTACATTTAGTGCTTTGTGTGAGTCACCCACAATTTCACGATTGCGTATTTGTGAAACCAGGTCACTATTCACTCCTTTGTCCACACCGTTATATACAAGGTATGGAACAGTCACGACAGGCTCCACTAAAGAGTGGCCATCTTTGCCATAGGCCCACCTACTCTGCTCGAAAAAGGCGTATCCATGATCAGAGAAAATGAATATCTCCGCAGTTTCTTTAAAATGATCAAAAAACCGGCCCACCGCCTCGTCCAGCTCCGCCACCCTGGCGTCATATTCGAAGGGGTAACGTTCCAGATGTTTTTCGGCTGCCGATGACCAACCAACAAGGTGCAGCCAGGCGCAGAGCGGTTTAACTTCCTTGTCGGCTCTCTCTATAAAATAGTCAACCTGTTCTCCGGGTCTATAACTTGCCGCGTCCTTGTCTGCGGCGCTCTTTCCGGCCACCTCGCTTCCGGTCCACCAAAATTCAGCATTTGACCATGTATTGATTTGATTTATCCAAGATCTGATACGACGATTTACACAGACAACAGATTTGTACCCTTTTTCCTCGTGATCAGAAAACACGTTGTCTTCAAACGGAGTAACCGAATCACCATATTTACTCCTTCCAAACTCTCTTGAGTTACGACCGGAGAAAATGGAAGCAAAGCATTGTGCCGTGGAAGTTGACGAGGCCAGCATATCGTCAAACCGAACACACTCTTTGCTAATTCTGTCAATATTTGGTGTTATCAGAGCAGCCTTAGAATTGTAACATGCAAGGCGATCTTTTCTTATCCCATCCACCGAAATCATAAGCCGATGTTTTCTTCTTTGCATTCTAATACTTATTAGCGCTCCATTTGCGCGAGGTCGACCGTTTATCACTTTTGTTAAATTCATAATTAAACTCAGCTGCCAAGTCAGCAACCTCTTGACCCGACCAAAGCCCAGGAACATTAATAACGCCCTGTTTATATGACATTTGAAAAAGTTGTGTTTCAGGGTCAATAAAACCTTGGCGCAAACATTCACTCAACAACTCAGAACCAACTATTGGCGTAACAGCAAAAAAAGAGGCGCTATCGAATCCACTTTCCTTTGCAAACCGATATGTAGCCTTCATCTCTTCGATACTCTCACCTGGCTTTCCAAACATTGGTGGGTTACCAATGATAAAAAATCCATGGATTTTGAGCCCGATTTTTTTAGCATGAGATATTAGATGCTCAGTTCTGTTCAGATTAAGCGGTTTTTTGATCAAATCAAATAAGACTCTCTGTTCAGAACTTTCGATAGCAAAAGTCAACTGATAGGCTCCTGAGTCAGCCATTAGATCTAGTAGTTCCTCGTCCATACTCCACAGCGCTACTCCTTGAGGTGTAGCCCAAGGAAGACCAATATTTTTAAGCTCTTTAAAAAGATATTTAGAATGCTCAATGTTATTAGTGATATTGTCATCTTGGATATGAAATTCATTCACCCCATATTCTTTTCTTAGACGGGTTAACTCTTCTATTACATTCTGGGGGCTCCTAGCACGGAACTTATTTCCCCAAAAATTTGTTGTAGTGCAAAAAGTGCAGTGTGCTTTACAACCTCGGCTAGTATAGATCTGGCCAACTCTGTCCCCTTTAGTATATGGTGATTGATACGCTTTAATTTTAAAGTAGAGTTCCATATTGTACTTGTCCCAGGCAGGGGGAGGAAGAGAGTCAAGCGGCATGGATGATACTGAAATTTCTTGGTCCGGCAAACCAATGAGGGAAAGACCTGGGTTTACTTTGATCTCTCCTTTATTATCACGATAAGCTACTCCACAAATTTCATCCCTCCTATAACAACCATTTAGATATTCTAGATAGAGTAGAAATGTTAGTTCGGATTCACCTAAAAATACTAGATCTAGGTTTGGATCTGAAAGGCATGCCCGAGGAAAGTAGTGACCGTAACTTCCACCTAGAGCTGTAATAATCCCCTTGTCTACTTTTTTGGCCAAATTCAGTACATTATGTATATTATCGGCCTGGTTTGTAAAAATACCGGACACCCCAACTAAATCTGCTTTGAATGTTCGTATTTTGTCTTCAATAGAGCTGTCTGACAATCCATACCGGATAAATTTACCATTTTCGTTTATGGGTGTACTTTGATAATAACCCTCTGCGAAAACATCTAGGATTTCCACATCATAATTATATTTCATCAAAAGACTAGCAATGTACCCTATTCCAAGTGGATAAGTGCATCTTGGTAAATCACGGCTATAAAGTGTCATAGAAGGGGCTATAAGCATTATTCGCTGGAATCGGCGCGCACTAGGGTTGCTAACTTGCTCTGGAAGTCGATCCCATTTAATTTCCTGATTCTTATGTGAGTGCACCTCAGATTGAACTAGTGACCCTATAGTCAGTTTATTAATATCTATAAACAAATCTAACTGCTCTCTCTGCCTACAAAAATTATGTAATTCATAACATTCTTTTTAATAGTGATCTCATGAGTGATTGGTCGACTTGTGTAAGATTATTGCCTAGACGATCAGATTTAAAAATACGGTCGACAATATCTTCAATACCAGCATTGTCAACACCGTAGGCAGATAAATAGGGGTTGACTCCAACTGCCTCAAAAATTGCAAAAAACGCCTTCTCAACTGATGCAGTATCTGCCGCGCACCCTAATCCATCAGCAAGTAATTCAATTGTTTCAACCGCTTCACCTTCGTTAAGTGATACCAGCCAAGGTAATGGAAGCGAACATGCCATTCCATGTGGTAAACCATAAATTGCAGTTAAAGGATAAGAAATACAATGGGCCAGCGCAGTTTGTGTATTAGACATAGCTAATCCGGCCATCAGACTCGCTGTCAACATCTTAGCGCGAATAGCAATATCATCACCGCTAAAGTAGGCTAAAGGTAGATTAGAGCTAATTGTTCGAATTGCACCTACAGCCAAAGTGATTGATAAAGGATTGCGATTCTTATTCCAAATTGATTCTACTGCATGAGAAAGAGCATCAAGGCCAGTAAAAGTAGTGGCTCTTTTTGAAAGCGTTAAACCCAGTTCAGGGTCACAAAGAGCCACCTCTGGGTAAAGGGCTGGATGGCTGATTGAGTATTTCATTTTTTCATCCATATCCCAAATACTAGCCCATTTGCTTACCTCACTCCCTGAACCAGCAGTAGTAGGAATAGTCACTATTGCTGGTGGAGTGAAAGGTGTTGGAAAAGTAGTATCACCTAGTAAAAGGTGTTTTTTTAACCATTCATTATTATTAGAAGTTTTCATGGCGGCAACAACTTTTGCAAGATCAAGAGGGCTCCCACCACCTAAACCAACAACTACTTCACAGTTAATTTTATTTAGAGCCCTAAATGCATCTTCGACAATTTCGAAAGTTGGGTTTGAAGGTGTGTTGGCATAAACACCTACCAGCCTCTCCCCCAATCCAGAACGAATTCGCTTCATTAAACCACGGCGCTCTGTACCTTGTGTGGTAACAACAATCACCCTACGGTTTCCAATTACATCACCTAACTCATCAATGACTCCTGCACCGAATTTAATTTTGACAGGATTATAACTTGTGAAATCATTCATTAAATTAATTTGCTATTCTCTGACGTAAGAATTTACGAAAGCGTTCAGCTATTTGTGTGGGTTTGATATTCGGTCGGCCTAGTGAAACAGCTGAACCGCCCGCCACTTTTATATGGATTAAATGTGGACCGATAACACCAGAGGTTTTATCAAGCGCATCTTTGATTGCTGTTTCAGTATCAACGCGCCAAGCTGAAGCATAACCACAAGCTGCTGCAACAGAGCAAAAATCAACAGTTGATGAAACTGAAAACTGGCCACCTGTTGACTCATAAGTTTCATTATCGATAACGATATGAACAATTTCGCTTGGCCCATAATAACCCAGAGTGCCCAAACTCCCCATATGCATTAAAAGTGCACCATCACCATCCAAAATAACAGTTCGACCAGAAGTACGAGCGAGGGAAAGACCCAACCCCAATGCAGACGCTAATCCCATGCTACCAACCATATAAAAATTACTGTTTTTATCGTTGATGCTAAACACTTCCCTCCCTATCTTTCCAGTTGTAGCAATCACAGCATCTGATTCGTGTGTCGCTGCAGTGATGAAGCGCAATGCTTCCATACGATCCTTTCTTTGGTCCACCTTAAGTTGAAACTGCCCATTTACAGTAATGCCTGGGCGTGGTGCTTTTAAAAAAGTCTTTGTTAGTGGTACAGAGCCCACTGAACTTTTTCGCATAACAAAAGCAAACGGAAGGCCAGTTTGATTCATATGGTTTTTTGCTTTTTCAAATAGAAGTGATACTTTTTCAGTCTCTGTTGGGAACCATTCCCATCCAATTTTCATTGTATCAAGCAAGTCAGTAGTAATAAGACCCATAAGCTCATGTTGCGGCTCATCGCCTAAACCAACTTCGCCTCTCAACGTTACCACTAATAGAATAGGGATACGAAAAGTGAAGCATAATGAGGTTAAGGGATTAACTGTATTGCCTAAACCAGCATTCTGAAACATTACAATAGATTTTCGTCCTGCAAGTTGTGCCCCTGCCCCTACAGCAATAGCTTCTCCTTCGTTTGATGCAGCAAAGTATTCGATATCATCACTTTGTAATGTATGGTTAATAAGTGGCTTTAGAAAAGAGCAAGGAACACCACAATAAAAGTCGTAGCCGAATTCCTTGGCTGTATCAGTAAAAGTGCTAGCCTTTATCATTAAAAAACAGTAGCCTCTTCATAGTCGCCCATATCATCTATATCAAGCCAGTGACCAGTTATATACACAGTGCTTAGTCTATGTCCATTCTTGAGAATTTCGGTAAAAAGGTCAGCCATCCGCAGTCTTTTAAAATCGGGGTTTGTCGTAAGGCGATTAACTGTTTCACGCACGATTTCTGCTCCGTGCGAAGTAACATAGCAAAGTCCAATCCATTCACCATTAATTTCCTTATCTTGGAGATTGTTTCCCATGGAAACAACAGCAGCCTTATTATCCAGTGTTGTTTTGTCATATGGATTGTCACAAATAACATAATCACCATAACGACCCTTTCTTCGCCGCTCGGCATAATCGACGTCTACGATGAGTGTAATGTCGTCACCCTCCTCCAACAGAGCCTGAAGAATGAATTTCTTAAAAAGAATATCCCCAAAAGTAATTAATGTAGGCCCGCTTAAAGCATCAAGAGATTTATATAATGAGTACACTTCGCGGGAATTTTCGTATTCATCATTGTCGATAACTTTTAAACCAAGTGCTGAAATTTTATTCTTTTGATACCCACGAACAACAGTTATATCCCTAATACCCATATCATTGAATATATCTATCATCCTATGAAGCAAAGGCTTTCCTGCTATAGTAATCATTGCTTTGGGAGTAGCCTTGGTTAGTTCTCCTAACTCGATCCCCCTTGAAGCAGCTAATATTAATGCGCCAACAGGGTTACTACGTTTCGGAAGATAGCGTTTCTCAGCTTCTTGCAGTTCTTCAGCACCCTGCAAGCGAAAGATTTCGCTCACTGATGCAATTCCATCTTCAACATCAACAAGAGAACGTTTGGAATGAATTGTTAGAGCAGTATTTTGCATTTGCGTTACTGCACTTCGAAGAAGTTGATTCGCCCAGATTACAACCGAAATGCCTATTTCCTCAAAGAGTTCAGTAGGTGTAGAATAATACTTCGTCGGAACTATCACTACTGGACATCGACCATCCCATCTACTCATAAAAGAAACAATTTCATCTGGGCGAGATTTTTTAGAATGTATTAAAACCGCATCTGCACCCGCGGCATGATAAGCCTCGGCACGGTTAAGTGCCTCTTTGAGGCCCCAACCAAGTATGAACGATTCTATTCTCGCCACTACACAAAAATCGTTATCGGATTGAGAGTCTTTGGCTGCCTTGATCTTGCCGCAAAACTCATCTAAAGGAGCCATCTCTTGCCTATCACCATCTATAAAAGAATTTTGTTTTGGAAATATTTTATCCTCTATGCATACTCCAGCAATACCACGGCTCTCAAGCTTTCGAATGAGTCTACGAACAGTATTAAAATCACCATAACCGGTATCACCGTCAAGAAGTATTGGTATACTGGTGGCATCACTCATAAACTCCACTGTTTCAAGAATTTGTGTCCAGGATGCCTCATTATTGTCCCGTACACCCATCGCAGCCGAAAGGCTCAACCCAGAACCCCATATACCAGCAAAACCAGACTCTTCAACAATTTTAGCTGATAATCCATTATGTGCCTCCATCAGAAAACTCAGATTTCCCTGATTTAACAACTTTTTTAGTTCAGTTGTTTTTTTCTTATAGGGTTTCATTTTTCTTACAGTCCGAAAGAAGTTTGCGAGCCATTTCAAGGTCTTTATGTGAATCTATTTCCATGCAAATTTGTTTATTGTAGTAGAGCGGCTTGATAATTTGTTCACTTAAAATATCATTCAAAGCGTCTTCGGCATAACAGTTTACTTCGTTACGTTTAACAAAAACCTCAATAGAATCCATCCAACGGGAAACCGTGTTTTTTGAAAGCTTATATGCTGGCGCCATGAATACAGCATTAGTTCCAATAATATCTACACCGATTTTCTTAATATATCCACTTGATACTTCAGCTTTAAAATCCTTTTCTGGAGGAACAACGATGTTATTAACCAATACAGAGTCAGCTTGACAAGACAAACTCTTCAATAGGTCTTTATGAATTATCATGTCTCCATGAATTAGCAACAAGTCCTCAACTAAATACTCCCTAGCTAGCCATATGGAATAGATATAATTAGTTGAATTGTATAAATTATTCTTTACAAAACGAACATTCAATTTGGGATACTTTTTAGTTATATGTGTTTCAACTTGATCAGCCAAGTGCCCTGTTGTAATTAATAAGCTACTAATTCCACATTCTTTAAGACCATCAATCAACAAGTCAATAATAGTGAGGTCACCTTTAACTTTAAGTAAGGCTTTTGGTGTTTTATCAGTAGCTGGTCTGAGCCGTGTTCCAACACCTGAAGCTGGAATCAGGGCCTGCATTTTTCTGTCACAAGAAGATCAATCATTTTGTTGAACATTTGACCAGCATTACCTTCTGGGTAATTTGCAATGTATTCCCTAGCTGCCTTATCTGTGGCAGTTTTCCAATATTCAGCTATTTCCTTATCCGTGGTCCATTGGTAAAGAACTTTAGAGAGTGAGGCAACATCATCGACCAATGGGAGTCCAAATTGCTCCAAATAGATATATCTGTCTATGCTTCTTGATGTGTCGTCCACAGTGATTGTCAAAACAGGAGTACCAACCGACAATGCGTCGAGATTTGTGGTTGATACCGTTGTTATGCAAAGATCACAAGCGAACAAGAGTTCATGCAAATCGACATTCATATTTTCCGAAATTATTGCTGTCGAATAAGCGTACAACGAATATTCTTCTTTTTTGTTATGCGGCCTAATTTTGATTAAAACATCAATCCCATCCACTTCTTTTATTTTATTAATTATTGCAGATAGTGATGGTTCCAAATATCCATCCACCGTAATAACAATCCATTTTTTTGATATATTTGGAACAATTTCACCCTGTGCTCCCAAAGCTTTAACAATGTGCTTTCGAATTCTCTGCTTCTCATCACTCCCTTTGCTTCTAAATAGCCGAATCACTCTATCCCACATTACTCCACCTGATACGACAATGGATTGTTCATCAATATTAGGGAATAGCGTGGCCCAAACTTTTTTTTGTCCTTCGTTCCAAGCAGTGATACGACTACATACTGAGTCAACTGCCCCTAAATCTTGAACATCCCAATCAATTCCAACGTGACCATGGTTCGCTAATATTATGGGAATTCCTTGTAACTGCGCTTCGCGCGCAAATACATTTTCAACTATTCTTTTTAACCGAGTTATCACCAGCACTGTTGGATTTAGAAATAAAAGAGTCGATTGGGCTATTTTTTTTATTGCTCTAATTTGCGGTATTACCTCCGTTGATAAATATTTCACTGCAGTTGGATCGATTTTTATGCAGTCGCGCAATTCAGCAGGACCATTAGCCATTATTTCTTTCATCTTAGGTGCCCAATTATTCTTGCCCTCATCAATTTCTTCCAAGTATTTTTTTTTAACTTCTGTGGATAAAAATGTTTCGATGTTATAAAACCCTACATCATCGATTTTATTTTGAAAAGCGCCCCATCCATTTGCTGCAGCCGGAGCTAATACGCTTACATTCTGGTTGTTGGATTTAAGTGATTTAGCTATTTCCACAATCATAGAAGCATAACTCTGCATTGAGAAAAGGCACAGCACTCCGCGTTGGTTGATAGATGGTTTGTTACTAAAACCAGTTCTATCAATATTCCAATCAAAATCAATTTCCATTGTTTTCGGTCTGTCAGAATCTTTATTACGTATTTTTCGTAAGGCAAACAGCGCACTCCATGCCAATGTTTCCAAAAATGGAATATTTTCCAGCCATGCATATCGCCGCCTAATCTCTATTCCTTCGGAAATCGGCAACAAATAGTTAGCTGCTTTTGGTAATAAAACCTCAGCAATTTGCTTAGAATCAGGTTCTTCATTTCCTACAAGCCACTCTAAAGAAGTGATAATTTGTTCAAACTGATCTTCTTTCATCGAAGTTTGATATTAAACAGTAATATTTTTCTTTTGCTGACGTAGTAAGTCTGTAACGTTTAGACGCGTCAAAATTTTGCCCAGTGATTGATCACTTTGCCCATATCGTTCGAAATAACTTTCCAACATATCGTATTGGTTTTGTGACGTATAGAATGTCACTTCAACAGGAGAGTCGAATCGATATTGCTCCAACAGCTTAATGCTTGATAACCATGCACCGAAATCATAACTAAATTGTTTAGTATTTATAATGTTTACTCGTTCACTTACTAAAAAGTCTTTAAACAGTAAACGATAGTAGCCGCCAAGCTCCAACAATTTAGACATTGAATCGCGCTCATTACTTAATATGCGCAAACAAACTTTTTCGAATGCACTTATTATCGTTTCATGATGTTGAAGCAAAGCAAGTGAGGTATATTTCTGTATTAGATTGGCCCCATCTTCACCAGAGATAAGCTTCTGAAAGTTGTCATCACTTCTGTAATACTCTAGTAGCGCTTGTTTACTTGTAAATAGTTCTCTTTCGGTGTCAAAAATAAACTTTTCAATGAGCAGTCTGAACTCATGATTTTCAATCAGAGACAGCCTCAACTCATCAAGAAAAGTTGGAAAAAGTTTTTCCTGTTCTTTTAGTAAACGAAAAAACCCACTAAAGGCGCCACCATTGTAGCAAGTGGCAATAATTAAATGTAGTTGTCGTGCCTCGAGATAGTCTGGAAAGGAAAAGTCGCGTGTGGAAACAGCTATTTCTTCAATTTCTAATGACATATCAAGATTATCCATCTTCGTAAAACTTCGAGGTAGGACGCGAAAGCTAGTATGTAGTTTGTGTTCTTTTCTCTTTATTTTATCTGTTTTGAGTTCAGACCCTTCGACTAACATTAGCTGGTAACAAATTATTGAAGAAATCCCAAGTTCCATAAGATTTACCAGTGCTGATTTGTGGGAAGATAGCGTTTCGCCTGGCAATGGTATTATCAGTTCGGATTTGCTCAGAGCTGATTTACCGCTTAGCGCATCCTTTACCGAAATCATGTCTTCAATCCGAATATTTTTACGCTTAATGTTAACAAGCGTTTCATCATTCATTGACTGGACGGACATCCAAATCGGCATCACAATATCATCCAATTCTTGATTTATCGCAATCAACTTCTTTTTTCTATTTTTTGCTGTAGTCGCAAATACAGTTGTGGGATATCCGTACCGCTTTCGACTATCTGAAATCGCCCTGCTCAAAGAAATATCACGATCAAACATTCCAAAATTTGGATCGGCAATCATTAAGTTTTTAACTACTTTCCCTATGCGTTTTGAAATGTAATTAATCTCGTCTTCAATGCGCTTGGTACCAAATCGATTTACCTGTTGATAGCTATCATGGCCTTCATGACAATATGTGCATTTGAATGGACATCCTCGGTGGGTTTCAATGATTGGGGAAAGACGGTTATCAAAAAACTTATCAAGCAAACCATTAAGGTATGGGGAAGGAAAGTCGTCAAGATTTCTATTTCGTTCGATTGGATTTAATGGGATGAACCGACCATGCAGCGTGTAAATAGAACCTGGAACACCCATCTCTTTCATCATTCCAATATCGAAGTTACATGCCTTGCCTTTTGTCAAAAGTGCATCAAATCCACTTTCCCCTTCATACATAATATAAAAGTCTAAATCACTCTCTAATTGCTTTAAAAACTGCTTTTGTTCTGTTGCGTCGTAGGAAATATTTGGACCGCCCATAACTGTTAGGATATTTTGATTGGTGCTTTTTACATACTTTAGAAATGTGCGGTTAAGGCTTGTATTCCAAGGATAATTAGAAAGACCGAGAATATCTGGTAGAGATTGATCCAATGCCTCTTTGAGGCTGTGTGGATACTTAAATATCTGCACTTCAATATCCGGATGTTTCTTTTTTGCATATGCTGCTACCAAACCAGCATTTAGCGGAAACGAATCATTCGACAGCGTAATCGTTAAATGGGTTAAGTCAGCAAGGTATACCGTCGTCATGCTTTATGATAATTAAGTGTCGGCTAGATCATATAAATGTGAAGTTTCACTTAGGAGCCTCTTAGTTTTTTCCTAATTGCACGTTCTGACGGATAAACTCTTTTTACTCCATCACCCATAGCTTTTTCAACTACTCGGATATCTCTAACCAACCTTTTTAACCCTTGCGGTTCCAAAGATGCAGCTTGATCACTTCCCCAAAAAGTTCTATCGAGGGTGATATGCCGCTCAACAACACAGGCACCGAGAGCCACTGCTGCAATCGACACTTGCAATCCAACTTCGTGACCTGAATAACCAACTGGACGTCCATACCGCTCTTTTAAAGTCTGCATGACCTTAAGATTAATTTCATTGTTTTCTGAAGGATAGGCACTTGTACAATGTAGGAAGATCCAGATAGCATCACTTAATGATTTGGCCACATCGTCGAGCTCCGCTTGTGTACTCATGCCAGTCGACACAAGTAACGGCCTACCAGTAGAACGATAAGCTGTAAGTAAGTCCTGCTCAAGTATTTTTGCCGATGCGATTTTATAGAAAGGTGGGTTGAACTTTTCCATGAACTGGACTGATGGAATATCCCAGCATGAAGCTGTCCACATAATATCCCGCTCCTTGCAATACTTGTCAATTTCTTTGTATTCATCCGTACCGAATTCAACTTTATGTCTATAATCTAAGTAAGTAATGTAACCCCAAGGTGTCTCCCGTTTTATGCTTTTTTGATCACTCGGCACACAAATCTCAGGGGTCCGTTTTTGAAATTTTACAGCGTTACATCCTGCATCCGCTGCAACATTAATTAATTTCTTTGCGATTTCAAGATCGCCATTATGATTTATGCCAATCTCACCAATTATGAAACAGGGAGAACCATCACCTAATTCTTTTCCGCAAATTACGGGCAGCTTAACTTGTTTACTCATTTTTTGCTTTTACAATTAAAGACGCAATTTCTCTTATAACACCTTTGCCGCCACCTGCCTTTGTCTGAAAATCAGCTTGAATCTTCACTTCTGGTACTGCATCATCCGGGACAACAGCAATTCCTGCAAAGTTTAAACATTTCTCATCATTTGTGTCATTACCTATATACAAGCAGTTTTTACTGTCAACTTTCTTGGTGGCCAATAGCTTTTTCAGGCAGGCAAGTTTATCACTTTGACCGAAATGACACTCAATTCCCATCTTCTCGCACCGTTTTTTCACCACCAGATTTGTTTCGGTGCTAATACATACAACATCTACCTTTTCTTTTTCTAGTACTTTTACTCCCCAGCCATCACCACGGTTACATTGGACCAATTCTTCTCCTGTTTCGCTAATAAAAACTGTGTTGTTTGTTAGGACTCCGTCAAAATCCGTAACCACCAGTTTGGTTTTGCTCCACTGTGGAAACAGTTTTTCCCCACTTTGTCGTTCATTATAAAGTCGACTGCTCATGATAAGTTCTGCTAGTTCTAAGTCCTCTTGTTCATCAATTTCCAAATTACGCTCCGAGGGAGTTTCATATAAACCGACTCTCCCTGTAAAACGATAGCCACTAGATAGCAGAGCATTTGTTTTTATAGCGTAAACAGCTCCATTTTCCAAAAACTGTTTTCCTATGTTCTGGCGCATCTCACGCTTCGAATGGTCATGGTTTATCCCTATTACAGAAGAATGGTTTTCTTCTCTCCAAATAAAGCCATGAAATGGCGATGCACTGAAGGCACTGTCATATTGACCGGAACGAATTAGTTCAATGGTTCCATCAATATCTTCAGGGATTGTTAACGGAGAAGTACACTGCAAAAACACAGTTATCTCAGGTCTAATGTTATCTTTTACATCAAGCTCGTTCAAAGCATGCAACAAAGCTAATTCTGATGCAATTTGATCCCCGGCCAAATCTGAAGGACGCATAACCACATTAGCTCCAAAATTCCTAGCGCAGACGGCAATTTGTTCGTCATCTGTTGATACGGTTATGTAATCCACTAGTTGGGTTTTTTTGGCCGTTTCTATGCTCCACCCCAACAAAGGCTTACCAGCTAGACTAATTAGGTTTTTTTGAGGAATTCCTTTTGATCCTCCCCTAGCCGGAATTATTGCTAATACTTTCAATTTAATTCATCAGAAAAATTGATTTTACGGTGAATCGAGTTACCATTTCTACTCTCAACTAGGATTCGGCAAAGTACATAGATTGAAGTGTGTCCACTTTTATTATGAACGCACTGAGGCTGAAAGATTGATGAGTCTTGGATCATTTAAGTCTTTCTCTTTTTTCCCCCACCATTTTAAAAATAAAGGGTCACAGACGAAAATCCTGTCACATTTTATTTCTTCGGCCTGCTCGAATCGATAGGTAGGCACATCGGTTAATTTGTTAGTTTCGTCTTTAGTAAGAACACCCACTAGCTCTAATTCTTTATATGCTTGTATGTTCAAAACAGCTATCGCAGCAAAATCTCCTGTACCAGCTACTGCTAATTGAAGCCATTTTTTCTGTACTGCATCATCTAGGACCTGTTTGATCTTGTTTTGGGCTTGTCGATATTCGCCAAATGTGCGAGCCATATAATTTACAGAAAGTCGGCTTTTTTCTAAGAAACCATCTGGAGTTAAAAAGTATAGCCATCTTTTTGCGCTTACTTGCTTAGCTCTTACCCAACCCTTACTAATCACATGTCGCATATAAGAGTGAACTAATCCAGTTGCAAGCCCAGTTTTATATTTAATTATTCGCTGGGTGACCTGTGGACTACTATCTATGGACTCTAAAATTTGAAGGGCAACTGCATCATCTGCTAGGTCCTTGTATTCTGCGAAAAGTGATTTGGTTTCATTATTGTTATCTGATGTGGACTGCATAGACAAGCCTCCGGCCTTCCTTTTTGTCAAGCTGTTGCCAGACCTTTGATTTATTGAGCTTACCAACTAACATTCACCTATACTAAATTAGTTTGCTAAATCTAAGTCCTTTGAGCCTAAAAGCCTCTTTTTTAGTTCAAGGCGTTTGCGAAAGAACAAATGTTGCTCACGTTATGAGCATTATACTCATATCATGAGCATATAGCAAACAGGAATTTTGGCAGTTCGTCTTTACGAAATGCAAATTTCCCATCCAATATAAATTAATAATTGTACACTGTATATAATCATAGACTTAGGAAACAGACTTGTGATACCGTGATCTAAATTAGGCTCGATTTATCCGTCAAAGTGAAATATTGTTTATCTTGCTCCCAGACTAAAATTCCTAATTCCAGAGGTCTAAAGTAAAGCTATGTGCGGTATAGCAGGAATAATCAAGCTTAACGGCGGATTCACCCGCGATAGGCTCACTTCAATTGTTACAGGTATGACCAATGCCATTTCCCACCGTGGACCAGATGATTCGGGAATTTGGATAGACGAAAAGGCAAGTCTCGCACTAGGTCATCGTAGATTGTCAATAATTGATGTTTCGTCTCATGGTCACCAGCCAATGGTCTCAAACTCAGGTAGATATGTTATTGCTTACAATGGAGAAATTTACAACTTTAAGGACATAAAAGAAGAATTAGACAAAATTGAGAGAATAAATTGGAGAGGTCATTCAGATACTGAGGTAGCCCTTGAGGCTATTGAGCAATTTGGAATTAAAGGCGCCCTGGAGCGGTTCAATGGAATGTTTGCCTTCGCCCTATGGGATAAAAAGGAAAAAACTTTAGCATTTGCCCGTGACCGTGTGGGTAAAAAACCGCTCTATTATGGTTTTAACAATGGAATGTTATGGTTTTCTTCAGAACTCAAGTCATTTTTTTCATCACCGTTATTTTCAGGTAAAGTAAATCGTGATAGCTTAGCACTCTACCTACGGTACAGTTATGTACCTGCTCCATATAGCATCGTAGACGGAATTTATAAACTCCCACAGTCAACCTATGTTGTTATCCATACCCCCCTAAAATTTGACAACAAAGTAGTTCCACTGCCCTATTGGTCAGCCAAAGATATTTTTAATAAACCAACAGATAACCTTGATGAAAAGGAGAGTAAGGAGTCTCTGCATAAGATATTGCTTGATTCGGTTAAGATCAGGATGAGAAGTGACGTTCCGTTCGGAGCATTTCTATCCGGAGGGATAGATTCATCTCTTGTAGTAGCTCTTATGCAAACACAAAGTATAAAACCAGTAAAAACTTTTTCAATTGGGTTTCACGAGGATGAATACAACGAGGCAGTACACGCAAAAAATGTGGCTAAACACCTTGGAACGGATCATACCGAACTGTATATGACAGCTGATCAGGCACGTTCTACAATACCTCTTTTACCTGCCTTGTACGATGAGCCTTTTGCAGATTCATCTCAGATTCCCACTCATCTTGTATCAAAGATTGCCAAAGAGCATGTTACTGTATGTCTCTCTGGTGATGGAGGAGATGAGAGTTTTGGGGGTTATAACCGTTACATCTGGGCAATAAAGCTTTGGCACAGACTTGGATGGATGCCACAACGGTCAAGGAAACTGATAGCAAACACTATTTTTTCCGTATCCCCCTCCATTTGGACTGCCCTCTTTAAAACAACTAATCCAATCTTACCAAGATCTTTGAAGTTTTCGAATTCAGGGGACAAAGCCCACAAACTAGCCGAAGTTCTTTCATTGGGTGGACAAGAAGAGATATACCGTTGGCTTGTATCGCAGTTTAAAAATCCTAACGAAATAGTTATTGGAGGAAAAGAACCAGTTACTACATTAAATCGCAGTAGTGATTGGCCAATAGTAAATGATTTCTCAAAGCAAATGATGTTCCTTGACACTGTAACTTACCTGCCAGATGATATATTAGTGAAAGTTGATCGTGCCAGCATGGGAGTTAGCCTTGAAGCACGGTGTCCACTACTTGACTATCGAGTGATCGCGGCTGCAGCAACACTGCCTATGAGCAGTAAACTAAAAAATGGCATCGGCAAGGTGATATTAAGAGATATTCTCTACAATTATGTCCCAAGGAAAATAATAGAGAGACCAAAGATGGGGTTTGGCATGCCAATAGATTCTTGGCTTCGAGGTCCTCTCCGTAAGTGGGGGGAAGAGCTACTTGAAATCAAAAGACTTAAACGAGAGGGATACTTAGAACACTCAACTATTCAACGAATGTGGAATGAACATCAGTCTGGAGCAAGAAACTTTCAATATCCGTTATGGACGGTACTCATGTTCCAGCAATGGCTAGAATCTAATTACATAAAATCGTAGCTTATGCGCAAAAGAAAACTGTTTAGCATTGTTTTGTCAGTGTTAACTACACTAGTACTGATAGAAACAACGACATATTTATTTTTTAAAATGTATGGGTCAAGTAGGCTTGAGTACCACCTCAAAGTGGACGATCATATTTTTAAAAAAAACTTGATAAATTATCCTCCAGCCCAAGTAGTGAATAGGAACTTTGATGCTTTGCTGGGCTGGGACGAAGCCCTTGTTAAAACTGGCTTACCTGGCCCACATGCGTTTGCTTCTAGGACGTTATCAAAACAACATTCAACAACGTTGATATCTACATATGGTGATTCATTTACTTTTGGGCAATCAGTTAACGATGATGAGACTTGGCAACACTACATGGGTGACAAGCTAAACACTAATGTTATTAATTACGGGGCACGAGGGACCGGAGTAGACCAAGCGCTTATAAAACTGGAAAAAAATATAAATCAGGGTAAAAAAACAAAAATAATAGTTTTAGGGATGCTCAGCGAAACTATAGCAAGAATAGTGAACATTAGCCAACAGCACTACTGGGCTACAACTGATAGCAGATCTTTCAAACCTCTATTTCAAATAGTTGGAGAAAAAATCGAGTGGCATTTTGATCCGTTAAAAAAGCTAGATACAATTAATGGTAGAAAAGAATTAATGCTCTTTATTGAGCAACACGACTTCTGGTTTAAGTATAACAAGCTGAGGCCAGTTATCACTTTCCCATACACATTTAGTTTTATAAAATCGGTTAATTATTTTATGCACGACGTAAAAAGATGGAATGACCTTTATGCTGACAAATACGCAACAAAACTCTTTAACAAAATAGTTGAAAGGTTTTATTCCTTAAGCACAAAGGAAAATTTTATACCAATACTCCTTATAATTCCAGAACCGAGGGACCTAAAAAATTTACTCCAAGGGGACAAACCATTCTATTCGGAGTTTTTACTCAATTTACGTAATAAGTATTCCAATAAAGACCTGTTAATCATTGATGCTAGTAAAGGTGACTTTGATTACACAAGGTTTAATCGATTTCCATTCCAGGGACATACATCAGCATACGGGAATAAGCAGATATCAGAATCAATTTACAACGGCTTAGTGGAAGCCAAGCTTACAATGCAAACAGTTCAATGACACTGTCTAAAGGCTCCAATATTCTATTGGTAGCGGAAAGTCAGTTGGTGAAAAAATAGACTTCAGGTCTCCGATTAAACCACCCTCTTTTTTTAACACCGAAGTAAAATATTCTGGTCCAAGTTCTGCAAATCGACTATGCATGACGGCGATTATACAGGCATCGAGATCAACCATATCTTCTATTGGTGACAGCGCTATACCATATTCTTCTACCGCTGCAGCAGGGTCGCAAACAGGGTCGCAAACCAAAACACTAGTGTAGAAATCTTGCAATCTATTATATATGTCAGGTGATAGGCTATTTCTAAGATCTGGGACGTCTTCCTTAAATGTAATTCCAAAAAGTCCAACTTTTGCATCTTTAACCTGTTTTCCCATCCTAACCATATTCTTCACTACCTGATCAACAACGTACCCACTCATTCCATTGTTAATTCTCCTGCCAGCAAGAATTACCTGTGGATAATATCCAACTTCTTGCGCCTTTGTAGTCAAATAATATGGGTCAACACCAATGCAGTGTCCTCCCACTAGCCCAGGTTTAAAATCAAGAAAATTCCACTTTGTACCTGCAGCCGCCAACACATCACTTGTTCGAATGTTTAGTCGCTCAAAGATGATCGCTAGTTCGTTAACGAGGGCTATATTAATGTCGCGCTGGATATTTTCAATTACTTTTGCCGCTTCGGCTACTTTTATACTTGGAGCTTTATGTATTCCAGCGTCAATTATGCTTCCATATACACCTGCAATAATTTCCAGAACTTCTTCATCTTGACCAGATACTACTTTTACAATTTTATCTATACTGTGGAGTCTATCACCTGGATTTATTCTTTCGGGAGAGTAGCCAACTTTAAAATCCTTACCATTTACAAGGCCTGACTCATCTTCAATTATCCTGACGCAAACCTCCTCCGTAAGGCCAGGATAAACTGTCGATTCATACACAACTACAGTACCAGGTTTAATATTCTTCCCTATTGTAGCGCTTACTGACTTGATCGGTGCAAGGTCAGGGTGGTTATGAGTGTCAACAGGCGTTGGAACAGTAACACATATGAAACGTGCTCTTGAAAGCACTGAAGCATCATTTGAAAAAGCAATACCAGACTTACTAAGTGTTTCCTCATCAACTTCCCCGGTTTGATCAAGTCCATTATTTAAACCAGCAAGTCGCTTAGAATTATTGTCATAGCCAATAACGGTAAAGGAAGTAGCCATTGCTACGGCAAGAGGCAACCCGACATAACCAAGTCCCAAAACCGCTATTGTTGCTTCTTTTTTCCTTAGTTTGCCCAAAAGGTTTTTGAACATATAACTTGCAGTCATTAGTTTTTTAAGGTGGCAACGATAGCATAGGTTCGATTTTCTAGCAACAGGTTACCCTTCAACTATTGATTGATATATGCTTTGATAATTCGCTATTGACTCATCAAGCGAGTAATTTTCTTTTATTCTAACTCGAGCAGCTTTTCCAAGTTTAACTTTTGTTTTGTTATCCATTAAATGCGCATCTCGTATAGCTTCAGCCATTTTTTTAGTGTCTCCCGGTGGAACAATTATTCCACAATCACCAATCAAAGCACTTGAATCACCTACATCCGTAGCAACACAAAGCACAGCACAAGACATTGCCTCTCCAATTGTATTTGGAAAACCCTCAGATATCGAGCAGGATGCTAATACATCCAGCCCAGGCATGATTAAACTTATGTCATCTCTTTTACCGGCCAGTGTAAATATATTCTTTACATAACATTCATTCAGCCATTTGTTTAAATGGGAATTCCTTGAATCCATACCATCACCAATTAAAATAAATCTTGCGTTAGGAATTAACTTGCTAACCATGCCTGCAGACTGAATAAAGTTAAATATACCTTTTACTGGATCAAATCTACCAATTAACCCGATTAAGAATTTATCTTTTTCTATGCAAAAGGTTTCATCGATGTAGTCACGAGCATCAGCTTTTGGCCTGAACTTATTAAAGTCAAAACCATTATTAACTATCTTCCACCTTTTCGGTCTGTAACCAAAGTTATGGTGGAACTCCTTACCAGCTACCGAGTTTACAATTACTGTATGAGGTTTATTAGAAATAATACATAGGAGTTTACGAAGCCAAAACAGTTGTTTGTTTCTATTATCACCAACCAAATTCGAGCATCTAATGTTCCATACAAGTTGGCCTTGTGTTCTGGAAAGTAAAATCGCAACGGTGGCCATTAAGTCAGAATGGTAAAGCCATGTTTGGATAATATCAGGATTTTCTCTTCTAATAATAGCTGCCAACCGTAGGAGGGATAGCGGCCCGGCAATACCGCGTTTCATACCTAACGATGTAACTGGTATCCCTTTCTTTTCTAACCAATCCCCAATCTCCTCTTTATGCATTAGAGATACAATACGGTTGTCAAAAGAAGATTTATCCATAGAAGTCGCGAGATTATAAAGAAAAGTTTCCGCACCTCCCACTGCAAGATTAGTAATTACATGAAGAATTTTAATCACTTTGCTGACCGAGCATAATTAGCACCATAAAATAGAGTAGTATATTTAAAACTCTTTAACAAAGCTTGCTTCGACTTGTGTCTGAAGAGATCGTTGAAAGATATCAACGCTAACAATCAGTCTTCCAGTATGTTCATCAGATCTTAGAAACGTACCTATTGCACCTTTAAGCGGGCCATCGCACACTTGTATCTTTTGATTCGCTTTAAGTTTTTTGTATTCCACTTCGTGTACTGGGCTACCGGAAGACCCCAGAATTCTTAGCGTTGCAATTTCTTCTTCAGGAATGACGGCAGCTTTACCAGCTAACCTTACTAGGTTAATAATGCCATTTATCATATAAAATGATTTTAAGTTAAGGTGCTCAATGTTCGCTTTAAAAAAAACGTACGTTTCTAACATCGGTTTTTCCAAAGTCTCTCGCGAGTTTCTATTCTTACGCCAGACTTTAAATGTGGGAACACAAGTTTCCAACCCAAGTTTTTCCTGAATAAGCTCTGCCACCTTAAATTCATTTCTGAACCTTACATAAGCGGCATACCAAACTAAATCTGGCACATTACCTTCTTTACTCATGCTATGAGTATATATTGAATATTGGTTCCTTGTAAATTAAACAAGAAGTGTTGACTGAACCGCAGTAACCATCTTAATATAATAATACAACTTTTTGTTTTTCAATATTTTAATGAGACTTATTAAAGTAAAGCTTTTATTAATATATAAAGCCCTATATCTTTACCGGCAACAAAATTTGCTAGTTGTTGCATTGATTTCTTAATCATCTTGAGAAAAATCTTTTGGCGCTGTTAGCAAAGCATTTACTATAATTCCTGCAACGGCCTTTGCACCTTCAGACGATAAATGGAAGTCTGTTTTGAAAAATAATGTTTCAGGACTTGGAAGTGCCAATATTCGATCTTTTAGCTTAAATTCATCAATAGTACTAACCAAGTTTAGGGGTTCTCTAATTTTAGGATGATAGTGAGGTAATTTGTCCTTATCTATTGACCCATCCCAAGGAATTGTTGCAAAGAGAATATTTTTGTTCCTAGTGCGTACATGTTTTTTATAAAGAAGATCCATCCTGTTTCGCAACGTCTTAGCCGCCACATAGGCTTTTGCGTTAAATCCTATCGGTAACGGTTTTATCCGCTGTAAATATTCCTTGTGAAGCGTAGAAACAGCTTGAAAAATCTTAGAGTTGAGAAACCAGCAGGGCATGTTCTGCCCAAGTGCTGTGGCAGTCAAGTAATTGCAATGAATCTTTGCTGACGGCTTGTCATAAAATGCATCGGTAAGATCATTCACTTCTGTTTGAGTTACTATTACTAGATCACCGGAAGGAATATCGTCCAACACTCCAACATAAGCATGCGGTCCATAGCCAGGAACACCATGGTTGATAAGCTTGTACTTATTGCCCATTTGTTTTTGTATCCAATAAGCCAAAGTCTGGTTGTTTTCCAATCCCCATCCAAGTACCTGAGAATCACCAACCAAGTGGATAGTATAGCTAAAGTTTGTTGTAGGAGAGTTGGGCGTTATACGTTTACCTTCTGGCCCTGTTTCAATGCTCACGAAGCGACCAGCTTGCAGACATGATACTTTTATGTTTGGCAACATGGTGTATCCAGTCTCAGAGTCAGATTTGTGAAACATAGGGCATGCCAACTTGTTACCGCTTAAATATAATGCTAATCCTCCTTCAATTACCCCCAGTAAAATCATGGTTGGCATAATATAAACTAGGAAAAAAGTAAGATATTTCATTCCACCCCATCCATACAGACTTTGTTTCTAAGGATTATGACTTCTCAGCAATTGTTGGATTATATTAGCAATCAGCGCATTTCCTCTCTCTGTTAGATGGCTATTGCTAGCATTTATATACTTTACAAGATCTTCTCTTTCATGAAGATGCTTTGACAATCTAATAACTTGAAATCCTTTCGGTCGAAGTTGTTGCTCTATCAGTTTCTCAACTTTCTCCATAATTTCCGCCGACCGCTTAATATTACCTATCGACTGCCTATTTGCCGTGAGAATATCAGAATTGTTATTCCTTCCTTTTAAATAGTCAGCCTTGGAATTTAAATTGATATTTAGTTTTTTATAGATTGAATATAGCAGTTGCTCACTCGATGGCGTAATTACAATAATATTATTTTTGGCCTGTGGCATGCTATGCACTGTTTTGGTGATAGAGCTTACTGCATTATAAATAAAGTTTTCGTGTTCATCAGCGTTTAGAGCAGAAAAGATAGGAGTAGCACCCATCGGAATCGATGAAACTCTATTGAATATTGTGTCTTGTCCCATTATCAGATACATATACAAAAAACTGTTCATCGACAACCAGTTAACATTGATATCAAACATAGCCTGCCTTCCAATAAACATTTCATCAAGGTCATTGGCTAAATTTAGAATAAAAATTGAGATTAATTGTTCATCATGGAATTTTTTTCGGTAGCTTTGAACTAAAAAGCGCGCCAGTTCCGGGTCGAGTCGTGGAGAGGCTAAAATACGTGATTTGCCACCATCGCCAAGTAAACTGTTAGCTAATATAGCTCCCAAGGTGTTTTGGTAATCTATACCCCAACCTAAAGCTTGATTATCGCCAAGAACAAATATGCATAATTCACAGTTCACTTCGCGTAATTCCGTTGACGCCACCCGCTGGCCAAGTAAACCAGTGACATACCTTGTGCTTTTGTGTCCATTAAATTCAGAATAAAAATCAGAATTATGTGGCAAAGTTGGAATGAGGTCCTTTGTAACACTAGGCACAAAAGGCTTATTGTTATCGTGGATTATGCGGAGTGCAACTTCACCAACTACACAAAATACTAGTATTAGTAATGTAAACTTATAAAATAAAGCTTTGTTCATTATCTTGGGTCAGCCTTCGAATGAGAACCTCAGAACCGGTTCTCAAAGTGTATTTAGGTCCAACTTGACCTCAGAAGTTAACCCTTAGTCAATAGCACCCATCTCAACTAACGAATGGAAAACAATTAATATTCTTGTTTCGCTTGTAAGAAAGCCATTCTACTTTAGAACAATGGGTATACAAAAGGCGCAATTGCCGGAACCATTGCAAGGAAAGCGAGAATTGCACTTATAAGCACCAATAGTACTACGAGTGGAACCATCATTCCTAACCGCTCTTGTCTAAGTATTTTTATTAGTCGAATGCTGGTTTCCGCCATTATCGATAATAAAACCGCTACTTTAGAGTACCACGGCCTACCCTTGTTGACTTTATTATCACTCATTTTCTCTCTTTCTTAATAATATGATGATTTATTACCATTATTTCAATCCCGGTTCGCACAAATACCATAAGAGCATCGGAAGGATCACTTGCAACGGGAAATAACTGTTCATTAAGTGATGAGTAGGCTACAGCTGGAATTCCGCCATTTTTCTGAAGTTCTTGCAAAAGCATGTAATATTTTTCATTATCTTCTTTATGACATATATGAGGCAGTATTGTGTTATTAGAGTTAACGACTCCCCTAAACTTTTCCTTTACCTTTCCGCTAACTTCTAACGGCATTTGACCCCACCTCATTCCACACAACTCATCTAGGTCATTTCCAAGGTATTCTGCAAAACCCTCTGGCGTGATAGAAAGTCCAAACGGTAGATACGAAGGTTTATTCTTTAAAATGTTGCGCATCTGGCTAACGGCAGCGACATTGGAAGGGTCAACTAATATCGCCCTATTCCCAAAAGTATGTTGGGAAAATTCAAAGCGCCCCTGATACCATCCAACTATTTTTCCATTCTTTAGATTTTCTGCTGTTTCAGCTAATACATCCTGAAACTTTTCGTGTTTGCAAATATCCAAATTTACGTCATAGGCTGGATAAGCACCATCGCTAGCAAAGTTACGACCCTTCCCAATATTAAAATATTTTAACATCTTAATATCATTACCCTCATCGTGTTGTTCACCTAAATAAGGCTTGTAAGAAAATACTTTTTTTTCAGTATTGTTGTTGTAATAGTTAAATCCTAAAGCGGCCCCCAGAACTGCTCCATTGTCACATGGATCAAATGGTGTATAAATATTGTTATATGCAGTGCGATCCTTTAAAACTTTGACGATTAATGGATTTTCGGCCACATCACCTGTAAAGCAAAGGTTTTCATTGCTTGAGTTTTTATTCATTTCATTAGCTATGGCGACAATAGTATCCTCAAGCACTGCCTGTAAACTTGCAGCAATATCGGCAAATCGTTCATCGTCTGGATTGGAGGAGCATTCCCCATCTTTACCATTTAAATAATCATAAGCAATAGGCATGTCTAAGCTAGATGGTGAACCAAATTCGTTAAGGAATGTCTGTGTAAAATGGATAGATTCGGTATCATGAAATTGAAAGTAATTTTGGTCAATGCTGTAGGAACCATCTTCTTTTAACATAATGATCTTCTTGATTTTCTCTTGGTACCGTGGAGAACCAAAAGCAGAAAGAGCTGCCAAATGGTAAGCCCCCTCATGTTTGGGGAAACCAAGATATCTACCAAATGCTTCTATAACTAAACCTAAAGAGTGAGGATAGTTAATTGAGCTAATTTTTTTTATCTCGATAGAGTTATCTTTTGTTAATTTCCCCGACCAAGTGGAAGTACATTCCCACTCACCGACCCCATCAACAATAAGAATATCTGCATTATCAAAATTTGATTCAAAATAAGCGAGGTTAGCGTGGTTCTGCATATGTTGCGTATAGTGAATTTTGTCAGGAAGAAGGCCTAAATAATCACTAATACTGTTTTTTATCCATAACTTTCTTGTCAGCCAACCCTTTATTACAGATGTAAAGCTCTTCCTTGAACTTGGAAATGAAGCGAAAAGAGAAGAAAGGTCCCTTACAATGCAAGAGTTAGGATCTTCAAAGTATACAACTGCATCAAGCATGTTTTTTTCAATTTTAGCTTGCCTTAGACAGTAGTCTATCGCATGACCTGGAAAGTTAGAATCGTGCCGAAGCCATGAATAACGTTCTTGGGATGCTGCGGCCACCACTTTGTTGTCAGAGATAATAACTGCCGAAGAATCTTTGCAGAAAGCTGAAATACCTAATATATTCATTACTTGATTTCAAACCTGGCAAAATTTTGATAACGAACCAATTCTATCCCACAAAGAAAAGATCAACCGTTATAGTAATTGCAAAAGTAAATAGCTGGTGATTATTTCAGTCGAGCTTTACAACCAAAGTATACTAAAGGGCCAAACAAAAAATACAGGGCGCCTAGTATTAAAGAAACGTTTAGTTGTCCAAACCACTCACCAAAGTGAATCCACGATTCTTTTAGCCTTGTAAACCTTGCTTTCAAAACCGCTAATTTGGCCTTAGTCGTGGATCCCACTACTTTTTTTAGCAATACGAAAGTCAACTTTGCATGTTGTTTTTCATCTATCTGGAAATTCTCAAAGTGCTCACGTGAGTGGTGATTTCCAGAAGCATTGGCATATGCGCTAAATTGGCTCATAACATCGAATTCACCTACATGAGCGTAGGCCAAAAACTCTTTTATACCTCTACCTTTTTGCTCTGGAGCAAAAAGAACAGTCCTCGTATGTTGGCCATTGAGATGCCTCAACCCACCACACCGCAATCTTGCTTCATGAAATTGATCTCCATGATAAAATTCTTCTAGTGCATGCTGAAACATCAAAGCTCGGAACTTTAAGTTGCTAACCTTTTTTAGTGCATATAAAATCTGCCAGCCACTATCAGATTCTGTGACAGCAAACAACTCAATACTTTTTTCCAAGCGTGTTTTTGACTTTCGCCAAACCAATGGAGTGACTAACCTAAGAAATAACAGCCTTGCAAACACATTGCCTCCGAAACAAACAGTTTTTATTAGTTGTTCAAGTTAAAAAATTAATTTAGGTATTAACTTTCACTGAGTATATGTTATCCTTGGCGAAAAAGGCAAACGGATATGTATACAACTAAATAAAAAGTGAATGTCCACGAATGTGGCACTGCTAAACTTACTAATCACCAGTCCAACGAAGCATAACACCTAAATCTCTAGAATCATCGCTTACTCCACTTTCCTCTGGATTGAACACATATTTTGATTCCAGCTTGACCACAGCATTTTCTGCACCGATTGGGAGTTTAAAACTGATGACCTTGAGTTGGTCACTGCTAAACTCGATCGTTTTCACTTGCCCTCCATACCAAACGGTAACTTTTTGTGGATTATGAGAAAGACCCGGCAAAGGGCAACGCACCAAAAGTGTGACTAGTCCATTTTCCCCTCTTACATTTACCACACCTCTTTTACCCATCCACCTATCAACATTCCCATCTGGTTGTAATTCCCAGTTGTAGAATCCAGTGGAATAATTTCTGCTAATCGGTCGTTCGTAAATAAGAAACATTTGCGCAAATAAACCGATAATAAGCAAGAAACAAGATCCTCTTACAAGAGTTTGTCTAAAGTTTAAATTTTCAATTTCACGTGAACATGTGCCAGCTAACATTCCAAGTGAAATCCAAAGCAAAAGCTCAATTGACCTACAAAGAAACACGTGGTGTGTTATGGCTAATAGCATTCCTATTAAGATAACTGACAGCAAAGTCCATATTAAAGCCTTGTTGCTGTTAAGAGTTGACTTAATTGATTTATGCGCTGCAGAGATTATCAATATGAGCACCACCGAAAAGAAAAGAACACCGAGCAGGCCTTGGTTAGCAAGAATCTCAAAATATGTTGAGTGTGCAGTAGCCCCAGAAGCAAACCCAATGTCATGCCAATTATACCAATCTGAGTTATAGAAATCGGTGAACAAATGAGTAAAACGCCCCATCCCAATACCCAGTAGTGGTGCAAATAAAAACATGCGCACGGCCGTATGCCATAGAAAAAACCGAGGTTCGCTTATCCCCTCCCGCATAAAGTAAAGCGGGTCGTCTATATACTGGTGTAAGTTATTCAATACTGTTGAATTATAGTTTGGCAACAGCTCGGTTAATATTCGGTCATAGGCTGGAGTTAGCGTTAAACCAACTCCTGAAATAATAACAGTTATAAAAACTATAACAATGTTCCTTGGATATTTGTGCCAGTCAAACTCGAAAACTAATTTCATTGAGGCAATACTTATCACTAAAAAGATAATGTATAACAACACAGTGGCAGTTCTTAACCCGCCTTGAATTACCAAAAATGAGAACAAAACCACGCATAAAAAAGCAACTATAGAAAGTACATGATTCTTTCCTAAGTTATCAAACAGAAGAAAGAATAAAAAAGGCAGTGTTAATAGTAAATATTGTCCAAAGAAATGAAGCGCAAATGAAAAAGCAGTAATCGAATCCCCAAATCGGCCAACGACAGAAAGCGAAAGGTAGCTTATTGTTCCTTCAGGAACAGTGAGCAAGTTGTAGTACAGGGCAAGGCCACAAATACAAACAAATATAGCAACCGCCGCCATAGATAATACCAAAGAAGTAAATTTTCTATGTGATTCATCCTTAATAAAGTTATATGCGACCCAAAATAGTATCACTCCTGTAAGTGAGTTCATGAATATTCTAAAGTAGTGAACTTTTGGTGCTGGGTGTGCGACTAGCCATTGCCAAAACAAGTCTGTTGGTGATGTTGCCCAAAAATCGTAAATAAACTCCTTGCCATCAATTGGTAAGCTGAAGAGTGAACTTAGAGTAAGAAGTGCCATCGGCCACAAAATGACTAGCTTATAATTGCGCAACAAAACAAACTTATGAAAAATCGCAGAAAGCACTGTTGAATAAACTAGTACTTCAATTATCCAATAATAATGCCAGCCAGATTCACCAAGGAAAAAAGGAGCTGCAAGTAACACTAAAACTAAACCATTGAACGGATTTAGGAAAGTTATAGCAACGAGCGGTGCAACTAGAAAAGCTGATGCATATGTCTCAGGTATGCTGAATAAATAGCAGGTTATGGCAAAAATAATAATAAAAAAGGAAAGAATCCATGGGCTAATAAACCATTTGTAGTTCAATCCGAACTCATATGTATCTACCAATTCTGAATTTAATGAATTGTTCACAACAGAGACTTTTTGCAAAGGTTTTTTGAGTTAATCTAAAGCACAACACTGTAACTTCTCGCCTAAAATATCATAACCTATACCAGAGAAGTCTGGTTTACTAGGCCAGCAATATCGGGTCACCATGTTATTATACACAACAGCCAACAATGAATTACTGTAAAATGAAACGATTATTCGACATTACACTCTCACTTGCGCTAATACCATTAGTTGTTCCAGTGGTAATTGCCGTATCAATATCAATTAAGGTCACTTCGAAAGGACCAATTATATATTGGTCAAAAAGAAAGGGTCGTGGTGGAACAACTTTTCATATGGCTAAATTTCGAACAATGCAAGTTGACACACCACAAGTTGCAACACACCTCATGACAGATTATGCCGAATACCTTACTCCAATTGGTGGATTTCTTCGCAAAAGTAGCATTGACGAGATTCCGCAGATTTGGAACATTCTTTACGGTGATATGAGTTTTGTTGGACCACGCCCTGCCCTTTTCAATCAGGATGACCTAGTATTATTGCGTGATAAATATGGCATAAACGAACTTGTACCTGGTCTCACTGGCTGGGCACAGATAAATGGTCGAGACGAATTATCTATCTCACAGAAAGTTCAACTGGAACGCCACTACTTTGACAATAAGAGCATATTATTCGATATTAAAATTATCTGCAAAACTGTTATTAATACTTTTAGTAGTCATGGAATAAGCCATTAATAGAGCCTTAAAACCTCACTTTGTGCTAAGTTATGTAAGCTAATATTGCTTTTCATATCTAGACAACTCTGTTAGCTGCTCTTTCTTTTTCCAATAGGTCTTCGTAGTTTTATTTATTTTTTCATCCAACAAGTCTGCGCCAAAAATCCGCATAACTAGTCCGAAAGGGGTAATTACAAAGTAGTAAACAATGCAAAGAAGTAAACGTGTATTAAACCACGCCATACCCATTGCAAACTTTACCCAGTACCGGTATAGCGATATAAGAGCCATTGGTGCAACGATGGCAAAAAAGGCAAAAAATACTGAGACTGTGTAGAGGTAAATATGCCAATCTTTGCCTTTAAACATTGCTATGGAAGCTAACACAGCAAATATGGAGGCAAATCCTATCCATGTGTTCCTAACTTCCCGGAGCGTTTCCCCAATTGCCATTAGTCTAGTTCAAACTCCTTTTCCCAATGATTACTGTCCTTATATTCTGGTTGCTCTTTTTTATCTAAGATGAAGGATCCTAGTACAAGATAATCCATTTGGGTTCGCATAAAACAGATATATGCCTCTTCAGGTTTTTGCACAATTGGCTCACCACGAACATTAAAAGAGGTGTTAATAATAACCGGACATCCACTTCGCTTCTCAAATTTTTTTATTAGGTCATAAAACAGTGGATTTGCTACTCCGTCCACCGTCTGCAGCCTTGCAGAATAATCCACATGAGTAATGGCCGGGACATCTGACCTAGGTATATTGATTTTTTCAATCCCAAAGAGTTTCTCTTCAGCATCAGTCATCTTTTTCCTGCGAACATTTTTTACAGGGGCAACCATCAACATATATGGGCTGGTTGAATCAAATTCAAAGTATTCACTAACCTTTTCTTGTAAAATAGATGGTGCAAATGGACGAAAGGATTCTCGAAACTTTATTTTAAGGTTCATTGTAGACTGCATTTCATTAGAGCGTGGATCGCCTAGAATAGATCTTGCTCCTAGCGCGCGTGGTCCAAATTCCATTGCACCTTGAAACCATCCAATTACCTTTCCTTCATCAATATGTTTGGCAACATAATCTAGCATTTTGTCGTTATTATCCCACTTCTTGTATAGCACTTTTCTGGATAAAAGAAACCGCTCAATGGACTTATCAGTATATTCAGGCCCAAGATACGACCCTCGTTGTAAATCAGATGACCCATCAACTTTGCGTTCACCGCCAACAATTTTGTGCCATGTAAATAGCGCAGCGCCCAAAGCACCTCCCGCATCGCCAGCAGCTGGCTGAATCCAAATTTCGTCAAAAACCCCCTGCCTTAAAAGCTTACCATTAGCTACACAGTTAAGGGCCACGCCACCAGCCAAGGTTAGTCTACGCTGGTTTGTTTCGGAAGCCACATGTCTCCCAATGCGCAGCATAGCCTCTTCAATAACTTCTTGGATTGATCGAGCTAAATCCATTTCCTTTTGCGTAATTTGGCATTCCTGTTGCCTTGGAGGTCCACCAAATAAGTTGTGAAACTTCTCAGACGTCATTGTTAGTCCAGCACAGAAATTAAAATAACTCATATTTAGCTTAAAGGAACCGTCAGCTTTCAAGTCAATTATGTTGTCTAGAATTTTGTTTACATATATCGGCTCACCGTATGGTGCCAAACCCATCACCTTGTACTCACCAGAATTTATTTTAAAACCGGTATAGTAAGTAAAGGCCGAATATAGCAATCCGAGGGAGTGTGGAAAACTAATATCATACATTAACTCAAGTTTATTATTTGAACCCACACCAAATGATGTAGTAGTCCATTCACCAACCCCGTCCACTGTAATTATTGCTGCTTCCTTAAATGGAGAGGGGAAAAAGGCTGATGCCGCATGGGACTCATGATGTTCTGGGAAAATCATTCTTCCATCAAAACTTTCTAGGCAATCATAAATATGGTCTCTCATCCAAAGCTTTTTCTTCAGCCATAGTGGTGCAACTTTAAAAAAGGACTTTATCCCCTTTGGAGAATACATTAGATAAGTTTCAAGTAATCGTTCGAACTTTATCCATGGCTTGTCATAGAAAGCAACAAGCGAAATATCGGATGACTTTATTCCAGCTTTATTGAGGCAGAAATCGATTGCATTTTGAGGGTATTCAGGGTCATGTTTTTTGCGGGTAAAACGCTCTTCCTGTGCCGCTGCTACAATTTTTCCATCACAAAGCAGTGCTGCGGCAGAGTCGTGGTAGAAAGCTGAAATACCTAATATATAAATAATCAGTACTCCTTGTAGCAATTATTACTTAAAACCTGAAAACAAAGTTATCAAAAAATTCAATGTTATTAGAACAACAAATATCTAAAGGACAGGATTCAACAAAACAGGCAAAACTTTGCAAAACAATTTATTCCGCACTGAGAAAGACTTGAAGCAAGTTCCTAACCAAAACCACTTTTGTTTTTTTGATCGTATTTTGCCACTAGGAGCTAACTAAAATATCGTATAAATGAAAGGAGCCATGGCTGACCCCTCGGCAAAGATAATAAGTGCACTCAACATCAGCAGAATAGCTAAAATTGGAGCGAGCCAAAATTTTTTCCTTACCCTGAGAAAATCCCAGAATTCTAATATTACTGAAGTTCTTTTCATCTTCTCCCTGAAAGTTCATTTTAAAAGAAGTAATCAGGCTTCTAATTAAAACCACACAAGCACCAAGACTATGAATACGAGCTAGTGAAAAACTTTGCTCATCATCGTCACGATTCTCTCATAATTGTTCAGGAAATTAAACTATTTCCTTGAATTGTATCGTTCAGTATCGATCAAAATACAAGCTCAATTATTCGCTGTTTGAGTGAGTCAAAATCTCCAGCTTGCTTCTTTATAAAAGGTAATATATCTTATGCCTGTTATGCTTGCTATTCAAAAATATAATTATAGTAGCCGGTATTTTTCAGCCTGAAAGTCGAGAAGGAGAAGGATATATAATGAGTGATTTTGTTGTGTTTAAATCAAGCGCAGACGTGTTTTTTGTGATGATTGGAGCTGTAATGGTTTTCGCAATGCACGGTGGTTTTGCTTTTTTAGAGGTTGGTACGGTAAGAGAAAAGAATCAAGTTAATGCTTTGGTTAAAATTCTTTCCGATTTTAGTATTTCAACTGTTATCTACTTTCTCATTGGATATCCAATAGCCTACGGGGTCTCGTTCCTCATATCCGCTGAATCCATTGCTAACATTGACAGTGGGTTAAGCGTCGTTAAGTTCTTTTTTCTTATGACTTTTGCAGCTGCCATCCCTGCTATTATTTCCGGTGGTATTGCTGAACGAGCTCGGTTCTGGCCACAAGCCATATGTGGAGCTATATTTGTTGGAATTATCTATCCACTTTTTGAAAGCACGGTATGGGGCAAATTCACTTTGCTTGGTCAAGATGGCTCTTGGTTAGCAAACTTTGGCGCCTTCCCTTTTCATGATTATGCTGGGTCAATAGTTGTTCATGGTGTTGGAGGTTGGATTGCACTTGCTGGAGTAATCAAGTTAGGCCCGAGAATTGGCAGATGGATTAATGGCCGTTCACATCCTATACCTGTAAGTAACGTTCCAATGTTGGCTCTTGGTAGTTGGATGCTATGCATTGGTTGGTTTGGCTTTAATGTTATGAGTGCCCAAGGACTTAGTGGAGTATCAGGCCTAGTTGCCATAAATTCTTTAATGGCTATGGCTGGTGGTATCATTTCTTCAACTTTAATCTCCCGACTTGACCCTGGGTTTATTCACAACGGGGCCTTAGCAGGATTAGTTGCCGTATGTTCTGGCTCAGATGTATTCCACCCTATGGGCGCACTTGTTGTTGGGGCTGTGGCCGGGATTATTTTTGTAAAAGGATTCGTTTGGGAACAAGAAAAACTAAAAATCGATGATGTTTTAGGTGTATGGCCACTACATGGTTTATGTGGCCTCTGGGGCGGCATTGCCTGCGGAATATTCGGTCAAAAAATATTCTGGGGAATGGGCGGAGTAAGTTTATTGTCCCAAATAATTGGATCAGTTATCGGTGTTACATTCGCTATGGTTGCAGGGTTTGTAGTGTATAGCTTAGTCGATTCGCTTGTTGGTCTAAGACTTTCTGAAAAAGAAGAGCAAATGGGGTCAGACCTTTCCATACACAATGTTGAAGCCTATCCAGAAAAAACTATCAGATAACATAACAATTTCAATAGGAAATAACAAAAATGAAAAAAATAGAAAGCATTATCAAACCTTTTAAATTAGAAGATGTGAAAGAAGCGCTAAGCAATTTAGGTATAAAAGGTATGAATGTAACCGAAGTGAAAGGTTTTGGTCGACAAAAGGGGCACACAGAAACATACCGTGGTGCCGAATATGTTGTAGATTTTCTCCCTAAAGTCAAGGTAGAAGTTGTCGTTGATGACGATATTGCTGAAGCGGTAATCGAGAAAATATTAGAATCGGCCAATACCGGGAAAATTGGTGATGGTAAAATTTTTGTTATCCATGTTGAAGAGGCAATAAGAATCCGCACTGGTGAGCGTGGAGATGTGGCACTTTAGCAAATAACAGTACAGACAAAAACTTGCTAAAGGGGTTGTAGCTCCTCTACGCGGCCTTGGTATACGCAATTTTACTGTAGCACCTGCTACTCCAACACTTTGTGTGTTCATGCAGTTTAGATGTATATTGAACAAGGCCTAGCTTTGTGGTGGACCGAGTAAGAGTAGGATGGCCTTGCTTAGGTCCGTACAGGCAGTCATCCCAGCCGCATTCAATGAAAAAACCTACCAGCCGGTTAGCAACCAAGCAAGTGGGATTTGTGAGTTGAAAGAATACCGTGTAGAATGAGTAAAAAGTCGAAATTTAGGTTTGGGTCTTATTATGGACATGAGTTTGGCCGTTAAGGAAACCAAAGAACTTCAACAAGAGGTTCGTAAGCTATTAAAACAACGCAATGCCGTTATGCTCGCACATAATTACCAGCGAGACGAAATTCAAGAAATAGCAGACTTAGGGGGCGATTCCCTTGCCTTGGCCCAACAGGCGGCCGACACTGAATCCGACACAATTCTCTTTTGTGGAGTGCATTTTATGGCAGAGTCTGCTGCCATACTAGCACCAAAAAAAACGGTATTACTACCAAGACTTGAAGCTGGGTGTCCAATGGCCGATATGATAACCGCCGATAAACTGCGGCAACGGAAAAAAGAGATCGGCTCGGATGTACCCATAGTGACTTACGTAAACTCGTCAGCTGAGGTAAAAGCGGAGTCTGACATCTGCTGTACATCTGCTAACGCTTTAGCAGTTGTAAATTCACTACCCCAAGACAAAGTGTTTTTTACACCAGACATGAATTTGGCAAAATATATACAGCGGCATACAGATAAAAAAGTTGATTACTGGAAAGGCTTTTGTCCAACACACCACCTGCTAACTGCTAATACCATAATGGAGATGAAGCAACAGCACCATAATGCAAAAGTAGTTGCTCACCCTGAGTGTCAGCCTGAAGTATTGGACATAGCCGATCACATAACATCGACATCTGGTATGTACAAATATTGTAAATCTGAAGCAGCGCAAAAATTTATTATAGCGACAGAAGATGGAATTTTATATCGGCTTAGAAAAGAAAACCCAGAAAAACACTTTTATATAGCCACAGTAGAAATGATATGCCCAAACATGAAGGTAACAACACTTGAGGACGTCTATGATGCCTTAGTTGATATTAAACACGTCATAACTGTCCCAGATAAAATCCGTGAAAAGGCGAAGCGTGCGCTCGACCGAATGCTGGCAGTCCCCAGGGATCAATAATAAAAAACACCTTGTATATGTTGGCAAAAGCTCCTTGGCAATAATGAGGATCAAGGAGAAATTACTGCAAAATGCTATTAGAAAAACCTAAAACACAAGTCAAAGCAATATAGTCAATAATTTGAATAAATATTAGTAGTTTTGGTTCGGATTACTCGCTTAATTGGTACCGTGTCACGATGGCGGTAGTCTAACTTATTAGCTTTTCAAAAAATCCCTTTTGGTGTGGCTTTACACTAGAGCCATCAAGCTCAGAAAGATCTCTCAGTAGTTTTTCCTGCTCCGCACTTAGCTTCGTTGGTGTCTTAACCACAAATCTTACAATAAGATCACCTTTACCATAATTATTAAGATGCGTCACCCCTATACCTGATATTCTATGCAAAGCTCCAGACTGCGTTCCAGGCACGACACTAACTTCTACTTCTTCATCTAGTGTTGGTATCATGATATCAGCCCCTAAAGCGGCCTGAGAAACAGTTAAAGGCACATCGACAATAATATCATCATCATGGCGTTCAAAGATTTCATGTGCCGTAACATGTAGCACTACATACAGATCTCCAGATGGACCACCATTCCTGCCAGCTTCACCTTCTCCAGTCAGACGTAGTGTGGTACCATCGTTTACTCCCGCCGGAGCCTTTAAATCAATTGTCTTCTCTTCTAACACTTGGCCTGTGCCACTGCACTTTTTACATGGATTACTGATAATCTCTCCACGCCCACGGCATGTCGGACAAGTTGATGAAATCGAAAAAAATCCTTGAGATCGTGTTATGTTACCTGTGCCTTGGCAGTCAGCACAAACAGAGGTACTCTTGCTTGGTTCGCTACACGAACCATTACAACGTTCGCAAATAATGTTTTTTTCGATCTGAACCTGTTTCTCCACACCCTTAGCTGCTTCAAGAAAACTGATCTCAAGATCATTACGAAGATCAGCGCCACGCATCGGCTGTTCGTGCCGTCTGCGGCGACTACCGCTCTCGCCACCCATACCAAAAAAGTCTTCGAACACATCCCCAAAGCTTGTAACAACATCATGGAACCCGCCAAATCCATTTTGCCTTAACCCCTCATGTCCATACATGTCATACAGAGCTTTTTTTTCTTTGTCTTGAAGAACCGCATAGGCTTCAGATGCTTCTTTGAATTTCTCTTCAGATTCCTTATCATCCGGATTTTTATCTGGATGGAACTTAGTTGCAAGTTTTCGATAAGCTTTTTTTAAAGTAGTTGCATCAACATTTTTATCAACGCCGAGCACTTTATAATAATCACGTTTTCCCATTTAAGTATTCCATCAAGTTTTCTGACCAACTTTCACCATAGCATGCCGTAAGACCCTCTCTCCAACCCGAAAGCCGGGAGCAAGCATTTCGACTACTATGTTATCTTTTTTATCGTCGTTAACCGGTTCTATGGCAACCGCTGTGGCCATTTCCGGGTCGAACGGTTCACCTACGCAATCTATCATCTCGAGGCCTCGATTTGATAGCACTTCGAAAAATTGATTCCTAAGTATTACCACACCTTCCAGTGACTGGTTATTTGGGTCGGTATCTTTGGCTGCCTTAATGGCCCTATCCAAATCATCGAGAATAGGAAAAAGGTCAGCCATAAGTTCTCCAAAACGAATTTCAGCACGACGCTCGACATCTTCCTCCAAGCGTTTCCTTACCTGGTCCATTTCACCCATTTTCTCTTTATGCGCACTTATATATTCCTTTAGCCGTTCATCACTTGCCTCAACCTTTCCCTGCATTTCTTCTATAAATGTAGGCACACGGTCAAGGTCGGCCTCATCAGCATCATCGCATGTATCATCGACATCTTTAATACGCCTCTTATCGACAAAGTCAATCTTTGGTTTATCTTCAATCATTTTCTTTTTTTCAAATACCTTTTTTACTTTAGACCTTATCCGCTAATGACTTTTCAAAACCACTAACACTTATTTTTGAACTCGAAACTTTAAATGCTTAAGAGCTGATTTCGATCTACTGCTGAAAGTTTGACAAAACAGAGTCACCATATACTTTAAGCAAAAATCGTAATTTACATCCATTAGTTTTTCAGCAGAAGCCCAATGATATCAATTACGGGATCGACATACAACAGATTGCTAGGTATCACTCTTAAGTGCAATTTAAAGGTTGTAGGCTTGGAAAGCTGCCTCAATCGGACCATTCAATATCTTGAACAATTCCTTCATGGGTTAATTCTACCCAACAAGACTTGAGGCTAAGGTCCTTGTAAAAATAGAATTCGCCTCTCTTGGTCTTTATTATCGTCTCTGGTGTACCTAGTATTCGTCTAACTTGAGCAACAGTTGTACCTCGACCAAGTCTATCAATTTTATTTGCAGAGATAGCATGTTTTTCTTCGACCTTCAAAGTAACACTTGAACAGGCAGAAAAAAGAACAACAAAGACTAATAACAAATATCCTTGAATCTTCATCGGAATATGATTTCACACTCGCATCAATTATAGAATCACTTTTCAAATATGCCGTTAATCATACTTAGGCATCACTATAACTGATACTTTTTTCTTTTTTGTACAGCGATAAGAAGTTGCCAGGCAAAACTTGTCTGGGCGTTTAATGTTTCAAATCGATTACAGGTGATCGGCAGTCAATCCAAAAGAAGTTAGCTAAGTGATTTCCTGTCAATGGCAAGCGGCGAAAGATTAACCCGCATCAGCCTTTCAATTTATCGTACTTTGCCTGAAGCTCATCCTTCGATTCATCGTGGTCAGGATCATCTACAATGCAATCGACAGGGCAAACATCCACACACTGTGCTTCGTCAAAGTAGCCGACACATTCTGTGCATTTATTTGGATCAATCAAATAAATATCTTCTCCTTCAGTAATGGACTCATTCGGGCATTCAGGCTCGCAAACACCACAGTTGACACATTCTTCATTAATCAGCAGGGCCATTTAAAATCTCCATAAATAATTCAAAAAAATCGTTCATTTCGGTGTCGTCCGACTTAACACTCCTTTGACCCTTCGATCATTTTAGTGAATGTTTCATTAGACGCTATATATAATCCGAATCCATCAAATTTCTGTGCTATATCGTGCATATAACCCATGAATAGGTCAAGAGAATTTTTTGGATCTTCCAAATATCGATTTACCGAACTATATCAAAACAAATTGTCATCAGCTAAACGCGTTAAATTATACCTAATGCCGCAATCAAAAGAATAGAGTTAAAGTGAGAAAAACCATCAGATGATGTAGTATGCTATACACTTATAAAATATTCCTAACTAACAATATCAAGTCTTAAAAGTTCATACCATCTTTATGATGAAGATCCTTTTGCTGGCGCCACAACCATTTTTCGAAATACGTGGCACACCTATTAATGTGCGGTTAGTTGCTACAGCACTTTCAGAAATTGGCTATAGTGTTGACCTTTTGGTTTATCCACATGGTAACAACGTGCATATAGCTAACACTTGTATTCTACGTATACCAAAAGTACCTGGTCTCGCCAAAGCACCAATTGGGCCATCAAAAACAAAGTTGATTTATGATGTGGTTATGTTTTTCCACGCTAGCTTACTTCTGATACGTAAAAAATATTGTGTTATTCATGCTGTTGAGGAGTCTGCCCTAATGGCATGGATTTTATCAAAATTGTTCCGTATTCCGTATATCTTTGATATGGACTCTCATATGTCCGAGCAGCTAAAAACCAGTAAATTCATTAAAACAACTTTTTTGTTAAATCTTGCTAAGCATATTGAAAATGCCGCTTTTAAATCTGCCTCGGCAATAATAACTGTGTGTCCACACCTTACAGCCGTGGCCAAAACAGTAACTGAACCACGTAAAGTGTTTCAAATTGAAGATATCCCAATGGAGTTCCCCTCTCCCCCAAATGACATGACTGTAACCTCATTAAGAAATGAGTTGGGCATAACTTCTAATGACATGGTAATTCTATACACAGGCAACCTTGAAGCATATCAGGGAATTGACTTAATACTTGAATCCGCCATGCAAGTTGCTACAGAAAATAGTAATTCTAAGTTCGTTATTGTTGGTGGCGAGGATGAACAGATTGGAAAATACATAGCCAAGAGAGACCAACTTGGTCTTGAAGAGAAAGTTTTATTCACTGGCACCAAACCATTAGAGCATATGCCTGTATTTCATGATTTGGCAGATATTCTTCTTTCGCCCAGAATACAAGGTGAAAACACACCCTTGAAACTATATACGTATCTTAAAACTGGCAAACCAATTGTTGCTACTGACCTCCCAACACACACGCAACTTCTTAATAAAAATATTGCAGTTTTGGCAAAAGCTGAAAAAGTGGAATACGCCTCCGCCATTCTGCTACTATTAAGCAACAAAGAATTACGCACGGAAATTGGTAGAAAAGGCCGCGAGTTTGTGGAAGATCAGTTTAACTATCAAAAATTCAAGCATAAGCTTGGGCAAGTATATAAAACTATCGCTACATAATTGGAATCTTGCCTTTAAAACTATTAGCGTTTTCTGGCATAGCCCAATTTTATACCGTTGAGTCGGTCAATCATTATTATTGTCCTTAGTTTTTTGCCATTTCAGCTATTATGAAATTATACAAACATCTGTTAAACCTTGTCAGGTTCAAGTTAGGCGCTACGGAACCAGCCTGTGGTCCAATGAAGGTACAGTGGGAATTGACTTACCACTGCAACCTCAAATGTCGACATTGTCACATTTGGCAAATTCCGCTTGCTGAAATACGCAGAACAACGTTAGACATTAACCAACAAAAAAAGATTCTAGAGGATCTTGCATCGAATGATGTTGCGCATATTTCATTCTCAGGTGGTGAAATGTTTCTTCAAAAGACTGTGTACGATTTGATTTCCTACGGAAAAAGCCTTGGGCTTAAAATTGGTGGAAACTCTAACGCAGTTCTTATAACTCCTGAAATTGCCGAGAAGATTGCCTCTACAGGTCTTGACAGCCTTTACATATCAATTGATGGTGATAATTCCGACACGCATGATAATATTCGGGGCGTAAAAGGTGCTTTTGATAAAGCCATCGGTGGAGTTAAGAATTTACAGGCCGCAAATCCCGATATTAGTTTATTTTTTAATACAACTATAAATTCAGACAACGCAGGGCAATTGTTGGGTATCGCAAAAATGGCCAAGGACCTAGGTATTGACGGGCTAACAATTGAGATGACCAATACTTTTGTTAAATACTCACCTGACAATAATTTAATCCTGAACAACGGAGAAATGAAGTTGGTCAAAGATCAGATAAATACTTTGTTTGATCAGTACCCAGAGCTAATTCCACATCCAAAGGGATATTTTGATGAATTTGAAGCATATTTAGCAGATCAGAACAGCCTCTACAAATACAAATGCACGGCTGGTATGTTTTCTGCCCAGATTCACCCAAATGGAGATTTATTTTCTTGCCCAGTGGCATTCTCACGAATTGGAAACCTAACAGAAAAAACATTTAAGGAGATCTGGTTTGGGCAAGAGGCTAACTCGCTGCGGTGTTCGATCAAAGAGGGGCATCACCCAATATGTTGGGTAACATGTGTGAGTCCGCTTAACCTGTATCTCAGCTATCTTACGCCAACACGGTTGCATAAACTAATTGAGCCAAAAACTCTCAAGCATATTCTTCAAAAAATCTAGGCATGAACACCCTAAAGAACATATCTAATCTGTCCAAACTCTATATGAGTTATATCATGCGGAAAGAAACTGTATCTAGACTTCCATCAAGAGTCTGGATAGAACCAACACCTTCATGTAATTTTAAATGCGGTCATTGTCCAAATGGTATGGACACCAAGTTTCCAAAAGGACTAATGGATTTTGACCTTTTTAAACGAATTGTCGATGAGCTGGAAGGACATGTGTACGATGTTAACCTGTTTCACCGAGGTGAATCGTTGATTCATCCAGACCTTGAAATGATGGTTGAATATTGCACACAAAAGGGCATGTTCACAAGATTACATACGAACGCAGGGTTAATGACAGAAGAAAGGGCAGTAAACCTAATTGATGCTGGACTTAGCTACGTATCTTTTTCCGTTGACGGTTATAACAAGGATATTTATGACAAGGTGCGCTTAGGTGGTAACTTTGATGAAACAGTACTCAATATCCAAAACTTCCTAAGAGCTAAAGAACGATCCGGGAAAACCACTCCCATGACAATTCTTCAAGTCATGGAAATAGGCGAAAATGGTGTAGGCAAAACCACGCGACGTAAGGTTTTTAAAAATAAATTTAAAGAATTGCCGTTGGACAGATTTATCATTCGCACTCCGCATAACTGGGCAGGTGATGCATCAGAATATGGAGAAGGAGTGGCCGATACAGGACAAGCAAAGTTTACTCCTTGCACCTTTCTTTGGTATTCAATGACCGTATTTTTCGATGGCACTATTGTTCCCTGCCCTCAAGACTTTTACGGGAAACTAATAATGGGTGATTTGAAAAAACAAAGCGTTACTGAAGTGTGGGAAGGCGCTGAGTTAAAGGAAATGCGAAAAAGGATGCGGCAGTGTGACGTCAAAGGTCTGGCACCTTGTGAAAAATGCGATATATTAACTCGTAAAACTTTTATGGGGGTACCATCAGACTATCTTTCCACATTTCTGAAGGACAACCTTAGCTTACGATAGAACTTCAAAATAAATATTCTGATGAAACTAAGTCTTACTAATATTTCTAGGGACTAAACTATTGCAAGGTACCATTCTTGTCACAGGGGCCAATGGTTTTCTTGGAAGAAGCTTGTGCCAACGACTTCATGCCATTGGCCAAAAGATTCGTGCATTGGTAAGAGGACCTGGTCATGACCAGTTATTAAATGACATTTGCACCGAAGTAGTTACTGGTGATATCAGAGAAGAGAAAGTAATCGAACGCTCCTGCAAAGGAGTAGTGGGAATTTTCCACCTTGCAGCAATAGTGCAAAAGGCAGGAATTCAAGATAGCGAATTTTACGACATACATGTGAACGCCACCAAAACTCTACTCGACTATGCAATTAAATACAATGTGAGTAAAGTTGTCCATTGCTCTACTATTGGGGTATTGGGCCATATAGAAAAACCACCAGCAGACGAAACCGCTCCATTCAATGCAGAAGATATTTATCAGGTCACAAAGGCTGAAGCTGAAAAAGTAGTGCTACAACATTACAAAGAACATAAAACACCTGTTACCATAGTTCGACCTACAGCTATTTATGGCCCTGGCGATAAAAGGCTGTTGAAACTTTTTAAGATGATACTTAATGGTAAGTTTCACATGGTAGGCAATGGAAATACTTTTATACACCCAGTTTACGTTGACGATTTAATCGATGGAATGTTGTTGGCATATGAAAATTCAAAATCTGAAGGTGAAATTTATATCATCGGTGGTGCAAAGTACATAACATTAAACGAGTGGGTTTCCATAATTGGAAAAACTGGTGGAACAGTAGGTTCTAGGTTTTCTATTCCTTACCTTCCAGTACAATTGGGAGCAATATTGTGTGAAGCAATATGTAAACCTTTTGGGATAGAACCACCATTATTCCGTAGGCGGGTAGACTTTTTTATAAAAAACAGGGCATTTTCCATCGAGAAGGCCAAACGTGAACTTTGCTATAATCCGTCGGTTGATTTGTCTGAGGGAGCTAGAAAAACTATCTCCTGGTACAAAAAACATGGATGGGTAAGCTAATAACGAAGGTGGTTAGACTTTTTATTAGTAAGAGACCCAGATGTCCGTTACTTGTCATGGTTTATTATTGACAACTACACATAAAATGTTCTACAAACTAACCCCTGAATGCTGGCAGTTCCCCGGTAGCTCAGTTGGTAGAGCAGGTGGCTGTTAACCACCCTGTCGGCGGTTCGAGTCCGTCCCGGGGAGCCAATACACACTAAATCCGAACTTTTGCGCAAAATGCTATCGCCATTCCTTTTAATTGCGCTAGCAGTTCCTTGGTGACTTCGAGCGCTTCATCGAAATCGTAAGACTCGATTGCATCAGTTATTACCGCAACCTTTTCAGATTCTCCAAGGGCGTTTAGTTGTCCTTTCAACCCTTCGAGCAGTTTTGCAGAGGCCTGGGACGGCATATATCATTGCTACAACGGTCTGCTGATAGTAGGATTTCATGGAACGAGAGTTTTATCTGGTGAATATCGGTTTGGGTGGAAAGCAAGTGATTCTAAAATATGAAAGTGGTCAACTAACTGGGTCAATAGGTGGGCGTGTGTTTGGAGGCCAGCCGGGGCAAAACCCTCCGCTAATGATTACTTCCATGTTTGCCGCTGGCGATAAAATCCTTCAATCCCGCAAACAATATAAGTTTGATCGCAATGTCGCCAGAAGTCAAATAGAACGAATACTGGAGTTGGAGGCCATAACGGGTCTGCCATCCCTAGTTGATTTCGTGGCAAACTCAACTGAAGAAATTAGAGGCTACATAGAAATGCTTTTGCAAATAACTAATGAATCGGGGCTGCCATTTTCCTCTGACATGTTTTTAAAAAAGGATAAGCTCATAACTGCTAAGTATGTAGCCTCGATTGGAGGGCTGGACCGATATTTATATAATTCACTATCATTTTTTGAAACAGAAAACCTTCAGGACGAGATTGAGGCAGTAGCTAAAATAGGCGTAAAACATCTGTTGCTGGCACTGTGGGACAAGAATACAGAGCTCTCAGAAGGCCGGATGAGGTGCCTTGATAAAATGCTGCCACTTCTGGAGCCATACAGTTTCGAAACTATCCTTTGCGATACCACACCATTAAGCCTGCCTGCTTCGATGATTGGCAACAGAGCTGCAGAACTGATAAAAAGCAAGTACGGTCTGTTGTCCGGCTGTGGGCGTAACAACGGAGTTTTGAACTGGTGGCGAGCATCTGGTGAAATGGGGGGAGTGGATACCTACAAGTCGGTTGACACTGCCATGGAGGCGCTCGGCTCCATGGGCGCGGACTTCGTGATATATGGACCTGCCAGCTCCGCAGATAGGGTTTACCCAGCAGTAGCCATAGCCCAATGCAACTTGGCTTTGCAGGTCATGGACGAGTATAAATCCCTGCCTGAAAACATGAACCACCCAATTTACAAAATGTTCCCAAAAGCTGTGAAGATGTATCGGGACATGATCGCAGGTGTGAAAATAAAAAGACGTTGGCTTATGAAACCGCAATAGCCACAAGTCAATAGAAAAGCGTACTTTCTCATCAATGGAGGGCAATCAGCCAAGGTATAGAGTTAAATAACCCGAACTTTTGTGAACCGAATAGGGCTATCCCATTGTTACCTCATACGCTCCTTATTAACATGCATTAGGAACTGTACATTTCATCGATGATATTACTGTACTTTTCTAATACAATTTTTCGCTTAACTTTCAATGTTGGGGTTAGTTCACCTCCAGCCTCGCTGAATTCATCCGTTAGGAGTTTAAATTTTTTAATCCTTTCGTAGTTTGCAAAACTCACCATAAGTTTTTCCAGGCGATGGGCGTACAGTTCCACCACTTTCTCATTTTCCACCAAAGCATCTTTGTCAATGGTATTTGATATACCAATCCGCTCTAACTCTCGCTCTAGCCTTACGAAATTTGGAACAATCAATGCCGTCATGAAGTTACGATTATTTCCGATTGCTACGGCTTGCACTATAAATTCATCACCAACCAGGCTTGATTCAAGCGATTGAGGGGGTACATTTTGACCGTTCGACATAACAATCAAGTCTTTCTTGCGATCGGTAATTCTAATATACCCATCATCATCCATTTCTGCGATATCGCCTGTGTGAAACCAACCATTCGAATCAATAGCGTCTTTTGTTGCTTTCTGATTATCAAAATAGCCTTTCGAAATACTTGGTCCACGCACAAGCAACTCTCCATCACTAAGAAACTTTAATTCCAAATTACTTAACTTTTTTCCAACTGTTCCAGCGCGTATGTCGTTCGGTGGATTCATCGCGATCACAGGAGACGTTTCGGTAAGACCGTAACCCTCTAAAACTTTTATGCCTACAGCACGGAAAAAAATCGCCAAGTCTATGTTAAGAGGAGCTCCGCCGGAAACGAAATATCGAATATTGCCACCAAACGCAGCTGCCAATTTGCTGAAAACCAGTTTATTTGCAATCTTGTGTTGAATGCCCAGCCAAAGTGAATTTTTATCCAAGTTGGTTCGATCGGTGTATCTTGTACCAACGTCAATAGCCCAGTTAAAAAGCTTCTGCCTTGCTTTTGGTGCATTTGCAACTTTATCTTTTATTTTACCAACCATTTTTTCGAAAAGCCTTGGAACACTGATAACCACTGTGGGTTTAATTTCCTTAATATTGTCGGGTATTTTTTCGACACTTTCAGCGTAGTAAATAGTTGCCCCTACACTAAGCATTGAAATATGACCGGCCATGCGTTCAAACACATGTGACAATGGCAGGAAAGAAAGGTGCCTATCGGAACTGTCAATATGCACTTCATTTAATGTTGCTTCGACGTTATGCATAAAGTTACCGTGCGTAATCATTACCCCCTTTGGCATACCGGTAGTACCGGAGGTATAGATTATGGAAGCGAGTAGATTTTCTTCTACACAGTCTTCTGCTTCTTTTACTTTTCGGACAATGTCTTCATTAACATTTGATCCAGACTCGAGAGCAGACGAAAGAGTGACAACTTTTTTATCACCAATAGGTCCTGTGTTCTCTTTGACTGTGACTACTAACTCTAACTTTTTGAGATCCTCAACGACGTTTTTAAGTTTAATTAGCTGAGCTTCACCATTGACCACCACCACTTTTGCTCCTGAATTATCCAAAATATACTTGGCCTGTTCGTCTGATACTGTGGCATAAAGGGGAACATCAGCAGCGCCAATTGAAAGGGTGCCAAGATCGGCTATGGCCCATTCAGGTGAATTCTCTAACATTAGCGCCACCCGATCACCGGGCCTTATACTATTTGCGTATAGAAATTTAGAGAAACTTGATGCTTTTTTTGCAAGATCACCGTATGTGGTAGCTACCCACTCGCCGGATTCTTTCCTAACTAGTGCGGGTTGCGTCTTATAGTTAAAAACCGATGTGTAGAACTGGCCGGTAATCGTTTTGGTGATTTTTAAAGATCCCATATAAGCCCCTAATTTTTCATTGTCGTTCTTCGCTTTGTCACAAATGCATTGTAGTAGTCTAGTATGGATAAATCTATTGTATATATAAGCCCTCCATCCTTGACACAAATTGAATTGCAGAGTTATTATTCAAAAAATCCGGCCTTTCATTAGTTAGCTAAAAGAATGGAAACAGATGATTTTTTAATGTCCTGTGCATTTTATTTCGTGGCTGGCTTAGAATGAACTTATTTTTTTGCACAAAATCTGTAGAGGCAAGTTTCCTCCCACGGGACTCCTCATGTTGGATTCAGATTTATTTATAGGGATTAGATTTCTTACGAATGGGTGAAACGAAGCAGGTAATAATGGATTCCACTATACTAATAGTCGGGCATGAGGACAGCTTTTCACCCAAACTAATTGAGTATGCCATATCAATGGCAAACCGAATGCAATGTGGGATAGCTGCCCTTAACGTGGTCCCTATCGGGTCTAGGCTTACATCGTTACTGGACTCAAAACTCAAAGAAAGTATAGTTACTGAGGCAAAGAAACAAGCAACTAATTTCGAGGATGCTGCGCAAAAAAGAGGTATCTCTTTTAAGCACATTATAAAATTTGGAGATGTTGATAAATCCATCCGTGATGTTCATAGCGAAATTGACCGCATACACTTTATTATTGCAGAGCCAGATTACGTCCCTGGGAATAAAGACATTGAAACTGCCTTTCCAGTATTTACAGTAAAGCATGACTAAGATACGGAGGGGAAATTGGATATAACAGTTGAAATAGTTTCGGTCATGGCTGTAATTGTTACCACTGTAGTTCTATTCATTATCGGTGGGGATCCTAAAGGGAAGTTAAGATGGCTTAAAGTGGACGTTGTAGCCATTATAGTCATGGTTTCCTTACCACTATTGGGGCTTATAGATCCAAATCAGGCCTTTGTTGGGTTTAGCAGCAATGCCGTTATTTCTATTATTGGCGTAATTATTATAGGTGCTGGGCTTGATAAAACCGGCATTATGAATAAGGTTGCAAAGCCCATTACAAGGGCTGCAAAAAACAGTGAGTCACGTCTTGTAGTGTTAATTTCCAGCACTGTCGCTGTTATCTCCTCTTTTATGCAAAATATTGGTGCTGTCGCTCTATTCCTTCCAGCAACACAACGAATATGCAAGGAAATGTGTATACCTCCTTCGCGAGTATTAATCCCCATGGGCTATCTGGGCATTATAGGTGGTTGTTTGACTCTGGTGGGTTCTAGCCCCTTAATACTTCTGAATGACTTAATGGGCGATTTGGAGCCTTTTCAACTATTTGATGTCACCCCTATTGGTGTTAGCCTCATAGTGGCCGGAGTCGCATATTTTGTGGTTTTTGGAAAGCTTGTTCTTCCGTCAAGAGCCGTTGTAGCGCCAGGGGCAAGAACCTTAGATTTTAAAAAAGAATACCACACTCCTTTTGGACTTTTTGAACTTACTATAGCACCAGATTGTAAAGGTATTTTAACTCTTGAAGACATGTCTATTCGACGCAAATATTTATGCACAGTAGTTGGGATATCCAAACATGTTAGCAAAATTAAGTGGTTTGCCCCCACAAGGAACATGCGACTCGACCCGCAAGATGCAATCGCAGTGGTAGGTTCAGCCTCTAATGTTAAGCTTCTGGCTGAAGCAGAGGGGATGATTGTTAAAAAAGAGTTGGATCTCTTTTCTGATTCACTATCGCCAATGCACGCTGGGATGGTTGAAGCTATAATACCGCCACGTTCAGCAGTTGAGGGTTTTTCCTTTCGAGAACTTCATTTCAGAGAAAAATATGAGGTAAACCCTATAGCTATTAGGCGCGGTGAAAAAATATTCTTTGGTGGATTATCCGATATTCCTATCCAACAAGGTGATGTTTTGTTGTTGCAGGGAATCTATGAAAAGTTCACCATTTTGAAAAAAACCGGAAAGCTCTCGTTTATAACCGAGTTTGAAGAAGAGGAAGCAGAAGAGGAATCAAAAGCAAAATTTGCTTTATCAGCTTTTGCTATTACACTACTGCTCATCATTACTGGGTATGTAGAGCTATCAGTGGCACTAATGGCTGGGGCCACCGGAATGGTCCTCACTCAGGTATTGAGCATCGAAGAAGCCTATCAAGCAGTGGACTGGCGCACAGTATTTTTACTGGCTGGACTGATACCACTTGGCATTGCAACCCAAACCTCGGGGACAGCCGAGTTTATAGCAATTTGGCTTCTTGATTTAGTTGGAAATATTTCTCCAATTTTATTATTAACACTCATAGGGATGCTTACCTCAGTGTTTACCCTTGTGGTATCTAACGTAGGCGCCACAGTTTTACTAGTACCGCTTGCTATCAGCATGGCTGCTTCAACAGGAGTAGATCCACGAATGGCTGCATTGGTCGTTGCTGTCTCGGCTTCTAATACTTTTATTCTTCCTACACACCAAGTCAACGCCTACATTATGGGTCCTGGTGACTACAAAACCACTGACTACTTAAAAGCTGGCTCTATAATGACTGTTCTTTATTTGGTTGTTATGCTATCTACAATTTACTTGTTCTACGGAATTTAAGGTGCCACCACACTAGAGATTGCTGAATGCAATGGATCTTGCAGCCAAGTTTGACTTTTCGGGATTAAGCTAAAAATGTATTAGCCCATTCTAGAGTAAAGAGGATATTAAACGGCACCAATAATCTTGCGCTGTTTCTTGCGATCTTCTTCTTTAAGCAACTTTTTCCTTATACGTATGGCATCCGGTGTTATTTCCGCTAGTTCGTCAGCAGCAAGATATTCCAAGCACTGTTCCAGCGACATGATGCGCGGAGGCTCAAGGCGAATAGTATCATCAGAAGACACAGTCCTCATGTTTGAAAGCTTCTTGCCCTTTGACACCTTCACTACTAAGTCAGTTTCCTTATTGTGTTCTCCAACAACCATACCTTGGTAAACCTTGGTTCCAGGATTTATGAAGAAAGATCCACGGTCTGAAAGCTTATCTATTGCATATGCTGTGGCCGTGCCCTGATCTTGACTTACCAGTGATCCTGTTTTTCTACCATGTATTTTTCCCACCCAAGGGATAAGCCGATGAAAACTGTGATTTAATACGGAGGACCCACTTGTTTCAGTGAGTAATTCAGAATGCATTCCAATGAGTCCACGGGCCGGCATAGTGAATTCAATCCTTACCCTACCATGTTCCAAATTGCACATATTTTTCATTTCGCCTTTACGGGCTCCAAACTTCTCTATGACTTTGCCGGAAAATACTGTGTCGACATCAACAGTTACAAATTCTTCTGGTTCCATAATTTTGCCATTAATTTCTTTTGCTATAACTCTAGGACGAGAAACAGAAAACTCGTAACCTTCGCGTCGCATTGTTTCTATAAGAATGCCTAAATGAAGCTCACCGCGACCGGAAACCGTAAAAGAGTTTCCAGTATCTGTTCGGTCAACACGCAATGCAAGATTAGAGCGAAGTTCGGCCATCAGTCGTTCTTCTAGATGTCGGCTGGTCAGTTTATCACCTGAAAGACCAGCATAAATTGAAGTATTTATGGAGAAATCAATTGATACTCTTGGTTCGTCTATTTCTATAGTTGGTAAAGCCTCAGGGTGTTCTCGATCAGCTAAAGTTTCACCAATGTCGAGATCTTTAAATGCAGCAGCTATTAACACAATGTCACCAGCAGATGCACCTTGGATCTCCTGCCGACCAAGCCCTGCAAATGTGAAAAGTTTCTGTATTTTCATAAACGAGATATCATTTTCACTATTAATACGCGCAATTGTTTCACCAGAATTAACCGACCCTCTTCTAATCTGTCCTACCGCAATACGACCTAGATAATTATCATATTCCACGGAAGAAACAAGTAATTGAAATGGATCATTGCGTGCAACTAATGGTGGTTCAACAACATTAATAATCGTGTCAAGAAGTGGAGCCATTGATATTCCTGGAACATCAAGAGAAGTAGTGGAAATTCCATTTTTTGCCGAAGTGTATACTGTGTGAAAGTCAAGTTGCCGATCATCAGCTCCAATGGCTACAAACAAATCAAATACTTGGTCGAGTACCCATTCTGGCCGAGCGTCAGCTCTGTCTGTTTTATTTATTACTACCACAGGTGCTAGTCCCACTTTTAATGCATTTTTTAGGACATATTTTGTTTGAGGCATAGGCCCTTCGACTGCATCAACTAATAGTAGAGCACCATCTACCATGTTGAGAATGCGTTGAACTTCTCCGCCAAAGTCAGAATGGCCAGGCGTGTCAACTATGTTGATTTTTACATTTTTCCAGCTGACGGCGGCGTTTTTTGAGAAAATAGTAATCCCTCTCTCCTTCTCAAGCTCATTCGCATCCATGACACGATCCTGGATATTCTCATTTGTACGAAAAATACCTGCTTGTTTGAAAAGGGCATCAACCAAGGTTGTCTTTCCATGGTCAACATGTGCAATTACACATATATTCCTTATATCTTCTCTTTTTTCCATCTTAACCACTTTATAAAAGCTGACGAATATAGCACGAATATTAACAAGCAAGCAAAAAATTGGTCGCCGTTGATACTTTTCCACGACCAGTGAAGTATATGTTGGCGCGCCCGTCAGGATTCGAACCTGAGGCCTCTCGGACCGCAACCGAACGCTCTATCCGGGCTGAGCTACGGGCGCGCTGTAAAATGAAGATGTATGGTAGCTGAACTGACATTGGTCATCAATGTAATTGTTTCCTTGACTGTAAAATAAGAGTTTTATATATTGCCAGCCTGTATGGGGCTGTGGCGCAGCTGGGAGCGCGTCTGAATGGCATTCAGAAGGTCAGGGGTTCGATCCCCCTCAGCTCCACCATCTTGTAAGTACAATCAGCTAATCGTTAAAGGAAGTTCTTCCTTTTGCCATGCTCCGATACCGATACTTTAAATTAATGATTTTAAAGGCCAACTTAGTGCAAAACCAACAGCTGATATTTGTTATTACTTAGCTTTAATAAGCCGCTATAACATATAGAAAAATAATTGGTTATATTGGCAATGTTGTCATTGATAAATGAATGGCTTTAGGAATCTCAAGTGTTATCCCCTCCCCTGCCAGTACCAAAATTTTGACCGTGTTTACCCAAGATCCATTAAAATTATTGGCACTTACATAAACACTTGAAGAGCGTTTAATTACCGAAATTTTTCCCAGTTTGAATAAAGCGCAAGATGTTTTCTAAAGGTGTTGCTGGCGGAAGATCACATCCCGGCATAAGTATGAATGCACCTTTACCCGACACTTTCTCAAGTAAACTGGATGTTGCATCTTCGACCTGATTCGGGCTACCGTTCATTAATATTTTGACTGGGTCGATGTTCCCCGCTACGCACACCTCGCCGCCTAACTCTTCCATGGCAATGGCCATATCAACTTTACTGTCAAGGCTTATACAATCCGCCCCAGTTTTTGGGAACAATTTTAATCTATCTGTCGTATCTCCGCAGATATGTAACAGTGTTTTCACTCCAGTTTGTCTAGCCCAATTTGTAAATCGGTTTAAGGACGGTAGTGCAAACTTCTCAAACTGTTTTTTTGAGATCAGATCACCGGAGGCAGTTGGATCACCAAGTGTAATGAGTTCCAAGTGATGATTTTTTACAAGCGGCTCAAACATGCGAATTAGCAGATCAGTTATAAACTCAAGCGCTACTTCAACCAGTTCTTTGTCTTTATAAATTGCTTTTACGAAACGTTCTTCTCCTACAATCCTTGCCGCCAACGTAAAAGGACCCCAGCCTGTATAACTAACCATGTAATCATCACCGATTGCATTATTAACTCTTTTATATGATTCCCTCACAGAGCTAATATGTGCATTACTGTCAACCAGGGAAATATCCAAACCATGTATCTCATCTGCCGTTCCAGCTATAGTGTCTTCCAGGTCTATCGCGCCATTGTCTTGAAATTTAATTCTAGCTCCTAACGCAGCGGCAGGTAAGTTAGGAAAGCCTGACCCAGCGTAGACAATATCACTATCAACTAGCTCAGCCATATCCTCTATCATGCCTGCTAGACCTTCAGGGTTCGAAAGCATGTCACTAAGCCTTGTGTTTTTTAGCTTGGCGAACCAATAACCACCACCCAAAATGGCAACGGGGACGCGGGGTGATGACTGACCTGCTAAAGCTGCTTTTATAACCTGTTTTGAGTGTATTTTCCTTGCCTCTTAGTTACATATTCTGTCCTGATAGTAGCACTTTTTGGAGTCTTTGCTGGCAAATCATTAACTACCGGTGGACGAAAAGGTAGCATCCCATAGATTATTTAAACAATTTTTTCAGCAATATCAGATGCCAACTTTACGGCTTCAGATAGTCCACTTGGCGGAGGAATAGCCACAAACACATTCCCTGCTTCAATGGCTCTACTTACCGCCTCTTCTGGGTCCATTCCCATTGCTGCTGCCATGCAGGCACATACTGCAATATCCATCGAACAGGCACCAAGGCACATCATATCGACTATAGCCGGGGCAGCAACCGAAAAAGCATCGAGCTTTTCCTTATTTTTACTCATTAACGCTTCCGGCATAGCCTCAGCCAACGCGTTATTTAATACGTGAACTTTACCGTCAATGCTAACTTCGACATCGATCCGCGCATCAAAACCAAAATGTCGATGCGCAAAGTCATGTTTTCTTCTTCCAGACCCGGGTTCAACTTTTAAAAATTTTATGTATTCAACTTTTTTCCCAAGCTTAACACTCATCATGTTTGCAACTGATTTCGCGTTAGAGTCAATGAAAGTGTTTTGAGTTTCTTTAACTAAATCATTAATGGACATTCCACCTTTAAGTTTTTTATAGGCTGTTTTTGCACGGGAAAAGATTGCATTCACCATTATTGGTTCAGTTGTTTCCAAAATAATATCTGTAATGAAACCTGTTTCTGCTTGCTCTGCTTTTCTCGCTAATATGTTATTAGCAACAGCAGAAGACTCTTCCTGAAAATACTGACTCATGTACTTTCTTAAGGCACTTTTGATATGCTCATTACTCTTGCCTTGTCCCAAAAGATTTAAAGATAGAACTGGTGCAGTTAGCCAATGGTGAAGAGGAACGATGACCGGCCCCCCCGCACGACCCACCCCAACCGAACCTCCTTCCGCAAAAATTGAACAAACCTCACAAAACATTATCATTCCAACAACCGTTGGGGTTCCACAGTCCTTTAAAATAATCGCTAAATCTCCAACAAGGTTTGCCGTATTAAGTTTCTGACCTGTTCCGCGAATAGTTAGTTTGTCAGGAAGGCCTGCTACTGCCACAGCCTCTTGAGCAGTAGTTTCTGGTGTACGCATAGAAAGATACTCACCGAATTCTTCCCCAACATAGGCATCTGGATGAATAATCTCAAGCGCAGCTGATGTACCAAAAAGTGCTGACAACCATCGATTCGGCTTCATACCTGCTGAAGTGTATGCCTTCATCATTGCTTTAGTTCCAATGGAAGCAAGTTTTTTCCCCAATTTCGGGAAGAGATGGTCCTCTCCAGTTGTCGAGTGGCCTACTATTGGACCTCCAGCACCGAGTGGCAAGAATTCAGCATCAAATGGGGCTAAGTTTTCTTTGTCCAATGCCTGATAAATAGCAAGGGTCGCGGCAAACCCTGAAATTTTATTGTTCTGTTTCTCTGTAGGGATTGAAGAAACGCGTCCAGATGGAATTCCAGCAGCCATTCGGGCAACAGCACCCAACTTTCTGTTTGGGCACGGCATCCCGCATTGCGCGTTACTCCCGGCGAAATAGAGTAGTGTGGCCGTTATCAATGCTGCATTTGCAGGATCCGCCCCACATGCCATTAACTTATTTACCGATTTTTTTGCTACATCATCAACGTCAGTAAACGGTTCGTTATTAACTTCGAGTTTAATTTTTTTACCTTTTTTAATTTCCTTAGCAATAATGTTAGATGCTGCCCAAACACCTAAATTAAAGGCACCCCAGCCGCCGAACCCAGCGTCTAAGTGTTCCATGGTCAGGTAGTCTGGTTTAGCAGTAGTAGCCCTGAATGTAGCTATAATTTCCTTTTCCATCTTTACTAGTTCCTTTTTGACTTAGCAGATCATAATCCCATTAAAGTTTCACAGCACAGTCATCAATTTGAGCAGTTGAATGCTTTAACGATACTATATGATAACAATTAGCGATAGCTTGAAAGCAAGATAAGCCTGAATTTAAAACTTCGAAAAACCTAAGGTCGTAGCATGGAAGAAAGTAACTTATTTTAATGGAGTCAAACGGCAACTGGATAAGAAGGTGGGAGTAATTCTTCTGTCTAACTGCATCTTCTAAGCACTGGTGGGAATTAAAAGCCGGCCCGGCTTTTTACAGCCGGGCACAACTTCTTAGTCTATACCAAATCAATACTAATTACTGATTATATACACCATATTTGTCGCGGGCTTCAACCATGCGCTTCGCATTCAACAATGGCGCATTAGGACCAAATTCGCAACCGGTAGACAGGATATACCCTCCACCTTCACCATAAATCTCGA
>Ga0187827_10000018_pt1 | contig 242058 bp, 230 predicted proteins | sample ETNtaG_39_FD_167969 | JGI IMG/M metagenome (GOLD analysis project Ga0187827, IMG submission 167969) | Marine microbial and viral communities from oxygen minimum zone, Eastern Pacific Ocean - ETNP2014_SV_150_PacBio MetaG (Illumina Assembly) | ecosystem: Environmental > Aquatic > Marine >...
TTCGGGTGCCAGCTTTGATAGTTGCGCGAAAAATTCTCCCTGCACCCAGTTGGCGGCCACCTTGACGTCGCGGCCTTCCGCGATTTGCTCATAGAACAATGCCGTGTCCCGTTCACTGACCAGGACGCTGGCGTCATGCGCCGAGAGCCCCAATTCGTCCATATAACGTTGCTTTTTCGCATCGGGTAGTTCCGGTAGGCTGCCTCGGATACGATCGACGAATTCATGACTGAATTCCAGGGGCAGCAGATCCGGATCAGGGAAATAACGGTAATCGTGCGCCTCCTCCTTGGAGCGCATGGGCCGCGTGGTACCGGTCTGGGCATCGAACAAGCGGGTTTCCTGATCAATGCTACCGCCTTCCTCCAATATATCGATCTGACGGGTGGTCTCGTAGTTAATGGCCTGCTGTATGAAGCGAATGGAGTTGACGTTCTTGATCTCCGCCCGGGTCCCCAGATCCGCGCCCGGACGGCGCACCGAAACATTGACATCGGCCCGCATGGAGCCTTCCTCCATATTGCCATCGCAGGTGCCAAGGTAACGCAGAATGGCGCGGATCTTGCGCACGTAGGCGCCTGCTTCCTCGGCCGAGCGCATATCGGGTTTGGAGACGATCTCCATCAGGGCCACGCCCGAGCGGTTTAGATCCACATAGGTCTTGGTAGGGTGACGGTCATGAAGGGATTTACCCGCATCCTGTTCCAGATGCAGCCGCTCGACACCGATATCTCGGCTGCTACCGTCCGCCAGATCGACACTGACCACACCCTCGCCCACGATCGGTTGTAGATATTGCGAAATTTGATAGCCCTGGGGCAGATCGGCATAGAAATAGTTCTTCCGGTCAAACACCGAATAATTGTTGATCTTGGCATTTAGGCCGAGGCCGCTACGCACCGCCTGTTCCACCGCCATCTCGTTGATCACTGGCAACATGCCCGGCAGGCCCGCGTCAACCAGGCTGACTTGGCTGTTCGCCTCGGCCCCAAACGCGGTGGCGGCGCCGGAAAATAGTTTTGAGTTGGAGATTACCTGAGCATGAACTTCGAGCCCGATGACGACTTCCCAAGGGCCGGTGGCGCCTTCGACATAGCTGCTCATGGCGCTGTCCTCCACCATTGCTCTGGCGTGGCGCTGAACGCCGCCGCTTCTTCAAGCACGCCTGCGATGAGAAACATGGTTTCTTCATCGAACGCCGGCGCAAGCACTTGTAGCCCCAAGGGCAGGCCCTCGTCGGACAAGCCCGCCGGAACAGAAATACCTGGCAGTCCAGCCAAATTAGCGGTTACGGTAAAGACATCGTTGAGATACATCGCGATGGGATCGTCTGATTTATCACCCTGGGCAAAAGCGGCCGATGGCGCCGATGGCGTCAGAATGGCATCGACGGACTGGTAGACATCGCGGAAATCTTGGGCGATCAGGCGGCGGACCCTTTGTGCCTTCAGATAATAGGCATCATAGTAACCTGCCGACAAAACGTAGGTGCCTATCAAAACTCGGCGGCGAACCTCGGCACCAAAGCCGGCGGCGCGGGTGTTCTCGTACATCTCGGTCAGGTCGGCACCCTCTTCCCTAAGGCCGAAACGAACACCGTCATAGCGGGCCAGGTTCGACGAAGCCTCCGCGGGCGCCACGATATAATAGGCCGGCAGGGCGTATTTCGTGTGCGGCAGGGAAATATCGACAATCTCGGCGCCTGCGTCCTTTAACCAGCCGATACCCTGTCGCCACAGGGTCTCAATCTCGCCCGGCATGCCGTCGAGCCTGTATTCCTTGGGCACGCCGATTTTCAGGCCGCGCACATCACCGGTCAATGCCGCCTCGAAATCCGGCACATCTCGTTGGGCGGAGGTGGAATCTTTTTCGTCGTAACCAGCCATGGCGCCCAGCATGATGGCGTTGTCGCGGACATCGCGCGTTATCGGCCCAGCCTGGTCTAGGGACGAGGCGAAGGCCACCACGCCCCAGCGTGAACAACGGCCATAGGTCGGTTTGCAACCCACGGTGCCGGTAAAGGCCGCCGGCTGACGGATCGAACCACCGGTATCCGTAGCCGTGGCACCCATGGCGAAATGCCCCGCGACCGCCGCCGCCGAACCGCCTGACGAACCGCCGGGCACCAGGGCACGGTTGTCGCCCTTGCGGCGCCAGGGATTTTGCACCGGTCCGTGAAAAGAGGTTTCGTTAGACGAACCCATGGCGAATTCATCCATGTTGCTCTTGCCCAGCATGACCGCGCCCGCCCGCCACAGATTAGCCGTTACCGTACTTTCATAAGGCGGCGTAAAGTCATCAAGAATATGGCTGCCCGCCGTGGTCAGAACATCCGTTGTGCAGAATAAATCCTTGATGGCCAGTGGTATGCCTTCCATCGCACCCACTTCGTCCGTACCGCGCCGGGTATCGGAGGTCTCAGCCATGGCCAGGGCGATTTCCGGCGTCTCCGTCACCATGGCATTCAACACACCGGCCTCGGCCATGGCCTCGATATGGTCTTGAGTCAGTTCCTTGGATGACAACTCACCCTTGGCCAGTAGGTCGCGGGCTTCGGCAATGCCAAGTTCAGTCAGGTTCGCCATTACTCAATCACCTTCGGCACGGCAAAGAAGCCCTCCCGTCCGTCGGGGGCATTGGCCAACATATCCTTCTGCTTGCCACCATCATTAATGACATCGGCGCGCCAGCGCAACGACTCGTCATGCACCGAGGCCATGGGTGGCACGGCATCTGTATCGACTTCGTTCAGCTGTTCGATCCAGTTCAGGATACCCGACAGCTCGGTCGCCAGGGACTCCAGTTCGTCCTCGTTGACGCCGATGCGAGCAAGATGGGCAATGCGCGCGACCGTGGCTTTATCGACCGACATGTGCGACCTTTCCCGTCCGTTGAAATTCATGGAGTAGCGCCCCAATTGGAGCGCGCGGAACCTAACACTCGTCATGCCCACGATCAACCCCGAGGCGCTGCGCGCCACCGTTTCAATTCCACGGAGATTGCTGGGCCTGGACCTTGGCAGCAAGACCATCGGCCTGGCTCTTTCCGACACCACATGGGCCATCGCCACGCCGCTGGAAACCATCCGCCGGAAAAAATTCAAAATGGATGTGGAACGCCTGTTCGCCGTGATTGATGAATTTGAAGTTGGCGGCCTGGTCCTGGGCCTGCCTTTCAACATGGACGGCAGCGAAGGGCCGCGCTGTCAATCCACGCGCGCCTTTGCCCAGAACGTGCTGGCGCTGCGCGATCTGCCGATTGTGTTTCAGGATGAACGTCTTTCCACCGCCGCCGTCCAGCGTATGCTGGTGGATGAAATGGACAGCTCCCGCAAGCGCCGGGCCGAAGTGGTGGACAAGCTGGCTGCGGCCTATATCTTGCAGGGCCTGTTGGACCGCCTGAATCTGCAATAGAGCCAGATACAATGCCCGAAATCCTGAAACTTGCCATCGTCACCGACATTCATCATGGCCCAAACAAGCTGACCAAGGTTGGCGCGGCCGCTTTGCCGCTGTTACGGAATTTTAGAGCATTCGTTGACGATTATCAGCCGCATTTCATTGCCGAACTGGGTGACCGGATATCCGACATTGATCCGCAGACCGACCGTGAGCAGTTGCAAAAAGTGGCTGAGAATTTTACCGGTCTGCCCAGCCCTCACCGTCATCTGATGGGCAACCACGACCGTGTACATCTGAGCACCGCCGACAATGCCGAGATCCTGGGTCATAGCATGGAGCATTACGGCATCGATGTGGCCGGGCGGCACTTGGTATTCTGGCAGATGGATTGCCAAATTCACCGCCCCCAGGGTTTCCTGCCCAACCAGGCTGATCTGGATTGGTTGCGGCAGGATCTGGCCGCCACCAATCTGCCGTCGATCATCTTCACCCATGTGCCGCTGGATGGCGGCTCGTTGCACGGCAATTACTATTTTGACAACAACCACCACTCTGGCGGACTGCCCCATGCGCGGGAAATTCAGGCGCTGATCCGGGACGCAGGCAACGTTGTTTTGTGTATCGCGGGTCATGTGCATTGGAACGACGTCAACCTGATCGACGGCATTCCCTATATCACTGTACAATCCCTGTCCGAGAGTTTCACCACCGAGGGTGAGGCCGCAGGCGCCTGGGCCACCATCGAAGTCGACCATGAAGTCCGCTGGCGCACCCACGGCCAAGATCCAATTTCCCTGACCGTGCCGGTGCGTGGCCTTAATGCCCGCTGGGTTCAGCCCCTTCCGAGTTTCGAAGAAAGGATGCATCAGCAAAGCATGCCCGATGGCCTGGACAATATCGTCGGCCTGGTCCTGGATATGGATGGGGTGCTCTATCGTGGCGACACAGCCATTCCCGGTGCGGCGGAGGCAATTACGAGGCTACAAAAGGCAGGTATCAAATTGGCCGCACTGACCAATAATGCCCGCGCCTCGGCTCAGGATTACAGCACCAAATTAGCCGGCCTAGGGATCGATCTTGGCGCAGACCGAATTATCACAGCCGGCCAAGCCACGGCACAATATCTGGCCGCGCAAGATCAGGCGCCGAAGGTTTTTGTCGCCGGCAGCCCAGCGCTACGAAAGGAATTAGCGGCGGTTGGCGCCGTTTACTCCGAACACCCGGACTTCGTCGTCGCCGGTATCGATTTGGAGATGCCACTTTCCGTTCTGGCCACGGCTGTGGGTCATTTGCACCGGGGCGCCAAATTGGTTGCCAGCAATCCCGACAATATTCTACCTGTCGGCGAAGGCGTGGAGCCGGAAGCCGGCGCCGTCGTGGCATTTCTAGAAGCTGCCAGCGGCCAGACAGCCTATATCGTCGGCAAACCAAACGCGGCCATTTTCGCCTTGGCTCTGGCGCGGCTGGAGCTGCCGGCAGACCGAGTAGCCATGGTTGGCGATACGGCGGACACAGATATCGCCGGTGCAACGTTGACGGGCCTGCGCTCGATCCAAGTAGCCAGCGGCAACGCCGCCGATGCCGCCAGCCCGCATCAACCGACCGCACATCTGGCGGATCTGGCCGCGTTGGCAGATCTATTGTTGAGCTGAAGTCCGGCAACGGCCATGACCACGACACTGACCGTCATCTTGCCGATCTTCATGCTGCTCGGCCTGGGCTGGCTATTACGCCTGCGGCGTTTTCCCGGCAACGAATTTTGGCGTCTGCTGGACCCGTTGGTGTTTTACATTCTGTTGCCCGCACTATTGGTGCGCAACTTCGCCAACGTCGATGTCAAGCAATTGAACGTGCTACCGACGGCCGGCGCGGCGGTACTGATCGTGATCACCGCCACAGCCGTGCTGTTGCTACTGCGCCGCTATTTGACAATGGGTGGTCCTGCCTTCACCTCGCTTGTGCAAAGCACAGTCCGGTTTAATTCCTACATTGGCTTCGCCATCGCGGCTGGGCTCTACCAAACCGCCGGACTAACCATATTCTCGATCGTCGTGGCTGCTGTAACGCCATTGGCCAACCTGATTTCGGTCAGCGTTATAGGCCGTTATGGCAAGTACCGCGGCAACAGCAGCAGAAAGAAACTGCTGTTGACAGTATTGAGCAATCCGATGATCGTCGCGGTGCTGGTTGGTGTTTTCCTGAGCCTAAGTGGCATTGGCCTGCCCTGGGTTCTTGATCCATTTTTTGAGGTTCTGGGCCGTGCCGCCCTGCCCCTGGGCTTGTTGGCCGCCGGTGCCGGGCTCGAATTTCGGGCCTTGCGCCACAGTGGACAGGCGGTGTTCATGGCTTGCTTTACCCGGCTTGTATTGGTGCCCCTATTGGCCATAGCCGCAATCTGGATTTTTCAACTGGATGGGCTAAGCCGTATGGCAATCGTTATCTATGCTATAATGCCCGTGCCACCGGGCAGCTATATCCTGGCCAGGCAGTTGGGCGGTGATGCGACGTTGCTTGCCACTATTATCGTGGCGAGCACCTTATTTTCAATTGCAACTGTACCATTATGGCTGTTTCTGCTGGGCTAATGCGGGGCGGCGGCGAAGGTTCCCGAACCTCTCAAACCAACCTGACATATCGTCCACAGTATGCGGACGTTTGATATGGACAACGTTCTGCCTAAGTTGTCAGGTCATCGGGATGAATCTGCCCTCTTGTAATTGGCTAGACTACGGTATGTTCAATTCATTGGCTGGCCTATTTTCAAATCTTTCAACAATAATTGTGGAGAAATGGATATGACTATTGAACGTTTTATGGTGGCCGGACAGCTGACCCCGGTCAGTCACTATTGTCATTCGGTACGCGCGGGCAATCTCGTCTGGGTCTCGGGCGTGGTTGGCATGCGTTCTGACGGCTCTATCCCGGACGATACCGTTGCACAATTTGATATTGCCATGGACGCAATGGATGCTTGCCTTCGTGCGGCAGGCGGTAAACCAAAGCATGTGGTCAAGGTCCAGGTTTTTATGACGGACATTTCCGAGCGCGCCGCCATCAATACGCGGCGCATTGACTATTTTGGCGAGCATCTCCCTGCCTCAACTTTAGTTGAGGTCTCAGCCTTGGTCGATCCGCGCATGAAGGTTGAAATAGAATGTCAGGCCGTGTTGCCAGAGTGATCGCATTGCTCCGGCCAAAAAAGTATTCAAGTCCCTAAGTGTCCGTCGAGATATCGTGGCCGGACGAACGCCTCATCACGGCAGGTGATCTAGGTTCGAGAATTTTAGATTTATTGCCTTTTAATCCCCTATTTCCCAGATAGATCATCGATTTGGTGATGTTTTTTGGTGGATTCGGCTATAAGAATCAATGCAATACACCGATCAAAATCAACGCGCTCCATGTCACCCGGCGGGTGAAAGCAGACAGTCCCCTTTGCGGGGGAATTTACCTAGATTGAGCCTCTAAATGGGCATCATCTGGATTAGGCGAGGCTGAACATATGTGTGGAATTGCAGGACGAATTCTGAGGGCTCCGGGCAAGGTCGGCCACGATCTCGTCGAGTTGATGGACGCCCAGGAACACCGCGGCGCCGACAGCACGGGCTTCGCGATATACGGTGTGTCACGCGATACGGGCTATGTCCTGCGCGGCATGGGCTTCGACAAAACCAACCTGGCGGCGGATATAGATGACTTCCGGCATCTGCTCACGGCGCATGGCTCGGACCTTATCGAGGAACCGTTGATCGTTACGGACGACGACCCGCACTACTGCGTACGCATGGTGATCAAGGACCCCAAGGATCTTGGCAGTTGGATCAACGAAGCAGATGAGTTATCGGCACGGTTCGAGGTGCAGTCCTGTGGCCGCTCGCTGGAGATTATCAAGGATGTCGGCGGTTCCGAGCAGGTGGCGCAAAAGCATGGCGTCCGGGATTTGATCGGCAGCCATGGCCTGGGCCACGCCCGCCTGGCGACCGAAAGCTCGGTGCTGCCGAATGCCTCCCACCCATTCTGGGCCCGGCCGTTCCCCGATGTCGCCATCGTCCACAACGGTCAGATCACCGACTATTACACCTGGCGCGCCAAGCTGGAGGCTCAGGGTTATCGTTTCCTAACCTACAACGACAGCGAACTGATCGCCATCTGGGTCTCCGATCAGATGAAGAACGGTTTGAGCATGGAAGCGGCGCTGCGGAAATCGATAACCTCCATCGATGGCGTATTCACCTACATGATTGCCCAGCCCGACAGCATTGGCTTCGCCAAGGACCGCTTCGCCATGAAGCCGCTGGTAACAGTGCAGGGCAATGGCGAACTGGCCGCCGCGACGGAAGAACAGGCGGTGCGCCGGATTGTTCCAGAAGAGGTCGATGTGATCAATTACGACGGCCCGGGCCTGATGCAAATTTGGGGCGTCGGTAACCGGAGGGTCGCGGCATGAGTGATGTCGTCATCAAGGTCGGCGATCGCCACATCCGGCGGATCAATGAAGAAATCCAGGTGGCCTGCGCGGCGGGACAGCGGATCGTCGTCCGAAATACCCTGTCGCGGCACAATCTCGGTATCGGGCTACCCGATGGAGCGGAGCTGCATTTCGAGGGCAGTGTCGGCTACTATTGCGGTGGCCTGAACAACGGCGCCACCATCACCATCGAGCGCAACGCCGGTTGGGGCGTTGGGGAAGCCCAGGCATCGGGTCACATCACCGTCGGCGGCTATGCCGGGATGTCGGCGGGCGCCGCCATGCTGGGCGGCACCATTCACGTCAAGGGCGACACCGGTCCGCGCTGCGGCGTCGCCATGAAGGGCGGCAACATCATCGTCGAAGGCAAGATCGGCTACCAATCCGGCTTCATGTCGCACGCGGGCAAGATTATCGCGCTGGGCGGCGCGGGAGCCTCTTGCGCCGATGCCCTGTGGGAAGGCGAAGTCTGGGTCGCCGGTGAAATCGAAAGCCTGGGCGTCGATGTCCAGGTCTTGGAGCCCAGCGCCGAGGATGTCGCCGAGGTCGAGGCCATTCTCGAACCGCTGGGCCTCAATGACAATTCGCGGGACTGGCGCAAGATGATCTCCGGTCAGCGCCTGTGGTATTTTGAAAGTCGGGATGCAAACGCATGGCTCATGATATAGACGAACCTTATGAATATCCCTTTGACATGCCCACCGAGGAAGCGGTCGCCTATAGCGACGGCAAGATAGGCGGTCGCCCGGCCGGCGTGCCATCGTCGTATGACGTCGGCGGTTCGACCCGATGGACGCCGGCGGCCCTTTCCGAAGTGCACGCGCTATCGCAACTCGGCCGCTATCAGGTGCGCGGCTACAATACCTTCAACAAACGGCTGCCGACTTTTGACGATTTGACCTTCGTTCCGGCCACCATGACCCGGCTGCCGCTGGAAGGCTATCGCGAGAATTGCGACGCCACGACGATGCTTGGCGCCGGCCGTGGCCTGGTTGAGAAGCCGGTCGAGCTGAAGATTCCGATCTACATCGCCTCGATGTCGTTCGGCGCCCTGTCCGCCAACGCCAAGGCCGCGCTCGGCCACGGCGCTTCCAAGGTTGGCACCATGACATGCACCGGCGAAGGCGGCATGCTCGAGGAAGAGCGGGCCGCCTCCCAGACCCTGCTGTATCAGATGTCGCCGGCCCGCTACGGCCTTGATCTCGACCATCTGCGCCGCGCCGATGCCCTGGAGCTGGTCGTCGGACAGGGTGCCAAACCGGGTACCGGCGGGCTGCTGCTGGGCATGAAGGTCTCGGAGCGCATTTCGGGCATGCGCACCCTGCCCGAGGGGGTCGATCAGCGTTCGACTATCCGCCATCCGGATTTTCTTGGCGCCGACGATCTTGCGGTGAAGGTCGAGGAACTGCGCATCGCAACCAATTATCAGGTGCCGATCTTTCTCAAGATGGGTGCGACGCGCCCGCGTTTTGACGTCGCCATCGCGGCCAAGGCCGGGGTCGATGTCGTGGTTGTGGACGGCGCCGAGGGCGGCACCGGCGCCTCGCCTGAGATGTTGCTCGACCACACCGGCATTCCGACCATAAGTGCCATTCCCGCTGCCCGCGAGGCGCTGGACGAATGCGGCATGACCGGCAAGGTCGATCTGGTCGCAGCCGGCGGTCTGCGGACCGGCGTCGATGCGGCCAAATGTCTGGCGCTGGGCGCCGACGCGGTGATGATTGGCAATGGGGCGATGATCTCCCTTGGCTGTAACTCACCGCGCTATCTGGAGGATTATCAGAAGCTCGGCACCTCGCCGGGGGCCTGTCACCATTGCCATACTGGATTGTGTCCGGTTGGCGTGGCAACCCAGGAACCCGAACTCGAAGAACGCATGGACGTGGCGGCCGGCGCAGAACGGATCGCACGTTATCTGACCGCCATGACCATGGAGATAACCGCCCTGGCCAAGGCCTGCGGTAAATCCACCGTGCACAATCTCGAAGTCGAAGATCTGCGCGCCTTGTCGTTCGAAGCTTCCGCCTTCACCGGCGTCAAGATGGCCGGCATCGACAAGGTCTTTTCCTGGTAACTGATGCGTCAATCTTAACCGAAGCTAATCCAATGGAGGGTCTGTGATGAACACGAATGGTGTCGAGCTGCCGGCCGGGACGCACACTGTCGTATTGGGTGTGGGTGATTTGAACGGCATCATGCGGGGCAAGCGAATTCCCACCAGCCATTGGCCGACGGTCTGCGAAAATGGTGTGGCATTGTCCATCGCCATGTTCGCGATCGACATGACCTGCGACGTTTGGGACACGCCTTACGTCAATTTCGACAATGGCTATCCGGACATGCATATCTTCCCCGACGGGCCGGCGTACGCGATACCGTGGGAGGAGGGCGTGGCGTTTTGCTTCGGCCGGGCCGAAGGCATGGACCACAAGGCCGTGCCGATTGATCCCAGGAATGCTTTGATCCGGGTTCTCGAACGGGCCAGCGATATGGGTTACGAGGTCAGGATCGGCGCCGAGCTGGAATTCTATTTGCTCGACCCCGAGACCCTGTTGCCAAGGGATAGCGGTATTCAGGTCTATGGCCTGGCCCGCGCCGCCGAGTTGGAACACGTGCTGGGCCCCATCCGCCGCCATCTGAACGATGTGGGCATTCCCATCGAACAGTCCAACCCGGAATACGCGCCGGGACAGGTCGAGGTGAATATCCGCTACTCCGAGGCGTTGGCCGCCGCCGACCGGGCCGTCGCCTTCCGCAGCCTGGTCAAGGAACTGGCGGTTGCCCAGGACTATGTGGCGACGTTCATGTCAAAACCGTTTTTCGAACAATCAGGCAATGGTTTCCACGTCCATCACTCGCTATGGCAAGACGGCAACAACGTATTTGCCGATGGCGGCAAGTTATCCGCCCTGGGACTGAATTATCTGGCCGGCTTGCAAAGCCGCATGGTCGAGATGTCCCTGGCCTCGGCCACCACGCCGAACGCCTACCGTCGCCGTCAGCCCTTCACCTTCTGTCCCATCAACACGGCCTGGAGCGTCGACAACCGCACTGTCGGTCTGCGCGTGATCGAGGGCAAGGATGCCGCCGTGCGGGTGGAAAAGCGCGATGGCTCCGCCGATTGTAATCCCTACTACTTGCTGGCCTGCGAGATCGCGGCCGGTTTGGACGGTATCGCGCAAGGCCTACGGCCCACGGAACCGACACCGGGCAACGCCTATCTCTCGGAAGACGCCGAGGCGATCCCGACCGATCTGGCGACGGCCCTCGAACTGGCCAGGGGATCCGCCTTCATGGCGGAGGTGATCGGCGAGGACGCCCTGGGCATCTTGACCGGCCAGGGCGAACGCGAGTTGGAGTTCTTCGCCAGCCAGGTCACGCCGGTTGAGCGCGAGCGTTACCTAACCAGTATGTAGGCCCGCCCGCCGGGCTGCCATTTTCGCTTTCGACCCATTTTCGTCTGGTATTCATCCAGGTGCGGACATGAAAGCCCGCGTGGCTTATGTCGCAGAAACTGCCAGATATTTTCCGCCGGATTGAGTTCGGGAGAATAGGGCGGAATGAGTACGGTGGACAGATTGCCGGGCAGCTTCAGATCATAGGCTTTGTGCCTTAATAGGGTCTATCGCCTTTCAGCGTTATACGATGCAAGAGCCGAGTATGGCCATGATAGTCGTTGACTGGATAATGCTGGGAGCAACGATTATCCCAAAACGCCAACGAACCCGGCCTCCAAATGAAGCGGCAAACGAATTCCGGTTTGATCTGATGGCGGTAAAGAAAATCCAAAATGGGCACGCTTTCCTCTTCCGTCATACCTGCGAAGCGAACCGTATGGCCAATATTCACGAACAATGCTCTGCGTCCAGTTTCGGGATGGGTACGCACCACGGGATGCTCGGCCTGCATGGCTTCTTCTGGCAGACCAGTGCCAGAATCTGCAACCCGTCCCGCACGGGTTTTTGAAGCGCTGCCCTTAGCTGCGCTGTTAATTGCCGTCAATCTATCGAGAAAATTACGCAGCGGTTCTGACAGCGTTTCATAGGCTTGGTATTGATTTGCAAACAACGTATCGCCACCCGAAGGGGGCAATTCCTTGGCATAAAGCACGGTACCCATGGGAGGTTCTGGCTGATAGACCGTATCAGAATGCCATATGCCGCCAAAATTTACCGTTTCCTCGGGTAATTTCAAAATCGGCGTAATTTGAGGATAATCGTCCAGACCTTTTACGAAGGGATAAATATCCGGCTCGCCAAAATGCCGGACAAATGCCAATTGTTGCTCCGGCGTGATTTCCTGGTCACGGAAGAATATGACCAAATGATCCAATAACGCTTGGCGAAGTTCCGAGACAATCGCGGCCGATAGTTTTTCGCCGATATCAATGCCACTGATTTCCGCGCCGATCCCGCCCGTTACCGGCCGCACTTCAATTTTCGCCGTGTTTGATATCATCGTCCCGTCGCCACCGCCTCGGTTACTGATCGTTCAAAATGGGCCAGGGCCGGCTCGTTCCGGCCAAAAACCATATCGCTTTGTGCCCTCGCCGCAAGGCCCGACTGAATGCCCTCGCCTACCGGAAAATCCTCATCGGCCACGGTTCGAATAGTTAGATCCATGTTGCGGTCCCAATGACGCCACGCACTTTCTGTCGTTGCCGGTTCGGGGACAAAGAAATCCAGATACATGACGCATTCACCCACCTTGTCGGCTTTTGGAAAGACCCGCCAGGTCTCCACATGGTCTCCTTGCATAACCAGCACGGTATTGGGAAATAGCACATAGACCAGAGCCGTATGTGGGATCAAATTCCACTCCGCTTCCGGTCTAGCGCGTAATGTCTCTATGGTCCGCCGTGGCAGGGTTTCGCGTAAATGCGGGCCGAAAGCTTCGAATAGGCACAGGTTCGGAAAGAATATGGGGCCTACCGTATCCGCGTGCAGAAAAGCAAAATGATAAGGCTCAAGGAAGGTGTCTATGACGATCTTCCAGTTCAGCTTGCGTTGTAATACGCGGGTTTCGTGGTGGTGGTAGCCCGACATTCCATAATTTGCCAACTCCGCCCCCAGCCCGGCTAGATGGGTATCAATATCCAGTTTGGTGTCAGTATTGGGCGTGGGCACCACCCAGATCAAACCATCTCGTTCCTTCGCGGGCAATTCAACCAAACTGCGGACTTCCTTGTCCATACCTTCGAAATTCCCGCCACGGGAAATAGTCACCAACTTTCCCGTCGAATCAAAGTTCCAAGCATGATAGGGGCAAGTGAAGGCGCGGCCCGTGTTCCCACATCCTTCCACTACCCGTGCGCCGCGATGCTGACAGCCATTCAGAAAGGCGCGCACCAACCCGTCGCCGTCGCGCACGACGACAATAGGCACACCGGTAAAATCATCGGTCAGAAAATCACCCGGGCCCTGTAGTTGACTGCTCAGTCCCATCACCAGGGGGTAGTGCCGGAACAGGGTCTCTTTTTCCTGCCTTAGGCGTTCCGGCGAATCATAGACAGAGGTAGCCTGATACATGATAGAGGGCGCCAGGGTGGTCGTTCGGGCGTCAAGGTGGGCCAAGACCTCCCTTGTCAGGCGCACCTGTGTCGCATGATCCATTCCCCCATACCTTTCAATACCATCACAAGATCCACCATCAGATAAACTGAAATCCAATCTTATGTCACACGAAAAAACCTGTGGCAGATCGCAGTAAGTTGATACTCGCTCTAGATTGCATCATTGATAATTGCAGCTCGGACCAAATTATTCGATTGCGGATTTTTGTGGCAGTCGTGGTTCGCCCAGCCTGTCGAGTACCAAACTAACGGCTTTCTTTGGTGCGCCGGTGGATGGTTCTTCGGTACCGCGCAACGCGGCTAGTTTTTTTCGCCGCCAATGATAGTGTCGTTACCTACCAAATCAGCAGCATTTATATGGTGGATAACTAGGCCAACGCGCACCCTCCCTTTACGAAACCAGTAGCGGCGGGATATAGAGTTTTCCATAGTCGACCAACACGTTTTTTGGAGGTAGCCATGCTTGGCTTGATGCAGGACCGCCCCTTATTGATTTCATCACTGATCGATTTCGCGGCGCAATACCATGGTGATGTCGAAATCGTTTCACGCACTATCGAGGGCCCGATACACCGCCACAGCTATGCGGACGCCAACACGCGTTCCAAGCAGTTGGCACAGGCCCTCGTCGGCTTGGGTATCACGCTTGGTGACCGTGTCGCGACCCTGGCCTGGAACGGCTATCGCCATTTGGAATGCTATTACGGGGTTTCGGGCATCGGCGCCGTGTTGCACACCATCAACCCGCGCCTGTTTCCCGAACAGATCGTCTATATCGCCAATCATGCCGAGGACCGGGTATTGTTCACCGAATTGACCTTCGTGCCCCTGCTGGAAGGCATCGCGGATCAATTACAAAGAGTCGAGGCCATCGTCATCATGACCGATCGGGCCCATATGCCCGAAACCTCTCTGCCCAACGTGCTTTGCTATGAAGAGCTATTGGTGGCCCAGGATGGTGACTTCGCATGGCCCAGCTTCAACGAGAAAACCGCCTCTTCTCTTTGCTATACCTCCGGCACCACGGGCAATCCGAAGGGCGTGCTTTACTCGCACCGATCCACCGTCCTGCATTCCATGGCGTCCTGTAGCAATGATGTACTCGGCCTTTCCTCCCAGGATAGCGTGCTTCCCGTCGTGCCGATGTTTCACGCCAATTCCTGGGGCATCGCCTATTCCGCACCGATGTCGGGGGCCAAGCTTGTGCTGCCGGGTATGGGCATGGACGGCGCCTCCATCTGCGAACTGTTGGAGCAGGAAAAAGTCACGCTTTCCGCCGGCGTGCCCACGGTTTGGCTGATGCTGCTGCAGTACCTGCAGCAGAACGACAAGCAACTGCCCTATATGACGCGCACGGTGATCGGCGGCTCGGCCGCACCGGCCTCGATGATAGAAACCTTTGAACATGATTTTGATGTGGTGGTGATCCACGCCTGGGGCATGACGGAAATGAGCCCGCTGGGTACGACGGGCAACCTAAAGGCCGGGATGGCGGACTGGGACTACGCCGACAAGCTGACGGTCAAATCAAAACAGGGCCGTGCCGTCTATGGCGTTGATATGAAGATCACCGACGATGACGGCAACGAACTGCCCCGCGATGGTGTTGCCTTTGGTCATTTGATGGTGCGCGGCCCATGGATCACCAACGGTTATTTCAAGGGTGATGGCGGCGAGGTTCTGGACACGGGCGATTGGTTCGACACCGGCGATGTGGCGACCCTGGATCCTGAAGGCTACATGCAGATTACGGATCGTTCCAAGGATGTGATCAAATCGGGCGGCGAATGGATCAGTTCCATTGATCTCGAAAACATCGCGGTTGGGCATCCTGGCGTGGCCGAGGCAGCCGTGATTGGCGTGGCGCATCCGAAATGGGACGAGCGGCCATTGCTAATTATCGTCCGTAACGAGGGCAGCAGTATCGAAGGCCCGGAAATCCTGGATTTCATGAAAGGTTCGATCGCCTCCTGGTGGATGCCTGATGATGTTACCTTCGTGGATGAAATTCCCCATACGGCAACGGGCAAGATTCAAAAACTGATCCTGCGTGAGCAATTCGCCGATTACAAGCTACCCACGGCCTAGGTCAATGATCAGGTTGGCCGTCTCAGCTCTCTTCGGTTAATAACGAGACACCCAGTTGGGCCCGCCGTCGCAACCAGGGCGTCGGACGATAGCGGGGATCGCCGGTTAAGTCATACATGGCCTCTAGGATCGCAAGTATTCTGGCCGGACCGTAGGTGTCACCAAAACCAAATGGGCCATGGGGATAATTGAGGCCCAATTGCACGGCCTTGTCTATATCATCGGGCGTGGCGGCGCCGGACTGTGCGATGGCGCAACCGATATTGACGATCATGGCGATGATACGCTGGCTGGGAAAGCCAACCGAATCTCGGATCACCGTGGCCGGCGTACCGTCGCTGGCCAGCAGGCCATGCGCCACGGCGGCGAATTCCGGCCGGGTTATCGGCGTTGTCATCAATGTCCGCCGCCGCTCCAACCCGCAAAGCATATCAACGGCCACGGTGCGCCTGGCATCAAGGTCTTCACCCATGGCCGTGGTCGTGGCGTCCTTGCCCAGCGGCGTTACCAGGATCAACGCTTCCGCGCTGGGTCTGTCCGAGGCCTCCAATTCACCACCCAGTGCCCTGACCAGGTTATTGAGGGCGGCGCCATCTTTTGGTTCGGCGGTGCTGATCCAGACGGGCCGGCCATCATACCTGGGCGCCGCCGGTTCCTCGGGCACCTGTTGCGTCCCGCCGTCATAGACATAATAGCCCTGCTTTGTCTTGCGGCCCAAAAGGCCCGCGTCCATGCGGGTTTTCATCATGCTTGAGGGACGATAACGGGGCTCGTCGAAATACTGGCTATAGATGGCTTCCGTCGCCGGATGCGTTACGTCCAGCGCCGTAAGGTCGAGCAGCTCGAATGGACCCATGCGAAAGCCTGCCGCGTCTCGGAAGATACGGTCGAAATCGACCGGTTCGGCGATGCCCTCGCCCAACATATGGGCCGCTTCAATGGTGTAGCCGCGGCCCACTTGATTGACCAGAAAACCAGGAACATCCGCGACATTGACCGGCACCCGCCCCATGCGCGCGCCAAGGCCGGTGAGGAATTCCGCCACCCAAGGCGCCGTACGCACGCCTGCGACCACCTCGACCAATTTCATCACCGGCACGGGATTGAAGAAATGCAGCCCCGCGACCCGTTCGGGATTGGCGCACTGTGCGGCAATCGTGGTGACCGACAGCGACGAGGTGTTAGTGGCCAGTACAGTCTCCGCCCCGACTGTTCCCTCCAATGCCGCGAAAACCTGACGCTTGATACCAATATCCTCGATCACCGCTTCGATCACAACGCCGCAGGGTGCAAAACCACTGATATCCGCGAGGATCTCGATGCGGGCAACTGCCGCCTCCGCCTCCTCGGCGCTCATCCGCCCCTTGTCCGCAGCCCGTGCCAACAGCCCGTTGATTTGCGCCAGCGCTTCGAGGGAAGATTTGCCGTTGGCGTCATAAAGCTTAACTGCACAGCCGCCCATTGCGGCGACCTGGGCGATGCCGCGCCCCATGGCGCCGGCACCAACAACGCCGACAACCAGGCCCTCTTGATTGGGATCCAAACTCATCGCAATTCCTCCTCTTACTCAAACGCTGGGTGGCGATGACAGAATTTCGTATTCTTGTCGTAATTTCTTGTCGCTTGTTCTTATTAGGCCGCCGCCTGTTCCATCGTCCATTTATGGATGAAGCGTTCAACGATGGCGTTGCCGGTTTGGGCGATCTCATTCGGCGGGCCAGACCAGGCAACCTTGCCTTCATGCAGCAGCATGATTTGATCGGCGACCTTGATCGCGGTGTTGATATCGGAGGTGATGGACAGCGCCGTCGCACCCAGTTCGCGCACGTTACGCACAATCAGACTAGCGATCACGTTGGACATGATCGGATCCAGGCCTGCCGTAGGCTCATCAAGCAGGATAATCTCCGGCTCGGAAGCTATGGCACGGGCGATGCCGACACGCTTTTGCATGCCGCCGGAAAGCTCCGATGGCAACAGATCCGCCACCGCCGATCCCAGACCGACGGAACCCAGGCGTTTCACCGCCATTGCGTGGGCCTCGACCGCTTTCATCTCCTTGCGCTCCATCTGCCGGAAGGCGACGTTGCGCCAGACCGGCAGGCTGTCGAACAAGGCGGATTGTTGAAACAGCATGCCGCAACGGCCCAGCAATTGATCACGCTCCCGCCCGCGCAGACCAACCGTATCCTGGCCATCAATGCAGATCGAACCGCTGTCGGGGTGCTCCAGGCCCATGATGCATTTAAAGGTCAAGGTCTTGCCGGAGCCTGATTCACCCAACAATACGACAGAGCTGCTATCTGGTATGGCGAAGTCAATGCCGTCCAGGACCCGTTCTCCATCGAATGACTTGCACAAGCTTTCGACGGCGATCTTAGGCGTGGTTTTCTTGACTATGGGATCGTTCATGGCGGCCCTATCTCATGCCGCGCGGTAGACCGTATCCGGGCCAGGCTCGCCATCGCAAAAGGCCCGGTCCGTGGCCACCATGTGCACCAGGTGGGAAAGCACGGAACGGGCGGCGGCGGAATGCAGATGCTCGGGTACGTCCTGGTACATGGCCTTGACCATATCGGGAATAGCACCGATCTGCTGGCGCAGACATTGGGCGATCTGCTCCTCACGTTCCTCCCGATGTTTGATCAACTCGGTAACAAAGGCCTTTGGCTGTTCGATCCTGGGGCCGTGAGTCGGCCAATAATAATCGTCGGAGCGCAGCAGCAGCTTTTTTAGGCTTTGCATATAGCGGTGCATGTCGCCATCAGGCGGCGAGACGATGGAAGTCGACCAGCCCATCACATGATCGCCCGAAAACAGCGCGTTCTCCTCGCGCAGATGAAAGCAGGTGTGGTTCGAGGTATGTCCCGGCGTATATACCGCCTGTAGGGACCATTGCTTGGTATCAAGGACGGCGCCATCGTTGGCCAGGACATCGGGCATATACTCCGTATCCGCGCCCTCGTCGGACGAGGCGCCGCTGTTATCCCGCTTGACGCGACCATGACCGTGCGGGCCGCAGCCCCAGATTTGCGCATCCGTCTCCGCCTTCAATAACGCAGCACCGGGGGAATGGTCGCGATGGGTATGGGTGATGACGATATGACTGACCGTTTCGCCCTCTACCGAATCCAGAATGGCCTGAATATGGGCCAGATCGTCGGGGCCGGGGTCGATCACGCCGACCTGCCCCTTGCCGATGATATAGGTGCCGGTGCCGTGCAGGGTGAAGGATGACGGATTGGGCGCGATTACCCGGCGGATCAGGGGCGAGATCTGATCGGCCACGCCATACTCGAAGGTTACGTCTTTCTTGAACGGAATATTGGCCATCCATAGCCCTCCAGGATCTTTTCCAGTGCGGTGTAGTGGCGAATCGGCCAACACTCTGTGACAGGATCCCGAATACAAGCAGAATACACAACTGGGGATCAAGGATAATGCGCGCCTAGGCCGGTGCCACGATCCCCTGTTGCCGCATTATTGCCTAAATCAAAGCATGATGCCATGACGGTGACCACCCGCGTGTAACGGCATTTCCTTGCCTATGCCCGCACCATTGGCTATGCACCATGGCCATGCAGAACGGCGACAAACCAAGCGGCGACGCAGACAGCTCATTACCTAATCCTGGAGCCCGCCGGGCCGAATGGTTCCGCTATTATTCCGACAAGCGTATTGGCCAGCAATGGTTCCAACTACATCTGCTTGATGGTCTAGAAGTACAATCCGTACTTGAGGTCGGGCCGAATTTAGGCCTGGTCACGGCCCTGTTAGCCAATGCCGGCTTTATCGTCACCACCCTTGACATGCTGCCCAGCCAGGACCCGCGCGCCGATGTCCCCCATATCCAAGGCGAATTGACCGCCATTGACAGCGACCGCCTCTCGGGCCACGACGCCATCCTGTGCTGCGAGACCCTGGAACACCTGCCTTGGGAGCGGGTGCAGGACGTACTGGCTAAATTCCACGCCGCTAGGCCGAAATATCTGGTGATCTCGGTGCCGTACATGGGCTTTCAGATCGATTGGCGGCTGTATCTAAACCGGGTCAAATTTCGCAGCAAGTTTTCCTTCAAAAAGCTAAATTTCCTGCGCCGATACCAGATTGACCAGGCAGATCCCTGGGGCCACAAGTGGGAGGTCGGCTATCGCGGCCATTCCCTGGCCGCGTTGGAGGAAAAAATCGGCATGGCGGGCTGGCGCATAAACCGGCGCGACTTCACCTCGCCCACACGTTCGGTATTCCATCTGCTCAGTCCGAAATAGGACGTCCGTGCGGCTGGAGGAGAGCCGGGCAAGCGCATTTTCATTTGGCGCTTTAGCCTCCCGTCGCGCTATACCCCTAGGCAGCAGATTTTAATCCACGAGGAAACACAATCATGAGTGCGTATACCCCAGAACAAATTGCGGCCATGCAAGCCCGGATGTTAGGCAAAGGCTTTGGCGAAGTGCTGGGCGCCAAGATTGAGATGATGGAAGAAGATTACTGCCGCATGGTATTGCCCTGGCGCGTGGATCTGTCTCGGGGCGATGACAGGTTCCATGGCGGTGTTATCGCCGCCCTGATCGACAAGGCGGGGACCGCCGCCGCCTGGTCCTATCTGGATATTCCCGAGGGTACTCTGGGCGCCACTGTGGGCATGAATGTGAATTTCCTCGCCGCCGCCTGGACAGACATAGTGGCCGAGGCGCGCACAGTGCGGCGCGGCGGATCTATTGTGGTGATCGATATTGACGTCAAGGGTGTCGAAAACGGCGAGATCTTCGCCAAGGGCATGGTGACGTATAAGTTGTCGCAGCCCAGAAGTGCTTGATATATTACTTTAAATTTATGTAATAACTCGTTGTATATTATATCAATCCTGCCAACGGAGATGAGGGGTCGGCATACATTTTCTTGGGCATGCGGCCGGCCAGATAGGAATCCCGCCCGGCCTTGACCGCGTACTTCATGGCCCGCGCCATGCGGATCGGGTCCTTGGCCTCGGCAATCGCGGTATTCATCAGGACGCCGGCGCAGCCCAGTTCCATGGCGACGGTGGCATCCGATGCGGTGCCCACGCCGGCATCGACAATGACGGGCACCTTGGCGTTTTCGATGATTACCCGGATATTGACCGGGTTCTGCACACCCAGGCCGGAACCAATCGGCGCACCTAGGGGCATGATGGCGCAACAGCCGATATCTTCCAAAACCCGGGCCTGGATCGGATCGTCGGAGCAGTAGACCATCACCTGGAAACCCTCCTTGATGAGCATTTCCGCCGCCCGTAAGGTCTCTGGCATGTTCGGATACAAGGTCTGCTGATCGCCCAGCACTTCCAGCTTGACTAGGTCCCAACCGCCAGCTTCTCGCGCCAGGCGCAGGGTCCGGACCGCGTCCTCACCGGTGAAACAGCCCGCCGTATTCGGTAGATATAGGTATTTTTTCGGATCGATATGATCCACCAACATTTCCTTGTCCGGGTCCGTGACGTTGACGCGGCGCACCGCGACGGTGACGATTTCCGCACCGGCCGCCTCCACCGCGCGGCGGTTTTCGTCGTAGGATTGGTACTTGCCGGTGCCCACGATCAGGCGCGATTTCAGCTTTCGTCCCGCAACCGACCAGCCGTCATCGTCCGAATCGCTCCCTCCAGCGCCCCCATCGTCGCCCGCGGCATCACCACCGCCGATAAAATGCACGATTTCCAGGCGGTCGCCGTCCGAGACCATGGTTTCCCCGTAAGCGGAGCGGGGCACGATTTCCAGATTATGTTCCAACGCGATCTTGCGCGCGTCCAGGCCTAGGTCCGCCAGCAACGCGGCCACCGTCAGAGAGGCCGGAATTTCCCGGTTTTCACCATTAATAACAACTCGCATACAGAGTTCCTTGCTTCAAAATTCTGCTTGGTAACCACAAATTGAACATTCAATTTGGATTATGGGGAGGAAGGACGAAGCTTTCAACCGGGGCATACGAAAAAGCCGCCGCGCCGGCGATAATCATGTCGATGGTGACTGGCTTCCCTACCCGCTGGCATGGGAGTATAAGGATACCGATCCCTTTTTCATTGGTAAATTTTCATGCCCGCAAAAATACTGGTCTTGAACGGCCCCAATCTGAATATGTTGGGCACGCGCGAGCCCGCCGTTTATGGTCACGAAACCCTGGCCGATGTCCATGCCCTAATACAAGCGCGCGCGGGCGAACTGGGTGTGGAGGCCGATTGCCGGCAAAGCAACGGCGAGGGGGAATTGGTCACCTGGATCCAGCAAGCCCGAGGTGACGCCACCGCGATCATCATCAATGCCGGGGCCTATTCCCATACCTCCATCGCCATTCCCGATGCCCTCAGGGCGGCGGAACTGCCGGTATACGAAGTGCATCTATCGAATATCTACCAGCGGGAAAGCTTCCGCCATCATTCTCACATCTCCGCCGTCGCCGTTGCCGTGCTTTGCGGCCTGGGACCGGATGGCTATTTATATGCTCTGACAGCGGCGGCAAAAGCCGCTGATTAGGGCAAAAAAGAGGCAAACTAGCATGACGAAAACAGAGGTCGATAAAGACCTGATCCGCGAACTGGCCGTCCTGATGGAGGAGACCGGATTAAGCGAGATCGAGATTGAGAACGACGACGACCGCATGCGCCTAGTCCGTGCCGGGGCAGCACCGGCTGCCACGGTCGCCATTCCCGCCGCCGCTCCCGCCACGGCCGCGGCAATGCCGGCCGCCGCTCCGGCGTTGGCAGTGGCGGCTACAGAGGGGGATTTGTCGGGCCATCCAGGCGCCGTCGTCTCGCCCATTGTCGGCACCGCTTATCATGCGCCCTCGCCCGATGATGCGCCCTTTGTGCAAATCGGCGATAAAGTCGCCGCCGGGCAGGCCATTCTGGTCATCGAAGCCATGAAGACCTTCAACGAAATCCCCTCGCCTCACGGGGGCACAGTGCGCCAGATCCTGTTCGAGAACGCCTCGCCCATCGAATACGGCGATGTTCTGATGATCATCGACTGATCACTTCATGTTCGAAAAGGTTCTCATCGCCAACCGTGGTGAAATCGCCCTTCGCCTGCACCGGGCCTGTCGGGAAATGGGTATCCGCACCGTCGCCGTCCATTCCACCGCCGACAGTGACGCCATGCACGTGCGCCTGGCCGATGAAAGCGTCTGCATCGGACCTCCGCCGGCCATGGAAAGTTATCTCAACATGCCGTCGATACTGGCGGCCGCCGAAATTACCGGCAGCGAGGGTATTCATCCAGGCTACGGCTTTCTCTCCGAGAACGCCGATTTTGCCAATATTATCGAGGAACATGGCTATACCTTCATCGGTCCCAGTGCTGAGCATATCCGCACCATGGGTGATAAAATAACGGCGAAACAAATGGTTAGGGACCTGGGTATCCCGGTCGTGCCAGGCAGCGACGGCGCTGTAACCGATGCGGAGGAGGCTCGGGAACTAGCCGATGACATCGGCTATCCGGTCTTGATCAAAGCAGCCTCGGGCGGCGGCGGACGGGGCATGAAACTGGTCCGCGAGGCAGCGGAGTTCGAGACCGCCCTAGCGGCAGCCAAAACGGAAAGCAAGGCTGCCTTCAACGACGATGCGGTCTATATCGAGAAATACCTCGAACGGCCCCGCCATATCGAGGTCCAGGTAATTGGCGACGGCACGGGCAAGGTGGTGCATCTGGGCGAGCGGGATTGTTCCTTGCAGCGCAATAACCAAAAAGTGCTGGAAGAGGCACCCTCGCCGGCCCTGAATGATGCCGCCCGCAAGAAGATTGGCCAGACGGTGGTCAATGCTCTGGCGCAAATTAAATACACCTCGTTGGGAACGGTGGAATTCCTGTACGAGGATGGCGAGTTCTATTTCATTGAAATGAACACCCGCCTGCAGGTGGAGCATCCAATAACGGAGGCCATTACCGGCATCGATTTGGTACGCGAACAGATCCGCATCGCCGCCGGCGCGCCGCTGTCGTTTAGCCAGGACGATATCCGCTTTTCCGGCCACGCCATTGAATGCCGGGTCAATGCCGAGCACCCCACCACATTTGTGCCCTCGCCCGGCACGGTGGGCGATTTTCATGCCCCTGGTGGTTTGGGTGTGCGGGTGGACTCGGCGCTTTACGCCGGCTACCGCATCCCCCCTAACTACGACAGCCTGATCGCCAAGCTGGTGGTCCACGGCACCAACCGCAATGATTGCCTGATGCGTCTGAACCGGGCCCTGGGGGAATTCGTCGTCGGCGGCATCGAGGTCAATATCCCCCTGCATGCGGACATGATTCAGCAACAGAACTTCATTGACGGCAACTATCATATTCATTGGCTGGAAGAATTCTTGGGCCGCCATAACTGATCGTATACAATAAGGAATTACCATCATGAGTGAGGCCTATACGGACGCAACCTTCAACATCGACGACAGCGGCATCGCTGTGTTTACCATGAACCGGCCCGATATCTTAAACGCCCTGACGGATGAGTTGAAAGCCGACTACGTGCGCATGCTGGACGCGGTGCAGAGCAACGATGACGTCAAGGTTCTGATTATAACGGGCAATGGCCGGGCTTTCAGTGCGGGCGGCAACGTCAAGGCCATGGGCGATCCGAAACGGGCGCAACCAGTCAATGGCCGCAGCCGGATTTTGAAGCTGCACGATTGGTTCGAACGCCTACATAACCTCGATTGCCCGGTGATCGCGGCCGTGGACGGCATGGCCTATGGCGGCGGCTTTGCCCTGGCCTTGCAGGCGGATTTCATTCTCGCCAGCGAGAGGAGCAAATTTTGCTCCGTCTTTGGCCGTATCGGGCTGGTACCTGACATGGCCGTGTTTTACGCCCTACCCCGCACCGTGGGCATGCAAAACGCCAAGGATCTGATGTTCACAGCCCGCTCCATCGATGTGGCGGAGGCCGACGCCATGGACCTGATCTATTCCATTCACCCCAATGGCGAATTATTACCCGCTGCCCACGCCCTGGCGGCACGTTTGGCGCAAGGTTCTAAACACGCCATCGGGGTAACGAAAAAGATCGTCAACCGCAGTTTTCAATCCGATTATTCGACCATGGCGCAGATGGAAGCGGACGGCCAGGCGATCATGGCGACCACGGATTTCCATAAAGAAGCGGTGCGCCGCTTCCAGAGCAAGGAAACACCGCTGTACAACTGGGATGCCATGGATAAGACTCAGGATTAGTCTTTCGCCACGCGCCACTTGGTGTCCTGACGATGCAGATCACCCCCGATATCGTATTGAAAGCCTATGCCACGGGAATATTTCCCATGTCGGAAGGACGGGACGAACCGGAGATGTTCTGGGTCGACCCGGAAAAGCGCGGCATCCTGCCTCTTGAAGACTTTCATTTGTCCCGCCGCCTGCGCCGAACCGTGCGCCAGGAACCTTTTACTATTCGCGTCAATGACACCTTTGAACAGGTCATCGCGGCCTGTGCGACGCCAGCATCAGGGCGTTGGACAACCTGGATAAACAAAGAGATACAGAATCTTTTTATGACATTACATCATCGTGGTTTCGCCCATAGCATAGAGGCTTGGGAAGGTGAGGAACTGGTCGGCGGTCTTTACGGCATTGCACTAGGCGCGGCGTTTTTCGGCGAAAGCATGTTCAGCCGGCGGACCGATGCCTCAAAAATCGTCCTGGTGCACCTGGCCGCGCGCCTACGTCTGGCCGGCTTCGTATTGTTGGATACCCAGTTCATCACCGATCATCTGCGCCAATTCGGCGCCGTCGAGATCAGCCGGGCCGAATATCATTCCCGGCTATCCCTTGCCTTGTCGGAATATTCCGATTTCAGCCTGTCAGGCAAATCGCTGTCTTCGGCGGTGGTACTACAATCAATCACCCAGACATCGTAGACCGGATGTTCCAGCGCCGAGAGCGCTGGCGAAGAGGCGAACATCCAGCCCGAAAACAACGGCAAGCGTCCCTCTTCACCTGGCCGCTCCTCGTCGATTTCCAAAAATACGGCAACTTCCGGGGTTTCTTCCGGCGGGCGTTTGCGGCAGGTCTGGGCCCTGATCCGCAGAGTGCCATAACGGACTTCCTCGCCCATTGGCGCCACAAAGGTCGTGATCCGTGCCGTGATCTTGTCCAGGCCGCGCAAAAGAGCGCCTGATACCTCGGTGTCCTGCGCCCAGATGGAGGTGGACTGCAATGTCAGGAAAGCCAGGAATGTCGGGACACAGACCAGCGCGGCGATGGCCGATGTTTTCATGATAGCCGGCGCTATTGCGTCGGTTTGCCGCCGCCGCTATAGATCGCCTTGCCGATCAATTCGGTGAGATCCACGGCGCCTTGGGTAAAGCGGATTTCATCGCCTGCTTCCAAATAATCTTCCGAACCGCCGGGATCAATGGAGAGATACTTTCCACCCAGCAGGCCGTCAGATGCGATCTTGATTACCGAATCGTCGGGCAGTTGGACGTCCGACGCCAGGGATAGCTGAAGTACGGCCAGATATTCCTTGGTATCCAGGCTTTCGTCCGTAACCGTACCGACCTTGATTCCGGCCAGCATGACATCACTGCCCACTTTGACGCCATCAACCTTGTCGAATTTGGCGGTCAGGGAATAGCCCTCCACCATGCCCACATCCGCCTTGTCATAGGAGAAATATAAAAAAAAGCCGGCGACCACTAAAACCACCGCACCGATCAGGGTTTCAACCACGTTTCCGCTCATTGCCGTTGCCCTCTCGTCATGTCCACGATCGCCGAATTACCCCTGCAGCGCTTTCGTAGCCGAATCGCAATTAGCCATCATTATAGCTTTATTCAGGCGTCCAAGCCTGGTAATCGCCGCCGCTTTTCTGCCGTTCCCTGTCTGATAAGACGCTGCCGCCGGGACGATAGGCGCCGGAGGTGCCGGTCTGGTTGGCCAGATGCGGCTTTTCCCAAGGAATTTTGGGGCGCGCACCCAGTGGTGGTGCGTCACACGTATGATGCAGCCAAGCATGCCATTCCGCCGGCACCTTGGAGGCCTCGGGGTCGCCTTCATAGATCACCCAGCGCCGATCCCCGCCGGATTTCTCCCTGAAGTAACGATTACCAAAGCCGTCCTTGCCAACTTCGGCACCTTTCCACCAGGTCATCAATCGTGTGCCAACAGTCGCGCCCATAACTTGTCACCTAAAATCTCGTACCGGTCCGCGCCGGACTATCGCATTGCCGGGGCTTTGGGTCCAGTGCCATTCAGACCGCAAGTTATCCACAGGCCTCATATATAGCGTTCATTTTCGCGAGTAACATTAAAAACAGTTGCCGTAAACACAAGATGCTGCTTACGATGTTAACGAGTCGGGAAATGGAAATCAGCTCCGTAACGAATTGATTTTGCTTGCGAATGAAGTGAGAGACGGTCGCCAGACCGCATTGGAACGCATCCCGGCACATTTTTATCCACAGTCATTTATAACTGCTTGACCCTAACCATGCCGCTATATATGGTATGCCTCCCGTCATCGAATACAATATGTTGGATTTTACTAAGGGTTCGCGGCGGCGCCAATAAACCAAAAACATAAGGGGCTAGAGGGGCAGATGCAAATTTCACGGCGCTTTACGGAACAAGGTCAATCTCCATACGCGAATATCGAATTCCGCACGGCGAGTAGTGAAATTAGAAATCCCGACGGCTCGGTCGTATTCAAGCTTGACGGCATCGAGGTGCCGGCGGCGTGGTCCCAGGTCGCCTGCGATATTCTGGCCCAGAAGTACTTCCGCAAGGCTGGTATCCCCGCCGCCCGAAAACGGGTGCCCGAGGACGACGTGCCGATCTGGCTGTGGCGCGAAGAGGTGGATGAAGAGGCATTGGCCGCCCTGCCGGCAGCCGCGCGTGATGAGCAGGAAACCCAGGCACGCCAGGTTTTTGACCGCCTCGCCCGAACATGGACCTATTGGGGTTGGAAGGGCGGTTATTTCGATGCAGAAGATGACGCCATCGCCTTTTGCGATGAATTGAGCTTCATGCTGGCCAAGCAGATGGCGGCGCCAAACTCACCACAATGGTTCAACACCGGCATGCACTGGGCCTATGGTATTGACGGCCCGAGTCAGGGGCATTTTTTTGTTGATCACAAGAACGGCGAAATACAGGCGGCGACATCCGCCTACGAGCGGCCACAGCCGCATGCCTGTTTTATCCAATCCGTGGCCGATGACCTGGTCAACGAAGGCGGCATCATGGATCTGTGGGTGCGCGAGGCGCGCCTATTCAAATACGGCTCGGGCACGGGTTCCAATTTCTCCTTTATCCGCGGCGAAAACGAAGGTCTGTCAGGCGGCGGTAAATCCTCGGGCCTGATGAGCTTCCTTAAAATCGGCGACCGTGCCGCGGGCGCCATCAAATCGGGCGGCACCACGCGGCGCGCTGCCAAAATGGTCGTGGTCGATGCCGATCACCCCGATATAATCGAATACGTCAACTGGAAGGCCTTGGAAGAGCAAAAGGTCGCGGCGCTGATTGCCGGCTCCCGCATCACGGCGAAGAACCTGCTGGCTGTGATCGCGGCCTGCGCGATCGGTGCCGGCGAGAATGAACCCGGCGTGGACCAGGACGGTACCGAGCATGAGGGCAGGTTCGACCCGGCCCGCAACCCAGCGCTGAAGACGGCCCTGCGCGGCGCCCGCCAGGCCATGATTCCGGAAAACTATGTCCGCCGTACCATCGACTTCGCCCGCCAGGGATATACCGCGATCGAATTCCCGACCTTCGATACGGATTGGGATTCCGATGCCTATCTGACCGTGTCGGGTCAGAATTCAAACAATTCCGTCCGCGTCACCAACGATTTCCTGCGTGCGGTCGAGGATGACGGCGATTGGCCCTTGATCCGGCGTACGGATGGCAAGGTACAGGAAACCATCAAGGCGCAGGAGCTTTGGGAAGCGATCGGCAACGCCGCCTGGGCCTGCGCCGATCCCGGCCTGCAATACCATTCCACCATCAACGAATGGCATACCTGCCCAGAGGGCGGTGAGATCAGGGCATCCAACCCCTGCTCGGAGTATATGTTCCTCGACGACACCGCCTGCAACCTGGCCTCCATCAATCTGATGAACTTCCTGAAAGAAGACGGCAGTTTTGACGTCGAAGGCTTCCGCCACGCCGCGCGGCTGTGGACCATCGCGCTGGAAATCTCTGTTCTGATGGCGCAGTTCCCCTCACGCGAGATCGCACAGCTGTCATACGACTACCGCACATTGGGTCTGGGCTTCGCCAATATCGGCGGTTTGTTGATGGCCAAGGGTTTGTCCTATGACAGTGAGGAAGGCCGCTCTCTCTGCGCCGCGATCACGGCCTTGATGACAGGCACTGCTTACGCCACCTCAGCTGAGGTGGCCAGGGAAATGGGCGCCTTTGCACGCTATGAAGAAAACGCGCCGCATATGTTGCGGGTGATCGCCAATCACCGCCGCGCGGCAAAGGGCGCGCACAAGGGTTACGATGATCTGGAGGTCGCCCCCATCCCCCTGATCGCGGCTGATTGTCCCGATGCACCCCTGGCACAGGCTGCCGCCAACGCCTGGGATCAAGCCTTCGAACTGGGCAAGAAACACGGCTACCGTAATGCCCAAGCCACGGTAATTGCGCCCACGGGCACTATTGGCCTGGTGATGGATTGCGACACCACCGGCATCGAGCCGGATTTCGCCCTGGTCAAATTCAAGAAACTGGCGGGGGGCGGCTATTTCAAGATCATCAACCGCATGGTCCCGACGGCTTTGCGGACCCTGGGTTATGACGACAGCCAAGTCAGCGATATCGTCAACTACGCGGTGGGCCATGGCACGTTGCAGGGGACAGAGGACCTGAACCACGAGAGCCTCGCCGCCAAGGGCTTTGGCGCGGGTGAAATCAAAAAGGTGGAGGCTGCTCTGGAAAGCGCCTTCGATATCCGCTTCGTCTTTAACAAATATACCTTGGGCGAGGAATTCTGCCGCGACACCCTGGGTTTTAGTGATGATCAGATGAACGACCTATCGTTCTCCATGCTGGCCGCGTTGGGTTTCTCTGAAGAGCAAATAGAGGCCGCGAATATCTATTGTTGTGGCGCCATGACGCTGGAAGGCGCGCCGGGCTTGCGGGATAAAGATCTCCCCGTATTTGATTGCGCCAACCCGTGCGGACGCATCGGCAAGCGCTATTTGTCTGTGGACAGCCACATTCGCATGATGGCAGCATCTCAGCCGTTCATCTCCGGCGCCATTTCCAAGACCATCAACATGCCGAATTCCGCCAGTGTCGAAGACTGCCAGACGGCCTACAGAGATTCCTGGCGCCTCGGCCTAAAGGCAAATGCTTTGTACCGAGACGGCTCGAAACTGTCGCAACCGCTGTCTTCGGCCCTGTTCGACGACATCAGCGATGACGACGAGGCCGAGGAGAGATTGGCGGCGACGCCTGAGAAATGGGCGGAACCCCGCGTGGTGGCCGAGCGCGTGGTCGAGCGGATTATCGCCGAGCGGCGCAAACTGCCGCAACGGCGCAAGGGCTATACGCAAAAAGCCGTCGTCGGTGGCCACAAGGTATATCTGCGCACCGGCGAATACGAAGACGGGTCCCTGGGCGAGATTTTTATCGATATGCATAAAGAAGGTTCCGCCTTCCGTTCGTTGATGGATAGTTTCGCCATCGCTATTTCGCTCGGCCTGCAACATGGCGTTCCCTTGGACAACTATGTTGAGGCCTTCACTTTCACCCGCTTCGAGCCGAATGGCATGGTGGAAGGCAACGATGTCATCAAGATGTCTACATCCGTGCTGGACTATCTGTTCCGAGAACTGGCGATTTCCTATCTGGGCCGCAACGAATTGGCCCATGTGGACCCGGAGGACCTACGTCCCGATACCTTGGGCTCGGGCCTTACACAGGCCGAAGCTGAAGCCGATGCGGAACAAGAAAATCTACTCGCGGCCCATAGCGTCGCCTCGCATGGCTATGTCCGGGGCCGTAATCTCCTCGTACTCACGGGCGGAAAGAATGACGGCGAGAGCCTTGGCGGCAGCGAAAGCGGAAGTGGCATTACCATGACGTCGGTCGGTAATGACGCGGCGGTTGCGGTCGCCGTCAGTCCGGAAGTTAGCGATGAAGTGGATCAACGCCTCGACCGCATCCGCGAAGCCCGCATGAAGGGCTATGAGGGCGATGCCTGTGGCGAATGCGGCAACTTCACCCTGTTGCGCAACGGCACTTGCATGAAATGTGACACTTGCGGGGGCACATCTGGCTGTAGCTAGGTCGCGGTTATCGAGGCCCAAGCATTCGGGCCAACGGTTGTCTTGTAGCGTAGCGTATAGTCCTCCCTGTAATGACTCGGGCGCGGCTTCCCGCCGCGCCCTTTTTTTCGTTTGTATTCAATGTCGTCAGGCGATTAACAGAACGTTCAGGTCAATCGCCTATGTTGCCGTCATGGCAAACTTGGCAAGCAAATCTGGCAACAAAAAACGGCCAATTATCGCCTGCAGGTGCGTGAAGCCGCCAATGCCGAGCAGCGCCATCAAGTCCCGAAATTCCGCGACCGAATCACGGTTAATGAACTGGGTATCAAGGTCGACTCCAGTCATTATCAGCAGTATCTCGACCATGCCGCGCTGGATAAGGCGGCCTAGCATCTGCTCCTGACATCGAATGGCGCCGTGCCGGCTGCCTGCGGCTCTATACATCCGGCATGATCGCGCCAAGCCCGGAAATGACCGTGATCTATGGCTTTGATGCCTTTGCCGATTTCGGGACGGACTATCTCTCCTTTACCGACCATACGATCATCGGTGACTGGCGGCCCGGGCGCTCGTTTTGATTTCACATATTGCCCGCCGGCCCTGGTCGCTCTGTACGAGAAAATCGGCCACTGCAACTACAGCGGCAAGTATCTTGCACTAGACGAAGGCCTGCGGGTGCCCATGGTCTTCGTAATGGACGACGTCCAGCATCTACAATTAATCAATTCGCCTTTCACTCCCCTGGCTTTGTTGAAAAAGCCGGATCCTACGATTGTGCGCTGACTCGGCGGTAAATTTCCTGAGGCCGCGAGCCGTCCGGTCAAGTCGCTGCGCGATGAGCAAAGCCTTTGGCAATACCTGGCCCGGCAGTTGCACCAAAATCTGCTGCACGGCCTACCGCTGTTTGATGGTTTGAGTTATGACGACGCACGGCGGTTCCTGAAGAATTCCACCACCCTGGTCCTCCGCGGCGGCGACCGCCTGGCCAAGGCCGGCGATATTGGCGACGAGGCCTTCGTACTGCTGTCAGGCAATGTGGAAATTCGTGACCGGCGTGGCGCGGTACTGGCGAGTCTCGAAAAAGGTGCGATAATCGGTAAAATCACCTACCTGGCCGCGACACCGCGCACAGCCGACATGGCGGGGACCCAGAATGCCGAAGTGTTAGTCCTGACGCAGGAGACCCTGAAAAAGAACATGCCAACCAAGCCAACCATCGCCAACAAGATCATGTTCAATCTGACCTTGATCTTGGCCGAGCGCCTGAAGACGACCTCCTATCAACTTATGGATTAACCCAGAACTATTAGGCCGAGGCTAATCTTCCGCTGGCTTTGGCGCTTCCGGCACCACTGTCCGAATATGCAGTTCACGCAGATGCTTGGTATCAGCCAGCGCAGGCGCCCCCATCATCAGGTCCTGGGCCTGCTGGTTCATGGGGAACATGATGACTTCACGAATGTTGGGCTCATTGGCTAGCAACATGACTATGCGGTCAATACCTGGCGCGACGCCGCCATGGGGCGGGGCGCCGAATTTCAGCGCGCTGAGCATGCCGCCAAAGCGGTTCTCGACCTCGTCCGCGCCATAGCCGGCAATTTCAAAGGCCCGGTACATAACGTCCGGCAAATGGTTCCGGATCGCCCCCGAGGCCAACTCGTCGCCGTTGCAGACGATATCGTACTGATAACCCAGAACATCCAGCGGCTCATCGCCGTTCAGGGCCTCCAGGCCACCTTGCGGCATGGAAAACGGATTGTGTGAGAAGTCTAATTTTTGCTCGGTCTCGCTCCATTCATACATGGGGTAGTCGACGATCCAGCAGAAACGGAATGCATTCGGCTCCACAATCTCGAGGTCGCAGCCAACCTTCAGGCGCGCCTGTCCGGCTAGTGCCGCGGCCTCCGCCTCCTTGCCAGCGGCGAAAAACAGGCCATCGCCGTCACCGGTTCCTGTCAGCGTTTTCAGCATGGCCATGCGGTCGTCATCCAGGCGGTTGGCGATGGGGCCCTTGCCGGCGCTGTCGGCGAAACTGATCCAGCCCATGCCGGCGGCACCTTCGTCTCGGGCCCAATCGTTCATCTTGTCAAAGAAACTGCGTGCCTTCGATGCCGCCCCCGGGGCCGGAATGGCGCGGACCACGCCGCCGCTCGCCACCAGCTTGGCAAACAATTGAAAATCGGAGCCATCGAAAACTTCCGAGACATCAGCGATTTCAGTCGGGATCCGCAGGTCCGGCTTGTCGCAGCCGTATTTCAACATGGCCTCAGCATAGGAAATGCGCGGGAATGGCATGGGCGTGACCTCGCCACCATTGGCGAATTCCTCGAACACGCCGTGCATGACAGGTTCCACAGCCTGAAAGACGTCTTCCTGTTCCACGAAACTCATTTCCAGATCGAGTTGATAGAACTCGCCCGGGCTACGGTCGGCGCGGGCGTCTTCATCACGGAAACAGGGCGCGATCTGATAGTAGCGGTCAAAACCAGCGATCATGGCTAGTTGCTTGAACTGCTGCGGGGCCTGGGGCAGAGCATAAAACTGGCCCGGATGCAGACGCGAGGGCACCAGGAAATCGCGCGCGCCTTCGGGCGAGGAAGCGGTCAGGATCGGGGTTTGAAAATCAATGAAACCTTGCTCTTCCATGCGCTGGCGGATTGACGAAATGATCTTGCTGCGCAGCAGGATATTGTCATGCATGGCCGGGCGGCGTAGATCCAAAAAGCGGTAGCGCAGCCGGGTTTCCTCCGGATAGATCTGATCTCCAAAGACCTGCAGGGGCAACTCCTCCGCCGACGAAAGCAATTCAAATTCGGCGATCCGGATTTCGACTTCTCCCGTGGGCAATTCCTTGTTGACGGTTTCGTCGTCGCGGGCAATGACCTCGCCGTCGATGCGAAGAACACTTTCGGGGCGTGCCGCCTCGGCGGTCGCGAAATGCGCGCTGTCAGGTTCGATGACGCACTGGGTAATGCCGTAGTTATCCCGCAGATCGATAAACAGCAGGCCCCCATGATCCCGTTTTCGGTGCACCCAGCCGGAAATCCGAACCGTTTGTCCAACGTCCGCTGGGCGGAGGGCGCCACAGGTATGGCTACGATAAATATGCATGTCCACAATCCTTGGAATGATCTTTTTACGAGTGCCCTATTAAGCTTCGGTGCGCGGCTTTGGGCGGCGGCGTTAAACCGCACGGAACGTGTCGTTCTGTCAAGTCGCAAGGACAGTTTTGGGCTCCAAAAACCACACCATTAAACAGTAGGGCGACGGCGGGGCATAAATTGTGTATAGCTCTCACATGTCACCCCAGCGTATTACCGAACTAATCGATGATAGCGAGACATTGGCCGTATTTTGCAGTCAATTGTCTGCCTCACCCTATATCACAATCGATACGGAGTTCATCCGTGATCGAACCTATTGGCCACGCCTGTGTCTGGTGCAATTGGCCAATCATGATATTGCCCGCGCCATTGATCCCCTGGCCGAAGGCATCGACCTTTCCCCCTTGGCTGATTTTCTGGCCGATCAGAACGTCATCAAGGTGTTTCATGCTGCCCGCCAGGATGTGGAAATCTTCGTCCAGCAAAACGACGTGGTTCCCTCGCCCATGTTCGACACGCAAATCGCGGCCATGGTCTGCGGCTTTGGCGATTCGGTGGGCTATGACCGGTTAGTGGAAAAACTGGCCGGGGCCCGTATCGATAAAGGCTCCCGCTTCACGGATTGGAGCCGGCGTCCGTTAAGCGACAAACAGATCGGTTATGCCTTGGACGATGTGACCCATTTGCTTTCGGTATACGAAGCCTTGTGCCGGCAGTTGGAGGAATCTGACCGGGCCCATTGGCTGGCCGAGGAAATGGCGGTATTGACCAATATGGCGACTTATATCCAATCGCCCGAAGATGTCTGGCGGCGCCTGAAGATCCGCAGCCGCAATCCTCAATATCTTGGCGTGGCAAAGGAAATCGCGGCCTGGCGGGAACGCGAGGCGCAACGGCGCAACATGCCCCGCGGCCATATCCTAAAGGACGAAGCCATTCAGGAAATCGCTGCCGAAATGCCGGAACGGATTGAGACTCTGTCCCGTCTGCGCGCAGTCTCCAAGGGCTTGGCGGAAGGACCGGCGGGCGAGGAGCTACTGGCGGCGGTGCAGCGGGGGCGCAATCTACCCAATGACGAAGTGCCCAAACCGTCTGCGCAAGTTATTTTGCCGCGCGGCCTGGGGCCCTTGGTCGATCTGCTTAAAGTGCTGTTGAAAACCAAGTGCGAAACCAACGACGTGGCGCAAAAACTGGTGGCCACCGTCTCCGACTTGGAACATATCGCCGCCGACGACAAAGCGGATGTGGCGGCGTTGCGCGGTTGGCGGCGAGAAATTTTCGGCAATGATGCCCTGGACCTGAAACATGGCCGCCTAGCCATGACCGCCAAGGGCAAGCGGGTGGAGTTGATCCACACACCCTGAGAGGCACAGTGACTGGCCTAGACTTTTGCTTCGCCGCGGCATGCTCTAATCAGTCACAATACAGCATTCCAATTCGAAACTGCGGGCCAAAGCGTTTAGGCGCTTGATCGCGGCTTCGCCGATCAAATGCTCGGTTCCCGGCCGGCAATGCAAGACGATATATCCCTCATCCCGGCTTAGGCGATACTGCGCCAATAACTCAATAACCCCGCCGGACAGGGTATGCGCTAAGCGCAAGGCCTGGCCAACTTGGCGGGACCAGATCCGATCCTCGTCCTCTACCAAATGCCTGTAGCGGTCAACCCAGCGGCTATCGCGCTTGTGCGTGTAACGGAAACGGATCGCGAGCGCGAGCTTGATACGCTGGGTATGGTCCAGTCCGATCAAAGGCGCCCGCAGGACATCGGCCATGGCATGATCCGGGCGTTCGTCCGGGTGAATGCGCCAGCCAATATCACTCAACAGACCAGCGGCCAGACGCAAGCGGCCCTCATCCCGGTTTTCATTGGTAAACAGCGGCGCCAGCCAATCAGTCAATCTGGCGCCGTCGCCATGGCCATGGCCCAAGCCGTTCTCGGCATCCCGTGCCGATGCTAGCGCGGTCAGACGGCAGGATGCCAGCAAGGGGTCAACGGATACCTGTTCGGGTGATAGATGTTCAAGCAACATTCCCTCGCGCAGACCATGGGCCGAAAATATGACCCGTTTCGCATCACTCCGGTTGAGCAGACGGCCAAGAATTCGGGCCGCCAGGGACAAGGTATCGATACGGTCCTTTGGTACCGCCTCTATTCTTCGCAGGCTTTCCAGAGAGAGGCCGGCAAATAGCTGACACATGGAGGCAATCCGTGACACAGGCAGCGCATAGCCATGCAAGACACGCAACGGATAGCGGTTCCGCGCCATTTCCAGACGGCCAAGACTGCGCCAGGCTCCACCAACGATGTAGAGATCGCCGCCCCTGATCTGATCCAGCCATTCGACATCGGCCAGAACGGTATCAATATGCCGGTCCAAGATGTCGCCATTGCCGCCATTGGCGGAAGCCAGGCGCAGGGTGCCCAGCGGCAGGCTGACACGTTGTGCCAGACCATCCTGCTGGCTGGGATCCAGCCGGCTCAACTCCAGACTGCCACCACCCAGATCTCCAACCAAGCCGCGAGCGCCCGGCGAGGCGGCCAGAACACCGCGGGCGGACAAGCGTGCCTCTTCCTTGCCGCTTAGGATACGCACGTCAATGCCAGCGTCCGCTTGTATCCGGGCCAAAAATTCGTCACGATTGGAAGCATCACGCACGGCGGCGGTCGCGGCGGCATCAATCACGCCGACCCCCATGGCAGCGGCAACATGAACAAAACGGGCGATGGTGTCCGCGGCCCGGTCCATGGCCTCGTCCGACAAGGCCCCACCCGGTGCCTGACCCCGGCCCAGGCCGCACATGGCCTTTTCATTGAACAACGGCGCCGCCGCCAGGGCGGTCGAGGGAAAGACCACCATGCGGACCGAGTTCGAGCCGACGTCGATAACCGCCAGGCGGTCTTTCCTAATTGATCTGACGTGCAAGGTCTTGTTCCGGCCTATTGGCGTTCCAAGGTCAAATGCAAGGCCGACTTGCCCGCCTGCAGGGCACTGCCCCTGCCAGACAGCGACGGGTTGGTCATGAAATAGCGGTGCGCCGAAAATTCATCGCCCTCCACCGTCACCCGTTCGTAGTGGTCATCGGGCTGCAATACCCAACTTTGATCGCGGTCGTTGTAGTTCGCCACCATGATTTGATCCATGATTTGCTCATGAACCGTGGGATTTTCAATCGGCACCATGGCTTCAACCCGGCGGTCAAAATTCCGCGGCATCCAATCAGCCGACGAGATAAATATCCTAGCCTCGGCCGACGGCAATCCATGGCCGTTGCCAAAGCAGGTAATCCTGCCATGCTCCAGAAAACGGCCGACAATGCTCTTTACCTTGATATGCTCCGACATCCCGAGCACGCCGGGCCGTAGGCAGCAAATACCACGTACCACCAGGTCTATTTCGACACCGGCGTTGGAGGCGGCGTAAAGGGCATCGATTATCTGGCTATCGACCAGGGAATTCAATTTGGCCCAGATCGCACCGGGCCGGCCTGCCTTGACGTGGCCGATCTCCTGTTCAATCAACGACAGGATGGAATCCCGCAGACCAAACGGAGACACCATCAGCCGGTTAAAATGTTCCGGCTGGGCATAACCGGTCAGATAATTGAACAGCTGCGCGGCATCGGCACCAAGGTCCAGATCGGCGGTAAAAAATGATAGATCTGTATAGGATTTCGCCGTAACGGGATGATAGTTACCAGTGCCGAAATGCACGTAGGTCAATAGTTCTTCACCCTCACGCCGGGCCACATAGGAAACCTTGGCATGGGTTTTTAGGTCCATGAAACCATAGACCACATGCACCCCGGCACGTTCCAGATCGTGGGCCCATTTAATATTGGCTTCCTCGTCGAAGCGGGCTTTCAGTTCGACCAGGGCGGTTACGGATTTACCGCTTTCAGCGGCAGCGACCAGGGCCTTGACGATGGGTGAATCGTCGGATGTGCGGTACAGGGTCTGCTTGATGGCGATGACATCGGGGTCGTCGGCGGCCTGGCTCAAGAACTGCGCAACCACGTCAAAGCTTTCATAGGGATGATGAACCAAAATATCCTTGGCCCGTATGGCGGCGAAGCAATCACCGCCCAATTCGCGAATACGTTCAGGAAAACGTGGATTATAGGGTTCGAATTTCAGGTCGGGGCGGTCATCGACGATCAATTGATCAATGTCCGAAAGGCCTAGCGCACCATCAACCGCCATCACCTCGTGACGGCTAACGGCGAGGTTGCGGGTCACGAAACGGCGCAGCTCATCGGGCATGGCGGCATCCACCCATAGGCTGATGACACTGCCCCGGCGCCGTCGCTTCAGGGCAGTTTGAAAAAAGCGGACCAGGTCCTCAGCCTCTTCCTCGACCTCGATATCACTGTCACGTATGACCCGAAACAGGCCGCCTCCCTCGGTGGTGTAGCCTGGGAAAAGTTGATCCAGGAACAGACCAACCAGATTCTCTAAACTGATGAAACGGATCGCCTCACCCGGTAGGCGAATGAACCGCTCGACCATCTGCGGCAACGGTACCAGGGCGTTCATGAAGGTGTCATCGGCATCCCGGCGTAGTTGCAGAACCATGGCGAAGCCAAGATTTTGGATAAATGGAAACGGATGCGCGGGATCAATCGCCAAAGGCGTGAGTACAGGAAAAATTCGCTGCAAAAAATGTATCGCTAGAAAATCCTGTTCCTCCTGGGATAAATCATCGGGCGCGGCAAGCGCAATCCCAGCCGCCTGTAGTTCGCCAACCAGTTCATTCCAATAGTGGCCCTGCTCGGCCATTATCTGCCCTGCCATATCGTTGATGGCGGCAAGTTGTTGTGCCGGTGTCCGGCCATCGTCACTAACCTGATCAATCCCTGCACGCACCTGACCATGCAGCCCGGCCACGCGGACCATGAAAAATTCATCCAGGTTGGTGGCCGAAATCGATAAGAAGCGCAGCCGCTCCAAAAGCGGATGGGCGGGATTGCGCGCTTCATCCATGACGCGCTGATTAAAGGCCAGCCAGGAAAGTTCACGATTGATATAGCGTTTTCCCGGCTCCGTCGGTTCGGCGGGCGCCTCGACCGCCTGGCCGTCAATTCGTTCCGTCCTCGCCACTACATGTTCCTCCAGAAAACCAGAGCATTTCCTATTCGGAAATACTCTAGGAACAGGTTCAATTCACCCGCGTCCAAACCTGCGTCTTGCCAAACAGCGGCAAACCCACATAGCCCCGCACCTTCAAGGTAGCATCATCCAAGAGGGTCATGGTGCAGGAATAGGTTTCACCATCCTCCGGATTATATATGGTTCCGTCGTCCCAAACATTGGCTTCCGTCCCGCCGATAAAATTGGCCAACAGGGGCAGGCCGATGATGGGGCGGGATTGCAATTCGGTATCGGGGTTATTGATGTCGTGTTTTGGCATGCCCTTGTCATCCAGGGGCTCCTTCAACCAGGTGATGCTACCGCAAAGCTTTTCGCCGCAGGTCACGATTTCGACGTGCGACTTGCCCCCTTCCGTGGCCCAGGTTCCCAAGGCGCCATCGTTGGAACCAGTCGCCTCTGCCGCAAGCGTGCCGAGCAACAACAAGGAACTCATCAAAAGCACTATCGTTAATCGCCTTATCCCCATGCTCTTTCTCCCTCGTCTGACTATGTGCCGCGTTACGTAGTGCCGGAAAAGGCTCCACTGGCTCATGATCCGCTATCCGGTCGTATAACCCGTATGCACACCACACTTAAACTCGAATTTATTCATTCCGGCCCGGCATGATCATCGGTTATAGCAGCGCGCGCCAACGGCACGGTTATGGGCCGCTGTCCCGACAATGATGCCTGATCCAGGCGCGCCACGGCGTCCTTTGCGGCGGCGAATGACCGTTCGATCCGGGCCACCAGATAGGATAGCACATCATTACCAACGCGCACCTGACGGTCGGAGAACATCTTGGCCATGACGGCGGCGAGCAATTGATCGTCGGGTGGATCTATACGCACGGCGGGGGCCGCCAAAAGACGCGAACGCAGATCCGCCAACGACACCTGCCATTGTTTGGGAGGCGTGTGGGCGGCAATCAACAGATACCCCCGCTGCTCGGCCAGTAGATTGTAAAGATGCAGCAAAGGCGCCGCCATGGCGGTGCTGTCGGCGCCGTCAAGCGCCACGGCGCCGCATGTGGCCAATTCCGGTACCGCAGCGGTGTCCAGTTGCGCCGGCGTAATTCGCCGTCCTTTCGTCCGCTCGCACCAAAGGTGCAGCAGATGGCTTTTGCCGCTGCCCGGCGGGCCGTACAGACACAGCGCGGGCGCGGGCCAATCGGGCCATTGATCAAGCCAGGCAACGGCATCGGCGTTGCTATCTGTGACCAGGAAATCCGCACTTTGGCGTGCGGTGCGCACGGGCAGATCCAGGGTCATTTGCCCCGTTGCGCTTATTTTGGCGCTCATGGCACGGGTTCGTCGGGTGGCCGCTTATCAGCACCAAGATAAAGCCGGCTGCCCATATAGCGGTCATGGCCAAAACGCACCATGACGCCGATCGCGGCGGCGGCCGGCACGGAAATCAGTACGCCCACGAAACCGAACAGGGCGCCGCCCGCCAGTAACGCGAACATCACCCAAACCGGATGCAGTCCAATTCGGTCGCCTAACAGCCGTGGCGTCAGGACGTAACCCTCCATCACCTGCCCGACCACGAAGATCGCCGCGATGATGACGATACGCAGGAACTCCCCCTCGGGCAGAAACTGGGTCAATGCCGTCAACATGGACAAGACCAGGCCCAACAATGCGCCGACAAACGGTACAAACGAAACCAAACCACTGAACAAACCGATGATCAGGCCGAATTCCAGCCCGGCAACGGTCAGGGACAGACCGTAGAAGCTGGCTAAAATCAGACAAACCGTGCCCTGGCCGCGAATGAAACCAGCCATGACGTCATCGATATCGGCAAGCAATTCGCGGACGGTCCCTGCATGCTCTCGGGGCAGCCAATCGTTCAGAGCCGAGATCATATGGTCAAAATCGCGCAGTAGATAAAATGCCACGACAGGGGTGATGACCAACAGGGACAGGATATTGAAAAGGGCCATGCCGCCACTCCAGGCCTGGCGTAACAGAGAAATGGCGAAACCAACGGCTTCGGCGGCGACCTCCTTTAAGGCATCGCCGGCCGAGGCACCAACATCGATGCCGACGCGGATGCCGAGATCAATTACCAAGGGCAGGGCGGTTTCACGCAACGCGGCGATGTAACCTGGCAGACGCTCGGAGAAACCGGAAACTTGCGATTGCAGGATCGGCACCAGCAACAGGGCCGCCAAAATCATCAAGACAAAGAAAGCCACCACGATGATGGTTGCCGACAGGCCCCGGGAGAGGCCCCTCTCCTCCAACTTATCGGCCGGCGGATCGAGAAAATAGGCCACCGCCATTCCGGCCACGAAGGGTAGCAGGATCGAACTCAACAGCCAGATTAGGACAAGCGAAACCGCCAGCGCCAAAAGCCAATACCGTGCCTGCAGCTGTGCGCTCATGATTTACCTTGCTCCAACTTGTTCATTCGCCGCCACCAATCAATCAAATATTCAGTCCCCGAGACCACCGTTGTCACTACCACCGCCAGGATCAACAGCTGGAGATAGAGTGGTGATGGATCCAAGGCAAATGCCGGAATGGCGATCACCGTGGCGGCCAGGATTATCTGCGTCGCGGTATTGATTTTTGATAACAAAAACGGTCTTGGTTCGTAGGGTTGATCAAAAATGAATAAAAGAAACAGTCCGCCGATGATCAGGATATCCCGGGATACTACCAGGATGACAAGCCATAGGGGTAAATTCTGCTGCACTCCGAGAACGATATAAATACTGACCAATAAGGCCTTATCGGCGATCGGATCAAGATATTGCCCCAGCTGCGATTCCATACCGAAACGTTTGGCTAGGAAGCCATCCACGGCATCGGACAGCCCGGCCAAACAGAAAATCACCAACGCCAAGCGCCACTGATCTATAAGGATCAACCAAACATTGACCGGCACCGACAGCAGCCGGGCCAAGGATATCATGTTGGGCAGGGTCATTGCGGCTTGTCCTTGGTCAACCGCAACATCCAAAAACCGTCGATCAGGGCAAGGTCCAGGTCACGCTGGGCTAGGGACACCACCAGACTATCCGTATCGCCAAGATAGTTGATTACGACCTGTGCGTCCTGACGCGAAATGCCCTGCAATTTAATCGACTGCACCATAGCCGACGCCCCTAGCCGCTGGCGCACCGTCAACCAATCCTCCAGGCTGGTAAGCGGCACCAATGCACTGAGGGAGGCGTCCGCGCCGAAGGTCAATCGGGTCCGCCTTTTCCACTGCTCCTCCTGATCCACGGCCACCCGCAGCGCCAGATTATTCAGGGACTGCGCCAGACCGGCGCCGATACTGGTCGTATAATCAAGCACTTCGGTGCTTTGACCGCGCGGACCAAAATGCAGCAGATTGACCTGTACTTGCGGCACCCCGCCGGAAGCCAGGTCGATGCGCAACACCGCATGGGCCACCAACACATTATCGACACCATGGCGTTGAGCAATGGCACGCAGTTGACTGGATTTCCCCGCCAGGGCGGCAGCCGCGGTCAGGGTGGTGATATCCTGCAAATCGCCCACGGGCAGACGTAATGGCAACAAGCTGTCCGCGGGTAAATCCAACCGCTCCCAGGCGCTGCGCCAGACATTTCCATCCTCGAACAGGGACAGGACCGCGCCTTTTTCGAATATGGGCAGCACCAGGATCGGTTTGGCGCGGGTTTCCGAGAAGCTAATGCCGACATTGCGCAGCAAGCCCCGTACCGCATTGCGGTGAAAGCGCACGGTCAATTCCGCCAAATACCGGATCGTCGAGGTTTTTTCTTTGGCAACCTCGACCGTGGCGACAATCTGCATGACGGCTTCGTCGCTGGGATCGGGCAGGGATAAATGATCAGTGCGTAGGGTGATCCGGCGCAAAAGCAAATTCAAGGCACGGCGCTGGCCCTCCCGCATGGCTTGACGGCGCGCCGCCACGGCCGATTCGGCGGTGACATCCACCGCCAGCCCCTGCACCGCGAAGATGTCGGCGCTAACCTCGGACCCAGCCGCGTTTGCAATTCCCGCCAGCCCGCTTTGCGCCTGGACCAGACCCGGACTCCACAGACAGAGCAAAAACAATATACGAAAAGCACGATGCCACATTACAAGCCTGACCAGATGCAGTATCTTCGCCGTAGCCACCACGGCAGTGAATTACCCATTAGTTATAGCCTAGCGAGGGCGTCATCAACAGTTACACCTATAAAAATGCTGGCGTGGACATTGATGCCGGCGACCGTCTGGTCGATGCCATCAAGCCCCTGGCCGCCTCCACCCGACGCCCTGGCGCGAACGCAGATCTAGGCGGATTCTCAGGCCTGTTTGATTTGCGCGCGGCGGGTTACGAGGATCCCTTGTTGTTGGCCGCCACCGATGGCGTCGGCACCAAGCTGAAAGTCGCCATTGCCGCTGGCTGCCACGATTATGTGGGCATCGATCTGGTCGCCATGTGCGTCAATGATCTGGTGGTACAAGGGGCCGAACCTCTATTGTTTCTGGATTATTATGCCACGGGACAACTTTCGGTGGAAGCCGGTACCGCTATCGTCGGCGGTATCGCCGCTGGCTGCCGCCAGGCCGGTTGCGCCCTGATCGGCGGTGAGACGGCGGAAATGCCGGGCATGTACAGCGATGGAGACTACGATCTGGCGGGCTTTTCCATTGGCGCCGTGGAACGCGATAAAATACTGCAAGCCGACACTATCGAGCCTGGCGATATACTGCTCGGCTTGGCGTCGAGTGGGCTGCATGCCAATGGATTTTCCCTGATCAGGCGTCTGATCAAAGATATGGGTCACGATTATGGCGCGCCGGCGCCCTTTTCACCTGACGAAACCCTGGCGGAGGTATTGCTGCATCCCACAAAGATTTATGTCCCATCCTGCCTGGCCGCCATCCGGGCCGACCTGGTCAAGGGCTTGAGCCATATAACGGGCGGCGGCCTGATTGAGAACCCACCGCGCATTCTGCCCGGCAACACCCTGGCCCGCATTGATGGCGGGGCATGGCCAGTACCGCCGCTGTTCAAATGGCTGGCCAAGAGTGGCGGAGTCGAGACGATGGAAATGGCCCGTACCTTCAATTGCGGCATCGGCATGATCGCCATCGTGGCTGCAAGCGATGCCGAAGCGGCAACGGCTGCGTTCGAGGCGGCGGGCGAAACGGTATGGCCCATGGGTACGGTCGAGGCAGCGGACGGCCCGGCCTGGGTAGAATTGAACGGACTGGAGTTTTGATATGGCCCACTTGAAGGTCGCCATTCTGATTTCCGGGCGCGGCAGTAATATGGCGGCGTTGATCGAAGCCGTGCAAATGGCGGACTTCCCGGCGGAGGTCGTCTTGGTCATGTCCAACCGTTCCCATGCCGTCGGACTGGAGGTGGCGCGGGCTGCAAACATTCCGACACAGGTCATTCGGCATGGCGACTTCGACAGCCGCGAAGCCTTTGATGCGGCCATGACCGAGGTGTTGGCAGCAGCAGGCGTGCGGCTGATCTGTCTGGCCGGTTTCATGCGGCTGCTTAGCACTGAATTTTGTCAACGCTGGCATGACAGTGTGATTAATATCCACCCTTCCCTGCTGCCGGCCTTCAAGGGCATGCATGTCCACGAACGGATGCTGGAAGCCGGCGTGCGCATCGCCGGTTGCACGGTGCATTACGTCCGCCCGGCCATGGACGAAGGCCCGATCCTAGTGCAAGCCGCCGTGCCCATTGCCGCCGATGATACCGCCGACAGCCTGTCCGCCCGGATACTGGAGCAGGAACATCGGATTTATCCCTTGGCCGTGCGCTTGATCGCCGAGGGTCGGGCACGGGCGGCGGGCGGCTCTGTCACCCTGAAGAATTTCGAGCTGCCCGAGCAACGCCTGATCAATCCACCGCCACGGTAATCGTATGCAATTTAGCGCGGTAATGTGATAGACTCTGCCATGAGCAAAAGACACATTTTACATATCATCGACTACAAGAGCCCCTACGCCTATCTGGCCAAGGATCCCGCCTATGCGTTGGAGGATGAATTCGACGTTAGCGTGGAATGGCGGCATTTCACCTTGGATATTCCATCTTTCTTGGGCGCGGTTGACACCCGGACAGAAACCGAATGGCGCAAGGTGCGCTACGCCTATATGGATATGCGCCGCTGGGCCAACAAGCGTGGTCTTACCGTACGGGGCCCCCGGCGGATCTATGATTCCTCTCCCGCCGGAATCGGTATGCAATATGCCCAGGACCAGGGCGTCTTCCGCCCGTATAACGACCGTGTTTTTTTCGGCTTTTGGAACCATGAATTGGAAGTCGATGATGTCGATGCCCTGACAAATGTGTTGCACGAAGTAGGCGCCGATGCAGGCGGTTTCGCGGAGTACCTTGCGGGTGCAGGACAACGCCGCCATGACGAGATGCGGTTGGAGACGGAAAAGCTTGGCGTTTTCGGCGTTCCAAGCTTCATCCTGGATGGCGAAATTTTCTGGGGTTATGACCGCATTGAGCTGCTGCGGGAACGTCTGCGGGAAATAAATTAAGTTAAAGGGTTGAGTTTATGAAACTGGCATCGCTAAAAGCCGGCCGGGATGGCCAATTGCCTGTCGTCAGAGCTGACCTTGACCGGGCCATTGCGGCCTATGGCATCGCCAGAACTTGCAGGAAGCCCTCGATTATTGGTAGAGCATAGCGCCTCGCCTAGTGGATCCGGCTGAAAACCTGGCCGCAGGCAAGGCACCATCGATGAGTGCGCCTCGGATCCGCGCGGCACAAGAAAAACGGAATTTGCCTATTGCTACAATCCAGAAGGCCATAAATTGGCATCTTTTATATCTAATATGTTATATACCAAATGCTTATTATGAAAACTTCGAGTCATAAGTTAGGAATAAACCAAGCGAATTCGTAATCTCGCCGCCCTCGACCATGTTCTTCCAAGCAAAATTAAGGGCCATGCCGGCGTCGAATTCATAGGCTATGGAAATCTGGAGGATAGGATCATCGCCGCCGCCGCCATCAGATTTCCTGTTCGGTCATGGCCGCCGATGCCGCTCGCGCCAAGATAGATTGTAGCCACAAAGAAATGCCTAGTGACAGTTGCTGCGTTGCCGCCGGCGGGCTAGGGCTGTCCGGAGTATCACAAACACGCATTCAGGAAAGCCTGATTCTAGGAAATCGTATCGGAGAAGCAGGTGATAATCGGATTGCCTGAAATATCGCAGATTAGAACTATTTCGATGATGTCATTTTTTGGTATGGTTCGAGTGAAATTTGTCGGTTATCGGGAGAACATTGGCGAAGAGCCCAGTAATCAGGCTAAATCGGAAACGCGACCCGGTATTGAGTGACAGGCAAGAGTTCATGTCATGTTGTCTTGCGCCTTCCGGTATAGTTTTGCAGCGTGCGATTGCATCCCATTAATGGCGAGCAGGAGGAGCTGTGGATGAGCAAGATCCCCCAGACGGTTGCCGAGGCATTCATCCAAACGACCAACCGTGTGCCGGAAAGAGAAGCGGTCGTTGGCGCCGATGGGCGCCGCTATAGCTACGCTCAGGTCCGGCAAGAGGTTGAACGGCTGACCATTGCACTCCATACGCTTGGCTGCAAGCCCGGTGACCGGGTGGCGGTATGGCTGGCCAACTGTCCCGAATGGGTCTTCGCCGAATTCGCTTGTGCCGTGCTGGGTGTCCTTATCGTCCCGATCAACGCCCGTTTCCGCGCCGGTGAAGCCGCTTATGTGCTCAAGAGCGCCCGCGCCAAGATGCTGATCACTCAGCACAGTTTTCTTTCCAACGATTATCTTGAGCGCTTATACCAGATGGCGGATGGAGACATCGGGCACGGCGAGACGGCGGCTATCGCGGGGCTGCCCGATCTTCAATCCGTTGTTCTGGTCGATGGCGCGGCGGTGCCGGGCACCATCAGCCTTGCCGAGCTGTTGGCGCGCGCGGCGCAAGGCAATGTAAGCCTCGATATCGAGGCCCTCGCGGCGGCGCGGCGGCCAGAGGAGCCGGCCTGGATTTTCTGGACATCAGGCACCACGGGCCGTCCCAAAGGCGCCGTGCTGCCGCATTATTGCATCTCCAATGTTTGGAACTGGACCACCATGGCGGCTCGCATGGACCAGAACGACCGAGTACTGACGAGCTTTCCGGTGTTCTACGTGGGCGGCAATTTCTGGTGCATTCTGGCCGCCATGGTACATGGCGCCACGTTGGTGATGTCGGCCACCTTCGACGCCGATGCCATCGTGCAATGCTGCCGGGATGAGAAGATCACCGTACTATCTGGCATCCCCTTCATGTTGAAGGAAATCGTTCACGATCCACTGTTCGATCCCGATGCCTTCGCCTCCGTACGGGTCGGCTTTTTCGGCGGCGCGAGCATGCCGCACGCCGACATCGTTACCTTGGTGGAGCGTATCGGTTACGAGCACTTTATTCAAATTTACGGAATGACGGAGTTGCATGGAATTTCCATGACCTCCTTGGCAAGCGATAGCCAGGAGCATCAACTAACGACCTGCGGCAAATCGCTGCCGGGATTTGAAGTGCAGCTGGTCGACCCCGAAAGCGGCGTTGTTGTCGAGGGTGTCGGCGCCGGTGAGGCCTGGTACAAGGGCCGCACCCACCTTGGTTATGAGGGCTTGTCGGAAACCGAGTTGGACCAATTTTATACACCTGATGGTTTTTTCAAAACCGGGGATGTGCTGCACCGGCGTGCGGATGGCCGATACGAATTTATCACCCGGGTCAAGGATCTGATCAAGGTTGGCGGCGAAAACGTCGCCGCGGCGGAAATCGAAAGCGTGTTGAAACACCATCCCAAGATATTCAATGTTCAAGTCGTCGGCGTTGTCGATGACTGGCGCGGCGAAGTCCCGGCCGCCTTCATCGAGCTGCACCCCGAAACCGCGGACCTTAGCCTGGAGGAACTACGCCAGTGGGCCAGGGCAAAAATGGCGCCATTCAAGGTGCCGCGCCGCTTGAAACTGATGCAGGCTGACGATTGGCCGCGCACATCGTCGGCTAAGATCGCCCGTTTTCAACTGTCCTCGTTGTTGCCCGAGTAGCCTTCCAGAGCCTTTCCATCATAAAGCCACGATTTCTCAAACACCCGGGAGTAATGACTTTTTCAACACCACCCGCCATATGCCGGCATTCAACTTGTCTAGCGCGGTTCCGGGCTATTCTGGTATCGTCGCAGCCAGATCCGCACGGCCGGCCCCCTGAAGTCGGCCGCGTCTACGTGGTGCGCAGGGTCCATGTGACGCCGACGGCGCGGAAAATGAAGGAGCGGTCCGTTGTCTAGCAGTCATAGCCCAAGCGCCAGGCCGGCATGAGTTGGGGCGAGATCACCGAGGAAACGCTGGCGGCGGCGGCCGAATTGATCGGTCAGCCGCTTCGCCGATCACGCATGCAGTGGATCGAAACCGCGACCAGGGACGCGATTCGCCACTTCGCCTGGGGCATCGGTGACAATAATCCACTTTGGCTGGAACCAGGCCATGGGGCGGCTTCGCCAGCGGGCACGTTGTTGGCGCCGCCATGTATTCTCTATGCCATCGATGCAACGATTGTCGCGCCGAAATTGCCGGGCGTGCAGTGGATATACGCCGGCACCAACTGGACCTGGTTAGATCATATTCGCGTTGACGACAGCTTCCGGGTCGAAGCCGTGCTGACCGATCAGGAAGTGAAATCCGGACGCCGTTTTGCACGTTGGGTACTGCAGACTGGACAGGTGCGCTATTTCAACCAGCGTGACGAACTTGCCGCCACGGCGACCGCCAAATGCGCACGGACACCGCGCGGCGGGGCATCGAGTTCTGATGCTCGGCAGCCCGGCAAGAGTTATCGCTACGATCCCGATGAACTGGCCGACATCGAACGGCTGGTTTTGGCTGAAGCGCGGCAAGGCGGAAGCCCGCTGTACTGGGAGGATATTGGCGTCGGTGATGCGGTGCCGGCAATCATCCGGGGGCCGTTGACCATCACCGATATTATTGCCTGGTATGCGGCAACACAGGGCGCGTTGCACTATGGCGGTGCTCACGGCGATGCGTTGCGCTATCGTCAGCGCCATGAAGATTATCACATCAATACCAAGACCGGTGCCAAGGATGCCGCTGGGCGCGGTCATCTTGATCCAGAAACCGGGCGCGATGTCGGCATGGGCGGAGCCTACGACGTCGGCCCGCAGCGCATATCCTGGGCGCAAACCATGCTCAATAACTGGATCGGCGACCATGGTTTCCTACACAAGCTGAACGTCTCGGTGCGTCAACCGAACATGGTTGGAGATACCTTGTGGTGGAGCGGCGAGGTTACGGCAAAACGCCAGACCGGGTCGGCCAAGGTCGCCGACATCAAGCTTGAAGCCCGCAACCAGTCCGACGTCATGTCCGCCTTCGGCAACGCCGTGGTAGCCTTACCATCGCGGGCCAACGGCCCAGTGCCGCTGCCGCTTCAACCAGGGAATTGACGATGACACAGTCAACCCGTGGCCTGCATAAGGCATTCGGACAGGGTATCGGCGTCGCGTCCGGCAATCGGTCTGTCATTTATGCCGCGCATTGGCTGAAGCTGTTGAGTGGTGCAGAGGCCGCGCCAAAGGCACGGATCATGATTATTGCCGGCGGCACCGACAGCGCTGAAAGCACGGCCGCGGATTGCGTCATTCGGCTGTGGGATTTCCAGGTCGGGCGCGCAGGCGGCGGTGCTCTGGCCAGCGCGGTGTCAGGCGCTTCTGCCGTAATCGGCCACGCTGACAAGACGCCGCTGTTGCTGCCCGCTGATTTGCCGGAAAAATGGTGCGGTGTTTATGGCGTCATCCTAGCGTTGGCCGAATTGTGGCGCCGGCGTAACGGCGGCGGCGGCAGACGTATCGTCTACGATGTCTCGGCTGCCGATATCTTGCGCTCGTTTTCTTTGCAAAATGCCGGCACCCATGACGACATGGTCAAGAATTGGCGGCCTAACGGGCGCCTGTGTGTCGAACATGGCGGTATTTTCCCAATGGGTTTTTTCGCCTGCCGGGACGGACATGTTGCCATTCTGGGCCGGTCGCGGCGCGACTGGCGCAACATCCGGAAGGCGCTTGGCGATCCCGAATGGGCGCGGGCGAAAGAATTCGAAAACCCCTTCACCATCGCCCTCGACAGCACGAAGGCCGACCGGTTGCTTGAGGAAACCCTGGCGCAGTTCGAACGCGATGAATTGCTGGCCCACGGCCTGAAGCACGGCGCCGTGATCGCACCGGTCTTTACCACCGAACAAGCACACGAACGCAATGTCTTCCGCGAAAATTTTATCGACGACGGAGCACCCGCGCTGCCGTTTCTCGTGACCGCTAACGAGGGGGTTGGCGAACCAAATCGTATCACACCGTCGATTGCCGCCGCCGACGCGCCGCTGGCGGGAATGCGCTGTATCGAATTGTGCTGGGTCTGGTCGGGGCCGATGGTCGGGCAGATCCTTGCCGATCTCGGCGCCCAGGTGATCAAGATTGAATCGCATGGGCGCTTCGATCTCTACCGCACCCGCGGATTGGAAAATGAACGCGGCCAGATGCCTGAGAGCACAAGGATTGAATCCTCGCAGCAATTCCACAGTCTGAACCGCAACAAGATTGGCATGACCCTTGATTTGAAGCAGGATGCCGGTCTCGCCATCGCCAGGCAGCTGGCCGGAGAATCTGATGTTCTAATCGAGAACTTTACCGTCGGCACAATGGCGCGCTTGGGCCTGGGCCCTGGCGTTCTGGCCGAGGCAAATCCCGCCCTGGTACAGTTGTCGATGAGTGGACCGGGCAAGGGGTCCTCGGTCCAGGAACTAAGATCCTACGGCCTGGTGTTGAGCGCGTTAGGCGGCGTCGAAGCGTTGATCCGCGACGGAGAAGAATTCCTGGGCTCACCGACATTTTCATTGAGCGATCCGAACGCCGCCGCCTTCGGCGCCATGGCCGCACTGGCTGGGGCCTTGGCGGCGAAGGTTGGCGGCAGCGGAAGTGCGATTGATCTATCGCAGATTGAAGCCGCTGCTACCATCGCCGGTACCGCGACGCCGCCGGCCGATAACCACGATATGATCGTCACGTCAGTGGATCGAGGTTTTGTCGCGCTCAGCCTGCCTACCGACAGTCACGAGGCGATGGCGGCCGCCGGCGCCAGCTTCGCTGAAATTGCAGCACGCGCACGAGAGCTGGGCGGACACGCAGTCGCGGTCTTGGACTTGCCGCAAACGGCGGACGCGGATGAGTTTGCCGACTGTTCCGGCTGGCTGCCCTCAACCCATCCTGTTACCGGCGATGAAATGCTGGTCGCCGCACCCTGGCGCGTCAATGGCCGGCGCGCTGGTTTGCGCAAGCCGGCACCGTTGCTGGGTGAGAGCGATGATTATGTACTACGGCGAATTCTGTCCGTGGCCGACGATGAAATAGAGGCGCTTGCCGAAGCCAAAGTAACCGGGAGACCGGCATCATGATCGAGGTAATGGACAATACCCCGGCCGCGGAAACCTTGCGCGACTTGGTTGTCCTGCGCGCCTCCTACGGCGACAAACCATTGCTGATCTGCCGCGAGCGAACCTTGAGCTATGCCAATGCGGACCGGCTATCGAATATTGTCGCCAACAATCTGTTGGCCCGCGGCATTGGCCACGGTGACGTCGTTGCGACGTTTATGTACAACGCCCTTGAACAGGCCCTGCTGTGGTACGGATGTGCTAAAATCGGCGCGATCTATGCAGCCTTGAACGTCTCGCTGGTGAAAAACGATCTTGCTTACAGCTTGAACGACACCGGCGCAAAATTACTTGTGGTGGATGAAGAATTGGCACAGGCCTATGCCGCTGCCGCCCCCGATCTCGACGCTGTGCCGCAGGTGTTCGTGCAGGGTGCGGCGGCGGCTGTTGCCGGCGCTGCACCTGTCGATGAACTGTTGTCCGGCGACGACCGCTTGCCCGACGCGGACGTCGCCGGCACCGATCCGGTGGCTATCGTCTATACCGGCGGCAGCACCAGCATGCCAAAGGGCGTACTGGTTTCCCACCTCTATTATATTGCCGCGGCGATCCGCTATGCCGAAATTGCCGAGGCGACATCGGACGATGTGCATTACGCCAATTCCCATTTTTTTCACATCGGTGGCCAGCAGTTTGCCGTCACCGGTCCGCTGTACATCGGCATGACTGGGATCATGGATAAGTGGTTCAGCGCGTCGGCCTATTGGAACAACGTGCACAAATACGGTGCCACTATCATCGACCCGCTGGGCACCATGATGTCAGTGCTGCTGATGCGCCCCGAAAGCGAAGATGATCGTACACACAAAGTGCGCGTCGGCGTTGGCATCGCCTCTGGTCAGGTGCGTCACGAGTTGCGCGATGAGTTTGAAACCCGCTTTGGAGCCCCCATGCTGGAAGTCTATTCGATGACCGAAATGGGTGTCCTGATGTGCAGCGAACGCCTCCACGACCGCCGCAAAGGTTCTTGTGGACGCACCCATGGCTGGGCCGAGGTCATGATCGTCGATAGTGACGACAACCCTCTGCCGGCCGGGACGCAGGGACAAATCTTGTTTCGCCCGAAAGTCCCCAACACATATATGATCCGCTACATCAACAAGCCGGACGAGACGCTCGCCGCATGGCGAAACCTTTGGTACCACTCCGGCGACCTGGGCTATATGGATGACGACGGCTATGTCTATTTTGTCGGCCGGGAAGCCCACTGGATCCGCCGCCGCGGCGAGAACGTGTCCGCCTTCGAAATCGAAAAAACCTTGACCGCCCATCCCGCCGTCGCGGACTGTGCCGCCGTAGGCGTACCCTCGGAGATAGGCGAGGAGGATATCAAAGTCTATGTCGAGCTTGCCGATGATGCCGAGCCGCCGGCACCCGCCAAACTCGTCGACTGGTGCAAGGAGCGCATCGCCTTTTTCAAGGTGCCTCGCTACATCGAGTTCGTTGATGCTTTTCCTCGGACCATGACCAAGAACGAAATCGCCCGCCATGAGCTCCGCGATCGAGGTATAGGAGACGCTTGGGATGGGCGGTTCCAATAACTGTTTAATCCAATCGGCATAAGCGATGGTGACAGGCTGACGACCGGCACCAAGCCGACGCTGCTGGCTCACAACGAGGCGTGGTCAGAATTTTGCCAATAAGGCGGAACAAAATGGGGACGGTAGGAACAACACGTGCTCTTACCGTCCCCTAAGTCATTGTTTCCAAGTAACCCTATAATACTCAGCGGATGATTTTAAAATTTACTTAAATAACAGTAAAAATGCCTGTAATAAATAAGTTACAGACATCCCAGCCGCGCGGGCGCGGATCTAGCTTTTTGTCGTAAAAGCTCAGGCTCTGGGCCAGACGCGGGGAAACAGTTCGCAATCCATGGGATCGCCGGGCTGCAGGCCATGGCCTTCAATTGGTGGCGAGATTTGTCCGCTACGGGCAGCATAACGGGTATCCTCGCCCAGCCAGCGCGTGGCATAGGCGCGGCGGCGGCCCTGGGGTGATGGATTGCCCGAGGCGCCATGAACCACCAGTCCGTGAAAAAAGATGCAATCGCCTACTGCCAGCTCCCAGGACAGCAATTGGTGCTGGTCGCGCTCGGCCTCGAAATCGGGAATTACTTCGAAACGCGGGTCCTGGACCCGCAGTTCTGGATTGCCCGTCTTGAAGAACTGTGGCGCGAACCAACGTTCCCAACGGTGCGAGCCGGGGATGAACTCGACGCAGACATCTTTCGGCACAGGGTCCAGAGGCAGCCAGATCGAACCCACCATCCAGCCTTCAACTGGATAATACGGCTGGTCATGATGCCAAGGCGTCCGTTCCTGGGTGCCGGGCTCCTTCACCAGCAGATGGTCATGATAATAATTGATCGCTTGCGCACCCATCATGCGCGCCGCGATGGCACCACCTGGGCCGTCAATGGCAAAGCGCCGGGATTGCTCCCAGCGCCGCCACAACTGAAAATCCACAAAGAACTCGCCGGCGCCTCCCGGCGCCGTGTTGTAACGCACCATGGCCCCCGGCTTTGCCTTGTCGGCCTCCACCGCCTGCCGCAACAGCTCGACCCATTCAAGATCGATCAAACCCTTTAATAACACCGCGCCGTCGCGGTCATAGGCGGCAACTTCAGCGTCAGTAATGGGACGTAGCGGTTCGGCGTGAGGCATGATCCTAGAAGTGCCTTAGCCGACAATCTCGGTTGCGGCGAACCAATACGCAATTTCCTCGGCCGCCGTCTCGGGCGCGTCGGAACCATGCACGGAATTAGCCTCGATATTTTCAGCGAAATCCTTTCGGATGGTACCCGCGATGGCTTCCTCGGGATTGGTCGCGCCCATAACTTCGCGGTTCTTGGCTATGGCGTCTTCGCCTTCCAGAACCTGGACCACCACAGGGCCGGAGGTCATGAAATCACACAGGTCGTTGAAGAACGGACGTTCTTTATGCACTGCGTAGAAGCCCTCGGCCTCGTCATGACTCATCCACAGGCGCTTGGAGGCGACGATGCGCAGGCCAGCGTCTTCAAAGCGGGCGGTGATTTTGCCGGTCAGGTTACGGCGGGTAGCATCGGGCTTGATGATTGAGAAGGTACGTTGGATAGCCATGGGGACGAATTTTCCTTGTTTGGCTGAGACTGCCTCGAATGGACGTTGAAAATGTAAATGCGGGCGCTTTATATCGACTTCGCATCTCACCTGCAACCGTGCTAGATAGCGCCGATGCTGCACATTAATGATCTGACATACCGCATTGGCGGACGGGATATTCTCTTCAATGCCTCGGCCCATATACCCGCCGGCCACAAGGTCGGTGTGGTCGGCCGCAATGGCGCCGGTAAGAGTACCTTGTTGAAGCTGATTACCGGCGATTTGCATGGCGATGGCGGCACCATACGCCGGGCTCGACGCGCGCGCCTGGGCATGGTCTCACAAGAGGCGCCTGGCGGGCCGCAAACTCTCCTGGACCATGTGCTGGAGGCGGATACGGAGCGCACGGCGCTGCTGGCAGAGGCCGAGACGGCGAGCGATCCCAATCGGATTGGTGATATTCACCAACGTCTGCTGGATATCGAGGCCCATTCCGCGCCTTCCCGCGCCGCCTCCATTTTAGCAGGATTGGGCTTTTCCGAACCCGAACAGGCCAGGCCGCTGTCAGAATTTTCAGGCGGCTGGCGCATGCGGGTGGCCCTGGCCGCCATTCTGTTCGCCGCGCCGGATTTATTGCTACTTGATGAGCCAACCAACTATCTGGATCTGGAGGGCACCCTATGGCTGGAAGACTATCTGCGCCGTTACCCCCACACGGTGCTGTTGGTCAGCCACGACAGGGATCTGTTAAATAACGCCGTCACCGCCATTCTGCACGTGGATCAGGGCTACTTGACGCTCTATCGGGGCGGCTATGACACCTTCGAGGCGACCCGGCGGGAGCGTCAGGAGCAGCAGGAACGCCTGCGCGTCCGGCAGGAGGCCGCGCGCAAGCATATGCAGGCCTTTGTCGACCGCTTCCGTTATCAAGCCAACAAGGCGCGCCAGGCGCAAAGCCGCCTGAAGGCGCTGGGCCGGATGCAGCCAATCGCCGAGGCCGCCGTGGACCCGTCGGTCAATTTCCGCTTTCCAGAGCCCGACGAACTGCGTTCACCCATTGTCAGCGTGGACCGGGCAGCGGTCGGTTACGAAGAGGGCAAACCGATCCTGAAAGGCGTCGATCTGCGCATCGACGGTAAGGACCGCATCGCACTGCTTGGGCGCAACGGCAATGGCAAATCCACCCTGGCCAAAATGATCGAAGGCCAGCTTACCCCAATGGTGGGCGAAATACGGCGCGGAGGCAAGCTACGCACGGGTTTTTTCGCCCAACATCTAATCGAGGATCTGGAGCCTCACGATACCCCCGTGGCGCATCTGCAACGGCTATTGCCGGACCTGAAGGAGGCCGCCCTGCGGGCACGCCTGGGTACATTCGGTCTGATCCAGGACAAGGCGGAGACGCAGGTGCGGCATTTATCAGGCGGCGAGCGGGCCCGCCTGGTCCTGGCCCTGATCACCGCCAAGGCGCCGCATCTGCTGATTTTGGATGAGCCAACCAGCCATCTCGACGTGGATGCCCGCCAGGCGCTGGTCCAGGCCTTGAATGATTTCTCCGGTGCGGTGCTGTTGATCAGCCATGACCGGCACCTGCTAGAACTGACCACGGACCGTCTTTGGCTAGTAGCGGATGGCCGGGTCACGCCCTGGGAGGGTGATATAGACGACTACCGGCGTATGTCCTTGCGCAACGAGACGCCCAAGGATGGCAGTCAGGGCTCGGAAAAGGACCGCCGCGCGGCCCGAAAAGCCAACGCTCAAAACCGCCAGCGCCTGGCCCCGCTGCGCAAACAGGTCAAGGCGACGGAGCGGAAACTGAGCCGGCTACAAACCGAACAAGCCCGCATCGCACAGGCCCTGACGGACCCCAAGCTTTACCAGGACAGCCCCGACAGGGTAGCGGCGCTGAACCAGCAAAGGGCGCAAACCGACAAGGCGGTTGCCGAGGCGGAAGTTGAATGGCTTGCAGCAGAAGAGGAACTGGAGAACGCCTCCGGGGAAGCTGCGTAAGCTGATTAAGGCGCCGGCTCCATCGGCGGCAAATCAAGGATATCCGAAAAGGCATCGCCCGCATTGATGCGGCGTTCCCATTCCGCCTCCGCCTTTAAAATCTCCTGACAGGCAGCGAGAACATCAGCCATCCGTGCCTTGGGTACGATGGTAACGCCGTCGTCGTCACCGATCACCAGATCGCCGGTTTTGACCTGTACCCCGCCACAGGAAATTGGCGCGCCCACGTCGCCGATTTGACTGAAATTCGGTCCCGCTGGCGTGATGGCACGGGTGAAACATGGAATATCCATGTCGCGAATTTCGGAGACATCGCGCATAGCACCGTCGATGACAAGTCCAGCCATCCCCCTGCGGACCGCCTCGTTGGTCATGTTACCGCCAAGAACGGCATTGTTCGCATAGCCGCCCGCATCCACCATTAAAACATCGTCCGCCTGGGCCACGGACAGTGCATGCAGCAGGGGCGTGATATCACCCGCTATGGCGCGTACCGTCAGGGCCTGGCCCAGCATCTCGTACCCTGCCTTGATTGGGCGGATAGCAGCGTCCAGGGCGTTGGCCTTGTTCATGGCATCGGTCGCGATGGGGCTGCGGATCGCGGCCCAGGGGCCAAGACCCTTGGGGCCCAGACGTCGTTTCGGCAAGGCGTGCAAATAGACTGTCATACCAAGATTTTCAGAGGTGGTTACATCCCGAGGATACGTTTGGCTACGATCTCGTGCTGCACCTCGTTGGAGCCGCCATAGATTGTCGCCTTGCGCTGGTTGAAATAACGTCCGGCAGCGGGGGGAGCATAGTCCGGACCAATGGGTTCCACATTGGCGCCGGGATCCAGCACGCCACGATCAAATGGCAAGGCATAATTGCCAATAGCTTCCACCGTCAGCTCTCCAATCGCTTGTACCATGGACGAACCCTGGCATTTCAGAATTGAGGACGAAGCGCCGACCCGCTGACCCGCTCCCAACGCGCTCAGGGTCCGAAGCTCTGTAAATTGAACGGCTTCCGTGGTGATTTCCAGCTGCGCCAGTTTGGTGGCGAAGGCGGGATCGTCGATCAGACTGCCGCCATCGGCCAATTCCTGCCCGGCGATATCGCGGATCTTGGACAAACCACCCTGCAGACCGCCAGCATAGGCATTGCCGCGCTCAAACTCCAACAGGTACTTGGCCACAGTCCAGCCATCGTTCTCCTTACCAACCCGGTTGCCCTGCGGCACCCGCACATCGGCGAAGAAGACTTGATTGACCTCCTGGTTCGGTGCTTCCGTCTGGTCCGTCAGTACGATGGGTTCAACCGTGATGCCCGGTGTGTTCATGTCGATCAGCAGGAAGGAAATGCCCTCCTGACGCTTGCCTTCGGTCGAAGTGCGGACCAGGCAGAAGATCATGTCGGCTCGCTGCGCCATGGTGGTCCAGATTTTCGAACCGTTGACGATATAATCATCGCCGTCGGGAATGGCGCGGGTCTGCAACGAAGCTAGGTCGGAGCCGGAGCCCGGCTCGGAATAGCCCTGACACCACCAGACGTTAGAGGCCAGGATATCGGGCAGATATTTCGCCTTTTGCTCCTCGGTGCCGAATTCCATGATCACCGGGGCGACCATTTTCAAACCGAACGCCACCGGGCGCAGCGTGCCCGCGCGCATCATCTCGGTCTCGTAGATATATTTTTGCGTGGCACTCCAACCAGGTCCGCCATGCTCCACCGGCCAGTTTGGCGCCAACCAGCCTTTCTTGCAGAGGGCCTTTTGCCAGGCCATGTGTTCATCCTTGTCGATATAGCCGGTCATGGTTTTTGCGATTTTGGCGCGGATTTCCGCTGTATGGTTTTCAGCGATGAAGGCCCGGACTTCGTCGCGAAAGGCAACTTCCTCAGGCGTATATTCAATATCCACGTCACATACTCTCTTGCTGATGATGCACTCGTTACACCCTTTATAGCGCAACAATGACAGGGTTGTCAGCGCCTGCCATGGGCTATTTTCCACCTCTACCCAGAACCGTTTCGCGGTAGGTAATGTAGGCCCCACAGGCGATGATGATAGCGCTGCCGACCCAGGTCCAGGGATCGGGGAATTCGCCGAATATGAAAAAGCCCAAAACCACCGCGCCAACCAACTGACCATAGGCAAAAGGTGATATCACCGAGGCTTCGGCAAATTGAAAGGCCTTGACCACAAAAAAATGACCCAGACCGCCGATCAGACCGGTCGCCGCCAGCATGACCCAATCGATCTTCACCACCGGCGTGACCCAGTATATGGGCCCAACCAAAGAGGTTAGAATAGCACCAAAAATGGCGGTATAGGTGATGGTGGTGACCGGATTATCCTGACCTGCCAGGCGCCGTGTCATGATTTGATACAGGGAGTAAAACACCGCGTTGGCGACGACCAACAATTCAGCGCCATGGAAGCTGTCCCCGCCTGGCCGAATGATTAAGAGCGCGCCGATGAAGCCAACAGCAACGGCAGCCCAGCGGCGCGGCCCAACCCGCTCTCCCAAAAAAGGTACGGACAGTGCCGTGACCATGAAAGGCGAGGTGAAACTGATTGCCGCGGCAGTGGTCAAGGGCAAATAGGTCAGGGCTAGAAAATAGCAACTGGTCGAACCAAGCAGCAGCAGGGAACGGATCAGCTGCACCGTGAGATTTTTTGTACGAAACAGTTTCAGGCCATGAAAAGGCAAAAATATCAACAGCATCAATACGAAATGGCCCAGATAACGCACCCAGATAATCTGCTGGATGGCGTAATCCACGCCGAGCATCTTGACCGAGGCATTGAGAAACGGAAACAGCGATACGGCCAGGCACATAAACGCAATACCGCGCGCGGTTTGGTTCGCTAACATTCAGTGGGCAATCGTTGTAGCGGGGCTCGTCGCGGCGCAGCATATAGCAAACGCCACGATGATGGAGAGAATTTACGCTAACACTAAGCGTCCGGCCAGACCGCCTGGCGTTTCTCGACAAATGCGCGACCGCCTTCCTTACGGTCCTCCGAATTCATGACGCGGGTTTGTACTTCACCGGTAATTTTATCGATATCACCGTAATCGAGAGAATTACCTCGCACCATCAGCTCTTTCATGCCCTGTACCGCGGCGGGGCTAAGTTCAACAATCCGATTGGCCTGCTTTTCCGCTTCCGCCATCAACTGGTCCTTGGACACGATCTTGTTGATCATGCCGACGTCATAGGCCCGCTGGGCAGTGATCCGGTCGGCGAACAGCAACGTCTCCGCCGCAATGGCCCAGGGCATGGTCTTTGGGAACCAGCCGGCGGGAATGGTGGCGATGCCCCATTGCGGCTCCGGCAGCCAGAAAGTCACGTCCTCGGTAGCGATGCGATAATCGGTATCAAGGGCAATCCACATGCCGTAACCAACGACATGGCTGTGCAGGACCGAGATAATCGGCTTGTACAAACCCTGGGTCTGGCTGATATCAGGGAAGTCACCGGTATATTGATAGGCCTCGTCCGGTGCCCCTCCCGAGAGATCGGCGCCGGCGGAAAAACAGCGCCCGTTGCCCGACAGGATCGCCACCCGGATCTTAGGGTCGTCGCGCACGTCGGCCCAGGCCCAAGCCAGTTCGTCATGCACCTGCTGGTTCATCGCGTTCAGCTTGTCAGGCCGGTTCAGGGTAACATAGGCGATGTGACCTTTTTTATCATACTCTATGGTGCTTAGCTCCATTTTTCAGGACCTCTATTTGTTGATCTGGTGACATCTAACAACGAAACAGATGGGGTGCGAAAGGCTAAACGCTACGGCTAATTACTATTCGCCAATATGGTTTTCAATCGCCGGCGGGGAATTGAGACAGACGACGATGGCATCGCGATCGGCGTCCGTCAGATGTTTGTAGCCGTCCTCGACCGCTTCGGCCATCGAGCCTTCGACCTTCTCCCAATCTGGCTCGATACATCCTGTCCCGGTGGCGCCCATGAGACAAGATTGGCGAAGCAACACTATCAATACAATGTGACGATGCAATGTTCCACCCGGCCATGGGGCTTGCTACAGTGACGCCAGCAACACGAAGCTTTTCAATGAGGCAGCTCAATGTTTCAAGATCTGATTGCACGCACGGGTGATCATCCGAATATTTCCTGGCGGGGACGTTTCGCAAATGCCTGCATCGAATTGCGCAGCGGCGAGACGAGCCACTTCCTACAGCTGGACAGTGACGGCGTTTCGATCAGCGATAGTCAACCAGACCACAACATCACCCTGACCCTGGCGGCAAGCGAGGCGGCCTGGAGCGAATTGTTGGGCCCCGCGCCTAGACCCGGCCTGCAATCGATCTCCGCCATGCGCCGCATGGGCCATTTGCGTGTCAGCGGCGATTTTCTGGCCTACTACCAGAATCTCATGGCGCTGGAAATACTGTTCGCCATGAGCCGCCCCCGACCAGACAATGCCACGGCCTCACCCTCCGAACCAATCCTCGATCCCATCGTGGGCCGCTATATCAATATGGACTTCCAGGGCCGGCCCCACCGTATTTATTTCGAAGAAGCCGGCAGCGGCATTCCCCTGATCTGCTTACATACCGCCGGCGCCGATGGCCGGCAGTACCGCGAAATTCTGAACGATCTCGACATTACCGCGAATTATCGCGTGGTGGTGTTCGATCTGCCCTGGCACGGTAAGTCATCACCGCCACCTGGGTTTCAGGACGAGGTCTATCAACTAACCACGGATAGTTACGTGGCTATTACCATGGCCGTGAAGTCGGCCCTGGGTCTGAACAACCCTGTTATCATGGGCTGTTCCATCGGCGGGCGGGCGGTGCTGCATCTGGCCCTGCGCCATGGCGCCGATCTGCGCGCGGTGATTGGCCTGCAATCAGCGCTGTTCGCGGAAAACAAGATCGACGGGGAGCCAGAGGGCCTGCGTTCAATTCATCGCCCCGACGTACATGGAGGCGAGGTGTCAGCCGCCTTGATGACCGGACTGATCGCGCCACAATCCCCAAGGCCTGACGCCTGGGAGACGTTGTGGCATTACATGCAGGGCGGCCCCGGCATTTTCATGGGCGATCTGAACTATTATTTCACCGATGGCGACATGCGCAACGGTCTGGCGGCGGGTATCGACACTGCGGTTTGTCCGGTGCATCTGTTGACCGGCGAATACGACACTTCCGCCACGCCGGAATTGAGCCGCCAGCTAGCCGAGGAAATCAACGCCACGTCGTTTGAGGTGATGGAGGGCATGGGCCATTTCCCCATGTCGGAAAACCCGGCGGGATTTCGCGGCTATCTATTGCCAGTGCTGGACAAGATCATTGCGGCGGCGGCATGAGGCAGGCCAACAGCAATTGCGATACAAATGATTAACCGCGAAGATCTGGCGGCGTTGGACAAGGCCGACCCGCTTGCCAATTTGCATGACCGCTTCGAACTGCCCGATGGCGTAATCTATCTGGACGGCAATTCCTTGGGCCCCCTGCCCAAGAACGTGCCAGCCCGTGTGGCCGAGGTGGTGCAGCGGCAATGGCGCGACGATCTGATCAGGTCATGGAATATCCACGATTGGGACCGATTGCCGCTTAGCGTCGGTGACCGTATCGCGCCATTGATTGGCGCCGGGCCCGGTGAAGTATTGGTCGGCGACAGCACATCCGTCAATCTGTTCAAACTGATGGCGGCGGCGTTGGAACTGCGTCCGGAGCGCAAGGTGATCGTCTCGCAATCCGGCAACTTCCCCACGGACATCTACCTGGCCGAGGGCCTGATCCGGCAATTGGGGGACGGCCATGAATTGCGCCTGGTGGACGGCGATGACGTGCTGGGCGCCATTGACGACGATGTGGCCCTGGTTTCCCTGACCCAGGTGGACTACCGCAGCGGCCATCTCCAGGAAATGGCCAACGTCACCCACCGAGCCCATGATGCGGGGGCATTGATGTTGTGGGATCTCTCCCACAGCGCCGGTGTCATGACGGTTGACCTGGCAGGCGCGGGCGCGGATTTCGCTGTCGGCTGCAGCTACAAATACCTGAACGGCGGGCCCGGCGCCCCGGCCTATCTGTACGTTGCCCGGCATTTGCAGGATCAGATGCGCCAGCCGCTTTCAGGCTGGCACGGTCATGCGGCCCCATTCGAGTTCGAGACCCATTACCGCCCCGCCCCCGGCATTGTACGACAGCGCTGTGGCACACCGTCGGTTATCGGCATGAGTGTCCTGGACGCCGCCCTGGATGTTTTTGATGATTTGGACATGGCGGCGGTGCGGGCCAAATCCCAGGCGCTGACGGGACACTTCATTGATCTTGTGGAGCAACGATGCGGCGGCCATGGCTTCACCCTGGCCACGCCACGCGACCCCGCGTGCCGGGGCAGTCAGGTCTCGTGGCATCACGAAAACGGTTATCCCATCATGCAGGCATTGATCACCGGCTGTGTAATTGGCGATTTCCGCAGCCCGGATATCCTGCGCTTCGGCTTCGCGCCCTTGTATCTGCGTTATGTGGATGTCTGGGACGCGGTTACGGTGCTGCAACGGGTGCTGGCCGACGGATCATGGGATCGGCCCGAATACCATGCGCGCGCGGCTATAACCTAATATCATCATCTCTATCCGTGACACGCTATAATGCCTGACAATCGATTTTTCGACTTTGGGAGGAGAGGAGAAAATGACTGAACTGGTGCTGCGATCCGATAAGGATGGCGTCGTGACCCTGACCCTGAACCGGCCTGATGCCCTGAATGCGTTAAGCCCTAATCTATTCGTGGAACTGCGCGGTCATGTGGAAAGCATCGCCGGTGATCCCGAAAATGTCGGTTGTGTCGTTCTGCGTGGCGCGGGCCGTTCGTTCTGCGCCGGTAACGATCTGAAGGCGATCCAGAATGGCGAGGAAGCGCCCTCGCCTACCTTTCAGTCCGATACCATCAATATGATCGAGAACCTGCCACAGCCGGTGATCGCCGAGATCAGGGGCCATTGCTATACCGGCGGGTTGGAACTGGCGCTGTCTTGCGATCTGCTGGTCGCGTCGGAAACGGCGAAATTCGCCGATACCCACGGCAAATGGGGCATGACCCCACGCTGGGGCATGAGCCAACGCCTGCCCCGCCGCATCGGGCCGTTAAAGGCCAAGGAAATGAGCTTTACCGCCCGGACCTACAGCGGTGCCGAGGCCGCTGCCATGGGTCTGGCCAATCATTGTGTCGCCGATGATCAATTGGAGGACGTCGTCGGCGCCGTGGCCGCCGATATCGTGGCCAATTCCTGGCATTCGGCGCGCGGCAATAAGATGCTATACAATAAAGGCCAAGACTACACCTTCCACGATGGCCTGGCGTTTGAGATGGCCGAAAGCCCAGGCCGCGGCCCGGATATCGAGGAACGCCTTAAGGCCTTTTCAAAAAGTTGATGGAGAACCCTATGTCGGCACCGATCTGGCAATGGGGCGCGGTTACAACTGCCGCAGCCATCCGAACCGGCAAAATCACGGCTGAAGAAGCCGTGGAGGCCGCCCTTGAACGCATGGCCGCATGCAATAAAGCTGTCAACGCGGTCACCGTCGATCTGTCCGGCGAGGCCCGTCAGGCTGCCCGCCGCGCCGATGATACTATTAACGCCGGCACCGCGTTGGGACCCCTGCATGGCGTGCCTGTAACGATCAAGGAAAACGTCGATCAAATTGGGCAGGCGACGACAAACGGTATACCGGCCTTTGCCGAAGTCACCGCGGATACAGATTCTCCCGTGGTCGCCAACCTGCGCAAAGCCGGCGCCATCGTCATAGGCCGCACCAATACGCCGGAGTTCAGCCTGCGCTGGTTCACCGATAATCCCCTGCGCGGCATGACTCACAATCCATGGAAAGAGGGTATTACACCAGGCGGGTCGTCCGGCGGCGCGGCGGCGGCGGTGGCATTGGGGATCGGCGATATCGCCCACGGCAATGACCTTGGCGGCTCGTTACGCTATCCGGCCTATGCCTGCGGACTGGCCACCATACGGCCTTCCTTCGGCCGGGTACCTGCCTATAACCCAACGGCCGGTGAGGAACGGCCTCCGACATTGCAACTGATGTCCGTGCAGGGCCCCATCGCCCGCGAGGTGCGCGACGTTCGGCTGGCCCTCGGCACCATGGCCCAAAAAGATGCCCGCGATCCCTGGTGGGTCCCCGCACCCCTAGATGGTCCCCGCCTCGCTACGCCGATAAAGGTCGCTGTTTGCAAAACACCAACCGGTATTGCCTGCCACGAAGCGGTGTCCAAGGCTATAGACCAAGCCGCCGACCATCTTGCCAATGCGGGCTATGCGGTCGTGGCCAAGGATCCACCGCTGATGGCCGAGATCGCCGAGAGCTGGCGCACGCTGCTGTTCACGGACACCAAGGTGATGTCCGAAGCGGCCTTTCGCAAATATGGCTCCGACGACATCAATCAGGTCCTTGCCGACTACCTGGCCGCCTCCAACGTACGGGATTTGGATGGTTATGTTCACGCCCTGGCGGATCGCACCCGTTTGCTGCGGGCATGGAGCATGTTCATGGACGATTATCCCCTGGCCCTTGCGCCCGTCAGCCAGGTACCACCCTTCCCGCAGGGCGAGGACCTTCGGGGGCCCGGGCGCGTTAAGGAGATGCTGGATCAGCAAAGCATGCTGTATGGTATTAATCTACTGGGCCTGCCGTCCGCCGCCGTTCCGACCGGATTGCACGATGGGGTGCCCATGGGTGTGCAAATTATTGGCCCGCGTCTGCGGGAAGATCTGTGTCTTGATGCGGCCGAGGCCATCGAACGCGGCGCGGGTATCTTGAGCCAACAACTATGGAGCCAAACATGAATGAAACCTGGCCGGAGGAAATCTATGGCCTGCTGCGGGAGAATGATATAGAGCAAATCGCCTATGTCCCCGATGCGGGTCACGATTATCTAATCAAACGATCCATCGCGGATCCGGATGTCCATGCCATCGCCCTGACCACCGAGGAAGAAGGCGTCGGCCTGCTGGCGGGCGCACATCTGGGCGGCAGCCGGGGCGTGCTGTTGATGCAAAGCAGCGGCGTGGGTAACTGTATCAATCTGCTTTCACTTCCCAGGGCCGGACGGTTTCCCTTCCTGACAATAATTTCCATGCGGGGTGATTTCGGTGAGGGTAATCCCTGGCAAATGCCCATGGGACAGTCGACCCAGCCGGTGTTGGAGGCTTGTGATGTGACCTGTCTGTGCATCGACGATCCAGGTGAGGTCAGCCGCACAATAAGCGCCGCCATAACAACGGCCTTTACGAGTGAATTGCCGGTCGCGGTCCTGCTAGGGCAACGCCTGCTCGGCGCCAAGGTATTTGAAAAAAGGTGAATTATGGCAGATCCAAATGATGGCGGCCGCGCCGCCGGTAAAACCGCTACGGGCACCATTGACCGGCGTGTCGCGGTAAAACGGCTGTTGGACAGCATGGGCGATGATGTCCTGATCGTGGCCGGCCTGGCCGGCGCCAAGGGCGATGTCACGGCTGCCGTGGGCGATGACCCACGAGTCTTCGGCTTTGGTGGCGCCATGGGGGCGGCTGCGTCCATGGGCCTAGGCCTGGCCCTGGCACAACCGAATAAACGCGTACTGGTGGTCACCGGTGATGGCGAATTGCTGATGAACGTTGGTACCTTGGCGACGATCGCCATAGTCAACCCGCCCAATCTGGGCATCATCTGTGTCGACAACGAACATTACGGCGAGACCGGCTTTCAACGCAGCCACACGGGCCTGGGCACGGACCTGGCAATCATGGCCCAGGGCGGCGGAATCGGTGCCGTGCGCACGGTGCACGAGATGGACGAATTGGACGAGGCCGGTGAAATGCTGCGCAACACCAACGGCGCCGCATTTGTCTTGCTAAAGGTCGTGGTGAATGACCCGCCGAAGATGCCCACCGTGTGGGACGCGTCCTGGCACAAAAGCCGTTTCCGCCAGGCATTGCTGGGCCGCCCCTAAGCGACCATCTTCGATCCAACTGTAAGAGTCTGGAAATATGAACCGTTATGCAATGGGCATCGATATTGGCGGCACCTTTACCGACGTGGTGCTGTACGACCGGGAACAGGGCCGGCGCCTGACCCGCAAGATTCTAACCACGCCGGGCGATCCCGCCGAGGCAGTACTCGACGCCGTGGATCAGGTGCTGGCGGAGGAAGCTATTTTGGCGCGGGAAATAGAGCGCGTCGTGCATGCCACGACCTTGTTCACTAACGCCTTGATCGAACATAAGGGCGCGCGTACAGCATTGCTGACCACGGAGGGTTTTCGTGACTCTCTCGAGATCGGGCGGGAGCGGAAATACGACCTCTATGATCTAGCCGCAAAAAAGCCACAGACCCTGGTGCCCCGGGAACTGCGTTTCGAGGCCGGCGAGCGTGTCTTGGCCGACGGCAGTATCCACCAGCCTTTGGATAGCGATGGCCTGGCCGAGATCGCCGAGGTTCTAAAAGAGGCCGATGTCGGCTCACTGGCCATTGTTTTTCTGCACAGTTATCGTAACGACAGCCATGAACGCGCAGCCGGTGATCACATAGCGGAATTGCTGCCGGATATTTCGATCAGCCTGTCCAGCGACGTGGCACCGGAAATCCGGGAGTTCGAGCGCGCCTCGACCACCGTTGCCAACGCCTATGTTAAGCCCCTGGCGCGGGACTATCTCGATGCCTTGGGTACACGGCTGGGCGTGCGCAAAATCACCGCGCCACTATTACTGATGCTGTCCAGTGGCGGCCTGACTCATGTCGGTGAAGTTCGTAGATCGCCGGTGCAGATGCTGGAGTCCGGCCCAGCCGCTGGCGCCCTGGCCGCCGCCGATATTGGCCGGGCCGAAGGACTTGAGCATATACTGGCATTCGACATGGGCGGCACCACTGCGAAGTTATGCCTGATCGACGGCGAGGAACCCGACATTGCCTATCGTTTCGAAGCCGCGCGCGAACGCCGCTTTGCCGAGGGTAGCGGCCTCCCGATCCGCATTTCCGCGGTAGAGTTAATCGAGATCGGCGCCGGCGGCGGCTCCATCGCCCGCATCGATGCCCTGGGACTGCTGAAGGCAGGACCCGACAGCGCAGGCGCGGTGCCGGGTCCCGTAGCCTATGGCCGGGGCGGCGCATTGCCGACAGTCACGGATGCAGATTTTGCCCTGGGATTTCTGGGCGCGGAAGGTTTCGCGGGTGGTGCGATCAAGGTCGATCTAGCCGCCACGCAGCAGGCATTGGAGCAACTGGCGGAGGAAACCGGTCTGTCATCGGAGAAAATAGCCTGGGGCGTACATAATTTGGTCAATGAAAACATGGCCTCCGCCGCCCGTGTGCATATCGCAGAAAAGGGCCGCGACCCACGTGCCTATACACTGGTCGCCACCGGTGGTGCCGGCCCAGTGCATGCTTATTACATGGCCCACAAACTTGGTATCAAACGCATTGTCTGCCCACGCAACGCCGGTGTTGCCTCCGCCTTTGGTTTGTTGCTGGCCCCAGCCCGTGTGGACCGCACTGCCGCCTTTGCCGCTGCCTTGGACGAAATGGACTGGCCGGCCATGGAAGGCGCCTACCAGGAATTGGAAGCCGCTGCCCGCCAGGTCATCATTGATACCGGCATGGACGGCAATACCGCCAGGGTGCAGCGTCTGGCCGATATGCGCAATATCGGTCAAGGTTTTGAACTAGTGGTGAATTTACCCGGAGGGCCTTACACGGCGAATAGCCGCGACGCTCTCTTGGCTGCCTATGCCCAGGCTTACCAGGCCCATTTCACGCGTCCGCCACCCAACGTGCCCACGGCGATCGTCACCATTCGCGTGCGCCTGACCGCCCCGGTGGAAGTATCCGCCGGTGGCTTGAGCCAAGGTAAAAAGGTCAAGGCGGCGCAAAGGGGACAGCGGCCTGTCTATTTTCCCAATACCGATGGCATGACCCAAACCGCGATCTATGACCGTACTGCGTTGCACATCGGTGAGGCCTTCAAAGGACCGGCGGTGGTAGAGGAAGCGGAATCCACAATGGTCATTGGTCCCGGCGGCCGCTTTCATGTATCGAACAGCGGTAATTTGATAATTGATCTGCCGGAGGATGAGGCATGAGTGCGTTCGACGCCGTGACCCTTGAAGTGATCTGGAATCGCATGATCGCCTCCGTCGATGAAGCAGCCAAGGCCATCGTTCGTACCTCGTTCTCGACCCTGTCAAACGAGGCCAATGATTTTGCCTGCGTGCTAACGGATGCCGACGGCCAGTTGCTGGCTCAGAACAGCGGCTCCATTCCCTCGTTCATCGGTACCCTGCCCGCCACGGTTCGTCATACCCTGGAACGCTTTGGCTGCGACGGATTGGAACCCGGCGATGTGATCTGCACCAATGATCCCTGGCTGGGCACGGGCCATCTGAATGATTGTAGCGTCGTCCGGCCGATCTTCCGGGACGGTACATTGATTGCCTTCGCCGCGACGGCTTCACACATGCCAGATATCGGCGGACGCATCCGTTCGGTCGAGGCAAGGGAAATCTTCGAGGAGGGTTTCCACATTCCACTGTTGAAGATCTTTCGCGCTGGCATCCCGGACGAAACCTTCTTTGAATTGTTACGCGCCCAGGTCCGCACCCCGGATCAGACCGAGGGCGATATCCACGCCCAGATCACCGCCAACTATTTGATCGAGGACAGAATTCTGGCCATCGCCAATGAGTATGGCCTGGATGACTTGGTTGAGTTAAGCCGGGAACTGAATGGGCGCACCGAAACAGCGACGCGGGCCGCCATCCGGAATGTTCCCGATGGCGTCTATAACTATAAGATGCTAACCGACGGATTGCGTGCTGATACGCCGTTTACCTTCGCCCTGCGTTTGGAGGTCAAGGACGACACCATACATTTTGATTTCGCTGGCACCTCGCCCGTTCAGCCAAGGTCCATCAACTGCCCATTCTGTTACACCTACGCCATGTCCGCCTATGCCATCAAATGCGCCTTGCTGCCCGATGTGCCCAATAATTCAGGCATGTTGCGGCCGATAACGGTGACGGCGCCAGAAAATACCCTGCTCAACCCCCTGCCCCCGGCTTCGGTCGGTGCGCGCGCCTCCACCGGCCACTATGTGCCGGTTCTTGCTTTTGGCGCCCTGGCCGGCGTCCTGCCGGAACGGGTCATGGCAGCGGCTGGGTCACCTATATGGAATTGCACCCAATCCGGCGTACGCCCCAACGGTCAGACCTATGCCACCAATTTATTCTTCAACGGCGGCATGGGCGCTACCCATGGCGCAGATGGGGAGAGCGCCATATCCTGGCCCTCGAACTTGTCCTGCACACCGGTCGAGGTAGCGGAGCAATCCGCGCCATTGCTGTTTCACTACAAGCGCCTGCGGCCCAATTCGGGCGGTCTGGGGCAATACCGCGGCGGCCTGGGTGAGGATATGCTGGTTGAAAGCTTGTCGGAAAGCCCCATCACCGTGAGCTTTATGTCGGAACGCACCCGCCATGCCGCGCCCGGATTGGCGGGCGGGGGGGATGGCGATACCGGCGCCGTGGAAATAAATGGCGAGGAAGCCGACAACCGGGCACAACATCTGCTGGAAAAGGGCGACCGTATATTGATCGCCACACCCGGCGGCGGCGGCTATGGTTTGCATGCATCCCGCGACAAAGCCTTGATTTTCGAAGATATCAAACAAGGTTATGTGACGAAAGGTGACTGACATGAGCAAGGATGGCCTTGGCGATGAAGCCCTGGAACAGCTGGCCAGGCAATTGGGATTGGAGAAAATTCACGCAGACAACCCAGGTCTGATCCGCAAAGCATATGACGCCGCCCGGATGATGGCGGCACGTCTGCCCCGCCCGGATGATATCGCCGATGAGCCGAGCCATACCTTCAGGGCCGACAACAATGTCTAAACAGGGCCAAGACCTACCATTCCTTAGCCTGACCGAGGTCGCTGCTCTAATCCGCGCTGGCGAACTTTCATCGGTTGCCTACACCCAGGGCCTCCTGGATCATATCGCTGCCCATGACGGACAATTTGATAGTTTCCTGCGCGTGCTATCCGACAGTGTCCTGACCGAGGCGGAGGCAGCGGACAACGCCGTCAAGACGGAGCAAGCCCTTGGCCCCCTGCATGGCGTACCTTTTGGCCTGAAGGATATTGTCGATGTGGCCGGGCTACCGACCACGGCGCACAGTCAAATTCTGGCGCAACAACCACCCAAGACCGAGGATGCCACGGTAACCACACAGCTACGCGCGGCGGGCGGTATTCTGCTGGGCAAGACCGCGACCCATGAATTTGCCATCGGCGGGCCATCCTTTGATCTGCCCTGGCCCCCGGCCCGCAACCCATGGAATAGGGACCATTCACCGGGCGGCTCCTCGTCGGGCTCCGGCGCGGCGGTGGCGGCGGGCTTCGTGCCCATGGCCATTGGCACCGATACAGGCGGTTCCGTGCGCAACCCCGCGACCTCCTGCGGTATCGTCGGCATGAAAGCCACCTATGGCCGGGTCAGCCGCCGTGGCGTAGTGCCGCTATCATATTCTCTGGATCACGTAGGACCCATGACCCGCAACGTGGCCGACAACGCCTTGATGCTGAATGTTCTGGCCGGCCACGACCCGGACGATCCCGCCTCCGCCGATGTCCCCACCGTTGACTATACGGCCCAGCTTGACCGCGGCGTCAAAGGACTGCGCATCGGCGTCATCCGGCATTTTCACAACCGTGACCTGATTGCAGATCCGACCATGGCCGAAGCCTTGGAGGAGGCCCTGCGGGTGCTGCAAGGCCTTGGGGCGGAGGTGGTGGAGATCGAGACGACACCTCTAGCCGAATTCGCCACCTGCAACCGGGTAATCCTGTTGTCGGAGACCTATGCCATTCATCGGCGCTGGCTGGCGGAACGTCCTGGCGACTATGGCGAGCTGTTCCTGGAGCGGGTCCTGCCCGGTGCCTTCCTGGGCGGTAGTGACTATGTGGATGCCCTGCGTTTGCGCCGGAAATTGACCACCGGCTTTAACCGCTCCATCAAGGATTTCGACGGCGTTATAGCGATCTCTTCCATGGACCCGGCCTTTGCCATCGAGGACCCGGATGAGAACGCCTTGAAGTATCCCCGCCAGGCCCGCACGCCCTTTAATTTAACCGGCAACCCGGCCCTGGCCATGCCCAACGGCTTCGATGATGACGGCCTGCCTCTCGCCATGCAAATCATCGGCAGAAATTTTGACGAGGCGACGATCTACCGCATCGCCGCCGCCTACGAAGGGGCGACGGAATGGCACAAACGCCGCCCGCCCCTGTAGTCAAAGGAGGAATGGACAATGCTATCGCATCACGGACGCTATGATTTTTCCCCCATCAGCCAACGGCCCAACTATTCCTGGCCTGATGGCAAGCGCCTGGCGGTCTATATCGCCCTGAACGTGGAGCAATTTGCTTGGGATAAAAGTATCGAATCCGCCATTGCGCCGTCTGGCATGCACAACAAACAGAGCGTTTACTCCTGGCGCGACTATGGCAACCGGGTCGGTTTCTGGCGCCTGATGGATCTGTTCGACGAATTGGATATCCCCATCCAGGCGCAGCTGAACAGCTCGATTTACGAACATGCACCCCAAGTGGCGGAGCGCCTGCGCCAACGCGGCGACGAATTCCTGGGCCACGGCATCACCAATTCCGAGGAACAAGGCGGGCGAAGCGAAGACGAAGAACGCGCTCTGATCAAGACTGTCACGGATGCCATCGTTGAAAATGAAGGCGAACAGCCCACAGGCTGGATGTCACCATGGCTGTCACAAAGCGAGACCACCTTGGATCTGTTGAGCGAGGCCGGCTATCACTACAACATGGATTGGTGTTGCGACGATCAGCCGATCTGGATGAAAACCCGCAACGGGCGCATTCTGGGCATGCCCTATCCGGTGGAATTGAACGACAACCGAGCCATCGTCCTGCATAAGATGACACCAAGCCAATATGCCGATTGCATCATCGACAATTTCGACGAAATGATGACGCAATCCGTGCATCAACCCCTGGTTTTTCCGATTTCGCTGCATACATTCGTCGTAGGTCAACCGTTCCGCATTCGGCAATTACGCCGGGCCCTGAAATACATTACCGACCGGCGGGACAAAATCTGGCTGACCCGGCCCGGTGAAATCTGCCGCCACATTGAAAGCCTGGACCCAGGCATCGTACCAGGAAGCTGATAACCATGAGCGACGTCAAACGCGGCCGGGAGTTTCTCCATACCCCCGGACCGACCAATATTCCCGACCGTATCTTGAACGCCATGCATCAGCCGGCAGTGGACTTTACCGCCCTCCCATTCGTCGAGATGACCCGATCTTGTTTCGAGGATATCAAGCACGTCTTTCAAACCCAAGGCCCGGTTTTCATGTACGCCGCCAACGGCCATGGCGCCTGGGAAGCCGCCATGAGCAATACCCTGTCTCCGGGCGACCATATCCTGGTACCGGAGACCGGTAATTTCTCGATGAAATGGGGCATGATGGCGGAATCCCTCGACCTGGTGATTGAACATCTGCCCGGTGACTGGCGCCATGGCATTGATCCGGACGCGGTGGAACAGCATCTCCGCGACGATGATGAAGGCCGGATCAAGGCTGTCTTGATGGTGCATGTGGATACCGCCAGCGGTGTCATCTCTAGCGTACAGGCCATTCGCCGGGCCATGGATAATGCCAAGCATGGGGCGCTGTTCATGGTGGACACCATTGCCTCGTTGGCCACGGTCGAATTCCAGATGGATGATTGGGGTGTTGATGTCGCCCTGGCGGCCTCGCAAAAAGGCCTAATGTGCCCGCCGGGTATCGGCTTCACAGCCTGCAGCGATAAGGCCATGCATGCCACGCAAAGTGCCAGATTGCCGCGTAATTATTGGGACTGGCGGGAACGCATGACGGACGCGCAGTATATCCGTTTTTGCGGCACCGCGCCGATCCACATGCTGTATGGTCTGCGCGAGGCCCTTGATATGCTGGCCGAGGAAGGCTTCGCGCAGGTCGTGGCCCGCCATCACCGCCTGGCCTCCGCCATCAGGGCGGCAGTGGACGTTTGGTGTTCCCAAGGCGGCATGGCCTATAACGCGCTGATCCCGGAACAACGCTCCAACTCAATTACAGCCATTCGAGTGCCCACCGGATACAACGCCGAAGAGGTTCGTACGGTGGCACGGGAACGCTACCAGGTCGCCATGGGCGGCGGTCTGGAACAACTAAAGGGCGATGTCTTCCGTATCGGCCACATGGGCGATTTGAATGAACCCATGGTCCTGGGCGCCCTGGCCGGGATCGAGGCAGCCCTGCAATACCTCGATGTTCCCCATGGTCGGGGCGGCGTCGTCGCCGCCATCGACTACCTGACCGGGACTTGAAACCATGGCCCGTACCAGTACAGCCGAGGATTGGCGGGTCTATTACCAACGCACCGGCGAGCGCCCGCCGCGCGAAACCCTGCTAGAGGCATTGGATAGCTTCGAGGCCGAAGCCACCATTGGCAGGGCCGTCGATCTTGGTTGCGGCGGCGGACGAGATAGTATCGAATTGCTGCGCCGGGGCTGGACCGTGCTGGCCATTGATGCTCAGGACTCGGCAATCGAGACCCTGTTGGCACGGCCCGAACTGAATGAATTCGGCGCCTGGCCCCAGACGCAGGTCTCGCGCTTTGAAGCGGCCCGTTGGCAGGTGGCGGAACTGGTGAATTCGTCTTTTGCCCTGCCGCTTTGTCTGAAAGTGGATTTCCTTGCCATGTGGCAACGTATTTTCGACAGTTTGCGCCCAGGCGGACGTTTCGCCGGACAGCTTTATGGCGTGCGTGATCAATGGTTTGGCGATCCCACCAACACCCATTTCACACAAACCGAAGTCGATGATCTGTTGCTGCCCTACGAAGTGGAACTATTCCGGGAAGAGGAAACGGATTCCGTCACCCCGCGCGGTACCACCAAACATTGGCACATCTACCACATCGTCGCCCGCAAGCCCGCCGCTACATAGTTTTCTGGCTTTTCCGCCAGCGCTCTGGCGTCGGTACCATCAGGATTACCGCCAGGGACAAAAACGCGGCGGAGGCGGAGACCGCTATGGGCAATTCATAGCCCCGGTCAAATCAAAGGCGAAACCCGCCACCACCGGACCTATCAAAATGCCCAACGCCGTGCCGGAATAGAGCACGCCAGAATACCGCCATGTTTTTAGCGCCGAAATAATTGGTGACCAGGGCCGACGCCAGAGCGACGCACTTGCCGTAACTCAAATCAAACAGAACCGCATAAAACGCCAAGGCACAAAAGGCGCTGGAAACAAACCACCAAGCTTGCGCAAGGGCCATGCCAAGATACATCACCACGATGGCGTGGTACCCGCCATAGTGGCCCGCCACGCCGCCAAGGTTTAGGCATCCAAACATTGAACTGAAGCAATACTTTAAGTCCTTGATAGGAAGTTCGGTAAAAATAAAATTAATAATGAATGCTATGTGACATTGATCCCTGTCCAAAACGGCTGATGACCCATATTCATGCCAAGATTATCAAGAGAATATTTGAGGCATAAGATCCGACAGCGCATCAGCACACGACAGAAGGTCGGGGTCGCCGTTGGAGTCTGTTATGCCTAATTTCGGCTGTGGCCGTCCCGCAGCTGTTTTTCGAAGTCGGCAACTCATCAAAAAGCCGTATCAATCCACAAGACAGCCATCCTGAAGCCGGACCACGCGGTCCAGACGGTCGGCAATCAGGGGATCGTGGGTCGCGACAAGTATGCCCAGGCCGCGCCCGCGCACGATTGACAGCAATTCGGAAAGAACCATCTCCGCCGTCGCCTGGTCGAGATTGCCCGTAGGCTCGTCCGCTAGCAACAAAACCGGCTGGTTCGCCAGGGCACGGGCAATGGCAACGCGTTGCTGTTCACCGCCCGATAATTGTGCTGGTGCATGCCCCAGCCGGTCCGCCAGACCCAATTCTGTCAATAATTGCTCCGCCCGCGTGCTCGCCTCCTCCGCCGGCACCTTGGCCAGGCGCATGGGCATCAGGACATTTTCCAGGGCGCTGAATTCAGGCAGCAAGTGATGAAATTGATAGACGAAGCCCACATGGTCCCGGCGTACGGCCGTGCGTTGGCGATCATTCATGGCGGCACAGTTTTGTCCGGCAATCAGAATATCGCCGGCATCGGGCTCTTCCAACAGGCCGGCGGCGTGCAGCAACGTGGACTTGCCCGAACCCGATGGTCCCATCAAGGCGACCGCCTCGCCTACATTAATCGCCAGATCGAGAGCACGCAGAACCTGCAAGCGCTTGCCGCCCTGTATGAAAGCCCGCGCCAGCCCCGTGATCCGCAACACATCATCATTACTCATAGCGCAGCGCCTCGACCGGATCGACGCGGGCGGCCCGCCAGGCCGGATAAAGGGTGGCCAAGAACGACAGAGCCAACGCCATCAATACGACGGAGACAACTTCACCATTATTCACCTCCGCCGGTATCCGGCTTAAAAAGCGGACTTCCGGCGACCACAGTTCGGTACCCATCAGGCTTTCTAGCCAACGCCGGATACTGTCAATATTCAGGCAAAAAGCCAGCCCCAGAGCAAACCCAGCCAATGTGCCGATGACGCCTATCGAAGTTCCAGAGATCATGAACACTCGCATGATCATGCCCCTGCTGGCGCCCATGGTACGCAAAATGGCGATGGCCTTGCCTTTGTCGTTCACCAGCATGATCAGGGACGAAACGATATTGAAGGCCGCGATCAAGATAATCAATGTCAGGATCAGGAACATCACGTTGCGTTCGACTTGCAGGGCCTGGAAAAAGTGACTGTTTAACTGCTTCCAATCCACCACCCTGGCCACACCCGGCACGGACTGGATGGCAGAACGCATACGATGTACGTCATCGGGATTGTGCAAAAACATCTCGACGCCATTGACCGAGCCCTTCAAACGGAAAAACACCTGTGCCGCCGGTAAGGGCATATAGATGAAGGTCGAATCGTATTCATACATGCCCACCATGAACGTGGCAGCGATGCGGCATGTCTTCATGCGCGGCACGGAACCGAAGGCGGTGGTCGTAACCTGGGGAGAAACGAGCGTTATGGCGTCACCCACGCGCAAACCCAGTTTCACGGCCAGCCGCTGGCCGATCACCACCGCATTCTTGCCTTTGAAATCAGCCAGCGAGCCACTGTAGATGTTGTCGGCGATGATCGCCCGGCCCGCCACGTCCTTGGGCCACATGCCCCGCACCAGGGCGCCGGAGGCCTGCTTGTTGGCCGTTGCCATGACCTGCCCTTCTATCAATGGCGCGGCGGCCCGGATGCCGTCGATCTTCCCCAAAGCATCGGCAAGAGGGTCGAAATTCCGCAGCCGCGCGTCCAAGCCACGGGCAACCATATGGCCGTTAAGGCCCAGCACCCGGTCCAGCAATTCGGTGCGAAAACCATTCATAACGCTCATCACGATAATCAGCGTTGCAACGCCCAGAGCTATGCCGATCAGGGAAAACCAGGCAATGATGGAGATGAAACCCTCGTGCCGGCGGGCGCGTAGATAACGCGCGGCGATAGCCCATTCCAAGGATCTGAACATCAAATACGCCTAGTTGCCAATCAGGGTGGCGATGGCAGCCTCGATGGATAGTTCCTGACGCTCACCGCTGGCCCGCTCCTTGACCTCGACCACGCCGGATTTCAAACCACGGGGGCCAACAATCATCTGCCAGGGCAAGCCGATCAGATCCATGGTGGCGAACTTGCCACCGGCCCGGCCGTCGCTGTCATCCAACAGCACATCAACGCCGGCGCACCGCAGTTTTCCATAGATGTTGTCCACGGCTTCATCACATGCCGCATCACCGACCTTCAGATTGATCAAACCAACTAGGAACGGCGCTACCGAGGCAGGCCAGATGATGCCATCATCATCGTGGCTGGCCTCGATTATGGTGCCAACCAGGCGCGAAACACCAATACCGTATGAGCCCATTTCGACAGGTACCTCGACACCGTCGGCACCCATCACGGTCGCGCCCATGGCCTTCGAATACTTGGTGCCAAAATAAAAGATATGTCCAACCTCGATCCCCCGGGTGGCGATGCGGCGTTCTTCGGGTACATCTGCCTCGAACCGGTCAACGTCGTGTTTCTCGTCCGTGGCGGCGTAGCGGGAGGTCCAATGTTCGATCACCGGGGATAGGTCGCCGTCATAGCCGGCGCCGGCTTCGGGTGCCGTGAAATCAAGATAATCGGCATGGCAATAGACCTCACTCTCGCCGGTATCGGCGAGGATAATGAATTCGTGGCTCATATCGCCGCCGATGGGTCCGGTATCGGCCTGCATGGGAATGGCCTTCAGGCCGAGACGTTCAAAGGTGCGCAAATAGGCCACGAACATCCGGTTATAGGAATGACGGGCGGCTTTGGGATCCAGATCAAAAGAGTAATTATCCTTCATCAGGAATTCCCGGCCCCGCATGATGCCAAAGCGCGGACGGACCTCGTCACGGAACTTCCATTGGATATGATAGAGGTTCAAGGGTAACTGCTTATAGCTGCGCACCGAGCCGCGAAAAATATCAGTGATCAGTTCTTCATTGGTGGGGCCAAACAGCATGTCACGCTCGTGGCGATCGGTGATGCGCAGCATCTCCTGGCCATAGTCGTCATAACGGCCGCTTTCGCGCCACAGGTCAGCTGGCTGGATGGTCGGCATCAGCAATTCCTGGGCACCGGCGGCATCCTGTTCCTCGCGCACGATCTGCTCGATATTTTTCAAAACGCGAAAGCCCAAGGGCAGCCAGGAATAGATCCCAGCGGACGATTGACGGATCATGCCCGCTCGCAACATCAGACGATGCGAGACGATCTGCGCCTCGGCTGGAGTGTCTTTCAAAACGGGTAGAAAAAACTGCGACATACGCATTGGAAGGCCCTCGAATCCTGAAACTACCTGAACGGCGTAGATCATAGCTGGATAGAGCCCGATATGTAGGGAAAACGACCCCATAAGGCAATGCCAAGCTCGGGGGTCAGGCAAGGACCGGGGTGCTATTTCCCACGCAGCAGTTTGCGGCAGGCGGTAACGACCTGCTTGGTTTCGCCCGCCTACAGGGACTTCCCCTCGCACATGACTTCGCCGGTCTTGCGGTCGAAGGTAACGGCCCCCACGCCCACTTCCGAGACAGCCATAGGCGTGCTGCTACCCTTTTTAGCCGATTGCCCAAGGGCACATGCAAGGAAATGGCTATAACAGCGAGTAATTGGATCTGCCTGCCGCCATCAAAATCAGCTGACTTCACTGGACGGCCGCGAACATCAACATCGGGCTTGTAGGCAACATCCGCCGCAGGTTGGTGACGGATAATTTTCCGGCAATCCTTTTTTGAAACCATCACCTTCTCCTTTAGCGCACCGGCCAGGCCGATGCCACGGCAAAACCAACCGCCAATAGTGCCAAAATGAGAAAACGAGACATCATGCACCTATTCTACGTTAGCAGTCCTTAAGCATCTCTTAATTCACATTGGACAAAAAAAGAGGCCGCACCTGTGAGGGTGCGGCCTAAATAGGAGGAAACGCCATCGAGCGTTTTGTCGGGAGTCGAGCCTCCAACGACATTTATAATAATGGTTCTAAATTGATATAAATCAAGTGCTCATTTGGGATTGTTTCAGGTGAGACAGATCTGATACATAAATATCACAAGTAGAAGTTTAACTAGTCGGCGCGAAATAGACCCTGAAATCTAGCCATCCGAACTCCGCCGCAAACAATACGGCCGCCATCAACACAGCAGATATCACGGTCGTGATCACCATTTTAAGAAAGACTCGCGGCTTAGCCGGTGCCGATGTGGCTCCGCCCTCGATCACCTCCCCGCCTTCCTCCCGCACCGTTCGCACACCAAAAGGCAGCACCATGAACAGCACCAGCCACCAGACAACGACGTAAATCAGGATACCGGTGACCGGGTTCATATCAGGGCCTTAAAGCTGTTCGATTTCGATCAAGGTTCCGCAGAAATCCTTGGGATGAAGGAATAAAACCGGCTTGCCGTGGGCGCCAATCCGGGGCTCTCCATCGCCTAGAACACGGGCGCCATCAGCCCGCAACTGCTCGCGGGCGGCCAGGATATCCTCGACCTCAAAGCAGATATGATGAATGCCGCCATCAGGGCTGCGTTCAAGATACTTGGCAACGGTCGAATCTTCGCCCAAGGGATGGAGCAGCTCAATTTTAGAATTCTCCAGCTCCACGAACACGGTGGTGACGCCATGATCAGGCAGATCCAAAGGCTCCGATACCTTCGCGCCCAAGGTGTCACGGTAAAGCGCTGTCGCCGCGGCCAGATCAGGCACCGCGATGGCAAGGTGGTTCAATCTTCCAATCATCGAAAATTCCTCATAATGCGCATTTGTCCTAATCCAGGCGAATGATTCGTGCTTCGACCACCGCACGTTTGCCCAACCGGTCACGGATCAGGCGGCGCAAGGCAACCCGCGCCGTCTCGACCATGCGACCGTCGTCACGCCGGGCGCCGTTAGGCAACTCGTCCAAAGCCGCCTCGACCGCCCTGCTGCCGGCTTCCATCAAATCAGCGGTACCCACCTCGCCCTCGCTGGCAAGGCCCTGCATTACCAACTCGGGATCGGCCAGCAATTCACCATCCTGGTCAGCAACCAAAATGACCACAGCGCTGCCACTAAACATCAATTTACGCCGGGTACGCACGCCATCGTCGTTGGCCGGCACCAGCACATCGCCATCAACGTAACAACGCCCGCTTTGCACTTCCCCCACCACATCCGCGGCACCGGGAGAAAGACGCAAGGCCTGGCCGTTTTCGATAACCACGGCCTCGGGCACCTGCAACGACCGCGCCAGTTCCGCATGGGCAAGCATATGTTGATATTCACCATGCACCGGCACCGCGATCCGGGGCCGGACGAGGCGGTACATTTCTGCCAATTCGTCCCGGCATGGATGGCCCGAGACATGCACGCCGGGCTCTTTTTCGCTGATCACCTCGACACCATTCCAGAGCAAACGATTGCGCACCCGGCTGATTGCTATTTCGTTGCCGGGAATAACCCGGGAGGAGAAGATAACCAAATCGCCCTTTTCAAAGGTTACATGGCGATGGTCACCCGAAGAGATCCGTGCCAGAGCCGCCCGGCTTTCACCCTGGCAGCCGGTACACATGAACATGACCTTTTCAGGCGGCAGATAGGCGCCTTCATCATCGGTCAGGAAAGGCGGTAGATCATTGAGATAACCGCATTCCTGGGCCGCGGCGACGATACGCCAGAGAGAACGGCCAACCAACACCAAATGGCGGTCATGGGCCGCCGCGACACGGGCCACCGTATCAATACGCGCCACGTTGGAAGCAAAGGAGGCGACCGCGATACGTCCGGTGCGGTTGGCGCATATCCGCATCAAGGTCTCGAGCACATCGTTTTCGGAGCCGGAAGTGCCCTCGTTCAGGGCATTGGTACTATCACCAATCAACGCCATGACGCCTTCGTCACCCAGGCGCCGAAGGGCATCTTCGTCACTTTTTGGGCCGACCAAGGGGTTTGGATCCAGCTTCCAATCACCCGTATGCAGCACCAGGCCGGCATCGGTCCGAATAGCCAGGGCATTCATTTCCAGGGTCGAATGGGTCAGCGCAATAAAATCAATGCCAAAGGGGCCAATTTGCAGCTGTTCGCCCGGCTCGATGATGTGCAGCGGCACTTCAAGCACCAAACCCGCTTCTTCCAACTTATTGCGCAGCAGAGCGGCGGCGAACGGCGTGGCCCAGACGGGGCAACGCAGACGCGGCCATAAGTGCGCCACGGCACCCAGATGGTCCTCGTGGGCATGGGTCACGATTAGACCGGCCAGATCGTCACGGCGTTCTTCAATATAGGCCGGATCAGGGGTGATCACGTCAATCCCCGGCTGCTCCCCATCGGCGAAGGTAATGCCGAGGTCAACCAGCAACCACTTGCCAGCAATGCCATACAGATTCATATTCATGCCGATCTCGCCCGACCCACCCAAGGGTAGAAAGATCAACTCATCCTCAGCAAACTCTGTCACAAATTGTTCCAATCCTGGGATCTAGACGTCCCGATTGCGCCGGTAAATTTCCAGCAAGCCACGCATGGTGATATCAGGCACGTTGGCTTCTATCACATCCGTGGCCCCTTCGAACACCGGCGCAAGACCCCCGGTTGAAACTATTTTCATAGGCTTGCCAACTTCCGCCTTGATACGGGAAACGATGCCTTCGACCAGGCCGACATAGCCCCAAAATACGCCCGAATGCATACAGGCAACGGTATTCGTACCGATCACCGTTTCCGGCCGGGCCACGACGATACGCGGCAATAGGGCCGTCGCGTCATGCAATGCTTCCAAGCTCAGATTAATACCAGGCGCAATCACGCCGCCCTTGTAATCTCCGGTGTCATCGGCCACATCAAACGTGGTAGCGGTGCCAAAATCCACCACCACGGCATGCTGGTTCGGATACAGCACCCCCACACCCACGGTGTTACAGATACGGTCAGCCCCAACGGGTGGGGTGGCATGAACCTCTATGCCATAGGTCATCTTTTCGTCGCCGAGGACAAGCGGTTCCGATTTAAAATAATCGCTGCACAACCGCCGGAGATTAAACAACGCCTGGGGAACCGTGGTTGCGATGATCGTATCGGTCACCGCACTGCTGTCAAACCCACTCAAATCGAAAAGCTGCGTCAACCAGACAGCGTGTTCATCCGCAGTCCTGGTAGCCGATGTATGCTGGCGCCATTCTCCAACAGCCCTATCACCGTCATACAAAGAAAACTTGATGTTTGTATTGTTGGCATTAATGGCGAGCAGCATGATCGTGCTCCTTCAAATAGATGGCAGGAAGACTTCACCGGCAGAAACATGGCGCAAGGTGCCGTCGCTCTGCTCGACCAGCAGGCTACCATCGCCATCCAAATCCCGAAAGGTGCCGGTAAACTCTTCTTTTGCCAGGCGAACCCGCAACGGCCCGCCGATTCCGGCGGCGCGGCGCAGCCACGCAATACGTATCGGCGCGAAACCTTCTGTATGCCAGATGTCCAGCCACCGCAGCAATGCTGGCGCCAAGGCGTTCAAGACCGAATGGGCGGTACAATCGGTAGCCCCAAGAGCATCCAGAGATGCTACCGATTGGCCCGTATTATCGGGATGGTGGGCCACGTTGACGCCCATGCCAAGGACCACCCACTCAACGCCGCCGCCCAGGCGGGCCGATGATTCCAGCAATATGCCTGCGATCTTGCCCCCATTGATCAGCACATCATTAGGCCATTTATGCTGGGGCTCTAGCTCCGGAGCGATCTGTACGATGGCGCTGGAGAGTGCCAAGGCCGCCAAAAACGAAATCTGTGCCGCCTGCCCCGCATCGCACTGGGGCCGCAGCAGCAACGACATATAGAGATTGCCTGGTTTCGAGGTCCATTGCCGGCCGCTACGCCCGCGGCCCAACAACTGCTCGCCCGCGATCACCAACGTACCTTCAGGCGCGCCGCCACGGGCGAGCTGCTTTACCTCGTCATTGGTGGAGCCAATGCTCTTCAGATAATGGGGCTCGAAAAAGGCTGGCAGATCCGGGGGTGGGCTCACTTGGGTTTTGCTCACGGCACCAGGGCGGACGCCGCGATCTGGGCCGAGGCCACGAAAGGCGCAGTATAAAAGGCGAAAAATACAACGAAAATGCCGCATAGCCCGATGATGGCCCGCATCTCCATGGCCATGGGTGCCTCGAACGATTCCGCAGGCTCATCGAAATACATAATCTTGATGATCCGCAGGTAATAGAAAGCGCCCACCACGCTGGCCAGCACGCCGATCACGGCCAGGGTGTAAAGTTCGGCGTTCATGGCGGCGACAAAGACGTAGAATTTTCCAAAGAAGCCACCCAGTGGTGGGATTCCCGCCATGGAAAACATGAAGACCGCCAGGGCCAACGCCATGAGCGGATTGCTCTTCGACAATCCAGCCAAATCGGTGATCCCCTCAACCATGCCGGTCTTACGCCGCATGCACAGAATGCAGGCGAATGTGCCAAGGTTCATGGCGACGTAAATCGACAGATAAATCAGGACGGCGCGCACCCCTTCGGCACTTCCCGCCGCCAAACCGATCAGGGCATAGCCCACGTGACCAATCGAGGAATAGGCCATCAGACGCTTTATATTGTTCTGCCAAATAGCGGCAAAGGCCCCCAGCAGCATGGAGGCAACGGAGATAACAATGATGATTTGCTGCCAATCGGCACTGATCGCCACAAAAGGCACGATCAAGGCCCGCATAAACAGTGCCATGGCGGCAATCTTCGGCGCCACGGCGAAAAAGGCCGTGACCGGCGTCGGCGCGCCTTCATAGACGTCCGGCGTCCACATATGGAACGGCACGGCGGAAACCTTGAAAGCTAGGCCCGCGCAAAGGAATACAATACCCACGATCAAGCCGATGGAGGCATGCTCCTGCTCCTTAATGGCGGCGGCGATGGCATCGAAGCCCGTGGCCCCCGTGAAGCCGTAGATCAGGGAACAGCCGTACAGCAGCATGCCTGACGACAGAGCGCCCAGGACGAAATACTTCAGCCCCGCCTCAGTCGAACGCAGGCTGTCCCGCTTGAAGGCGGCGACCACATAGAGCGCGAGGCTTTGCAACTCGATCCCCATATACAGCGCGATAAGATCGTTGGCGGAGATCATCATCAGCATGCCCAGCGTAGCCAGGACGAACAGAACCGGATATTCGAACCGGCTCATCCCTTCTTCCTTGATATAGCCAAGCGACAAGATCAAGCCGCCAGCGGCGGCAATCAGTACCAAGATTTTAACAAACGCCGTGAAACCATCCGCGACATACATACCAGCGAAACTGACACTGCTTTCCGCCGGCGCGCGCAGAACCATCAAAAGGGTTGCGGCGAATGCCGCAACCGCCAGCCAGGACAGCAGTTTGGTAGATTGGTCGCCCCGAAAAACCCCGAGCATCAAAAGCACCATGGCTGAAACCGCCAGAAAAATCTCAGGCGCTGCCGTGGCGTAATCGTGTGCGTTGGCCATGCTGCGGCTTCCCTATTTCGCGGCCAGTTGCGGCAGGGCGGCGCCATCCGCCGCGACCTGTATCGCCGTCTGGTATTGTTGGATCAAATTATCGACCGTAACATGCATGACATCCAGGAATGGTCCGGGATAGATGCCCATGGCAATGGCCAGAATTAACAGCGGGGCGAAGAAGGCAATTTCGCGGCTGTTCATATCCAGTATCTGTTTCAGGTCATCCTTTTCCAATTCACCAAAGACCGTGCGGCGATAGAGCCACAACATGTAGGCGGCCCCCAAAATCACGCCCAGAGCGGCTAAGGCGGCAACCCAGGTATTAACTTGATAGACCCCGATAAGGACCAGGATTTCGCCGACAAAACCCGCCGTGCCCGGCAAGCCAACTGATGCCAGCATGAAGATCATGAAGGTGAAGGCATAGACCGGCATCCGGTTCACCAGGCCGCCATAGCGGGCGATCTCGCGGGAATGGATGCGGTCGTAAATAACCCCAACACATAGGAACAAGGCGGCTGAAACAATGCCGTGGCTAAGCATTTGGAAAATGCCGCCCTCGATGCCCTGGGTATTGAAAGTGAAGATGCCGATGGTCACAAAACCCATGTGCGCCACGGAGGAATAGGCGATTAGCTTTTTCATGTCCTCCTGCATCAGAGCGACCAGAGAAGTATAGATCACCGCCACCACGGACAGCGCGAACACCAATGGCACAAACTGGTCCGAGGCTAAGGGCAGCATGGGCAGCGAGAAGCGGAGGAAGCCGTAGCCGCCCATTTTAAGCAGCACGCCGGCCAGGATGACCGAGCCGGCGGTCGGCGCCTCCACATGGGCATCGGGCAGCCAGGTATGCACCGGCCACATAGGCATCTTCACCGCGAAGGAAGCAAAGAACGCCAGCCACAACCAGGTCTGTGCCTCCGCCGTGAAGCCATGCGCCATTAGGGCTGGGATATCGGTCGTCCCGGCCTCGAAATACATATAGATCAGGGCTAGCAGCAGCAGCACCGAACCCAGCAGGGTGTACAGGAAGAACTTGAACGAAGAATACACCCGCCTCTCGCCGCCCCAGACCCCGATAATCAGGAACATGGGGATCAGGCCGCCTTCGAAGAACAGATAGAACAGCACAAAATCCAAGGCGCAGAAGACGCCGATCATCATGCATTCCAGCATCAGGAAGGCGATCATATATTCCCGCACCCGCATGGTGATGGAGCGCCAGGATGCCAAGATACAGATCGGCATTAGGAAAGCGGTCAGAACCACGAACAGCATGGAAATGCCGTCCACGCCCATGGAATAATCGATATTACCGCCCAGCCAGACGCGGCGTTCCACGAATTGAAAGTTGGCCGTGCCGTTCTCAAAATTGGCCCAGATCACCAGGCTGATCAGGAAGGTCAGCAGCGTGGTCATCAAGGCCACGCCCTTGGCGTTACGGTCCGCCGCCTCGTCGCCGCCCTGGGCGAAGAGGAAGATGAAACCGGCGCCCGCCAACGGTAGGAAGGTCGCGAGACTTAAGAGGGGCCAGTCACCCATGCTCAGTGCCCCCCGCCGGTAGAGGTATAATACCAGGTGACAAGGACTACGGCGCCGATCAGCATGGCGAAGGCGTAATGATAGAGATAGCCGCTTTGCAGCGCGGAGGCCCGGCGCGCCAGGTTCATCACCGTGGCCGCGATGCCATCCGGCCCGAAGCCGTCGATGATCTTACCATCGCCCCCCTTCCACAGCAGTCGGCCAAGCCATTTCGCGGGGTTGACGAGAATCAGGTCATACAGTTCATCGAAATACCACTTGTTGAGCAGGAACAGGTACAGGGGGTAATGCAACTTTGCGAGCTTGGCGGGTAGATCTTGGTTCCGGATATAGAACAGCCAGGCGACAAAGATACCGAAGACGCCGGCAGCTATCGGCGCGACCTTCACCCAAATGGGCACATGATGGAAGGATTCGAGAATGTCGTTCCCCTCAGCCATGAAAATTGCCTGGCCCCAAAATGCTTGATGGCCGTCGCCAACAAAATAATGCACGAACAAAATGCCGGATAGGATCGAACCTGCGGCCAGGAAATATAACGGCATCAACATGACCAGTGGCGATTCATGCACATGGCTCATTACCGCCTGGCTGGCCCGCGGTATGCCATGGAAAGTCATAAACAACAGGCGCCAGGAATAGAACGCGGTCATCACCGCCGCCGCCAAACCAAGATAGAAGGCATAATCGCCAGCGCCCGTGTGCGCGGCAAAGGCGGATTCCAAAATGGCATCCTTGGAATAGAAACCGGCGAAGATCGGCAGCCCGGCAAGAGCCAGAGAACCAACCCACATCAGAATGGCGGTCTGCGGCACATATTTGAAGATGCCGCCCATACGCCGCATGTCCTGCTCCTCCGACATGGCGTGAATGACCGAGCCGGAGCCGAGGAACAACAGCGCCTTGAAAAAGGCATGCGTGAAAAGGTGGAAAATAGCCACCGGATAGGCGCCAACGCCCAGGGCGAAGAACATGTAGCCAAGCTGGCTGCAGGTGGAGTAGGCGATCACCCGCTTGATATCGTTCTGCACCAAACCCACCGTGGCGGCAAAAAACGCGGTGCTGCCACCAACCACGGTCACCACGACCAAGGCAGTGGGTGAGAATTCAAACATCGGCGAACAGCGCGCCACCAGGAACACACCGGCGGTGACCATGGTCGCAGCATGGATCAGGGCGCTGACCGGCGTCGGCCCCTCCATGGCGTCAGGCAACCAGGTATGCAAGGGCACTTGGGCTGATTTACCCATGGCGCCGATGAACAGCAGGATGCAGATGGTGGTCATCACATCCCATTCCCAGCTGAGGAAATGGAAGGTCTTGCCAACCTGATCAGGCGCGGCGGCGAACACGGTGTTAAAATCGATTGAGCCAAAGACCATGAAGGTCGCCATGATGCCCAGGCCGAAACCAAAATCACCGACCCGGTTGACCAGGAAAGCCTTGATCGCGGCGGCATTGGCGGACGGCTTGTGATACCAAAAACCGATCAACAGGTATGACGCCAACCCGACACCTTCCCAGCCGAAGAACATTTGCAGGAAATTATCCGAAGTGATCAGCATCAACATGGCGAAGGTGAACAACGACAGATAGGCCATGAAGCGCGGTTTGTGCGGATCGTGAGACATGTAGCCGATGGAATACACATGCACCAGCGCCGACACGCCGTTGACTACCACCAACATCACGGCAGTCAGGGCATCAATACGTAGAGCCCAGGAAACATCGAGGGTGCCCGAGACGATCCAGCTGGCGATCTCGACCTTGACCGGATTACCGCCCAGTGCGACCTGCCAGAATGCCACCAGCGACAATATAGCTGAGGCGATGACCGCGCCGCAGGTGATCCATTGCGATGGCTTGTCGCCAAAAACACGCCCGAACGTGCCAACGATCAGGAACGCCAGAAGTGGAAGAAAGACGATGGCGTGATACATCTAACGCTCAGCCCTTCATCAGGTTGATATCTTCGACTTCGATGGTGCCGCGGTTGCGGAAATACACCACCAGGATGGCTAGGCCGATAGCCGCCTCGCCGGCCGCCACGGTCAACACGAACAGGGCGAAAATCTGCCCCACCAGATCGTTCAGAAAGGCCGAGAAAGCAATCAGGTTGATATTCACCGCCAGCAGCATCAACTCGATCGACATTAAAATGATGATGACGTTCTTGCGGTTCAGAAAAATTCCAAACACGCCGATGGTGAACAGCACCGCCGCCAGGGTCAGGTAATGGCCGAGGCCAATTTCAAGAAATGCCATCATATGCGCACCTATATACCCCGGCCCGGTTGTACTTTTTTCAATTCCACCGATTCGGCACGGGTACGGGCCAACTGCTTGGAGATGACTTGTTTCCGAACGCCCGGACGCTGACGGTGGGTCAGCACGATGGCGCCGATCATGGCAATCAACAGGATCATGCCAGCGGCCTCGAAGAGGTAGATATATTTGGTATAGATCACATCACCCAGGGCAGCGGTGTTCTGGCGATCTGCCAAATCCGGAATCGATTCGGTGCCCGCCATGATTTCGGGCGATATTGAGGCCGTGCCGAGGATCATCAGCAACTCGGTCAGCAGGATAATAGCCACTAAGACGCCGACAGGCATTAACTGCAGGAAACCCTCGCGCATCTCTACGAAGTTGATATCCAGCATCATCACCACGAACATGAACAGCACGGCGACGGCGCCCACATAAACCACTACCAGGATCATGGCCAAGAACTCCGCCCCGATCAGCACGAACAGGCCGGCGGTAGTGAAGAAGGTCAGGATCAGGAACAGCACCGAATGCACCGGATTGCGTGCCAATACCACCATGGCGCCCGCGCCCACGGCTATCGCCGCGAACATATAGAATGTCAGTCCCTGAATAATCATGACCGCTTATCCATTTTTGTCGTATATATCTTCATCTCGGACTTCTTTTTCCGGCCTAGCGATATGGCGCATCGGCGACAATATTAGCCGCGATTTCGCGTTCCCAACGATCGCCGTTGGCCAGCAGCTTGGCCTTGTCGTAGTACAATTCTTCACGGCTTTCCGTGGCAAACTCGAAATTCGGGCCCTCCACGATGGCATCCACCGGGCAGGCTTCCTGGCAATAGCCGCAATAGATGCATTTGGTCATGTCGATATCATAGCGTGTGGTCCGCCGGGAGCCATCGCCGCGCGGTTCCGATTCGATCGTGATAGCCTGCGCCGGGCAAATCGCTTCGCATAGTTTGCAGGCAATGCAGCGTTCTTCGCCATTGGGATAGCGGCGCAGCGCATGTTCACCACGAAAACGGGGGCTAAGCGGACCCTTTTCGTAAGGATAGTTCACAGTCACCCGCTTGCGGAACATGTAGCTGAAGGTCAACGCCATGCCCTCGACAATTTCCCACAGCAGCAGGGCGCGAATGTGTTGTTTCATGAAACTCATGTGTTCGGCACCAAATCAAAGGCCACCAATACGCCCGCCGTCAACGCCACCCAGAACAGGGAGAACGGCAGGAACACTTTCCAGCCAAGGCGCATCAATTGGTCATAGCGGTAGCGCGGCAAGGTTGCCCGGACCCAGACGAAGACGAACAACAGGGCCGCGATTTTCAGGAAGAACCAAATCGGTCCGGGGATCCAGTTAAACGGGGCGATATCAAAGGGTGGTAGCCAACCGCCGAGGAACAGGATTGCGGTCAGACCCGACATCAGTATCATGTTGGCGTATTCGCCCAGAAAGAACAGCGCGAAGGCCATGGAGGAATATTCTACCTGATAGCCGGCCACCAACTCCGCCTCCGCCTCCGGCAGATCGAAGGGATGACGGTTGGTTTCGGCCAGGGCAGAGATGAAAAAGATCACGAACATCGGGAACAGCGGTATAAAGAACCATACGCCTTCCGCCTGCGCGCGGACCACATCCGATACGTTCAAAGAGCCAACGCACAGCAAAACAGTGATAATCACGAAGCCGATGGAAACTTCATAACTGACCATCTGCGCCGCCGACCGCAGGGCCGAAAGAAAAGGATATTTTGAGTTCGAGGCCCAGCCCGCCATGACGATGCCATAAACACCGAGCGAAGATATGGCGAACAGGTAGAGGATGCCAACGTTGATGTCGGAAACAACAACGCCGTCATCAAACGGTATCACTGCCCAGGCCACCAGGGACAGCAGGAAGGTAATCATCGGCGCGATCAGGAAGACGACCTTGTTGGCCGATGTGGGCAACACGGTTTCCTTGAAGAATAGTTTAGCGCCGTCTGCAAAGGCCTGCAGCAAGCCAAACGGGCCGACCACATTGGGGCCCATGCGCAATTGCATCGCCGCCATGATCTTGCGCTCGTAATAGGTCACCATCGCGACGCACAACAACAGCGGTACGATGATCGCCAGTATTTGCGCCAGGATGATAATGCCCGGCAGCAGATATATGGACCAGAATTCAGCCATCGGTACCCGTCGCCTCTCCCGAGCCGCCCGCGCCAGTATAAAGCCGGCTGCATTCCGCCATCACGGCGGAGGCCCGGCAGATTACGTTGGCCATATAATAATCATTGATCGGACTTTCAAAGGCGTTTGCGCCCAAATCACCCGCCATTCCAAAAGCACCCATCGCGCTCGATGCGGCCTCGTCAATAGCACCCAAGCCCGGCACGGCTTCAGCCATGTGAACCCTTAACTGCGCCAAGCTATCATAGGGCAGTGGCTGCCCCAACAGCGCCGAGAAGGCCCGCAATATGGTCCAATCTTCCCGCGCATCGCCCGGCGGATAAGCGGCCCGACGGCCATGCTGGACCCGGCCCTCGGTATTGACCCAGGTCGCGTCTTTTTCGGTGTAAGCCGCACCCGGCAGAATAACATCCGCCCGATGAGCACCCGCGTCGCCGTGATGGCCTTGATAGACCACGAAGGTGTTGCCCAGGGCGGCCATGTCGATTTCGTCTGCACCCAGCAGCCAAAGCAGGTCAACCTCGTTCTTGCTCGCGCCATCAACGATGCTCGCCACGTCCCGGCCGCCGTCACCGGGTAGGAAGCCCAGGTCCAAACCGCCGACCCGCGATGCCGCCCGGTGCAGCACGTTGAAGCCGTTCCACTCAGCACCGATCATGCCCGTGCCTTCAGCCACCTTGCGGGCCAGATCCAGCACCGCTGCGCCATCATCCCGGGCCAGCGCACCGCTACCCACAATGATCATCGGCCGTTCGGCATCCCCCAACACCTTGGCGAAGGCGTTAATGCCATCGGCAACCTCGGCCAGGGTCGCGGGGCCGGCGCCCAGATAGTCGTATTTGTAAGTCAGATCCGTGCCCGGACCATCGACGCCGCCGATCACGCCAACGGGGAAACCACCTACCAGCCAGCGCTTGCGGATGCGGGCATTGACCAGTGTTGCTTCCGTGCGTGGATTACAGCCAACCAATAACAGAGCGTCCGCGTCCTCAATCCCCGCGATGGAGCTGTTGAAGATATAGCCGCCGCGGTGCCGGCCCTCTATTTTGGCGCCGTCCTGACGGCAATCCAAATTGGCTGAGCCCAAAGCGGTGAACATTTCCTTGAGGGCCAACATGGCTTCCACATCCGCCATATCGCCGGCGATGGCCGCCATGCGCCCACCCGCGCCATCCCCCAGTCCGTCAATCTTAGCCTTGATCGCGGCAAAGGCGGTTTCCCAACTTGCCGGCGTTAACTTGCCGTCAACGCGGACATAAGGTTTATCCAGGCGCTGCAGCGCCAGGCCATCGGAGGCGTAGCGGGAGCGGTCAGAGAGCCATTCCTCGTTAATGTCTTCGTGTAGGCGTGGCAGGATGCGCATGATCTCCGCGCCCCGGCAATCAATGCGGATATTGCTGCCAACCGCGTCATGCACATCAATACTTTCCGTCTTGCGTAGCTCCCAAGGCCGGGAGCTATAGGCATAGGCCTGATGGGTAAGGGCGCCGACCGGGCAGACGTCAGCCAGATTGCCCGACAGCTCTGAGGTCAAGGCCTCTTCCACATAGGTGCTGATCTCGGTCGCTTCACCCCGGAAGGTCGCGCCCAATTCCTCAACGCCCGCGATCTCGGTCGCAAAGCGGACGCAGCGGGTACAAGTAATGCAGCGGGTCATGGTGGTCGCGATCAAAGGCCCAAGGTATTTGTCCTTAACCGCGCGCTTGTGCTCGCCAAAGCGGCTGTCGCCCTTGCCGTAGGACACGGCCTGGTCCTGCAAATCACATTCGCCGCCTTGGTCGCAGATCGGGCAATCGAGGGGGTGATTGATCAACAGGAATTCCATGGCGCCCTTGCGGGCCTTTTCCGCCACCGGTGAATTGGTATGGATCACCATGCCCTCGCCCACGGGCATGGCGCAGGATGCAATGGGCTTCGGCGCCTTCTCCATCTCGACCAGACACATGCGGCAATTGCCGGCAATGGATAGGCGGTCATGATAGCAGAAGCGGGGAATTTCAATTCCAAGTTCCTCGGCTGCCTGCAGCACCGTGGTATTGGCTTCGACCGTGATTTCCTGGCCGTCGATGGTCAGCGTGGGCATTTTTCTAGACGTCCTTAACTGTCGCTTCCGCTACGCCGCAGCCGGCTGTTTATTCTTACGTCGCATGATGCGTTCCTCGACCATGGGCCGGAAATGCCGCATCAAACCTTGAATTGGCCACGCCGCCGCATCACCCAGGGCGCAGATCGTATGCCCCTCGATCTGGGTGCTGACTTCCAACAGAATGTCGATCTCGGCCACATCCGCCTCACCCGTGGCCAGGCGCTCCATGATCCGCCACATCCAACCGGTACCTTCCCGGCAGGGCGTGCACTGGCCGCATGATTCATGCGCGTAAAACTGTGACAGCCGGGCAATGGCGCGGACCAGATCGGTGGATTTATCCATCACGATCACCGCCGCCGTGCCCAGGCCGGATTTCTCGGCGCTAAGCGAATCGAAATCCATCAGTACCGTGTCGCAGATAGACTTCGGCAGCATCCTAACTGAGGAACCGCCAGGGATAATCGCCAGCAGATTGGCCCAACCGCCGCGCACGCCGCCCGCATGCTTCTCGATCAACTCTTTCAGCGGAATAGACATTTCCTCTTCCACATTGCAAGGCCGCTCCACATGGCCCGAGATGGAAAACACCTTGGTGCCGGTATTGTTTTCGCGGCCCAGGCCGGCGAACCAACTGGCTCCGCGCCGCATGATGGTGGGCGAGACGGCAATGGATTCCACATTGTTCACGGTCGTTGGCCGGCCCCAGACGCCAACGCCCGCCGGGAACGGCGGTTTTAGGCGCGGCTGGCCCTTCTTGCCTTCCAGGCTTTCGATCAGAGCGGTTTCCTCGCCGCAGATATAGGCGCCGGCACCGCGATGGACAAAGACATCAAAGCTGTAGCCGGAACCGCAGGCATTGGCGCCGATCAGCCCTGCGTCGTAGGCTTCCTGAACCGCCGCCTCCAAATTATTGGCTTCGAGAAAGAATTCACCACGAATATAAATGTAGGCGGCCGAGGCGCGCATGGCGAAACCGGCAACCAGGCAACCTTCGACAAGTTTATGGGGATCGTGACGCATCAATTCCCGGTCCTTGCAGGTGCCGGGCTCGCCCTCATCGGCGTTGACCACCAGATAAGTGGGCTTGCCGTCGGATTCCTTAGGCATGAACGACCATTTCAGACCGGTGGGAAAGCCCGCCCCGCCCCGTCCCCGCAGTCCCGAGGCCTTGATCTCGTCGACAATGGCATCAGGGCCCTTATCCAGAATGGCCTTGGTATTATCCCAATCACCGCGCTTGCACGCGCCTTCGAGACGCCAATCTTGAAAACCATACAGATTGGTGAAAATCCGGTCTTCGTCGCGCAGCATTAGCCGTCCCCTATATAGTCTTGCAGGGTGGTCGGCCCGCCGGCCGGTTCCGAGCCACGGCGTCCGCTTTGCGGTCCCGCTTTCGGTTTTTCGCCCTTGGCCAGAGCATCCAGCACGGCGGCCGTGCTCTCCGCCGTTAGGTCTTCGTAATAGGCATCATTAATCTGCATCATCGGCGCGTTGGCACACGCGCCCAGGCATTCCACCTCGATCACGGTAAACTTTCTGTCCGCCGTGGTCTCGCCCAACTCAACACCGGTTTTGGATTTGCAGGCGGAAACCACATCGTCCGAACCGCGCAGCCAACATGGCGTCGTCGTGCAAACTTGGACAAAATGCTCACCCACGGGAGCGAGGTTGTACATGGTATAAAAGGTGGCGACCTCGTAAACCCGGATACGCGGCATCTCCAACATCTCAGCCACCGCATCCATGGCCGCGCGCGGCAACCAGTTCTCGTGTTGACGCTGGGCCAAATCCAACAGCGGCATCACAGCGGAGGCTTGCCGCCGTGGCGGATACTTGGCGATATGCTGTTTGGCCTTTTCCAGATTTTCCGGCGTGAATGCAAAGCTGTCGGGCTGAATTTCGTTGGGTGCGGGTACGCGCTTCATCGATCGATCTCACCAAACACAATATCTAGGCTGCCGATAACGGCCACGGAATCGGCCAGCAAATGACCTTTGCATAGATGATCCAGAGCTGCCAGATGAACATAGCCCGGCGAGCGGATCTTGCAGCGGTAGGGCATGTTGGAGCCATCCGCCACCAAATAAACGCCGAACTCGCCCTTGGGCGCCTCAATCGCCGTATAGGTCTCGCCCGGCGGTACCTTGAAACCTTCGGTGTAAAGTTTGAAGTGATGGATCAAGGCTTCCATGGATTGCTTCATCTCGGCCCGCGCCGGGGCGACGACCTTGCGGTCCGTGCTGGCGACGGGGCCATCGGGCAGGGTTTCCAAAACCTGTCTGATAATCCGGATCGATTGACGCATTTCCTCTACCCGGCAAAGGTAGCGATCGTAACAGTCGCCATTCTTGCCCACGGGGATGTCGAAATCATATTTCTCGTAGCCGTCATAGGGCTGTGACTTACGCAGATCCCACGGCAGCCCGGTGCAACGCAGCATGACACCGGAAAAGCCCCAGTCCATGGCCTCATCCGGGCTGATCACCGAGATATCGATATTACGCTGCTTGAAGATACGGTTTTCCGTCAACAGGGTTTCCATATCGTCGAGATACTTGAGCAGACTATCCATATATTCGGCGATATCCGTCGCCATGCCCGCCGGCATATCCTGATGCACACCGCCGACCCGGAAATAGTTGGCATGCATGCGCGCACCACAGACGCCTTCGTAAAACTCCATCATCCGCTCGCGCTCTTCATAGCCCCATAGCGCCGGCGTCACGGCGCCAACGTCCATGGCATGCGAGGTCACGTTCAGAATATGGTTCAGAATGCGGGTGATTTCCGAAAACAGCACCCGAACCGCCTGACCACGGGCCGGCACATCCAAGCCCAGCAGCTTTTCAATGGCCAGCACATAGGCGTGCTCCATCGACATGGGCGAGACATAGTCCAGGCGGTCGAAGTAGGGAATTGCCTGTTGGTAGGTCTTATATTCGATCAGCTTTTCCGTGCCCCGGTGCAGCAGGCCAATATGCGGATCGCAACGGTCGATGACTTCGCCGTCCAGCTCCATTACCAGGCGCAGCACCCCATGGGCCGCCGGATGCTGGGGCCCGAAGTTCAGGGTCATGTTCTTGATATCGACTTCAGCCATTAGCTGGGCTCCTGCCCGTCTGCTTTTTCGTCGCCGGGTAAAACGGCGGGCACGGCGGTCGCGCCCTCCCACGGCGAGAGGAAATCAAATTTACGGAATTCCTGGGGCAGCTTAACCGGATCATAGACCACCCGCTTGCGCTCGTCGTCATAGCGCACCTCAACAAAGCCGGTCAGGGGAAAATCCTTGCGCAGGGGATGACCCTCGAAACCATAGTCAGTCAACAACCGGCGTAGATCCGGGTGGCCATCGAACATCACGCCGTACATGTCCCAGACCTCCCGCTCGAACCAGTTGGCTGAATTATGCAGACTGGTTATCGAGGGCACGGGTGTTTGGTCATCGGCATCCACCTTGACCCGGACGCGTTGATTATGCACCAGGGAAAGGAAATTGTAGACAACCTCAAACCGTTTTGGCCGTTCCGGGAAATCGATGCCACAAATATCTACCATCACCTTGAACAGACATTGCGGATCATCGCGCAGGAAAGTCACGACCTTGATAATTTGCTCCGCCCGGGCCGTGATTATCAACTCGCCATGAGCCACCGAGGCCTCGATGACCTGATCCGCCAAAACGGCAGCGATATGCTGACCCAAATCCTGCAATGCGCCATCGTCCGCCATATCTTTCAATCCGCCTCGTAAGCCAGTTATCGTAAGAAGGTGCCGGTGCGGCGGATCTTCTTCTGCAATTGCAGAATGCCATAGACCAGCGCCTCCGCTGTCGGTGGGCAACCAGGGACATAGATATCGACCGGAATGATCCGGTCACAGCCACGCACCACAGAATAGGAATAATGGTAATAGCCACCGCCGTTGGCGCAACTGCCCATGGAGATGACATAGCGCGGCTCCGGCATCTGGTCGTAGACCTTGCGCAGGGCCGGCGCCATCTTGTTGGTCAAGGTCCCCGCGACAATGATCACATCGGATTGTCTGGGTGACGCGCGCGGCACCACGCCCATGCGGTCCAGATCATAGCGGGGCATGTAGGCATGGATCATCTCCACCGCGCAACAAGCCAAACCAAAGGTCATAGGCCAGAGCGAGCCGGTACGGGCCCAATTCACCACCTTGTCCAATTGCGCGGTGACGTAACCTCTGTCCGCCAGTTCATCGGAAAATTCGGCGAAAGACGCGTTCTGCCCTTCTACCACAAGACCGGTCCGCGAAGAAGCCGCACCAGATTCGTTTATTCCCATTCCAGCGCGCCTTTTTTCCACTCATAAATGAAGCCGATGGTCAGGATGCCCAGGAAGATCATCATGGACCAGAAACCCAGCAAGCCGATCTTTCCAAGCGAGACCGCCCAGGGAAACAGGAACGCGACTTCCAGATCGAAAATGATAAAAAGAATGGCGACCAGATAAAAGCGCACATCGAAACGGCCACGCGCGTCATCAAAAGCTTCGAACCCGCATTCGTAGGCCGAAAGCTTTTCCGCGTCAGGATGGCTGGGCACAACCACCATGGAAGCAATCACGATTACCGCGGCAAGACCGGCGGCCACGGCTAAAAACATCAGGATTGGCAGGTATTCTCTTAAAAGATCGTCCACGGCTGCAAGCCTCCCAAGCGTCTCCGGCGATACTGTTGCCGCGAGGCACCCAATCCTATAACGGCTTCTCTCTCCAGCTGCAATGGCGCGGAAAGGATTTCTGTCGCAAATCGGGGAAATGACACCTATCGAGGAAAGCGTGGAAGGAACAGCGATTGAACCAAGTCTTCATTGGATTTTTTTCAAAATAAAGTCGAATGGTTGGATCAACGGCTTTTCATCAGTCTGTTACCCCCTAAACCGCACATGTTTACCGAATAATCACAACGGTATCCCGACGGCGGCGAGAACGACAGCCCGAATGCGTTGCGGATCGGCTCCAAGATCTCGTCACACAGGCCGGCCAGATTACCAATGACACAATCTTCTCATGCTCCTGGCCCAAGTTTCGCCGGCGCGGTTTCCGCTACCTACGGTTCACGCCAATGGCCCCGTCACGCGATCACTCGCCGTCCTCTTGGGTGCCCTCGCCAAGTATAGCGCGCCGCGCCCGATGCATGCCGAACCACGCGAGCGCGGCAAGTAGAGGAATGGAGAGCCCCCGCACCAACCCCACATCGACCTCGACCCCCGTCGAACTAAGTCCTGAGAGGGCGTATCCTACCAAGCTAACCAAGTAATAAGTTATGGCCGCCACTGACAAAGCCTCGACGGTTTTTTGCAGGCGCAAATGCAAGCGCGCCCGCCTGTTCATGGAGGCCAGGAGGTCGCGGTTCTGTCGCTCCAGGGTGATGTCAATGCGCGTGCGCAGCAGATTGGCAGCACGAGCCACCCGCCGCGCCAACATTTCCTGGCGCGCAGCGATGGATTGGCAGGTACGCGTGGCGGGTCCAAGGCGTCGGTCCAGGAAATCGCCCAAACTGGAATGCCCTTTGACACGTTCTTCACGAAGCTTAGCGAGACGAGCCCCGACCAGCGGATAGTACGCCTCCGTGGCGCTGAAGCGGTACACCGTGGACGCGGCAATGGCCTCGATCTCGCCGGACAAGCGCATTAGGTTGTCGAGAAGCTGGCGCTCTTCTTCGAGCCCATCGAGATCATTTATGCGCTGGGTGAGCTCGGCGAGGCGATGGTCGATATTCATTATCGTGGGCCCATTCTCCCGCGCCAGCGGTAAGGCCAACAGTGCCATCGTCCGGTAAGTTCCAATTTCCAGAAGCCGTTGGGCGAGGCGGCCGGCTTGGCCATGGGCGAGGTGCATATCGCTGATCAGTATGCGGCCGAAGCCGTCCTCGTGGATTCGGAAGTCGGTCCACAACTGGGCAGCGCGGTTGCCGACGTAGCTGGAGCAAAGGTCCTCGGTGACAAAGAATTCCGATAAATCGTCCACCGTGCGCTCAGGCGCCGAACCGGGCTCCACGGCCAGGTGGACCGCGTAGATAAGTTCGCCGGGCATGGCACTCAGCCACTCCTTCGGCACGAGCCTTACGGGCGGCTCGGCGAATGGCCGCGCGAACTCGCCGCGGTGAAAGAAGGTATAGGCCGTGAACTCGGAGTGGCGCTCCCACTTCAATTTGAATGATCCGAGATCGACGGCAAAGTGACTGGCGTCCTTGGGCGGGCGGTCGCTGCCATACCGTTCACACAGGGCAAGCAGGTGCTTGCGGTCCGCCTGCCGCGTGTCCTCCGAGGAGAACAGGACCAAATAGGATGCCTGTTCAGGCGCGCCGATATCTGGAAAGGGGCGATCATGAATCTCATTGGCAAGGACATAGCGCAACGGATGCTCTTGCATCGTTCTCATGGATGCTGCTCCCGGCTCATGTTTGTCTGAGCGGTTAATTGTCGGCCCCACCGTTTATAGGTAATTTCCAACATAGCGTATCGATCTCATTATTCTCCCAGCTGTCAAGCCGGTTTGTGAAAATCGGCGACTAAAAATATAGCCGCATGGCAGCATGACGAGCGCATAGCAAGAACTTCAGAAGATAACAACACGCAGTTGACTAAATTAGAATCGGCTGAGGTGCTTGAAATAGTAGAAAACGCAAGCAGAGATGGACGAGGGCCTATTCGCCCACATTTAGCAAACCTTGGGATTAAGTAAAAAATATCAATTTTCTGGGAACTTCGTGGCGGGAGCGACGGGACTCAAATCCGCGACCTCTGGCGTGACAGGCCTAGGAATAACCTATTTTTGCATGGCAGCCGATAGCCAAATGCTCAGAAAACAGCAACGCGTGCCGTCGGGCTGCGATGCGTTGTTATGGGCTGTTTGTACGGATTTTGTACGGATATTGCACGGCACCCTTGTCACGATGATGATGACAAATCGCAGCCCGAAGCTTTGTCGAGAGATATGAGAGCTAAGCGCATCACAACGAGAAATACTAAACCTGCTTCAAGAGCGTGCCTTAAGTGGATATAACTTAGAAAAATTACCATTGAGATTGGTCGATGTCGCCAAGTGACGGTTATTGGATATGTTGAAGGTGGCTCAAGCAAAAGACTGGTGCATGAGGCCAAACTGCACAACGTGCGGATGCCAAAAGTTACGATCAGCAGTTTTTGAGTCTACACAACAAAATCTGGGTATTGAAAAACCTTTTGTATTGCGCCGCGGCCGCATCGGTCGTTATTTAGAAAAACGAAAATTAATGGAGCCGGAGCAAAAAACAACACTCGGCTCTCTGACCATTAAAAAATACCGAGCTTGAACGTTCGCAGCCCTCGGCCTCACGTATAGATTCTGAAAATGCCTGCCGCTAGACTTCAGCCATGACAGAACATGCGCAGGTGCGTAGACCAATATTGACGAGGTATTGAGAAACGGGGGCGGAGATGCTTGACTTCTTGATTTTAGGTGGAGGCAGTGCCGGTTGCGTTCTGGCAGCTCGCCTTACGGAAAATCCAAAAACAAGCGTGTTGTTGGTTGAGGCCGGTAGGAATATTTCCGCCAAGGACATGCCCGCAAATATCCGCACTCGGTATCCAGGTCGAGCTTTTCTCGATGAAAAAAATATCTGGCCATCGCTCATGGCCAGATTTGGCCAAGCCAACAAGCACGGCAGTCCAGCAGAGCCGCGCCGCTACGAACAGGGGCGGATTTTAGGCGGTGGGTCGGCGGTCAACGCCCTCGTCGCAAATCGCGGGGCACCCGGCGACTATGACGAGTGGTCGGAACATGGTGCGGAGGGCTGGTCTTGGGAATCTGTCCTACCCTATTTCCGCAAGCTGGAAACCGACCATGATTTTGCCGACGATTATCACGGCCAGGACGGCCCTGTCCCGATCCGCCGAATAACCCAGGCAAAGATGTCGCCCTTCGTCAAGCTCTTATGCTCCACGCTCAACACGCGCGGTTATCAGAGCAAGACCGACCAGAACGGCTTTTGGGAAGACGGTATTTTCTTGGGTGCGATCGCCAAGGATGACAAGGGACACCGGGTTCCCACATCCTCTGTCTATCTAAGAGATGAAGTACGAGCCCGCCCTAACCTGCAGATCATGACCAACCATTTAGCAGACCGGATTATCTTCGATGAAACACGGGCAACCGGCGCTGTCGTTCGGCCCGCGGGCGGTTCGGGAAAAACGCAAACAATCCAGGCTAACCAGACCATCCTATCCTGTGGTGCAATTCACTCACCGGCGCTGCTGATGCGCAGCGGCATCAGCCCCACCGGCCATCCGGAGTTCGATATACCCGTGGTCGCGCGGCTGGCCGGCGTCGGCCGCAACCTAATGGAGCATCCTTCTACAGCGGTCTCGACCTATCTCCCGCCCCCACTGCGTCAGACGGATCTCGAAGAACATCACGACCACGCGATCCTGCGGTTTTCCTCGGGGCTCGCCGGCACACCAGAAGGCGACATGCATCTGGCGATGATCGCCCGCTCAGGATGGCATTCGGTCGGTCAGCGGATCGGCACGCTGTTTATTTGGCTGAACAAACCCTATTCGCGCGGCAAACTATCATTGGCCTCACCCAGCGCCGACGATGAGCCGATCGTCGATTTTAACCTTCTGTCCGACGAGCGGGACCTCGAAAGGTTGAAACAGGCGTTTCTGCTGGGTGCTGAAATTCTCACCGACCCGTTGCTCGACGGGCATTGCGGCCCGGCATTTCCGACCAGCTACTCGCCTCGGGCCATCAAGGTTGCCGGTCCAGGATTGTTCAATCAAGTTCAGCGCGGCTTGTTAGCCGCCATGCTGGACTACGCGGGACCGACGCGATCTTGGATGATACACTCTGTTATTACACTCGGCCTTGAAATCAGAAACCTGGTCAAGGATGACACGGCGTTGACGGAATTCATTCAGGCGTCTGTAGGGGGCGTCTGGCATGCTTCCGGCACCTGCAGGATGGGCGCACGCGACAACCCTGACGCTGTAACCGATGGCGCCGGCAGGGTCTACAAGGTTGAAGGCCTGCGTGTCTGCGACGCCTCGCTCATGCCGACCATTCCACGCGCCAATACCAACACGCCAACGATCATGATGGCCGAACGGATCGCCGACCTCATCAAGGAAACCATGTAGACCGCCGGAGCTTCAGTTACGCTTCACGAAGATAGGCCGTCGCGATCTCGTGTCCTTGACCTTGGAAAAGGTCTGAATGTATGGAAAAATGGCAGGAGTGATGGGACTCGACCCTGCGACCTCTGGCGTGACAGGCCGAGGAATAGCCCATATTTGCATGGCAACCGATAGCTAAATGCGCAGAAAACAGCAACGCGTGAGGTCGGGTTGTTGTGCGTTGTTATGGGCTGTTTGTACGAGAGATGTACGAGAGATGTACGACAGGTTTGTCACGACGATGATGACAAATCACCTGGCCTTCATCTGGGTATTCCAAATTTAGTAAATTCGCTTGTCGGGGAGGACGCCTCTCACGCCGCCTCTAGGGTCATCCATGTCACCGGACCGTCGAGGAATGAGGTGTATATGGCAGTGCATGACGGTCTGTCCTGCAGCTTCGCCACAATTGATCCCGATGTTAAAACCCGTCACCAGACAATCCGCTGTGATAATAGCCCGCCTCTCTGCCATCAGATGTCTCTCGACATCTCGCCGCTCTTCTAAATTCAAATCAAAATAGGTTTCCACGTGTCGCTTTGGAATGATCAATGTATGGAGGGGCGTAACAGGATAGGCGTCATGAATAGTAAAACAGGTATCACTTTCACGGAGGCACCGGGATAGGGGCAAGGTGCAGAATTGGCAGTTGGGATTTGCAGCTATCATGGGTTATCCGGATTATTCAAGAAGGTTACCAAGCGACGATAGAAAGGATCGGTTTCGGGATTGTATCCTTTTGAACCACCCCAATAATCGGGTCCTCTCACAATTTTTACCTGTTCATAGTGGTGTTCAATAGCGGTGGCTCGCGAGTTCGCGTTATTCCCCAGCAGAGCCTCAATTTTTTTCTTCCACGGGTGGTTGCTCCCCATGATGTTTTCATTTCTCGCAATAAGTTTTTGGACGAAGTGGGGTCCAACGAGTTTATCGGATTTCTGAAGATTGCAGTGACCGTGGCTAAGAACCAAGTTCCAGACCTCGTCGTGACGTACGATTTGCCATGGAAGCACATGATCGACGTGAATATCCTCAACCAATGCTTCACCACAATAGAAGCAAACGTTGCCCTGATACCCCATTAGGAAAGGGATATTTGTAGCCAAAGATTGTCTTCTGTCACCTTGTCGTAGATAAATGTACCGAATATCGTTTGCCAATTCATAGTTTTCTTGTGAACGGCTGATGGAAAATGCACCCTCAAGGAGGCCCCATCGCGCCGTTACCTCGGCGGTCAGTTCATCAAATTCGTTTTCACCCAACGTTAGCAGGGTATCTTTTAGTTTTAGGCTCTTCCCAAATTCCATTTCATAAAAATAATTGCGGACAATGTCGGCATTTGCTCCAATTGTCTGAAAACGCGGTACAACGTCATTGAGGCCCTCGTTGCATACCTTCTCAATTGCTTGTGGGCGGCTTATCAAGCCGCCCTTTTCTTCTTGGACTATCCGTTCAAGAACGGTGCGACGACCCCGCATTCCCATCTGAGGCATTGGGTTCTCATGAAGGCGTTGCCGATATTCTTGGTAAAAGGACGCCGCAACCCGATCCCACGGCACGTCATCTAAGCCTGTCTTTGCAAAACCTAATAGGCATTTTGCCAATGCCATTTTGTATGTAGCGGCATTGAGGCCATAAAGGACGATGCCTTTCCAGTAGTCTGAAGGCGAAAAATTATCCATTTAGCCTACTCGGTTCACCATTGGTGAGGTCCAGTTTCTTGCGATAAATTCAATCATCTGGGTGTTGTCACTGAGCGATTCTCCTACTCAAACATCGTGGTTCCTCTGCGGCAACCCGAGGTGGCTTAGGAGCCAACCGACAACCCTGAAACGTTCCAACGAGAAGACTTTATATCAAGAGTTACAAGCACTCCACAGCGCTTAACTAGTTTGCGGTCCCGACTTCCAGATCCTCCATAGTATCGTGGCATCTTGTCACTATTTTGGTCGCGTTGCTGGAAAGATCCAAAGCAGAAATGTACGAGAGATGTACAACAACCGGATTTCCGGCCGATCGCAAATCTAGGGGGGAGCTAAAAAATAGCAGTATTCTGGGGAACTTCGTGGCGGGAGTGACGGGACTCGAACCCGCGACCTCTGGCGTGACAGGCCAGCGCTCTAACCAGCTGAGCTACACCCCCAACGAAGCGGGCACCATGTACCTCCCCGCCAGCCTCAGTGTCAAGCCCGGTGTGCTGGGTTATCAAAGGGTGAAGGGCCTATTTTCCAACAACTGGCCATAACCCGGATGTTGGCGTGCTCGGATGGATGTGAAAACCCTGTTCATCACCCCGGGTAGCCCCTGGGAGAATGGCTACAATGAAAGCTTCGATGGGAAACTACGCGATGAATTATTGTACATGGAAATATTCTACACCCTGGAGGAGGCTAAGGTCCTCGCTCGTCGAGCAATGGCGGTATCACTACAATACGGTCCGCCCTCACAGTTCGCTCAACTACCGACCGCCAGCACCAGAAACTATCTTGCCGCGCCCTCTCACGTCGATCTACGCTACGCTCCGATCACCGTAACCGGGCGAGCAAACCGGCCAAACTCTCTCATAACGGCTGGACCATCTAAATCAGGCAGCTCACCACGAACTGCCCGAAAGTTGGGACGACGAGGGTTGATACCAACACGGTGATGGCTAATAATCGGGCAGATACCACGTCTTGACCTGGAGGTTATCGGGGCCATGCGCATCAGCGCTATCGTCAATCGGGCGGCACAGATGAACGGAGCCGGCTTGGCCTCCAACTTTCAAGACCGGCAACAAAATTGGGGCCAGTTTGCCTCCCGCGTCTCGCGCCTGGGGGCGGGCCTGCGGGGTCTTGGTGTTGGCGTCGGCGAGCGGGTCGCCATGCTGGCTCTAAACAGCGACCGATATCTCGAATATTTTTTCGCGGTACCGTGGGCCGGCGGGGTTTTCGTGCCCATCAATACCCGTCTGGCCCCGCCCGAGGTCGAGCATTGGCTGAACGATTCCGGCGCCACGATTTTGTTGGTCGATGACAATTTCACCGCCATGCTGCCCAAGCTTCAAGGCCGCTTGGACAGCGTCAAGACAATGGTTTATGTCGGTGATGGCACTGCCCCCGCGGGCATGTTGTCCTACGAGGGCTTGATCGAGGGCGCGGGCGAAATGACGCCATTGGATTCCGGCGGCGATGAAATGGCCGGCCTGTTTTACACCGGCGGCACCACGGGACGCTCCAAGGGCGTTATGTTGAGCCACCGGAACCTGCTGTTGAATTCCCTGCAGATTGCTGGCGAAACCGGCTTTACCGCGTCTTCACATTATTTGCACGCGGCACCCATGTTTCATTTGGCCAACGGCGCGGCAATGTTCGCCATTATCTCCATGGCCGGCGCGTCGACGATTATTCCGGGCTTCGAACCGGTCGCCACATTGAAGGCCATTCAAGATAACAAGATCGATTTGGCCCTGATGGTCCCGACCATGATCAATATGGCTGTCAATCACCCGGATGTCGCCAATTATGATCTAAGCAGTATTCGCCACGTCCTGTTCGGTGCCTCTCCCATGCCCGAAGCAGTCTTGAAGACGGCCCTGCAAGTCATCCCCAACGCCCAGTTCCATCACGTCTATGGCCAGACCGAAGCCGGCCCGGTGCTGACCGCGCTGCCACCTAACCGCATGGTTGAGGAAGGGCCGCTGGCCGGCAAGATCAAATCCGCCGGCGTGGCCATCCCCGGTGTCGAGATCAAGATCGTCGACGAGGATGATAACGAAGTGCCCCGAGGTACGGTTGGCGAAATCTGCGGCCAGGGCGAAAACGTCATGCTGGGCTATTGGAATCTGCCGGAACTGACCGCCGAGACATTGCGCAACGGCTGGCTGCATACGGGTGACGGTGGCCGCATGGACGAGGATGGCTTTGTCTATGTGGTGGACCGGGTCAAGGACATGATCATTTCGGGTGGCGAAAACGTCTACTCGGCGGAGGTCGAAAACGCCATCTATCAGCACGACGCTGTGGTCGAATGCGCCGTGATCGGCATCCCTCACGAAAAATGGGGCGAACAGGTGCACGCCATTGTCCGCCTGGCCAACGGCAAGATGCTGGACGAGGCGGCCGTTATCGCCCATTGCCATGAATGGATCGCCAACTACAAATGCCCCCGCAGCGTCTCGTTCGAGACAGCCCCCCTCCCCCTCTCGGGCGCGGGCAAGATCCTCAAGACGGAGCTGCGTCAGCCCTATTGGGAAGGCCACGAGAAGCAGGTAAATTAGAGGCGGGATCGTCTACAAGTAGGTAGATTCCATCTCACGAAATTCATAAAGGAGCTGTTTTTCCTGTCTGTATTGAGACATGTGACATGCGCGGCGACATCGCCTGTATGCACGCGGTCAAGATGGCATTAGCCAACGGTACCGCCGCGGTGAATGACACCATGGAATCGGCTCCTTGGCACGGCGTATCGAGGTCCAGCCCGAATTTACCACCAGGCTGACCGATATCCATTGCGCTGGCGTGGGCAATCTAGTCGATGCGGACTAGGCCAAGGAAAGCGCAAAGCTTCAGGCGCAACGGGTCAAACAACAGCTCGGCCTGATCAAGAGCCACCAACAAGGTCAAATGCGTTGGGCAGGGCCGCCAATGCGAAAGCTTTACTAAAGGGGCACCACCGGGCCCGTTTTGCCTTCTAATTTGGTTTTCTAAGACAGAATTAGCGCGAAGTTCGGTGGCGACGGATGCACAAAGGCTGACCGACGACAACATTGCAGTTTTTTGGTCTCATAATTTGGATGGGTTCGGTAATTGGCTCAATACCAAGGCATGATGGCAAATAAAAGCTGCCGTATATTCTATTCGTCAACAGTCGGTTCCGATTGGAAAAACGACCAGATCAGGCCCACTCCGGCGCCATAGGTCAGCTCCTCGCGATACAGCGGACTATCCACGTTCGCCGCGCCGTGATACGAATTGATGTCGCCGGCCAGGAACAGCTTCAGGTGTTTGCCAAAGGGATGCTGTACCAAAAGGCGAACCTTGCTGCCTAAATACCCACCCTGTCCGTCATATGTCCGCCGCGCCGCTGTCGCGAAAGGTGCATCCACCTGATAAAAATAGTCCTGCAAATCTTCATCCGCCAGCACCGCGGATAGACCCAGCTTAAATTTCGTACCGCTGTCCAGGAAATTGTCATGTTGATAGGCCAACTGCGGCTCAACCAGGAAACCGCGATGCTCCACACTTGAGAAATCAGTTGAAAAAATTGCTCTAATTGGTAGTTCTAGCTCAAACTTTGCCCATCGTGCGGCTCGAACAAAGGTCCACTGCAGACGCGGGCCTAGTTCGGCCATATAGTCAAGGTCAGGCATGCCGCGGCGCGCGTCATTCTCATCGGAGTCAGCATCCAGCGAACCACCCAGGGAAACATCCAATTCAAAATCCTGGCTATGGACAAGGCGTCCCCGCAACAGCCCTTTGCTGTCCGAGCGGATGAACTCCCCCCGATAAATGGGAAACGGCAGGGCGATTCCGTTGAAGTGGTTTTGTCCAGCCGCCGGATAATCGGGCAGATATCCCACACCGCCCGCCATGCCAAGCTCGAACAACGGTTTCTCCTCCGCCATGACGGGGACGGACAGACAAGCACATAGCAGGCCAAGGGCCAGGGCCCGGTAAACAACGGCTATTGGCATCGGGATACTTCCAGACTGGGAAAAGGCGCTAACCTTCTAGCAACAAAGCCTCGGTAATTGCAAAGACTGCCGTTACCACGAAAACCGGTTGGCATGCAGCAAGCTTGCTGCTTGACTTCATTTCACATTCCGCTATGTAAATCGTACCAATTTAGTCCTGATTGCGGGGTGCGTGATGATCCGCCTGAATAAAATGACCGATTACGCCGTTGTCATGTTGAGCCATATGGCCGACGGCAAGGGTAGCGGCGATGATAAGGTGATGACGGCCGTGCGAATGGCGCAGGATTCGGGCGTGCCCCTGCCTTCGGTTTCGAAACTGATGAAACAGTTGAGCAAGGCCGGCATCCTGACATCCCATCGCGGCGCCGGCGGCGGCTATAGCCTGGACCGGGCGGCGGGCCAGGTTACCGTGGCCGATATCGTGACCGCCCTGGAAGGGCCCATTGCGCTTACCTCCTGCATTGATGGCGCCGATACCTCGTGCGGTTCCATGCCGCTCTGCTCCTTGAGCGGCAATTGGAACCAGGTCAACAAAGCCATCCAAACGGCCCTGGAAAGCGTCAGCCTGGCAGAGATGATGCCCCGACCGTTTCCCTTTGAACCTACACCCGAAGAGCTTGCTAAATGAGCTATACATCCGAAACGGCGGAGCAGGTCTCCTCGATTGCCGGTGACAAGTACAAATATGGTTTCGTCACTGATATTGAGACCGAACTGGCGCCCAAGGGCCTGAACGAAGACATCATCCGCTTTATCTCCGCCAAGAAGGATGAGCCGGAATGGCTGTTGGACTGGCGCCTGCGTGCCTACGAACGCTGGCTGGAAATGAAAGAACCGACCTGGGCCCAGGTCGAGTACCCGGACATTGACTTCCAGGACGCGCACTATTACGCCGCGCCCAAATCCAAGGAAGACGGCCCGAAAAGCCTGGACGAAGTAGATCCCGAGCTGCTGCGTACCTATGAGAAACTGGGCATCCCCCTTTATGAACAACAGATGCTGGCCGGTGTTGCCGTTGACGCGGTATTCGACAGTGTCTCCGTCGCAACGACTTTTCGGAAAGAATTGGCCAAGGCCGGGGTGATTTTCTGCCCAATCTCGGAGGCGGTACGTGATCATCCAGAGCTGGTACAGAAATACCTCGGCTCCGTCGTCCCCTATTCCGATAATTTTTATGCCACCCTGAATTCCGCCGTCTTCACCGACGGCTCCTTCGTCTACATCCCCAAGGGCGTGCGCTGCCCCATGGAGCTATCGACTTATTTCCGCATCAATCAGGCCAACACGGGGCAGTTTGAACGTACCCTGATCATCGCCGACGAGGGCAGCTATGTCTCGTATCTGGAGGGCTGCACCGCGCCGCAGCGGGACGAGCACCAACTGCATGCCGCCGTGGTTGAACTGGTCTTGATGGATGATGCGGAGATCAAATATTCCACGGTACAAAACTGGTATCCGGGCGATGCCGAAGGCAAGGGCGGGATCTATAATTTCGTGACCAAACGGGCGACATGTCGGGGCCGCAATTCAAAAGTCTCCTGGACCCAGGTCGAGACCGGTTCCGCCGTCACCTGGAAGTATCCCAGCTGCATTCTGCAGGGAGACAATTCGGTGGGTGAATTCTATTCCGTCGCCATCACCAATAACCTGCAACAGGCCGATACAGGTACCAAGATGATCCATATTGGCGAAAATACGTCTTCGACCATCATCGCCAAGGGCATCTCGGCCGGACGCAGCCAAAGCACCTATCGCGGTCTGGTGAGGATGCAGCCCGGCGCCAAGGGCGGGCGTAATTATACCCAATGCGACAGCCTGCTGATCGGCGACAAATGCGGCGCCCATACGGTGCCCTATATTGAAAACCGCAACCGCACGGCCAAGATTGAGCACGAGGCAACCACAGCGAAAATCTCCGAGGATCAGCTGTTCTATTGCCGCCAGCGCGGCCTGTCCGATGAAGAGGCCCTGTCCATGATCGTCAACGGTTTTTGCAAGCAAGTCTTGCAGGAACTTCCCATGGAGTTCGCGGTCGAGGCACAGAAATTGGTTGGCATCTCACTCGAAGGCAGTGTGGGTTAAGGAAATGGGCAACATGTTGGAAATCAAAGACCTGCACGCGAACGTGGACGGCAAGGAAATCCTCAAGGGCATCGACTTGAGCATTGGCGAGGGTGAGGTGCATGCCATCATGGGGCCGAACGGCTCGGGGAAAAGCACCTTGTCTTATGTCCTCTCCGGGCGCGACGGCTACGATGTCACCGCCGGCTCGATTACCTACCAGGGTAGGGATTTAGGCGAATTGAATACGGAGGCGCGCGCCGCCGAAGGCATCTTTCTGGGCTTTCAATATCCGGTCGAGCTACCGGGTGTATCTTCCACGACCTTTCTGAAGACCGCCCTGAACGCAGTGCGCCGATATCGGGGCGAGGAAGAACTGGACGCGGTGCAATTTATGAAGCGCCTGCGCGTGTATACGAAAGCGCTCAATATCAGCGATGATATGCTGCGCCGTGGCGTCAACGTGGGTTTTTCGGGCGGCGAGAAAAAACGCAACGAAATCCTGCAAATGGCCTTGCTGGAGCCATACTTCGCGGTCCTAGATGAGACCGACAGCGGCCTGGATATCGACGCCTTAAAAATCGTGGCCGAGGGCGTCAATGCGCTACGCGGACCGAAACGCTCCATGCTGGTGATCACCCATTACCAGCGCCTGCTGGATTACATCGTGCCTGATTATGTGCATGTCCTGGCCCATGGCCGGATCGCCCGCTCTGGCGGCAAGGAATTGGCGCGGGAGTTGGAGGAAAAAGGCTACGCCGAGTTCATTTCCGGAACGGAGGCGGCCTAGGACCATGAGGTTGGGGATGGAAGCCTATCAGGCACAATTCGCTGATCACCTGCCGGAAGGCGGTCCGCCTTGGCTGGCCGATCTGCGACAGGCCGCAGCGGCACGGTTTTCCAGCCAAGGTCTGCCGGACCGCAAGATCGAGGCCTGGCGCTATACCAATCTGAAACCCGTGCAAGCGCAGCTATTTGCACTGGATGCGGCGTCCGCCATTGAGGCACCACCGGCCCTGCTGACAGGCAGTCATCGGTTGGTCTTCAGAAACGGGGTGCTGCAAAGCGATACAAATGATCTTCCCAACGGCGTCCGGCTGGCTGGCATGGCCCAGACGATGAGTGAAAGCCCGAATAGTTTGGCCGATCACATGGGACAAATCGATGCCGGGCAAGATTTGCCCCTTCCGGCTTTAAACCAAGCCTTGAGCCGGGATGGTTACGTATTGTCCATTGATCCCGGTGTTATCGTGGACCGACCCACTGAGGTCCTGTTCCTATCCGATGCAGGCACCTGTTACCCCCGCAATCTGGTGCTGGCCGGAGCCGGGTCCCGGGCAACAGTAGTGGAACATTATCTGGGGCGGGGTGACGGGGATTACTTCGTCAATGCCGTGACGGAGGTTCATGGGGCAGCAGATGCGAATTTGCGCCGTTACAAGATCCAGCAGGATGCTGTCGGTGCCTCCCATGTGGCGACCTTGGCCGGGCAGTTGGAAAATGACGCGCGGTTTGAGAATTTTGACCTGAATTTGGGCGGTCAGCTTGTTCGCAGTGAAATCCACATGGCGCTGGCCGGACAGGGTGCGGAAGCAGACCTGAACGGCGTCTATTTGTTGCGAGGTAAGCAACATTGCGACAATGCGATTGAGATGGACCACGTGGTCCGTACCACCAATAGTCATCAGGATTATCGCGGCATCCTGGACGACAGAGCGCATGCTGTCTTTCAAGGCAAGATCACCGTGCGACCCGATGCTCAGGGCATTGAAGGCCATCAATTAAACAAGACCTTGCTGTTGTCGGACGGGGCGGAAATCGACGCCAAGCCCGAATTGCAGATCCTGGCCGACGATGTGAAATGCAGCCATGGCGCCACGGCAGGTGAATTGGACGAATCCGGTCTGTTCTATCTCCGCTCCCGCGGCATCCCCGAAGATGTGGCCCGGCAGCTTCTGATGACCGCATTTATCGCCGAAACCCTGGACCGGATTGGCCACGATGATTTGCGTGCGGTCATGGAGCAGCTGGTTGGTGATTGGATGGTGGCATGAACGAGATGGCGCAAAACACGAACCTCAGCGGCCATAACGCGGAAGGCGGCTTTGATATCGATCGCATCCGCCAGGATTTCCCCGTTCTTAGCCGTCAGGTCCATGGCAAGCCCCTGGTCTATTTCGACAGTGGCGCCTCGGCGCAAAAACCCCGCGCCGTGATCAATGCCATGACCGAGGTGCTGGAGGATCAATACACCAACGTTCATCGCGGTGCACATTATCTCAGCCAGGCCCTGACCGACCGCTATGAAGGCGTGCGCGAGAAAATTGCCGCCTTCATCAACGCGCCATCGGAAAACGAAATCGTCATCACCCGCAACACGACCGAGGCCATCAATCTTGTCGCCGCCACTTATGGCCGGAAGTTTCTCTCCAAGGACGACGCCGTGGTGATCTCCGATATGGAGCATCACGCAAACATCGTGCCCTGGCAGCTGTTGCGCGACGAGACCGGCATCGAGTTGAAGATCGCGCCCATTGACGACCGCGGTATGTTGGACATGGACGCCTATGCCGCTCTGCTGGATCGGAACACCAAGCTGGTGTCCATGACCCATTGCTCCAACGTTCTGGGCACCATGCTGCCGGCTAACGAGATCGTGCGTCTGGCCCATGATCGCAGTATTCCCGTGTTGTTGGATGGCAGCCAAGCCGTGGTTCACAGCACCGTCGATGTGCAGGACCTGGACGCAGATTTCTATGTCTTCACCGGGCACAAGCTATATGGCCCCACGGCCATCGGCGTGCTCTACGGCAAGGCTGATCTGTTAGCGCAAATGCCGCCCTATCAGGGCGGCGGCGATATGATCGCTACGGTGACTTACGAAAAAACCACCTATCAGGAACCGCCCTATCGGTTCGAGGCCGGCACGCCGCCCATTGTCGAGGCCATCGGCCTGGGCGCGGCTATCGATTATGTCTCGGCCATTGGCATGGACGCCATCGCGGCACATGAAAAGGCGCTACTGGCCTATGCCACGGAACGCCTGGCCGCCATGCCCGATATCCGTCTGTTCGGTAGCGCGCCTGAAAAGGCGGCGATATTGTCGTTCGTACAGGACGGCATCCATCCCTTCGATACCGCCGCCACATTGGACAGGGCCGGCGTCGCGGTGCGCGTGGGACAGCATTGCGCCGAACCTTTGATGACGCGCCTGGGCGTTGAAGGCACCGTACGGGCATCATTGGCCATGTACAACACCATTGGCGAGATCGACTCCATGATCACCGCCCTGGAGAGAGCCCGGAGTTTGTTTGCCTGATGACGATCGCAGTCGAAAAACTGGCCCAATACGACGAGTATGTGGAAGCGCTGGATTTGCTTGATGAAGAGAGCCGCTTTGAGTACATCATCGACATTGGCAAGCGGGCCGACAAGATCCCCTTCCCAGTGGAATGCATGGATCATGCGCATCTGATGCACGGCTGCATGTCAAAGGTCTGGATCATTCACGATATGAACGGCGGCGCGCATCACTTTCGTGGTCAGAGTGACGCCATAATCGTTAAGGGTTTGGTCTCTATGATGACCGGATCTTTCAGTGGGCTGACCAGTGATGAGCTGGCGGAAGTCACCCTGGATCATGTGCGCAGCCTTAATCTAGGGGCGCTGACCATGCAACGCCAAGTGGGGATGATGGCGATGTTGAAACATATGCAGAAATTAAGTCAGCGGTCCGCTCAGGCTGCCACGGCGAACGAGGATTAGGAAGATATGGATATATCGGATATGGACCCGCATGGGATGTTCAATCCCTTCGCCCATTTGCACGGGCCGGAATTGGATGAAGACGGCAAGGCACGCGCCGGCGAGCCGCTGGCGGACGGCGTTGCCGTGGCCTCTGAATCCACCGTGATTGACGCCATGCGGGAAGTCTATGACCCAGAAATCCCCGTTAATATTTTCGAACTGGGGCTGATCTATGATTACAAGCTGGATCCCGCCGGTAACGTGGAGATCCAGATGACCCTGACCGCACCTGGCTGTCCGGTCGCCGGCATCTTGCCCGGCCATCTGGCCCGCACCGTGTCCGAGGCCGAGGGCGTGGCCCAGGTCATGGTCGAACTGGTTTGGGATCCGCCGTGGGATATGTCCATGATGTCGGAAGCCGCCCGCGTCGAATTGGATATGTTTTAGAATTATGGCAACATAGTGCCGCCTGGTTTGGGTAACTGGGTCTCTTTGGGGAATGGGAAGTATGAACATGGAAAGACCACCGGTAATTACAATGACGGATGCGGCAGTCGCCCGCGCCAAGGAACTGATGGCGCGCGGCCAGGGGGACGTTTTGGCCTTGCGCGTCGGCGTCAAGACGGGCGGCTGTTCCGGCCTGATGTATGAGGTAGAATACGCCAAGGAAAAGAAGCAGTTCGAGGAAGAAATCGAAACCGATGGCGTAAAAGTGTTCATCGACCCGACCGCGATCATGTTCCTGATCGGGGCGGAAATGGACTACACCACGGACAAATTTCAATCCACCTTCATCTTCAACAATCCCAATGAATCAGATCGTTGCGGCTGCGGTGAAAGCTTCCGCGTCGCCTGAAGCAGACACTTTAAGGTCCAAGACAGAGCAAAGCGCAAATTCCGCCGGAAAAGTTCCGCGCGGAGCTTTTTGCACAAGATTTATTGCACGCTTTGCTCGCCGCCGCACTACAATCAAGAAAATACCAACAGAAGGAAAATCTGCACATGGCAGATCTTGACGACATCAAGGAAGGCAAGGATTTTGGCCTGGACACACCGGCCGGGAACGAGCCGTTCTTCCTGAAAGGCTCCAACGCCCTGGATTGGGGCATGCAAAACCGCCTTTCGCGAATCTTCAATCCCATCTCGGGCCGCACCGTCATGCTGGCCTTTGACCACGGTTATTTTCAAGGTCCGACCACGGGCATCGAACGCATGGATCTAGCCATCCCACCATTGATCCCTCATGCTGACGTTCTGATGTGCACGCGCGGCGCCCTGCGCAGCTGTATCTCGCCCACCGCCGACAAGCCGGTGGTGCTACGCTCGTCCGCGGGACAAAGCATCCTGAGCGAGTTGTCCAACGAACTGGTCGCGGTGGATATCGAAGACGCCATCCGCTTGAACGCCGCCGCCATCACGGCACAGGTCTATATCGGGGCGGAATACGAACATAAATCCATCGCCAATGTAGTGAAATTGATCGACAACGGTGCACGTTATGGCATTCCCACCCTGGCCGTGACCGGTGTCGGCGCCGACATGGTTCGCGATGCCCGCTATTTCGGCCTGGCCACCCGCATCGCCGCCGAAATCGGCGCCCACTATGTGAAAAGCTATTTCATTGAAGACGGCTTCGAAAAAGTGGTGGCGGGTTGTCCCGTGCCCATTGTCATCGCGGGCGGCAAGAAATTACCCGAGAGTGAGGCCCTGGACATGGCCTATCGGGCCGTGGATCAAGGCGCCGCCGGCGTCGACATGGGCCGAAATATTTTCCAATCCGACAGTCCCGTCGCCATGATCCAGGCCGTGGGCGCCGTGGTTCACCGCAACGAAAGCACGGCCAATGCCCTGCAGATGTATCAGGATCTGAAGAGCGATCTGGAGGCATAAATCATGGCCGACAACGCCGCGGCCGATTGGAAGAAGACCGCCTGCATCCTGTGCGGCAGCAACTGCGGTGTCTTGGTTCAGCTGGGCGGCCAGGAGGGCCGGGAAATTGTCCGCGTGCGCGGCGATAAAGAACACCCCGGAACCAAGGGCTATACCTGCAACAAAGCCTTACAGTTGAACTATTACCAGTCCGCCAAGGGACGCCTGACTTCGCCCCTGCGGCGGCGCGAAGACGGTAACTTCGAGGAAGTGGACTGGGACACGGCCATCGCTGAAATCAGCCAAAAGCTGATAGCGATCCGCGATGAGCTGGGCGGTGACAAGATCGTCTATTACGGCGGCGGCGGCCAGGGCAATCACCTGGGCGGCGGCTATTCACCGCCTTTGCGCCGCGCGATAGGCAGCCGTTATCGCGGCAATGCCCTTGCGCAGGAAAAGACCGGTCTGTCCTGGGTGTTCGACCGCATGGTCGGCGGTTTTTATCACGGCGATTTCGAACATTGCGAAACCGCTTTGCTGGTGGGCAAGAACCCGTGGCAATCAAACGGCTTTCCTCGGGCCCGCGTGGTCCTGCGCCAGCTGGCGAAAGATCCGAAACGCAAGCTGATCGTAATCGACCCACGCGTAACGGAAACGGTGGAGCTGGCGGATATCCACCTCCGTGTCCAGCCCGGACGGGATGCCTGGCTGCTGGCCGCGATCCTGGGTCAACTGGTACAGTCGGACTTGATAGATCATGACTGGCTGGCCGCTCATGCCCAAGGCCACGAGGCGGTGATCGAGGCCCTGGCCGAAATTCCCGTGGCGGAATATGCCGCCTTCGCCGGTATTGCGATGGCCCACGTCGAAGAGGTTGCCAATATCTTGGGCAGCACCAGCAGTCTTTCCGTGTTGGAGGACCTGGGCATCGAAATGGCACCCAATTCCACGGTAAACAGCTATCACTGCGTCCTGTTGTTCCTGCTGACCGGCAATTTCGCCAAGGCTGGCGCCGTCAATTTGCCAGCCCAACTGGTGACGATCTTCTCGCCCGATAAAATTAGCGAGACGCGAGACGAACGCGGCCATGAAACCGGCTATAAGACCACGCCAGTGACCCAGTCGCGGATTATCTCCGGCTTGATCCCATGCAACATGCTGCCGGACGAAATAATCACCGATCACCCGGGCCGTTTCCGCGCCATGTTGATCGAAAGCGCCAACCCTGTGCATTCCCTGGCGGATGCCAAACGCATGCGCGAGGCCCTCGCCGCCCTGGATCTGGTCGTGGTGATCGATGTCGCCATGACCGAGACCGCACAAGAGGCTGATTACGTGCTGCCCGCTTCCAGCCAGTACGAAAAGCCGGAAATGACGTTCTTCAATTTCGAGTTTCCTGAAAACTGCGCCCAGTTGCGCACGCCCTTGATGCCCGCGCTGCCCGGCACCCTATCCGAGCCGGAGATCCATGCCCGTCTGTTGGAGGCCATCGATCCATTCGATGATGATGAGCTGGAACCCTTGCGGATAGCAGCGAGCAACGGATTAGAGGCCTATGCCATGGCCTATGGCGCCGCCGCCAAGGTCAATCCCAAGATCAACCATTATGGCGTCTATGTCCTCTACCGCACCTTGGGGCCCAGCTTGGCAGAAGGCATGGCGGAAAGTGCCGCCCTTTGGGGCGTGGCGCAAATGTTCGCTGCCACCGAGGCGCCATCTCTGGCGCGGGCCGGTTTCCATGGCGCACCCATGCAGGCCGGCAATAAATTTTTCGAGACGTTGCTCGCGGCACAATCAGGTTTGGTTTTTTCCGTTGATGAGCCCGAGGATAGCTTTCGCCGCAACCGATTGGCGGGCGGTAGCGTCAACCTTCATCTGCCAGAAATGCTGGACAAAATTCTCGCGCTTGATGACTACGCTGCCGCCGAAACAACGACGGAATTCCCCTTGGTGCTGTCTGCCGGCGAGCGGCGATCCCATACCGCCAACACCGTTGTCCGCGATCCAGCCTGGGCTAAATCCAACAACGCGCAAACGCTCGCCGTAAATCCCGCGGATGCGGCCAGCCTTGGCATAGGTGATGGCAGCACGGCGCGGCTGACCACGGCACGGGATTCGGTCGAGGTGGTGGTGGAGCTGGACAAACGTATGTTGCCCGGCACCATATCGTTGCCCAACGGTTTCGGCCTTTCCTACCCTGATGCCCAGGGTAACGAAGTCGTCACGGGGATCTCACCGAACGAATTGACTGCGGGTGAGGACCACGATGATTTCGCCTACACGCCCTGGCATAAATTCGTCCTGGCACGTCTGGAAAGACCGTAAGAACCAAGCCTAAAGACTAAGCCCTGTCCGGGTGGGGCACACCTTGATCTTCAATGACCTCCGCCGTGCCTTTTTCCTCGTCGAAACGCAGGCGTTCCATGTGGTTTAAATCCGTGCCGGTAACACGCACGAAGCTTGCCCCCTTGGGATGATCAATGGCGTGGATCTCGCCCACGTCGAACAGGCCGGCCTGGCCCGGCATCAGGCGGAATTCCTGGGTCACTTCCAACTTCGCTTCGCCGGCGCCACTGGCGCCATCGACCCGGTTGTAGACTTTCATATCCGTGTGTTTGCCGGCCTGACCATAGATCGCCCATGAAACGCCGTGATCGTGTGGCGGTGATGTGCGATCGGCGGCCGCAATATAGGCCAGCACGCAAAATTCAAGATCAGGGTCTTCGTAGATTGTCCGCACGCCCGGCTCCTGATCATGGCCCAGGGTCGCGGCCAAAAACTCCTGATCAACGAGCAATTTCTCCAAATTGCCCCGCGCCATGTCCCGGCCCTCGCGGCCTGGGTTGGCGGTCAACACCTCACGTGTTTCCTGACAGAATCGTTCCAGTGAATAACCCATGATTTTCCCCCATTTTAAACATCGTTCGGAAACGCCGCACGCACTCCGGCAACTTGACCGTCGGTAAGGTAGCGTGTTCGCTGTCCCTGTAAAAGCATGAAAAGACGTGCCGTTTCTTCCAGTTCCTCCGCCGCATCCAACGCCGCCGAAAGATCGCTGCCTGCCACGACAGGACCATGATTGGCCAGCAGCATGGCATGATGCGCGCTCGCCGTCCCGCGCACCGCCTCCGCCAACTTCATATCACCTGGCGCATAGAACGGGACCAAAGGCAGCTTCCCCACACGCATGACATAATAGGCCGTGATCGGCGGCAACAAATCGGCAGGGTCCAAATCGGCCAAGACCGAGACGGCCACGGAGTAGGTGGCATGCAGATGCACCACCGCGCCACTGCCCGGACGCTGGTCATAGACTGCCAGATGCAGAAAGCTTTCCTTGGTCGGTTTATCGCTGGCCATATGATTGCCGTCCTCATCAAGACGCGAGAGGCGGTCCGGATCGAGATTGCCAAGATTCGACCAGTCGGCGTAAGCAACCAGCCATCATCCAGGCGAACGGAGATATTACCCGTAGCGCCATAGGTCAGGCCACGGCCATGGATCGAGGTGCCCACCTCGCACATCTGCTGTCGCAATAGCGCTTCATTCATGGAGCACAATCCAGGGCCTTGAGGAAGAAATCTTCGACGCCGAAATTGCCCGACTTTAACGCCAGTGCCAACTCCGGCTGTCCCAAAGCCGTCGTCCTCAAAGTAGTTGTCCAGGGCACGCCAGGATCAATCTGCGACCCGATACGGATACCGTCGACGCCCAAGGCCTGAATCACGGCGCCGGAAGTCTCGCCCCCCGCCACCACCAGGCGCCGGACACCTGCCAGCACCAGGCTCATGGCGATTTTAGCCATCGCCGCCTCGATCAAATCACCAGCCCCGGCCCGGCCCAGTTTGTCTTGGGCCATACGCACATCATTGGGCGCGGCAGAGGCATAGATAAGCGGCGGACCATCGGCTAGCCGTGCCTTGGCCCAGGTTAGAGCCTCGGCTACCTGATCCTCACCAGCGGCCAACTTCAATGGGTCGATCCTAAATGAAGGCCGGCTCCCTTGCATGGCAGCCACCTGCGCCAAAGTCACTTCAGAACAGGATCCGGACAGCACCACGCCCAGCCCCGGCACGCTAGGCAAACTATCAGCCGCAGTATCCGTGGATAGTTTGCCCGCGCGGCGGAAATTCTCTGGCAAGCCAAGCGCGACGCCGGAACCGCCGGTGATCAGTTTCAGGCCGTAACAGGCCGCACCAATTCTCAACAGGTCTGCATCATTCAAGGCATCAACGATCGCATACTGCTTGCCCTCGCTGTGCAGCTTGGCAAAAGCCGCCTGGATTTGCGCCGCGCCGGCAGCCACCGTACGGTGATCCACCAAGCCGACCGGGTGCCGGCATTGGGCCGCCAAAACGCGGACCAGGGAAGAGTCCGTCATCGGCGTTAAAGGGTGGTTCTGCATCCCCGATTCCGAAAGCAATTGCGCGCCCACGAACAGATAGCCGTTGCAAATCGTCCGCCCGTTCTCCGGAAAGGCAGGGCAGGCAATGGTGAAATCCTGATCCAGAGCAACCAGCAAGGCCTCGGCCACGGGACCGATATTGCCTTCCGGCGTCGAGTCAAAGGTCGAACAATACTTGAAGAAAAACTGCTCCGCCCCCGCCCCTTGCAGCCATTGCAATGCCTCCAAGGACTGCTGTATGGCCTCGCCCGCGGGGTTGGTGCGTGACTTCAGCGCGATGACAACCGCTTCCGCCTCCGGCACATCAACATCCGGTCCCGGCGGGCCAAAAAACTGCACCGTGCGCATGCCTTGACGGACCAGAGTGTTGGCTAAATCCGTGGCGCCGGTAAAATCATCGGCGATGCAGCCAAGCAAAATCGACATTCTTGAATTCCCAATCTGGACGCTAGCCTCATTTTGCATGACAGTAGCACGCCAACAGTGGGTTGGAGGGGAAGTTTACATGACCTGGTCGATAATTGCCCGGGATAGAGACAGCGGCTCATTGGGCATCGCTGTTGCCTCACGGTTTTTTGCCGTGGGCGCCATCGTGCCCTGGATCAGAAGCGGTGTCGGCGCCGTAGCCAGCCAGGCCATGGCCAATCCAACCCTGGGGTCCGCTATCCTGGATCGATTGCAGGAAGGAGAATCAGTGCAGTCCGCCCTGGACAATGCCTGGGGTGGTGACGATGGCGGCGCGGTACGGCAGGTCCATGTTCTTGACCGTCACGGCAACCGCGCGGCGCACACGGGCGGTGACTGCATCGGATGGTGCGACGACCTGGGCGGTAAGTATCTCTCCGTCGCCGGCAATATGCTGGTGGGCCGCGGGGTTTTACAGGCCTGCCTGAACGAATACCACGACAAGAGCGCCCTGCCCTTCGCTGAGCGCCTACTGACCAGCCTGCTGGCGGGCGATGCGGCGGGCGGCGACAAGCGGGGCAAGCAGGCTGCAGCCCTAAAAATTTACACGACCGAGGACTATCCGGACTGGGATATCCGGGTCGATGATCACCCGGACGCCCCGGCGGAACTGGCGCGCGTTTTCCGCGTCGGCCAGGGCGCCTACGCCGCCTACAAAGATTTCATTCCAACCCGCGGCAATCCCGCGGGGGTCACCGACCGCGAACAAATGGCGGCGGTACGGGCAAAAGCAGAACAACAGTGAGAGAACATGGGAAAAGTCAAGAATATCTTGTTCATAATGTACGACCAGTTGCGGGCCGACTATCTGGGCTGTGAGGGTCACCCGACCATTCAAACCCCGCACATGGATGCCCTGGCGGCACGCGGCGTGCGCTTCAGCCAGGCCTATTGCCAGGCGCCGGTCTGTGGGCCATCGCGGGTCTCGTTCTATACCGGGCGCTATATGTCCAGCCATGGGGCCGGCTACAACAACGTGCCATATTCGCTGGATCAATGGAACATAGGCGATTATCTGCGCGAGGTGGGTATGCGCACGGTTTTGGTGGGCAAAACCCACATGGTGCCTGATCAGTCCGGCATGAAGCGTTTGCGGATCAATCCGGTGTCCGAGCTAGGGGCCTGGATCAGCCAGAGCGGCTTCGAGGAATTTGAACGCGATGATGGCCTGCACGCCGATCAGTACGTGGATCCCATGCTGGCTTACAACAATTATCTCCGCGCCAAGGGTTACGACAGCGACAACCCCTGGCATGATTATGCGAACTCGGCGGAGGGTCCCGATGGTAAGATCCTTAGCGGTTGGCATATGCGTTACGCCCGCCTGCCGGCACGGGTGGCTGAGGAGGATTCCGAAACGCCATACATGACCGACCGGGCCATAGAATTCATCGATCGGGCCGGCGACGAGCCATGGTGTCTGCATTTTTCCCTGATCAAACCCCATTGGCCCTATGTAGCACCCGCACCCTATAACGATATGTACGGCCCCAATCAGATCATTCCCGCCAATATGAGCCAGCAAGAAATAGACAACCCCCATCCCGTGGTAGGTGCCTTCCAAGGTCACGAAGGCAGCGAAAACTTCCGCCGTGAAGAGGTCCGCCAAACCGTGATACCCACCTACATGGGCCTGATCACCCAATGCGACGATCAATTGGGCCGTTTGATGGCATTTCTGGAGGAGCGTGGGCGCCTAGATGACACCATGATCGTTTTGACTTCGGACCATGGTGACTATCTGGGCGATCACGGCCTGGGGGAAAAAGACCTGTTGCACGAGGAAGTCGCCCGTATCCCCATGATCATCTATGACCCGGATGCAAGCGCCGACAGCCGCCGCGGCAGCGTCGATGATCGCCTGGTCGAAGCAATCGACATGATCCCCACCTTTCTGGACAGCCAGGGCGGCGATTTGCACAGCCACCGCCTGGAGGGGCGGTCTCTGTTGCCGCTGTTGCGCGGCACGGGTGAAGTGGATGACTGGCGCGATGCCGTGTTTTCAGAAACGGATTACAGCTTTCACCCCGCGCGCCATGCCCTTGACCAGGGACCCGAGGGGAACCGGGCCTACATGGTCCGCACGGCGGAATGGAAATATATCTTCTATGAAGGTCACCGCCCACAATTGTTCCATCTGGCCGAAGATGCAATGGAACAAAACGATCTAGGCGACGATCCGGCGCATGCGGAGCAGCAGGCGGAGCTGCACGAAAAGCTGTTCCTTTGGTTGCGCAACCGCCGCCATCGGGTCATGCCGGATGGGGTTGTCGAACAGCGCACGGGCACGGCCAAGGAACGCGGCTTTTTCTTTGGGGTCTGGTGATGGCCAAAATGACGGACGGCTGCCCGCGCAGAGCTATACGGTTCGATATCACGGGCGAACCCATGATGCTCAGCCACGGCCACTGCGCCATCTGCCGCGAGGCAATCGGCGCACCGTTCATTACCTGGATCACCTTAGCAACAGACGACTTCGCCTATACCCAAGACGGGTCCGCCATCTGTCGCTCGTCGGCGACCATAAAGCAAAGTTTTTGTGGCCAATGCGGCACCACCCTGGGCTACGCCTCGGACGACTATTGTGATGAGCTGGACATCGCCGCCGGCGCGCCGGACGACCCGGCCCAGATCCCGCCTGACGATCACATCCGGGTTAACGGCATGCTGCCCTGGCTAAAGTTTGACGACACCCTGTCCTGCCTGCCCGGCTCCCACTGGGAGCATGGCTATCCAGACCGGAATTAGAGGATCGCGACGGGCCGCACGGGACAGCCGGTGGCGCCCTTGAACTTCACGGGCAGGATGACGAAGCAGAAAGTATCCACACCCATCCCGGCCAGTTCTGCCAGCGCCATGTTCTCGATAATATGCACGCCAGCCTCAGCCAGGCAATGTTGGTGCACCGGCATCATGATTTCCGGATGCTTGGTGCCCGGCAAGACTTCCAGCGCCATGTTATCAGCACCGATGGCGACCACGCCCAGTTCGGTCAGCCATTTCGCCGCGCCCTCTTCGATCCCCGGCTCCCCTTCCAGATAGGTCTCGTTATCGGTCATGAAAAAGCGGCCCCAGCCGGTGTTTATCATCACCACGTCGCCTGCTTGTGGGCTGACGTTCCTAGCCTCGCAAACCCGCTTTAGATCGTCCGCCGTTACAGGCCGGCCTGCCGCAAGATGCGCGCCATCATCCAGGCCCGAGACATTCAAACACAGACCGCGGGTGATCATGGGCGGAATATTCTCGATACCCAGATCTTTGAGACCAAAATCACCGACACTGTCGTCGATGTTATGACCGCCATAGAGATGCTCGCCAATACTGAAATGGCCCAGAGCATCAATATGGGTGCCCACATGCATGGTCATGCCGACCCGCTCTAGATTGGCGCCAACCTGGTTGGTGGCGCCCAGTTCGGCCCGCACCTTCATACTATTGCGCGCCGTTGCGCCCGAATGGATCACATAGGGCGTCTGGTTTGGCCCCATGTACGGCGCACCGTTCTCGATGATGAAGCTCAAATCGAGGATTTGCCCAGAATTGGCCATGGCCAGCGCAGCCAGGGTGCTTTCCGGTGTTAGCTGGTTGGCAGCGCCAAGCTGGTCGTCCACCCCCCAACGGCTATGATCATGCGCGCAACTAACCATTTTTATGCCTCCGGCTAGTGAGAATCCCGGGATTCACCCCGTTCCTCGATCACATTGACGAACATGGTCGTCGGTTCCAGACAGGCACCTGTTTCCAACTGCCCAACCATGGAACGGTAAATTTCCTCCCATGGGGTTTGCGAGCCGGGGAAGTTTGCCTTCCATGTCACCTTGCGTTTATCGATTTCTTCCGCCGACAGCATCACGTTGACCGTACGTTTCTTTAAATCCACACGGACCTGATCGCCGGTCTCCAAAATCGCCAAGCCACCGCCCACCGCGCTTTCCGGCGAGGCATTTAGAATGGACGGACTACCGGAGGTACCGCTTTGTCTGCCATCACCCATGCAGGCCAGATCCTCGATACCTTCGGCGGCCAGGGCGTCGGGCGGCGTCATATTGACCACCTCGGCCGAACCTGGATAACCCACTGGGCCGTTGCCCCGGATCACCAGGATGCTTTGCGCAGTAATCTCCAGCGACGGATCGTTGATGCGGGCGTGATAGTCCTCCGGTCCCTCAAAGACGATGGCACGGGCCTCGAAGGCATCTTCGTCACCCGGGTTGGAAAGATAGCGACCGCGGAACTTGTCATCGATGACGGAGGTCTTCATCACCGCGCTGTCGAACAGATTGCCCGACAGCACAACGAAGCCAGCCTTGGCCATCATCGGTTGGCTGTAGGCCCGGATGACGTCACGGTTGACGTAGGGTGCGGCGGCACGGTCGGCCTCAAGGTTCTCACTCATGGTCTGGCCGGTTACGGTCATGGCGTTGTTGTTCAATTTGCCGGCATCCATCAACTCTTGCATCACCTTAGGCACACCGCCGGCGCGGTAGTAGTCCTCGCCCAGATACTCACCAGCGGGCTGCAAGTTGACCAACAGGGGGATGTCATGGCCGTGGGTCTGCCAATCGTCGAGGGACAGTTCCACCCCCATATGACGCGAAATGGCCGCCAAATGGATCGGGCAGTTGGAGGAACCGCCAATCGCCGACGAGGTCACGATGGCATTTAGGAAAGCGTCGCGGGTCATCACGTCCGATGGCCGCAGGTTTTCGTGCACCATATCGACGATCCGCAGACCAGTGCGATAGGCCATCTGGCCACGCTCCCTGTACGGTCCGGGTATCGCCGCGCCGCCTGTCAGGGTCATGCCCAGGGCCTCGGCCAGGGAATTCATCGAGGTTGCCGTACCCATGGTATTGCAATGGCCGACGCTTTGCGCCGAAGAGGCCACCAGCTCAATAAATTTATCGATATCGATCTCGCCCGCCGCCAGCTTGACACGGGCATCCCAGACGACGGTGCCGGAACCCGTCCGCTTACCCTCATGATGGCCGTTCAGCATCGGGCCGCCAGGTAAGGCAATCGCGGGAATATTTACCGTCGCGGCCCCCATCAACATGGCCGGCGTAGTCTTGTCGCAACCGGTGGTTAAAACCACCCCATCGATGGGATAGCCATGCAGGACCTCGACCAGGGAGAGGTATTGCAGATTGCGGTCCAGGGCCGCCGTGGGCCGCTTGCCCGTCTCCTGAATCGGATGCACGGGGAATTCGATGGGTACGCCGCCGACGGAAATAATGCCGTCGCGCACCCGCTTGGCTAAGTCAATATGATGGCGGTTGCAGGGGGATAAATCGCTGCCGGTCTGTGCGATGCCGATGATGGGCCGGCCCGAACGCAATTCCTCCGGCGTCAGGCCAAAGTTCAGATAACGCTCCAGATACAGCGCCGACATTTCCTGATTATTCGGATCATTGAACCAGCGCTGGCTGCGCAATTTTACTTTGATCTCACCGTCCGACATGGCCCAACTCCCTGATAATTTTGCTAACCGCTATTGCAGCCACCGCTTATAGCAGATTGCAGGACAGGGGCGCGACTATTACAGGCAGATCCTCGTTTAGAAATCTTCGGCGGCCTCGCGTTCGGCGCGTTTCTTCTCGACCATGCGGGCGCCGAGGATGGAGACCTCATAGAGCAGCAGGATTGGCACGCCCAGGCCGATCTGGCTGATCACATCAGGGGGCGTCAGGATGGCGGCGGCGGCGAAGGTGATGACGACGGCATATTTGCGTTTAGCCGCCAGGCCCTTGGAAGTCACCATACCGGCCCGCGCCATCAACATCAGGACGACGGGCAGCTGAAATGATAGGCCGAAGGCAAAGATCAGCTTCATCACCAACGACAGGTATTCGTTGACCTTGGGCTCCATCTGAATGGCCAGGGTGCCAAGGCCACCCGCGGTCTCAAAGCCCTTGAAGAACTGGAACGCCAACGGAAAGATCAGATAATAAACCAGCGAGGCGCCCAGCAGGAACAATACCGGCGTCGCCATCAAAAACGGTAGAAAGGCCCGGCGTTCATGCTTGTATAATCCTGGCGCGATGAATGCCCAGATCTGTCCTGCCACGATGGGAAAGGTTATGCAGACCGAGCCGAAAAAGGCGACTTTCAAATATGTGAAAAAGGCTTCATGTAGGCCGGTATAGATCAGCCGGCGGCCTTCTTCCCCTTCCATCACATCAGCCAGGGGCTGAACCAGAAACTCGTAGATTTCCTCGGCCACCAGATAGCAGAGCACAAATCCGATAACCAGGGCACCGATAGACCAGAGCAGGCGATTGCGCAGCTCCACCAGGTGCTGGATCAAGGGCATTTTCTGGGCTTCGACCTCGTCCTCGGCTAGCTCGCCGTCATCGCTTTCGCGGTCCGTTCCGATTTGCTCCTGGGACACGGCCTAAGCGTCCGTGCTCTTGATCGCCACGTCGCCTTCCGTATCTTCGACCGCCGCGGTATCGGGCTCGCTATCCAGGGGGTTACCGCTCAAATCCAGACCCAGGTCGGCTAGTTCTTCGTCGCTGGCATCGACCTCGTCGTCGGGGGGCCATTTCAAGGGCGTCGCCGGCGGTGTGGTATGGCCGTTCTCCGCACTATCGGACTTGGATTGATCCGTCAGATTGTCGAGTTTGAAGTCGTCAGGTCCCATCATCTCTGGGGAGCCAATTTCGCCAAGGCTTTCGCCGGCCTTGCGCAACTCGTCAATTTCCGACTCGGCGATCATGTCGTTTACGCTGTTTTGTAGATCACGGGTGATGCCCCGGGCCTTGGCGATCCACTGCCCCACCGTTCGCAGGGTACGCGGCAGATCCTTCGGTCCAATAACCACGATCGCCACCACGGCGATCACCAATATTTCAGTCCAACCTATGTCCAGCATGGCGCTAGCGTCCGTCCCGCCGCCCTGGCAATCCCGCTGGGGGCAACGCGGAAACGGAGATCCTAACTTTTTGCCGTCTCGTCCTCGGCGGCGCTGGACTGCACAGGCTTGGCATCGTCACCATCAAGGCTTTCCTGTGGGGCGGAAACAACCTTCTCTTCCTCGGCCATGCCAGCCTTGAAGCTTTTGATACCCTTTGCCATGTCGCCCATTAGCGCTGACAGTTTGCCGCGGCCGAATAACAGGACGACCAGCAGTACGACGATCGCAATTTGCCAAAAACTCAAGCCCATGAGTGTAACTCCGTATAATGGGGCGCGATGTCACGCCCGCCAAATTCGCCGGCAATATGGCAGAAGCACCGCGCCGACGCAACGTAGGCAACATATGACCCTTGCGCCGCCATTCGTCGAGCGAAATCGTCCAAATAACACTATGCAATTAGCGCGGTGGCAGGAGAGTTTCAGCCCTGAATGTCCACGATTTCAGCTGTCCGCGCCGGTCCAGAAGCCTCGGCCTTGGCAGAATCTCCGGTTTCGCCAGTTTTCGGCGCCTCCGAGCCGCCGTACTCAGGCAAGGTAGCCTGACTACCGTCGTCGCCAACTTCCAACGGATCCTCCGGCTTCCTATGGGAAAGGGGCAAAAGATCGGTACGCGCCTGTCCTTCCAGCAGCCCGGCCGCCTTCAATTCGTCAAGGCCGGGCAGGTCCTTGATGTTTTGAAAACCGAAATGCTCCAAGAAACCATCCGTGGTGCCGTAGGTAACGGGCCGGCCCGGCGTGCGGCGGCGGCCGCGAATACGGACCCAGCCCAGTTCCATCAACAAATCCAGCGTGCCCTTCGATAGGCTGACGCCGCGCACATCCTCAATCTCGGCCCGCGTCACGGGTTGATGATAGGCGGTGATGGCCAGGGTTTCCAAGCCGGCGCGGGAGAGCTTGCGCATCTGCTGGCGGTGTTCCTGTAACAGAAAATGTAGATCGGGTGCCGTGCGCATGCCCCACTTTCCCGCCACCTGCACCAGATTAACGCCTCGGTTGGCGTAATGCGCCGTCAATTCCGCCAGTAGGCCGGGTACATCCGCACCCTCGGGCAGGCGCGCAAACAGGCTGGCCTCGTCCAGGGGTTCAGTTGCCGCGAACAACAAAGCCTCGACCATGCGCAGATGGCCCGCTTCATCCTCTTCCGCGGCCCTCACTACCTGATCTTCCACCCGATTTTCGACCGGGCCTTTAGTGGATGCATTATCAGCCGTCATCGGCCTTCCGCCTCCTTGATATATATGGGTCCGAACGTCTGGCCTTGCCGTAAATTCAAGCGCCCTTGCAGGGCAAGCTCCAGCGATGCGGTAAAAGTGGATGCCAGGGCCGAGCGCAGCTCCATGCCGGCTTTCAATTCCGTCGGCAAGAACGCCTCCAGACTGGCCCAATCTGGCATATTGCCCAAAAATAGCGATAATCGGCGCACCGCTTCCTCAATCGAAAGAATGGCCGGCGGTCGTGGTGTTATCGAAGTCACGACGGAGCGGTCAACCTGACCCACATAGGCCATCAGCAGGTCATAGACACTGCAATCATAGTGAGACTTCCGGATCACCGTGACGCCTTCGGGCGCGCCACGAGGGAAGATATCAACGCCTAGGCGTTCGCGCTGCATCAAGGTATCCGCTGCCTCGCGCATGGCTTCCAGACGCTGCAACTGGTGCTGCAAGCGGGCTGCCAGTTCCTCGCCGCTGGGTTCCTCGTCGCCGGGCTGTGGCGGCAGCAACAGTCGCGACTTCAAATATGCCAGCCAGGCCGCCATGACCAGATAATCCGCTGCCACCTCCAGGCGCAAGCGCCGGGCCTCGCCAATGAACGTTAGATATTGTTCCGCCAGATCCAAAATGGAAATTCCGGTCAAATCTAGTTTTTGCTGCCGCGACAAGGTCAGCAACACATCCAATGGTCCCTCGTAGCCGTCCAGACTGACCAGGAACCCCCCGCCCTCGCGGTTCCTGCTCGCAGCCATGTCCGGGTTCGGCGGTGGCCCCTCGAAAGGTTCGCCGGCGTTCTTCGTGGCATTCTTACTATTGGGTTTATCGCTTTGCACCATGGCGAGATTATACCCATTCCACGCGCCTGGCCAAGCTGATTAACACAATATCTTGTGAGTAACTTGTCTTACACCGCAAAATAGATACAGCTCAGCCTGTCGGCAGCAATGCCTCCAGTTTCGCCAAAAGATCATTATACGGTACTATTTCGGACTTTTTGCGCCAGGCCTGGGCACGCTGCCAGCGCCTTTGTCCGGCTTTTGAAAGGGGTCCGCAGGCGGCAGCGACGGCCTGCATTTCCATCATTTTCCCATTGCAATGCAAAGCCACATCGCAGCCCGCCGCCAGGGCATCCGCCGCCCGCTGGCCGATTTCCCCGCCCAGCGCCTGCATGGATAGATCGTCGGTGAACAACAAGCCATCAAACCCAATGTGCCTTCGGATTATCTGTTCAATAATGGTTTTCGACAAAGTCGCCGGATGCCCAGTATCTAACTCCGAGTAAAGGACATGCGCGGTCATGCCCAGGGGCAGATCGGCCAAGTCGACGAAAGGCTGGAAATCACGTTCCGACAGGGCGTCACGGCTGGCCGTTACCACCGGCAGTTCCAGATGGCTATCCACGGTGGCCCGGCCGTGACCCGGCATATGCTTGATCATCGGTAGGACACCGCCCCATACCAAACCATCGGCCTGGGCGCGGCCCAGACGCGCCACCACCGCCCCATCAGCGGCGAAGGCCCGATCACCAATCACCTGATGACTGACGGGATCGGTGACGTCCAGGCAGGGCATGCAATTAACATCAACGCCAAGGGCGGCTAATTCCAAAGCCATCAATTGGCCATTCAAGGTTGCCGCTTCAATCGCGACGGTAGGATCAGTTTTCGACAACCGACCAAAGGCGGCGGCGGCGGGGACCTTGCGCCATTGTGGCGGCGCCAGGCGTTGTACGCGGCCGCCTTCATGATCCATCAGCACCGGCGCGTCATCCCGCCCAACGGCGGTGCGCAAATCGTCGGTTAGGCGGCGAATTTGTTCCGGGGTCTCGCAATTGCGGGCAAACAGGATATAGCCCAAGGGTTGGCATTCGCGAAAGAAGGCAGCCTCGTCAGGCAACAGGTTCGGCCCCGCGCAACCAAACACCGAAGCCATGTGCGGCTCCGGTGTCATCCGCAGGCCCCGCTATTTCTTGGGTGGTACAATAATGCACTCCTGCTTTTTCGCCTTCAATTTAGCGCAAGCAGCCCTAGCGCTGGCCGCATTGTCAAAAAAGCCCGCCTGTAACCGAAAATAGACGCCGCGCTTGCCCAGATCGGCCCGCTCGGTATGGTCCGTTAATGGACCGAGGATATCGCCATGCGCCTTTTGCAGCCGCTGCCAAGCTTTCTTGGCCAGGACTGCCTTGCGGTAGGAGGCCATTTGAATGCGATAGCCGGACGCGCCAGTCTTGGAGGCAACAACCTTTGTGGTAACGGTTTTGGCTGGAGTGGCCTTCTTAACGGCTGCCTTCTTCGCGACTGATTTCTTGGTAACGGGTTTCTCGGCGACGACCTTGGCAGGCGACACGGCCTTCTTTTCTGCGGCCTTGGTTGGCTTATCCAGCGCTGGCAACAGACTTTCTGTTTTAGCACCCTCGTCCTTGGGCGCGGCGCTAGAAATGGCGGGCGGAGCAGCATGCTTTTCAGCCGTAGCGATTGTTGCCTGGGGTTCTGGCGTGGCCTTCATTTCCGGTTTCGCTGCCGGTTCTTCCAGCGCAGCTGGTTTGGCGATATCCGGCGCCGCCGGGGTGCTGGAACCAGCTGTTGATTTCGCCGGCTTTGGCGCCTCCGACGTCTTGACGATGGGCTCCTCGGGCGCCGGCGCCAGTTTCTCCGCCACGGGGGTCTGGGGCTTGGGCGTAATACGCTCGTACACCAATTTATCTTGATTTGGGATTTTCAGGCCGCCTGGATCTTTCGGCTTCTCCTTTACCGGTCCCTGCTCCGCCTTAACCAAAGGAGCTTCCACGGCCGCCTCCGGCTGCATATCGCCGCGTTGCAAGGCGTACCAGGCCGCCACCGCAAAAACCATCGACATGCCCAAGGCAGCACCGATGCTGCCCAGCCGGCCCCAATGACGAACCGAACCGCCTTCATCGACGGGCTCGGTATTTTGATCAGGCCAATCGCCGTTTGGCTCCACAGCCGACATGGAACTTATCCCTTTTTCTCATCGTCATTTGAAGACGCCCCGGATACCTGAATCCAGGCTCGTCTTGATCACGCCTTACATGGCATCGACCGGTTCGACACCCATGATTCCCAACCCGGACGCCAGCACGAACGCCACGCCCTGGATCAAGGCCAGACGCGCCTGGGTTGTTCCAGCATCTTCCTCCATGATAAAGCGCAGTCCCGGCTCGGCATTACCTTTGTTCCACAGAGAATGAAAATCCGACGCCAACTCATTCAAATAAAAGGCTATTCTATGAGGCTCACGGGCTTGAGCAGCGATTTCTACAGCCCGGGGCCACGTCGCCATTTGCTTGATCAGGTCCATTTCAGCCGAATCAGTCAAAAGACCAAGGTCGGATTTCGCCAAACTTTCCGGATCGAAGGCCAAATCAGGCAGCTCATCGCCGACCCGGCGCAACACAGAATGGATACGGGCATGGGCGTATTGCACATAGAAGACCGGGTTATCCTTGGATTGCTCCATGGCCACTTCGAAATCGAAATCCAGGGGCGCATCGTTCTTACGGGTCAGCATCATGAAGCGCACCACATCGCGGCCAACCTCGTCCACCAGCTCGCGCAAGGTGACGAAATTGCCGGCGCGTTTTGACATCCGCACCACCTCGCCGCCGCGCAACAGACGCACCATCTGGCACAGGCGCACATCCAAATGTCCCTGATCGTTGCTTAGCGCGCGTACCGCCGCGTTCATACGCTTGATATAGCCGCCATGATCAGCGCCCCAGACATCGACCATCTGCTTATAGCCGCGTTCCAACTTGTCGTGGTGGTAAGCGATATCGGCGGCGAAGTAGGTCCAGGCGCCGTCGGATTTCTGTAGCGGCCGGTCCACGTCATCGTCAAACTGACTGGCCTTGAACAGGGTCTGAGGCCGGGGCTCCCAATCGTCGGGGGTCTTGCCCTTGGGAGGATCCAGCACATCGGTATAGATTAGATCCTTTTCCTGCAATGTGGCCAGGGCGCTATCGATACCGCCGTCGCGGTGCAGGCTTTCTTCCGAGAAAAATACCTCCTGCTCGATCCCCAGGCTGGCCAGGTCAGCCCGCACCAGATCCATCATGGCATCGACAGAAAGGCGGCGGAATTCGCTCAGCCAGTCAGCCTCCGCTAGATCTCGCCACTTATCGCCATCGCGTTTCGCGATGTCCTGGCCGACGGGGATTAGATAGTCACCGGGGTACATACCTTCGGATATTTCCCCCACATCCTCGCCCAGGGCCTCGCGATAGCGCAGATGCACGGACCGGGCCAGCACATCAACCTGGGCACCAGCGTCGTTGATGTAGTATTCCTTGCAAACATCATAGCCGACCTTGGCCAGCAAGGTCGCCAAGGCATCGCCGTAAACGGCACCGCGCACGTGGCCGATATGTAAAGGTCCCGTAGGGTTGGCGGAGACGTATTCGACGTTGATCTTCTCCCCCCCCGCCAGCTGACTATCGCCATAGGCATTTCCAGCGACCAGAACTTCGACCAAGCGCTGACGCCAAAAATTATCGGAAAGACGCAGATTGATGAAACCAGGTCCGGCGATCTCAGCCGCCTCCACCACTTCGAGGTTGGCCAGACGCTCGGCCAGGGGCGTGGCGATATCACGGGGCTTCATCTTGGCCTGTTTGGTCAGCACCAGGGCCGCGTTGGTCGCCACATCCCCATGGGAAGGATCACGCGGCGTCTCAACCGCTAGATTGGCGAAATCCATGCCGGCGGGCAGGACACCATCATCAGCCAGGGCGCCAACCGTGGTGACTACCTGTTCACGGATATAAGCATAGGGGTTCATTAGTTTCGTTGTATCCTCAGGTCGCGTCGCCGAAATGACGACGGTGTTCTTCTAGGGCAAAACGGTCGGTCATGCCGGCGATAAAATCCGCCACCTCACGCGGCGTATCGGGTGGGTTCGCACCACGGTGACGGGGTAGACGATCTGGTTGCGCCGTATACAGCCCGAACAAATTCCTGACAACCCGGCCTGCCTGTTCGGTCATGCGTTTGACCCGTGGGTGGCGGTACATCTGCTCGAACAGAAACTGTTTCAGCTCCGCCTGCGCCGCCGTCATGGTTTGGGAAAAAGTAATAACGGCATCTGGCAGGGCGCGGATATCTTCAACCCGCGCGGCGTCGGCACGGGATAATCTGGCCCGGCTTTCCCCGATCACATCATCGACCATGGCGCCGATCAGGCGACGCACGGTTTCATGCGCCAATTGCTCCCGGCTCAAGTCCTTATAGCGATTCCGTAATTCAGCCAAGACAGGTGCCACCTGGGCCACCTGGGCCAGATCATCGACGGGAAACAGCTCTGCCCGCAGGCCGTCATCGATGTCATGATTATCATAGGCAATATCATCGGCCAGGGCCGCGACCTGGGCCTCCGGCCCGGCATAGGTGGATAATTCCAGATCATGCCCCGCGATATATTCCGCCGTGGCCAGCGGCAGCGGATCCTTCAGTATCGGACCGTTGTGTTTGACCGTGCCCTCCAGGGTTTCCCAGGTCAGGTTCAGGCCGGGAAAGTCCGCATAACGGTGTTCCAGCAAGGTAATCACACGTAGGGCTTGGGCATTGTGGTCGAAGCCACCATGAGGCTGCATCAGCTGGTCCAACACATCCTCGCCGGCATGCCCAAATGGGGTGTGGCCCAGATCATGGGCCAAGGCCAGAGCCTCGGCCAGGTCTTCGTTCAGGCCCAGGGCCCGGCAGATGGAGCGGGCGATCTGCGCCACCTCCAGTGAATGGGTCAGGCGGGTCCGGTAGTGGTCGCCTTCATGATAGACGAACACTTGTGTCTTGTATTGCAAACGGCGAAAGGCGGCGGAATGGATAATCCGATCACGGTCCCGTTGGAAGGCGGTACGGGTCAGGCTCTCAGGCTCAGCGAACAACCGTCCCCGGCTCTTATCCGGGTCGGAAGCGAAGGGTGCGAGTTGTCCTGAGCGGGCCATGGCCGGCAACCTAAACCGATTTAGCCGGGGTTGGAACCATTTGGGGCAATTGACTTTTCGTTTCCACATCTTACATTCAGTTAAACAATTGGGGATACGGTGTGTGAATGTCTGATATTTCGCAAAATGAAGCGGCAAGCAGCGGCGTGACCGTCACCAGCGACGCCGCCAAGCGCATTGCCTTCCTGTTACAACAGGAAGGCGCGGACGCAAAACTGCGTATTGAGGTCCAGGGCGGAGGTTGTTCCGGCTTCAGCTACGGCTTCCGCTTCGATACGGAGATGCATGCCGATGATCTGATCATCGAACAGGATGACGCGGTGGTGCTGATCGATGAAACCTCCCTGCAATTCCTGGGCGGCGCAAAAATCGACTATGTCGAGGATCTAATGGCCGCCGCGTTCCGCATCGATAATCCAAACGCATCCTCGGCCTGCGGCTGCGGTACGTCTTTCGCTATTTAAAGCCGGCCTTTATAACGGCCATGAAAATTGCCACCTGGAATGTGAACTCCATCAAGGCACGGCTTCCCCGTGTCCTGGAATGGCTGTCCGAAGCGCAACCGGACGTGGCCCTGTTGCAGGAGTTGAAGGTCACGGACGAAGCCTTCCCCTACGAACCTATCGAGGACCTGGGCTATAACACCGCTGTGCATGGGCAAAAGACCTATAACGGTGTCGCCATCCTGTCGAAACAGCCCATCGAAGATGTGCAAAGGGGCCTGCCCGGCGATGACGATGATGAGCAAGCGCGCTATATCGAGGCGAGCATCGATACGGTTCGCGTCGCTTCCATCTACCTACCCAACGGCAATCCCACGGACAGTGAAAAATATCCCTACAAACTGGCTTGGATGGACCGCCTGATTGCCCACGCCAAGGGGCTATTGGCGTACGAAGAGGCGCTGGTGTTGGGCGGTGATTACAACATCATTCCCGAGGACCGGGATTGCCACGATCCCATTGCCTTTGCCACCGACGCGCTCTGCCTGCCTGAAAGCCGGGCCAGATGGCGGCAACTCCTGTACCTGGGCCTGACGGAGGCCTTCCGGGCCCAGCACCCGGATCACAATGCGTATAGCTATTGGGACTATCAGGCCGGTGCCTGGCAAAAAGACAACGGCGTGCGCATTGATCATCTGTTACTAAGCCCACAGGCCGCCGACCGCCTGGGCGATGTGGAGATCGACCGCACCCCACGCGGCAGGGAGCGCCCCTCGGATCACACGCCGGTCTGGTGTGAGATTCTGGAATAGACACAACCTTTACAACCTACCCTTGGCTTCATTCTGGCATGATTGCATGCAGGCTGTTAGTCTGCATCTAAACCTTGGGAGTTGCATGCCTGATGAAACAACCGTCCGCAAACTAGTGGGGGTAATATCGGTGGACATCGTGGGCTACTGCTGGCTCATGGGCAACGACAAAGGATCGACTGGATCCTAAAAGCGATCTGTTGAATCCATTTCACCCCGTCCGCTTTTGGGGCCACCTGGGCCGCGCCTACTTTACCGCCAAACAATATGCAGAGGCTGTTGAAGCCTTTCAGCACTTCAACGAACCCGACGTTGGCCAACATGCGTTCTTGGCTGCGGCCAATGCATATTTGGAAGAACAGGGACGGGCCGAAAGCCACAAAGCCGCAATATTGAAACGGGAGCCAGATTTTTCCAGCTCGGCGCACGCCGCGTCATTGCACTACAAGAATGACCAGGATCGCGAGCACTTCCGGCAGGCGCTGCCGCAAGCCGGCTTGCCCGACTGAACGGATACGAACGCAAAAGGACCGGCCCGAATAATTTCGGGCCAGCCCTATTCCTGCTTCGCACTTCGCGGCGTTATAGGTCCGCGTAGCGTTTCAGATGATGATCCTTGTTGCCGAACATGGTGTCGATCATGGTTAGGCGCTTAAAGTAATGACCGACATGCAGTTCGTCCGTCATGCCCATGCCACCATGCAACTGCACTGACTGCTGACCCACATAGCGGCCAGAATTGCCGATTTGCACCTTGGCGGCGGAGACCGCCTTGGCGCGTTCCGTCGGGTCTTCGTCGGCGATCTTCAGATTAACCATATAGCACATGGAACGTGCCTGCTCGCACTCCATGAACATATCGACCATACGGTGCTGAAGTACCTGGAATTTCGACAGAGGCACGCCGAACTGCACCCGGGTCTTGAGGTATTCGTTGGTGGTTTCCTGCAAGACATCCATGCAGCCCACGGCCTCGGCACAGATGGCGGCAATGGCTAGCCCCACGACCTCGTCCATCAGCGCGGCGCCGCCGCCAACATCGCCCAAGACAGTGCCGGCGACACCGTCCATTTCCAGTTCCGAGGCGCGCAGCCCATCCACGGTGGGATAATCGCGGCGGCTCAAACCGGAGGAATTATTATCGATCAGGAAAAGCGTGATGCCGTCCGCGTCCCGGCTGCCGCCCGACGTGCGCGCGGAAACAATAATCTTGTCCGCTGCGGCTGCATAGAACACTACGCCCTTGTGGCCGGAGATGGAATAGCCGTCACCGCTTTTCTCGGCCTTGCATTCAACATCGTTAAGGTCAAAGCGCGATTGCCGTTCAGCATAGGCAAAGGCCAGTTTCAACTCGCCCGCCGCTAATTTCGGCAACAACTCGGTCTTTTGTTCCTTGCTACCGCCCGCCACCAGAAAGCCGCCGCCGATCACGATGGAGGACATATATGGCTCGACCACCAGGCCACGGCCAAATTCTTCCATTAGCACCATGGTTTCCACCGAACCGCCGCCGATACCGCCAAACTCTTCCGGCAAAGGCATCGCCAGCCAGCCCAATTCGGCCATCTTGGCCCAATTCTCCTCACTATAGCCCGTGTCCGAGGCGACAAGTTTCCGCCTCGATTCCAGTTCATACTCATCCCGTACAAACCGTTGCACGCTGTCCTTCAGCAATTGTTGTTCCTCGCTGAGGGAAAAATCCATGACGTTCTCCTACAAAATTTTCTATTTATGATCTAACACGATCCGCTCGGGCGGAAAAGGACCCATTAACTCAAGTTCAAACAATGGGCACTACATTCCTAAAACAGCCTTGGACAATATGTTCCGCTGGATCTCGTTCGAGCCGGCATAAATCGCCGTCTTGCGATAATTGAAATACTGCGGTGCCGCCGGCGCCGCGTAATCCGGGCCAACCGGCGGCTGATTGTAGCCGTGAACCAGGGCGTCACGGATATAGGGATTGCCGAAGTAGGCAACGGCCCCCAAGGTCAACTCCGAAGCCAATTGCTGTAGATCTGTGCCGATGATCTTTAAATACGAAGCCTCGGCGCCGGGATTGGGGTTGCCCAATGTACGCAGCTCCAGAAATTCATAAGTTCGCAGCTGCACTTCGTAGTCGGCCAGTTGCGCGGCAAAGCCCGGATCAGCGCTCAACCTGTCGCCATTCGCCTGTTCCTGATCCGCGATGCCGCGCAGACGGTGCAATTGTTGCTTCAAGCTACCGGTCAGGCTGTTGGAACGTTCAAACAGCAGCAGGAACTTGGCATAGGTCCAGCCCTCGTTCTCTTTACCGATAAGGTTTTCCGCCGGCACCCGTACGTCGGTAAAAAAGACGCTGTTGACCTCGTGACTGCCGTCGATTGTGATAATCGGCGTGACCTCGATGCCAGGGCTTTTCATATCGGTCAGCAGGAACGAGATACCTTCCTGGGGCTTGCCTTCACCCGAAGTTCGAACCAGGCAAAAAATCCAGTCCGCGAACTGTGCCAGAGTGGTCCAGGTCTTGGTTCCGTTGACTACGTAATGATCGCCATCGCGAACCGCCTTGGTCTTCAGCGAGGCTAGGTCCGAGCCTGAGCCCGGTTCGGAATAGCCCTGACACCACCAAGCGGTACTGTCGAGAATGCCAGGCAGGAAACGCTGTTTCTGCTCGGCGCTACCATAGGTGAAGATCACAGGCGCCACCATGCGCACGCCAAAGGGCATGACCGGCGGGCAATAGCCTTCAACCAACTCGTTCTGAAAGATGTAGTGCTGGGTCGGGCTCCATTCCACACCGCCCAGCGCCACCGGCCAATGCGGCGCAAACCAGCCCTGATCGTTCAGTTTCGTTTGCCAGAAGACATAGTCTTCTTTGTCCAGGTGCAAACCGCACTGGACCTTCTCACGCAGGTCGGTAGGTAGATTTTCACCAATGAATTGCCGCACCTCGGCTTGGAAAGCCAAGTCCTCGTCGCGAAATTGCATATCCATAGCTGGCTCTCCAATCTTACCGGCTAAAGCCCCAGCACCATCTTGGCGATGATGTTGCGTTGGATTTCGTTACTGCCGCCGTAAATGGTCGCCGCCCGGCTGAACAAATATTGCGGCATCTGCGCCGCCGCGTATTCCGGCCCAATGGATGGTTCGTTCCAGCCTTCGGTTAATTGCTCCAGCTCAAACGGGGCCGCGTAGTATCCCAGAGCCTCAATGGTCAATTCTGTCAGCTGTTGGCGAATCTCGGTGCCACGGATTTTCAATAACGAGACTTCGGCCCCAATGGGGCGTCCGGCGGCTTCCTCGGCTAGGAAGCGCAGGTTGAGATATTCATGTGAGGTCAACTGCACTTCCGCCTCCGCCACCTTCTTGGCAAAGGATTTATCATCCATCAGGCTTTCGCCATCCGAGCGTTCCTCGCCCGCGATGCTTTTCAGCCGGCGCAGGCGCTGTTTCGACAAGCCGACCTCGGATATCGACTGACGCTCATGCCCAAGTAGATATTTGGCATAGGCCCAGCCCTTGTTCTCCTCGCCGATGCGGTTTTCCGCCGGTACACGTACATCGGTGTAGTAAGTCATATTGAAATGATGGCCACCGTCAATGGAAACGATCGGATTGGGATCAATTCCCGGCGTTTTCATATCGATCAACAGGAAAGAGATGCCTTCCTGTTGCTTGCCCTCACTCGACGTGCGCACCAAGGTAAAGGTCCAATCCGCGATATGGGCCGATGAATTCCAGGTCTTGGTGCCGTTGACCACGTAGTGATCGCCGTCCAGCACTGCCTTTGTCTGCAGCGACGCCAGATCGGAGCCCGCACCCGGCTCTGAATAACCCTGGCACCACCACTCTTCCCCATTGAGGATTTTTGGCAGGAAGCGTTCTTTTTGCGCATCGGTACCGAAGGTATAGATCAATGGGCCGACCATCAGTAGACCAAAGGGGACGGTCTCCGGCGTATCGAACTCCGACATTGCTTCATCAAAGATATAACGCCTAGTGGCATTCCACCCAGTACCACCATATTCCACCGGCCAGCCTGGCGCGGCCCAGCCTTGGTCAAACAAGATCCGCTGCCAACGTTGGATATCCGGCTTGTCGATGGCGCGGCCCTGACGTACCGATTCGGAGATATCAGCCGGCAAATTTTCCTTAACAAAGGCCCGAACCTCGTCACGAAAGGCCAGATCGTCGTCGCTGAAAGCCAAATCCATTACGCGTCACCCAAAAATTGGTATTGTCAAATTTGGCGGGATGCTAGTGCTAGAGAGCTCCGAAAACAAGAGAACACGACGTCGCACTAGCGGCCCTGCCATGGTTAACAAAAAATTTCTATCCAGCAACTTGGAGTCAGAGAAGAAAAATGCTAACCAATCATGACCTATTTAGGCTGAAGTAATCAGCTAGCGGGCGACAAAGTCGTGCCGAGTTTATGACTTATTGACCCCGATTGCTCGCGAGCTTTGTCTATATGATAAGCCCATATTTGCAACGGCCACTGCGCACCCGCACCGAAGCCGAGGAAGACAGGCAGTTCAAAGAACGCCGCAATCGGCAGAAATCGATTGAACTCGCCAATCTAAGGGCCGAATTGGGTCAGGCCGGAAATGTCTATCGCTTTGGCCCGCGTCTGGTCACCAAATTTGGCCCCGGATCCGTCTAAGGCTTCATCTTGATTATCGTCTTTGGCTCCATCGGTCTGGATATCGTCCAGATGGTACGCCAGTTGCCGCGTCCTGGCGAAACGGTGTTGACCGGTGATTACGTAATGCTACCTGGCGGCAAGGGTGCCAATCAGGCCCTGGCGGCAGCCCGGGCCGGCGGCGATGTTAGCTTTGCGGCCTCGATTGGTGACGATGATTTCGGACAAAGGGCACTGTCCAATCTTGCGCAAGCGGGTGTTGATCTGTCCGCCGTCGCGCGCCGGTCGTGGCCTACCGCATGCGCCACGATTTCCGTTGATAGTGCCGGGGAAAATCAAATTGTCGTCTCATCCGGCGCCAATCTAGTGACCACGGCAGCGCAGCTGCAGGCGGACCCGGGTGATTTGGTTCTGCAGCAAATGGAAATTCCATTATCTGAAATTTGCGCCGGCGTGGAGCTGGCCCAGCAACAAGGCGCGCGAAGCGTTTTGAACGCGGCACCGTTTCAGGCCATTCCCGCCGCGACCCTGGCCAAACTTAACGTTCTGATCGTCAATGAGATTGAAGCACAAATGCTGGCGGATGATCTCGGCCTCGGTAAAGCTGACCTGGCAAAGGTCTGCGCCACGGTCCAGGCGCGCTTTGCCATCACGGTCATCCTGACCCTGGGCGCGGACGGCGCCATAGCGTTTGCCCCCAATCAAAGCTTGCGGGCGGGCGTCCTGCCGCTGCAGGCCTTGGATACGGTCGGCGCCGGTGACGCCTTTGTCGGCGCTTTCGTGGCAGCCATGGCAAATAATACCAGCCTGGCTGATTGCCTGCGCTGGGGTAGCGTGGCGGGTGGCCTGGCCTGTCTGAAGTCCGGCGCCCAGGACGGCGCGCCCGACCGCGCAGCGATTGAGGCGCGCCAGGACGAGATCAATATCACGGCGTTTTAAACCGATATTGGATTTGACTTGCTCGCAACAGACCGCGACGGCCTCCCGGCACCAATGCGCCGCCCCCGTGAAGCCGTGCGCAACAGCTCACTAGCGCGGCCGTAAGAATCTAACGCAGCGCGGCGGCGATATTGCCGCCGTCGACAGTCAGCACCGCGCCAGTAGTTTTTTCTGCCTTGGCCAAGCTAACAAAGGCCTGGGCCACATCCTCAGCCGTGACCTCCCGCTGTAACAGATTGCCGGCCATGTAATCCGCCTCGCTCACTCCCCGCGCTGTTGAGCGCGCTGCGACCATATCCTCGGTCAAAAGGCCGCTACGGATACGGTCCGCATTGACCGCGTTGGAACGGATACCCTGATCGCCGTAATCCACCGCGTATTGCCGCATTAGGAACATGGTCGCCGCCTTGGGCAAACCATAGGGGCCGAAATCCGGGCCCGGATTGACCGCCTGTTTTGAGGCATTGAATAACAATGCACCGCCCGTGCCCTGCCGCGTCATCACGGCCACGGCTGATTTCGCAATTAGTTGATGGGCGAAAAAATTCAGTTCGAAACTGCGGCGCAGCAAGGCATCTTCGACCTCGCCAATCTTGCCCTGCCACGCAGCCCCAGCATTGGAGATGACAATATCGATGCCGCCATGGCGTTCACAGATCTGATCAAAGGCCGCCTGGACGGCCCCGGCATCGGTGACGTCACAACCAATTCCCATGCCGCCAAAAACTTCCGCTGTGGCGCATGCCTGAGTACCGTCCAGATCCAGCACCGCGACGGCCGCGCCCTTGGCGGCGAATGCAGCCGCCGTCGCGGCACCAATAGCGCCCGCACCCCCGGTCACGGCAACCACATGGCCGGCAAGCGAAGACGGCACCGTGCGGCCCAGCTTAGCCTGCTCCAACGACCAATATTCGATGGCAAACAAGTCCCTTTCGGAAATTGAAGCGAAGCTGCCATGCCCTTCCGCCGCCGTAATCACGGCAATAGCGTTTTCAGCGATATCGCCAACGATGGCCGCGTCAGTAGCCGTGCGGTCAGCCGCGAACAAGCCAGTCCCCGGCACCAAAATAACCTTGGGTATGGGGTTCAGCATGATCATTCCAGGGCCGGCATGACGCTTGAAATAGTCCTCGTAGGCAGTCGCATAATCCGCCACCGCCGCCTTCGCCTTTTTAGCGAAAACCTCGATGTCACCGCCATCGGGCACAGGGAGCACAAGCGGTCGACCCTTGGTGCGAATGGCGTGATCTGGGGTGACCACACCGGCCTGGCTATACCGCGCCAGTTCCTGGCCGTTAACGTAGTTCATCACCTCTTCATTGCCACGATGATCCAACACTACGCGCCGATAGCCGCCCGGCATGGTTCCATCTTCTTGCGCCAGCGCGGCTCGCAAGATTGGACCTATTTGGGCCGTGGCCGGCACATGGCCAGGCACAGCAGCGGAAGCAAAGATCTTTCTCCTGCCCCATTTCAAATGATCCTCGGCCCGGCTGACCAATTCAATCATGGCATGATATGACACCGCCGCTGAGCCGCCAAAAGTGACCAAGCCATGCTTGGACAAAACCAGCCCTTTGCAATCCGGTTGGCCGGCATGAGCATGCGCCGCCGCCTTGGCCAGGGCCAGACCCGACATTTGGTAAGGCACAACTGCCACCTCGCCACTAAACAGTCCGGCGCAAATGGCATCTCCGTCCGGTTGATCCGACAGAGCAAGAATAGCCGAGGCATGACTGTGATCCACATAGGCCTGGGGCAGAAAGGCGTGCAGCAGGGTTTCAACCGATGGGTCTGGCGCCTGCGCTTCCAGTAAATTGCCCCGTAGCAGATTGACCATTGCCAGATCATCCAGGCTGTCCAACGCATGCAGACGGCGCAAGGGTTGCAGCCACACCGCCGGCATGCCCGCCGCCTCCAGCACCGCCATGTCCCAGCCGCTACCCTTTATGTACAGGACCTCATCGTCATCACCAAAAGCATCCGTGGCACGCGTCTTCAATGACACGTTGCCGCCGCCATGCAAGACCAAGTCGGGTTCCTTGCCCAACAACCGGGCGCTATACAGCCGCAGCGCCAACTCGTCGCCAATACCCGCCCCACCGCACAGATCGGCGTAGGCCCGGGCTTCTTTATCGGACCAAAGATTTTCCATTTCAGGGCGCCGCGTTAGCGGCTTGCTCGGGGTACAGGCCAACCAGCCCTTCCCGGCTGGCCGGGCAGACACCTCGTTCGGTGATCAGGCCGGTCACCAGACGGGCCGGCGTGACATCGAAGGCATAGTTGCCGACGGCCGAACCTTCCGGGATCAAGCGGACCATGGCCTCCTGCCCGGAATCGGTGACGCCATAAATATGAGAGACTTCCACCCCGTTGCGCTGTTCGATGGGAATGCCCGCCACACCATCGCCCAAGGTCCAGTCGATGGTGGAATGCGGCAGACCGACATAGAATGGCACCTCGTTGTCATGGGCCGCCAACGCTTTCAGATAGGTGCCAATCTTGTTGCAGACATCGCCATGGGCGGTGGTGCGGTCCGTGCCAGTGATACACAGATCGACCATGCCGTGCTGCATCAAATGCCCGCCGGCATTGTCGACGATCACCGTATGGGGTACGCCATGGCTACCCAGTTCATAGGCGGTCAACGCGGCACCCTGGTTGCGGGGCCGGGTTTCATCAACCCAGACATGCACTGGAACGCCCGCATCATGGGCCGTGTAGATGGGTGCCAGCGCGGTGCCCCAATCCACCGTGGCAAGCCAACCCGCATTGCAATGGGTCAGAACGTTGATCCGGCGCTGCTTCCCGGCGCGCTCGTAGGCGGCGGTAATCAGTGCTGCCCCATGGCCACCTATACCCTGGCAGGTCGCCACATCATCATCGCAAATCTCCTGCGCCCTGGCGTAGGCCAGTTCACGGCGCTTCCCTTCCGGCGTGGCCAACAGCCGCGTCTGCATATCATCAAGCGCCCAGCGCAAATTGACCGCCGTGGGGCGGGTCGCCAATAGTTCCTCGTAGGCCGCCCGCAAGCCGACCTCCGAGGCATCTGCCTCGGCCGCTAAGGCCATGCCATAGGCTGCGGTGGCTCCAATCAACGGCGCACCGCGCACGACCATGGTCGCAATAGCCGATGCGGCCTCTGCCACATTCGTCAGGCGCATGACCTCGAATACGTGGGGTAGCAGGGTTTGATCGATCACTTCCACGGACCAGCCATCCTCACCAAGCCAAATGGTGCGGTAGTGCTTACCGGAAATCTTCATGATCGGCATCCTCTATTTAATCGTCCTATCAACCTACGAATAACCCGCCATTGACGTCGAGGATAGAGCCGGAAAAATAGGTTGCGGCGGGCGAGCACAAAAAGGCCGCGGGCCAGGCGATTTCTTCCGGCTCGCCGATCCTGCCCAGGGGATATTGATCCTTCGGATAGGGCGTGGTGGCGGTCATGGCAGAGGCGATAGGCCCCGGTGCGATGCCGTTAACAAGCACGCCCTGGGGCGCGGCCCGTTGCGCCAACCACCAGATCAGCGCGTGTACGCCACCCTTGGAAGCGATGTAGTGCGGCTGCACGATGGGCGAGGTGCCGCCCATGCGCCCGCCGATAGAGCCAATCATAACGATCTGGCCACCGCCCCACGACGCCATGCGCGGGATCAACTCCCGCGCCAGATGGATCGGCCCCAACAGATTGACATCCATGACCCGGTGAAAAACCTCGTCCCAGTCCGGGTCATCAGCCCAGTCTTCCTCCAACGGGCAGATCCCGGCACAGGCCACGGCGGCATCCAGCTCGCCGGCGGCAGCCACCAGATCCGCATTGTCCTGGCGCCGGCTGACATCACATTGATGACCAACTGTATCAACTCCGTGATCCCGCAATTCCTGACACAACGCATCCAGCGCCTCTTGCGGCCCGGCATCCGCCAAAATCAGTCTTTCTACACCCAAACTGGCACAGGCACGCGCCGTAGCGGCGCCAATGCCGCCCGTGGCGCCGGTTAACAATATGCGCCGGCCGGTCAAATCGATGGCGTTCCTGAGAGACATTCGCGGTACCCTTTTTTTGATCTTGATCAAGGCAATTGTTGGCAAGTCTGCAATAATGTGGCTTATTGTATGCTAGGCAACCAATTAACCATTGTTGGCAACCATACAACGGAATAACAGCTCCACAAATAGATCCCATGACCGTACAAACCCAACTCCCGGAATATGAACCGCATGAAACAGCGGACCGCAATGTCGGCTTCCTTTTGAATGACACCGCCCGTCAAATGCGCACGATTTTCGACCGGCGCATGCGCGACCTGGGTCTTACCCGGTCGCAATGGTGGGTCCTCAATCACCTGTATTTCAATGAAGGCCTATCGCAGACGAGCCTATCCGAGATACTTGAAATCGAGCGCGCTACCCTGGGCCGTCTTCTCGATCGGCTGGAAGCAAAAGGCTGGATCGAACGGCGTTCCGTCGAAGCCGACCGCCGCGTGAAATTAGTGTTTCTCGCTGGCGCTGTGGACCCTCTGCTGCAAACCATGCGTGCGGTCGCGGCGGATTTACGGGCAGAGGCACTGGCCAATTTGTCGGTTGACGAACAAGAAAGGTTCATTTCCACCTTGATTAAGATTAAGAACAATCTCTCCACCATGGTGGATAACGGCAATGGGACTGTGGGCAGTACGATTATGAAGGATAGCCGGAATGGCTGAACCCGCCTTAGAAGACGATGCAACCGATCCGGGTGAAACAGCAGGCGCCACTGTTTCGGAACTCCCCAGTTCCAGCCCACGGCAACACCGGCGCTGGATCCAAGGTTTGATCCGCTTTTTCCTGATGCTCGTCGTCCCAATTGTCGGCATTTTTTATGGTGCCGGTCTATGGGCGGAAAGTCTGCGTTATATCGGCACGGAAAACGCCTACGTGAAATCCCATGTAGTCGCGGTGAGCGCCGATGTCTCGGGCCGCGTGGTGGAAATCAATGCAACTGACAACCAAGCCATCAAGAAAGGTGATGTTCTTTTTCGTATCGACCCCCATTCCTTCCAATTGGAAGTTGATGCAGTATTGGCACAGCTGGATGGTGTACGGCTGGAGATCCAGTCAAAACGAATGGCTTATCGCGCTGGGTTACAGGCGGTCGAAGAATACCGTGAATCCGTCCGCTATATGAAACAAGAATACGACCGCACCACGGAATTGACCAAGCGCGGTGTGGGCACCACCGCCAAATTGGACGCAGCCAGACATGATCTGGAAATGGCCAAGCAACATTTAAAGACCCGCAAGGACAACAACCAGATGGTTCTGGCTGAATTGGGCGGCAACCCGAAACGACCGGCGGAGGAAGACCCGGAATATCAGAAACTGGTGGCCGACTATGGCGCGGCGCAGCTTGATCTGGAGCGGACGGTTATCAGCGCGCCCACGGATGGCACAGCATCTAATGTCAAACTGCGGCTCGGTGAATATGTGCGGGCCGGCACGCCGGTCTTCGCCATGGTGGAAAGCGGCGATACTTGGATCGAAGCGAACCTGAAGGAAACCCAACTGACCCATGTGCGGCTGGAACAAAAGGCCACGATTGTCGCCGACGCCTTTCCCGATAATACCTATGATGCGGTTATCGCTAGTATTTCGCCCGCGACCGGGGCTGAATTTGCCTTGTTACCGCCGCAAAATGCATCCGGCAACTGGGTCAAGGTGGTGCAACGGATACCCGTCAGATTACGGATCACCGATGAAGCAGGGCTCAAGGCATTGCGCGCCGGCATGACAGTAACCGTCGCCATTGATAGCGAGCGGCAGCGGAGCCTCGGTCTGGTCATCCATGACAGCCTGAAAGGCACCACCGTTGCAGGCTTCATCCCCAACTTCATTCTTGGTTGGCTGGCCGAGAATTAATACCTTTAGAGCCGTTCCGGGCAGGAAGTCCCCTGCCCCGGGTCACTTCGTCAATATTCGTAGCGCATCCTCGCGCAAATCGACTTTGCGGATCTTGCCCGAGGCGGTCATTGGGAAATCATCCACAAAGATCACGTGGCGGGGAATTTTAAAGCTGGCAACCTTACCCCGGCAAAGCTGCATCACCGCGTCCCCAGTGATCTCGCTGCCCGGTGCCCGCTGCACGAAGGCCACTGCGACCTCCGATAGTTTCTCATCTGGATAGCCGACAACAGCGATCTGGAAAATCTCAGGATGCGCCAGTAACAAGCCCTCGGTTTCCATCGGGTCCACATTCTCGCCGCCGACCTTGAGCATATCCTTGTAGCGGCCCAGAAAACGCAGGTACCCATCCTCGGTCCATTCCGCGGTATCGCCGGTATGAAACCAGCCGTCGTCGTCGAAGGCGGCCGCCGTTTCCTCCGGCTTTTTGTAATAACCCAGCATCAAGCTATAGCCGCGGATCAACAATTCGCCCGGCACGCCCGGCGGCTGGTCGGTGCCTGTCTCGGGATCAATTATCCGAATCTCATAACCTAACCCGGTCTTTCCGGAGGTCTCGCGGCAATGGGTCTCATCATCGTCCAGGGAATTCAGCGCCGCGCCCAACCAAACCTCGGTCATACCGAATCCTGACAAATTCTTTAGCGGCGCCAGGGCCCGCGCCCCGGCCCGGATCACGGGTGTCGCGCTATGCATGCCGGCGGCAAAAATACCCGTGCGCAGGCTGGAAATATTCCGTGGCCGGGCATCCTGAGCCTCGGTCAGGCCCTTCATGTGCGCCTCGAAGCCATGCATGATACTGACGCCTTCACTGGGAATCAGATCCAGGCTTTCCTCGGGTTCGAAGGTCTCGGTAAGGATCTGCTTGGCGCCGGTCAGAAGGGACATCAATGCCCCTTCAGAATAACCAAAGGCATGGAACAGCGGCAGATAATTCAGGATCACGTCGCCTTCCCAAACGCCCATGCGAAAGGCGCGTTCCTCGATATTGCGGATCAGCTTGTGGCTATGCATCACCCCCTTGGGGAAGCCCGTGGTACCCGAGGTATACATAATAAGAACAGAGTCATCGGGATTGACTCCTGCCGCCCGTGCCGCCAGGGCGTCATCGCCAACCATATCACCGCCGCGCAGCGTATCGTCATACGAGGCAACGCCCGGTTGCCCGTCCCGACCCAGAATAATGACGCGCCGCATCTCGGAAAAATTGCTGTCATCGATATCGCAGCCCATCTCGGGCAGGGTGATGACCTGACGCACCATATCCAGATAATCGATAGGACCGGAGGTATCATGGGTGATCAAAAAGGCGCTATCCGATTGCCGGATCACGTATTCCAGATCAGTGGTGCGAAAGCGCGTATTGATGGGCACCTGCACAGCACCGATTTTGGCCAAGGCAAATGAAACGAAAATCCATTCTGAACAATTGTTCAGCCACAGCGCCACATGATCGCCCGAGGCCACGCCCTGCGCCATGAGACCCTTGGCAGCGCGGTCAACCTCCACGGCCACCTCGGCAAAGGAATAGCGCTCGTCTTGGAAAACCAAACCCTCGCGATCACCGAAACGCGCAGCGGTTTCGTCGGCCAAGTCGCCGAACCGCCTTTTGGCATACCATTCCATTACCAACGCCCCTTGCTCTTGCACAATCCAACGATAGCATTTTCCATCAAATGGTAGCGGAGGGTCAATCATGGGTTACAATGCGCTAGTCGCTAGGGCGCTGGCCAATTCCGTTTCGAGAAAGCTATCGCATGTCGTTTTGGCGATGATTCTATCGTACGCGTGAACTGCCAAATCCGGCCGCGGATACCAGCCCGGTTGCGAAGGATGGTGCGCATCGCCGTCCAGGCCGTCATGGCGAATGAAGATGACCTGATCTTCATTCTACCGCGACTGCACCGCCAAGCGATTCAGGCGGTCCGCCGAGCCATCGGCACCATGACGCGGCATGGCATCGGTGAAGGAGTCCATTTGCATATCGATAACGATCAGGTCGCTGCCGCTCATGGCTGGGCACCGTCAGGCCAACGATGGGACCAGGGGTGGATCCGCTCCACCATCGCGGCAATGCGGATAATTCCGGCATCGCCCATCATCGGTCCAACGATTTGCAATCCCGCCGGCAGGCCGTCGGCCATGATGCCGCAGGGTATAGTAATGGCTGGATGTCCCGTCATGTTGAAGGGATGCGTGTATGGATACCAGGTCTGCCGAATGCCGCCTGCGGTCTGGTTCCCGATCGTGATCGGCTGGTAAAAATCATGGTCCGCATTGATGGCGGTGCGGCTCAAGGTTGGCATCGTGAGGAAATCCACCCGCTCGAACCAGGACTGAATGCGCCGGTAAAGCTGGGTGCGGAAGGTGATTGCACGCTGCAACTCCACTGCTGAATAGGTCTTGCCCTCCTCGATCCCGCGTAGCAATGTCGGCGTCATGCGGTCGCCGTACTCCGCCAGTTTATCCTCGAACCGGGCTACCCAAAGCGACTGCGTGATAACCAGCCAATAGGGCTCGGTATTTTCAAAAGGCTCATCGAATTCGATGATTTCAGCCCCAGCCCCCGCCAAGGCGTCCCGGCGCAGGGCGCAGGCCTCCAGGACTTCCGGGTCGATCAGCTCGTTACCCATATGGCTGATCCAGCCAATCTTAATACCCGATAGATCATCGTCACCCAAGGCGGCGGCTACGTAATCGTCGATGGATAGACCGTGAGAATGAGGGTCATTGGAGTGTGGTCCCGCCATCACCGATAGCATCAAGGCGGCATCGGGTACTGTGCGCGCCATGGGGCCGAGGTTAGAGAAATTTCCGAAACCATCAGGGGCGGTATCATGGGGCACCAAGCCCATGGTGCCCTTCATTCCGACGACACCGCAGCAGGCCGCTGGAATGCGGATAGAACCGCCAGCGTCCGTACCAATAGAGAGCGGCGCCATGCCCGAGGCAAGCGCCGCTGCCGAGCCGCCGGAGGAACCGCCAGAGGTACGCGTCAGGTCCCAGGGGTTCAGCGTCCGGCCAAATAGCGGCGACTCGTTCATGGGTTTATGCCCGAACTCAGGCGTCGATACCTTACCCACCAGAATTGCACCAGCGTCCCTCATGCGGGTCACGGCCATGGCGTCCCGCGCCGGCACATTGTGCTCCAATATGGCCGAGGCATAGGTGGTGCGCACACGGGCGGTATCGACCAGATCCTTCACCGTATAGGGCACGCCCAGCAATGGCGGTAGCGCATCGGTCTCAATCTTGGAGGCTAACAGCGCTTCCGCCGCCGCCGCTTCCTCCCGCGCCCTCTCTTCACTAATCGTGATAAAGGCGTTCAGGGACGGATTAGCCAGTTCGATGTGGGCCAGTGTGGCATCCAGAACCTCGCTCGGCGCGATCCGTCCGGCCCGAATTTCACTGGCCAACTCTGTGGCAGATTGTCGAATGATATCGCTCATGACTAACCACCACGCGCCTTCACAAACAACGGCCGGCCAAGACAACGATCCAACCATGTTGTCAGATTGGGCCACGCGGACAGATCCAGTTTGGCAATCTTGGTCCAACCGACCACGGCGGAAACATTCAGATCAGCAACGGTAAAGCGGCCGCCCATCAAATATTCCCGTTCCGCAAGAGCCCCATTCAACACTGACAATGGCTTGGACAGCTTCGCCTCGGCAGTGACCGCCACGGCTTCATCCCGCTCCCCCTCTGGCAATAGCAGCCGATTTCTCAGGGCATCCAGAGCCGTTATTTCCACCTCCGTCGCCACCCAGAAGCTCCATTGCATCGCCAAGCCCATCTCGTCCGTATCCTTGGGGCTTAGGTCGCCGCCATGCTTGTTGGCCAAGTACAAATTTATAGCCAAGGATTCAAAAAGGCACAAATCACCATCCTGGATCGCCGGTAGCGTGCCATTCGGGTTTATGACCAAGAACTCCGGCGTTTGTGTACCACCCGTGCTGTAGTGAAAATTTTTGTGTTCAAAGTCCAGACCCAATTCCAAGGCCAGCCAAATTACACGGCTGGTCCGGGTGTTATGAGCGCCGTGAATGATCAGTTTTCTCATGGTCTACTCCGCTACTTTTCGAAAATCGGGTTTACGTTTTTCCAGGAAGGCATTCACCGCCTCCTTATGCTCGGGAGATTCATATGCCAGCGCCAATGCCTTGGTTTCCCGCTCCAACACCTTGTCCAAATCATCCTCGCTGCCGTTCTGGGTCAGCAATTCCTTTACCATGCGCAGTTGCCGGCTGGGGTTTTGGGCCATCATATCTGCCAGGGCTATAGCCTCATCCACCAAATCATCGTGAGCCACCAAACGGTCTGCCAGGCCCAGCCGCACGGCCTCCGCACCATCCATGGTACGTCCGGTCAGGGCTGCTTCAGAAGCATTGCCCCAGCCCATGCGCTGGACCAGGAAGTGGGAAGAGGCCAATTCGGTCACCACGCCCATCTTGACGAAAGCGCAGGCAAACTTGGCTTCGTTCGAGGCCATGATGTAGTCGCAGGGCAGAATTTGGGTCAGGCCAACGCCGATGCAAGCACCGTTGATGGCGGCGATCATGGGCTTGGCGGCACGTACTGCCTTGACCCAGTTGGCGGCGGTGGACGGACGACGCGGCCCTTCATCATCTAGTTGTTTCTTGAACATGGCACTAATATCAGCGCCGGCGCAAAAGCCACGGCCGGCACCGGTAACCACCATGGCACCCATGGCGGAATCTTTGTTCACCCGATCCATGGCATCCAGGAACTCATCGCGCATGTCATGGGTCCAGGCGTTCAATTTCTCCGGCCGGTTCAGGATAATCAAGCCGACCGCACCTTCGGCACCAGTCTTTTCGAACAGGATATTTTGATAGTCCACCGTCATTGCCTCCAACAAAACGCAAAACTAACCCACCAATAAAGCGAAACCACCGCCTTGTCAGCGGTGGTTTGCACTTCCCTGGTCTTGGATCGAATAAGCCGAGTAATTTGGCAATGCGCGCTTAGGCAGCGGCGTCCTTACCCAGCCTGTCATTCACCCGGGGGATTACCTCCTGAGCGAACAGGCGCATTGAACGCATGGTGTCTTCATGGTTCATGCCGCCGAACTTCATTTCCGCCATCCAGTGGTTGGTTTGGGCTTCCTGGGCGTAGGTAATGATGCGTTCCGCCACATGCTCCGGCGTGCCAAAGGCGCTGCCCCAGTCCGCCAGTTGATCGTAAGTGACCTTGGCATGCTTCTGGCGCACCGTGTCGTAGATCTCGTAACCCTTGTAGATCTTCTTGCCGGGCGCGCCAGGCAGCACTGACTGCAGCAGTTCGTGGTACCACATGGCGTGCTTTTCCGCGATATTCTTGGCGTCGCCATCGCTCTCGGCGACAAAGGTTTGCATCAGCAAGGGTTGATCTATGCCCATGGGATCGCGGCCTGCCTCATTCATATACTTGCTGTATTCGGCAAATTGTGACTTCACCAGCTCCATGGAGGTAAAGCGCGGTCCCCGCAGAATGGAAAGGCCATGCTCGGCCGCCAACTTGTACGACGGTGGCGAGACGGCGGCCATATAGATCGGCGGATGAGGATCCTGCACCGGTGCCGGATAAAGTTGCACATCCTCGACCTGCCAGAAATCACCCTTGTGGGAAAAGCGTTCGCCGGAAAAACACTTCATCAAAATTTCCATAGACTCGAAGAACATAGCGCGGGAGTTTTCGGGATTCTCGCCAAAACCGGCGAATTCACCTGGTTGATACGCTCGCCCCACGCCCAGCAGCAAACGGCCTTCGCTCAGACAATCTACCAACGCCGCTTGTTCGGCGACGCGGACCGGATGCTGCAACGGTAACAGCACCACCGCCGTACCGATCTTAATCTTCTTGGTGCGCTGGGCAATGGCAGATGCCATGGTCAGGGTGTCCCCTAACATGCCGTACACCGTGAAATGATGCTCCGGCAGCCAGATGGAATCGAAACCCAGCTCCTCGGCCAGTTCAACCTCTTCCAGGAACTCCTTGAAGACCTGCGATTGGGGAATTTCGCCGTACTCGCTGAATAGGTACATCATGCCGAATTTCATTGGGTGCTTCCTCCATTCGTATACTTTTTAATTATTCTAACATTTGTTAGATTATAGATTAAAATTTGCCAGTGTGCAATATCCATAAACATAACCAAACCTTTACAATTCCATTTCTTCGGACATCGTGACTAAATGGTTATGGCTCGTACCATGATTGAAACCTCACCCATGCACAGCTCAATTGTCGTTATTACAGGCGGCAGTGACGGCATCGGCTACATCTGTGCCCAGAAACTGGCGCTGATGGGCGCCAAGGTTATTATCGTTGGACGTAATGGCTCAAAATGCACCGACGCGATGCAGACACTGCGGGAAACCACCGCCAACGCCGAAATATCATGCGAAGTGGCCAACCTGTCCCGCCTGTGCGAAGTCCGGAACCTCGCGCGACGGCTCTCGAACGGCCATGACCACATCGATGTGCTGTTGAACAATGCCGGCGGCTTTTACCGCCAACGCCAAGAAACGCCTGAGGGCCTGGAATACACATTCGCACTCAACCACATGGCCTATTTCGTCTTGACCGATTTGCTGCTGCCCAGTCTGGGTCGGGCGAAGCAGGGTCGGATCATCAACGTCTCCTCCCGCGTCCACCGCCGAGGCAACGTCAATTTCAACGATCTTCAGGGCAAGGCAAACTACGCTGGCTGGCCCGCCTACTGCCATTCGAAGCTGATGAACGTCATGTTCACCTACGCCCTAGCCCGCCGCCTTGCGGGCACGGCGATGACTGCCAACAGCCTACACCCCGGTTTCGTACGCAGCAAATTCGGCCACAACAACCCCGGCCTCTCAAGCCTGATTCTGCGTCTAGGTCAAACTTTGTTGGCGATATCACCCGAGGCCGGCGCAAAAACCCCCATCCACCTCGTCTGCGCCCCCGAACTGGCCGAAACCTCCGGTGCATACTTCAATAAATGCCGCGCCGTTGCTTCATCGCCCGAAAGCATGGATGAAGCGACGCAGGAAAAGTTGTGGCGGGTCAGCGAGGAGATTGCCGCCGGTATCTCCTAGGCGGCACCGCTGGCATACGGCATCAGGGCACCGAGGACGACCCGGTGGAACGGCGTGTCGATGCCATGCTTTTTGCCAAAGCGGCAGATCGCGCCGTGAAGCCATTCGACCTCCAGCCGCCTGCCAGCCTCTAAATCGGTCACCAGGGAACCGCGCCAGGTCGGCGGCATGAAGTCCCGCACACTTGCCAAAACATTCTGAATATCAATTTCTCCCAGGCCGATACCCTCAGCCCGGGCTACGGCAACAACCTCCGCCATTGCCTCCTGTAACAAATCCCAACTTTCAGGGGTTTCGCGGACACGGATCAGAGGCAGCCGTGTTAGACAACTAAGGCCCGCCGTCGGTGTCAGCGCCAGAACCTTACGCCAAAGCTGCGCTTCGATATCGGTGCTTATGACTAGGTTCAGGGCGGAATTACTGCCAAGCGCCTCCAAAGCCGTCATGCGCAGGCTGGTGCTGCCATCGGGCTCTCCTACGATAAGATCATTCATGGCGTTGTGCTGGATCAGCCCAGGCGCCGCGATCTCGCCATTGATCATCGCAACGCCGGGCACATTGTACTGCGGCCCCGCAACCTGGGAAATAATCGACGGCGTATCGATACCGTTTTGCAGGGAAACCACGCCGGTATCCGAGCCTAGCATGGGTAGCAGATCCCTGACGGCTATTTCCACATCATACAGTTTGACGCCGAGAAAAATCAGATCCGCCGGGCCAACCGTGCCCGGATCGTCGGTCGCCTTGGCTGGATTGATATGAATGTCACCTTCCGGACTGGTCACCTTTAGACCATCCCGGCGGATAGCCGCCAGATGCGCGCCACGGGCAATGAACGTCACATCGGCCCCCGCCTCCGCCAGCCGGGCGCCGATATAGCCTCCCATGGCCCCTGTTCCCATCACCACGATTTTCATCTTGCGCCCTCCTTGAAGAGAGCAGTGTAGCGGTCAATTCGTTTGGTTCAAAACCTCGATCTGTTCGGAAAATGCTTCAACCATCCCCGCACCCGACGGCCAACCATGGCGTCATGTTAAAAGCCGGCGCGATCGAACAGCTTGCGGTCCCGTGGCACGCTTCCCCCGGCGACAAGGCTACTTTAAACTACCGCATAACGTGGAAGGAGACGCCGTATGAGATTGCACCAGTTACGTCATATCGCCTGGATCGCCGCAGCCGTGGTGTTGCTGCTGGGTCAGTCAGCACGGGCGGATGATCCGGACTTCATAGCGTTCAGTGCTGGTATTTTTGATATTGGCAAGGACCAGACCGCCGCCGAGGGACGGCTGGAATACCGCTCCGAGATGCGGCTATGGATATTCAAGCCCTTCGCGGGCGTTATGGGCAACTCCGATGGCGGTGCCTATGGTTATGCCGGCGTACTGGTAGATATGTTTTTCGGCAAGCGCATGGTCGCCACGCTCAGCTTCGCGCCCGGCGCCTACGCCAGAGGTGACGGCAAGGACCTGGGCCATGACCTGGAATTCCGCAGCCAGATCGAAGTGTCCTACCGTTTCAACGACCGCTCCCGCCTTGGGCTGGCGCTCTCGCACATGTCCAACGCCTCCATCGGCGACAAGAACCCCGGCACGGAAAGCCTGATGCTGACCTACGCCCTGCCCGTCCGCAAGATATTCGGCGATTAGGAGAAGATTGTGCGCGTATATACGGAACTTGTTTTGGGCAAGACCGATCCTGGTCTCCGTGCCCCCGAGATGCCCATCGACATAACCAAGGCCTACGATAGCGCCGCCCTAATTGATACCCTGGGTTTCGATGGCATTGTCTCGACGGAAACTAAAGAAGATCCCTTCATGGTTTTAGCCCTTGCTGCTCAAGCCAGCGAGAAGGTATCGCTGGCGACCTCCGTCGCTATCGCGTTTCCCCGCAGTCCAGCGGTAACGGCGATGTCGGCGTGGAATTTACAACGGCTTTCGGCGGGGCGTTTCACCCTCGGACTCGGTCCTCAAGTCAGGGGCCATATCAAACGCCGCTTTGGGCTGGAGCCCCACCCAATGGGCCCTTGGATGCGCGACTATGCTCGCGCCGTCCGCGCCGTCTGGGATTGCTGGCAGAACGGTACCGACCTGGATTTCGAAAGCGAGCACTACAAGCTGAACCTGATGGTGCCACTATTTGATCCCGGCCCCATTGAGCATCCCGATATCCCCATCCACCTGGCCGCCCTGAATACCTATATGTGCCGGGTCGCTGGAGAGGTTGGTGACGGCATGCGGCCGCATCCGGTCTGCACGCCGAAATATATCCAGGAGGTGATGAAACCAGCCTTCGCCAAGGGCGCAGAAATCGCCGGCCGGGACCCGGACGCCTTGGCCATCGCCATGAAACCTCTGGTCGCCACGGCGCCCAATGAGGAAAGTTTGCAAGCCAGGATCAAAGAGGTACGCGCCCGGGTGTCCTTTTATGCCTCGACGCCGACCTATCGAAAGGCCTTCGACATCTTTGGCCTAGGCGAGTTGGCGGAAAAACTAAGCCATCTTTCAAGGGCACAAAAGTGGGATGAAATGCCGAGCTTTATCGACGACGATGTGCTCAATACCTATGCCGTTGTCGGCACTTATGAAGAAATCGGGCAAAAGATCGTCGACCGTTTCGAGGGCGTTTTGACGGACGTAGGATTTTCCATCCAGGTCAACAACCCCGGCGACAAGGAAATCTTAATGGATATGTTGCGTAAGATACAGGCGGGTAGCAGCTCAAACTAGATTGCTTTCACCCTCTAGGTCCGCGGCCCCACGTCACACAGCTAAATTCCTGTTATTGGGCTAGTCATCCGCATGGTGTTTTGCGCTGGCAATACTTCGTCAATTAAAGTTTGAGCGTGTCGATCGTCCCGACGCTTGAGGTATAGAATATGAAACAGACCAACGAGCCGATAATTCAGAGCACGGTGGCTCGGGTCCTGGTCCTATATGTCTTCACCTTTATCGTGGTCTGGAATTCCACGGCAAACTATCGCGAGAACGTTAGCCGTCCCCTGACTGCAAGTTTGGCTATCGTCAAGAGCAGTCTAAATTAGGCGGCGAAGCCCGGAGCGAACGCCGGGCTTCGGGCACTCTAAACTTTCCCTAATTCAAAGAGCGTAATTCCAGTTTTGCGATCGCTTCTCGGTGGACTTCGTCCGGGCCGTCGCCGATGCGCAGGTAGCGTGCCTCGGAAAAGTCATGCGCCAGGCCGAAATCGTTTGAAACGCCGCCGCCGCCATGGATCTGAATGGCTCTGTCCAGGACCCCTTGCGCCATCAGCGGCACCACAACCTTGATCATGGCGATTTCCTTGCGCGCGCCCTTGTTGCCTTCCTTGTCCATCTTCCAGGCGGCGTTCAAGACCAGTAAACGGGCCTGATCAATCTCGCAACGGGAATTGGCGATATCGGCCCGAACCGTGTCGCGTTCCGCCAAGGGTTTGCCAAAGGCGACCCGCGCCTTGGCCCGGCGCATCATCTCCTCCAGGGCGCGCTCCGCCTTACCGATCAGGCGCATGCAATGGTGAATGCGTCCAGGCCCAAGACGGCCCTGGGCAATCTCGAAACCGCGTCCCTCGCCCAACAACATGTTGCTTACCGGCACCCTGACATCCTTGAAGAGCACTTCGCCATGGCCATGGGGGGCATGCTCGTAGCCGAATACGGGCAGCATGCGGACCACTTCCAGGCCCAGTGTTTTGGTCGGCACCAGGACCATGGACTGTTGTTTATGGCGTTCGGCAGTGGGATTGTTCTTGCCCATGACGATCGCGATCTCGCATTTTGGGTGGCCGATGCCGCTGCTCCACCATTTGCGCCCATTGATGACATACTCGTCGCCATCCCGGTCGATGCTGGTTTCAATATTGGTCGCATCGGACGAGGCCACATTCGGCTCCGTCATGCAAAAGACCGAACGGATTTGACCATCCAGTAGAGGTGTTAGCCAGCGTTCCTGCTGGGCTTCGTTGCCAAACTGCGCCAACACTTCCATATTGCCCACATCCGGCGCGGCGCAATTGAAGACTTCCGGCGCCATGGGCGTGCGGCCGAGAATTTCCATGATCGGCGCGAATTCATAGTTCGAAAGGCCAGGGCCAAACTTCTCCTCGGCGATGAACATATTCCACAGCCCCTCGGCCTTGGCCTTGGCCTTCAGCTCCTGCAGGATCGGCGGAAAACCATCCCACTGGGTCTCAGGGACGTGGGTCTGCTCCGCATAAATTTGCTCCGCCGGATAGACATGGCGGTCCATGAAGACCTGCACCCGTTCGAGGTAGTCCTTGCAACGATCCGTAAACTCGTACATTTGCTTTCTCCGCAGTATGCTTGGGGTATGCTGGCGGTCAGTATAGACGAAGTATGGGAGTGGCGTCATGGGAAGCTTTGATCACACAGCTCTAAAAGCGGAAGTCACAGAATTCGCCCGCAGCCAGATCGCGATGCGCGAGGGGCTGGGTGAACAACATGAATTCCCAGCCGATCTATGGACCGCCATGGGAGAGGCTGGCCTGATGGCGATCGGCCTACCGGAACAATACGGCGGCCGGGGCGGCGACTATCGGGCCCTGGTAACGACCCTGGAAATCCTGGCGGACGTTGGTGGCTATCAGGGCGTGGCCATATCCTGGATGGGCCAAGCCTTGAATGCGCGCTTGCATATCCTGGGCTTAGGGACGGATGAGCAAAAACAGCAGTATCTACCGAACATGGCCAAGGGGCGGCATACCGCCTGCATGGCAATCTCGGAACCAGGCGCCGGCGCGCATCCAAAACGTCTTTCCACACGCGCCGAATTTGTCGGTGACGACGTAATCTTGAACGGGGAAAAGGCTTATCTGACAAATGGTCCCCTGGCAGATCTGTTTCTGGTGCTGGCAATCACGGATGAAGTCGATGGCCGGCGTTCCTTCACAACCTTCATTGTACCAAAGTACAGCAAGGGCCTGGAAATCACGGCTGGCGTGGAAGTCGATTTTCTGCACCCCTCCCCCCATTGCGGCCTGAAACTCATGAATGTGCGCATTCCGGCCAGCAATCGACTGGGCCCGCTGGGCGATGCCCTCAACGCCATATCCCTTCCCATGCGCCGGGTAGAGGACGCCTTGGGCTCAGCCAAGACCGCCGGCGCCATGCGCAACCGATTTCGTCTGTTATGCCGGGCCGCGGCGGAAAAACCTTTGGATGCGAAAATTGAACTTGCCCTTGGTCGTCTTATCGCCATGCCCGAAGCACTGTCAGCCATCGCGGGCAAGGCTGCTGATTTGCTGGATAGCGGGCGCGATGATGTGGATGAAACCTTGTCGTTGCTAGCCGCCGCCGCACGGGAAACCTCAAGGAATGTCGAGCGGGCGGTTGAGGCATTCATCAACACGTGGGATATAGAGGTATCGGGCGCGCTTTCCATCGCCAATCGAGACCTTGTGAAATCCTTGGGCATTGCCGCCACGGCACGAGACCTTCAAGCCCGCAAGCGTGGACAGACATTGTTGAGTAGCAGTTGATTTTGACCGCGCGCCGTAAATGAAGACTGTAAACTAAGTGATTGAAAAGAGACCCATGACCGAACCAAGTACAGCCGAATTCGACAACGTTGAAAACATCGTCGCCGGACTTGGCGATCAGGGCTACATCGCCTCCCGGCAAATTGCCACCGCTATCTTCGTGGCCGAGAATTTGACCAAGCCGATCCTGGTCGAAGGCTCCGCCGGCGTCGGCAAGACCGAACTGGCCCTGGCCTCCGCGGCCTGGCTGGGCCTGCCGTTGATCCGTATGCAATGTTACGAGGGTCTGGATGAATCCAAGGCATTGTACGAATGGAAGTACGGCAAACAGCTGCTCTATACCCAGATCCTAAAGGATAAAATGGGCGATGTACTGGGTGATGCCCCAGGCCTGGAAGCCGCCATGCAGAAACTGCATGGTTTTGGCGATATGTTCTTTTCCAAAGAATTTCTCGAACCCCGCCCTCTGTTGAAGGCCTTGCGGCAAGAACATGGCGCCGTACTTTTGATCGATGAAATCGATAAATCCGACGAGGAATTCGAGGCTTTCCTATTGGAAATCCTCTCCGCCTATCAGGTCACCATCCCCGAAATCGGTACGGTTAAATCCACCGTGCCGCCTCTGGTCTTCCTCACCTCCAACAATATGCGCGAGATGGGCGACGCCCTGAAGCGGCGCTGCCTACATCTATATATCCCCCTGCCCGACGCCAAACTGGAAGAGCAGATCGTGGCCGCTCGCGTACCGAATATCGAGGCCACGCTGCGGCGTAAACTGGTTTCATTCGTGCAACAGCTGCGGGTACAGGACCTGAAAAAGCTGCCATCCATTTCCGAAACCTTGGATTGGGCCCGTGTACTGATGCTGCTACATACCGATGATCTGGCCCCCGATATGGTCCGCGACACCTTGAATGTGTTGCTGAAGTTCGAAACGGATATTGACGCAATACGACCACAGATCGCCGAATTGACCCGGAAGGCACGTCAGGACGGGGACCGAGGCTATGCAGCGACCACTTGAGAACTTCTTCCGCGCCCTGCGCGCCGCTGATATCCGTGTCTCGCCGGCGGAAAGCATTGATGCCCACCGCACGGTCGACGTAGTCGGTTACGGCGACCGACAGTTGTTCAAGGATGCGCTCTGCGTGGCCCTGGCGAAAACACCCGACGAAGTCGCCAATTTCGAAGAATGCTTCGAGATGTTTTTCCAGCGTGACGAATTCGCCGACCGCGATTACAGCGATGACGAGGACGGCAGCAGCCAGGCACCTGAAAGTGTGGAAAGCGACGCCGACTTTGCTGATCAACTTAGCAACGTACCCCTGGCCGAAATGGTTATGGATGCCGACGGCAGCGAGCTGGCGGCGGCCATGGAACAATCCGCCAATCGTGTCGGTGCGACGGAGATCAAATTTTTCTCTCAACGGGGTTATTTTGCACGCCGCATCCTCGACGACATGGGCTTACGCGATCTGGAGCGGTTAATTGCGACGCTACGGCGTAGCGGCGAAGGGGATGAAGACGGCGAAGGTGACGCCGCGCGGGACCTAGCTAAACGCCTGGAACAGGGCCGGCGTTATCTGCTCGATGAATCCCGGCAATATGTGGAACGGCAGTACGAATTATACGCCCGCGCCAACGGTGAAAACTTGCGCGAGGAATTCCTTATGGAAACCCGCATGTCGAACCTGGAGCACCGGGATTTCGACCGCATGCACCGCATCGTCCGCCGTATGGCGAAACGCCTGGCCTCGCGCTATAGCCGGCGGCGCAAACATACCAAGCGCGGCCAACTGGATATTCGCCGCACCATGCGCCGTAACATGCCCCACGACGGCATCCCATTTGAAGTTTTGTGGAAGCAGATCAAGATCGAACGGCCCAAGATCGTGGTGATCTGCGATGTTTCTAAATCCGTCGCGGCGGCCGCGCGGTTCCTGCTGCTGTTCCTCTATTCCATGCATGAAGTGATCGCCCACCTGGAGGCCTATGCCTTTTCCGACAGCTTGGTCAGCGTCGGCGACATTCTGGAAAACAACGATGTGGAACAGGCTATACCGGAAATCATGAACACCATCGGCTTCCGCTCCACCGACTATGGCCAGGCCCTGCTCGATTACGAGGAATGCTTCATGGATGATCTGGACCGACAAACCACGGTGATCATTCTGGGCGACGGCCGTTCCAACTTCACCGACCCGCGTATCGACATCATGCGCCGCATCCACGACCGCTCCCGCTCCGTCATCTGGCTAAATCCAGAACCGGAAACGTTTTGGGGCACCGGCGACAGCGAAATGCCCCGCTACCGCCAGTTCTGCCATGTCGCCAAGACATGCAGCACCGTATTGCACCTGGAACGCGTGGTCGATGACATCCTGAAAAGCTACGCCCGGGCCTGATAACCGACAAGAAGCTGTAATTTAGAGGATGGCCGAAAATTTGTGGGCGAAACATAAACCCATGGGGGCTCGCGGGCCGATCAAGTAGATCGAGTATTGCGGAAACACACTCCGGTCCCGCTAATTCTTCACCAAGCCCTCGATGGATGTCGCCACGATTTGCAGGCCGCGTTCAATGATCTGACTTTCCCATTCCCGGTCATCACGGCAAAAGGCCGCCTTGAAATTCGCCTTGATGGTGCTGCCGTCCCGGTCACGGTGATGCCACCACCAGGCATGTTCATCCTGCAAGGCCGGCAGAATGCCATCAAAAGGCAAAGTGCCGAATTCCAAAGTCAAGCAGATGACTCGCGCGCCCATCAACGCCTCCATGGCGCCAACCCCAGTCTTGCCATGGTTGATCTTGGCAGCGGCGGCGGTAACATCCCCGCCCCACCAGGCCTTGGCCAGGTTGTAATCAGCCGACTTCGGCAAGTGGTAACACATGGGGCTCCCGTATCCCGATGGCCCCAAGCCGGTGTGAATGTCGACGTATGCCGCCAACTTCACATTCGGCAACATCTTAGGCAGATATTCCCGCAGAGCCCGGTTCGACCACGACGGCACCCGGCCACCATAGAACATGCCTTCGGCATCATCGTACTGTCCGCCAATGGCGCGCATGATGTTCATATGGCCCATTTCCACACCAAGGCGCAGCAATTCCTTATCGGCGGCCTCCCGTTCCGGGCCATCCAACCTATTGACCGCTAGGAAATGGGCCACCTTGGCGTAACCGTCGTTATGGGGATGGTCGGCCTCGTGATCGATGAAATTTCGGTTTAAGTCCACATTGTTTTCGTTGACCCGGCGCAAATGCGCGAAGCCGAAAGCATTCAGGCCATGCACCATGACCACGGCAAGATTATCAGGCAGTTGTCCACCATGAGCCGCCAGCCAGGCGCACTGGATGGCCGAGCCCGCGAAACCTTCCGCCCCGTGGGTGCCCGAAACCAGGATTAGGGCGCGTTCGGCATCCGTCGGACCAAGACGCAGAAAATCCGTGCTCAATTCCAACCCGTCAGGGCCAGAGGCAGGATTGATCGCGCGCATCAATTCGCCGCCCAAAACATTCGACAAATTTAGAAAATGCTCCCGGCAGGCGGCATAATCCGGTCGGAAATGACTGTCGCTAGCCATGTTCAGCTATCCCTTCAGGCCCTGGATAGTCTTACGTGCGATTTCCAGACCCCGCTGCCAGATCATGGCCTTCCATTCGCTGTCCTCGCCGTAGAACGCGGTCCGCATTTGCCGTTTGATGTCCCGACCCTTGGCGGAGGCCACATCGCCGTGCAGATACAGCCAGTTATCAGCTTGCAAGGCGCCCAGAACCTGTTCGGGAGGCAAGGTACCGAATTCAATGGCGATGGTGGTGCTTTCGGCATTTTGCAATAAGGCATGGTAGCCGCTCTCGATGGTGCCGTTGACCTTGGCCGAAACACTATCGCCGGAGCCCGGTGTACGAACTTCGTCACCGTACCAGGCCACGGCGCGCAGATGTTCGGCCCCACCGGGCACATCGACCGAGATCAGTTCGCCGTAACCTCTAGGCCCCAGGCCAGTATGGAAATCGATCAGCGCCACATGGCTGCGTCCGATCAAATGTTCTTGGGCCAAGGTTTCAATAGTGCACCGCGACCAGGTTGCCGCCTGCCCGCCATAGAACAGGCCGTCGGGATGGTCGTACTGGCCACCACTAACCGCAGCCTGGTAGGCTAACATGCCATGTTCGGCGATATATGCCTTGATCGCCGCGTCGGCTGCCTGGTGGGCCGGGCCATCCCAATCACTAGGCACCAGCCAGGGGTGGACTTCGTCATAGGCTGGGTTTTCCGGCAGTGGCGCTTCGAAATCAATGAAATTGCGGTTCAAATCGACGTTGTCTTCGGTCACCCGCCGTTCGTGAACGAAGCCATGGGGGTTATGGGCATGCACGTGCAAAAGCGCCATATCGTCAGGTAATTCAGTGTGCAGGCCATCTTGCAGGAAACCGATTTGGCAGCCCGAGCCGCAAAAGCCTTCGACACCATGGGTGCCCGATGAAGTCACCAGCACCTTGGCTGCGTCGGCCGGGCCCAGGTAGGCCAAATCCATGGCCAGATCATCGCCATCGGGACCTTGTAAAGGATGCGCATAGCTTGTCTGGACCGCTCCGGCGGTCTTGGCCGCCGCCAGAAATTTTGCCCGTGCCTCGCCATAGCTGGCGGAAAACCAATCGTCGATTGCCATAAGACTTCTCAACCTCTTCTTAAAACACGAAGGGGCGGAACCGAAACTAACCGGTTCCGCCCCACCCTGTAGTCGTCGTATTCGCCTAGTTCCAGCGGCGCATTTCCAAACGGCCGATCTGTGCGCGATGCACCTCATCGGGACCATCGGCAAAGCGCAGGGTGCGCGAGTGGGCGTAGGCATGGGCCAGATTGAAGACTTGGCTGACGCCGCCGCCGCCATGCACCTGCATGGCCATGTCGACCACGCGGCAGGTCATGTTCGGCACCGCCACCTTGATCATGGCGATTTCCTTGCGGGCTTCCTTATTGCCAACCGTGTCCATCTTGTGGGCCGCGTACAGCACCAGCAAACGGGCCTGATCGATGGCGATGCGAGCTTCCGCGATGCGCTCGGAGGTCACCGATTGCTCGGAGACCAGTTTGCCAAAGGCAAAGCGGGATTTGGCCCGCTTACACATATTCTCCAAGGCGCGCTCGGCGACGCCGATCTGGCGCATGCAGTGATGGATCCGTCCAGGTCCAAGGCGGCCCTGGGCAATCTCGAAACCGCGCCCCTCGCCCAATAAAATATGGTCGGCGGGCACGCGGACGTTTTCGAACAACACTTGGCCATGGCCATGGGGCGCATCGTCATAACCGAAGACGTGCAGCATTTTCTCCACCGTGATACCCGGCGTATTGCGAGGCACGACGATCATCGATTGCTGGCGGTAACGGTCGGCATTATCCGGATCCGTCTTACCCATCAGGATCAGAACCTCGCAACGGGGATCGCCAATACCGGATGTCCACCATTTGCGGCCATTGATGACATATTCATCACCCTCACGCACGATGGCGGTTTCAATGTTCGTAGCATCGGAGGAAGCCACGGCGGGTTCCGTCATTGCGAAGGCGGAGCGGATCTTGCCATCCAGCAACGGTGTCAGCCAGCGTTCCTTAAGCTCGGCATTGGCGTACCTGGTGAACACTTCCATATTGCCGGTGTCTGGCGCAGAGCAATTGGTGGATTCAGCCGCGATGGGCGACCGGCCCATGATCTCGCACAGAGGTGAATAGTTGAGGTTAGACATCGGCTCCACCTCTTCACTCTCCGGCAGAAAGAGATTCCAAAGGCCCTTTTCGCGGGCCTTGGCCTTCATTTCCTCCAAAATCGGCGGAACGTTCCAGCGGTCAGCGTTCTGATTAAGCTGCTCCTGGTAAAGGTCCTCGTTCGGGTAGACCGTATCGTCCATGAATTTCAGCAGCCGCTCCTGCAAATCCTTCGAGCGGTCAGAAAATTCTGGGATCATCTCTTACCTATCCTTCCTAGCGGGCACGTACACGCCCGGATATTCATCGTTTATTTCTTGCGTCTGGCCAATGTAGCGCCTGTGATGATCAGAGTCTCCTATCAGTTTGTAGCTTGGTATGTGTTATGGTGTCGCGGTAATGATTTTTCCGAAAGGATGTTTCGATGGCAGAACGAACAAAAGAAGATGACGTCCTGGGCTTTGCCGCAGCGCATGATATTCCGGTGCCCTATATGCAACGATTGAAGGACTATTACCTAGCCTTGGGCTATGGCAACCCCTACCGCTGGGCACAGTACACGGCCGTGCCATTCACGCCCCTGGAGAAACCATTGTGGAAAACCAAGGTAGGTTTGGTGGTTACCTCGGCCCCCTATCAGCCCGACCGGGGCGATCAGGGCCCAGGTGCGGCCTATAACGCCTCGGCTAAGTTTTATCAGGTCTATACCGGCGAGGTCGCTGATGAGCCGGATGTGCGCATCTCCCATCTCGGCTATGACCGGACCTATACAACCGCCGCCGACATCAACACCTATTTCCCCCTGGCGCAGTTGAAAAAGGCCGCCAACCAGGGCCGGATCGGCGCCCTAGCTGAACATTTCCAGGGCACGCCGACCAACCGCAGCCAAGTCACCACGATAGAGCAGGATTGCCCGGAAGTACTTAGACGTCTGAGGGAAGACGGAGTTGAAGCGGCGGTCATTGTTGCGGCTTGACCAGTGTGCCATCAGACCGTGAGTCTGACAGCATGTTATCTCGAAGCAAACGGCATCCCCACCGTCATCATGGGGTGTGCCAAGGACATAGTTGAACTCTGCGGCGTGCCGCGTTTTCTGTTCAGCGACTTCCCCTTGGGCAATGCAGGCGGCAAACCCGATGATCCGCAATCGCAGGCGGAAACCATGGCCATGGCCCTGGATCTGCTGGAAAGCGCTACAGGTCCCCGCACCACTCTGCAATCACCACAGCGTTGGAATGACGATGCGGAATGGAAGCTCAATTTCCGCAATATCGAACGTATCCCACCAGAGGAAATTGCCCGCCAGCGAGCGCAAAACGATGTGGTCAAGGAAATCGCCAAGGGCCGACGGGAAGCCGCAGGATTAAAGACCAAACAGCCCGATGCGGCGGAGTAAGTATCATTATGAGTGAAGCATCCGCGAAACCGTTCGAGGGCGTCCGCGTCCTCGACTTCACCCAGGTCTTCGCCGGACCTTTCGGCAGTTACCAACTGGCTGTCCTGGGCGCCGACGTGATCAAGGTGGAACGGCCCGGCGGCGAGGAAATGCGCAATGGGCCCTTGTCCAGGGAATGGAGCGACCGGGGCATGGCGCCAGGCTGGCTAGCGATTAATGCCAACAAGCGGAACATTGCCCTTGATCTGAAAGACCCAAAAGCACTGGAAATCGTCAAGCGTCTGGTTAAGAACGCCGACGTGGTGACGGAGAACTTCCGGCCTGGCGTGATGGAGCGCCTCGGCATCGGTTATGAAGCGCTATCGGCCATTAATCCACAGCTGATTTATTGCGCTGTTTCCGGCTTCGGCCAGAACGGACCGGAGCGGAATACGCCGTCATATGACGGCCGTATCCAGGCGGTCTCAGGCATCATGTCCATTACGGGGCATGAAGGCACTGGCCCGACGCGCGCTGGGTTCGCGGTCTGCGATGCCATCGGGGGCATGACCTCCGCCTTCGCCGTTGCCTCCGCCCTGTTTCAGCGTACCCATACAGGCAAGGGACAGTGCATCGACGTGGCCATGCTGGATTCCACTCTGGCGTTTCTCTCTCCCTTGATCAGCGAGCACACCACCACCGGCCACGTCCATGGCCAGTATGGCAACCAGGCCATCAGCCGCCGCCCCACCGCCAATCTATTCAAGGTAGGCGACGATAATCTGCTCCTCGCGGTAAATACCGAGAAGCAGTTTCAAGCCTTGATGGGCGCGATCGGCCAGCCCGAACTGTTGGATGATCCACGCTTCGCCGACTGGCATGGCCGGACCGAGCATGAACCGGCCTTGCGGGAGATTATCGAGACCGCCTTTGCCTCTGACGATATCGCTACCTGGGAGGCCCGTCTGGCGGAGGCCGGCGCGCCTGCCTCCCAAGTGCGCAATCTCAAGGAGGCCATCAACCATCCGCAGTTGGAACACCGGGACGTGTTGCAAACGGTCGAAAGCCCCTTTGGCTCCCTGAAACTGGTGGCCAATGGTTTTCGTCTGGCCCATGGCGGCGCTTCCATTGACCGCGCGCCCGTGGCACCTGGCGCCGATGCCGAGGAAATCTTGGGCGAAGCAGGCTACGACGTCGATGAAATCGTAGCCTTTCGAACCAACGGCGTGATTTAGGTCCGCCGAAGATACATATTGGTGCCCTTGGCGGATTGCACCACTTCATCCCGTTGATTACGGATCTCGCGGTCGAACTCGACAATACCCTTGTCAGGCTTGGAGGTCTCTCGTTTGGACTCTACACGCTGCACCACATGGATGGTGTCGCCATGTTTGACCGGTAGATGGATGCGCCAGGCGTCCACTCCCAGCATGGCAACGATGGTGCCGTCATTGATGCCGGAGGCATAGCTGAGCCCACCCGCTACGGCCCAGACCAAGGGGCCATGGGCAATGGGTTCGCCATAGGGCTGGGTCTTACAGAATTCATGATCGCAATGGGGTGCGTTGAAATCTCCTGAAAGCGAAGCGAAATTAACAATATCGGTCAGGGTAATGGTCCGGCGCGGCGTGACCAATTCCATGCCGATCTCAAAATCCTCGAAATACATGCCCCGCGGCTTTGCCTGTGACGTCATCCTCTGACTACCTCCACTGCATACAAATTATCATCATCCTACCGTGGCCAGATCCTTGTCCGAAGTGATGATATGATTAATCACCCGGCCTGTAATTGGAATTCCAGGTTATCCCGCCGTTCGGGATCTGATTATCAAGGATGCTCAGTGCAAGCTCGACCGTGACTTCCAGGAAGTTATCGTGTTCCTCCTTGTGGACGTCGTAATAGGCGAATTTGTTGGCCCATATGTATTATTCTTCCAGCGCGAAATGAGATGCCGCCAGGCATGAATTTCACCCAGACAAGCCTCAATAGCCGCCGGATCGTCACTATCCGATAGGACGTCATGCAGTTCGTTCAGACGTTCGAACAAATCCTGATGCTCCCAGTCCAGTTTCTCAACCCCGATCAAATAGTCGTCGCGCCATATCAGCTGTTGGGTCATTATTGCTCACTCCCGCTAGCAACTGCAAATGCGCCGCCCCCATCTCACCCTGACAAGGTCAAGATGTTAGCCGATTAGCGCCGCGCCTGGAAGAAGGCGCGCAATAATGCCGCTGCCTCGCCTTCGCCAATACCCGGATAAAGCTCGGGCCGATAATGGCAGCTGGGTTGGTGAAAAATTCTAGGCCCGTGCTCGACCCCACCCCCCTTGGGGTCCGGGGCGGCGTAGTACAGACGCGCCAGACGGGCAAAAGAAATCGCCGTAGCGCACATGGGACACGGCTCCAGGGTGACGTAAAGGGCGCAACCCGGCAGGCGAGCCGCGCCACGCAAATTACAGGCCTGGCGGATCACCTCCATCTCGGCGTGGGCCGTGGGATCAGATCCCGCCTCGGTGCGGTTGCCCGCCCGGGCCAGAATATTTCCAACACCATCAACCAGCACGGCGCCGATCGGCACCTCGTCCCGTGCCCCCGCCGCACGGGCTTCGTCCAGTGCCAGGTTCATGAAGGTTGATTTCGTGGGCTGAATGGGCATGTTGCCACCATGAGCAGCAATACAAAAACGGTCAAGCCCGAAGACGGTGAACGGATAGCCAAGCGCTTGGCACGTGCGGGATTATGTTCCCGACGAGAGGCGGAACGCTGGATTACCGCCGGCCGGGTCAAGGTCAATGGCAAAATCCTTGAAACACCTGCCTGTGTGGTAACAACCAAAAGCCGTATCGAGGTGGATGGCATTCCCCTAGCGGGGGCCGAGCCAACCAAGCTGTGGCGCTATCACAAGCCCAAGGGGCTGCTGACTACCAACAATGATCCCGAGGGTCGGGCCACGGTTTTCGAGAAGCTGCCCGATGACCTACCTCGCGTCTTGTCCGTAGGACGTCTGGATCTGAATACCGAGGGTCTGTTGCTGTTAACCAACGATGGCGATCTGGCCCGCTTTCTCGAGCTGCCCAGCACTGGTTGGCGGCGGCGCTATCGAGTCCGGGTACATGGCACAGTGAATGAAAAATCCCTAACCCGTTTGGCCGGCGGTGTGCGAATTGACGGTATCTCGTATGGCGGGATCGAAGCCACCTTGGACAGCACCCAGCGCGGCAATTCATGGCTCAGCCTATCCTTGACGGAGGGCAAGAACCGGGAAATCCGCCGTGTCATGGAACATCTTGATCTGCAGGTCACACGCTTGTTTCGGCTCTCCTACGGCCCGTTTCAATTGGGTGATCTGTCCCGTGATGAGGTCTCGGCGGTGCCCCGACGTGTTCTGCGTGATCAGTTGGGTGGCAACGCCGCCCGCTTTGGCCTGGCCGCGACAGAGGGCGATGCGAAACGGCCCCAAAAGAAGCAGCCAGCAAGAAAATAGGCCCAAAAAAAGAAAAAGTAACGCAGCCTCAATCAGGCCCGTCCCGGACGGACTGCCAATCCAGGGCGCGTGTCTGCCGCGTCATTAGCATAGGTGTTCCGGCATCATCCCCGGCACGTATGGCAAGCGCGGTATCCTTGGCGATCATCGAAATGAAATGCGGCCACATACCAGGATCGGAAAAGAAATCCCAATTTTCACCCATAAAGGTATTGCCAGTCGAAGTCCCCAATATCTCCATCAATGCCTCGGGCACCATGCCATGAGCCTTGGCTAGCTTCCGCGCTTCCCAGAGCAAACCAGCGCAACCAAAAAGTATGCTATTGTTGGCCAGCTTGGCCACTTGGCCCATGCCAATGTCACCGCAATGAAATATTCGGCCCATGGACTCCAAGGCCTCACGACATTGTTCCACCGCCGCCCCACTGCCGCCTGTCAACATAGACAACGTGCCTTGTGCCGCGCCCATGGTGCCGCCGCTGACCGGGCAATCCAGCACGGCGATTTCCTTGCTGGTGGCCTCCGCCGCCAGATCTTGACAATATTTTGGAGCCAGAGTGCTCATGACAATCACGGCCCCGCCCGGCGCCATTGCCGCCAAGGCGCCTTTCGATCCGCGGAGAACCGTATCTGTCTGTGCCTCGTCCGTCACAACGGTCATCACTATGTCGGCTCGCTCACCCACTGCGTGGGCATTGGCCACCTCTTCAAGGCCCAGGCGTTTTAAGGTTTCGATCGCCTCGCGGCGCCGATGGGCGTGACTAACGACCGGAAACCCCGCGCCGAGCAGCCGCGCCGCCATAGGCTGGCCCATATCACCCAGCCCGATAAAACCAATGGTCTGCCTTGTCACCACGAGATCTCCACTTCCAACCTGGCTCATGCCGGTTAGGATAACCAACACGCGCGGTGCGGAATAGGAAAAGAAAACGAACATGCGAATTGTTAGCGGCAAACACAAGGGACGGCGCCTGAACGGGCCTGCGGGCATGGTGATCCGCCCAACTTCGGACCGGGCGCGGGAGGCGATGTTCAATATTCTCTCCCACGGGGATTACGCCGGCCCGGACGGCCCCATGCCCCAGGGCCTGGCCGTCCTGGATGTCTTTGCAGGCACCGGTGCCCTTGGGTTGGAAGCACTGTCCAGGGGTGCGGCGTCAGTCTGTTTTCTGGAGCAAGACCGTGTGGCGGCACGGGCGATCCGGGAAACGGCAAGGGACATGGACGAGGCAGATCAGGTCAGCGTTCTGATCCGCGATGCCATCCGGCCCGGACAGGCCCGCGATGGTTTTGACCTCGTCTTGATGGATGCACCATACCGTACCGGGCGATCTGAGCCCTCTCTACGCGCCCTGGCTGATTTAGGTTGGTTACGCGCAGGCGCCATCTGTTGCATCGAGCTGGCCAAAAAGGAGCCGTTTGAAGCCGGCACCAGCTTTACGGTCCTTGATAAGCGAACCTACGGTGCCGCGCGCATCGTGTTTCTGTGCTGGGATAACTAATCAGCGGCGGCCAAACAGGCTTTCTATATCGCCCAACTGCAATTCCACATATGTGGGCCGGCCATGGCTGCATTGTCCCGAACGCGGCGTGCGTTCCATCTCCCGCAACAGCGCGTTCATTTCCTCGACAGTCAAACGGCGACCGGCCCGGACACTCCCATGACAGGCCATGGACGCACATACCTGGTCCAGACGCTCACGCAGGGCCAAGGCCTGGTCCATTTCGGCCAATTCGTCGGCCAGGTCACGGATCAGGCCCTGCACGTCGCTCTCCCCCAATAGGGCCGGAACCTCGCGCACCACGATGGCACCATTGCCAAAGGCTTCAAAAACCAGGCCTAGTTCAGCCAGTTCCACAGCACGCGCGGCCAGGCGCTGGGCGCCGTCGTCATTCAGTTCTACGACCTCGGGCAGCAACAACATCTGTCCGGCCACGCCATTGGCGTCCAGCTGCGCCCGCATGCGTTCCATCACCAGACGTTCATGGGCCGCATGCTGATCCACGATGACAATGCCATTTGCGGTTTGCGCCACAATGTAGGTTTCGTGCAATTGTCCCCGCGCCACGCCCAAGGGGTAATCATTGGCAGCAACCACATCGTCTTCCATTGCCTCCACGCGGGCCGAGGGTTCAGTGGCGTGGGCTAAAGGCGCCTGGAATGCGGTGGCGGCCTCCATCAGGCCCACATTGCCGTGGCCAACAGGCTGGCGATAGGGCAGATTAAGGCTCCCTTCATGTGCCCGGCCCAGAGCCATCGCACTGATGGTGGAAGAGCTCCGGTGTCCGGCGCCGGCCAGGGCATGGTGCAAGGCCGAAACCAGCAAACCACGCACCAGACCGGGATCGCGAAAACGCACCTCCGTCTTCATAGGATGCACATTGACATCCACCAGTTCAGCCGGCACATCGAGAAACAGCGCCGCCATAGCGTAGCGGTCATGAGCTAGAACACCCATATAGCCGACTCGCAAGGCGCCGGCCAATAAGCGATCTCGCACCGGTCGGCCATTGACGAACAGATACTGCATACGGTTATTGGCACGGTTCAGGGTCGGCAGGCCGGCATAACCGGTCAGGCGAAGACCTTCCCGTTCCGCATCTATGGCAAGGGCATTGTCGGCAAATTCCCGCCCCATGACCGCCCCCAGGCGGGCCAGGCAGGCATCGAACAGATCGCCACCGCTGATGCTGAGATCCAGGCTGCGCCGCTCCCCATCCGAGAGGGTAAAGGCAATATAGGGCCGTACCATGGCCAGCCGTTTCACCGTATCGGCGGCGTGCTGAAATTCAGTGCGCGGCGTTTTGAGAAACTTCAACCGCGCCGGGGTCGCGAAGAACAAATCACGCACTTCGACCCGACTGCCCGGCGCCAGGGACGCTGGTGTCACGCCGCTGACCTCGCCGCCATCAACATTGATACACCAGGCCTCATCAGCATCATGGGTCCGCGAGGCAATGCTCAGCCGGGCGACGGCACCGATGGAAGGCAGCGCTTCGCCGCGAAAACCCAGCCATTCGATATGTAAAAGATCCTCGTCAGGCAGTTTCGATGTGGCGTGGCGCTCCACCGCCAGGGCCAAATCGTCCGGCCCCATGCCGGACCCATTGTCGGTGACCGATATCAGTTGCCGGCCACCGTTCAGCAAAACAATGTCAATCTGCGTCGCACCCGCATCGATTGCGTTTTCCACCAATTCCTTCAAGGCGGAGGCAGGCCGTTCCACTACCTCACCGGCGGCGATGCGGTTGACCATAACCTCCGGCAGGCGGCGCAGATGGTTCACGGCGCGCTGTCCCTGAGATATTGCCGGGCCAGCACCTTGCTCTCCTCCACCGCCGGCTGGCCAAAGGCACTGACACCCACCAGATCAGCGGCGAACAAGGTTTCCAGCATGAAATGCATGAATAAAGCGCCCAACGTCACCTCATCCAATGTTGCCGCCGTCAATCGGCGCACGGGCCGGCCATGCTTTTCAAGGGTTTCCGCCGTAGCCGTCTGCATGGCCGCGATCAAGTCACCGATCGTCCGCCCGGCCAAATAATCTTGTTCCAGGGACTTGGCCAGAGCCGCATCAATTATGGGGCCCCGTCCAGCCTGATCAAGGGTTAGCACGGTGAACTGCTTGTCCCGCGGGCCATCAAGATAAAGCTGCAACTGGCTATGCTGATCAACCGGTCCCAAGGCATCAATGGGCGTGGTGCCCTGACCATTCTTGCCCAGACTTTCCGCCCAAAGTTGGCGGTACCACCTGGCGAACGGCTTCAAGCGTCCGCTATATGCCAGCAACACCGACTGGCTCAAGCCCTTACGCAACAGAGCAACCTGCATGGCAGCACCAACCGCCGGAGGACTATCAATTGTCTCCAAGGCATGGTCCAAGACCGCATGGGCGCCATCCCGTACCGCAGCGGCATCGAGACCCAGGATCATCGCAGGCAGCATCCCAACCAGCGAAAGCACTGAAAATCGTCCGCCAATATTTGGGTCATAGTCCAATACCGGCGCGCCAATATCCGCAGCTAACCGGCGCAAGGGGCCTTCGCCGGGCTCGGTTATAGCCAAAAAACGCCCCGCCATCCCGTCCCGGCCCAAATGTTCCCGCACGGCAGAGACTGCCGTCAAGGCTTGCGCCAAGGTTTCCCCCGTACTCCCCGATTTGGAAATCAACAAGAACCCCGTGTGGGAAAGTTGATCGGGTGCCAAGACAGCCGTCATCAGATCCGGATCAAGATTATCGGGCACGCACAGTTCCGGTCCATCGTCGGAGGCAAGCGCGGCCAAGGTACGGGCACTGAGTGCGGAGCCACCGGTGCCGAAAAGCACCACCCGGCGGAACCGCTGGCGCCAATCCCGGGCGATTTGCTCCAGGGCAGCCAAATCATCGCGCCGTCGGGCTATCGCCAGCGGTGCCAAGCTGCCTGGCTCAGCCGCTAGATCATCGCGCAAACGTGACCGTGTGGCTTCGCATTGCCGCAACAATGGCACCAAGTCGTCCTGGCTCAACCCCGCCAGCTGCAAACAGCCGGCGATATCCTGGCTTATTGGAATCCTATCCATGCCGCACGCTAACAGAGGCCGGTGCAGGCTGAAAGCACCACCACAGCCCTATTCGCTGCTGCTCAGGCCGGTCGGCTGGCCGACCACAACGATCAACAGATTTTCCGGGCGCAACAGCCGTTTTGCAACCCGGCGGATGTCCCCCAGGGTGACGGAATTGATGAAAACCGCACGGCGTTCAAGATAGTCCAGACCAAGGTTTTCCCGCTGTATGACGCGCAAAAGCCTGGCGATTCGCCCAGACGATGTCAGGCGCAGGGGGAACGAGCCATTAAGGTACGTCTTGGCATTGGCCAGCTCTTCCGCCGTTATACCCGCCTCGCCTGCGCGGGCGATTTGTTCCTTGATAACCTTCAGGGTTTCCTTCACCCGTTGGTTCTGGGTGCCGACACCGCCCAGATGAATGGCGGCATGATCAAGGGGGTAAAGATAGCTGTAGACCGAATAGGCCAAACCACGTTTCTCACGCACCTCTTCGTTTAGGCGGGAGGAAAAACCACCGCCACCCAAGACATAGTTCAGCACATAAGCCGCATACCAATCAGGATCATCTCGCTTCAGACCCTGCGCACCAAACATCACCCGACTTTGCGGAATAGTTTTTTCCACCACCTTTAAAAGGCCCGGTCCCTTTAGCGTGGCTTTTGGAACCGTAGCGATCTTGGCACTGGCTGGTAGGGCGCCAAACGTCCTGTCCAACAACGGTCCGAGATCCGCGGCCGAGATATCACCAACCACTCCGATAGTCAGACGGTCGCGGGCCAGGGCTTTGGCCATGAACTTTCGCAGATCCGCCGTGTTGATCGCCTTGACGGTTTCAATGCTGCCGCTGTTGGGCAGGCCATAAGGATGATCGGCAAAGGCCGTGGCGAACCAGGTTTTACTGACGATGGCATCTGGATCCTCCTGGGACTCGATCAATCCAGTCAGGATCTGCCGCCGGATACGCTCCACCGCCTCGGCCTCGAAATGCGGTTCATTCAGGGCCAGTCGCAACAGCTCGAAAGCGGGATCCCGGTTGGCACTCAGGGTCCGCAGACTACCTGAAAAACTATCGCGATCGGCATCAAAACCCATCCGCACAGCCAGTTCTTCCAAGCGGGTTTGGAATGCCAGGGAATCATATGGTCCAGCCCCTTCGTCCAACAACGCGCTCACCAGATTGCCGGTACCCTTGCGCGATGGCTGATCCAGGGAGGCGCCACCGGCAAATGAAAAGCTAACGCTCAACAATGGGATAGAGGGCTCATGCACCAGCCAGGCCGTGATGCCGCCAGGACTGCGGACAACCTGTATCTCCGTGGCTAAGGCGATATGTGGCAGCCACAGAATAGCGGCCACCAGAAACAGCGGTGCCCTGCGTAATTTCGCAAGGGCCCGCATTATTTCGCCTCCCCGTTTTCAGGTAACAGCAGACCCGTCACCGAACGACGCATGTCCAGAACCGCGCGTCCCGCCGCCATCACCTGCTCCATGCTTACCGCCCGAACCTCATCCGGCCAGGCCTCCACCCGCGCCACGCTGAGGCCGGAGGTCAAGGCATCGCCAAAGATCCTGGGCGAGGTAAACAGATTGTCGCGGGCATAGACCGCCGCCGCCAATAGGCCCGTGCGCGACCGTTCCAATGCCTTGGCCGTAAAACCATCCTTCAAGGCGGCTACCAGGGTCGCATCTATGGCCACCTCCAACTTTGCCAAGCTTACCCCCGGAGACGGCGTCGCATACAGCATGAAACGGCTCTGATCCAAACTAGTGGAGCTATAGTAGGCGCCCGCATTAGCCGCCAGTTTTTGCTTCATCACCAATTCCCGATATAGCAGTGACGTCGTACCACCGCCAAGCAAGTCCGCGAACAGGCTCAAGGGAACGGCATGCCTGCTCTCGCCCGCGCTGCGGGTCGGTGCCAGGTAACCGCGCCGCCAATCAGCCTGACTGACCCTGGCGTCCTTGAAGATCACGCGTCGTTCGGCCAGTTGTGGCGGTTCTTGAGGACGTCTGCGCGCCGGCGTATCGGCGCGTTCCAAGGGTCCAAAATGCTTCTCGGCCATGGCAATGACCGCATTCGGATCCACATCGCCAGCAACCACTAGGATGGCATTATTGGGGGCGTAATAGCGCTTATAGAAAGCCAGAGCATCGGCATGGTTCAACGCCTCTACCTCATGCTTCCAGCCAATCACCGGAATGCCATAGGGGTGCGCCATATATTGCGCAGCGCTCATGGCCTCTCGCAACTGGGCGGCGGGGTTATTGTCGGTGCGCGAGCGGCGTTCTTCCAGAACCACATCGCGCTCCGTTTTCACATCATCAACGGTCAGCACCAAATTGACCATTCGGTCAGCTTCCATGCGCATGACCAGGTCCAGCTTGTCCTTGGCGACATTCTGGAAATAGCCGGTGTAATCATAGGACGTGAAGGCATTGTCGCGCCCGCCGTTGCGCGCCACGATCTTGGAGAACTGCCCCGAAGGGACGGTTGGGGTACCCTTGAACATCAGATGTTCCAGGAAATGCGCGATCCCTGATTTGCCCGCCGGCTCGTCCGCGGCGCCAGCCTTATACCAAACCATGTGCGCCACCACCGGAGCCCGGTGATCCTCGATAACCACCACTTGCATGCCATTGGCCAGGGTGCGCGTCTTGGGGTGAAATAATGCCGCCTGGGCCACTGGTGCATAACAGGCAGCAACGGTCAACAGGATGGTGAATGCAGCTATGATGCGAAACATGATTTAACGCGGCCTTCCCCGAAATCCAAACACAGCAATAACCTGATATGACCTCGGCAAGGCGTAGCGCAAGCTTTCACTGAAAAATAACGCTCAAGGCCTCGTGAGGTGAGCTAGAAAACACCTTCCAGCCAACCGCGCTTGCGCCGCTTGATGATTGGCGTCTCGCCCTTGTTCGGAGGATCACCCGCCGCCGCTGCCTCGCGCAGGCGCTTGGCTTCCTTGCCAGCATCAACAGAAACGCCATAGGCAGGTTTATCCTGCCAGAATATCAGGCGGTCAGCGAAAGACTTATCCTTTTCCGCCAGCACGGATGTCTCCCGATTGACGATTTGCCGAATCGAGGAATCAGATTCCTTCGTGCCGGCCTTTTGCAGCAGGGCGAGTTCACCTCCGGTCGGTTCGGCGGCCGTGCCTGTACCCGTGGCCCCAACTAGAACCGCACCGGATTTACCAGCCTTCCTGCTCGCCGCCAGGATAGCGGTCTTGGCCGTTTCGCGCGGCTGCACTTCCTGCGGCCGTTGGGCGCCCCGGCGCGGTGGACGTAGGGAAAAGTCAGGCGGCATCACCAAAGGCGCCTTGGCCAGGACGGTGAATTCGTCAGGCGCATTTTTTGTAAGCCCAACCTGCTCCTTGAAGGTATCGCAAGCCGATAGGCCCGACAGCAGCGCCGCCGTCCCGATGATTGTCAAAAATTTAGTCTTGCGCCTCGCCATGTTCCTACGCGTCCTTCGCTCCAACGTCGTCACCGCTCCCCTCGTCCCCATCGCTCTCTGTGCGAAAACTATCGTACAATAGCATGGCGACGCCAATGGTAATGGCACTATCGGCTACATTAAAGGCCGGCCAATGATAACCCATCAAATGGAAATCAAAAAAGTCAGCGACTGCGCCACGCCAGATACGGTCGATAATATTACCCAACGCCCCACCGATCACCGCGCCCAGGGCATAGCTGGGCCAGCGCCTGATCTGCCGCCGCAACCAAAACCCCAAGCCAAGACAGACGGCTAGAGAAAACACCACCAACAACCAGCGCCCGGTATCGCCCGATTGCAGCATGCCAAAGCTAATGCCACGGTTCCAGACCATTACCAGATTAAAAAATCCGGTGATCTGCTGCCAGCCCCCTTGGTCCTGCACCCAGCCAATCAGCCAGGCTTTGCTCAGCTGATCTAGAATCACGATAACAGCGGATAAAATCAGGGCCGGGCGCATCCTCAGGCAGCGACGTGAGCCGCGACGGCGGTGTTGCAACGCTGGCAAACAGCGTCTTCATCATCGGCTACGACCTCGGGCAGGATTTGCCAGCAACGGGCGCATTTGCCCCCTTCCGCAAGTTCGACCACGACACCGATATCGGCGACATCTTCAACCATAAAGGCGCCATCCGGCACCGCGCCTTCGTTCAAGGTGACGCTAGAAGTGATACAGATCTCGGCGGCATCCAAGCCATCCATGGCAGCCAGATATTCGGCGGGGGCATGGACCAACGGGTGGCCCTGCAGCGAGGCGCCGATGCGTTTTTCCCTGCGCTCCACTTCCAGGGCACCGGTGACCACGCGGCGCAGGGTACGTACCTTGGACCAGCGTTCCGCCAAGGCATCATTACGCCAATCGCCCGGAGTCTCAGGAAACTGCCGAAGATGCACGCTGTCATCTTCTGGAAAGCGGACGCGCCAAGCCTCCTCCGCAGTGAAGCAGAGGATCGGCGCCAGCCACGCCGTTAGGCGGGAGAACACATGATCCAGCACCGTGCGCGCAGCCCGCCGCCGGATCGAGGCGCAGTCATCGCAATACAGCGCGTCCTTTCGAATATCGAGGTAGAAGGCGGACAGATCGTTGGTGCAGAAATTACCCAAGGCCACATAGAGACGATGGAAATCAAAATCGTCACAGCATTGGCGCACCAGTTGATCCAGTTCCGAGACCCGGTGCAGGGCCCATTGGTCCAGTTCCGGCATATCGCTGACATCCAGGCGTTCGCTGTCGTCAAATTCAGCCAGATTGCCCAACAGAAACCGGAGCGTATTGCGCAGGCGGCGATAGGCATCTGCCTGTGCCTTCACGATCTCGTTGCCGATCCGCTGATCCACCGCATAGTCGGAGCTGACCACCCAAAGACGTAGGATATCCGCGCCGTATTGGTCGCACAACTTTTGCGGCGCGGTCACATTGCCCAGAGATTTGGACATCTTTCGACCCTTGTCATCCAGGGTGAAACCGTGCGTTAGAACCGCGTCATAGGGCGGGCGACCACGGGTGCCACAGGCTTCAAGCAAAGAGGAATGGAACCAGCCGCGATGCTGATCCGAACCTTCCAGATACAGCGACGCCGGCCATTGCAGTTCAGGCCGCTGTTCCAGCACATAGCTGTGGGTCGAACCGCTATCAAACCAAACGTCGAGAATATCTTCAATCTTCTCGAAATTGGCCGGATCATGTTCCGGCCCAAGAAGCTCCGCTGCCTTGGAATTGAACCAGGCATCGGCGCCCTCTTGGCGCACGGCAGCGATGATCCGTTCGTTCACCGCTTTGTCCTTCAAGGGCTCGCCGGTGCGTTTATCCACAAACAGGGTGATAGGCACGCCCCAGGCCCGTTGCCGCGACAGTACCCAATCCGGACGGTCGGCGATCATGGCATGAATGCGGTTGCGCCCGGATCTGGGCACCCAACGCACATTGTCGATGCCCGTCAGGGCCCTTGCGCGCAGGTCCGTGGTGGACATGGAGATAAACCACTGCGGCGTGTTGCGAAAGATAAGCGGCGCTTTCGAGCGCCACGAATGGGGATAGCTATGAACCAGCTTGCCGGATGCCAACAGCGCATCAACGTCGGTCAATTCCTGGACCACCGACGCATCCGCCTTAAAAACATGCTGGCCGGCAAAGATCGGCACATGCGCAAAAAACAGACCATCGCCATTCACCGTCTGCGGCACTTCCAGGCCATGCGCCATGCCGACCTCGAAATCCTCCGCACCATGGCCGGGCGCAGTATGGACAAAGCCCGTGCCGGTTTCATCGGTGACATGATCACCGGCAAAAAGCGGCACATCGAAGTCAAAGCCCTTGCCGCGCCAGGGATGGGCACAGACGGTTTCAGCCAGAACAGCATGGTCCACATCGCCCAAGACTTTGTGCGTGGTGATCCCGGCCTCGGAGCAGATTTCTTTCAACAAACTGTCGGCCACGACCATTTTTTCCCCTGGCTTGGCCAAGGACTCTTCGACCACCGCCTCGACCTCGATCAAGCTATAGGCTAGACGGGGGCCGTAACAGATCGCCCGGTTGCCCGGCATGGTCCACGGTGTGGTGGTCCAGATAACGATACTGGCGTCTTTAACACGTTCATCGGCGGTGGAGATCACGGGAAAACGCACATGAATGGTGGTCGAGGTATGGTCGTGATATTCAACTTCCGCCTCGGCTAGGGCGGTTTTCTCCACCACCGACCACATCACTGGTTTCGAACCACGATACAACGCACCGTTCATGAGGAATTTCAGGCATTCGGCGACGATCTGAGCCTCCGCCCCATAGGCCATGGTCGTATAAGGATCTTTCCAATTACCGATCACGCCCAGGCGTTTGAATTCCTCCGTCTGCACGGTGATCCATTTATCGGCAAAGGCGCGGCATTCCTTGCGGAATTCGTCGATGGGAATATCGTCTTTGTTCTTGCCAGCTTTGCGGTATTTCTCTTCGATTTGCCATTCAATGGGCAGGCCATGACAATCCCAGCCAGGCACATAGTTGGCATCCTTGCCCAACATCTGCTGGCTGCGGTTGATGATATCCTTGAGGATTTTGTTCAGGGCATGACCGATATGGATGTTACCGTTGGCATAGGGCGGGCCGTCATGAAGGATGAATTTTTCCCGGCCCTTGGCATCCGCGCGCTGGCTTTCAAACAGGTCGATCTTGTCCCAATGCTCAAGCAATTTCGGCTCCAGCTTAGGCAGGCCACCGCGCATGGGAAAGTCCGTTCGCGGTAGGAACAAGGTGGCTTTGTAATCAGTCGTCATGGGGTCGTATCCCCGAATTTAAGAAACAGAATTTTGTTAAGGCACCCGCCGGTCTTGATGCTGAAGACAGCCCGAACGAACGGTCGAACGTATTCCCGGCACTACAGGGGGACCGGGCCAGTAATTCAGATTATGCAGCCCACGATAGGGCGGCTGGAGGCATCTTTAAGCATGGCGGCTATGTAGCAGGGGCTCGCTCGACTGTCCATAGAGCCAACGCCTAGGCGCCCAGTTCCTTACCCCGCTTTTCCGCCGCCTTTACCGCCGCTGTCATCAGTGGCTGCAGGCCGCCATCTGCCATCAGGACCTGCAACGCGGCCTGTGTGGTACCGCCGGGAGAGGTGACATTGACACGCAATTGCGCCGCGTCATCATCGGACAACCGGGCCAATTCGCCGGACCCCGCCACGGTCTGCAATGCCAGGCGCGCTGACAGTTCCGGATCCAGGCCGACCTGCGCGCCCGCCTGCGCAAGGCATTCAATCAAATGAAAGACATAGGCCGGGCCGCTGCCGCTGACAGCAGTGACCGCATCCATCAGGCCTTCGTCATCCAGCCAGGCAGTATCACCGACCGCCGCCATCAGGCCGCCGCACAAATCCCGCTGCGCGGCAATGGCATGGCTGTTGGCGCAAAGCACGGACATGCCCCGGCGCACCGCCGCCGGTGTATTCGGCATTACCCGCACCACGGCAGCGCCGTCGCCCAGGTTGGCCTCGAAGAAGCTGATCGGCGTACCGGCGGCAATGGAGAGAAATACCGCACCACCCGCCGCGAAACGGCTGTAGCTGGGCACCACGTCGCCCATGACCTGGGGCTTGACTGCGAAGATCACAACGGCGGGCGAGAAATCCGCCGGGATGGCTGCCGCATCCGCCAGTACGGTAACGCCTTGCGGTACCCCACTGCGTTCTGCGTCAAGGGCCGGCTCCACCACCACGACCTGATCCGCCGAGATACCCTGATCCAGCCAGCCGCCCAGCAGAGCACCACCCATCTTGCCGCAGCCGACCAAAAGGACGGCTCCGGATAACGCGCTCATATCCGACATAATTTAGGCTTCTCCCATGGTCTCCAACATGGCGGCGGCAATGGCTTCAGCCGGCGCCTTACCCCCCCATATAACAAATTGGAAAGCAGGATAGAAACGTTCACATTCAGTAATGGCGATCTCGATCAACTCTTCCATCTGACTGGCATGCATGCCGCCGCCACGGGTCAGCACCGCATGGCGGAACATGGGCACGCCGTCCTCAATCCACAGATCGAAATGACCCAGCCACATACGCTCGTTGACCATCGCCAACAGACCATGCACATCGGCCTGTCGCTTTCCCGGCACTCGCATATCATAGGCACTAGCCAGCTGCAGCCCACCCTGGGCCGAATTAAAGGAAAAGCCGAGATGATAATCGCACCAAGTGCCGGCCACGGTGACCGATAGCTCCTCGTCGCAATTACGCTCGAACGGCCACTGATGGGCGGAAACTATATCCTCGACCAGATCTAATGGATTTCCCACTGTCGTGACGAAGTCCTCCGCACCCATGCTCATGATTTCATAGCCCCACATATTGTGGTGTCGATACGACAATACACCATGTGAGGTAATCTTGCAGATGGCTACCAAGGGCGCAAGGAGACTCTCGGAACCTTCTCACCCAGGCCAAAACGCGCCGGCAAACGATCTATTTTTTGGCTTTTTTCGGCGCTTTCTTAGCCTTGGCGGCAGGTTTTGCCTTAGTCTTTGCCACGGCCTTTGGTTTGGTGGCGGCAGCGGCCTTGGGCCTGCTCATGGCATCGAGGGTCTGAATCACCTCTTCCATCGCGGCTAAACGCTTGTTCAGCGCCTCGTTCTCGGAACGTGCCTTGGCAGCCATGGCCTTGACCGCGTCGAACTCTTCCCGGGTAACAAGATTCATGCCGTCGAGCAGACGTTCCAGCCTCTGGCGCACCAGCATCTCAGCCTCCTTGCCCGCGCCCTGTACCAGACCGGCGGCGGAGGTCGCGAGGCGGGAAACATCATCAAGAAGGCGGCGGTTACCGGACATATCGTTACTCTCCAGAAAAGCTGCGCCACTATGGCGGGGCGGGAAGCGCGACGCAAGCCGTCTTGCGGTCCTTTGACGCCACCTTTATATCGGAGCCATGATAATTGATGCACCCTTGGCCGCCCTGACCTTTCCCCAGATCGATCCCGTTCTTGTGCAATTGGGTCCGTTCGCCATTCGCTGGTATGCCCTGGCCTATATCGCGGGATTGTTGTCGGGTTGGCGTTATATGCTGCGCTTAAATGACCGCCAGGCAAAAATGGCGACAGCCGAAGTGGTAGATGATCTGCTGGTCTGGACCATTGTCGGGGTCATCCTCGGTGGGCGCCTGGGTTATGTGCTGTTCTATAATTTGCCCTACTACGTGGACAATCCCATGCGAGCCCTTGCCGTCTGGCAAGGTGGCATGTCGTTCCATGGCGGCCTGCTGGGCGTCACGGTGGCGATGGTTTGGTTTGCCCGGCGGCAGCAACTGGAACTGCTGCGCCTTAGCGATCTGATGTCCTGCGCGGTGCCGTTGGGGTTGTTTTTTGGCCGGATCGCCAATTTCATCAATGGCGAATTATATGGCCGTGTTTCGGACCTGCCATGGGCGGTAATATTTCCCCATGCCGGCCCCCTGCCCCGCCATCCCAGCCAGCTGTACGAAGCGGTTCTGGAGGGCGCGGTACTGTTCACGGTACTGGCCTGGCTGGCCTGGCGCCGCGATGCCTTGCAGCGCCCTGGATTTTTGACCGGCGTTTATCTCTGCGGCTATGCCCTGGCCCGCGCCCTAGTCGAATTGGTGCGCCAGCCCGATGCCCAAATTGGCCTGTTACCCCTGGGCATCACCATGGGACAATGGCTGTCGCTTCCGATGCTCTTGGGCGGACTGTATCTGATCTGGCGCACTAGGCGCCCAGCTTCATGAGCGAACTGGCGCCATGAACAAATTACAGGCGCATCTGGTTGAGCGCATCTGGATGGACGGCCCAATTTCAATCGCCCGGTTCATGGCAGAGGCGATGGGCCATCCCGAATGGGGCTACTACATAAGCCGTGATCCCCTGGGCCGGACGGGCGATTTCATCACCGCACCGGAAGTCAGCCAGATGTTCGGCGAATTGATCGGCCTATGGTGCGCCAATCGTTGGCAGGCCCTAGGCGCCCCCAATCCTTTTAATTTTGTCGAGCTGGGTCCGGGTCGGGGCACACTGATGGCCGATGCCTTGCGGGCCGCCGCCGCGATGCCAGGATTTACCCGGGCCTCGAAGATCCATCTAGTGGAAACCAGCCCGATATTGCGTGGCGCCCAGCAACGGGCCCTGGCAAACATAAAGGTCCAATGGCACGGCCATATCGCCGATCTGCCCCCCGGCCCCAGCATCGCCGTCGCCAACGAATTTTTTGACACCCTGCCGATCCGGCAATTCCAGCGCAAGGATGACGGCTGGCATGAACGCATGGTTGCGATATGCGGCGAGCAACTGCGCCTACAACTCGATCCCGCCGTTATTCCCAGTACCCCATTGCCCAAGGCTGTCCAGTCCGCGCCCAGGAATGCGATTTTCGAGGTTTCGCCGGCACGGGCGGCCGCAATGTCAGAATTGAGCCAGCATCTGCTTGAACATGGCGGTGCCGGCCTGATCATCGATTATGGTCATGAACATAGCGCGCCGGGTGATACTTTGCAGGCCATGCGGGCCCATGAATACGTCGATCCATTGGCCCATCCGGGCCAGGCGGATCTGACCGCGCATGTTGATTTTCAGGCTTTGGCCGAGGCGACATCTGGGGCGGTTAACCATGGTCTGGTCGGCCAAGGTGCATTTTTGGAGCAATTGGGTATCACCACTCGGGCGGAGATATTGCAGCGCCGCGCGACAACAACGCAGCGGGAAGCAATCAACGCGGCCTTGCATCGCCTGACCGGCCAGGATCAAATGGGAGAGCTTTTCAAGGTCATGGCCATTGGTTCCCCTGGCCAATCGCCACCACCTGGGTTCGAGGAAATTTGATGCAGCCACGCCCCATCACCCATTCGCAATTCGATAGCGAAAAAATCGCGCATGGCTTTTTCACCCGCGAAGGCGGTCTATCGGATGGCATTCATGCGGGTCTGAATTGTGGCTATGGCTCCGATGACGAAGGAGAGGCAGTGCGGCAAAACCGCGCCCGCGTCTCGGCTAGTCTTGGCGTGGCGCCCGACAACTTGATCACCGTTCACCAAATCCACAGCGCCGACGTCATCGTGGCGGAACAAGCTTGGCAGCCCGGCGGGGCGCCGCGCGGCGATGCCATGGTCAGCACCACGCCCGGCCTGGCCCTGGGCATTTTGACCGCCGATTGCGCGCCGGTATTGTTTGCAGATGAACAAGCCGGCGTCATCGGCGCGGCGCATGCAGGCTGGAAAGGCGCCCTGGCCGGCATCTTGGAGGCCACGGTGAGGAAAATGGAAGAACAGGGCGCGCAACGAAGTCAGATCGCGGCCGTTTTGGGTCCCTGTATCGGGCAGGTCTCTTATCAGGTTGGACCGGAGTTTCTGGCCGCCTTTACCGTCCAGAATCCTACTCACGAGAAGTACTTCGCACCCTCGAACAAAGCAGATCACCATCAGTTCGATCTAGCGGGCTTCATCATGTCACGTCTGGAACGCCTTGGGCTGGAGCAGAGCCACGACACCGCCCTTGATACTTATGCAGATGAAAGTCGCTTTTACAGCTATCGCCGCTCCTGCCTCCGTGACGAAAGCGACTATGGCCGCCAGATTGCAGCGATAACCCTGTTGCCGCGCTAGAACTTGGAGACCCCATGAACATCGCCACCGTAGACGCCGAGCGTTTTTCCATTCCTCTGCCCGAAACCCTGTCGGATTCAACCCATGGCGAGATGAGCCTTTTTGAATTGGTCGCGGTGCGTATCCGTGATAATGAAGGCGTCGAAGGCCTGGGCTATACCTACACCGTCGGCAACGCCGCCAACGCCATTCTAAGCCTGATCCGCGATGACATAACGCCTCTGCTAATCGAGGCCGACGCGAGCCGCATCGAGGATCTATGGCAGAAGCATGTGGTGGCACCTGCATTATGCCGGGCGTGGCGGCCCGGCCTCTTTCGCCATCTCAGCCGTGGACATCGCGCTGTGGGACCTGAAAGCCAAGCGGGCCGAACAACCTTTATGGCGCTTACTGGGCGGCCATGACGCAAATGTCCTGGCCTATGCCGGCGGCATCGATTTGTTCTTCCCACTGGATAAGCTGCTCGCCCAGACCCGGGACAATCTGGACAAGGGCTTCAAGGCTATCAAGATGAAGGTCGGGCGCGACAATTTGAGCGAGGACCTGGAGCGGATCGCTGCCATGCGCGACTTTCTGGGCACCGATTTTCCCCTGATGGTGGACGCCAACATGCGCTGGCGGGTGGATCAGGCGATCCGCGCCGCCAAGGCAATGTCCAAATATCGCCCGGTCTGGCTGGAGGAACCCACCATTCCTGACGACCCAATCGGCCATGGCCGTATTGCCCAAATGGGTGGTCTGCCCATCGCGGCGGGGGAGAACCTGCATTCCCTATACGAATTTCGTAATTTGATCGCGGCGGGCGGCGTTGATTTTCCCGAACCCGACGTCTCCAACTGCGGCGGCATCACGGTATGGATGAAAGTGGCGCATCTAGCGGAAGCCAATAATCTGCCTATAACCTCCCACGGCGTGCATGATCTGCATGTGCATCTACTGGCTGCCGTGTCGAACAAATCCTATCTGGAAGTGCATGGCTTTGGGCTGGAGCGCTTCATAGCCAATCCGATGGTCTTGACCGAGACTGGTCACGCCGTGGCCCCTGAACGGCCCGGCCATGGCGTCGAATTCGATTGGAACGGCCTGTCGGTCTATCGGGCATGACGCCGCGGGTCGCATAGCGCTATAACGTCACGGGCGAGCTGCTTTTCACAGCTTCCGCCGCGTTTTTCACATGCACCGCGGTTCGTGTGGACGATTGGATAAATCTGACAGCATCCCTGCTGTTTCTGATTGCCTGCATCATCTTCCTGGTGCCGGTCTGGCGCCTCTGCCCCCCCGGCTAATGGCATCAGCGCCACGAAAAAGGGCGGACTGGTGAGGGCCGCTCCAGATCATAAACTAACCATGGCCTAATAGGTCTTCGAATTCGAAATCTTTTTACCCCCGCCAATTTTAGGCAGGATGGAGATCTCGCTATCCTCGTCAACCTTTTCCAAGAACGCATCAGGCAGGATCACGCCATCTATGGCGATGGACATGGTCTGCTCAATCGCGGTGCCAAGGCCTGGAAACCGCGCCTCCAACGCCTTGACCATTTGATCGGCGTTGCGGGCCTCGACATGGACTTCGGTCGCGCCGTCGGTGAACTGCAGGGCAGTCCCCGTGGTTAGCGTAACCTTAACCTTCGCCATACCGAGACCCTGGCGTTTCCGGTTCTCGGGTTCCCTGCGCTAGCCCTTCTCCAAACCGGCCAGGATGGTCGGTGGCGAGAGGGGCAGTTGGTTGTAACGGACACCCGTCGCGGCTGCGACCGCGTTGGAGACCGCTGCCAATGGCGGAATAATAGGCACCTCACCCACGCCACGCACGCCATAGGGATGCGTCGGGTTCGGCACTTCAATGATCACCGCATCAATCATGGGTAGGTCGGAAGCCACGGGAATGCGGTAATCCAGGAAACCCGCATTGTCCAAATTGCCGTTGTCATCATAGATGTACTCTTCATTCAGAGCCCACCCGATGCCCTGGGCCGCGCCGCCCTGCAATTGACCTTCCACATAGCCCGGATGTATGGCCCGGCCCACGTCCTGCACCGCCGTATAGCGCAACACCGTGACATGGCCCGTATCCGGATCGACTTCCACATCACAGATGTGGGTGCCGAAGGCAGGACCGGCATTCTTGGCGTTGACGTCGGCATGACCCGAGATGGGACCACCGGTCTTGTTGGCGATAGCAGCAATATCGGCGATGGACATTGGTTCGAATTCACCGACATTCGAGGATGCCGGCTTGGCATAGCCGTCTTCCCAGATCACGCCATCCACATCCACCTCCCAGACCTGGGCGACGCGGGCCCGCATCTCGTCAATGACCGCCTTGGTCGCATCCACCACCGCGATACCGGTGGCAAACGTCGTTCGGCTGCCGCCCGTTACGAAGTGATAGCCGGTGGCATCGGTATCGACCACGCTTGGCCTCACCTTCTCCACATCGGTGCCCAGTGTCTCCGCCGCCATGATCGCCATGGAAGCGCGGGAGCCGCCGATATCGACACTGCCTTCGGTCAGGCCGATGGTGCCGTCTTCATTGATCCGGATACCGGCACAGGATTCAGCACCGATATTGAACCAGAAGCCCGAGGCGATGCCGCGTCCTTGATTTGGCCCCAACGGAATCTTGTAATGCGCCGTCGCCTTGGCCGCATCCAGGCATTCTTCCATCCCGATGGCGCCAAAAGTCACGCCATAGGCCGCCTTTGTGCCTTCTTTGGCGGCGTTTTTTTGCCGGAGTTCGATGGGATCCATACCCAACTCGCCCGCCAACTCGTCAACCACGGATTCAACCGCATATTCCGAAATTGGCGCGCCGGGAGCACGATAAGCCACGACTTTTGGCCGGTTCGAGACTACGTCGAAACCGACAATGCGGACATTCTCAATTTCATAGGGCGTAAAGGCCGTCATGCAGCCCGGTCCCACGGGAGAGCCCGGAAAGGCACCCGCCTGGAAGCAGAGCGTCGCATCGGCGGCAACGATATTACCGTCCTTGGTAGCGCCGATCTTGACCGTCATAGCCGCCCCCGAGGTTGGGCCCGAGGCACGGAAGACGTCCTGGCGCGACATGGACATACGCACGGGACGGCCCGCCTTGCGCGACAGCATGATCGCCAGAGGCTCCAAATAGACCGTTGTCTTGCCACCAAAGCCACCGCCGATTTCGGCTGCCGTCACTCTGATCTTAGACATATCGAACTGCAGCAGATTGGCGCAAAAACCACGCACCATGAAATGGCCCTGGCTGGAGGTCCACAATTCCACCTTGCCATCCTGGCCGGCATCGGCCACAGCGGCGTGCGGTTCGATATAGCCCTGATGCACGGCCTGGGTGGTAAATTCGCGTTCGATCACCACGTCGGTACCGGCAAAACCCGCATCCGCGTCACCTATGCCGAATTCAACCCGGCTGGCGATGTTCGAAGGCTTCTCCGGCTTCGGCTTGACGCCAGCAGTGAAGATATTATCGTGCAGCACAGGCGCATCATCCTTCATCGCTTCCCGGACATCAATGACGTGCGGCAGCACCTCGTACTCGACCTCGATCATCGCGGCAGCATTCACCGCGATGTCATTGGTGACGGCAGCAACCGCGGCAACAGGATGACCATCGTAAAAGACCTTATCCTTGGCAATGACATTGGCAGCAAGATCACGAAAATCAATCATCGCCTCACCGGCGGCAACCAATTTGGACTCGGCCTCTGGCATATCAGCACCGGTAATCACCGCCTTGACACCAGTCAGCGCCTCGGCCTTCGAGGTGTCGATGGATTTGATGCGGGCATGGGCATGGGGGCTGCGGACAACCTTTCCTTCCAGCATGCCGGGCAGCACCAAGTCGGCGCCGAACTTGGCCCGGCCCGTTACCTTTTCCACCCCATCGGGGCGGATGGTACGGGTACCCACCCATTTGAACTGTTTCGCTTGTTCATTCATGCCTTAGGCTCCCCGCATATCAGCGGCGGTATCCATGACGGCGCGGATGATCTTATCATAGCCCGTGCAGCGGCACAGGTTTCCGGCCAGCCAATAGCGCACTTCCGTCTCGGTTGGGTTGTTGTTGGTTTCCAACAAAGCCTTGGCGGCAACCAAAACACCCGGGGTACAGAAACCGCATTGCAGGGCGGCCTCCTCCAGGAATTTCTGCTGCAAGGGATGTAATTCTTCGCCATCCGCCATGCCTTCGATGGTCTCGACTGTCTTGCCTTCGGCCTCGACACCGAGAACCAAGCAGGAGCAGACCAAACGGCCGTCCAACATAACCGAGCATGCCCCGCAGTCACCGGAGGAACAACCTTCCTTGGTGCCCGTCAGGCCAACCTGGTCGCGCAGCACATCAAGCAAGGTCTCCTGCGGCTCGCACAGGTACTCGGCTTCCTCGCCGTTGAGTGTCGTAGTAATATGATGTTTCGCCATTATCTAGCTCCCTACGCTTTCTGGGCGCGTTCGGCCGCGATGGCGGCGGCCCGTGAGGCCATGACGCCCGCAACTTTGGTGCGGTATTCGGCAGTGCCGCGTTTATCACTGATCGGGGTAGCGGCGGCGCTTGCCGCGGCCGCCACGGCGGCTAGGGCGGCATCGTCCACCTTGGTGCCGACCAGCGCCGTACCGGCATCAGCCACGGTGATCGTGGTCGGACCGACAGCACCCAAAACAACGGTAGCCGCGGTGCAGGTGCCGCTATCATCAAGAACCAGGTTAACCCCGGCACCGACAATGGCGATATCCATCTCGGTTCGAGGGATCATCCGTAAGTAGGCATCACCCGAATTTGCCGGACGCGCCGGCAGCCTGATATTGACGATGAATTCGCCCTTACTCAACGAAGTCTGTCCGGGGCCCGTGGGAACATCCCTTACCGGGACCTCACGCCGCCCATCGGGACCGGCCACGGTGCAGGTGGCACCAGCGGCGATCAAGGCAGGCACGCTATCAGCGGCTGGCGAGGCATTACACAGATTGCCGGCCATGGTGGCCCGGCCCTGTACTTGCGTCGAGCCGATCAGCTCGGCCCCTTCGACCACGCCTGGGTACGCCGCTTTCAATTCGGCGTTTTCGCCCAATTCCGCGCCAGGCACGCAGGCACCAATGCAAAAGCCGTCACCGTCCGAGGTGATGCCCTGCGTCTCGGTGATTTTTTTAATATCCACGACCACATCCGGGCTGATCATGCCGAGACGAAGTTGCACTAAAAGATCGGTCCCGCCCGCTAGTACGCGCGCGGCTCCGTTTGCGTCGGCCAAAAGCGCTACCGCTTCATCGACCGAGCCAGGGGCTTGGTATCGCATCCCGCTCATATTGCTCCCTATGATTAGCACCGGGGGTTCCACCCATGATTAAGCAACCGGCGCCAAGACAAATTGTTTACATCCACTAACCCATACACGCGCCCGCCACCAAGCCAAGGCTCAAGCCGACGCCTATGCATGGCGAAAAACGCAAGGGCATGCTTAACCCAAGGGTTTCCGCCATGGCAAGTTTTTCAGCCAGAGTAGCCATATGGACCGGCACGCGCCGGGTTATTGGCACTATCTTACACCGCAAGAGGCAAAAGCGCCAAGCCACCAAAGCAACTTAGAGCCAACGAATATACGATTTGTTAAAATCGTAACCTGAATGGATTTCTCCAAACAGACTGCGGTACCAACACCCGCGATCGACTGCTATAAAACGCCCAGCAGAATTCTGGCCGCGACGAGGATGAAATGAAGGCAACCACCCCGACCACGACGGTCCGCTGGGCCAGGGCCAGTGATGCCAGCGACATCGTCCGCCTAATCATGGCACTGGCTAAATACGAGAACGAGCCGGCAAGTTCTGTCAGGGTAACCGAGGCGGATATCTTGCGGGACGGTTTCGGCGAAGGGGATGGTGGCTCCGGCAACTTTGCCCCACGCTTTGAATGTCTGATTGCCGAACTTGAAGGCAAGCCAGTAGGCATTTGCCTTTTCTTCCATAACTATTCCACTTGGGAGGGCCGGGCCGGTCTGTATATCGAAGATCTGTTCGTAGAGGATCATGTTCGCAACCTTGGGCTGGGACGGGCCTTAATGGCGGCCGCCGCACGCGTAGCCTTGGAGCGGAATTGCGCCAGGTTGGATCTATCCGTTTTGGATTGGAATCCAACCCGGGCATTTTATGACCAGCTCAATATGGCGCATATGGAGACTTGGCGCCCCTACCGCATGGAGCATGCCGACATTACCGCACTGGCCCAGGATGCACCTGAAATACGTAGTTCGTCGGCTATTAAGAAGCAGCTCTGAGTGCAGATAGTGTTATTATTGCGTGCCATATTGCGTCGATGATTTCGACCAACAAGGCCTTTAGCCACTTGAGGATGAGACGAAAGTTTTAGCCTACGGCGCTCATGACGGCGTTGATCTGGTCGCCGTTGCGGCCTAGATGTCCGTCTTCTTTGCAAAGGCCTATCACCGGCTCAGTGGCAGAGCGGCGCCAAAGTTCCTTTCTGATCTGGCCGTGCACGCCGCGTTTTTTCCCGGAGCGGAAGACCCGCATCGGTTTTGGCACATCATGGCCGACATAGCCCTTGTCCACATAGACCCGCTCGATCTCGCGGCCGGTCAGGGTTTCGGGCTCCGCCAACACCTCGGCCAAAGTGCAGCCGTCCTAGGGGTTTCCAGGTAGGGCCTTGGCATGCAGGGCGAACTGACCGACCTTGATCAAGGGCACGGCAAAATGCGACAATCCGCCGATTTCCAAATACGTTAAATCCGTCAACTTGGCGCAATAGCGAAGGGCGCTATCCGGCGCACATTCTCATCCAGACGCAAACGATGGTTCAGCGGCGGATGAGCCCGCTGGCCGCAGTCCAGTCGCTCACAGACCCGGCACGAGACCCCCACCTCGGTCGCCGCCTGTTTGCTCTTCAAATCCCTGCCATCGCCATAAACCAGGTGCTTCGCCTGCGCCATGTCGCAGCCCACCGCAACCGCCAGCCGCGGCAGCCGCCCGCGATAACCGCCCAGGATCGGATCCACGGTACGGGCAATGGTCAGGAAGGCGCTGCCATCAGGCAGCCGGGCCTGCTGGGTATGAATGCCGCCGGGCGAACGGAAGGCATCATGAATGACCCAACGCGGACAGGTACCGCCAAAACGCGCGAAGTTAAAACCGGCACCGCTGAGACGCTTCGAGATATTGCCGGCATGATCAATACGTATAAAGAAGAACGGTACGCCACGCGCACCCCTACGCTGCAAGGTACTCAACCGGTGACAGACCTGCTCGAAACTGACGCCAAAACGATTCTGCAGAATTTCCAGGTCATAGCGCAGCTCCTCTGCCGAGGCCAGGAAGGCCTCGTAAGGCATCAACAAGGCACCAGCAAAATAGCCGGCCAACCCAATACGAAACAATTTTTTGGCATCGGATGATGACAAATCGGCCTTGTCAACCATACGGTCCAACAACTCCGCCTGCCCTGACAATGCCAGCTGCACTGCCAGTTGAAAGCAGCGGCCAGAGGCGGGCAGCATTTCCGAAAGCAGCACCCGGCGGCGATGAAAATCATAGCGCCGCAAGGTTTCCCCCATGATGTCCACTGGCATGACCTTGGCGCCAATATCGTGGGTCGCCTGCAAATGACGGGCCAAGCCCTGATAAAGATCGCCGCCATTCAGTTCGGCGTCCTGCCACAGGGCCTCGGCGGCCGATTCTAGTTCGGGAAAATGATTCGACTGGGATTGCTGATAATCCCGAACCTCTTCGATGGGAAAGACCTGGCTATCAAGGCCCTGCAGTTTGCGTGGGTCGGCCATGCTTTCCACCAGGGCTTGGCTGTCTTCGCGCATTTCCGCATAGGCCTTGTAAAGATTCATCACCGCCTGTGTCGCAATCGGGGATACTTCCGCCACTTCGCGAATCTCCTGCTCGCGGACCTTCAGACCCTCGAACAGTGGATCAGAAAAGACCTCACGCAAACCGGCGGCAAGCGCGGCGGATTCATCCTGCGCGAATTCCCGCAGATCGATGGGAAAAACCTGTCCCAGGCGAAACAACAGCGGCACCGTCACAGGGCGCTGATTATGTTCGATCAAATTCAGATAGCTGGGGGAAATCTCCAGCATCTCAGCCATTTCGGTCTGGCTCAAGCTTTGCTCCTGGCGATAGCGGCGCACCTTGTGGCCCAGCATGGCCTTTTTTTCTACCGACATGGGCCTCTCCAGCGATCACTCATTAGCATCATTATTTACAATTTTTACCAAATTACTAGTACAAAATTTGCAAAATTATCACGATGACACTTTTCTATTTGCCTTCACCCCGCCAACCCGTCATATCACCATCTAAGGGCCGTGCAATACTGTTTAAGCCCTTATCAAAGCTTATTTAGCATCAAAATAAGCAGCAGGAGCAAAACCATGACTGAGACCATCGAACAACTTGTTTCCGCCCAGGAAGGCCGCTTTGACGACATCCAACGCGACTACAGTGTAGAAGATGTAAAGAAGCTTCAAGGTTCCATCAAGGTAGAGCACACTCTGGCCCGCAATGGCGCCGACAAATTGTGGAAACTGCTGCAAACCGAGGACTATGTGCATTCCCTGGGCGCCATGACGGGCAACCAGGCCATGCAGATGATCCGGGCTGGATTGAAGGCTATTTATCTTTCCGGTTGGCAGGTCGCCGCCGATAGCAACAATGCCGGCGCGATGTACCCTGATCAAAGCCTCTACCCTGTCGATAGCGGCCCGGAACTGGCCAAGCGTATCAACAAAACGCTGCAACGCGCCGATCAGATCCAATGCATGGAAGGCGAAGGAAACATTGACTGGTTCGCGCCAATTATCGCCGACGCCGAAGCCGGCTTTGGCGGCGTGCTAAACGCCTTCGAGATTATGAAGGCCTACATCGAAGCGGGTGCCGCCGGCGTCCACTTCGAGGATCAACTGGCTTCAGAGAAGAAATGCGGCCACATGGGCGGCAAGGTCTTGATCCCGACGCAGCAACATATAGCCAACCTGAAGGCAGCCCGGCTGGCAGCCGACGTCATGGGCGTGCCCACCATCATCCTGGCCCGTACGGACGCCGATAGTGCCAAGCTGCTGACTTCGGACGTGGATCCTCGCGACCGCGACTTCATCTCGGGCGAGCGCACGGCGGAAGGTTTCTATAAGCACAAGGAAGGTGAAGGCGAAGGCATGCGGCGGAGTATCGCGCGCGGTCTGGCTTATGCCCCCTATTCCGATCTGTTGTGGATGGAAACCTCGACACCTAACCTGGAGCAGGCCAAAACCTTCGCCGAGGCGATCCGCAAGGAACATCCGAACCAGCTGTTATCCTACAATTGCTCGCCCTCGTTCAACTGGGGCGCGGCCTTGGACAAGGACGATATCGCCCGCTTCCAGCGCGAGATCGGCGCCATGGGTTACAAATACCAGTTCATTACCCTGGCCGGTTTCCATAGCCTGAACCACTCCATGTTCGAGCTGGCCCAAGGCTACCGAGACCGCGGCATGGCAGCTTATTCCGAGCTGCAGAACGCCGAATTCGCCTCCGAGGCCACCGGCTACAGCGCCACGCGTCACCAGCGCGAGGTGGGCACCGGTTATTTCGATCAGGTCAATCAGACCATCATGGGCGGCACCTCGTCGACTACGGCGCTAACTGGCTCCACCGAATCCGAGCAGTTCCAGGCACAAGCCGCAGAGTAAGTAGCAGAGTAAGCAGAAGAGTCGTTATCCGGGCGGCCCGCACCCAACAGTGCAAGCAGGCCGCCCGGCAGTTCGTTGCAAATACCTAACCTCAGGGCCACCGCGGCAATCATGGCAAGCGGTGGCCTTTTTTTTTGGACCGCCGGGTTGATCCCTTCATCCGGCAAAGGTAAGTGTATACCCCATGAAAATAGTCCCTTCCCTTCTCATCTCGTCTATTCTGATCTTTACCCTGTCTGCCTGCGATACCAGCCCCCTACTGCGCGACGATTACATGGGGAAAAAGGTGGTGGAACCGCATTTACTGCCCCAGCGGGTGGCGCGAGATGGCAATGGCGACCCAATATTGAGGCCCAAATCAAGCATCTGGTTGGGCTTCCTGCCGAGTCTAAGATAGCTGCGGCACACGAGCATCATGGGAGCGTGACGCCTTGACCACCCTGGAACCAGAAAAATCCGTTGTGGGCCCGCGCCGTCAGCTGCCTCCGGCAATCTCATGAAACGCTATGCCGTTCGATAACCAGGCGCACGGCACCACAGAAGCCGGTGTTGAAATCGGTGTCGATATCGGCGGCACCTTTACGGACGTGGTCTGCCGCCGTCCGGACCAGACCAGCCAAATCCTAAAACTGCCCACGACCCGCGATGATCCAGGCATTGCGGTCCTCGAAGCAGTGCGCCGGTTGGAACAGATGGACGCTTTGCAAGGTGCCCAGGTCAGCCGTTTTGTCCACGGCTCCACCGTCGCCACAAACGCGATTCTGGAACGCAAGGGCGCCCGCGTCGGGCTGCTGACCAGCATGGGTTTCCGTGATGTGCTGGAAATTGGCCGGCAGTTCCGCCAGGCCCTTTACGAGGTTTGCCTAACACCAGAGACGCCGGGCTTCCTGGCGCCACGCGCCTTTCGTTTGGAGGTGTCTGAGCGGATTGATGCCAAGGGGCAAATCGTGACGGCCCTAGACGAAGGTGCACTGTTGCAGGCCGCCGACGATTTGGTGGCCAGGGGCGCCCAGGCCATCGCCGTCATCTTTCTGTTTTCCTTTCTGAATCCGGTGCATGAACAGCGCGCCGCAGCCTTGATCAGGCAACGCCATCCAGGTATCGCGGTATCGCTTTCAGCCGAGGTGGACCCGGCGTTCCGCGAATACGAACGCACGGCGGTCACCGCTTTCGATGCCTATATCAAGCCCATCGTCGACGGTTATCTGGACCGTTTGCAAGACGGCCTGAGCCAGGCCGGGGTAGCAGCACCGCTACAGATCATGCAATCCCGTGGCGGACTGGCCGGTACCGAGGTGGCGCGGGAGCGGCCGGTGCGCTTGTTTCTTTCAGGCCCCGCCGCCGGTGTCATGGGGGCATGCAATATCGGCGCCCAGGAAGATCTAGACGATCTGATCAGCATTGACATTGGCGGCACCACCTGTGACATCGCCTTGATTGAGCGCGGCGCGCCCACGGTACGCTCTGAAGGCGCCATTGACGGCTACCCAGTGCGTGTCTCGATGATCGATATTAACCCCATAGGTGCCGGCGGCGGTTCCATCGCCTGGCTGGATGGGGCCGGTGGCCTACGGGTGGGGCCACGTTCGGCAGGCTCCGATCCGGGCCCGGCCTGTTACGGCAAGGGTGCCACCGGTTCCGAACCGGTGGCGACGGTGACTGATGCCTCGCTATTGTTGGGCTATCTCGACCCAGGCTATTTCGCCGCGGGTAGCGTTACCCTTGACCCGGACCTTGCCCGCGCCGCCATCATGAAGACCATCGCCCAACCACTTGGCCTAACGGAAGCGGAGGCGGCACTTGGCATTCACCGGGTCCTGAACGCCCAGATGGCCGAGGGCATCCGTGCCGTCACCGTGCGCCGTGGCCATGATCCGCGCGGTTTCACCCTTGTGGCCCTGGGCGGTGCCGGACCGCTGCACGCCATAGCATTGGCCGAGGAACTAGGTATTCGCCGGGTCCTGGTACCACCGCACCCCGGTGTTCTATCGGCCCAGGGCCTGCTGGATGCAAGGGTCGAACATGAAGTGACCATGGCGTTTAGCCATGATCTGGACGAGCTGACCCTAGCAAAATTGAGCCAAGCCTATCAGGGTATTGACATTCAGGCCGAGACGTTGATGGCGCGGGAGGGGATCGAAGCCAGTAATTGCAAGGTGCAACACCACGCCGATGTCTGTTTCGTGGGCCAGTCCTATTATTTGAGCGTACCCGTGGATCTGTTAGGCGCCGATCCTCTGGCCGCGATCTATGAAGCGTTTCTGGAGACCCACAACCAGATCAACGGCCATCGGTTTGAGGCGCCGGCAAAGATTGTCAATCTGCGCACGGTGCATCTGGCGGCCAAGCCGGGCGCCGTCAAAGATGCGGCGGGGCCGATCAACGGAGGCGACATGGAAAAGGCCCGCCGCGTGGTGCATATGCCGGGTGATACAGGGTCGCGCGAGGTGCCGATCCTGGACCGCACCGAGATGGCGGCTGGACAGATGGTATCCGGCCCGGCGATCATCGAACAGGCGGATACGACAACTTTGTTGACCTCCCAATGGCGGGCCAGAGTTGCGCCGTCCCTGACCTTGATCCTCGAGCAGATTGGAGATGGAGCACCATGACCATGACCGATCCGGTAACGCTCGAAGTTTTGCGCAATAAGCTGGATGGCATCGCCAACGAGATGCAGTTGACCCTGCTACGCAGCTCCTTCTCGCCCATCGTCAAGGAAGGCCTGGATGCCTCGGCCTGCCTGTTTTCCATTTCCGGCGAGACCCTGTCGCAATCCATTTCGATCCCCATCCATCTCGCCACCCTGATACCGGTGATCGAGACATTCCTTGAATATTTTCCGCTGCACAGCCTTGCCGCCGACGATCTGTTGGTGATGAACGATCCCTATATGGGTGGCACCCATTTGCCCGACCTTGCCATCGCCATGCCGATCATGCATCAAGGCCGGCCAATCGCGATCGCCGCCGCCATGACCCACCACCAGGACGTCGGCGGCATGGCGCCCGGCTCGGTCCCGACCAATGCGACGGAAATTTTCCAGGAAGGCGTGCGCATTCCGCCCCTTAAGTTGCGTGACAATGGCGTCATGAACGAGACTTTCGTTGCCATGATGCGCCAGAACGTGCGCATGCCGGATGCCTTCATGGGTGACCTGAATGCGCAGATAGCCGCCTGCACGGTGGGTGCGCGGCGTCTGGACGAGGTCGCTGAAAAATATGGCGCCCAGACGTTGCTGATCGTCTTCGATGAGCTCCTCGACCGTTCGGAACAAATGACGCGGACTTCTCTCCGCGCCATACCCAACGGCGCTTACAGCTATATGGATTATCTCGACAATGATGGTATCGAGCTGGATAAATCGATCCCCATAAAGGTTTTGGTGCGGGTCGAGGATGGCCGTTTGAATTGCAGCTTCGAGGGCACCGCACCCCAAGTGCGAGGCCCCTTCAACTGTGTGCCCTCGGGCGCCGCCGCCGCTGCGCTGTTTGCCGTACGTGCCATCACCGATCCGGAAATCCCCACCAACGGGGGCTGTTTCCGGCCTGTCAGCCTGGTGCTGCCCGAAGGCAGCCTGGTCAACCCAAGGCCCCCCGCCCCGGTCAATTCCCGCACCGCCACAATCAAACGGATCACAGGATGTATTCTGGGTGCGCTGAAGGATGTATTGCCCCAGCGGATTCCGGCAGATTCGGGTGGCGAGCTTTTGATTCTATCTTTTGGCGGGCAGCGCGAGGATGGTTCGACCTTCGTGGTTGGCGACTTGATCGCCTCGGGCAGCGGCGCCTCTAGTCAGGGCGACGGTGTCGATATGATAGAGACCGACGCCACCAATTGCATGAACCTGCCCGTGGAGGCCCTGGAACTGGATGCACCGATCCGGGTGCATCATTTTGGTCTGGCGCCAGGATCGGGTGGAGCCGGAAAATTTCGTGGCGGCCTGGGCTGCCGCCGGGAGTACGAAATCATGGCGGGTGAGGTTACCGTCACCTATCGCGGCGAGCGCCATAACCATCCTGCCCAAGGCTCTCATGGCGGCCGACCGGGCGGCCTCGCCTCAGCCCTAATATTGCGGGCCGCTGGCAGGGAGGAAAGCATTCCATCAAAGCAAGTAACAACACTTTATCCGGGCGACCGATTGTGCATTGAGACTGCGGGCGGCGGCGGTTATGGCGCGATAGAAGACCGTGATCAGGCAGCCCGCGCGGACGATATCGCCAATGGCAAAGCAGCGGGTGAATAACTTCTCCCGTTGTCGTCGATCCCATATGGTTTCAAAGGCTTAGCCATTCGAATTAAAAATTAATATCCACAACGAATTTATTAAGACTTTTTTCACAACAGATTGGTTAACGTAGCTCCGATATCCATTTATTGCGCCATTAAACTGCTTTTTAACTTTGAGAATTTCGGCATTTTTTTATCGGCCTAAAACACAACAAGCCCGATCAGTAAGAATTTTTTGGCCGAAAACCATTTCGTCATCCAGCATATTGATCAGTCAATTGCCAATTTGGAAGATGGATGGGATTGCGCCTTAAAACCTTCCGATGGAATTCCCAGAACGGTAAATTTGATCACTGTATGCCGAAGAAGATAAGCTGTCGCTGCACCGCTTCAAGGCAGACGAAAGTTACCGCATTGACAAAGGGCTTGGTCCGGTCAAGGCCTGCTTGGTACCGATTTCCTTAAACCACATAAATATCGTGAATGGGCATGATCGTATCTTTCTTTTTTAGAGCCTTCTACTAAGCCGGCAACCTTATCACCACCCTCAATCCCCCTTGGGGCGCTTCATCCAGCACCACATCCCCGCCTTGATTTCGGACCGTGTCGCGAGTAATGGCCAATCCCAGGCCGACGCCGCCCGTGCCTTGGTTGCGAGAGTCCTCCAGGCGGTAAAATGGTCGGAAGGCGGCTTCGCGTTTGGCTTCGGGAATGCCGGGACCGTTGTCGTCCACGGTGATCTCGATCATGTCGCCGGCGCGGCGGGCGGCCAGGGCGCAGGCCTCGGCGTAGCGTTGAGCGTTGCCCAGCAAATTGGCGACGCAACGTTTCAGGCTCAATGGCCTCAACTGGCCGCGCAGATCGCCGTTCGCGGCGAAGTCCACCGTAGCGCCTTCGCGGCGGGCATCCTTAACCGCTTCGTCCAACAGGGCGTTGACATCCGTATCAACCGCCCGTTCACCGGCGGCACCACGGGCGAAGGCCAGATAGCCCTCGATCATGCTGTCCATCTCGTCCACGTCCGCCTGCATGGCCTCTGCCGCCGGCGTGTCCTTCAACATAGCCAGCTCCAGCTTCAAACGAGTCAGGGGCGTGCGCAGATCATGAGAGACACCGGCCAGCATCTCGGTCCGTTGCCGCAGGTGGCGCTCGATCCGTTCACGCATACGGAGGAACGCCTCACCGGCGCGGCGGACCTCCACAGCGCCGGATGGCTTGAAGTCCGCCACACCCTGACCGCGCCCGAAGCGGTCGGCGGCATCAGCCAGGCGTAGGATCGGGCGTACCTGATTACGCAGGAAGACAATAGCGATGGCAAGCAACAGTAGCGAGGAGCCGACAATCCACATGACCAACACGTCCAAGGTCGCCGAGGTGATCCGGTTGTGCGGCACCAAGACCCGCAGGACGCCGCCCTCGAACGCCACCTGAATCAGATAGTTTTTAAGTTTTGGCCGGTTTTCGATGGTGAAGGCGAGCTCCAGGCCATGATCAATGGTTCGGATCAGCAACCTTTCCAGGGGCGAATTGGGCTGGGGCAGCGGCCCTGCCTTCAAAGGTTGCCCAGGGTTCAGAGTGAAGCTCAAATTCATTCTATAGTTAGCGGATTGCAGAATTTGGAAGCGAGCAAGCGAGCCCTTTTCGCGCGTGAGCGCGGCGGCGACGAAACCGATATCGCCGGCGACACTGCGCGCCAGGCGGCGGGTGACCGCATCCAGGTGCCGGTCGTAGAAAACCACGGCGGCGACGATTTGCAGCAAGACGACCGGCGTTACAACGATAAAAACCGCCCGGCCAAACAGGCTGCGTGGTAGAAACCGCTTCAGCATGGTGCCTGCCCCCTGCCCTGTCTCACGGCACTAATCCAGCCAGAAGACATAACCCTGTCCCCACACGGTGCATAGATGGCGCGGCTCCTTCGGATCGACCTCGATCTTACGGCGCAGACGGGTGATCTGAACATCGACGGCGCGCACATTGCCCGCATCCGCCTGCGCCAACAGCTCCGCCCGGCCCACGGTAACGCCCGGGCTGCGCGCGAACAGGCGCAGCATCCCGACCTCGCCGGATGTCAGGCGTACCGCCGCGCCGTCGCGGGTCAGCTCGCCGCGTTCAATATCGAAGCTGCATGCGCCAAAGGTAGCCACGGCGACCTCTTCCTGCTTGGGCCCGCCACGGCGCAGAATGGCCTCGATCCGCAGCACCAGCTCCCTGGGCTCAAACGGCTTACTCAAATAATCGTCGGCGCCGACTTCTAGGCCAGCGATGCGGTCCTCCGCCTCGCCCATTGCGGTGAGCAGCAGGATTGGCAGGGCCTTGACCGCCATGTCGCAGCGAATGAACTGGGTCAATTCCAAGCCACTTTCACCGTGCATCATCAGGTCCAGCACCAACAGATCAAAATCCAGGCCCGAAAGCGCCACCCGCGCCTCGGCGGCCGAGGACGCAGTGGAAACGCGAAAGCCGTATTCACCCAGATAGCGCTGCAACAAATCCCGCAGGCGGTCGTCATCATCGACGACCAGGATATGGGTTGCATTATCGCTCATGCAAAATTACCTCAAGACCGCTCCACCGAGCGTAGCACGCCTTCCCGCTCATCCGCATTCAACAGATCCGCCAATACCTTGCGATAGCCTGCAACGGCCTCCGCCCCAGCATTGCGATAGGCCTTCGCGATGCGGGCTTTTTGCGGCCCGGATAATTTTTCGAACAGGATTTCGCCCTTGTCGGTTAGATACAACAGTCGTTGCCGGCGGTCCCGGCTGCCCTGTACCTGCCGGACATATTCCTCCGCCACCAACTGGCTCAGGACGCGACTGAGGCTTTGCTTGGTCACCTTCAGGATGGTCAGCAACTCCGCCACCGTCATGCCCGGATTGCGGCCTATGAAATGCACCGCCCGATGATGGGCCCGGCCAAAGCCATAGTTCTTTAGTATTTCATCGGGGTCAGAGGTGAAGTCACGATAGGCGTAAAACAGCATTTCGATGGATTGGATCAATTCTTCATCATCGAGGTAGGCTGGCGCGGGTGCATTATTTTTCGGCTCGCCAACATCACCTTGACGATCACGCTTGCCATCGGGCAGTGAATCGGTTGAAAGATCGGTCATGGCCGCATGCTACACGAGATGCGTCAATGATGCTGACATTTTTTTGGTCAGCATTATTGACATAATTTTTCTAGATGTTACGTTGACACCTTAAAATACGCAATAATCAGTCGCAGAAGACATCCCGGGAGTCAATAACCATGGCATCTATCTCTTACGACAAATTGGAAGGCAGCATCTGGTACAACGGTGAAATGATACCGTGGGAGAATGCCCAGGCCCATGTATTGACCCATGGTCTGCATTACGCCTCGTCCGTGTTCGAGGGGGAGCGGGTCTATAGCGGCGAAATCTTCAAACTGGAAGAGCACACGGACCGGCTGTTGAACTCGGCCAAGCTCCTGGATTTCAAAATTCCCTACACCGCTGACGAGATCAACGCCGCCTGCCGGGAAACCGTCTCGAAGAACGGCATCGTCGATGGCTATGTCCGACCCGTGGCCTGGCGCGGTTCCGAGATGATGGGTGTTTCGGCCCAGGATAACCGTATCAATCTGGCTATTGCGGTTTGGGAGTGGCCATCCTATTTCGATCCAGAAATGCGTACGATTGGCATTCGCTTGAAAACCACCAAGTGGCGCCGTCCCGATCCCCGTACCGCACCTGTGCATTCCAAGGCCGCTGGTCTATATATGATCTGCACTCTGTCCAAACACGCAGCGGAGTCAGAGGGTTACGACGATGCCTTGATGCTGGATTGGCGCGGCCAGGTCGCGGAAAGCACGGGCGCAAATATATTCTTCGTGATTGATGATAAGCTGCATACGCCGACGCCGGATTGTTTTCTGGATGGCATCACTCGACGCACGGTGATCGGCCTGGCCAAGGCCCGCGGCTATCAAGTCATTGAACGGGCGATCATGCCCGAGGAAATGGCCAACGCCACGGAATGCCTGTTGACCGGCACCGCGGCCGAGGTCACGCCGGTTGGTGTGATCGACGATTACCGTTTCAAGCCCGGCGCCATTACGGCCCAATTAATCGAAGATTTTGAGAACCTGGTCAACCGCCGGGCTGCCGCCTGATCGTGAGGCCGAAACGACCGGAAAGAGGTGGTCGTTTCGCCGCCGTTTATCGTTTGGCCGGTCGCGGTATTCGATTTAGGCTTCCGTCCGTCACCTAAACCAGTTTTGGGAGCAGCGTGAATGTATCAGCTTCAATTGACGGAATCCTTTGTTCCGGCCCAGGACGACGATACCATACTGGAAACCACCGTCGGCGGTCTTTTAAGGGACGTCGCGAGCCAGCAGCCGGATGCACCGGCGCTGGTCGAGGTCACCATGGAAGGCGAGACCGCTCGCACCTGGAGCTACGGCAAATTGCTGGCGGATAGTGAACGCCTAGCTCTGGCACTATCTACCCGTTATGCGCCGGGCGAACGGGTGACGGTATGGGCACCAAATATTCCCGAATGGTTATTGATTGAATACGGCTGCGCCCTCGCCGGCCTGACCCTGGTAACCGCCAACCCTGGCTATCAGCCTCAGGAACTGCGCTATGTGCTGAAACAATCAGATTCCGTGGCGCTGTTCGCGGTGGAAAGCTATCGCGGCAACCCGATGGCGGAGATTGCGGCCGAGGCCTGTAAAGGTTTGAGCGCAATCCGTGAAATTGTTGATATGGAGGACGCGAAGGCCCTTTTCCGCTGGGGCGAGCGGGCCCCTGCCCTACCCGACGTCGACCCGGGTGATCCGGTACAAATTCAATATACCTCCGGCACCACCGGCTTTCCTAAGGGCGCGGTTCTGCATCATCGTGGCCTGACCAATAACGCCCGTCTGGTTTTTGCCCGTGGCCGAGTGACACAGGGCTCGACCTGGTCCAATTTCATGCCGATGTTTCATACCTCTGGCTGCGGCCTCGCGGCTCTTGGTTGTCTGCAAACCGTCTCGCGCATGCTGCTGTTCAAGGTTTTTGATCCCGCTGCCGCGCTGCGCCAAATCGAGGCCGAAGGCGCCGCCGCCCTGGTCGGAGTGCCGACCATGCTGGTTGCCCTATTGGAGGCGTTGGAGCAGGAACCGCGCGATATGTCGTCATTGAAGATGGCGATCTCAGGCGGCGCCATGGTGGCGCCGGAACTGGTCCGCCGGGTGCGACAGGCTTTTGGCTGCGATTTTGAAACCGTCTATGGCCAGACCGAAGTCTCGCCCGTGGTGACCCAGCATTTTCACGACGACAGCATCGACGACATTTGCAACAACGTTGGCCAGCCCATGCCACAGACCGGCGTTTCGATCCGGAGTGTGGAGGAAAACAAAGTGGTGCCCATCGACACCGTGGGAGAGATCTGCGTCCAAGGCTATTGCAACATGATCGAATATAACGGCAACCCGGAGGCGACGACGGAAACCATTGATGCCAAGGGCTGGCTGCACAGCGGCGATCTGGGAGCCATGGACGCGCGCGGCTATGTCCGGGTCACGGGCCGGGTCAAGGAAATGATCATCCGGGGCGGCGAAAACCTATTTCCCGCCGAGATCGAGAATGTTCTGGCCGAACACGACACGGTCGCCGAAGTTGCCGTGGTCGGTCTGCCGGACGACAAATGGGGCGAGATTGTTGCCTGTTTCGTCCGCTCCGAAGCTGGCTGCGAGGTTGATCCAGTGGTGCTCCGCGGCCATTGCCGGGAACAACTAGCGGCGCAAAAAACACCGACCGTATGGTTTAGCGTCAGCGAGTTTCCCCTCACCGGCTCCGGCAAAATCCAGAAATTCGCCCTGCGCGACGCCCATGCCGTCGGCGCATGCGAACCTCTATAGCCTATTACAGGCCGTAACGCGCCCAATGGGCCCGAACTTCCGCCGTGGCCAAAAGGTCGCCGGCCAGGTTCATGTTAGGTAGCTGCGAAGACAGGCCGATGCGCCGTTGCAGCCAGCTTTTCTCTCCTCCAACCACCGGCAACCGGACCTTGTCGCCAAATTTTTTCCGCATCACGGACTTTAAATCGCCTAGGCCATCGATCAGGCCAAGGCCTACCGCCTTGGCACCAGTCCAGAACTCACCAGAGAACAATTCACTCTCGTCTGCCTTCAAGCGGCCTTCACGGCGGGTGCGGACGTGTCTCTTGAAGGCATCATGGATTTCCTTCTGTAACGCAGCCAGGCGCTTCAGGTCATCATCCTCCATGGGTAGGAACGGATCCAACAGGCTTTTCTTGTCACCGGCGGTAAACAGGCGCCGCTCCACGCCGATCTTTTCCATCGCGCCTTCAAAGCCAAAAGTCGCCGCAATAACGCCGATGGAGCCGATGATCGAGGTTTCAGTGCCATAGATTTCATCACCCGCACAAGCGATCCAATAGCCGCCGGATGCGGCCACGTCCTCGCAAAATACATAGACGGGCAGCTCTTTTTCATCCGCCAGCAAGCGAATACGGTCATGCAGCAGAGCCGATTGCACCGGTGAGCCGCCCGGTGAATTGATTGCCAAGGCCACCGCCTTGGCACCCTTCGCCTTGAAAGCCCGCTCAATCGGATCAACCATCGAGGCAAGATTAAGCGCCGGGCGCAGTGGCGAGCCTTGGGCCGCAATGACGCCATCCAACCGCACGACCGGCACTAAGGGCACCCGGTCCCGAAGCGCCTTGATAGGCAGACGGCTGAGTATTTTATCCATGTTCATGGCAGGGAAATAGGGTGTCAGGTGGTCCAACGCAAGCGCTTTACGTTTTTTCAGGAAAAGCCATCCGACTTGGTGAGGATTTGCTACCATGGTGGTGGAGTGGAGGAGGGCGGCATGAAAAGAATTCTGATCGTTGGCGGCGGTATTGGCGGCATGACTGCCGCCGCTAATCTGTCGCTGGCCGGTTTCGATGTGGAAGTATTTGAGCAGGCACCAGAATTGGGCGAAGTCGGCGCCGGTATCCAGTTGAGCGCCAATCCTATGCGCGTGTTACGCCATCTGGGTTTGGTGGAACGGTTGCGGCATCTTGGCGTGCAACCCTCCGCCTATCAATTCAAGATGTTTGATAGCGGCGAGATTCTGCAGGAAATTCCCCTTGGTGATGGCTATGTGGAGCGTCACGGCGTACCCTATCTGTCCGTTCATCGGGCTGATCTGTTGGATAGTTTGATTGGCGCCGTCCGGGCCCTGAACGCGGATACAGTCATCTTGAATGCCACAGCAACGGATTTCACAGAGGATGCTGACGGCGTCACCTTACATTTCGATGACGGCAGCGAGGCGCGCGGTGATGTTTTGATCGGCGCCGATGGCATCAAGTCCATGGTGCGGCAAAAAATACTCGGCCAGACGGCAGTGCATTATACCGGCGATCAATCCTGGCGCATCTTGGTTCCGGCACGACGCTTGGCGCCTGATCAGCGGCCCGATACAGTGAATATCTGCGTCGGCCCTGGCAAGCACGGCGTGATCTATCCCATTCGCGCGGACGGCCTGGTTAATATGGTGGGCTGCGTGGAGTATGAGAGCTGGGATGACGAAAGTTGGACCGCGCGCCGACCTTGGGCCGAGATGAAGGCGGATTTCGCCGGCTGGCACGGGAATATTCAGGCCATTATCGACAACGCGGACAAGGAAGAATGCTACCGCTGGGCCATGAACAACCGCCCACCCGTGGATAATTGGCGTAGGGGCCGGGCCACCTTGCTTGGCGATGCAGCCCACCCTACCCTGCCCTATATGGCCCAGGGTGTGGCGCCATGGCGATCGAGGATGGCGCTGTTATCGCCCACGCCCTGCAACAGGAGTGCGATGTCGGCGAAGCGTTGGAATTGTACCAGCGCAACCGCCTGCAGCGCACGGCACGGGTCGTCAATGAAAGTTCGGCCAACCGCGACATGTTCCACCTGCCCTCCGAAGCTGCCTTGCGGGAAGCTTTCGCACAACGTGACATGAACGCCGAACGCACCGCCTGGCTCTTCTCCTACGATTCCATGAGCGTGGATTTACGATAAAGGACATTGAATATGGAGCTTTTTGTTACCCTGACCTCACCCTATGCCCGCCTCGTCCGGGCGGTAATTATAGAGAAGGACTTGCAAGACCGGGTTAAGGTCACGCCCATACAAACCCGGACGCCGGACAGCCCTCTGTATACGATCAACCCATCCGGCCGCGTTCCCACCCTGGTAACCGATGATGGTACGGTTTATGAAGAATCCGCGGTGATTTGCGATTATCTCGATCATCTGGACGGCGCGCCCATATTCGAAATCGCCCATGACGATAACCGTTGGGAAGCGTTGCGGTTGGAGGCGCGGGTCCGCAGCATGCTTGACGGCATTGCCGTTTGGGGACGGGAGCTGTACCGCCCGGAATCTGAACGCTCCCCTGGCATCATTGCACACGAAACGGCGCGGGCTTTCCGCATGGCGCGGGCCTTGAACAGCGATGCCGCTGCGGGACTGTTTGATGGCCCACTAAGCATTGCGCAATTGCTCCTGGCCTGCGCCCTGCATATACGGGAGGAACGCTTGCCTGGATTTGCCTGGCGCCGCGATAACGCTGATCTAAGCGCCTGGGTCAACTGCTTCGCGACCCGGCCCTCACTTGCCGAAACACAGCCGCCGCCGCATCCATCCGAAACAGTACGCTAAGGAGACAGATATGCCTCTGATTACCGAACGTGACGGTCCAGTCACCACGGTTACCATCAACCGCCCCCAAATGCGCAATGCCGTCAATTTGGAAACCGCCCTTGAACTACGCGCCGCGTTCAAGGCCTTCGACACCGACGGCGAACAATCCGTCGCCATCCCGACCGGTGCCGAAGCGGCCTTTTGCACCGGTTATGATCTGAAATCGATAGCCCAGGATGACGCCCGCTTTGCCGCCGGCAAGGGACGCGGCGGCGATTTCAACAGTATTAAGTATTTAATGGAGAAGCAGTATGTCGACGAGTGATATAGGCGCAAATTACAGCCGCACCGGTTCAGAGCTGATTGAGAAAATTTACAGTGACGACTATCTCTCCATTGGCGGAAAGGCGTCCACTGACAGTTTAGCCAGGGACGCCGGCATTACGGCGGAGACGAAAGTCCTGGATGTGGGCAGCGGCTTGGGCGGACCGGCCCTGCATCTGGCGGAGAGCATTGGTTGTCGGGTCATGGGACTGGATATCGTTGAAGCTAATGTGCGGACAGCGGCGGAGCGGGCCAGGGCGCGGTCATTGGATCATCTGGTGGATTTTCGCCTTGGCGATGCCATGGCATGCCGTTCAAGGATGGGCAATTCAATGTCATCCTCGGACAAGACGCTTGGTGCCACGTACCCGACAAGGACAAGCTGATCGCCGAATGCGCCAGGGTTATGGCGCCGGGCGGCATCGTCGCGTTCACCGACTGGCTGCGCGTGGGCGAGATGGACGGGGCCTATCTGGAAAACGTTCTCGCGGCCATGGTATCGCCCGACCTCGCGACGCTGCCTGGTTATACCACGATGCTGGAACGACATGGCTTTTCTATCCTTTGCCAAGAGGATATCAGCGCTGCCTTCATAGACCAATACAGCACCATTTACGCCCGGCTCGAAAAGCTAGAAGGTGAAATTTCAGAGGCTTTCAGCCCCAAGGTCTACGGCATCATTCTAGGCAAAAACGACAGCATCCACCGCGCCTTTAGCGATGGAAAAATGGGCGGCGGACGGATTATCGCCGAACTAAATGCGCACGACGGCATGAGTTAAAAGATCAGGCATGAGTACGAAGGCGCGTAGTGGAAAGTCCGACGGTCAGCGGCCGGTGGCCCAGCGCGCCGCCTTTTGGATGATCGTCGGTGCCTGCGGCTATGCCGGCATGATCGGCGTGGTCAAACAACTATCCTCGAGGATGGACATCAATATCGCTTTTTACCGCTATTTCCTGGCACTGCTGGCCATGCTGCCCCGGCTGATACCCAGCGGCAGTGCCACGCTCAAGACGCAACGTCTGGGGCTGCACAACTAACGTGCCCTGTTGATGGCAATTCATGGCGGCACCCTGATGGTGCAGGTGACGTTAATCCCTCTGGCCGAGGCCACTGCGTTGATCTTCACCTCACGCTGTTCGCCACGGTGCTGGCGGCAGCTTTCCTGCACGAAGTAATGGGGCCGAATCGCATATTCGAATTACTGCTCGGCTTTACCAGCGTCCTGGTGACTCTGCGCCCTGGCTTTGTTGAATTCCACCTGACCTCGGGCCTGATTCTGGTCTCCGCCTTCACCGGTGCCTCGGCGGTGGTGACGGGCAAGGGGCTGCTGCGTGCCGAATGTGCGGAGCAGACTGTGTTCTATCTGACCCTGTTCGCGGTACCATTTGCGTTGATGCCGACGCTGTATTTTGGCAATGGCCAAGCCTGGAAATATTGCCTTGGCTGGCCGCCCTAGTGATGGAGGGTAACGGTTATATCTATGGTCTGAACCGGGCCCTAAAGAGCGTCGAGACCTCGATGGTTATGCCGCTAGATTTTCTGCGCATGCCAGCGCGGCGGCAGCCGGCTATATCCTATTCACAGAAACCATCGACCCCCGGTCCTGGATCGGCGACATGATCATATTCGGTGCGACAATCTACATTTCACAACGCGAAATGAGGGCCGCCAGAGGTTGACGGCCTCATCATATTCTCTGACGGAAAATTTCCCTACATCCCGTACAGATCCGCCTTGTCGATGGTGTTTTGCACGATCCGGACAGAGGCCGCGTCGATCATCGTGCCGTCCACTTGGGCCGCGCCCTGGCCATTGGCCACGGCTTCGTCATAGGCGGCGGCAATCGTACGGGCGTGAGTGACGTCTTCAGGATTGGGTGAATAGATCTCTTGGGAATGGGGCACCTGGGCGGGGTGAATAGCCCATTTGCCGACACAGCCCAGGATCGATGAACGGGTGCATTCCCGGCGATAGCCGTCATCATCCTTGAAATTGCCAAATGGACCATCTATGGGGTCTATGCCGGCGGAGCGGCAGGCGATCACCAGGCGTTGCCGCTGGTAATGCCAGATATCGCCAGGATAGCCGCCGTCGCCGCCAATGGCGCGGACGTTGACCCCTTGGCTAGCGGAATAATCGCCCATGCCGAATACCATCGCCTCCAGCCGTGGCGAGGAGACCGAGATAGCGTCGATATTCTGCATGCCCTCTACTTCCTCAATCAACAGTTCGATGCCGATCTTCTTTTTCAGGCCAATCTCCATCTCGATCTGATTGAGCAGGATATCGACCCATACTACATCGTGGGCATATTTCACTTTGGGGATCATGATGGTGTCGAGGTTCTCGCCGGCGCCGGTCACGACCTCAATGATATCTTTGTAGCACCATTGGGTTTCCACATCGTTGATCCGCACGCAACGCACACTCTTGCCAAAATTATGGGTGTTCAGGGCCTCGACGATCTTGCCCCTTGCTTCCGGTTTGGCTACGGGAGCAACCGCGTCTTCGAGGTCGAGGAAGATGTGATCGACCTCCATACCGGACCCCTTGGCCATCATTTTCTCGCTGCTGCCGGGAATAGAAAGCTGGCAACGCCGGGCGCGTTTGATATTGGTCATGGTTCTATTTCCTCTCGCTTAAAGCGTGACCGCGACAGCTCTATGAAATGCGCGCTGCCTCTCTTAGATTGTTAATTTCCTCGCCGCTGTAGCCGGCATCCTTCAGAATGGCATCGGTATCCTCGCCTAATATCGGAGCCCGGCGGTGGACGCCGCCCTGGGTCCGGCTCATGTGGATTGGCGTATTGGCGATGGTTACTTCATCCTTCATGCCTGGATGCTCCACCCGCGCCAGCAAATTTCGCACCTCCACATGGGGATCATCAAGAATATCGGTGACCGTCTGCACCGGACCGAAGGGGATCTTGCCGCCCAACAGTCCGCTCAATTCCGCCTTGGTGTGGCGCTCGGTCCAGGCGGACAGCATGGCGACGACTTCCTCGTTGCGCGCGGTCCGCTCCACATTGGTTTCATAGCGCGGATCATGGGCCCATTCGGGATGACCGGAGACCTCCGAGAGGATTTCCCAGAACTTATCACGCGGACAGGCGATGGAAACCCAGCCGTCCTTGGCCGGAAACATTCCGAACGGACATAACAGCGGATGGGCATTGCCTTCCGGCACCGGGACCGTGCCCGAATAGGAGCTTTGATGGAAGATGCGTTCACAGAGTGCCAGGATACCGTCATACATACCTATGTCGACGAACTGTCCCTTGCCTGAATGTTCCGCCTCCCGCACCGCCGAAACCAGGGCAAAGGCCATGAACATGGCCGGCACCGTGTCACCTACACCGGGGCCGACTTTCAACGGTGAATTCGCATCCGGCCCGGTTATGCCCATGATCCCGCCCATGGCTTGCGCCACCACGTCAAAGGCCGGCCAGTCCGCATAGGGGCTATTGCCCGTGCGGCTATCGCCAAAACCGCGAATGGCGCCATAAACCAGATGGGGATTGATCTCCGCCAAGGCCTCGTAGGACAGGCCCAGACGGTCCATGGTGCCAAGTCGGAAGTTCTCCAGCACGATGTCGGCGTCCGCGATCAGGCGTCTGAAGATGTCCTTGCCTTCCGCCGATTTCAAATCGATAGCGATGCTTTTTTTGTTGCGGTTGATGCTTTGGAAATAACCGCCAAAATATTGCTCCTGATCGTCGGCGTGAAAAGGCCCGGAAAAACGCGTCATATCGCCATCAAGGGGTTCGACCTTGATCACTTCGGCGCCCTGGTCGGCCAGCAACATGGAACAAAACGGCCCGGCCAGCATTTGCGTCAGGTCGATGACCTTGAGGCCGTTGAGGGCGCCAAAACCAGCTTGCCGGCCACTCATTTATCACCCCAATGAGAGCGCCGTTTCATCAGCGCCCGGCGTTCCCCTTCGTAGACTACTACGTCCTTTTGATTGACGCCGTAATGCTTGAAAGTGATGATGCCGGCATCGTCGCGACCGCCATCCTCCTTGGCCAGAACCTCGGAATAGGCATATAGCGTATCGCCATGATGTACCGGCGCCTTCAGGCGGATTTTGTCCATACCAAGTTCTTCCAGAACCTGTTCACCGGTGTCCTGGCTGGCCAGTCCAATCACCATGGATAGATTGATGCCACCAAAGACAATACGGGTATCAAAGCCCGGAATACCGCGTGCCATGCGCTGCATCAGATCTTCGTTGAAATGACCGGCGGCGGTGTTCATCACCATGTTGGTGATCAGCACGTTGTCCATTTCGGTAACGGTCTTGCCGCGCGCATGTTTAAAGATAGCGCCGACTTCGAAATCCTCGAAGTAGTTGTTGGCAGAGGTCAATTCGGATGCTTTCATCTCTCCCCCCTTGCTCAGGCGTATTGTTCGGCGAAGGCGGCGGCGACCATGCGGGCATCGCTCTTCGACTTACCTAAAATGACGTCCGAGATGATGCGTTGCTGAATTTCCGAGGTGCCCTCGAAGATCTTGGTCAATCGTGCATCGCGCCAATAGCGCTCCACCGCGTGCAGCTTGGTATAGCCCGCACCGCCATGTATCTGGATCGCCTCGGAAGTCACTTCCTCAGCCATCTCGGAGGCGAAAAACTTCACCATGGATGCCTCCTTGTCGCAACGCCGGCCCTGGTCGATCTCGTTACAGACGTAATACAGCAACTGCCGGGCCGCCTCGATCTTGGTTGCCATGGTAGCGATCTTGAAACGAATGGCCTGGAACTCGGTAATCGGCACGCCGAACTGGCCACGGTCCTCGGCATAGGCAATGGAATCTTCCAAGGCGCCTTGCGCCAGGCCGATGGAGCGCGCCGCCGTATGCGCCCGCGCCGCTTCCAGGCCGGAGGCCAGCATATAGAACGCCTTGCCTTCCTCACCCACCAAGGCGGAAGCCGGCGCCCGCGTGCCCTGGAAGGACAATTCGTAGGTGTTCCAGCCAAAATAGCCGATCTTTGGTATGGGCGAGCCCTCGCAATTGTTGGGCAACTCGCCACGCGGCTTGGGTAACACGAACGCCGAAATACCCAGAAAACGCTTGTCAGCCGACGGCGGGGGCGAGGTACGGGCAAACAGCATGATGTAATCGGCGCCATCGGCGAATGTGCACCAATATTTGGAGCCATTGATGACCCATTCGTTGCCAGACATCACGGCCCGGCATGAGATGGAGGCCAGATCCGAGCCCGTGCCCGGTTCCGACAACGCGGCGGCAGCCAGAAATTCGCCCTTTACCGCACGGCGGATCATGTCCCGCTGTTCTTCGGGCAGTTCGTCTTCCTTGCCGCGCATGATTCCTCGGCGCAGAAAACTGCCGTTGCCCCGCGCCATGATAGAGGCGACGGACATCCAGCCCCGCGCCAGTTGTTCGGCGATCAGACAATATTCGAAACAGCCCAGCCCCATGCCGCCGAGCTCTTCCGGCGTTGTGATGCCGAAATAACCCAATTCTGCCATCTTGTCGCGCAGCTCCATGGGGATCATGCCTTGGACCGGGTCCAGTTCGTTGGCTACGGGCAAGACTTCCTTCATGGTGAAATCCCGCGCGGAATCGCGTATCAGAATGCGCTCTTCCGTCATGTATCCCATGCCGTCAGCCGATGTTACGCCGCTATTCATGTCCGCTTCCTCACCAGATTTGTCCGTGTGTAATCGACAATCGTTTCGCCATCCTGATTGCGCCCCACCGTATGCCAGGTGACGATACCGTAATCGGGCCGGCTGTCAGTCTCGCGAGCAGCGGTTACTTCGCTTTCGGCATAGACCGTGTCGCCCACATAGACCCGGTTCGGATAGGTCAGGGCATCGACCCCCAGGAACGGCCCGCCACCCTCGCTCAGATCTTCCACGGTCAGGCCAAAGACAGTGTTGAACACCAGCAAAGGATTGACTACGAGGCGCTCATGGCCATGAGCTTGGGCATAGTCGGCGTTGAAATAGATCGGGTTGTAGCCGAGCGTCAGAGTGGTGAAGAGGATGCTGTCGGCATCCGTGATAGTGCGGCCCCAATGGTGCTTGAAAACGCGGCCAATGGTGAAGTCTTCATAGCGGTTGCCCCGCTCCCATTCGATGGCCTGGGCTCGGAAATCGTCCGGCTGTGTCGTGTCGGTCATACCCGCGCGACCCTCCTATGTGTCAATCGGGATGAATATAGCGTCGCCTATCCTGCCACTCTCTGTTTTGCTCACTGGGGCGGCTTTGCAGGTCAGCATAGTGCGGCGTCTATCCCACGTTCATGCAAGATCGTTGACTGAAATGGCTGTTTACCGTGTCAATTTGCCCCTATGTGAGCCCAGCCTCAAAGATGCTGCAAATACTGCGCTACGTAATCCGCGCCGACCTCGGCCTTGTAAGCCGCTATCAATTTTGCTGTAACCGGGCCCGGTACCGTGCCGTTACCTATGGCTCTGCCGTTAAAACTGCGCAGGGGGCAGAGGCAAAGGGAGGTCGAGGTGATGAAGGCTTCGTCCGCCGTCGCCGCATCGTAGGGGGCCAAATCGTCCTCTGCTATCTCGATACCCTGGGCGCGGCAGAGATCCATGGTGACGGCTCGGCTGACCCCGGCCAGGACGTATTGCGCCTTTGGCGTCCGGACCTTGCCATCGTGGACCAGGAAGATATTGCTGCCGCTACCCTCGGTAAGGAAACCACGCGTATCCAGCAACACTGGCCAGGCATCGGGGCTAGTTTTCTGGTTTTCCAGGCCGGCCACGATCAGGTTCAAGTAATTGTGGGTCTTGGCGGCGGGGTTGAGAGATTCCGGCGGCGTGCGCCGGGTCGACGGCACCACCACGTCAATGCCGTCTCGGAACAGCGGCGCCCGCTTGGCCAAGGGCAGCGGCACACAGGTGGCGATCACCGTGGCGCCGGCGTCTCCACCGGGGCTGTCCGGATAATTAGGACCGCGCGTGACCCGAAGAAAGACCCAGTAGTCATCACCCGGGCCCAGCAGGTGTAGATTGCGTTCGACGACCTGTTCCGAAATCGCACAAAATTCAGCCGTACTTAACCCAGGATCAATCTGCACATAACGGAGCGAGCGGAACAGACGGTCCACATGCTCCTGTAGACGATAGATCTTGCCACCGAAAGTCCGCGCGGTATCAAACACCGCATCGCCAAAGATGAAACCACGGTCCGAGATTGAGACCGTGGCGCGGGATTCGGGCACATACTCGCCATTTACATAGGCCATACGTTCGTTCAACAGAGGGTCATTCATCATGCTTCTCCCGCGGGCTGTTGTTTTGAGGCGAAGGCTTCCAAACCACCTTTGAATTCGGTCTGGCCAAATAGATCGGGCAACAGGCTTTTCAACCAATCCCGGTCCAGATCAACGCCATTGGCCTTTAGATAAATTTCACCTTCATCCAGCACCATGTCCAAGTCATCCTGCATGCGGTAGCGTTTGGAGATATCATCGTGGGGCTGTTGCCCCAGGGCCTGAACCAGCAGATCGGTCCAGTTCAAAACCTGGAATTTACCTTGCGCCTCCAGCCCCGAAAGTTGGCCGTGACAGCCATGGAACAGCGAGACCAGAATATCAACATCATCATCCTCGGCCCTGGCCAGGGTTGCCGCCCGCGCCTCCGCCTTCAGGCCGGGCGAACGGTCGGCACCTGATCCGCCGCAGGTATAGCCCGGCTCCGGTGCCGTGCCGACCAAGGTCAGGCCAGGGATCGACGCCAGCATCTTGGCGACATTCTCACCGATCTTGCCCATGCCGTCGTGGGTATGTAGCAGCACGCGTTTGTTGAGCGGCTGAATGAATTTACCGGCGAGGCCATCAGCCCGGTCGACGAGATAATTCGTCACATGATCGAATTCAAAACTGGCCTGGCGAAAGCCCGAGATCGTCTCGCCCAGATGCAGCACACAGGATGGGCACCAGCTCAAGACTTCCTTGGGCTGGAAACCTGAAAAGCGGCTGATGGTGCCGTCCACCACGCGCTCGCCCGAGTCCTGATCGCCTTCCCATTTCGATTGGATAATGCCGCAACAGGCGCCGGGGCCGCCAACCACCTCATAGTCGACTTCCAGGGCATCCAGAACGGTCATGGCATTGAACAACAAATGCGGCGTGCGGATCGGGTTGCAGCCCGTGTAAAAGATCACGTCGGTGGGGTGGGCGCGCGGGGTCCGCAGCAGCTTGTCAAACTCCGGCGGAGCCAGCTGCATCGCCGCCATGATGCGGATGGCGCGGGACATCTTGCGAAACAGCTGCGGCGTCGGGCTGTCCTGTTCCGCCTCCACCGTGTTGGCCAGCATCAGCATACGGCGGGGATTGATGCTCTCCGGACAGGCCGGAATACAGAGGCCACAGCCATTGCATTGCCCGCTCCATTCCTGGGCCGCGCCCGTCATCGGCGTGCCGTCACGCAACAGCCCCAAGACGCCCTTGATGACGCCCGGTTCATCACCGCCTTTGACAGAGGTAAAGGGCGTGACCGGGCAAACCTCGACACATTTGCCGCACGCGGTGCAATCCGTGAGCAGGCCGTCGCGCGCCTGTTCCAGAAAATCGTCCAAAGACTGTTTCGCTGTTGCCATCCCGCAGTGTTTCCCGGCGGAAGCATCGGGTCAAGTCTATTGGTTCTTCCAGCCGCCCTTCGCCGCTTCGGCCCGCAACGCTGCATCCGCCGCCGCCCGCGCCCAGGTCAGGAATTCATCCTCGTTATCCAGCACATCGACCGGTACGGTCCAATAGCTGTTCAGGCCGCGCTTCTTGCCCTGGCGCAGATAGCTGAAGGGTTCCATGCCGGCGACTTCATAGTCGGGGCGGTTTTCGTCATCGACCTTGAAATGCAGTACGTCCCTGGCGATCAAGGCGAACATCAAGCCGCGATAGAACACGCCAAGGCCGCCAAACATGCGCCGGCTGCTGACATAGCCCAGGGGTGCGACAAGATCCTCTATATAGGCCCGATATTCCGGCGATACGGCCATGGCTTTCAGTGGCGCTACTTATACAGCGGCACCTGGTCCTTGGGCTTGCCGATGTGCCCGTACATGTCCGGGCGGCGTTGGTCCATCAGGGGGTAGCGGCGTTTGATCTCCTCGGCGAAGTTCAGGTCAATATCGGTGGTGATCACGCCTTCTTCATCAGATGCCGTGGCCACCACCGTGCCCCAGGGATCAACCACCATGGAACGGCCCACGAAGGCAATGCCGGATTGCGGCTCCACGCCATATTGACCAGAGGCGACGACCCAGCATTGGTTTTCCGTGGCGCGGGCGCGCAGGAAAAACTCCCAGTGATCAAAGCGCGGGCTGAGAAAGGCCGAGGCGCAAACGATCACCTCCGCACCCTTCAGGGCCAATTCCCGATAGACTTCGGGAAAACGCAAGTCGGAACAGACCGAGACACCGACCTTGGCCGGATTGGTCTGAAAGACCGGCAATTCGGTGCCGGCCTCCACATGATCGGATTCCCTTATACCGCCCTTGATATCGGGACGGTTCGGGGCATCGAACAAATGGGTCTTCCAGTATTTGCCCATGATCTCGCCTTCGGGCGTAATCAGCGGCGAAGAATTATAGTGTTGATTGCCCTCACGCTCGTACATGGAGCCGACGATATACATGCCGTACTTGCGGGCTTTTTGCGCCAATAGATCTGTGGTGGGACCTGGGATGGGCTCCGCCAAGTCCAGATAGGCTTCCTCGGTGGAGAGCCCGGCGCCGGTCCAAATCTCCGGCAGCACGACCAATTCAGAGCCGCGACGCCCCGCCAAGTCCAGGAAACCCATCATTCTTTCAATCGTGGCATCCTTGGCGGCATCATCCGAGGTAATCTGGATGGCGGAGACGGTCATGGGTCGGGCGTCTGTCATGATGCTGTTCCTCTACACTAATATTTTGAGATTTCGGTTTCCTTGTCAGTGATGAACTCCAGCAAGGCCGGCACCCCCGCCTGGGTTTGGGCAATGCCCCGCTGGATGGCCGGAATGATCTCGCCCGGGTCCGTCACCCGCTCGCCATAGCCGCCAAAAGCCCGCGCCATTGCCGCATAATCACCGGAGATATCGGTGGAACGGTATTTCTCCGTCGAGACTTCCATGATCTTCAGCTCAATGGCCATGGAGAAGTTATTCAATAGGATCGACAGAATAGGAATACGCTCGCGCACCGCCGTTTCGAAGTCCATGCCCGTAAAGCCAATGGCTGCATCGCCCCAGACGTTGATGCAGAGAGCATCTGGCCGGGCCAATTTAGCGCCCATGGCCAAGCCAAGGCCATAACCCAATTGGGTGGTCTTGCCCCAACCGATATAGCTGAGCGGCTTGGTGGCCCGCCAGAACGGCGATAGCTGATCCCGGGGTGAACCCGCATCATGGGTGATGATGGTGTTGTTCTTGTCTACGGTGTTCTGCAAATCCCACAGCACACGATAAGGCGTCATGGGGTTTTGATCAGAGGTCAACTTGGGCATCCATTGGCCCAGCCATTCTTCATGCACAGCGGCGATTGCCGCCGCCACAGGGGTGTTGTCCCGCGGCCCAGCGATCAGGCCTTCCGCCGCCGCGATCAGCGCTTCAAGGGTCAGGGCAGCATCGCCGAGTAGGCTTTGCTGAACCTCCACATCCTTATTCAGATCCAACGGATCAAGGGTGGCATGGATAATATGCTTGTCCTTGGGTATGGCGATGCCGAAGGAGGTTTCAGTAAAGCTGCAACCGACGCCTAAAATTACGTCCGAAGCATGCAGGAACTGGTGCACGGCCTTTGGCGAGGCTAGGCCGCCGGCACCCAGGGACAGAGGATGATCCTCGGGGAAGGAGCTTTTACCGCTAAGCGAGGTGCAAACGGGAATAGCCAGCATTTCCGCCAAGCCTTTTAGTTGCGGCCAGGCTTCGGCGAAATGGACGCCGCCACCGGCATAGATCACCGGATTCTTAGCCTCGACTAGGGTTTTCGCCGCCTTGGCCAAGTCATCGGGATCGGGACCATAACGGGTGCCGGATACCGGGGTGTAGTCCAACTCGCCCGACAGTTCCTCGTTAAAGACGTCAGTGGGAACTTCCACCACGCAGGGGCCACCACGGCCATTGCGTAACTGGGTGAAGGCCCGGCGCATGATGTTTGGCACTTCATCGGCGGAGGTTACCGGTTCCGTAGTCTTGGCCACGTGGGACATGGCCTCGGTCGAATTGAAGTTCGGGCGGATGTGGGCGATCCGCCGGGCATAGCCCATGGGCAGGACCAGGATTGGCACGCCCTCGCCAAAAGCCTGAGCCACGCCGCCAAAGGCATTCTCGGAACCGGGACCATGCTGCATAGCGAAGACACCAACCTTCTTGCCCGAGGACAGCCGTGACATGGCGTCCGCCATATGCAGGCCGATACGCTCCTGACGCACGATAATGGGCCGGATATCCCAACGGGCGGCATATTCCAGGATATGGTTGACGGGATAGCCGATCAGACATTCGACCCCTTCCCGCTTGAGAATTTCAACAATCGCTTCGACGGCTTTCATTGGCTGGACACTCCTCTGCGGGCCGCCCCAGGGGCAGCCTCATCATGTTCTAGAGCAATGATGCCATGCCACGGCGCAAGCTCCAAATGACGAATTCAAAATTTGGGAGCAATGCGCATAGCCCCTTTGTTCTGGGGCAGTGCTTCGATATCAAGTATGCCGCGTTCTTAGGGCCCTATCCGGCTTCCGGCCTATTTTGGCACTTCCCAGTTGATGGCTTGATGCAGGCACTCGGGGGAAATGATACTGCGGGTCAGATCAGTGCCTCGCAGATTGGCCAACGACAAATCGGCTTCGATCAAATTGGCTTCGGTCAGCAAGGACGAAGGCAGGTTGTCACCCGAATAACAACGCACTTGACAGAGATATTCGATCAGTTGGGGCCGGTTCTGCTCATTGGTCTCTGCTTCCGCCGCGCGCAAGGCCGCCAATTAGGCTTCCAACTCGTCGGGCGCCGCATGATTACTATTATGACCGATGCCCGGCCGCCATTTGGCCACGGTACCGTCGGCTTTTCAGTGCGCTCTCGCCATTAATGATACCTCCATTCGCATGCCAATCTCATGGCTCCCCAAGGAAAACTGCGACATGCTTCAGCCTCAAGCCGTCAAGACTAGGCGGACACCCTTAACAAAGGTTTATTCCACCCCTTGTCAGGCCTTAATACGCGCGCTTTTCGGATCATAAAGGGGCCGCAACGAGGCCGTTGCCTCGACCTGTTCACAAGCCACCTCAATCCTATAGCTGCCCGCATTGATAAAAGCGGCATCAACCACGCCACCGGCGGGGTCATGGACGTATCCCAGGCCAACGGCCGCACCCAGATCGTGACCGTAACTACCCGAGCGAAGATGCCCGACGATAACGCCGTCGCGCCAGATCGGTTCATTGTGGTACAGCAGCTTTTCCGGGTCCGCTAATTTGAACTGTACCAGGCGTTGGCGTGGGCCGGTTTCGCGCTGACGCAGCAGCGCCTCGCGCCCAATAAAGCCGCCCACCTTGTCCCAGGCCACGGCAAAACTCAATCCGGCTTCGATCGGAGTATCTTCATCGGTGATATCATGGCCCCAATGACGGTAGGCTTTCTCCATGCGCAGAGAATCCAGAGCATGATAGCCCGCATGGCGTATGCCGAAATCCCCACCCGCCGCGACGATTTCATCATAGACCCCTTGGGCCAGCTCAGCCGGAATATAAAGTTCCCAACCCAATTCCCCAACATAGGTCAGGCGGGTTGCGCGCAATGTAGCGTAGGCGATTTCGATTTCACGGGAGGCGCCAAACGGAAAAGCATCATTGCCCATGTCCGTATCGGTGATCGAGGCCAGCAGGTTCCTGGATCTTGGTCCCATGATCGACAACACCGCCTGGCCCGAGGTGATATCGGTTAAATGTGCATGGGCATCAGCCGGAATATGCGCCTTCAGCCAATGGAAATCACGCATTTGCGAGGTGCCGGAGGTAACAATCAGAAATTCTTCCTCCCCCGTCCGGGTTACCGTCAGGTCCGCCTCGATACCACCCCGTTCGTTGAGCCATTGGGTATAGACCGTGCGGTTCACGGGCACATCAACCTGATTGGCACAGACCTGGTTCAACACTGCCAAGGCGTCCCGGCCCGCCATTTGAAATTTGGCAAACGAGGACTGTTCGAACAACGCCACGCCTTCTCGCACCGCTTTGTGTTCAGCGGCCCAGTTCTCGAACCAATTCTGTCGGCCATAACTGTATTCATACTCAGGCGCGGTTTCGCCGGGCGCATACCAATTCGCCCGCTCCCACCCCGCCGCCTCGCCAAAACAGGCGCCGGCCCGGACCAAACGGTCATGCAGGGGCGATTTCCGCACGCCCCTACCGGTGCGGTATTGATAGAACGGCCAATGCGGGGCGTAGAGCAGGCCAAGGCATTCACTGACGCGTTCGCGCAGATAACGGGCATTGCTTTGGTGCGGCAGGGTACGGCGGATATCCACGTCCCACAGATCCATCGGCGCATAGCCATCTCGGATCCATTCCGCCATCACCTTGCCGACGCCGCCCGCTGATTGGATGCCGATGGAGTTGAAGCCACAGGCGACAAACAATCCCTTGCTTTCGGGCACCTCGCCCAGGTGATAGCGGTTATCGGGGGTGAAGCTTTCGGGGCCACAGAACCAGGTCCGAATTCCCGTATGCGCCAACGCCGGCATGCGGCTCATGGCGCGCTCCAACACCGGCATGAAATGGTCGATGTCGTTGGGCAGTTCGTCAAAACAGAAATCTTCGGGTATGCCGTCCATGCCCCAAGGTTTGGCCTCAGGCTCGAACGCGCCCAAGAGGATCTTGCCGGCGTCCTCCTTGAAATAGGCATAATTGTCCGGGTCACGCAGCACCGGCAGGCCGGCATGCACGCCTTCAATAGGGTCGGTCACCACGTAGAAATGCTCGCAGGCATGCAAGGGCACCAACGCCTTGGTCATGGCACCCACGTTCCGGCCCCACATGCCCGTGCAGTTGACCACGATATCAGAGCTGATCCGCGCGCCGCCGACCGCGACCCCGGTGACCTTGCCCTGCTCCACCAGAATATCCGTGACCTTGGTGTTCTCCAGCACCTTTGCACCGCCTGCGCGGGCGCCCTTGGCCAGGGCCTGAGTTAGATCCGTCGGGTTGATCTGGCCGTCTTTCGGCAGGAACACGCCCCCCACCACATCGCCCACGTTCAGCAGGGGATACATCCGGCGAATATCATCTTGATCGATCTCGTCCACCACCAGGCCAAACACCCGCGCCATGGAAGCACCCCGGCGCAATTCCTCGAGCCGCTCGTCAGTGGTGGCCAACGAAATGGAGCCGTTCTGTTTGAAGCCTGTTGCTTGTCCTGTCTCCGCCTCCAAACCGGCATAAAGCTCAGTCGAATATTTCGCCAGCTGGGTCAGATTTTGGGTTGCCCGCAACTGCCCCACCAGTCCGGCGGCGTGCCAGGTCGTGCCTGATGACAATTGTTTACGTTCCAGCAGCAGAACATCCGTGATGCCAAGCTTGATCAAGTGATAGGCGATGGAACAACCAACGACACCGCCGCCAACAATGACTACCGAGGCCTGACTGGGCAGGGTTTTAGACATAACTAGGCTCCATACAAATATTTGCTGTCCGCCACCCTACCGGATTGCCCGTGCCTGGGCCATAATGTCATCAGGGAAAACAAGGCCAGGGGCAGGCCAATATTCAAGATGCCCATGAAGTGAAAGCACGGGTTGGATTGGCGACGGATAGTATTGAGACACTGCTCGAGCGCTACGGTCCAGCGTATCGATGGATTGTCACCCTGACGGGAATGACCGCCGCCATGACGATGATTTTGTCATCGACCATGGTGAATGTGGCCGTGCCTTCGATCATGGGCACGTATGGCGTCGGCCAGAGTCAGGCGCAATGGATGTCGACGGCCTTCCTCGCGGCGATGACGGCCAGTCAATTACTTGGCGCCTGGGTGATTTCGATTGTCGGACCGAGAGGTGGATATCTCGGCGCGGTCGCATTGTTCATTGCCGGTTCCCTGTTCGGGGCCTTCGCGCCAAACATGGACATGTTGATCGGCGCACGGACGCTGCAAGGCGTGGCTGCGGGCGTTGTTCAACCAATCGCCATGGCGACCATTTTTCGGATCTTCCCGCCACAGCAACGCGGCCTGGCATTGGCCATCTATGGCATGGGTATCATGCTGGCACCGATCATGGGGCCGGTGATCGGCGGTATCACGATCGATGCCATGGGTTGGCGGTATCTGTTCTTTATTCCCCTGCCTATCGCGGGCCTTTCGCTTATACTCGGCAGTCTGTTCATGCCGACCCGCGAACCGGACACTGCCCGCCTTCCCTTCGATTGGGCTGGATATGGCTTGATCGTCGGCGCCATCGTCTGCTTGATGACCGCGATTGCCGGTGGCCCGCGTTTTGGCTGGTGGGCCGACAGGACTATGTTTTTTGGTATTACCGGGATTTGTCTTGCCATTGCTTTTGTTATTTCGCAGTTGCGCTCGCTAGCGCCGATACTCGATTTCGCGGTTTTCCGTTACAAGCAGTTTGCCGCCGCAGCAGCGCTTGGCTTCGTTTTCGGGGCCGGCAACTTCGCCTCCACCTACATCGTGCCGGTGTTCGTCCAGACGGTGCAGAATTTCACCCCGACAGCGGCCGGACTGGTGTCGGCGCCCGCTGGTCTGGTCGTGATGCTGTTCTTTCCCATCGCCGGCCGCATGGTCGATACCTTCCCAGCATATATTCTGACGATAGTTGGGCTTTTGCTGTTCGCCGTTGGGGCGCTGTTGCTGCATCAGACCGACGTAAACACCGCTTTCGTTACGCTGGTCGTCTACGTCATCGTCGGGCGCATCGGCCAGAGCATCATGCTCCCGGCGATCAACGTTTCAGCCCTGGGTGCTCTGCCGCCTGAAAAGCTGAACAACGGCTCGGGCACGATTAATTTCATCCGCCTAATGGGTGGTGCATTCGGCGTAAATCTTCTCGTGGTTTTTATGGAGGAGCGGACCGATATGCATGCGGTCGCGCTGACCGTAACCCAGACATACGACAATGCGGCCAGCCGGGAACTCCTCAACCACGTCAGAAATCTTCTCAGCCATGGCGGTGCGCCAGAAGGTTTGCTGCGGCCAGGCTCACTACATTTTCTTGGCCGCGTGATCGAGGCGCAAGCCAACACCTTGGGCTTCAAGGATGGCTTCATGATGATCGCCGTGGTCTTTGTCTGCGCTTTGGTGCCAGCCTTGATGCTACGAAATTCGAAAAAAAATAGCATCTAGCTCAGGCTGCCCGGATAATCCCGCCAGATACTTTCCTCCAGACGCAGGTGCGTGCTGGCCGGATAGTTCTGCTGCCAATGATCGGCTATTTGGGCGCCCGTGGCATTCCAAATACCAGGAAAACCACGTATATGGGAAAAGAAGTCCTCTAGCAATTTCAGGCGATGAGCCCAGCCAATAGCATGGGGGTGCAGGGTCATATTGAAATGGCGCCCGCGTTTGTACTGCGCATCGAATTCAGCCCGCCAATTGGCGATCAGAGTATCGGCATTTTCCAACCCCGTGCCCTTGGCCGGAAAAAGCAGAAAAAACTGATCGTCGAAATGATAGAAATACGGCAGGGTTAGAATGGCGGTGCGTTTCTCGAAATCCGCCACCCAATAGTGGGGAATATCATCGGACAGGCCGCTGCCCATGTAGCTATAACCAGCCTCTATCAACAGCTCGGCCGTATTTGGGCTGATCGTGCCGACCGCGAACGGGTCGCTTTGCCGAGGCAATGAATACCAGCCCCTGGGACGCCGGCCCAGCACATCCGTCATGATCTCGGTCGCCAGCTCCATCCGAGCTTTTTCATCCTCCCGGCTTAAAGCGGTGACGTCCTCATGCTTGAAACCATGCGGTGCGACTTCATGGCCGTTGGCGTTCAACTCTCGCAAGGTATCCTTGAGCATATTCGCCATGGCAGCCGGAACGGTGAAGGTCGCCTTGATGTTATATCGCTCCAGAGTGGCCAGCAGCTGGTTCATACCCTCATGCAAGCCAAACATGGCCCGGTAGTCGGATAGGTCGGAAGGGACAAGGCCGTCGGGGGCCCGGGCCAGGCTCAAATCCACATTAACGGCGACGCAGCAACGGCGGTCACCGGGCCAATTTATCTCATCGTCCTTCAGACTAACTTCATCGCTGGCGGTATAGTTTTGTTTCCAGGGCATCTACCGTACTCCCTCTGAACCGCGCGCGGGATAGTTTTCCAGGCAATGCCGGGCCATCTCCTCGCAACTTGGGAACCAGACACCGGGTAGGGTTTTCATCCGGTTGATCAACTTGTCCAGCGCATCGATCCGCATGGCCCGGCCCGAGACGAAGGGATGCAGGCAGACGTTCAGATAACCGCCCTGACGGTACTGCTGCAGAAAGGCATCCCACCACATATCCATGACGCGCTCGGGCTCGGTAATGCGCTGGGCAGCATTTTCCGAAGCCAGCCAAGCGAAAGAAAAGAACATGGCATCATCGATGGCGTAGTGAAACGGAATATTCAAAAGGCAGTTGGCGTTATCCTTGTCGCGGACATAGTACGGGCGGTGATGGGCGGTGCCGTGGGAATTATAGATATAACCTTCCTCGACCAACAGGGCCTGGCTGTGCCAACTGCGGGTGCCCACGGGGCGTTTACCGGCGGTGGCGGTCAGAGCCTGGGTGGATTTCTGCAGATGATCTGCTTCCAGCTGCAAATCCTTGGGTACCTGGTGTTCCCACATATGGTCCGCGACCTCGTGGCCATTGGCGGTGACGGCGGCGACCGCTTTTGGATAGAGCTCGCAAATCCGTCCCGGCGTGAACACCGTTGCCTTGATGTCATGGGAATTGAACAGCTCAATCAGGCGCCAGATCCCAACCCGGCCGCCGAATTCGCCCTGGGCCAGTTGCATCGGTGGTTCCTTCAAGAGCCGGCGCAGTAGCATGGCGTCAAAATCGGCGGTGAAGTTCACCGCCATTTGCACACCAGACGGATAAGCGAAGTCGTCGATGAATTCAAAGCGTGCCTCGGTCGTCGCCGCGGCAGCTTGCAATGCCTTGATCTCCTGCGTTAAGAGATCGCTCATGCTTATGCACCATCCAATATTGCATCGGCGACTTTTTCCGCCGTCATCAAGGTGGGAAAATTGGTATTGGCGCAGGGCACGACAGGGAAGATCGAGGCGTCCACCACACGCAACCCTTCCATGCCACGAACACGCCCAGCATTGTTGGTGACAGCCTTAGGATTATCGTCGGCACCCATGCGGCAACTGCACGAAGCGTGCCAGACACCAACGGCGGCCTGACGGACGAATGCCTCCAGCGCCTCTTCGTCCCGCATCAACTGTTCCAGCGTGAAACCTTCCAGGATGAACTTGTCCATCAAAACCTTGCGTAGGGCATCCGGACCGTCAAGCAGTTTGGCAAAAATACCGGTAAGGAACTTGTTCTTATTGTTGACCTCGCCGACCTGTCGGACTTTGTCGGAATAGCTGGCCGGAAAAGCATTCGAGGTCACTGCCTGCAAGACGGGCATGGCATGCAGTGCCGTCATGCGGCGCACCCCATCCATGAGGCGGTCAAGGTCCCGCTTATCCGAAAGCAAGTTGAATTCCACCGTTGGCTCCTCGCGATAGTCGGTGGAATTCAGTTTGATCTGGCCGGTCTCGGAATAGGTCTTGTTGACAAAAATGATCTTCGAGGCGATCTGCTCCCCCACCGCATGCCAGGACGATTTGGAGGAAACGGCGACGAACATATCGCCCTTGGGAATACCTTCCATTTCCGAGGAATAGCGCAGCCCGATCAAAAGGTGGCGGCGGGTGAAATCATTGACCCGGGCGTGCGGCTTGACGAACGAGGCCACGGCGACGGATGGATGATCCATCAGACCCTGGCCAACACCGGGTAGATCGTAGCGTACGTCAATACCCATTTCACCAAGCGCCATGGCCGGGCCGATACCAGCGCGCAGCAGATGTGCCGGCGAATGGATGGCGCCCGACGACAGAATAATCTCGTTGCCGCGGAATTCCTGCTCTTGTCCCTTGACCATGGCCTTTACGCCGACACAGCGGTTGCCCTCGAACAGCAGTTCCTTGACCCTGGTCTGCGTCGTGATCGTCAAATTCTCCCTTTGCCGGGTACCGGGATCGAGATAACCGATGGCGGCGGAGACCCTACGTTCGTATGCGTTCGACATGGTGATTGAAAAATAGCCATCCTTGAATTCGCCATTCTGATCAGGCAGGTACTCAAAGCCGGCCTGGGCGAAGGCCTGCCCCGTGGCAGTCGCATGGTCATTCCACAGATCGGGCATGATGCGGCGCACGGGAATGCGACCTTCGTTGCCATGGTATGGACCGTCATAATCCATATCGCGTTCGACCTTTTTGAAATAGGGCAGCACCGCGTCCCAGTTCCAACCCTTGGCGCCACGCGCATCCCATTCATCGAAATCAGTCGGCGCGCCACGGTTGGCCAGTTGGCCATTGATGGAAGAGCCGCCACCAAGTACACGGGCCTGTTCGTATTTGCGCAAGGGCGGGCGGTCCACATCCGGATTGTTGTGGGAAATGACTTCCGTGGTGACTTTCAGTTCATTCCAGATGAAGCGCTTGTCCAAATAGGCGGTACCGGGATAACTATCCAGGATCTCCTCAGGCACCTTGCCGTGCGGCGTATCCTGACCAGCCTCGCACAAAAGAACCTGGTTCGCACTGCGCGCGGAAAGCCGGTTGGCCAGCACCGAGCCCGCCGAGCCGCCGCCGACAATGATGTAATCGTACTGCATCTCGCTCACCCACTTTTTCTTGTTCTAGCCGCCGCGGCGGCTTTGTTCATCCTTGATCGCGACATAGTAGAGCACGAATTCCTGTACCAGACCCTCAATTTCGCGCGCCGGCCGCGACAAATGCGAAATTCCAATATGAACCGAGGGATAACCCTGCGCCTGACTATCAAATTTCTGCATTTGCGGTGAGATTAGGTTGATGAAGCCAACCGAGTTCCGAATATAGTTCCGCGCCGCCTCATCCAGTCGGTTCGGCTCCACCGCAACCATCAATACCCGCCGCGCCAGAGTAGCGTTCGCTGCCCCGATCCCAATTACCGCCGGCCAGGGTATGAGACCAAGCGGGGGACGTTGACAATGAATTCCGGCGCTATCGAAAACCACCACGGGCTTGCGGTCCAGGGCCATTTGCAGCAGCAAACCAGCGACAAACAGACAGATCACGATGGCCATGATATTTGTCACGCTCAGATCCGCTAGCGCAAGCGCCGCCGTACCGTCCGTTTGTAGGATCATTCCCACTCCCAACAGACACGGTAGGATCAGTATCCCAAGCTGGATCTTCGAAGGATAAAGTTTTACCGGCTCGGGTGACAGTCCCGCATGTGCCCCCACATGTGACATGGGCGATCCCTTCGTCTGCGCCTCTCATTACCCCAAAAAAACACCCGGGGATCTTAGCCATTCACGCATTTCGCCGCTACTCTAACCCATAGCGAAGCAACAATGGCAGGGGCTCACCGTCAGAGACCCCTGGCCGCCTGTCGAGGCTGGCTCCGTTCGCCCTTTGGCTGCAAGCCCGCCACAGTCTTGTATCCCTATGGCTTTGTTTCTGGCGGCCTGCCTTATCTGGATAATTATTAAGGCTGGAGGAGAGAACCGATCACTCGGTTTGCCGGTCGATCTCAGACTGTTATTCTGAAATCTAATTTCAGTTGGATAAGCTAGCAATAGAGGGCGTAGCAGCATGGATATTCGCAGCTTGATGCACCGGGCAGTCAGTTTTAACAGGGATCGAGAGGCTATTGTACATGGCAGCCAACGTCTCACCTTCACAGAATCCTGGCGGCGCGGTCTGCGCCTTGCCAATGCCCTTTTAGCGTTGGGCCTGAAACCGGGCGACCGAGTTGGCTCCCTTGAAGACAATGGTATTCCGGCCGCTGATTTCTTTGTCGCCGCGGCAATCGCCAATATTGTACGTGTTCCCCTCTACCCCCGTAACAGCGCAGAAACCCATGGCCATATGTTGGGTCATACGGGTTGTCGCGCCGTCATCGCCTCGGATATTTATGCCGGCGAGTTAGATGGCCTGTCGGACACACTACCAGCGCTAGAGAGAATTATTACCCGAGACGACGGTTACGAAAATTGGCTAGCAGGCTTTCCTGACGATGATCCTGGTATCGACGTATCGCCCGATGACTATTTCATAATTCGTCATACCGGCGGTACCACTGGACTGCCCAAGGGCGTGGCCTATACACACCGCGCCTGGCTGGCCGCAGGGCGAGATTGGACGCTTCTATTTCCGCCCATTGAACCCGGCGATAAATGTCTTCACATCGCCCCCATCAGCCATGGCTCAGGCTATCTGTTCGTACCCATGTGGCTAAGCGGAGCCTGCAATATCCTGCATGATCATTTTGACGCTACGGCCGCCATGGATTGCATCGAGGCGGAGCCGATCCAGTACCTCTTCGTCGTACCAGCGATGTTGAACCTGATGAACCGAGATCCAAAGGCACGCAGCCGTGATTTTTCCAAACTAAAATGTTTGCAGACCGGCGCTGCACCCATCACCAATGATACCGCCCTGACCGCGCGGGAGATATTTGGCGACACCCTGTGGCAAGGCTATGGCCAAACCGAAGCCGTTCCCGTCACCATGATGGGACCCCGGCAATGGTTTGCCGAAATAGAAGGGTCGGAGCCGTTGCGTTCTTGCGGCCTGGTCCTACCCTTTGCCGATGTGGAAATCTGGGACGAAAATAATAACCCCTTACCCCAAGGCGAGGAGGGCGAAATCGCCCTACGTTGCGACGGCCAGATGTCCGGTTTTTGGGAAGATCCTGAGGCTACCGAGGGGCGCATGGTGGATGGCTGGGTGATGACCGGTGACGTTGGCATGATCGACCGCAACGGCTATCTCTATTTGCTCGACCGAGCGGGAGATATGATTGTTTCAGGCGGCTATAACATCTATCCGGCAGAACTGGAAAACGTACTGTGTGATCACGACGCTGTGGTGGAAGCTGCTGTCTTTGCCGTGCCCGACGAGCGATGGGGTGAAAGTCCCTTGGCCGTCTGCACGATCAACGAAGGTGCTGGCGTTACGGAAGCGGAATTGGTGGCCTTTTGCGCGGATCGTCTGGGCTCCTACAAACGGCCAAGAGAGGTGGTGCTGACTAAGGAACCGCTTCCCAAGAGCGCTGTTGGAAAGATTCAACGTAAGGTCCTACGCGAGCCTTATTGGGAAGGCCACAAACGGCGAATTTCAGGCAGTTAAACCACTAACCGCTGGCGACGGTAGAATTATGTGTTTGTTTCTTGATGTACTAAAGTATGGCGTCATCATTCGCCAAACTGTTTGTGGTACAGAAATAGCATCGTGTCCAGAAAGGACGACCCCAGGATCGCTTTCGCAGCTCAAGAAACATCACCTGAATTTTGCGTGTGGCAGGGCGGTTCAAGGTGCGCGCCTCACGATGTCATCCCCCAGCATGTTTTACTGTTTTACGACAATTCCTTGGTTCATAAATCCAGAGCAGGATCTACGCCGAAGCCTGACTGATGAGAATTGAAGAGGAGATACAGGTTGAACGGATTTGCAACTTGGTGACAATCTCTTCCGGTTTGTATCGCTTGTTCGCCATCTCTGATCCTCCGTTTCCTAACTATAACGGTAGATCACTAAGTGGGGGCCGACCAATTATAATAGACCGGGCGACAATACTGTATTCATATATGCCGCAAGCTGGATCGCACCCGTGGGCATAGCGATCGCCGCCATTGCATGACTGAAACCAAATAGGCCAACGCAATGAACGACCCCCTGTTCCAAACTCTGACGATCGGGCACGTGACCTTCAAGAACCGCTTCATGAGCACGAGTCATGCCTGCGGGCTTGAAGAAGGCGGACTACCGAAAGAACGCTATCAGCGCTACCATGAGGAAAAGGCGAAAGGTGGCATCGGAATGACGATGTTTGGTGGCTCCTCAAACGTCGCGCCGGACTCCCCGTCGGTCTTTCAACAGCTTTACCTCGGCAACGACAACGTCATTCCTTATCTTCAACAATTTTCACAACGCATCCATGCACATGGCACAGCTATCATGTGCCAGATCACCCACCTCGGCCGCCGTGGAGAGCCTTATGCAAGCAACTGGCTGCCAACTATCGGACCGTCACCGATCCGAGAAACCCTGCACCGAAGCTTCCCCAAGGAAATGGACGATGACGACATTGACCGTGTCGTACGGGCCTACGGCGCTGCCGCGAAACGCTGCAAAGAAGGCGGGCTCGACGGCGTCGAAACGCTCGCCAGTTCGCATCTGATCGGCCAATTCCTCTCGCCTGGTACAAACAAACGCACCGACCGCTTCGGGGGTTCTTTAGAAAATCGGTGCCGCTTCGGCCTGATGGTTTTCGAAGAAATTCGCCGTCAGACTGGCGATGACTTCCTGGTTGGCTTCCGCTGCTCGGTGGACGACGCTATGGAAGGCGGTTTGACCTTCGAAGATAGCGTCGCAATTTCCAAGATCTTTGAGCAAACCGGATATATAGATTTCTTTAATGGCATTTATGGCCGAATGGACACGCTTATAGGATTGGCCGTAGACAACATGCCCGGCATGGCGTCACCCATCGCGCCGTGGCTGCAGGCCGTCGGAGCATTCAAGCGGGAAGTCAGCCTGCCGGTTTTTCACGCCGCCCGCATCACCGACATCGCAACGGCCCGCCATGCGATTCGCGACGGATTGCTGGATATGGTCGCAATGACTCGCGCGCATATAGCCGACCCGCATCTCGTCCGAAAACTGGCCGAAGGCCGCGAGACGGAAATTCGCTCCTGCGTCGGGGCGACCCATTGTATGTCACCACACCGTCCGGTCTGTTTGCACAACGCTGCCACCGGCCGGGAAACGAGAATGCCGCATATCATCACACGTGCTGACTCTCCGGGACGCAAGGTGGTCGTCGTCGGTGGCGGGCCGGCCGGATTGGAAGCGGCGCGCGTACTCGCCGAGCGCGATCACAGGGTCGTTCTACTGGAAGCAGCAGCGCAACTCGGCGGGCAAGTCCGCATAGGCGCACAGGCAAGTTGGCGCGGTGACCTAATCGGCATCATCGATTGGCGCGCCAGCGAGCTAGAGCGGCTCGGCGTCGATATTAAGCTCAATTGTTTCGCGGAATCGAGCGATGTCCTAGATCTGGCGCCGGATATCGTCATCGTCGCAACCGGAGGTACTCCGGATCTCGACTGGCTCAATGGTGCGGAACATTGCACCAATGCCTGGAATTTTCTAACCGGTAATACCATCGTCGGCGAGGACGTGATCATTTATGACGGAACCGGGCGGCACCCGGCACCCCAGTGTGCGGAACATGCAGCGATGACCGGAAGCCGCTCGTCGCTGGTCTCCATCGACGGTGAGCTTGCCGCCGAACTGACCTATGCAGAGCGCGCGATCTGGAAGCGGCGCAGCTACGAGTTGAAGGTCGACATGACCTACGACCACAGGCTTACGCGCGTTGCAAAAACAGGCAATCGGCTCACCGCGACATTTGTCAATGAGGCGACAGGCGAAGCCTTAGAACGTACCGCCAACCAGATCGTCGTCGAGCACGGCACGATTCCCATAGATTCACTTTATTGCGACCTTCGAGCGCAAGCGACGAACAATGGCGTCACCAATTTGGATGCGCTCCTCGCAAATGAGCCTCAGACGGCGACGGCCAGCGGCCAGTTCGAACTACACCGCATCGGCGATGCGGTCACAAGCCGCAACATACAGGCCGCTGTTTACGATGCTCTGCGGCTCTGTCACGTCATGTAGAGCGCTGACGGGGTGCAATTTCGAGCGATGGCATAGATATCACCAGCTTTAACAATAAAGCCGCTCACATACTCCGCAGTGACGCCAATTCAACAAGCAAGAACGCAACAAAGATTGCAAGAATGAGGGATATCGATTGCCAGAGCGCGACGGGATTACGCTGCGCAAGCGGAACATGGGCGGCGGAAACGAAATTCTTGTTCGGGGTGCGTAGATCGGCGATGAATTCCGAAAGGGTTTCATACCGTTTGAACGGATACGGATGCACCGCTTTTTTGAGGGCGCCATCGATCCAGTCCGGAATATGCAACTCATCGCCTCGTGCTGAGATGTAGCGCAGTTTTCGTTGCTGCGCGCTCGTCCGAATTTTTGCAACCTGTGTTCCGTAGGGCAGTTTTCCGGTCAACATTTGATAGGTAATTACGCCGAGTGAGAAAAAGTCCGAGCGTCTCGTGCCAACATCGCCGACGAAATATTCCGGTGCCGTAAACTGCAACGTTCCAAGGATGTCCTCCCTTCCTGTTGTTGGCCCCGCCTCTACGACACCCGCAACTTGTGCCGAACCGAAATCGATGATTTTCACGGTCCCGTTCTTATCGATCATGATGTTCTCGGGCCGCAAATCCTGATGCATCATTTCCTTGCGGTGGAAGGCGCGCAGCCCTTTGGCAATCTGCTCGATAATCCCGCGTACAGTCTCGATATTCGGATTGGGATTGTCGCGCATCCATTGCGATAGAGTTTGACCGTCAACAAACTCGGTGACCACATAAGCAAAATTGCGCCGCCGGGTTTGCGGAACGGCCTTGAGCACATGCGCGCTATTCAAGCGCCGAGCAATCCACTCTTCCATGATGAACCGTTTGAGATAGGCAATATCGTCACGCAAATCGATAGAGGGGATTTTGAGGGCGATCTGTTCGCTGGTTTCAATGTCACTCGCCAGGTAAATATGGCTACGGGAACTGGCATGAATCTGGCGCAAAATCCTGTAGCCTTCGAACGCCTGCCGCGCCTCAAGCAATGGCGGCGCGGGTAAGACTTCTCCTGAATCGATGATGTCATCAACATTGCCGTCCGGCAGATCGTCAATTCGGGCGATCTGGATCGTCAGATTATCTGTGCTGCCGCGCGAATATGCGTCTTCAGCAATAAGCCGGGCCGCCATGTCCAAATCATTTGGATGGTTTTGGATTATCGCGTTTACGAACTGTCCGTCGGTATGCTCATAGACGCCATCAGTTGTCAAAACGAAGATATCACCCAAATCAATTTCAAGCATCCGGTAGTCGATTTCGACGTTCTGCGCCATCCCTATGGCCCGGCTTAGATAGCTTTGCCCGGCCGAGATCACGCTACGATGATCATTGGTGAGTTGTTCCAGGCGGCTGCCCGATAGCCGGTAGATGCGCCCGTCACCGACGTGGAATATATGTGCGCTGCGCGATTTTAGGACCATTGCACTCAAGGTGCACACGTAGCCCTTATCCATGTCGTAAGCGTGTTGGCTACGTTTGGTTTCCGCGTACAGCCAGGAATTTATCGCCGCAATTACCCGCTGCACCGAGGTTTTTACCGTCCAGGTCTCCGATGTGCAGTAATAATCTGTCAGAAAGCTTTTGATGGTCGATTCGGCTGCAATCTGACTAACCAAGCTGCTGCTGATCCCATCGGCAAGTGCAATCGCAATACCTTTCATGCCAAGGGTCGGTCCATCAGGGAAAAGAGCGCCGTGGAAATCCTGATTGACCTCCTTGCGCCCCTTGTCGGAATAGTGACCGATTGAAACCGATAATTCTTGCGCCATCGATGTACCGCTCTGCCCAGCCCTTTCAGGGCTGGGCAGAACACTCCCCTATACGGCCGGAACCGCGTTGCGCGCTATCCTGGTTTTTACGTGGGTCGCATAAAGCGTTAGGCCGGTAAATGCGAGACCGCCAACAAGGTTACCCAGGACCGTCGGGATTTCATTCCAAACGAGGTAGTCCATGACCGAGAAGTCGCCACCCATGAGCAGGCCGGACGGGAACAAGAACATGTTCACGACGGAATGCTCGAACGCCATGGCAAAGAACAACATGATTGGCATCCACATCGCGATCACCTTGCCACTCACCGAGGTCGAGATCATCGCACCGACAACACCGGTCGAGACCATCCAATTGCACAACATGCCGCGGATAAACAAAGTCAGCATACCGGCCAAGCCATACTCAGCATAACCCACGGTGCGGGCATGACCAATCTCGGCAATTTTTTGGCCTACGGCGTTGGGTTCGGTTGAAAACCCGTACGTGTAAACGATCGTCATCAGCAAAGCGACGGTAAACGCACCGGCAAAGTTGCCAACGAACACCAGCCCCCAATTGCGAAGCACGCCATTGACCGTCACACCGGGACGCTTGTCAATCAAAGCGAGCGGACAAAGTACAAAGACACCCGTCAGCAAATCAAACCCCAACAAATAGAGCATGCTAAACCCAACGGGGAACAGGATCGCGCCAACAATTGGCAAACCGGTCTGCACGGTAACAGCTATCGCGAACACCGCAGCAAGAGCGAGGATCGCCCCTGCCATATAGGCACGGATCACTATATCGCGGGTCGACATGAAGATTTTCGATTCACCGGCATCGATCATCTTGGTAACAAATTCGGAGGGGGCTAAATAAGCCATCTTAGTTCCTTTCAGCGTGATTTAGAGGTTTATGGGTTAGAGGTGTCATGCCGCCGAACGTGATTTCAAACGAGAAGCGTCCAGTCGTATTCGTCCCCCCTCGACGGATATTTCGTAGGTGGTGACGCCACCCTGATCCGCGCCCTGCGCCAAGCCGGTTTCCAGATCGACGACCCAGCTATGCAGTGGGCAGGTGACAGCAGATCCGTGCACGAGACCTTCAGACAACGAACCTTTCTGATGCGGACAAGCATCATCGATGGCGAAAACGCGGTCATCATGGGTGCGGAATATGGCGACGCACCCCTGTGATGTTTTGACAACTCTTCCGCCGCGTTTGGGAATGTCGGTCAGTGCGGCGATGTCAATCCAGTTCTTCATTGTGCTGCCACCAAATCCAGATCGGCCAACGGCGACCATCTATGTTGTTGAGATTCGGGTTTAGCCAACTCGGCCCATGGGTCCTTGCGGTAGACCGATTGTGAAATTTCGAAACGCGCGCAAAGGGCGGAGCGCTCAGCTAGATCGTCGACAATCCGTTCCCGGACCCAATCCATCCCGACCTTGGCCACCCACTTGTAGGGGCGGTCCATATAATTCGCCTGCTCGCGGTAGATCTGAATGAAGGCAACCGCTAGATCGATCACTTCTTGCTCGCTAGCGACCTTGGCCAGGGGTTCGGTCTTGAGCAGTTCCATGCCCGCGGCACCGGCAACACCGATTTCGTAACCACTATCGACGCAAATGATACCCACGTCCTTACATGTGGCTTCTGCGCAGTTGCGCGGGCAGCCCGAAACCGAAAGCTTGACCTTGTGCGGCGTCCAACTGCCCCACAGTTTCTTTTCCAGATTGATACCCAAGCCCGTGCTGTCCTGGGTGCCGAAGCGGCAGAAATCGCTACCGACACAGGTCTTCACCGTGCGCAAGCCCTTCGAGTAGGCATGCCCCGAAACCAACCCCGCACCGTTGAGGTCGGCCCAGATCGCGGGCAGGTCTTCTCGCTGAACACCCAGCAGGTCAATGCGTTGGCCGCCGGTGACGTGCACGGCCGGCACGTCGAATTTATCGGCGGCATCGGCGATGGCGCGCAGTTCGTCAGGCGTGGTCATGCCACCCCACATGCGCGGCATTACGGAATAGGTACCGTTCTTTTGGATATTGGCGTGGTTGCGTTCATTGACCAGTCGGCTTTGCGGATCGTCAGAATATTCCAGCGGCCATTCGGCAATCAGGTAGTAATTCAAAGCCGGGCGACAGGTGGCACATCCACACGACGTCTTCCAGCCGCATTCCTGCATCGCCGCCGGCATGGTCTTCAATGCCCGCAACTTGATGATCTGTCGCACGTCTTCGTGGGGCAAAGTCGTACAGCTGCACACCGGCCTTGCCAAGGGGGCCTTAAAATCATCACCCAGTGTGCTGGCCAGAACCTGCTCGACCAGTCCCGTGCAATTGCCACAGGAAGCGGATGCTTTGGTGATCGCCCTGATAGTCGTTAAATCATGTGAGCCGGCGCTTATAGCGTCAACGATCTGGCCTTTGCAAATTCCATTGCAGCCACAGATTTCCGCGTCCGCCGGCAGGGTGGCAACGGCCGCCAACGGATCATACGCCGCACCGCCCTGAAAGGCTTGACCATAGATCAGGGTGTCGCGCAACTCGGAAATGTCCTCGCCGGTTTTTAATTTGGTGAAAAACCAACTGCTATCGGCGGTATCGCCGTACATCACCACACCGATGATCCGATTGTCCCGCAAAATGAGACGTTTGTAGATTCCGCGCGCCGGATCGCGGAACACGATCTCCTCGCGTCCGTCATCGCCCATGAACTCTCCGGCGGAAAACAGATCAACGCCGGTAACTTTCAATTTGGTTGCGACAGACGGAGGCACAAATGCGGCCGCTTCACCAATCAAGGATCGGGCCAACACCTTGGCCATATCGTAAAGTGGAGCAACCAAACCATAGACCGTGCCGCCATGCTCGACACATTCCCCCACCGCCATGATATCCGGGTCTGAGGTGGCCATGGCATCGTCCACGATGATTCCGCGTTCGACATGCAGGCCGGCATCGACGGCAAGGCGGGTTTCAGGGCGAATGCCGGCGGCCATGACCACAAGATCGGCATCAAAAACGGCCCCGTCATCCAGCGCCACGGCTTCAGCACACTCCTGTCCCAAGATCGCCTTGGTGTGGGCATTGCACACCACTTTGATACCGCGGCTTTCAAGTTCTTTTTGCAACAAATAACCTGCTGAAGGGTCCAACTGACGCTCCATGAGATGCCCCATCAGGTGCAAGACGGTCACGTCCATGCCTTGCTGATGCAGAGCCGCGGCAGCCTCAAGACCTAGCAAACCGCCACCGATGACCACTGCCTTGCCTGCGGTTTTTTTTGCCACAGCCAGCATTTCCGTAACATCGTCATAGTCGCGGAACCCGACGATGCCGTGCAGATTGGCTCCGGCAACCGGGATAAAGAACGACGCCGAGCCGGTTGCAATGATGAGCTTGTCATAGGCGGTTACGCCACCAGTACTGACCACGCACTTTTTCGTGCGGTCAATCTTAACTACGCTCTCGTCAAAGTGGCAGTTGATGCCGTGGGACTTGTACCACGCGGCATCATGAGTGACGATTGCATCATAGGTCTTGTCGCCAGCCAAAACCGGCGAAAGCATGATGCGATTATAATTTCCCCGTGGTTCCGCACCAAACAAAGTGATGTCATAGGTATCTGGCGTCAGTTCGAGCAGTTCTTCGAGCATGCGTCCCGAAGCCATTCCTGCGCCGATAACGACTAGTTTCTGTTTCATGGCGCAGATCCATTTTCGCTGATCGGCAAAATCAAAAGTTGATAGCTATCTCATATCGCTTGTTACCGTTGATGTCTGTTGCTAATAAAAACATATCACGTTGCATTTTTTGCAACACGTATGGAAATCCGGGGGTCACAGACCGCGATGCGCCACCAGCTTATCTTGAAGTATATTGACAAGATCGCCCGCGCCGGCTCGCTCCGGAGCGCCGCCGAGGAATTGGGCATAACGCCCTCCGCTCTGAACCGCCGGGTGCAGGGCATTGAGCACGAACTTGGCGTGGAAATATTCGAGCGCCACCCTTCGGGCCTGCGCCCCAATGTTGCCGGTGAGATTTTGCTGAAACATATCCGTGATCAGATCGCTGACATGGATCGCGTGAAATCGAGCATCGCCGACCTGTCGGGCATGCGGGCGGGCCATATCAACATCGCGACAACACGCGAGGCCGTTCAGTTTTTCCTTCCGGCTCTTATCAAGCAACACCTGGAAGAGTTTCCGTCCGTAACTTTCAGTGTCGAATTGCATGAGCGCGGTGAGGCCGAGGTCTCACTTTTGGACAACACCAATGATATCGCCATTGTGTTTCGACCAATGCGCCTGAAAGAACTCCACCTCGTCTATTCGGGCGTCCAGAAAGTGTATTGCATCATGTCGGACCAACACCCACTTGCCGGCAGAGATCGATTAAAAATCTATGACTGTGCTGAGTTCCCGTTGGTTCTGCCAAAACGCCCGGAGGGTATCCGCCAAGTTTTAGACATCGACGCGGAGAAAACCGGGGTGACCCTCGCCCCGGCACTCGAGTCCAATAGTCTGGATTTGCTGCGCTTGATGTCCCGGGACAGCATGGCGCTGAGTTTCAGTCTCGCGATAAACCTAAGGCCGGATCTGGAAAGTGAACGCCTTGCCGCTGTTCCGCTTGATACGTCCGAAACGGCTGCCGGCGTTTTGGTCGCAGGCTATTTACGCGGCCGTGTCCTGCCGGTCGCCGCCGCGCGATTTCTGGAGCTCGTAAACAAGGAACTCTCGATGCAGTTTTCTTGATGTAGGAGTCGCATAGCATTCGATGGATGCGGTCCAATTGCTTGGAAATGATGGCGTCTGTTGTAAATCGAACTTGTTCGCCGGCAACGCAACCAGTCGAGTGTGTAAACAGAAGGTCTCCTCCCGGGGCTTTGTCAGAATAAACTGGCTGCTTTTTACTCCGGGTAACTATGGTGGCATTTTTGGTGAACTTGGCAGGTCTTGATCTAATTGCGTTGAAGGAACCATGCTGTCTGTAAAGACATTCATAGTCGGCTTGATAATGTTGAGGTCATCTACCGTTCCGGCTCTGATACCAGCTACATTGGGTCTACCACTATTGGTCCCAAATAGTTGTGCTCCACATTTTATGCAAAACTGCTTTGTCATTGTGTTTCCACTGTCTGCCTTATGGCTGAAGTGTGTTACCTCCCCATCAAATTGAAGCTGATCTTCGGGCACAAACAAAATGGTGCCAAACACAGATCCTGTAGCCCTTCTGCAATTCTCACAATGGCAATTCGCGATCATCAGCGGATCTGCATTTGATTTATAAGTCACAGCTTTGCAGAGACAACTACCAGTGAAACCGGCCATATCAAGCTCCTTCTCAGGCCTCAAATTAACTCAGATTTTGCAGTATCGATGATGGCAAATACTGTTACAAGCTTCTAGCCGCCTTCCCACTATGAACGGGCGATGAAGCGAAAGAAGGGTTATGGGTTGGAGCGCCTTGGGGAAGCCCTAAACGAGTTGGCCGAGCATAAGGGTCGCAATACGGTTCGAAACCGCAAATTTTTTCGCGGGACCGCCTATACGTTTACGCGCGGGGGTTGGGTGGGCCATGTCCGTGAGCTGGCCCGCAATCACTCCGAGAAGGCCATCGAAACGCTGGTGGATCTGATGCGCCACGCCAAGTCCGACGCCGCCCGTGGTGCAGCCGCACAGGCGCTACTGGATCGTGGCTACGGCAAGTCCGTGGCTGTTTCCACGGAAACGGTGGACGAGGGCCAGGCACACCTCGATGCGCTACATGAGATGCTGGATCGGCAGGAACGGATAGGCAAAGACCAGCTAGGCCGAGGAAGAGTTGGGAAGCGGCGCTAGCTGGTCAGTCTGATCGGTACATGCAAGGGAGATTAATTCGCTACGTTGGCCAGCTTAGACGAGCCGAGACCCGCCGAGGATAGGGCATTTTGTCTCACCCCAACCGCCAGATCAGGCGGCGCCGGTATCGAGGCCAAGGTGCCGTCATACTATAGTGGCAAGTTTCCCGGTTTTGACGCTATCAATCCGGTTCAAGTTGCCGCTCGGGGCATGCAGCCGGAAGTTTTGAAGGCCGAGTTCGGCGACCGCCTGACGTTCTGGGGCGGCATCGACACGCAGCGGATATTGCCGTTCG